>Ga0209310_1000012_pt1 | contig 556359 bp, 432 predicted proteins | sample AD_UKC030_MetaG_FD_184415 | JGI IMG/M metagenome (GOLD analysis project Ga0209310, IMG submission 184415) | Active sludge microbial communities of municipal wastewater-treating anaerobic digesters from USA - AD_UKC030_MetaG (SPAdes) (version 2) | ecosystem: Engineered > Bioreactor > Anaerobic... | reverse complement strand
GATCCGCGAATATCAGAGTGATCAACCGTCGCGAAAGCTACCTCGGCCGCTGCCTCACCCGCCCAACCACCCGAAGGAGGCTTCGCCGAAGCGGTTGCTGGACTTGACGGGTCATTCCATATCAGAAACTCGAGCGCGCCTCCCCGCGCGAAGAGTTTCTTGCCCGTGACGCGAAGCGACACGGGCTAGAACACCGAGCGCGCCTCCCCGCGCGAAGAGTTTCTTGCCCGTGACGCGAAGCGACACGGGCTAGAACACCGAGCGCGCCTCCCCGCGCACCCCATCCACTCCGCGCGCCCGCCTTGACGCCCCCGGCCGCGGCGGGCTACCGTCCCCCTGTCCCTCAACGACCACGGCGGGCGGACGAGAATGGCGGACGACGACCAGCAAGCCACCCTGCCCCCCCCGGGCGAGGGCCCGGCCGGGCCCGGGCCCGCCGAGTTGCCCCGCGGCGCCAACCTGGGCCGCTACGTGATCCTCGAGAAGCTGGGCGCGGGCGGCATGGGGGTGGTGTACGCGGCCTACGACTCCGGCCTGGACCGCAAGGTGGCGGTCAAGGTGCTGCGCCCCGAGACGCGGGGCGAGGAGCTGGCGGTGCGCCAGGACCGGCTGCTGCGCGAGGCGCGCGCCATGGCCAGGCTCTCCAACCCCAACGTGAACACGGTCTTCGACGTGGGCGCCTTCCAGGGCCGCCTGTACCTGGCCATGGAGCTGGTGGACGGCCAGACCCTGAAGGGCTGGCTCAGTGCCCAGCCGCGGACGTGGCGCGAGGTGGCGGGGGTCTTCCTGCAGGCCGGCCGGGGGCTCCTGGCCGCCCACCAGGCCGGGCTGGTGCACCGCGACGTGAAGCCCGACAACCTGCTGGTGGGCCGGGACGGCCGGGTGCGGGTGACCGACTTCGGGCTGGTGTCCTCGGGCGGCGCGGAGCCGGAGCCCGCGCTCCCGGCGGCGCCGGTCGGGACCGGCGACGACGGCGGGCTGACGCGCACGGGCGCGCTCCTGGGCTCGCCGGCCTACATGGCCCCGGAGCAGCTCGAGGGCGGCAGGGCCACCCCGGCCTCCGACCAGTTCTCCTTCTGCGTGGCGCTGCACGAGGCCCTGACCGGCGCGCGGCCGTTCTCCGGCGACAGCCCCGCCGAGGTGCTGAACCGCATCCGGGCCGGCCAGGTCACGCCCGGCCCGCGGGCCGGCGCGGTGCCGACCTTCCTGCTCCAGGCCGTGCGCCGAGGGCTGAGCGCGGATCCGGCCGCCCGCCACCCGGACCTCGAGGTGCTGCTCGCCGAGCTCGCGCGCGATCCGGCCCGCACCCGGCGGCGCGCGCTGGCCTGGTCGGGCGGGCTGCTCGCGCTCGCCCTGGGCGGCGCCGGCCTGGCCTTCGGCCTCGGGGGCGGCCAGGCGGTGTGCGCCGACCCGGAGCGCCACCTGGCCGGCGCCTGGGACCCGGGGGTCAAGGGGCGGGTGCAGGCCGCCTTCGCGGCCACCGGCCTGCCCCAGGCCGGCTCCACCTTCCAGCGCCTGGAGCGCAGGCTCGACGCCTACGCCGCGGCCTGGGCCGCGGGGCGGCGGGAGGCCTGCGAGGCCACCCAGGTCCACGGCGAGCAGTCCCCGGCGCTCATGGATCTGCGCATGCGCTGCCTGGACCGGCGGCTCGAGGAGCTCCGCGCCCTGGGGGGCGTGCTGGCCGGCGCGGACGACGAGGTCATGGCCCGGGCCGAGGCCGCCGCCGCCGCCCTCCCGCCGCTCGCGGTCTGCCGCGACGCGCGCGCCCTCTCGCTCCAGGTCGAGCCGCCCGCGGACCCGGCCGGACGGCAGAAGATCGCCGAGGTCGAGCGGCGCCTGGCCGAGGCCGAGGCCCTGCTCCAGGCCGGACGCTTCGAGGCCGCGCTCTCGCTGGCGGCGCCGGCCGTGGCCCTGGCAGTCGAGGTGGGTCACGATCCGACCCGGGCCGAGGCGCTGCTGGTGCTCGGGCGGACCCAGGACGCGAACGGAAAGCTCGAGGAGGCCGAGGCGAGCCTGCGCGCGGCCCAGCTCGCGGCCGAGGCCGGGCGGCACGACCGCGCCACGGTCGAGGCCTGGCTCCAGCTCGTGTCCGTGGTCGGCGCGCGCCGGGGGCGCTACCAGGAGGGGCAGCGCCTGGCCGAGCAGGCCCGCGCCGCGCTGGCGCGCCTGGGCGGCGATCGGACGCTCGAGGCCACGCTGGCCATCCAGCTGGGCGACCTGCTCACGCAGGAGCAGCGCTACGCCGAGGCCCAGGGTCAGTACGAGACCGCGCTGGAGATCCGCCGCGCGCTCCTCGGCCCGGACGACCCCGCGGTGCTGGACGCGCTCTCCTCCCTGGCCACCAACCTGCGCCAGCAGACGAAGACCGCGGAGGCCGAGCGGCTGCAGCGAGAGGTGCTGGCCGGCGTCGAGCGCAGCCTGGGCGCCGAGCACCCCCGCCACGCCCAGGCCGAGAGCGATCTGGCCGCCATCCTGTTCGAGGCCGGCCGGCAGGAGGAGTCGCTCGAGCTGCAGCGGCACGCGCTCGGGACCTGGGAGAAGACCCTCCGGCCGGGCCACCCCTCGCTGGGGAACGCCATCAACCGGATGGCGGCCGCGCTGCTGAAGCTGGGCCGGATGGACGAGGCCATCGAGACCTTCCACCGGGCCCACGCCATCCACCTCGCGGCCTACGGCCCGAACCACACCCAGACCGCGGGGGTCGTGTACAACCTCGGAGTGCTCTACAACATGCAGAAGAAGTACGACCTCGCCCAGCGGCAGTTCGAGCTGGCGGCCGCGGGCTACGAGGCCGCGCAGGGACCCGCCTCCCCGAAGGTGGCCACCATCGAGTACGCCATCTGCGGCATGCTGCGCCTCCAGGGCCGCCTCGAGGAGGGCCTGGCGCACTGCCGGCGGAGCCGGGAGGTCAGCGAGCGCATCCCGGGCGCGCCGCCCCTGCAGCTCGCCCGCACCCTGGTGGCCATCGGCCAGTCCACCCAGAACCTCGGGCAGCCAGCGGAGGCGATCGAGCCGCTGGAGCGGGCCGTCGTGCTGCACCAGCAGGGCCCGACCCCCGCGCTCGAGGTGGCCGAGGGACGCTTCGAGCTGGCCCGCGCCCTGTGGGCCGCCAAGCGGGATCGCCCGCGCGCCCGCGCGCTGGCCGCCCAGGCCTGGGAGTTCTTCAAGCAGGCGAAGGACGTGGACGAGGCCCAGCGGGCCGAGATCGCCGCCTGGGTCAAGGCCCGCGGCCTGGGCAGGGCGCCATGACCCGGCGCGCGGACCCTCCCCGCCCGGACGAGGTGGAGACCCTCGAGCCGCTCGCGCCGCGCTCCGCGGAGCGGGCGCCGGCCGAGCCCTGGCTGACCATCCTGGCCCACCCCGACCCGGGCCGGATCGGCCAGCGGGCGCGCCTGTCCGGTGAGCGCCAGCCGCTGTCGCGCCAGGCGCCGGAGTTCGAGCGCGAGGACGGCAGCCCGGCCGGGCCCCTGCAGAGCCCCTTCCTCAGCCGCAAGCCCGCCTGGCTGAGCCGCGCGCCCCGGGGGGGCCTGCTGCTCGTCCCCGACCTGGAGGGCACCGCGCTCGAGCTCGAGGGCGCGCGCGTGCTCGCCCCGCGCAGACTCGCGGCGGCGGACCTGGCGCGCGGGGTGGTGCTCGAGCTGGGCGGCCAGGTGGCGCTGCTGCTCCACTCCCGCGCGGCGCCGACCTGGTCGGGCGAGGGGCGCGGGCTGGTCGGCGCGAGCCAGGCCCTGGACGAGCTGCGCCAGGCCATCGAGCGCCTGGCGGCCCAGCCCGCCCCGGTGCTGCTGCGCGGCGAGAGCGGGGCGGGCAAGGAGCTGGTGGCCCGCGCGCTCCACGCGGCCAGCCCGCGCGCCGGCGCCCCGATGGTGTGCATCAACCTGGCGGCCATCCCCGCCACCACGGCCGCCTCGGCCCTGTTCGGCCACATGGCCGGCGCCTTCACCGGCGCGCGCGGGGATCACCGCGGCTACTTCGAGCAGGCCGAGGGCGGCAGCCTGCTGCTGGACGAGATCGGCACCATCACCCCGGAGCTGCAGGCGACCCTGCTGCGGGTGCTGGAGAGCGGGGAGATCCAGCCGGTCGGCGACGGGCTGCCCCGGCGGGTGGACGTGCGGGTCATGGCGGCGACCGACGAGGACCTCGAGGCGGCCATGGCCGAGGGCCGCTTCCGCGCGCCCCTCTACCACCGGCTCTCGGCCTGCAGCCTGCGGGTGCCGGCGCTGCGCGAGCGCCGGGACGACATCCCGCGCCTGCTCGTCCACCTGCTGCGGCTGGAGCTCGCGGCCGCGGGCCGGCCCGAGCGGCTGGATCCGGCCGGCCCCGGGCAGGCGCCCTGGCTGCCGGCCGGCCTGGTGGCGGAGCTCACCCGCCGGCCCTGGCCGGGCAACGTGCGCCAGCTCCACAACCTCGCCCGCCACCTGGTCACCACCTTCGCCACGGCCGAGCAGGTGGACGCGGCCGCGGCCCTGCAGGCCCTCGACGAGCCGGTGCCCCCGCCCGGACAGCGGGCCGCGGCGCCGCCCGCCCCCGCCGCGCGGGCGGGCGAGCTCGAGCCGCAGGCCGCGCTGGAGGCGCTGCGCGCCCACGGCTTCAAGGTCAAGGCGGCCGCCGCGGCGCTGGGTATCTCGCGCACCACGCTGTACGCGCTGATGGAGCAGATCCCGGGCCTGCGCAAGGCCCGGGACCTCGGGCGGGAGGAGCTCGAGCGCGGCCTGGCGGAGTGCGGCGGCGATCTGGAGGCCCTGGCCGCGCGCCTGGAGGTCTCCCCCCACGGGCTCAAGCTCCGGCTCAAGGAGCTGGGGCTGCGCTGAGCGGGCCGGGAGGGTCACGGTCGTGAGCATCGAGTACCACCGGAAGCTCCTGGGCGACGAGGTCAGGAACCGGGCCTTCCACGAGGCGCTGGCAGCCTCCATCGCGCCGGGCGAGACGGTCATGGCCGACGTGGGCGCGGGCACCGGGCTGCTGAGCTTCCTGGCGCTCCAGCTCGGGGCCAGGAAGAGCTACCTGATCGAGGCCGGACCGGTGCTGGCGCTGGCCCGCAAGCTGGCGGGCCAGAACAGGCAGAAGGGCTGCGTGTTCGTGCCCGGCCACTCCTCCGAGGTGGAGCTCCCGGAGAAGGTCGACCTGGTGGTGTCCGAGACGCTGGGCAACTTCCCCTACGAGGAGCACCTGCTGGAGAACCTGGCGGACGCCCGCAGGTTCCTGAAGCCCCGCGGCCGGCTGCTGCCCATGGGCCTGCGGGTGTTCGCCCAGCCGCTGGCGTCCGCGCGCCTGCTGGCCGAGGTGGACGTGTGGAGCCGGGTGGGCTTCGGCCTGGAGCTCGGCCCGGCGCGGGAGCTCGGGCTGAACAACATGTACGTCAAGGCCGTGCGGCCCGACGACCTCCTGGGCGGACCCGGGGGCGCGCGGGAGATCGATCGGGTGGAGCTCTCCCGGCCGGCCACCAGCCAGCGCGTCCTGCGCGGCCGCTGGGAGCTCCCGGAAGGCGGCCGGGCGCACGGCTTCGGCCTGTGGTGGGCGGCCGAGCTCAGCCCCGGCGTGCACCTGTCGACCGGGCCCTGGGATCCGCCCACGCACTGGGAGCAGATCTTCTTGCCGCTGCGCGCGCCGCTCCTGGTGGAGCCCGGCGAGGCGCTGGAGCTCGAGCTGCGCTCGGACTCGCGCTGGAAGGTGGGCCTCCGGGTGGCCTGGACCGCGCGGGTGCTCGACGCCCGCGGCCGGCCGCGGGCCGAGGATCACCTCAGCATCGACAAGGGCGATCTCGAGCGCGTGCGCTGACCGGCGGCAACTCCGCAGGCTGAAAGCGAAACCCGGGCCGAGGAAACCCCGCGGGCCGCGCGGGGATAGGACGAAGCGCGATGGCCTCCGGGACCCCACCTGACGCGGCGCTGGCCCGGCGCTGCCGGGCCGGCGAGCCGGCCGCCTGGAACGAGCTGGTCCAGCGGTTCACCCCGCTGTGCTGGCGGCTCGCGCTCCGCATGCTGCGCGATCGCGCCGAGGCGGAGGACGCATGCCAGGAGGCGTTCGTGCGCGTGGTGCGCTCCTTCGACAGCTACGACCCCACCCGCCCCATGGGTCCCTGGGTGGGGCGCATCGCCTACCACGTCTGCCTGAAACGGCTGGGCAACAAGACCCGCCAGCGCACCGAGGTGCAGGACGCCCTGCTCCTGGGAGAGCGGACCTCGGCGGACGGGCCCGGGCCCGAGGCGGGCGCCGCCGCGAGCGAGGCGGGCGCCCTGCTGGAGAGCGCCCTGGCCGAGCTGCCGGCCCAGGATCGCGCCCTGGTCACCATGCGCTACCGCGAGGAGCTGAGCGAGGCCGAGATGAGCGAGGTCACCGGCATGCCGGTGAACACCGTCAAGACGCGGCTCCACCGGGCCCGCGCCAGGCTGCGGGCGCTGCTCCAGCCCGTCCTGGGCCCCTGGAAGCGGGCCGCCCCGTCGGAGCGATCGCGGCCGCTGCCCGGCGGCGATCTGGAAGTGGGAGGTGAGGCATGAGCCCGGCCGAGCGCGGCGAGCCCGAGCTGGAGCGAGAGCAGGATCTCGAGCAGCGTATCGAGGCCTACCTGGCGGGAGCCCTGGACCTCGAGGCCACGCGGGAGGTCGAGCGCGAGCTGGCCACGCCGGCCGGCGCAGCGCTCCTGTCCCAGGCGCTGGCGCTGCGGGAAGTCCTGGCCACGACTCCCGCGGGGCCCCCCGCGGGGTTGCTCCCCAGGCTGCAGGCGGCCGTGGAGTCCGAGCTCGGGGCCGCGGCCGCGGAGCGCAGCCAGGTGGGCGCGGCGCGGATCGCGCTCGACAGCCTGCGCTGGAGCATGGCCTGGCTCGCCCCGGCGCAGGCCGGCGTGGACGGGCTGCGCTACGCGCTGGGCGCCCGCGGGGCGGAGGCGGAGGCCCCCGCGCCGTCGAAGGTCCGTCCGCTGTGGCGGCGGCTGCTGCGAAGGAGGAAGTGATCGCCGTGGAGCTCGCGCTCTCCATCCTGGGCGTGCTGCTCGGCGTGCTCGGCTGGCTGCTCGTCGGCCTCCTCGGGCTCGCCCTGCTCCTCGTGCTCGTCCCGGTCCACGCCCGGGCCGCGGGCCGGGCGCGGCTCGAGGGGGACGAGGGGGACCGGCTGGAGGGCACCTTCCGGGTGGCCTGGGGCGCAGGGCTCGTCGTCTTCACCGGCTCGCTCGGGGAGGGCCTGTGGCTCCGCGTCCTCGGCCTGCGCGTGGCGCGGCTCCGGCCGGGCCACGGACCGGGGCGCGGCGCGAAAGTAGCGCACCCGGAGGAGAGGCCGGGGCGGCAGGCGGAGCGCCGCGGGCGGGGCGGGGCCTGGTTCTGGCGCCACCGCCGGGCCCTGCTGGGCGCCGCCCGCCGCCTCCTGGGCACCTTGCACCTCCGCGGCCGGCTGCGCGGGGTGGTCGGCATGGAAGACCCGGCCGACGCGGCCCTGCTGCACGGCTTGCTCCTCGCGCTCGGCGCGCTGGGCGTGGAGACCGAGGTGGAGTGCGACTACCTGGAGGCCCGGCTGGATCTCGCGGGAGAGCTCCGCCTGCGGGCGTGGCCGGCCGAGACGCTGGCGGTCGCGCTCGAGCTCCTCTTCCGCCGGGAACTCCGGGCTGCCCTGCGGGATAGGGCCTGATGGAACGCAACCACGGGAGACGAAGGAGGTCGCGGTCATGAAACAGGTCGAGTCGATGCTGAGCGCGCTGGCGGGGCGGCTGATGGACCTCGCCCGCAAGAACGCCACCGTGGCCAAGCCCATCGCGCTCGGCGAGCGGGTGGTGGTGCCCCTGGTCGAGATCGGCCTGGGCATGGGGGCCGGCGGCGGCGTGGGCGAGGGCCACGACGACAAGGCGGACGGCGTGAGCGGCAAGGGCGTGGGCGGCGGGGCCGGCGGCGTGGCCAAGGCCAGCCCGGTGGCGGTGGTGGTGATCGAGGGCGGCAAGGTCCGGCTCGAGGGCCTGGCCCGCTGAGCGAAGGGAGCGTGCGCCATGGAACACCTGAACGGGCTCATGGATCTCCTGGCCGGCCGCATGGCCGATCTCACCAAGAGCGATCTCGTGGCCGGCGAGCCGCTCACCTTCGGCCCGGTCACCCTGGTGGTGCTCTCCCGGGTCACCCTGGGCTTCGGCGCGGGCGGCGGGGAGGGCGAGGGCGACTTCCAGCAACTCCACGCCGACAAGAAGCAGAGGCCGCCCTTCGGCAAGGGCAAGGGCGTGGGCGCCGGGGCGGGCGGCGGTGGCAAGGCGCGCCCGGTGGCGGTCGTGGCCTTCGGCCCCGAGGGCGTCCAGATCCTGCCCGTGCCGGAGAGGAAGGGGCTGCTGGACAAGCTGTTCGACCGCGTGCCCGAGCTGATCGAGCTGGCCCAGAAGGCCCAGGCGAAGGGTTGAGCCGCGCGCGGCCGGGGGCTCACGGATCCAGGCGGTAGCCCATCTGCCGCACGGTCTTCAGGTGCCGCGGCCGGGCGGGATCGGCCTCCAGCTTCTGCCGGAGCGTCAGGATGAAGTTGTCCACGGTCCGGGCGGTGCCCTCGAAGCCGAAGCCCCACACGCGATCGAGGATCTCGGCGCGGCTGAAGACCCGGCCGGGCGCGCGCGCCAGCAGGCACAGCAGCTCGTACTCCTTCTGCGACAGGGCCACGTGCCGGCCGCGCAGGCTGACCTCGCAGGCGGCCGGGTCGATCACCACCTGGCCGAAGGCGATCTTGGGCTCGGCCTGCCGCTCCATGCGCCGCCGGCGCAGGATGGCGTCGGTGCGGGCCAGCAGCTCAGGCAGCTCGAAGGGCTTGGTCACGTAGTCGTCCGCGCCCAGCTCGAGCCCGGTCACCTTGTGCCGCAGCGTGTCCTGGGCCGACAGGATCAGCACCGGCACGCCCACCTGCTTCTCGCGCAGCTCGGCCAGGATCTCCAGGCCGCTGTAGCCCGGCAGCATGACGTCCAGGACGATGAGATCCGCGCGGGCGTCGAAGGCCAGGCGCAGCCCCTCCTCGCCGTCGGCCGCGCCCAGCGCGCGGTAGCCGTGCAACTCGAAGTTGAGCAGCAGGCCCTCCCGCAGGGCGCGGTCGTCCTCGATCACCAGGACGGTCGGCGGGCGCTCGTCGCGCGCCTGGGCGCTCGGATCCTTCACGGCGCGCTCCCCACCGGCGGCGCGTCGGCCTGGGGCAGCAACACCGAGAAGCGGCTGCCCTGGCCCTCGCTGGACTCGACCCGCACCTCCCCGCCGTGGGCCTCGACCAGGTGGCGGACGATGGCCAGCCCCAGGCCGGCGCCGGAGGCCCGGCCGCGCAGGCTGGAGTCCACCCGGTAGAAGGGCTCGAAGATGCGGCCGAGCTCCTGCCGGGGGATGCCGATGCCGTGGTCCGCCACCGCGATCTCGATGCGCCCATCCAGGGCCCGCACGCCCACGGAGATGCGCTTCTCGTGCAGGGAGTACTTGTAGGCGTTGATCAACAGGTTGAGCACGACCGAGCTGATGGCCTGCCGGTCGTGGAGCACGGGGGCCTGGCTCTGGATGGAGACCGCCAGCTCGACCTCGCCGGGCGCCACCAGCCGCTCGAAGCGGCGCGCGGCCTCCTCCACCGCCGGGCCGAGCGGCTCGGCCCGGCGCTCCAACAGATCCCGGTCCCTGGCCGCGGCGCGCCAGGTGAGCACCCGCTCCAGCATGGTCTCCAGCCACTCGGTCTCGCGGATGATGACCTCGAGGCTGGCCTCGGCGCGCTGCGGATCGTCCCGCAGGTGCCCCATGCGCAGCGTCTGGGCGTACATGCGGATGGCGGCCAGCGGCGTGCGCAGGTCGTGGGAGACGTTGGCCAGCAGGTCGGCCTGCAGCCGCGCCACCCGGGACCGGCGACCCAGCAGCACCGTCACGGTGACCACGCTGCCGATGGCCGCGGCGGCGAAGCAGATGACCAGCACCCCGGTCGCGATGGGATCGGAGCTGTCCCCCAGCGCCAGGCTGACGATGCCCACCACCGTGGACAGCAGCACGGGGAGCAGCACCCCCACCGCCAGGGCGACGATGAGGCTGGTGAAGCTCAGGCTGCGGGCCCGGTGCCTGAACCGGGCGATGGCGGTGGGTTCCATCGGGCCTAGCATACCCCCCGCGCGGGAAATCCGCCCGCGCACATCCGGCGGACGGCGCTAGCCCAGGGCGCGCCCGGCGGGCGCGGCCGGCCCGGGCACGCGCAAGGAGCGCGGCTCCGGCGCGCGCCGGTTCTCCCGCCGCCAGCGCCTGATCAGCCGGTGGGCGTACAGGCTGATCACACCCGCCCGCGGGCCAGCAGGCCGAGGGTGCGTCCCAGGCTGTACACCTCGGCCATGGCGTCGATGGTCGCGCCCTCGAGCTCCTCGGCCGAGAGCCGGGCCGGCCGGAACACCGCGTGGTGGCCGTCGTAGCGCGACCAGTCCAGGGTGAGCAGGCGCTCCTCCCTCACCATCTGGTCGTGGAACTCCGAGCCGGGCATGGGGGTCAGCACGGTGAACTGGATGCTGTCGATGTCCTCCTGGATGGCGAAGCGGGCGGTGGCCCGGATGTTCTCCAGCCCCTCGGCGTCCGAGCCGGTCAGGAACATGCCGTGCACCCAGATGCCCCGCGCCCGGAAGCTGCGGATGGACTCGCGGATGTCCTCCGCGCTCTGGCGCTTGTCGTACAGGGCCAGCGCCGCGGGATCGATCGACTCGAAGCCCACGAACACCATCTCGCACCCGGCCCGCCGCATGAGGTCGAGCAGCTCCGGGTCCTTGGCGGCCCGGGTGGAGACCTGGGCGTACCAGGGCGGCAGGTAGGTCCCGCGGCGGAGCAGGTGCTCGAGCAGGAGCTTCGTGCGCCCGGGCACGCCGCAGAAGTTGTCGTCGTAGAAGAACACCCGCCGGCCCTGCCCGCGCCGCTGCTCGAGCTCCTCGGCCACGTGCTCGGGGCTGGCGAAGCGCATCTTGCGCCCGAACATGCTGGTGACCGAGCAGAAGCGGCACTGGTGCGGGCAGCCCCGCGAGGTCTGCAGCGGGATGATGCCCCGGTCGAAGCGCACCTTCCCCCGGGTGGCGAGCAGGGAGAAGTCCGGGATCGGCACCTCGTCCAGCTCGACCGGCTCCTCCGCCAGCGGAGTGTGCACGGGCGCGCCGTCGCACAGCCGGCTCAGCCCCGGCACCTCCTCCGGCGCGGCCCGCCCAGCGCACAGGTCCAGGAACCGGCCGAAGCTCCGCTCCGCCTCCCCGCGCAGCACCCAGTCCGCGTGCGCCAGCCCCTCCTCGGGCAGGAAGGTGGGGTGCGGGCCGCCCAGCAGCACCGGGACCCCGGCCGCGCGGGCCTGGTCGGCGACCTGGTAGGCCCGGGGCGCGGTCGTGCTGATGGTCGAGATGCACAGCAGATCGGTGTCCAGGAGCCGGGCGAGGTCCAGCCCGGCCAGGTCCTCGATGACCACGCGCACCTGGTGGCCCCGCCGCGCGGCCAGCGTGCCCAGGATGGGCAGCCCGAGCCGCGGCTGGCGGACGAGCGAGAAGACGTTGCTGCCGGAGGCGCTGGGCTCCAGCATGGTGATCCGGTTCGCGTTCATGGGCTCCTTCCCGGCCGCCGGGGCGGCCACCCGCCCGAGGCTAGGGAGCCCATGTCATGGGTCGGTCATGAGATCGGGCCGGCGGGGCGAAGGTCAGGCGGGCGCGAGATCGAGGCGGCAGTCGCCGAAGGAGCCGAAGTTGAAGTCGAGCCGGCGGGGATCGCGGAGGCCCGCGAGCACCTCGCGGGCCACGTAGAGCTCGAGCGCTCCGAGCGCGAAGCGCTCGAAGGCCGCGGGGTCCGCAGGGCGCTCCAGCGACCCGACCGGGCCGAAGGAAGCGTTTCATCACCCGCGCAGGATGGCCTGCCGCGTCACCGTGAGCGCCCCGCCGCGGGCGGCGATGTACTCGAGCAGGCGCGGGTCGCCGCAGGTGGCGCGGGGGCAGGGACCGGAAGCGGACATGGGCACCTCCCGGCCCGAGCATAGCGCGGATCGGAGAGTCTGATACACTGCCGCCCATGGACTGGACACGAACGCAGATCCTGGCCGTGGTGGAGGAGTCGCCCGCCCGCGTGGCCGCGCACGACCGCGCCGGCTGGCTCGGGCTGTTCGGCGCCGACGCCGTGGTCGAGGATCCGGTCGGCGGCGCCCCGGTGCGGCGAGGGCCCGGAGCGCGCGACCCGCTGGGCGCCTTCTTCGACACCTTCATCGCCCTGCACGACATCCGCTTCGAGGTGCTCCAGGACTGCGTGTTCGGCCTGGAGGTCATGCGCGACGTGGTCATCCACACGCGCATCTCCGGGCGCGAGCTGGCGGTGCCCGCCTACCTGCTCTACCAGCTGGCCGAGGAGGGCGGGCGGCTCGTCATCCGGCGCATGGCGGCGCACTGGGAGCTGTCCGGCCAGACCCGCGCCGCCCTGGGCCAGGGCCCCGGCACGGCCTGGGCGGTCACCCGCCTGTTCGGGCGCATGCTGCGGGTGATGGGACCGGGCTGGGTGGGCCGCTACCTGGGGGCCTACGGCGGAGCGGGCGCCCGCGGCAAGCGCCTCCTCGTCCAGCTCGGCCGGGCGCTCGACGCCCGGGACGCCCGGGGGCTCGCCGGGCTGTTCGCCTCGCCCGCGGACGGCCTCGGCCACGGGCCGCGCCGCCTGTCTCCGGACGGGCTGCTGTCCGCGATCCCCGCCGGGGCTCGCATCGCCTTCGACCGGCCCCTGTCGGCCGGCCTGACCACCGCCGCCCGCTACGCGCTCGAGGGCGGCCCGTCCCCGTCCCGCGGGGTCCTGCTCCTGTCCCTGGTCCGGGCCGGCCGGGCGCTCGCCATCGACGAGGCCCGCCTCTTCCCGGCCTGAGCGAGACCGGACCGCTTCACTCGTCCAGGCCCGGGATGGGCGGCTCGGCGGCGGGATCGGGGGGCGGCTCGGGCTTCAGCAGCTCGACCGGGTCGAGGTCCAGCAGGCGCTCGAGCCGCCAGCGGTCCACCACCACGGCGAAGCGCGCGCCCTCCTGGTAGACCAGCGCCTGGGTGGTCTTGTCCGGGTGGGCGGCCACGCGCAGCACGCGCTCCTCGACCGGGACGGGCTCGGCCGCGGCCTGCCCGTCGGGCGCGCCGCCGTCCGCACCCGCCGGGGCCGCGGCCAGCCCCAGGCGGATGATGGCCGGCTCCCGGCCCTGATCCACCCGCGCGCGCACCGCCGGATCGTCGAGCCGGCCGAGCACGTCCACCGGCTCGAGCCGGGCGATCTGATCCACGAGCTCCTCGGCCTTGCGGGCCGGCACGCGCTCCTCGCCCAGGCGCCACTCCCCGCCCACGCGCGCCAGGCGCAGCACGCGCTCCCCGCGGGCCACCTCCAGCCGCACCAGCCGCTCGCGCGGCACGGCCAGGCCGCCCTTGTCCAGCCAGTCCATGGGCGCGGTGGGCAGCTGCCACTCGTCGAGCGCGTCCACGCCGTAGGTGTCGACCTCCTGGCCCAGGCGCACCTGGGTGAAGCCCGCCCTGCGCCCGCCGACGAAGAGCTCCAGGCTGCGCTCGCCGGCCCGCAGCGTGAGCTTCCGCCGGAAGCGCCCGGGGGCCACCTCGAGATCCGCCTGGTGTCCGGCGCCCCGGGCCACCAGCAGGCGCGCGCGGAGCTCCAGGAGCTGCCCGAGCAGCCGCTCGATCTTCGCGCCGTCGGCCGGGTAGCCGCTCTGCCCGGGCAGCACCCAGCCCGGGCCCTCGCGGGCGAGCTCCAGGCGCGCGCCGTCCTCCCCCTCGAGCGTCAACCGCGTGACGTCCTTCTGCGCCAGCCCGGCGAACAGCGCGCGCTCAGGCGGGCGCTCGCCGGCGTCCCGGCCGCCGAGGGCGAACAGCAGCCCGAACAGCAGCGCTTGCCCGAGCAGCACGACCCCCAGGATGCGGTTCAGCCAGGTCATCATGACCGCACCCCCTGCCCGCCCGCCGCGGGCAGCACGGGCCGGGCGAAGCGTCGCCGGCCCAGCCCCCACAGGCCGAGCGCGGTCACGGCCAGGAGCGCGAAGGCGAACAGCCCGAGCTCCACGGCCAGCTTGTCGCCCTCCTCCAGCCGCCCGAGGGTGCGCGCGTAGCGCTGCTTGCCGCGGATGCCCAGCAGGCGCGCGTCCTGCACGGCCCAGTCCACCAGGTTGGCCGCGAACATGAGATTCGCTTGGGGCAGCTCGGACACGTCCTCGGCGATGGCCAGCGCCGTGTCCTCCAGGGCGGCGGACGAGCCCAGCACCACCAGCCGGCCGTCGCTGTCCCCGCGCTCCCGCACGCTCGCCCGACGCACCTTGGCCGGATCGGCGGGCGGCGGGGCGTCCTCTTCGCCCCAGGCGGGCGGCGGCGGCTCCTCCAGCGCAGGGCCGGGCTTCCCCTTCCAGGCGCTCTCGAACCGGCCGACCAGCGCCACGACCAGCGGCAGCCGCTCGCGCTCCGCGGGCGCCGCGAAGCCCAGCTCGGGGAAGCGCTCGTAGTCGGGCTGCGCGTCGAAGGCCTTCTGGGCCCAGGCGCGCGCCGAGCTCCAGGCCAGCACGCTGCAGGTCAGGGCCCCCGCGGGCGTCGAGTCGCCGGCCGCGGGCGGGCAGCGCACCGGCGAGGCCCACTGCATGACCAGGGCCGGCAGGGCCTGCAGCGCCGGGTGATCGGGCGCCATGCCCTCGGGCCCGACCAGCACGAAGGGCGGGTAGTTCACCAGCTGGATCTCGCGCACGCTGAGCCCGCCCAGCTTGCGGTAGACCGGCACCGGGAAGGGCGCGTTCTGCTCGTCGAGCGCCACCGCGTCCTCGAGCTTCACGCCCCAGGCCTCGAGCAGCGGCTCCAGGCCGCTTGGCCGGGGGGTGACGCTGAGCTCGCCGCCGGCCTGCGGCTCGAAGGCGTAGGCGCCGGCCGCCAGGATGACCGCGCCGCCGCGCACCAGGAACTGGTCCAGCGCGAAGCGCTCCCGCTCACCCAGCTCGCGCGGCCCGAGCACCATCAGCACGTCCACCTCGCCGCCGACCTGCCCCCGGGAGAGGTCCACCGGCAGCACCTCGTAGCTCTCGCGGAGCTTGCGCTCCAGGCTGCGGTAGCTCCCGCCGCCGGCGTCCGGGGGCATGCCCGGGTAGCCCGGCGCGGCCGGGGCCGGGGTCACCAGGCCCACGGTCTTCAGGAAGCCCGGGGTGCGCCGCTGCAGCGCCGCCAGCAGGACCTTCTTCACCTCGGCCTCGCTGCCCAGCCGGGAGGCGTCCAGGATCTCCGCCCGCCCGGCCACCTCCAGCAGGAGATCGAGGTAGAAGGTGCGCTCGCCCAGGAAGTCCGCGCTCATGGGCTTCAGGCCGTAGCGTCCGACCAGCTCCTCGCGGCCCAGGCTGGCCCCGGGCTGATCGGGATCCACGCGCAGGAAGTCGAACCGGCCGCCGCACTGGCGCTTCACCTCCTCGGCCACCTTGACCACCCTGGCGGGCGCGGCCTGCAGCTCCTCGGGCAGGGCGGCCACGGTGGCCACCAGGGTCAGCCGGGCCTGGTCGGGCAGGCGGGCGCACACGCTCTCCAGCCCGCGGAAGCCGGCCACCGCCTTCTGCACGCTGCGGGCCAGGTCGTACTCCAGGTTCCGCAGGCGCACGGTCACCTCGGTGCCCTTGACCTCCACGTCCACCAGGTCCTCGTAGCCCAGCACCTCGACCTGGTCGCCGTAGCGCACCAGCAGGTGGAAGTAGGCGTTGACCACCGAGTCCTCGAGCCGGTCGGCGAAGCGGAAGGGCACGTTGCGAACCCCGTACTTGTCGTAGGCCTCCTGCTCCGCCTCGGGATCCTTGGTGGGGTCGAGGAAGTCGACCTGCACCCGTGCCCCGGCCTCGGCCTGCAGCTCGGCCAGGAAGTCGCGCACCGCCGGCACCAGCGGCGCGAGCAGCGGGTGGGTCCGCTCCGAGAAGTAGCCGCGCACCAGCAGCGGCTGGTCGAGGCCGGCCAGCAGCTCGCGGGTCACCGGCGACAGGCTGAACTCGCCCCGCTCGGTGAGATCGATCCGCAGCCCGCGCTGGGGCGCGAGCCCCAGGTTGAGCGCCAGGAGGTTCGCGATCAGCAGCCCGACGGTCAACCCGAGCGCGCGGCGCCTGGCCCGCCCGCCCGCGCTCCGGCCCCAGCGCCGCCGCTCGAGCACCAGCCCGTTCAGCGTGAGGAACAGCGTGGACAGAGAGGCGTAGTAGACGAGATCGCGCGCGTCCAGCACGCCGCGCAGCATGCTCTCGAAGCGGCTGGAGGTGCCGAGCGCGCGCAGCACGTCCCCGGCCCACAGCGGCACGCCGACCAGCCCGGGCAGGGCGCCCACGAGCGCCAGCAGCCCGCAGCCGAGCAGGCTCATCATCAGCGCCACCAGCTGGTTGGAGGTCAGGGCCGAGATCAGCATGCCCAGCGACAGGTAGGCGCCCGACAGCAGCAGCAGCCCGAGGTAGCCGCCCACCACCGGGCCCCAGTCGAGATCGCCGAGGCAGGCCACGGTGATGGGCAGCGGCAGGGTGAGCGCCAGCGCCACGGCGACCAGCCCCAGGCCCGCCAGGAACTTGCCGAGCGCGAGCCGCCGCAGCGGCACGGGCAGGGTGAGCAGCACCTCCAGCGTGCCGCTCCTGGCCTCCTCGCTCCACAGGCGCATGGAGAAGGCCGCGGTGAGCAGCGCCAGCAGGTACGGCATGGCCTGGAAGAAGGGCCGGGCGTCGGCCGTGTTGCGGGCGAAGAAGCCCTGCAGGTAGAACAGCACGAACAGCGAGCTCAGCAGGAAGACGCCCAGGAAGACCAGCGCCACGGGCGACAGGAAGGCCGCGCGCCACTCCTTGCGGGCCACCGCCAGCACGGCGTTCATCGGCGCACCTCCTGCCCGGCCGCCACGGCCCGGAAGAAGGACTCCAGGGTGCGGCCCTCCTGCCTGAGCTGCCGGAGCGGCCAGGCCTGCGCCCGGGCGGCCTCGAACAGGCGCGCGCCCAGCTCCTCGCCGGGCCGCCCCTCCACCTCCAGCCAGATCCCGGCGCCCGCGGCCGGCTCCGGCCCTGCCCGCAGCACGCCCGGCAGCGCCCGCAGCGCCCCCAGCACCGGCTCCGCGGCCGCGCCCGGCGCGAGCTCCAGCCGGAAGCGGTTGCCCGCGCCGAGCTCCTGGAGCCGCGCGTCGGCCCGCAGCTCGCCGCCGATGAGCACCAGCACCCGCGCGCAGGTCAGCTCGACCTCGGACAGGATGTGGGTGGACAGGATGATGGTGCTCCGCGCGGCCAGCAGCCCGAGCAGCTTGCGCACCTCGGCGATCTGGGCCGGATCGAGGCCCGAGGTGGGCTCGTCGAGGATCAGCACCGGCGGCTCGTGCAGGATGGCCTGGGCCAGGCCGACGCGCTGGCGGAAGCCCTTGGACAGCGTGCCGATCGGCTGGGTCAGCACCCCGCCCAGGCCGGCCGCCTCCACCGCCGCGCCGAGCTTCCGCAGGCGCTCCGCCCCGGCCAGCCCGCGCAGCTCCGCGCTCCACAGCAAGCTCTCCTGGACCAGCATCTCGGGGTACAGCGGCGCGCTCTCCGGCAGGTACCCCAGCAGCGCCCGTGCGGCCACCGGGTCCTGGACCACGTCCACGCCCCCGATGCGCACCGTGCCCTGCTCCGGCTCGAACAGGCCGGTCAGGATCTTGAGCAGCGTGGTCTTGCCCGCGCCGTTGGGACCGAGCAGCCCGACCACCTCGCCTCGCCCGACCGAGAAGCTGACCTCGTGCAGGGCCCGCACCGGGCCGTAGCTCTTGCTCACCCGCTCGACCTGGATCATGCCGCCTCCTCGCCTGGCTTCCAGCGGCGAAGAAACACCACACTCGCGCCCGGAATTCCAGCCCCGGCTTGTCGCCACGAGGCCCGCCGTGATAGTCCCAGGGCATGCGCGCCGGCCCGCCCCTGGTCTCGCTGCTCAGCGACTTCGGCACCCGTGACACCTACGTGGGGCAGATGAAGGCGGTCCTGCTGGGGCTCTGCCCGCGGGCCCGCCTGGTGGATCTCACCCACGAGGTGCCGGCCGGGGACGTGCTGGCCGGCGCGCTGGCGCTCGTGGACGCGCTCGCGGCCTGCCCGCGGGGGTGCATCCACCTGGCGGTGGTCGACCCCGGGGTGGGCCTGGAGCGGCGCGCGCTGGCGCTGTTCGCCCCGGGGGCGACCTTCGTGGGGCCGGACAACGGTCTGCTGTGGCCGGCCTTCCAGGCCGCGCTGGGCGGCGCCCCGGGCCAGGCCCGGCAGATCTCGGCCCCGGAGGTGCTGCGCGCCTCCCCCGCCCCGACCTTCCACGGCCGGGACGTGTTCGCCCCGGCCGCGGCCCACCTGGCCCTGGGGAGGCCGCCGGCCGCGCTGGGGCCGCCCGTGCCGCTGGGCTCCCTGGTGCGCCTGGAGCTCCCGCCCCCGCGCGCGACGGCCGACGGCCTGCTGGGCCAGGTGCTGGGCGTGGACCGCTTCGGCAACTGCCTGACCTCGCTGGACGCCGCGGCGCTGGCCGGGCTGGACGGGTCGCGCGGGCTGCGGGTGCTGGCCGCGGGCCGCGACCTGGGCCCGCCCAGGCGCACCTACGGCGAGGTCCCGCCGGGCCAGGCGCTGGCGCTGATCGGCTCGAGCGGCCGGCTGGAGCTGGCCGTACGGAACGGCTCGGCCGCGGCCAGCCTGGGGCTCGCCCCGGGCGATCCGGTCGAGCTCCGCAGGGGAGGGACCCGCGCATGAGCCAGCCCGCGATCGTGGTGCACCTCGAGGAGCCGGCCCGCATGAACCTGCTGGGGCTCATCCTGCGCTCGCTGCTCACCCGCAACCTGGCCGAGCCGCGCCTGGCCCGGCGGGCGCTCGCGCTGCGCGGGGCGGTGGCCATCCAGGCCGGGGACATGCAGGTCGGGCTGTGCGCCGAGCCGGGCAGGCTCGTCATCCGGCGCGGCGCGCCCGCGCGGCCGCGGGCCAGCGTGCGCGGTTCGCTGCCGGTCTTCCTGGACATCGCGCTGGGCGGCTCGCTGCTTGGGCCCCTGCTGGACGGCGAGCTCCACGTGGGCGGGAACCCGCTGGCGCTGCTGAAGCTGCTGCCGCTGATCCGTGCGCGCGCCGCGAGGAGGGGCTGACCCCATGGACGTCCAGGAGATCAAGCGCCGGCTGGTCGAGGCGCTCGGCCCCGAGCGGGTGCGCGACGACGAGGCGGCGCTCGAGGAGAGCTCGCACGACATGACCGAGCTCGCGCCGGTGCGGCCCGCGCTGGTGGTCTCGGCCACCGAGCCGGCCCAGGTGCAGGCCGTGCTGCGGCTGGCGAACGAGGCCCGCGCGCCGGTCACCCCCCGGGTGGCCGGCACCAACCTGGGCGGGCTCAGCCTGCCCGCGCCGGGTGGGCTGGTGCTCGATCTGCGCCCCATGCGGCGCATCCTGGCCATCCACCCCGACGAGATGGTGGCGGTGATCGAGCCCGGGGTCAGCTTCCAGGACATGCGCCGCCACCTGGCCGAGCACCACCCCGGGCTCAGGCTGGGCTACCCGCTCTCCCCGCCCGAGGTGTCGGTGGTGGCCAACTGCCTGTGCCAGGGGCTCTCCAACCTGTCGCTCAAGCACGGCTCCATGGACGAGTGGCTGCACGGCGTGGAGGCGGTGCTGCCCACCGGCGAGCTGGTGCGCACCGGCTCCATGGCGGTCGGCGACGTGCCCTTCGGCCGGCCGCCGCTCCCGGATCTGACCGGGCTGTTCCTGGGCTTCCAGGGCACGACCGGCGTGGTCACCAAGGCGGCCGTGGCGCTGTTCCCCGAGCCGCCGCTCCGGGCGCGCGGGTTCATCCTGAACCACTCGCTGGAGGGCTCGTACGAGGTGCTCCGCAGGCTCGCGCGGCGCGAGGTGTGCGACGACCTGGGGGGGCTGTCCTGGCCGACCGGCAAGATGCTGTTCGGGGTGGAGCGGCCGCTGGAGCGCGATCCAGCCGAGCCCGAGTTCTTCCTGTACCTGGATCTCTCCGCCCACGACGCCGAGGAGCTCGCCCTCAAGCAGCGGGCCGTGGACCAGGAGATCGAGGCCGCCCGCGGGCGGGGCTTCCGCGTCGAGGCGCCGCTGCCGATCGAGCGGCTGGTGCGCCTGGAGCCCGCCTTCGCCAAGTTCGCGGACTTCCCCACCCGGCTGGACTTCCTGCTGGACCACGCGGGCGGGGGGCTCACCTGGGTCGGGCTGTACGGGCCGGCCGCGCGCTGGGAGGCGGCCAGCCGGGACGGCGAGCGGCTGCTGGCGACGCACGGCTTCCCGCCGGCCATCGTGGCCCGCCCCATGAAGGCCGGCCACTTCGCCGTGCTGCGCTTCATCCTGACCTTCGATCGGCGCGACCCGGCCGAGCTCGCCCGGGTGCGCGCGGCCGTGCGCGAGGTGGGCGCCATGGCGCTCGGGCGGGGCTTCGTGCCCTACAAGACCCCGCCCTGGGCGGTGCGCGAGCTGCTGGCTCCGCGGGTGGACCCGGGCATGCTCCAGCTCCTCGGCCGGGTCCGCCGGCTGCTCGACCCGGCCGGCGTCATGAACCCGGGCAAGTGGGAACCGTGATGGGCCCGCCCCGCGGCACCCCGCCCGGCCCGGGCTTCGTCCCCCGCGAGCAGTGCTGGCGCTGCCGCAAGGCGCGGGAGAAGTGCGTGTGCGCCACCGTACCGCGCGTCGAGAACCGCACCGCGCTCATCGTGTTGCAGCACAAGACCGAGCGGCGCCACCCGCTCGGCTCGGTGCGCCTGCTCCGGCTCGGGCTCGCGCGGGCGCGGGTCGAGATCGCCTTCCAGGAGTCGGTCCCGCCCCTGGCCCTGCCGGCCGGGGCGGCCTTGCTCTACCCGGCGCCGGGCGCGCGCGATCTCGCCTCGCTCGGCCCGGACGAGCGGCCCGCGGCCCTGGTGGTGCTGGACGGCACCTGGTCCCAGGCCAAGCGCATGTTCCGCGAGAGCCCCTGGCTGCAGGCCCTGCCGCGCTTCCTGGTGACGCCCCGGGCGCCCGGCCGCTACCGCATCCGCACCGAGCCGAGCCCGCGCCACGTCTCCACCCTGGAGGCGGTGGTGCTGGCGCTGCTCCAGCTCGAGCCGGACACCCCCGGCCTGCTCGGGCTGGTGACCGCCTTCGACCAGATGATCGAGGCCCAGGTGCAGCACATGCCCGCCGAGCTGCGCCCGCCCCCCAGCCCGCCGCCCGAGCGGCTGCGCGGGCCTTGACCGGCCCCGAGGGTTTCGCGGTAACATCGGCCCCAACGGAAGGGGACCCACATGGCAGAGCAGGTCCGCACCCAGTTCGCCCTGGCGGCCATGGACATGGCCAGCACCTTCAACACCGCCTTCGCCGACAAGACCTTCGCCGGCTTCAAGCTGAAGATGACCGCGCCCGAGGGCCAGTCCACTGGCGGCGGCAAGCTGGCGGTGGAGCACGTGGTGCTGCAGCACGAGAGCGACGGCACCAAGGCGGTCATGGCCACCGTGGCCCACGCCCAGCGGGCGGTCGAGCTGCGCGCCTACGAGCACGTGGCCAAGGCGTTCGAGACACGCTTCCAGGGCCGCGCCTTCGGCCTGGCCAGGAACATCTACGAGGACGCGCAGAAGAAGGTGGCCGAGTTCTTCACCACGCAGGTGTTCCAGGTCACCCAGGCCGCCGCCCCCAAGCTGCCCGCCCCGCTGCCCCAGGCCAAGGGCGGCTCGCTCATGTGGCTGTGGATCGTGCTCGCGCTGGCCGTCGTGGGCGGCGGCGCCTTCGCCGGCTGGTGGTTCCTGATGCGTAACGCCGGCGGCTGAGCTCACGGCAGGCAGAAGTCCCCCATGCGGTCGACACGCCGGCAGGTCAGCAGCTCCGGGCAGCCGGCCTCTCCCGGCGTGCACCAGGCCTGCACGCACTCCTCGAGGACGCAGGGGACCCGGCACTCGTTCCCCGGGCAGCAGATCCCCTCCAGCGTGTACATGCCGTAGGGCAGGACATAGCAGGTCAGGCCCTGGTCGCATTGCGGAATCGGCGTTCCGGCGCAGTCGGGCGCCTCGGGGACGCAGCAAGGCTCGCCTGCGGCGGCCCGCGGCGCGGGTTCGGCCTGGCCGCATGAGGTGGCGAGGGCGAGGACCAGGCATCCGAGCATCCTCTCGAGGCGCATGGCGTTCCTCCAGGTTCATTCTACGCCAGGGGCCCCGTGGCCGTTCGAGGAGCCCGGACGAAATGTCCCGGGTCTTCCAGAATGGTGATTCCAGAACGGACCAGGGGGCTGGCGCCCGCCCGTTTCCAAAGGGAAATCCCTGGCACGCGGCTTGCTCTCCCCCCTCGCTTCGAGGGAGGCTCGACCCATGAAGACGATCTGCGCGGCGCTCTTGGCCCTGACCTGCCTGCCCCAGGTGGCGCTCGCCTTCAGCTGCCCGGAGGGCTTCGTGTCCACCGGGGAGACGCTGTACGCCGTGCGGGTCAAGTGCGGCGAGCCCAACTACTGGGACCAGCGCCTGGAGCGGACGCGGCTGACCGACCGCAACGGCCGCACCCTGGAGCTCACGCGCACGGTGGACGAGTGGACCTACGACTTCGGGGCGGACCGCCTGGTGACCACGCTCGTGTTCCACGACGGGCGCCTGCGCGACATCCGCACCGGCTCCTACGGCGGCGTGGCGCTCCCGCGGGACGACCAGCGGCCGCCGCTGCTCAACCTGGGGGACACGCTGGCGACCGTGCTGCTGCGCTGGGGCGAGCCCTCCTTCAGCGAGCAGTACGACAAGATCCGCATCTACGACGCGCCCGACGGCCGGCGCGTCGAGCGCAGCGTGCGCCAGGACATCCTGACCTACGACCTGGGCCCCAAACGCCTGGTGCGGGTGCTCCTCTTCGAGAACGGCAAGCTCGTGGAGCAGAAGACCACCACCCGCGGCCATCCGGTCGCGGCCCCCGAACCTGAGGCAGAGCCAGATCCGGAGCCCGAACAAGAGTAGCTGGTGAACGAGGCACCCCCACGGAGGTGGGGCGCCAGGCTCGGGCTCGGCCTGATCGCGGATGCCAGGTCCCGATGCCTACGGAAGCATCGAGAATCTCCGCCGTGGGCGGAGCGGGCCTCCGCCGGCGCAGGGCGGTTTGGCCGTCTCCTCAACCGCCCTGGCCGGAGGAGACCCGCGGAGCGCAGGCACGGCCGGCGCGCCACAGCGTCGCCAGGGCGCCCGGCTGGAGGCTCAGATGAGCGCGCCCTCGGACCAGCCGAGCTTGACCAGCTCGATGCGCTCCGGGTCGGCCCAGCCCAGGCGGTACTTGTCCTGGGCCACGCGGACGTGCTTGGGCGAGACCGCGAAGGGCTCGTCCTTGCCGAAGTGCAGGCGGCGCTTGGCCTCGAGCAGGCGTACCGCCACCGCGTCCACGGCCACGGGATCGCGGCCCAGGATGAGCCCGCCGTAGGCCCAGGTGTACTCGGCCGAGTAGTGGTGCGGCCCCTTGCCGTGGAACAGCGGGGTGAGCGCCACCTGGATGCACAGCCGGGTCTTACCCCTGACGATCGGCAGCTCCCACAGCCCGCCGAGATCCGCGCACGCGTCCTCGTGCCAGCTCGAGGGCTCGGGGCTGAACATGATGTAGTTCTTCAGGCACGAGCCGATCCCGCTCCAGTGGTGGGTGCGCAGCGTGCGCACGTCGAGCAGCGCGGTGGCCCGCTGGAAGACCGGGTTCTCCAGCACCCCGCGATCGTCGATGGCCACGTCCGCGGCGGCCACCCCGGCCGCCTGCACCCGCGCGCGCAGCAGCTCCTCGAGCGCCGCGGGCACCGGGATGAAGCGCCACACGTTGCTCTTGATGCCCACCACCTCGCCCGGCCGGAACAGCTCTCCCCAGGCCATGGCCGGGGCCGCGGCGCCCAGCAGGGCGACGACGCCGTCGTCCAGCATCCTCGCCAGCACGGCCGGATCGGGCTGGCCGTCGGGCCCGAGCGCGGCCTGGTCGCGCACCAGGACCACGCGCGAGCGCTCCGGCCGGGAGTCGGGTGGCGGCGGGGGCGCGGGCTCGCCCACCGCCGGCCCCGCGGCCGGCGCGGTCACGGCGGGCGCGGCCGGCTTCTGGCAACCCACGGCCAGCGCGGCGCCGGTCGCGGCCACGGCCTTGAGGAAATCGCGGCGATCGAGTCCCTGGTCGGTCATGGCCGAGCTCCTCTCTCGAAGGGCACGCGCCCGAGCAGGAGCCTGGCCTCCTCGGACGCGGCGTTCAGCACCAGGGCCAGCAGCGCGCCCACCCGCCGGAGCGCGCACCGGGGTCGCCCCTCGCCGCGGGGCTGGCACCAGGCGGCGGCGGCCTGCTCGGCCGCCTGGGCGCGGGCCAGGGCCGGGTAGCGGATCAGCAGCAGGGCCGGCCCCTCGGCCCCTGCCGGGGCCGGGGCGCCGGTCGGCCGGTAGCGGGCCAGCAGCCCCTCGGTGTCGTCGCCCAGGCCGAGGAAGCCCGGCTCGTCCAGGTCCACCAGCCGGCCGAGCAGCGCGCCGTCGTGGAAGTAGTGCACCTGGGAGGCCACCCGCCCCTGCGCGGGCAGGAGCGCGAGCAGCGCCGGTGGCGCGCCCGGCTCGCGAATGGCCGCGGCCACGGCCTGGCCGAGCGCGAGCACCGCCTCGGCCACCCCGGGCCCGACCCCCAGCGGCACGACCGACACGTAGCAGCGCCCCTTCCAGAAGAACAGGTTGCCGCCCTGCCGCTCGCTCTCGACCCCCACCCCGGCCGAGGGCCCCTCGCGCATGTCGTGGTGGTAGGCGCCGAAGGCGTCGGCGCTGCCGCCCATGTCGAACACGTCCACCAGGATGTCCGGCGCGCCGGGCTTGCGGTAGCGGCGCTCGGCCACGACCTGCACGTGGAGCGCCCGGTACACCTCGGCCCCGCCGTCGATGAGGGAGAACAGCCCGTCGCGATCGACCACCTCGTCCGGGCCCGCGGGGCGGTACCCGGCCGCCTCGGCCGGCAGGGCAGCCACGCAGCTCGAACCACCGGGTGGCGCAGCCATGCTCACCTCTGCAAGGATGATCCCGAGACAAACAACCGCCAGCGAACGCATGCGCTCGTCCTCGACGGGGAGGTTAGCACGGTCCCTGACGCGCCTGCCAGGCGAACTCCGGTTCCGCTATCTTCAGACAGATACAGCTTGAATGGAAAGCCTCCTCCGCCTAGTCTCTGCAGCGCACTTCACCTTGAAAGGAGTTCCCGTGACACGGCGGTCCTCATGCACCTTCTTGCTCCTGGCCGCGCTTGGCTCCTGGGGCTCCACGGGCTGCGAAGGTGGCACCCCAGTCCCCGAGCCCTGGATCCGTGTGCTGATCACCTCGCCATTGGACGGCGTCGAGCTCGAACAGGGCCGGATCGACGTCGACCTGGCCCTCTCCTGGTACGGCCCCGCGGGCCAGGCGGCCACCCTGACCCTGCTCGCGGAGGACGGCCCGGTGGCCGAGGAAACGCTCTCGCTCGCCCCGGGGCTCACCGCGTTCGCCTTCCCCGCCGTGGATCTGGAGGCCTACTTCCAGGCGAGCCGCGCGACATCCCTCTCCGCCCGGCTGCGCACCGGGCAGGGTGAGGACGCCCTGGAGAGCACCTCGCCCCCCGTCGGCCTGCGCTTCCACCGGGACGAGATCCACATTCTGACCGCCGCCCTCACCGCCCCGCAGGACGGCGCTGCGCCCGAGGGCGACCTGGTGGACGTGCTGGTGGCGACCGACTGGAGCGGGCCCAGCGGCCAGGCGGCCAGCTTGACCTTGTTCGCCGGCGAGACGCCGCTGCTCGAGCGCGAGGTCGCGCTCGCGAACGGCTCCGGCGAGCTGCCCCTGGCCGGGGTGGATCTGTCGCCCTTCCGGGCGGCGGGCCAGCCGGCCTTCCTGCGGGCGGAGCTCCTCGCCACCCTCGAGGGGCGCGAGTACCGGGCCGCGACCGCGGCGGTCGAGGTGCGCTTCCAGCGCGGGGCCGTCGAGGAGCGGGCCCTGGCCGAGCTCGAGGCGGCCTCGGCCCGGCCCGTGCGCGTGCTGGTGGAGGAGGGCCGCCGCGCTGCGATCGCCTTCGACCTGCCGGCCGCCGGGGCCACGCGGGTCGAGCAGGCCTTCGGGGTGCTGGAGCAGCTCGGGGATCTCCTGGGGCTGGAGGACCCGCGCGAGGAGCTGCGCGTGGCCGGGGTGACCGAGGACGAGGACGGGGAGGCCTCGGTCGAGCTCACCCGGCGCATCGACGGCGTCCCGGTGTTCGGCGCGGATCTGGTGGTGCTCCTCGCGGGCGACCGGGCCGTCCAGGTCAACACGCCCCAGGTCGTCCCGCCACCGCGGCCGATCCAGGACAGGGTTCCCCTGAGCCAGATCATGGAGACGATCGCCCTGGAGCTCGGCCAGGCCCGCCTGATGGGCGAGCCGCGCCTGGTGTACTACAACGCGGATCTGTGGCGGAACGAGCACGAGCGCGCCGCGAGCTCCGGACCCGCGCCCACCCGACTGGCCTGGCGCCTGTGGATCGCCGCCCCGAGCCCGGCACTTGCCGGGAGGCCGGACCACTGGGAGGTCTTCGCGGACGCGGAGACCGGCGACCTCCTCGACGCCGCGCCTCAATCCAAGGAAGACTGCCCCGCGGATGACCTCGACCTCGACGTGCTCGACGCAGATGGCGACTCGGCCGACCTGTGCCTGACCTGGTTCGACACCTCCACCTGCTGCACCGAGGACGGCTGCGACTCAGGAATCCCCCGGGATGCGGAGGAGATCTACCCCATCGCCCGCGAGGTCTACGACTGGTACTACTCCACCTTATGCCGCCGCGGCTGGGACGGGACCGACGGGCAGATCGAGTTCATCGTCCGCTACGACCGGCCCACCGCAGCCTTCCACCCGGGATGTGACTACACCTCCTACGGGCCCACGGTCATCGACGTGGATACGACGGCGCACGAGTTCACCCACGGGGTGAACCACTGGGACAACGAGCTGCGTTACAAGAACGACTCCGGCGCCATGGACGAGGGCCTGGCGGACATCTTCGGCGCCTTCGTGGACGGCGACCACAAGGGAATCGGCCTCGATCCTCATCACGCCTCGGAGGGCTCGCAGCAAGACGGCGCGATGATTCACGATCTCTCCGACCCTCCCCGCGGCGGCCAGCCCGACCACTACGACGACTACGTGGTCACCAGCTCCGACAACGGCGGGGTGCACACCAACGGCGGCATCCTGTCCAAGGCCACCTGGCTGCTGTTCGCCGGAGGCACCCACCCGAAGAGCCACATCCCGGTCGAGTCCATCGGCATCTTCAAGCTCCGGAAGCTCTGGTACAGCGTGCTGCTGCACGACATCACCATGTCGTCGCGCATGTACTCCTTCTGCGGCTACGCCATCCAGCGCGCCCAGCGCTGGTCCGAGCAGGGCACGCACGGCTTCACCGCCGCTGACGTCTGCCAGGTGAACAACGCCTGCGCCGCGGTGAGCCGCCGTTTCATGATGGACCTCGACTGCGACGGCCTACCGGACGGCACGGACACGGACCTGGACGGCCTGGTCGACGACCGCGACAACTGCCCGGAAGTCTCCAACCTCCTCCAGGAGGACATCGACGGGGACTGGCTGGGCGACGCCTGCGATCCGGACGACGACGGAGACAGCGTGGAGGACGAGCGAGACACCTGCCCGGCCAGCTTCAACCCCTCCCAGGCCGACCTGGACGCGGACGGCGCGGGGGACGCCTGCGACGACGACGACGACCGGGACGGGGTGCCCGACGCGAGCGACAACTGCCCCGGCGTCTACAACAGCGCCCAATTCAATCTGGACCTGGATGGTGCCGGAGACGACTGCGACGACGATCTCGAGAACGACGGGGTGCCGAACGACGAGGACAACTGCCCGCGCCTCCGGAACCCCATGCAGGCGGACTCCGACCAAGACGGCGTGGGCACCGCGTGCGACAACTGCCCCGGGCTCTCCAACCCCGACCAGCAGAACCACGACCGGGACAGCTCCGGCGACGCCTGCGACCTCGACGACGACGACGATCAGGTGCCCGACGCCGAGGACAACTGCCCCACGGTCGAGAACCCGGACCAGTTCGACGGCGACGGCAACGACGTGGGCTTCGAGTGCGACACCGGCGAGCGCACCGCCGCCCTGCTGGAGCGCTGGAACGCGGGCTTCGAGGTGATGGTGGCCCTGGTCGAGCGCTACGGCATCCAGCCGCGCATCCCGCTGCCGGTGCGGGGCGGAGACGATCCCGACTGGGTGGACCCGAACGCGCTGGTCACCGTGACCTTCCGCGCCATGGGCCCCGAGGACCTGCCCCTGGCCGTGGTGGACCAGTTCGGGCGGGTGGTGGCCCGGGCCCGGGCCACCCGGAACCCCGACCAGACGACGAGCTACACCCTGACCTTCCGGCCGCGCATGGATCTCGACCGGGTGCTGCCCGACGGCGGCCTGGGCGCCTCGCTCGGCTCCCGCTACCACCTCCAGTTCTTCCTGGCCGGCCAGCAGCCGGGCGAGATCGGCGGCACCCTCTCCATGCAGGAGTCCCTCGCGCCCTGAGCCGCCGCCGCGGCCCCCGGACTTGCCAGGCGCTGCGGGCGTGGTAACCTCGCCCCGCCATGGCGAAGGACCTCCGCGCCGTCTACAGAGCGCTCTCGGACGAGGTCGAGCGGCTGCGCTTCGGCCCGCCGGTCTCCTGCGTGTACAACCCGCTTCGCTACGCCCGGGCGCCGCACGAGGCCTACCTGGCGCGGTACGCGCGGCCGGGCGTCCAGGCGGTGCTGCTCGGCATGAACCCCGGCCCCTTCGGCATGGCCCAGACCGGGGTGCCCTTCGGCGAGGTCGCGGCCGTCACCGGCTGGCTGGGGCTCGGGGACGAGGGCCCGATCGCCAGGCCCGCGCGCGAGCACCCCAAGCGCCCCGTGCAGGGATTCTCCTGCGCTCGCTCCGAGGTGAGCGGCCGGCGGCTGTGGGGCTGGGCCCAGAGCCGCTTCGGCACGCCGGCGCGCTTCTTCCGGCGCTTCCTGGTGCTCAACTACTGCCCGCTCGCCTTCCTGCTCCCGAGCGGGGCCAACCTGACCCCGGACAAGCTCGGGCGGGCCGAGCGCGAGCGGCTCTTCGCGGCCTGCGACCGGGCGCTCGCGGCGGCCGTGGCCTGGCTCGAGCCGCGGGCCGTGGTGGGGGTGGGCGCCTTCGCCGAGGGGCGCGCCCGCGCGGCCCTCTCGGGCCGGGAGCTCGCCTTCGGCCGCATCCCCCACCCCAGCCCCGCCAGCCCCCAGGCCAACCGCGGCTGGGAGGCCCAGGCGGACGCGGCCCTGGCCGCGCTCGGCCTCGGCCCGCAGGGAGCCCCGCCTTGACCAGCCTGGTGTGCATCGACGGGGAGCTCATGGAGCCCGCGGCGGCCCGGGTGCCCGTCTTCGACCGCGGCTTCCTGTACGGCGACTCGGTCTACGAGGTGGTGCGCACCTACCTGGGGGTGCCCTTCCACCTGGACCGGCACCTCGAGCGCCTGGAGCGCTCGGCCGCCGCGCTGGAGCTCGCGCTGCCGCCCCGGGCGACGCTCGTCGCCTGGCTGAAGAGCGCGCTGCGCGCGGCCGGGAACCCCGAGTCCTACGCCCGGCTGATCGTCACCCGGGGCAGCGGGCCCATCACCCTGGACCCGACCACGGCCGACCGGCCGCGCACCGTGCTGCTGGTCAAGGCCCTCGAGCCCTACCCGGCCTGGATGTACGCGCAGGGCATCAAGGTCAGCGTGCCGGCCATCCGCCGCAACCCGCGCGCGGCGCTGGACCCGTCGGTCAAGAGCGGCAACTACCTCAACAACGTGCTGGCGCTCGGGCAGGCGCGCCGGGCGGGCTTCGACGACGCGCTGCTGCTGGACATCCGCGGCCGGGTGACCGAGGGCAGCTCCTCGAACGTGTTCGCCGTGCGCGGGGGGAGCCTGCTCACCCCGCCGCTCGAGACCGGGCTGCTGCACGGGGTGACCCGCGCGCTGGTGCTCGAGCTGGCCGGCCAGGTGGGCCTGCAGGCCCACGAGCGCGAGCTGGAGGTGGCGGACCTCGCCCGGGCCGACGAGCTGTGGCTGACCAGCACGCTGCGGGAGGTGCTGCCGGTGGTGCGCCTCGACGAGGCGACGATCGGCGCCGGCGCGCCCGGGCCCCGCTACCGGGCCATGGCCGAGCGCCTGCACGCGCACGCGCTCGACTGGGCGCGCGCGGCGGCCGCGGACTTCTGGAGGGAGCCATGAGCAAGCTCGGGGAGCAGGCCGAGGAGTGCGCGCGCCTCCTGCGCCAGAGCCGGAGCGCGGCGCTGCTGTCGGGCGCGGGCATGAGCACGGCCGCGGGCATCCAGGACTTCCGCGGGCCCCAGGGGCTGTACCGGCAGCTCGGCGTCGACGAGCCCGAGCGGCTGTTCGACATCCGCCACTTCCTGCTCGACCCCTCGGACTTCTACGAGTTCCACGCCCGGTTCGTGGAGCTGGTGGGGCGGGTGCAGCCCACCCGGGCCCACCGCTTCTTCGCCGAGCTGGAGTCGCGGGGGAAACTCCGCGGGATCATCACCCAGAACATCGACTCGCTGCACCAGCGCGCCGGCTCGAAGAACGTGCTCGAGATCCACGGCGGCATCTGGCAGAGCACCTGCCTGCGCTGCGGCAAGCTCTACGATCTCGACCGCGCCACCCGCCTGATGGAGCTGCAGGGCGTGCCGCACTGCGAGTCCTGCGGCGGGCCGCTGAAGCCCGACGTGGTCTTCTTCGGCGAGGCGGTCAAGCACCTGGAGGAGTGCCGCCGCCTGGCCGAGCAGGTGGATCTGTTCTTCGTGGCGGGCTCCTCGCTGGTGGTCACCCCGGCCGCCGTCCTGCCCGCGCTGTGTCCGGGCCGCATCGTGGTGGTCAACCGGGGCGAGCTGTCCCACGCCTTCCTGCCCCCCGAGCGCATCGCGCTCCTGGTCGAGGAGGACATCGACACCTTCTTCGACGCGGTGCGCGCCGCCCTGGGCTGGTGAGGGAATCCGATGAAGGGGCTCCTGTTCCTGTGCGTGGAGAACTCGGCCCGCTCCCAGATGGCCGAGGGCCTGGCGCGCCTGGCGGCGCCCGAGGGCCTGCGGGTGTTCTCGGCGGGCTCCCGGCCCACGGCCGTGCGGCCCGAGGCGATCGCGGTCCTGGCCGAGCTCGGCATCGACATCTCCGCCGCCCGCGCCAAGTCCGTGAGCGACATCCCCCCCGCGCTGGTGGACACGGTCATCACCCTGTGCAGCGAGCAGGACTGCCCGCTGTTCCTCGGCCGGGCCCGCCGGCGGCACTGGGACCTGCCCGACCCGGCCGCGGTCCAGGGACCCCCGGAGGCGCGCCTGGACGCCTTCCGCGCCGTGCGCGACGAGCTCCGCCGGCGCATCGCGGCGCTGCTGGCCGAGGAGCCGAGCGCTACGCGGTGAAGGGATTCGGGTGGAGGAAAGAAGTGTGGGCGAGAGCGAGTCTTCAGGGTCCAGGTCTCCCCTTCAGAGCTCGAAGCCACGCTCGGTCAGGCGGTCCACGTCACCGTGGATGCCTCTCCTCTCGTGGGGTTCTGACACCTCTCGGAGTCCTGAAACGCGGCGCTAACCCGCGCATTGGTTGCGAGCTCCCTCTGCGGTCTCCATCCGGCCACGGACGCCGGACCGACCCTTGAGGTCTTCGCACCGCGTTCCGCCTCGCCGAAGTGATATCGGCTCGGCCACCTCCCACAGGTTTTCAGTCCCCTTCAGAGTATCACCGAGCGTGCTCGCCGGGCCTCACTGTCCAGGCCCGACCGCTCTCGTGGGGTTCGCTCCCCTTCGGCGCCTCACGGACATCCGGAGCCCACTCACCCCGGGCTTGCCTCACCCGGTACGTTGCGCCTTCAGGCTTTCACAGCCTCCTGGCGCCTTGCTTCTCCGGACGCCTCCCGGCCTTGTTTCATGCCGGTAACGCCCATGGGGTTTCACGCCCTTCAGAGCCTTTCCCCCAGCTCCAGCCGGATCCCTCTCGGGATCGCGTTGCCCTCCTGCCGTTCACCGTCGCGATTCGGCTCGGCTTCAGGGCCTTGTCTCCGGAGTCTGGGTCCGTTGTCCGGGCGGTCCATATTTCAGGAACCGCCCGGGCCCGATGCTCTCCTGGGCTTCTGCCCCTCCAGGGTCTTCTCCTCTCCCGCGATGGCTTCCCCTTCGGGTCGCCTCCTCTCCTGAGCTTCACCCCGGCCTTCTCGGCGAACCGTCAAACCCGGGGTTGCCCTCCAGAGTCTCCTTCACGGGAGAGTCGGCCTTGGGCTCTCTCGAGCCCGCCAACCCTCCTGGGGTCTCCTGCCTCGTCGTTCCCGTCCGGTTTCCCGGCCGCTTGACGAGGTCTTCGCCCCTGACTCTTCAGTAAAATGAAGGTTCAAAGAGCGAAGGCCTGCGCCGCTGCGCCGGGCCCGGTTCGGGGCGTTTCGGCCCGAACCCTGAGCGACTCGCCTCGCCCACGATCGAGCAGGGTAGAGTGCTCGCCCGAGGTTTGTCAATGCCGATTTTCTGGAATTCGCTTGACGCACCCGGTCAACCAGCGTAGACCGCCAGCACTGCTTGGGATTCTCTGATCACTCCCCAACAACAAAAAGCTGGAAAGTACACGATGGATGGCGTAAGCTTGCAAAGGGTGGGATACGCAAGATGCAACGAATGAGAAGTGGGGACCCTACATCGGATGAGAACACGGCCACTACACACCAAGAAGCGGAAGATGATTGTAGGGTGGTTCATCGCACTCGCTTTGTTATTACAGTCCCTCGCATGCGGCAATCCGGCTTCCGACCCAGCGGTATCGAGTTTCCAGGTCCTGGCTGAGTTTCATGGACTTGACTACGCCGTACTCTCTCAACTTGGCTCCGCCTGGGCCGATGAGTTCATATTTTCTGGCTATTGCGAGCGTGAGAATTGCCGATTCGAATCCGTGGCCGGTGATTCATTCTCGATCGATCCCATCGGACTGCCCGATTCGTTTCTGGGTCGCATGACGACTGCCGGGAACCTGAAGTGGCACGCTGTCCTCTCCGGCCTCGATAGCAATTGGATAGAGGCACTGGATGTGAACCAGCAGGGCATCACTGCTATTACCGGCGTGTTCGGTTCCTCATTCCAAACTATCGATGCGAATGGCCTGGCGTCGACATTCTCTTCTCCGCACTCGCAGAACGCGCTCATCGCATTCTTCGACCAAAGCGGGCAAGCGCTAGAAGCCAACCTTCTTCAGGCCACAGGGGGGGCCGAGGGGACAGCAATTACCTGGGTATACGGCGACGAGGTTGTTGTAGGCCTAGATTTCTCAGGTTCAATCGATCTTGAACTCATTGGGGGCCAGGTGGCCTCGGTTTCTTCCCGCGGACGAAAGGACTCCCTGATCCTCAGGATGAACACGCGTGGCGAAGTCGGATGGTGGGTACAGCTAGGCGGAGAACGAGACGAATTCGCTGTATCGCTCAAGGCGTTCTCGGATGGCACCATTAGGGCGTCACTGAGATACAGTTCTCCTGTAACCGTTGATCGCAATGGTGAGTTCATCGCATCGTATTCATCTACGGGAGGATCCGATCTTCTCGTGCTGTCTATCGACGAGAACGGCTATCTTTCCTGGGGTTTTTCGTGCGGCAAGCTGGGATCTTCGATTCTGATTTCCGAGTTTCTTGAAGACGAAGCTGGCGGTTTTCACGTCACCGGAAGTTACACCAACCAATCCACGCTCAGGGGCACGGATGGAATCTCAAGGGAGCTTGACTCCTTCGGCAGGTATACCGATACAAGCGATGGCTTCTGGGCGCGATACGATGGTCGTGGCGGTCTAGAAACGGTTGTCGCGTTCGGAGGCTGGGGCCATGACCGCGCGACGAACATAGAACGACTTCCCAATGGCACCATTCGAGTTACAGGATTCGGATCGCTTCAGGGATTCTCCATCAAGGATCTTGAAGCAAACGAAATCACTCTGTCTGACGGTTATTCAATTGACTTCGACCAAAATGGGACTCCGACGGGATACGCAGTACTGGGTTCTGAATCGGATGATGCATTCAGGGAATCCGTACTGCTTGGTTCTGAAGCCAACATTCTCTCGTTCAACTCGAGGGGTGGAATAATGGCCCTCGGGCCAGATGGGGAGATCGAGGAGTTCCCCTGCGAGGGAGAATCCGACGGATATATTCTCAAACGGATAGAAAATTCGATTCCCTGATATTCACAACAAACAACGGAAAAGATGGAGGCGCTCATGCTTGAGCCGAGGGGAACGAAGGCATTCAAGGTTCTGCTGCTTGCGCTCATTTCGACAGCATGTTGCAGTAGAAGATCAAATGACGAAATGTCCGAGTTCGATGCCTACCGGAACGCACTTGAGGTAGCTCCGGTCGAAAGCCAAGCTGGTCCTGTGCCCACAGTTATCCCTGGCGTTCAAGATCAGAATTCCACACCAGAACTTGATCCTAGCATGCTAGTGCGGGAATTCGAAAGACGACAGCGAATACTTGTAGACAAAATGACTCAAACTGTCGTTCAGGGCACTGTCACCGGCACTAGAGCATTCCAATGGGAAAACCCAGAGGCGGAATGGTCAACAGGGAGGAAGCCTCAATGGGAAATCTTCACCAGGGTTACCCTAGAAGTAGAGGCCTCTTTCAAGAAGCGAACCGACGAGAAGGTCATCGAGTTCTGGTCAAGGTGCGGCAAGCTTGACCAGAATGATTGGCAATCGGTCAAACCTGGCAGCCCTCTCGCCTGCGTGAATACCGCAGACGCATCCTTTCTAATTGGCGACAAAGTCATCGTTGCACTTCAAGATCACAAGCCCCTTCCCGATGGTCAGGCTGTGCTCAGGCTCAGAGGATCACGCAGGGGAGCGACGTTCTTGAATTCGAACAACGAGAATGAGAGAGCAGTGGCACAGAGGATTCTTCAGTACCTTTCCAACTCATCTGCGATTCATTAGAAAGAATTGATGGGGACAATCGCCATGAATAGGGCAGCCTTTATCTTTTCTCTCTCAACGGTGTGCACTTTGATCTCCGCCAATGCCATTGGATTCGTTTGGACAGAAGGACCCTGGTGCTCAGAATCTGAAGTCTTCAGTGCTCCGCCCTATAAAATCGATATTGCATCGTTTACAAACCGTGGCATCACCAGCCATGTGGCAGACCAAATTATAGATGCGGCGACAATCTGGAATCACATGCCCGCAAGCATTTCCATCTCCCACGGGGGCAATGATGGAACGTGCTATGGTCAGAACTCGATTTGTGCCCGAAATCGCCCAGAAGATGAGGCATTCGAGGAAGATATATACCTCCTCGGCTACACAGACGTCGTGTACGACCCAGCGGAAAACTGCAATCTATACTACCATCAAGTCATTCGCGCAGATGCTGGCCTAGGGTTCACGGCTGCCACCTCAAAGTACGCGGATACTGGCTTCGAATCAGTATCCATACACGAGTTCGGGCATTCCATGACCCTTGGAGATGGAGAGCCGCCTGACGTTACAAATGGCGCCCTCATGTCTCAATCCATTATCAGCAGAGCCCACACTGACGACGCAAGCGGACTAATCAGCAGATACGGCTACAGCCTGGAGCAACTCAAAACAAGGTTGGCCTACGGCGTAAACTACACAAATGGTTCCCTCAACACCTTCTTACCAATTGTGCAACTAGCAGGGTACCAATTTCGCAGCGGTGGATCGCGCCCTTCTATCGTGGGAAACTGGCACCAAGGGATTGGCGGCTCATACAACTGGGACTACGCAGCTGTCTGGACAAACTATGCGACAATAATGGTTGCGCTTCTCCGCGATGGCACAGACGGCGCGCTTCAAGTCCGAGCTGTAGCCTCAATACCTCAAGGATACACGGTGTTTTCGCCATCCATCGCAGTAGGCGACGCAAATCAACTACTTGTAGTCTGGAAAAACTACAGCACTTCACAAAACAACTATATTTCGACAGCAAGAATACAAGTGAACGCACAGGGGAACGGGTTCGACAGTATAACCACATCAACACTAATGCCATGGCAGGCTCTTTCCGAACCAGTCGTAAGCTTCATGCCGGGCAGGTATCGCTATATCATTTCGTGGGTCATGGACGGGACCTATGTGTACGATTTGCTTGAACGGCATAGGATAGCAGCCATGGTATCCATGAATTCAGTTGGATCGGCATGGCAAGCTCCATACACCTATGAAGGCAACGATCCAGACTTCCCTGAGTTTGTTTCCAGTCCCTGGCACGCGCCGGCGCTCACTTGCTACAATGGACTAATCATGACGAGCACCTGCCTCATGATGTACAAACAATTTCGTACGTCAGATACGCGCTGGATCGACCAGCAAGCGTTTACCATCGACGCCGCCAATACAAGGCTCGTCGCATCAACAACGGATTGGTCCACCTGGAACTACTCGCATGCCGAACTGGCGATAACTTCTAGTCTTTATGATTGGCTATTTACACATGTTTACTACAATGGTGGCAAGGGTTCCATGATGTATCGCCTAAAGCGCTTCAGCCAAGGTGCTGGTGGGCATTTCCGACAGTATGGGACCTTCGAACGCCCCGATATGGTCTCCCGTGTAGGCTTTCCGGTAGCCTATAACTACCGGACTAATAGATTCCGTTTTCTTTGGATCGAACGTTAGATAATTTTCTAGTCAGACTCATTCGCTACTTCTGATTTTTTTCTGGGTTGTACCTTGTTGCGGTTTTTGATCCATGTTTGAGCAAAACGATCTCAAGTTTTTCGCCCAGTGCCCCCCCGGGCTGGAGCCCGCGCTCGCGGGCGAGCTCCGGTCTCTCGGCGCGGGCGGGCTCGAGCCGGGCCACGGCGGGGTGGCGTTCACCGGCGACCGCGCGCTGGCCGCGCGCGCCAACTTGATGTTGCGGACCGCCACCCGGGTGCTACTCCGGCTGGATCGCTTCCCGGCCGCCCACCTGAACGAGCTCGAGAGCCGGGCGCGGCGCGTGCCCTGGGAGCGGTACCTCACCAAGGATCAGCCCTTCCAGCTGCGCGTCTCCTGCCACGCCTCGCGCATCTACCACACCGGCGCGGCCGAGGAGCGGGTGGCCCGGGCGCTGGCCGCGGCCACGGGCGGCCGCGCGGACAAGACCGCGGGGGCCGCGCTCGTGCTGGTGCGCATCGAGCGCGACGGGTGCGAGCTGAGCCTCGACACCTCGGGCGCGCCGCTCCACCAGCGTGGCTTCAAGGCCGAGGTGGGCGCCGCCCCGCTGCGCGAGACGCTGGCCGCGGGGGTGCTCTTGCTGGCGGGCTACGATGGCTCGCAGCCGCTGCTCGATCCCATGTGCGGCTCGGGCACCTTCGCCCTGGAGGCCGGCCTGCTGGCGCTCGGCCGGGCCCCGGGCCTGGACCGGCGCTTCGCGCTGGAGGACGTGCCGGGCTTCGGGCCGGGGCTGTTCGCGGAGGAGCGCGCCCGGCTGCGCGCGCTCGAGCGCCCCGCGCCCCCGGCGCCCATCCTGGCCGCGGACGCCGACGCCGGGGCGGTGGGCAAGGCCCGCCGCAACCTGGCCCGGGCCGGGCTGGAGGGCCTGGTCCGGCTCGAGCGCCGCCGGCTCGAGGACCAGCGGCTCGGGCCGGGCCCGGGCCTGGTGGTGGTGAACCCGCCCTACGGGGGGCGGCTGGGGCGAGGCGACGATCTCGAGGCGCTCCACGCCAGGCTGGGCGCGCTGGTCGGCGGGACGGGCTGGCGCCTGGCGCTGGTGACCGAGCAGGAGCGCCTGGCCCACGCCACCGGGCTCGTGTTCCAGGCGGTGCGCGGGCCGCTCCACCACGGCGGGCGCAAGGTCCGGCTCTACCTCACGGCGTGAGGCGGCCCTCGCGCCGCACCACCTCCAGGGCCTCCGCCGGCTCGGCGCGCTCGATCCAGTGGATGGGCGTCCCGCGCCGCTCCATGCGCCGGAACCAGCTCTCCTGCCGGCGGGCGAACTCGGCGATGGCCCGGGCCAGCCCCGCCTGCATGGCCTCGAGCCCGAGCTCGCCCTGGCGGTGGCGGGACATCCAGCGGTACTCCAGCCCCAGCTCGCGCAGGCGCGCGTGGCTCACCCCGGACGCGAGCAGCCGGTCGGCCTCCCCCAGCATGCCGGCCGCGAGCCGCTCGGCGAGCCGGGCCCGGATGCGCGCGCGCAGCTCCTCCCGGGGCCAGCGGGTGCCCAGGACGAGGGGGTGCAGGGCCGGCCAGGCCGGGCGGGCACCCGCGCCCTGGGCCCGGGCCTGGCCCTCGGCGACCTCGATGGCCCGCACCAGCCGCTCCCGGCTCTTGAAGTCGGACACGTTGTGCAGCCGCTTGAGCCCGGCCAGCCGGTCCTGCAGCTCGTCGAGCGACAAGCCCTCGAGCTCCCGCCGCAGCGCCGGGTCCTCGGGCACCTCGACCAGCGCGTAGCCCTCGAGCACCGCCTCCAGGTACAGGCCGGTGCCGCCCACCAGCACGGGCAGCCGCCCGCGGGCGCGTACCTCGCCCAGCGCGCGGAAGAAGTCCCGCTGGAAGCGGAACACGCTGTACTCCTCGCCCAGCCCGGCCACGTCGATCAGCTGATAAGGGACGGGCGGACCGCCCTGGCGGTACTCGGCCAGATCCTTGCCGGTGCCGAGGTCGAGGCCGCGGTACACCTGGCGGGAGTCGGCCGAGAGGATCTCGCCCCCGAGCGCGCGGGCGAGCGCCACCCCGAGCCGGGTCTTCCCGGAGGCCGTGGGCCCGAGCACCACCAGCAGATCGTACTTCTCCTCCTCCGCCATGGGCCCGCATTGTATGCCAGATTGGCATCCCAAGGGCCCGATCAAGTAGTCTGATCCGCGGATGTGCCTAGGAGGACGGTCATGGGATCTGGGCTGAGCCTGTGGCTGGTGGTGCTGCTCGCAGCAGGAGCTGGGCCACGACCCGAGGACGCCTTGGAGGACGGCGCAGAGGCGCGTTACCGTATCCGCGTGCGGCCCTCGGGCGCGCCCGGGGCGCGGCTACGCAGCGACGATCCCCCCATCGCCGGCCCGGCCGTGGGCCGCCTGCCCTGCCCGCAGGACGAGCTGGTGGTGGTCAAGGCGGGCAACCCGGTGCGGGTGCGGGCCGAGGACGGGCCGCTGACGCTGCTGCTGTGGCTGCCGACGGAGGCCTGCCAGCAGGTGGTCACCCGCAGGCTCGAGGTGGACGGGAAGCGCCTGCCCGCGGGCCTGCCCGTGACCCGCCTGGAGGGGCAGGCGGGCAGGGCGCGGGTGCGCGCGCTCTCCTCCCTGGAGCCGCTGGAGGCCTGGGTGCCCGCGGACGCGCTCGGCACCATGTACCTGGCCCCGCCGGCCGGCGAGGAGGCCCGGCTCGCCCCGGGCGGCTGCCCCGAGCGCGGCCAGGGCCCGCGCATCGAGCTCATCAACCGGGTGCGCCTCCGGGCCGGGGCGCTCCTGCACGACGCGCCCGAGGGGCTGCCGGTCGCCCGCACCAGGCAGGAGATCACCTTCTACGCGGAGGAGCCCGAGGCGGGCGGCTGGGTGCAGATCTTCTACCACTCCTCCTGGGGCGAGCTCAGGCTGTGGGCCGGGCCCGGGGCGCTCGCGCCCAAGGCGGACCTGTTCGCCCCGGCGCGCGCCCAGGGCAGCTTCTTCTGGCTCGTCCAGGAGGCCAGCCTGCTCAGGTGCCAGGACTGGCGGGTGCGGCCCTCCGCGGACGACCCCCGGCGCGGCGGGCTCGAGCACCTGGTGCGCGGACCGGCCGGCGCCCACACGGTCGGCTACGCCTACCAGGATCACCTGGGGCTGCTCGAGCTGCGCGGCCCGGCCGTCCACGCAGGCGAGAGCGGGGACGAGGGCGGCGACTGGTCGGACGCGGGCGGCGGCTTCCAGAACCTGGAGCTGAAGGGCTGCGGCGAGGGCTGCCTGGACGCGGGCCCGCACCGGTGGTTCCTGAAGAGGGAGGATTGCGAGAGGGCGAGGGAGAAGTAGCGAGTAGCGAGTAGCGAGTGGCGAGTGGCGAGCCGCGACCGGGACCTCGCTACTTCCGGCGGAGCCGGAGCACCAGCGCCAGGCCGAGCAGCGGGAGCAGCAGGCCGAGCGAGCCGGCCTCGCCACCGCTGGCGCAGCTGACCACCACCACCGTCTCGGAGCCCATGTCGTCCTCGCCGCCGGTGCCGTCGTCTCCCGGCAGCTCGGCCTGGGGATCCTTCACGATGGGGATGCAGCAGGTGACCTCGCCGTCCGCGACCACGGTGCACTCGGCCGCGCCGGTCAGGTAGCCCTCCTTGCTCGCGCCCAGCACGTGCTCGCCCTCCAGCACCAGGAACTCGAAGTAGCCGTCGCCGTCCGCCACCGTGCTCTCGGTGTTCTCGGCCTCCACCTTGGCGCCGGGGACGTGCGGGCCATCGCAGCCCTCGAGGGTGTCGGCCTCCAGGGTCATCTCGATCACGTAGCCCTTGACCAGGCCGTGCGGGGAGTCCGGGTCGATGATCACGTCGCCCGTGCCGTCGCCGGTGTCGCCGGTGTCGCCCGTATCGCCGGTGTCGCCCGTATCGCCCGTGTCACCGGTGTCACCCGTGTCGTCGGCCGGGCCAGAGCCCATGTCATCGCCGCCGCCCGTGTCCCCGGTGTCGTCCCCGCCGCCGTCCCCGCCGCCGCCACCGCCGCCGCCGGCCGGGACCAGGCCGATCGAGCACCAGATCTCGCCGCCGGCGGCCACGGTGCAGGAGCGGCTGGCCGAGTTGTACCCGGCCGCCGAGGCCGACACGGTGTAGGTGCCGGCGTCGACCGAGGCCGACCAGTAGCCGTCGCCCGCGCCGGCGGTCACGCTGCCCGCGCCCCCGATGGAGACCGTGGCGCCAGGGATGCGAACGCTCATGTCGGCCGAGCCCTGTCCGCGATCCTCGTACACCACGCCCTGGATCAGCCCGTCTCCGCCGCCGCCGCCGCCGCCACCGCCACCGGGCAGGGCCTCGCCGTTGGCCAGCGCGGCCAGGGCCGACAGGTCCCCGTTGAAGAGGTCCAGATCCACGTTGCCGCCGATGCCGGCCACGCGGCCCTGGCTGGAGGTCTGGAAGAAGGCCCAGCGGGTCCAGGGCGCGGGGATGTCCGGGCAGGTCGGGCCGTACTGGGGGATCCACAGGGGGTGATCGATGAAGGCGTTGGAGGAGTCGAAGGCGTCCTGCCAGAAGTACTTGCCGGCGTAGATCATCACCTGGCGGCCGGTGCCCGCCTCCACGCGGTTGATGAACCGGGCCACCTTGTCGATGTTCTGGGCCAGGGTGTAGGGGGTGTACAGGCTCTCGTCCTCGAGGTCGATGACCGGAGGCAGGTCGCCCGCGGAGAGCTGGCCGATCTTCCCCACCACGATGTCGGCCTGGGACTCGGGATCCTTGGCGGGCCGGAAGTAGTGGTACACGCCGCGGTACAGCCCCACCCGCTTGGCCTCGGTCCAGTTGCGCGCGAACTGCGGGTCCTCGTAGTAGCCGTCGCTGGTGCGGATGATGGCGAACTTCACGCTGGTCGAGGCCACCGAGTCCCAGTTGATGGTGTCCTGCCAGTAGGACACGTCGATGCCGTCCACCGTGGGGCCATCGGCGCACACCCGGACCTCCTGGAGCACCACCTCGAAGTCCCTGGCCTCCTCGCCGCAGCCGGCCAGGGAAGCCACCACCGCCACCGCCGCCAGGTTCGCCAGGATCGAGTTGCTCCGCTTCATGGCTGCCACCTCCTCGCCGCGGGTAGAGAGCAAGGGTTGTGCCCACCCCGGTCGTCCCAAGAAATGCGAAGCAAAAACAAAGCAATAACAGATCATGCGGCGAGCCGTCTCGGCCCATGCGCGCCAGCGTGTCGCATACGTCAACCGACCGACGAGGAGATTAAGACAATACCAATCAACCAGATAGACGGATTCGGCGCCCTCGCCGAGTTTTCCACATGCTGGTCATGGTTGTGACCAGGCAGAAAACAGTTCCTTCGAAGGGCTGGACAAGGCCATCCAGGCGGACTAGATTGTGGCCGTTCAACGGCCGACCCAACCTGGAAGGGGACGAAAACATGCGACGTGACGGAATGATGCTGGGAAGTGCCGCCCTGGCCCTCTCCTTGGCCTTCGGCGGTTGCGTGACTTCGGGCACCCACGAGAAGGTCCTCATGGAGCTCGACGCCACCAAGAAAGAGCTGGCCAACACCAAGGACGCGCTCTCCAAGGAGCAGCAGGCGCTCAAGGGGGAGAAGGACGCCCGCGCCGCCGAGAAGGCCGAGCTGGACGGCAAGCTGCTCGCGGCCCTCAACCAGGGGCGGCAGCTCGAGGAGAACCTGGCCTCCATGAGCATGAAGGTCGGGGAGCTCAAGGGCGAGAAGTCCAAGCTCACCGACGAGCAGCAGGCCCTGGTGGCCCAGGTCGAGGAGCTGCGGAAGCTCCGCGCGGCGGCCGAGCAGCGCATGGCCGACTACCGCAGCCTGCTCGAGAAGCTGAAGAAGATGATGGACGCCGGCACCCTCCAGGTGAAGGTGCGCAACGGCATGATGCTGGTGCAGATGTCCTCCGACGTGGTGTTCGCCCCGGCCGCGACCATGATCAAGGCCGAGGCCAAGGACGCCCTGGTGGAGCTCGCCCAGACGCTGGCCAGCTTCACCGACCGGCGCTTCCTGGTGATCGGCCACTCCGACTCCACCCCCATCCGCTCGGCCCGCTTCCCCTCGAACTGGGAGCTCTCGACCCAGCGGGCGGTCGAGGTGGTCAAGCTGCTGGTCGAGAGCGGGGTCAAGCCCGAGAACATCAGCGCGGCCGGTTGGGCCGAGTTCGATCCCCTGGTGGGCAACGACACCCCCGAGAACCGCACCGTGAACCGGCGGGTGGAGATCATCTTCATGCCGAAGATCGACGAGCTGCCCGGCTTCGAGGAAGTGCTGAAGAAGGGCTCGTGAGGCGCCCGCCGCGCCGTTCATGCCCCCTGCCCGCGCCCCCCTGCCCATCGACGCGGCGCTGCCCGCGCTGCTGAAGGCCCTGCGCGCAAGCGGCGCGGCCGTGCTGACCGCCCCGCCCGGGGCGGGCAAGTCCACCCGCGTGCCGCTGGCGCTGCTGGAGGCGGGCCTGCTCCCCGCCGGCCAGGAGTTGGTGCTGCTCCAGCCGCGGCGGCTGGCGGCCCGGGCCGTGGCCCGTCGCCTGGCCGAGGAGCTGGGCGAGGAGGTGGGCGAGACCGTGGGCCACCAGGTGCGCTTCGAGCGCAGGCTGGGGCCGCGCACCCGGGTGCGGGTGGTCACCGAGGGCATCCTCCAGGCCCAGCTCATCGACGATCCGCTGCTCGCGCGGGTGGGCGCGGTGCTGCTGGACGAGTTCCACGAGCGCTCGGTGCACGCCGACCTGGCGCTCGGCTGCCTGCGCGAGGTGCGCGAGGCGCGGCCCGAGCTCGACCTGGTGGTCATGTCCGCCACCCTGGAGGCGGAGCCCATCCAGCGTTTCCTGGGCGGCTGCCCGTGGGTCGACTGCCCGGACCGGCCGCACCCGCTGGAGGTCCTGCACCTGCCCCAGCCCGAGGGCCGGCGGTTGCCGGAGGCCGTGCGCGCGGGGCTGCTCGCGCTCCTCGGCCAGCCCGGGGATCCCGGCGGGGACGTCCTGGTGTTCCTGCCCGGGGCCGGGGAGATCCGCGACTGCCTGCAGGCGCTCGGCGCGGCCGGGCTGCCGGGCGCGCCCACGCTGGTGCCGCTGTACGGCGCGCTGAGCGCGGCCGAGCAGGACCGGGCCGTGCGGCCACCGCCGCCCGGCCAGCCGCGGCGGGTGATCCTGGCCACCAACCTGGCCGAGACCTCGCTGACCGTGCCCGGGGTGCGGGCGGTGGTGGACACGGGCTGGGTGAAGCGCCTGCGGGCCGAGCCCCGCCTGGGGCTCGACCGCCTGGAGCGCGGGCGGGTGAGCCGGGCGAGCGCCGACCAGCGCGCCGGCCGGGCCGCCCGCCTGGGGCCGGGCCGGGCCGTGCGCCTGTGGAGCCAGGCCGAGGAGCGCGGGCTCCCGGCGCGCGAGACGCCCGAGCTCCTGCGGCTCGATCTGGCCCAGCCGCTGCTGGCGGTGCTGGCCTTCCGGCCGGGCGATCCGGCCGGCTTCCCTCTGCTCGACCCGCCGCCGGCGGCCGCGCGGGAGGCGGCGCTCGAGCTGCTGCGCGCCCTGGGCGCCCTGCCCGCCACGGGCTTCGGGCTCACCCCGCGCGGGGCGCGCCTGGCCCGCCTGCCGCTGCACCCCAGGCTGGGGGTGCTGCTGCTGCTGGCCGAGGAGCGCGGGCTCGTCCCGCAGGCCGCGCTCCTGGCCGCGCTGCTCGGGGAGCGCGAGGTGCTGCTCGCGCCCTTCGGCCGCTCCGCCCCGGCGCCCACCTGTCGCTCGGACGTGGTGTGGCGGGCCGAGCTCGTCCAGGAGCTGGAGGCCGAGGGCCTCTCCCCGCGCGCGGCCGAGCGCCTGGGCCTGTCGCTGCCCGCGGCCCGCGAGGCGCTGCGGGCCCGCGACCAGCTCCTCGGGCTCATGGGGCCCGCGACCCGGCGGGCCGGGGGACCGGAGGACGAGCGCGCGCTCGAGCGGCTGCTGCTCGGCGCCTTCCCGGACCGGGTCTGCCGCCGCCGGGAGCCCGGCGCCCCGGAGGCCCGCATGGTGGGCGGGCGCGGGGTGCGGCTGTCGGAGGAGAGCGGCGTGCGGGAGCCCGAGCTCTTCCTGGCGCTCAGCGCCGACGCGGGCGCGCGCGGCACCCACGCGGTGAGCCTGGTGCGCCAGGCCAGCGCGCTGGAGCCCGGGGACCTCGCGGCGCTCTACCCCGAGGCCCTGGCCGAGGAGGTGGAGGCGCGCTTCGATCCCGCCCGCGAGGCCGTGGTGGGGGTCTCCTCCCGGCGCTACCGCGATCTGCCCCTCAGCGAGCAGGAGGGCGCCGCCGTGGACGAGGTCCGGGCCGGCGCGGCCCTGGCCGCGGCGGCCACGCCGCGCTTCGCCGAGCTCTTCCAGCCCGGCCCGCGGGACGCGCAGCTCCTGGCCCGCCTGCGCCTGGCCGCCCGGCTGCTGCCCGAGGAGGGCTGGCCCGCGGTGGACGAGCCGGAGCTGCGCGCGCTGCTCGGCGAGGCCTGCCAGGGCCGGCGCTCCTTCGCCGAGCTGCGCCGCCTGTCCTGGGCCGAGCTGCTGCGCGGGCGGCTGCGGCCGGATCGCCGCCGGGCGCTCGAGCAGGCGCTCCCCGAGCGCCTGCGCGTGCCCTCGGGCCGCGAGGCGCCCATCGACTACGCCCCGGCCCTCGAGCCGGGAGGCGCCCCGCGCCTGCGGGTCAAGCTGCAGGAGGTGTTCGGCCTGGCGGACAGCCCGCGGGTGGCCCGCGGCCGGCTGGCGCTCACCCTCGAGCTGCTGGGGCCGCACGGGCGGCCGGTCCAGGTGACCGCGGATCTGCGCTCCTTCTGGGCCGTGGGCTACCCGGCCGTGCGCAAGGAGCTGCGCGGCCGCTACCCCCGCCACCCCTGGCCCGAGGACCCCTGGAGCGCCGAGCCCACCGGCCGGGCCAAGCCGCGCAAGCGCTGATCGGGCTGGGCCAGGGCCCGCGGAACGTGCTACCGTGGACGCCGTCGAACCACCGAGGAGGCGCGATGAAGCCGAAGTTCATCCTGGTGATCCTGCTCCTGGCCGGCGCGGGCGGCGGCGTGCTCTGGTGGATGAAGCAGCTGCCCGTGCTGCCCAACCTGGTGCTCCAGGACGCGCGCGGGACCCAGTTCAGCCTGGACACCCTGCGCGGCGCCAACATCGACCTGGTGATCGGCCTGCTCGGCCCGACCGACGCCGCCAGCCAGCTCGCCTGCCGCCAGCTCCAGGCGGCCTTCCTGAAGTACGGCAAGAACGTGAGCTTCGCCGGGCTGGTGTTCAGCGGCACGCCCGATCAGATCGCCAAGCTCGCCCAGGACCAGCAGCTCGGCTTCCCGCTCTACCCGCTCCAGGCGGGCACGGCCCCGGATCCCAAGGCGGTCATGCAGTTCTTCGAGATGGCCGGCGAGTCCTACGGCATGACGGGCGCGGCCATCCAGAGCGGCACCATCCTGGTCATCGACCACAAGCGCAGGCTGCGCGCGCTGCTCCAGTTCCAGGACGCCGGACAGCTCGACGAGAAGCTCAGGGAGCTGGGGTACTAGCCCGCCCGGCCCGCAGCTCGAGCGTGCGATCGGCCAGGCGCGCGGCCAGCGCGTGATCGTGGGTGGCCAGCATCAACCCGGCCCCGCGCCCGCGCGCCGCGCGCACCCAGCCCTCGACGGCCGCGAGGTGGGCCTCGTCCACGCCGGCGGTGGGCTCGTCGAGCAGCAGCAGCCCGGGCGCCGGCGCCAGCGCGGCGAGCTGGGCCAGCGAGAGCAGCTTCCGCTCCCCGCCCGAGAGCGACGGGGCCTGCCGGGCGGCCAGCCCCTCGATCCCCAGCTCCGCCAGCGCGGTCCGGGCCCGCGCCCGCGCGTCCCGGCGGCCCACCCCCCGGGCGCGCAGCCCGAAGGTGGCCAGCTCCAGCGCCGGGCCGGCGAACGGGTAGGGCTCCTGCAGCGCGAGTGCCAGCGCCTGGCGGTAGGCCGTGGGCGCCGGGGCGCGCCCGCAGTGCGCGCCGCCGCCCGCCAGGCGGATCTCCCCGGCCTCGAGGTCGAGCAGCCCGGCCACGGCCAGCAGCAGCGTGCTCTTGCCCGAGCCGTTCTCGCCCACCACGGCCAGTGCCTCGCCCGGCTGCAGCTGGAGCGCGGACAGCTCGAGCGCCAGCCGCGCGCCGCGCCGCACCCGGAGCCCCTGGAGCTCGAGCAGCGGGCCGCTCATCGCTCCCCCGCGCGGGCCTCGAGCACGGCCGAGAGAGCGTTGACCCCCAGCGCCACCAGGAGCAGCACCGCGCCCAGGGCCACCCCCAGGGCGAACTCGCCCCGGCCCGTCTCGAAGGCGATGCCGGTGGCGATGTTGCGGGTGTAGCCGAGGATGTTGCCGCCCAGCATGAAGGAGATGCCCACCTCGGAGAACACCCGGCCGAAGACCACGGCCAGCGCCGCCCACAGCGCGGGGCTGCGCTCGCGCGAGAGCACCCACAGCGCGCGGCCGCGGCTCGCGCCCAGCCCGAGCGCGGCCTGGGCGATGCGCGGGTCGGCCTTCTCCACGGCCGCGGCCGAGAGCCCGACCACCAGCGGCAGGGCGAGCGCGGCCTGGCCGAGCACCATGGCGGTGGGGGTGTAGAGCAGCCCCAGCCCGCCCAGCGGTCCGGAGCGGGACAGCAGCGCGTAGCCCAGCAACCCGATCAGCACGGTGGGGGTGGCCATGAGCGCGTGCACCACCGCGCGCAGCGCCCCCTTGCCGCGGAAGCGCGCCTGGCCGAGCAGCAGCCCGAGCGGCAGGCCGAGGAGCGCGGCGAGCAGCAGGGACGCGACCGAGACCCCCACCGAGACCTGCACCGCGCCCCACACCTCGGGGTCGCCGGCGAACAGGCGGGCCAGGCCCTCTCCCGCGCCCTCCAGGATCACCGCGCCCCCTCGCCCCCGGCCGCGGGCAGCAGGTCGGGGTGGAAGAGCTGCGCGCCCTTCACCCGGAAGGCGCCGATGCGCCGCTGGCCCTCGGCTGAGCCCAGGTAGCCGCACAGCGCCAGGGCCTCGCCGTGCTTCGCGTGCGCGAAGCGGGAGGGCGGCACGGCCATGAAGCTGTAGACGTTGAGCAGCCGGGCGTCGCCCTCGAGCACGACGCGCAGCCCGAGCTGGTCCTGGAGGTACAGGTAGGTGGCCCGGTCGGTCAGCGCGTAGGCGCCCTTCTCGTCCGCGATGCGCAGCGCGGGCGCCTGGCCCTGGCCCACCTCGGCGTACCAGGGTGCCACGGGCGTCGCCCCGGCCGCGGCCCACAGCCGCTTCTCGGCCATGTGGGTGCCCGAGCCGTCCCCGCGAGACACGAAGGGCGCGCCCCTGGCCGCCACGCGCCGCAGGGCCTCGACGGTGTCGGCCGCGCCCCTCACCCCGGCGGGATCGCTCTGCGGGCCGACCAGCACGAAGTCGTTGTGCATCAACCGCTGGGGGTGCACCCCGAACCCGGCCGCCAGGAAGGCCGCCTCGGCCTCGGGGTCGTGCACCAGGACCGCGTCCACGTCCCCGTGCTCGGCGAGCCTCAGGGCCTGGCCGGTGCCCACGGCCAGCACCTGCACCTCGATGCCGGTGCGAGCCCTGAAGTCCGGGAGCAGCTCGGCCAGCAGCCCGGTGTTGTCCACCGAGGTGGTGGTGGCGAGCTTCATGCTCCGGCCGGCGCAGGCGCACGCCGGCGTCCCCGGCGCCGAGGCCTCCGCGGCCCGCGGATCGGGCTCGACCTTCCTGCAGCCCGGGGCCGCCAGGATCGCCAGGATCACCGTGCCCAGGAATGCTCTGCCGAGCGCGCGCATGCCGAGACCTCCGCCAAGGCGCACCATGGCAAACAACCGCGCGGCGGGCAAGCCCCAGGGCGGAATCCGCGCAGCCTTCGGCCCGCGACGTGATACACCTCTCGCCAGGAGGGTCGGATGGACCCCGCCCACAAGCCCAGGCCCTTCCTGGCCGGGTTGCTCGCGGTCCTGCTGCTCGGCCTCGCGGCCGCGCTGCTGATCGCCCTGTGCGCCGGCCCGGCCGCGGCGGGCGGACCCGCGGCGCCGCCCGAGCACGCCATTCCCCTCTGCGTCCACCTGGCGGGTCCGGAGGACGGCCATCCTCCGCTCCGCGCCTTCCTCGAGGCCGCCGTCCCGCGCGCCCAGGAGCTCCTCGGGCCGGCCGGGGCGCGCTTCGAGGTGCGCGGCACGAGGGCGGGCGAACCCGCGGAGCGCGCGGTGCAGAACGCGGCCGAGCGGGACGCGCTGGCGGCGCACGCCGGCGAGGCGGGCTGCGTGCACGTCTTCCTCCTGCCGCGCCTCGGGGACCTCGAGCGCAAGGACCTGGACATCGCCGGCCGGCACTGGCGCTACCAGGGCAAGGACCGGCGCCTCCGGGGCCGGCGCTACGTGCTGGTCGCGCCGGCCTCCGCGCGCGTGGACACGCTGGCCCACGAGCTCGGGCACTACTTCGGGCTCGGCCACCGGGCGGAGCGGCAGAACCTCATGAAGCAGCTCCCGCGCGACCCCGCGCCCGGGCTCACCCCGGCACAGCTGCGGGTGGTCTCCCGGACCCTACGCTCCTTCCGCTGACGGCGGCGCGGTCCGAGGCGGCGGGGTTCAACTCCCGTCGCAGATCGGCTCCGGAGCCTGGCACTGGTTCGCGCTGCACTCCAGCTCCGACTGGCACTCGCTGTAGTCAGCGCAGGCCGAGCCCGCCGGCTTCCGCTCCGTGCACAGGTGGGTCAGGGAGTCGCAGAAGAGGTTCCGGGGATCGCACGGGGCGGTCGGCTGCAGGTTGCACACCGCGCCCAGGACCAGGTAGTCCAGGCAGGTCCCAACCTCCTCTCCCTGGGGGATGACGCAGCTCGTGCCGTCCGCGCACTCCAGCGGGGAAGCGCACTCCGCGCCCGAGGGCTGGGTGCCGTGGAAGAACTCCTGGCAGCCCCCGAACAGGAACGCCAGCTCCGCCCCGCACGGCGCGCTCCCCATGCTCTCGAGGCAGGCACCCGCCAGCACCGGGTCGTAGCTCGCCCGGCCCGCCGCGACCGCCGTCTGCCAGGTGCTCCCGAAGTCGCGGAAGAACAGGGCGGTGAAGTCGATGCAGCCCTGGAGCGTGGAGAACTTGTCCTGGCCGAGGTCCTGGAGCTCCTCGTAGTCGCAGCAGCGGAAGAGCATCTCGCAGTACTCGATCCCGAACTCGGGCCCGAACTCGTCGAGGGCCACGCTGCGGGGAGCGCAGGCGGGCGGGGTCTGGAGCGGATCGCACTCCTCGCCCTGACCGCAGGCCCGCCCGCAGGCGCCGCAGGCGGAGTCCAGGTCCAGCCGCTGGCAGCCGCTCCCGCACCCGCCGCCGAGATCCGGGCAGCGGAACGCGAGGGTGAGCGTCTGGGCCGCCTCCTCCCCCTGGAAGTCGGTGAAGGACACGCGGTAGTCCCGGCTCTCGTCCCCGTAGAAGTCGAAGGGCTCCACGGCCGCGAAGGCGGGCCAGCCCAGCTCGAGCTGGAACAGCCCCTGGCTCCTGGCCTCGAACGCGCCGAGCAGCGCGCCGTCCGCGTCGCGCAGCACGCCGCCCACGAGGTCCTGCGGGCCGTCGGGATCGCTCACCGCGGCCAGGACGGTGACCGTGGCTCCGTCGAGCAGCTCGGACACGTTGGTCTCCAGGCTCAGCAGGACCGGCGGGCGGTTGCCGACCTCCGACCCGCACCCGCCAGCGACCGCCAGGACGACCAGCCAGGGACCGAGCGCGGACCAGGGCACGCGTCGCATGTCGACTCCTCCTCGAGCTCGGACGGCGAGGGACGCATGACCCTACTCCGGAACGCCCGGCCCGGGCAACCGCCCCCTCGCGGCGGTCGCCAGGCCGTGCTAGGCTGCGGCCCGATCGGCGATGGCCAGGAGGCGCAGGCGATGAGGCGACAGGCATGGACGGCGGTGGCGCTCGGGTTGCTCGCCGGGCTGGCGGCGCCCGGGTCGGCCCAGGAGGGGCCGCCCGGGCCGGTGGTGGCCGTGTTCGACATCCAGACGAAGAGGATCGCCTTCCCGCCGGACGTGCTCGAGGGCATGACCGACTACCTCGGCTCGCTGCTCGCCAAGCACGGCTACCAGGTGGTGCCCCGCTCCCAGCTCAGGGAGCGCCTGACCACCGCCAAGACCGCCTCGTACAAGGAGTGCTACGAGGAGAGCTGCCAGATCGAGATCGGCAAGGAGCTGGCCGCGGACAAGTCGCTGGCCACCCAGATCCTGAAGCTGGGCGGCCAGTGCAAGGTGACGGTCGCGCTCTACGATCTGAAGAAGGCCACCAGCGAGCGCGCGGGCACCCAGTCCGGCGGGTGCGAAGAGGCTCAGGTGGTCCAGGCGCTGGAGCGGGCGGTCCTCGAGATGGTGGGAGCGAAGGTGGCCCCCGCGGAACCGGTCGCAGCCCCGGACAAGCCCTCGCCCGGCCCGGCCCTCGAGATGATGATCCAGATCCCCGCGGGGGAGTCCTGGATGGGCTGCAGCCTGGACGACTTCGGCTGCAAGGAGGAGGAGAAGCCCCTCCACAAGGTGCACCTGGGCGAGTTCTGGATGGACGCGACCGAGGTGACGGTCGCGGCCTACAGGCGTTGCGTCGAGGCCGGGAGGTGCGAGGAACCCGGGACCCAGAAGCACTGCAACTGGGCCGAATCCGGCAGGGAGCAGCACCCGATCAACTGCGTGAGCTGGGACCGCGCGAGGGCCTACTGCGGCTGGGTCGGGAAGCGGCTGCCGACCGAGGCGGAGTGGGAGAAGGCGGCCCGCGGCGGATCGATCAGGGCACGCTACGGCGAGCTCGGCGCGGTGGCCTGGTTCGGCGAGGGGCTGGCCGGCCAGACGCACCCGGTCCGGCAGAAGCAGCCGAACGGCTTCGGGCTCCACGACACCCTGGGGAACGTCTGGGAGTGGTGCGCGGACTGGTCCAGCGGCGATTACTACCAGCGCTCCCCCGCAAGGAACCCTCCAGGACCCGCCCGCGGGGAGAGCCGGGTGCTGCGCGGCGGCTCCTGGTCGGATCCGGAAGCCTCGCAGCGGGTGTCTGCCAGAAAGGGCGCTCCGCCCGAAGTCGGGAACGGCACCATTGGCTTCCGCTGCGCCAAGCCCTGAACGCCCTGGCTCCTCCGTCTCGCGGGTGGGTGGCGCCTCCCGGACGGTCCGGCTCAGAAGCGCAGGGTGAACGCGCCGCCCCCGCCTCCGTCCCCATAGGCGACGGGCTCGAGGGTGAAGCTCAGGTCGCCGGCCGAGGCCTGTTCGCCAGCCGGGCCCAGCTCGGGCGAACCGTCCCAGGCGATGACCCCGCCGATCGCCACCCCCAGCCCGGCCACCTGGAAGATCATGGTGAAGAGGTTCCCGATTCCCGCCAGCCGGTGGGTCCCTTCGCTGGTCCCCTGGTAGCAGAAGACGCCGCTCTCGCACTCGCGGTACGGCTGCTCGTAGGTGAAGTTGTGCTGCATGGCCAGCACCGGCCCGGCCAGGGGGATGGCGTACTCGGGCTCGTCCAGTGCGTAGATGGCCTGCAGCACCGCGCCCAGCAGGAACCCGCCCAGCCCGCCCGCCAGGAGAGGCACGCCTCGATTGAAGTGGTTGTACTCGACCTGCGATACGGACCCCCCGGAGGCAAGCGCATCGCCCTGGCCCGAAAGGAGCCCGCCGTCGTCGAGGCAGTTCCCTGCGGCGTCCATGGGGTAGAGCCGGGCGCCGCGCTCGAGCCGGACGATCACCGAGCGGCCGTCGGCCGAACGGGCCCGCACCTGAGTCTCCTCGAGGCGCGTGAGATCGCTGGCGGCCCTGGCCGCCTCCTCGGGCTGGATGGTGTAGCGGTAGGTGCAACCGGCACCAAACGCCACGAACGAGAGGGACAGGAGCGCTGCCCATTTCTTCGTCGACATACGTTTCTCCTCCGCTGTCCGCCGGATTCGTTGGAGCTGCCATGAGCAAGAGCGGAGCCGTGCACGGGTGGCGCGCCTATCCTCCTGAATGTGAAGATGATCGCGAACCGACCGGGGAGCGAACACCTGCGCGCCAGAACGGCGGACGAGAGGCCAGGGCGACCACCGTGCCGGTTCTTCACTGCCGAAGGCGGCCAGGAGGTCCCATTCGGGTCCTTCGGGGGCATTGAAAATTCGAATTTAGAAATCACAATTTCAATGAAAGGCAAAGAATCGGCCTCCTGACTCCAAAGCACCAAGACTATAATTTCTCGAAAAATAGATTGACGAATCATAAAATCCAATAATAATTGGCTGGTGATCGAGCGAAAACAGCACCTGGTCGCCCTGTTCGACCTGCTGGAGCAGCACCCGGTGGTGGGTCTGGTCGGGCCGCGGGGGGTGGGCAAGACCGTGCTCGCCCGCATGCTCGCGCTGGAGACCCAGGTGCCAGCCACCTTCTACGACCTCGCGGACCCGGCCGACCAGGCCCGCCTGGCCGAGCCCGTCCTGGCGCTGAAGGACGCCCGCGGGCTGGTGGTGCTGGACGAGATCCAGCGGGCGCCACGGCTGCTCGAGGCGCTGCGGGAGCTGGTGGAGCGCCCGGGGCTCGAGGCGCGCTTCCTGCTCGTGGGGGACGCCACGCCCGCGCTCGAGCAGGGCGCCCTGGCCGGACACGCGGCCTTCCACACCCTGGAGGGCCTGCGGCTCGACGAGGTGGGCGAGGCCGAGCTCGACCGGCTGTGGCTGCGGGGCGGGTTCCCGGCCGCCTTCCAGGCCGAGGACGAGCGCGCCGCGGCGGGCGCCTGCCGGGCGCTGGTGCGCTCCTTCCTCGAGCGCGATCTGCCCCGGCCCGGGCCGCGCACGCCGGCCGAGGCCCTGGAGCGCCTGTGGACCATGCTGGCCCACCTGCACGGGCAGACGCTGCGGGTGAGCGAGCTCGGCCGCTCGCTCGCGCTGGGCGACGCGCAGGTCCGCCGGCTGCTCGGTGCGCTCGAGCGCGCCATGCTGGTGCGCTGCCTCCCCCCGTTCCGGGAGCAGCTCCCCAAGCGCCAGGTCAAGGCGCCCCGGGTCTACCTCGCCGACACCGGGCTGCTGCACGCGCTGCTGGGGATCGGCGATCGCCGCGCGCTGCTCGGCCACCCCAAGGTGGGCGCCTCCTGGACGGGCTTCGCCCTCGCGCAGGTGGTGAGCCGGCTGCGGGTCCGGCCCGAGGAGTGCTTCTGTTGGGCCACCCACGCCGGGGCCGAGCTGGACCTGCTGGTGATGCGCGGGGACGTCCGGCTGGGCTTCGCCTTCCAGCGCGCGGAGGCGCCGCGCACCACGCGCTCCATGCACGTGGCCCTGGCCGACCTCAGGCTCACCCGCCTGGACGTGGTGCACGCGGGCGAGCGCACCTTCCCGCTGGGGGAGCGCCTCCGCGCCCTGTCCCTGGCCCGCCTCCTCGACGACCTGGAGCCGTTCTAGGAGCACCGCGCTCTCCGAACCCGTCCCTGTGCATCCTCACTCCGTACGAGGCGGGAACCGAAAGACTCTCTTGGGGAAAGTCCGCGCGTAGAGGGCAGGGCCGCCGCTTGAGCGCCCCGAGCGTTTGTGCTAATTGAAAACATCGATGCAGTCGTCAGACACTTCATGGGGGGGTTCCGGGGATGCCTGAACATCCAGAGGCGCCAAGCGGCTGGCGTAGCAGGTGAAAGCGAATGAACTTCCGATGGATTCGGTCGACTCGAGTCATTGCCTCGATGCTGGCCGTGAGCTTCACGACGTGCCTCGGATTATCCGGCTGCGGGGAGGAAACACCCGCGCTGATCGCGCCGCCAGGTTGCAGCCTGGGGGGCTGGTGCTGGAGCAACCCACTGCCACAAGGAAATCCCCTGGGTGCCATCTGGGGAGCTGCCCCGAATGACGTCTGGGCAATCGGCGGGTCCGGTTCCATCGTGCACTGGGACGGAACGGCCTGGTCGACCGTGTCCTCGGGAACGACGGAGACCCTGTTCGACCTCTGGGGGAGCGGCACGAACGATGTCTGGGCTGTTGGAGACCAGGGCACCATCCTCCACTGGGACGGGATCACATGGAAACGCCACCACCGAGCAACCTCGGAGGCCTTGCACGGCATCTGGGGCAGCAACGCTGGCGACGCCTGGATCGTCGGAGACCACGGCACCATCCTGCGCTGGAACGGTACTTCCTGGACTTCCAGCGACAGCGGGGTCGACTACTCCCTCCATGCTGTCTGGGGCAGCGGCGCCGGTGAAGTGTGGGCCGCGGGCGACAGCCGCGACATCCTCCGCTGGGCTGGAGACTCCTGGGTGAGCGTGCCGGGCGGCGCGGAATCAAGCCTCGGGAGCATCTGGGGAAGCGGTCCTGACGACGTCTGGGCTGTAGGACAGTTTGGCGCCATGGTCCACTGGGACGGAGCCATCTGGACGAGCGTGGACTGTGGCTCGCCGGCGCAGCTGACAGGCGTCTGGGGGACTGGTCCGGACAACGTCTGGGTCGTCGGGCACGATAGCGCCGTCCTCCACTGGGACGGGACCGCCTGGACAGGTATGCCGACAGGTATGCCGGAAGAGCTGCCGGTCAATCTCCTCGGCATCTGGGGCAGTGGGACCGCCGATGCGTGGGCCGTAGGCACGGACGGAAACACCCTACACTGGGACGGGGCGGCCTGGTCGAGGTTCACCCCAGGGACGGGCTTTCCCCTCTACGGGATCTGGGGGAGCAGCGCAACCGATGTCTGGGTCATTGGCCCCCTCGGAACCATCCTTCACTGGGACGGAATCGCGTGGACCAGGGAGGACAGCGGTACCGAGGAGAACCTGCATGGAGTCTGGGGAAGCGGAACTACCGATGCGTGGGCTGTGGGGGACCGCGGCTCGATGCTGCACTGGGACGGCAGCGCCTGGTCGACCTGGAATTCCGGGACAGATTCTGCCCTCCGGGCGGTCTGGGGGAGCAGCCCGTACGACGTCTGGGTCGTGGGCATGCGCAGTACCGTCCTGCGTTGGGATGGACTTGCCTGGTCGAGCGTGGACATCGAGGCCAGCGGGACAACTACCGACCTCCACGGTGTCTGGGGCAGCAGCGCCACCGACGTCTGGATCGCCGGCGAAGGTCGAACCATTCAGCACTGGGACGGGTTCTCCTTCTCGCGCGTCGACACAGAACCACCAGCAACGGTTCAAGCTGGCTGGAGTTCGGGCCCGAACGATGTCTGGATGGTGGTTAACAACTCCACGTTCCTTCACTGGAACGGAGCAAGTTGGTCGAGCTGGGAGCCAGAGGTCAGTTCGTCCATCCACAGCCTCTGGGGGAGCGGCCGCAACAACATCTTGGCCGTAGGTTCATACGGCGTCATCTTCCACTGGAACGGGGCCACTTGGTCGAACGTGGACAGCGGGACCAAGAGCGGACTCTGGGCCGTCTGGGGCAGCAGCGAGATCGACGCCTGGGCCATCGGAAATGGCGGCACCATCCTTCACTATGCCCCATGAGCCCGGGGATGGCCGGGGACGGAGGGAGCGGGTAGAATGCCCTCCGGACTTCGGAGGTGGTGCATGCGCGACTGCTCCCCGTTCCTCGTGCTGACGACGGTGCTCGGCCTCGCGGCGGGCTGCGACGACGGCGGCGGGTCGCAGGGGCCGTTCGCCACCCCGGACACGGTCATGCCGGCCTCGGAGATCGCCCCCATCCGCGGCTACACCGTACGCCGGGGCATCACCCACCTGCACTCGGTCTACTCGCACGACGCCTGCGACGACGCGCCCTTCACCGACGGGGTGCGCAACGAGTCCTGCCTCCAGGACCTCCGGCGCGGGCTGTGCGCGACCGGCCAGGAGTACGCCTGCCTGAGCGACCACGCCACCCTGTTCGCCGAGTACGAGTTCCCGGACGTGCTGCTCCACGCGGCCGGTGACACCCTGGTCGAACGCGGCGGGCTGCCGGTCGCCAACCGCGTCGCCTGCGAGGGCGGGGGCGAGGTGCTGGTGCTGGCGGGCACCGAGACGGGCATGATGCCCCTGGGGATCGAGCGCCACCCCGCGGGCACCATCGAGGAGCGCAAGGCGGCCTACGGCCTGGTCGGCCCCGAGGGCGTCCTGGCCATGCACGCCCTGGGCGCGCAGGTCTTCCTGCACCACACCGAGGAGTGGACGATCGAGCAGGTCACCACCTGGCCCATCGACGGCATCGAGGTCTACAACACCCACCGCAACATCATGGACCGGCTGGACGTGGCCCTGGAGCTGGTGCTGAAGCTCGAGAGCGAGCCGGAGTCGCTGCCCGACATGGATCTGCTGCTGCAGACCATCTTCCAGGAGAACGCGCCCGATCTCGAGCGCTGGGCGCGCGCGGTGCAGACCCGGCGCATGCCCGCGGTGCTGGCCACCGACGCCCACCAGAACGTGTTCCAGGGCCAGGCGCTGGACGGCGAGCGCATCGACGCCTACCGGCGCATGCTGCGCTGGTTCGCGAACTACACGCTCGTCCCGACCGGGGCCGCCTGGGACGACCTGGCCCTCAAGGAGGCCCTCGGCCAGGGCCACACCTTCGGGGTGTTCACCGATCTGGGCTACCCGGTGGGCTTCGACTTCCACGCCGAGGCGGACGGTGTGGTGTACGAGGTGGGCAGCGCCGTGCCGGCCTCGAGCGGGGTGCGCCTCACGGTGCGCGCGCCCTCGATGTACCGGCTGGACCCGGCCGCGGAGCAGCCCGTCATCACCGTGCGGCTCCTCCAGGCCGAGGCCGACGGCACCTGGCGCGAGGTGGCCGCGGGCCCGGGCGACCTCGAGGAGACGGTGGGCGCGGGCGTCTACCGGGCCGAGGTGCGCATGCTGCCCAACCACTGGCGGCCGCTGCTGGGCGCCGAGCCCGAGCGGTGGCTGATCGAGCGGCCCTGGATCTACGCCAACCCGATCTACGTGGGCCGCGCCGATTGACCCGGCGCGTCAGGCGCCTCTGGCCGGGTTGACCCCGGCCGTCCTCTCGCATACCATGGGGCCCCCCGCGAGGGGTGCCGGTGCCCTGGAGGACGGCCCATGGCCCTCGATCCCAACTTCCCCAAGATCGACTTCCACAACCTGTTCGCCGAGGATCCCCTGGGCGAGGCCTTCTGGGAGCACTGGATGGGGGAGGCCGCCTTCCAGGACGTGCGCGGCCACTTCTTCCAGATGGGCCGCCTGGCCGCGCGCTGCGGCCTGGCCTCGGCCCGCGCCGATCGCTTCGGGCCCACGCTGCGCAGCCACGACCCGGGCGGCGAGCGCGTCTCGCGGGTGGAGTACCACCCGGACTACCTGCAGCTCGAGGACGCCTCGTTCGGCGCGGGCATCGTGAGCATCAAGTACGACGAGGCCCTGCTCGCGCACCACCGCGCCCAGCGTCACCTGGTCGGCTTCGGGGCGGGCTACTACTTCGCCCAGGCCGACGGCAGCGTGTACTGCCCGATCTGCATGACCGACGGCGCGGCCCGGGTGCTGGAGCGCTGGGGCAAGGGCGCCCAGGCCAAGCGGGCCATCGAGCACCTGACCAGCAAGCGCCTGGCCGACCAGTGGCAAGGGGCCATGTTCATCACCGAGCGCCAGGGCGGCACGGACGTGGGCTCGAACCGGACGGGCGCGCGGCGCCAGGGCGAGCGCTGGCTGCTCAGCGGGCAGAAGTGGTTCTGCTCCAACGTGGACGCCGAGGTGGCGCTGGTGCTGGCGCGCCTGCCGGGCTCCGAGTCCGGCACCAAGGGGCTGGGGCTGTTCCTGGTGATGCGCGAGATCCCCGAGGGCAACCACCAGCACATCCTCATCCACCGGCTGAAGGACAAGCTGGGCGTGCGCTCCATGGCCACTGGCGAGGTCGAGTTCCAGGACGCCGAGGCCTTCCTGGTGGCCGGCGAGGACGACGGCTTCAAGGCCATGGCCGAGATGATGAACCTGGCCCGGCTGTACAACGCGGTGGCCAGCGTGGCGGTCGAGCGGCGCGCGCTGCTCGAGGCGCTGGCCTGGGGCGCGCGGCGGCGGGCCTTCGGCAAGCGCCTGTGGGAGCTGCCGCTGTGGCGCGCGGGCCTGGCCGATCTGCAGGCCGAGTTCCTGGGCCAGTTCGCGCTGGTGTTCGAGGCGGTGCGCTGCCTGGATCGGGCCGACTCCGGCGACAAGGACGCGCAGCGCCTGGTGCGCAGCCTCATCCCCATGGCCAAGGCCGCCACCGGACACGCGGCGGTCTTCACCGTGAGCCAGGCGCTGGAGGCCATCGGCGGGAACGCCTTCGTGGAGGAGAGCATCCTGCCGCGGCTGCTGCGGGACGCGCAGGTGCTGCCGATCTGGGAGGGCACCACCAACATCCAGGCGCTCGAGCTGCAGAAGCAGCTGGAGAAGGATCGGGTGCACGAGCTGCTGTTCGCCCGCCTGGACCAGGCGCTGGCCAGGGCCCGCCAGGGCGGCGTGGACGGGGCGCTGCTGGACGAGGTGGGCGAGGGTGTCCAGCTCGACCGCAAGGGCGTGGACACGCTGCTGGCGCAGAAGGCGGACACCCGCCAGCGAGAGGCGCGCCGCTCCCTCGAGAGCCTGGCCCGCACCCTGGAGATCGGCCTGCTGCTCGAGTGCGCCGCGGCCAAGCCGCTGCGCGAGGCCTGCGTGAGCGCCGTCCAGCGCCTGATGGCCCGCCCGGCCTCGACCGCCCCGATCGCCTCGGGCCCCTCGGTCGAGCTCGTGGACACCGAGGAGCCGCTGCTGCGCGCCGGGTACCTGGGCTGAGCACGAACCCGCCACCCTTCAGGAGGGGAAGATGCGGCCACGGGCCCCCTGGATCTCGGTGCTGATCTCCCTCGCCCTCGCTTCCCTGGCCCAGGCCGGCGCCCCGCCCGGCGCCAGGCCGTCGGCGGGCCTGAGCCCCGAGGAGGCGCTGGGCAAGCGGATCTTCTTCGACGAGGCGCTGTCCAGCCCCGCGGGGCAGTCGTGCGCCACCTGCCACATGCCCCAGGCCGGCTTCGCTGGCAACGGCGCCGCGGACATCGCCGTGTACGAGGGGGCGGTGAAGGGCCGCTTCGGCGACCGCAACCCGCCCTCCTCGGCCTACGCCTCGTTCAGCCCCCCCTTCGCCAAGAACGCCGAGGGCCAGTACGTGGGCGGGCAGTTCTGGGACGGCCGCGCGGCCACCCTCGAGGAGCAGGCCAAGGGGCCGTTCCTCAACCCGGCCGAGCAGAACCTGCCCGACGCCAGGGCGCTGGTGGACAGGGTCTGCCAGGCGGCCTACGGCGCGCAGTTCAAGAAGCTCTACGGGGACGCGGCCTGCAGCGAGCCCGCCCGGGGCTACGACGCCGTGGCCAGGGCGGTCGCGGCCTACGAGCGCTCGGCCGAGTCCAACCGCTTCAGCTCCAAGTACGACCTGGCGCGGGCCGGCAAGGTGCGCCTGAGCGAGCAGGAGAAACGCGGCGTCCGGCTCTTCGACGGCAAGGCGAAGTGCGCGCGATGCCACCCCAGCGGCCCGGGGCCGAACAACGCCCCGCCCGTGTTCACCGACTTCACCTACGACAACATCGGCCTGCCCAAGAACCCGAAGAACCCGCACTACACCACCACGCCGGAGCTGAACCCCGAGGGCGCGGCCCACGTGGATCTCGGGCTGGGCGGCGCGCTCGAGGACCCCGCGCAGCACGGCAAGTTCAAGGTGCCCACCCTGCGGAACGTGGCGGTCTCCCCGCCCTACGGGCACAACGGCTGCTTCCGGACGCTCGAGGACATCGTGCGCTTCTACAACACGCGCGACCTGTCCGGGAAGTGGCCCGCGCCCGAGGTGAAGCAGAACATGAACACCGCGGAGCTCGGCGACCTGGGGCTGACCGAGGCCGAGGTGGCCGATCTGGTGGCGTTCCTGAAGACCCTCACCGACGGGTACGCCGCGCCGAAGTGAGATCCGCGTGGGCCAGGCGTGAAACCGCGGCACGCCCGCGGCGGCCGGCGCGCCCTCGGATCCCGAGCAAATTCAATCCATCGCCAGGGTGGGGACCGCGGCACGGGGGTTGCAGTATGCCTGGGCCAGGAGGTCGCGAGCCATGCAGCACAAGCTCGGCGCCGTCTTCTTCGTCCTGACCTTCCCACTCGCAACCCAGGCCGGCGACGCGCGGATGGAGATCCAGGCCACCACCGGCTACCTGGCCGCACCGCAGCTCACCGACTGGCAGGGCGACGCCATGGGCGGGCTGAGCGTGGGCCTGGACTGGCCGGTGCTGGACCAGCTGCGGCTCGGGCTGCGGCTGACGTTCGGCGTGGTCGCCATGCCCTACGGGAGCGAGGACGGCGAGCCCTTGCCGGGCGGTCGCAGCGGCTACAACCCGAGCTACTTCGAGTCCGCCACGACGTTCCTGCCGACGGTCGCCTTCTCCATGGGCATCCCGCTGGGCGAGCGGGTCTCGCTGGACCTGGCGCTCGGCCTCGGCCTGGTCAGCTCCTCGGAGATGGAGTTCCGCTCGTTCCTGCCCAACCCGAGCGCGGGGCTCGGGCTGGCGGTGTACCTGGGCCGGTCGCAGTTCATCGACGTGGGGCTGCGCCTCCAGGTGGACGCCATGCTCATGGCCTGGTTCGAGGGGACGCCCGTGCTGCTGCAGCCCCAGGTCGGCCTGTTCATGGCCTTCTGAGCTCTGGCCGTTCAGCTCAGTCGCACTGAGGGTTGACCGCGGCGGGGGTGCCGAGATCGCCGGTCGGGTTGTAGGCCGCGGTGGCCGGGCACCAGTTCCCCGGGGAGTCGTTCAGCGCCTCGGTCTCCATGTCCGGATCGAGGCTCCAGGCCGTCGCCTCCACCGTCGCGGCGTAGCTGATCGCGTCGAGCTGTGTGCCTGGCACCCCTATCCACAGGGAGCCGCCGGCGTTGATCAGGCTCAGGGTGAACAACCCGGTCAGCGCGGGCAGACCGCCATTCTGGGCGCTGTCGGCGTTCTTGCCGAAGATCACCCGGGCGCCGGCCGCCACCCGCACGCAGGCGCCCTCGGGCACCAGCTCGTCGACGAGCGCGTCGCGGCCGGCCTGCAGCCCGTTGAGATCCACGGCGCGGTTCACCCGCACCTCGAACCACTCGCCCTCGGCGTCCGGAGCCTGCAGGGGGTTGGCCATGAGCTCGGTGATCACCAGATCGCCGACCTCCGGCGCCACCTTGGGCCGTGGGGTGCCGTTGTCGGTGCACACCAGCGTCGCCAGGTCGCAGGCGGTGTTGGCCGCGCCGGGCGTGCCCAGATCGCCCAGCCCGTAGGCCTGGGTGGCCGGACACCAGTAGAAGTCCCCGTCGTTCAGCGCCGGGTCCTCTCCGCGCTCGTCCAGGTTGCTCGCCACCCCGGGCGTGGCCGCCACCCAGCCCACCGCGTCCAGGGTCTGGCCCGCGTACACCAGGGCCAGGGCGCCGTTCGAGTTGGCCAGGCTGAGGCTGCTGTCCAGATCCACGGCCGGCAGCCCGCCGTTCACGGCCGGATTGGTCTCGCGCGCCACCAGCAGGCGCCGGCCGGCCTCGACCCGCAGGCAGTCGCCCTCGGGCACGGCCAGCACGGCGCTGGCCGCGTCCCGGCCCCAGCGCAGCCCGTTGAGGTCCACCGCCCGGGTCACGGACACCTCGAACCACTCGCCGGCCACGTCCGTGACCGCGAACGAATCGGCCATCACCTCGGCCACCACCAGATCGCCCGGCTGCAGGCTCACCTTGGACCGCAGGCTGTCGCCCTCCCAGCAGGTGTCCGGGCCCGCGGTCAGGCACTGGCCGCTGGCCGCGCAGCGCGCCTCGCCCTGGCAGGCCCCGCAGCTCCCGCCGCAGCCGTCGTCCCCGCACACCCGGCCCGCGCAGGACGGCGCGCAGGGACAGGACAGGCCGGGATCGCCCAGGGACACGAACTCGCCGGCCACCGCGATCTCGCTCAGGGCCAGCGGCAGGGGTTGGCCATCGCCCACCCGCCACAGCTCGCCCTGCAGGCGCACGGTGAAGCTGGTCCGCACGCAGGCCTCGGCCAGGTTGTCGCCGGGCACCTCGCTCACCCCGGGCACCACCTCGCCCACGGTGAGGTGCGCGATCCCGGAGTAGGTGCCCTCCTCGTCGTCGGTGAAGCCCGGGCAGAAGGAGTCCGCCACGAACTCCACCTCCTGGATCTCGAGCCCGCCGCCCAGGAGGTACCTCCCGCCGGCCAGCACCCGCAGGCGGCAGCCCTCGCCCAGGGCCAGGTGGAGGTGCACGCTCGCGATGCAGCCGTCCTCCCAGGGATCCACGTCGCGCTTGTGGCGGACCTCGACCAGGGCCGTGTCGAGCGGCACCGCGGCCACCCCGGTCTCGAACGGCCCGCTCACCGTGGTGGGCAGGCCCTGCCCGCAGGCCACGGACTGGCACTGGCCCGACCCGTCGCAGGCCTCGCCCGCGCCGCAGCCGGGCCCGCACTCCCCGCCGCAGCCATCCGGGCCACACTCCTTGCCGCCGCAGTCCGGCGCGCAGGCGCACTGCCCGTGGACGTCGCAGGCCTCGCCGGCCCCGCAGCCCGGGGCGCAGCTCCCGCCGCACCCGTCCGGGCCGCACTCCCGGCCGGCGCAGTCCGGCGTGCAGGCGACGCACTGGCCGCTGGCGTCGCAGCTCTCGTCAGCCTGGCAACCCGGGGCGCAGCTCCCGCCGCACCCGTCCGGCCCGCACTCCCGGCCCAGGCAGTCCGGCGTGCAGGCGACGCACTGCCCGGCCGCGTCGCAGGCCTCGCCGGCCCCGCAGCCCGGGGCGCAGCTCCCGCCGCACCCGTCCGGCCCGCACTCCCGGCCCGCGCAGTCCGGCGTGCAGGCGACGCACTGCCCGGCCGCGTCGCAGGCCTCGCCGGCCCCGCAGCCCGGGGCGCAGCTCCCGCCGCACCCGTCCGACCCGCACTCCTTGCCCGCGCAGTCCACCTGGCAGCAGTCGGTCTCGCAGCTCACGCCGCCCGGATCGCAGCCGCACGGGCAGGTGCCGACCTGCTCCTCCTGCAGCCCGCAGGAGTCGAAGTAGTACGTGAACCCGCCCAGGCAGGCCACCCGCGCGTGGCTGGAGCATCCGTCGCCATCCCCGCATCCGGACGACAGCCCACCGAGCCCGAGGGTCGCGCACGCGGCCCACAGCAAGATTCGCCTGGTCATGTCCTCACCTCTCCACGGTTCTCGAGCGCCCCTCAGCAGACGGAGGAAGTCTCGCGCCTCCGGCCCTCCAGCACAACCTCCATCAGGCCTTGAGGCGCCGCCAGGCGCCGCGGGGTCCTTCACCGGCCAGCCACCCGGAAGCCAGGCATCCATGGCGCCCGGTAAGCGGGCCGCGCCGCTGCCTCCCCCGCCCCCTCCAGGAAACTCTTCAGAATCAGGGCAGCAGCAGGACCTGGAAGAACGGGGCCGACTCGTCATCGCCGGCGGCCTTGGTCTCCTCCTCGGCCTCGACGAACTTCACCAGCGCGGCGTAGCGCGCGTCGAAGCGGGCGGCGGGGTTCAGCGCCAGGGCCTCCCCGAGGAGCTTCCGGGCCTTGCCCAGGCTGCCGTTCACCTTGTGGCACTGGGCCATGGCCAGGAGCGCGCGGAAGCGCTGCTGCCGGTCCTGGGTGAGGGCGAGCGCCTTCTGGAAGCACACCAGGGCCTGGAGCATGTCCCCCTGGCCCGCGAAGGCCGTGCCCAGGCCGTACTGACCGGGGTAGTCCTCGCCCTGGCCGTTCGCCTCGGCGAAGATCCGCTGGGCCTCGGGGAACAGCCCGCCCTGGAGCAGGGCCTGACCGCGGCCGAGGAGCGCCGCGCGGCCCTCGCCCGCCGGGGCCAGCTTCTCCGCCCGGACGCGCTGGCCGCCCAGCACCTCGCCCGCCTGGGCGGCCGCGGCCGCCAGATCGAGGGCGGGCGCCTCGGCCGGGCCCGCGGGCTGGGCCAGCAGCGCGGGCGGGTTCTCCGCCCAGGCCGCCCGCACCTCGACCAGCGACCCGGGCCTGGGGCGGTACTTGCCCACGTGCGCCTCCGCGCCCGCGGCCCAGGCCGCGGCGAAGGGTTTGGCCTGGCCGAGGGAGGTCACCTCCACGGGCAGCCACAGCCGCCCGTCCCGGGCGATGGTCTGGCGCGCGTCCCCGGGGAAGGCGGCGCGGTTCTCGACCCGCACGCCCGTGTCCAGCAGCATGTAGATGTGGCCCGGCACGGGCACGAGCGCGGTCGGCACGTTCAGGTTCTCGAGCAGCGCGCAGTACAGCACCACCAGATCGTCGCAGTCGCCGCCGCGCTGCAGCAGGGTCTGCCCGGGGAAGAGCACCGAGTCCACCGCCCCCGCCTTCAGCCCGCGGAAGGGGCGGGCCGGATCGGGCTTGTAGCTCACCCCCAGGCCGCGCAGCGCCTCGTAGGCGTAGAGCGCCGCGAGGTAGTTGCGCAGCGGGTGGGCTTGGCGCGCCTCGCCCGGGTGGGCGGCGGACAGCTGCCGGTGCACCTCGGCGGCCAGGCGCCCGACGGCCGGATCGCCGCCGTGGATGAAGCTCGCCAGCCGCGCGGGCTCGTCCCAGGCGAAGGCGTTGGCCTCCATGAGCTGCACGCCGAAGGCCCGCCGGGTCGAGCGATCCACGCCCTCGTAGACGAAGCGCGCCTCCACCACCGCCTGCGCCACGCGCTGGCTCGGGTTCTGCAGCACGGCCTCGGAGAAGGGCGCCGCCACCTGGACCCACTTCTTCTCGTGCGGGCCGAGGGTCAGGCTGGTGCCGGCGGGCTTCTCGAACAGGTCCTCGACCTTGAGCTCGAGGTCCACCTGCACCGGCTGGTCCTGCAGGTTCTGCAGCAGCACCTTGCCCAGCCCGTCCTTCTGGTAGCGCAGGTACTGGGCGGGGAAGACGCGCTCGAACTGGCCGTCCTGGATCTTGAGGATGGTCAGCTCCTTGGTGAACACGGTGAAGCGCAGCTCGGCCGGGGTGGGATCGACGTGGCCCTCCCGGTCCCGGGCGCGGACCTGCACCCGGTGCACGCCCTCGTCCAGGATGTTCGGGGTGATGAGCACGTTCCGGTCCGACCACGCCGTCCACTCGTCCTCGTCGAGCTTGTACTGGTACTGGACCGGGCCGTAGTCCCAGGGGTCCTTGGCCACGGCCGAGAGGGTCACCACGTTGGCCGGGATCCGCTGGGTCTCGCCCCCCAGGAAGCGCCGGGCCCGATCGGGCGGGCTCATGTCGACGTCCGGGTTCGCCAGGCTGAAGGCGCCCGCGGAGACCGAGGCGATGAGGGTGTCGGGCGGCAGCCTCGTCCGCGCCGGGTCGGTGTCCAGCCGCCGCAGCAGGCTGACCGACATGCCCAGGGAGGGCGCGGCGTCGCCGGCTTCCTCGAACAGCCGGGCGAACATGTCGAGGCCCAGGGGCGAGGGCAGGGCGATCCACAGCCCGTCCCCGTCCTCGAGCAGCTCCCCGCCGAGCCGCGCAGTCAGCAAGATCTCGTTGCGCCGCTGGGCGTCCACCAGGTCGAGCACCCGCCAGCGGCCGGCCTCGAGCGCGGCGAGCTGGCCGCTGGCCCACAGGGCCCACACCCGGCCGGCCCGGTCCTCCCGCGCGGCGTGGACCGCGAACCAGGGGCGCGCGCCGCCCCGCAGGCTCAGGTTCTCGAAGCGCTTGCCGTCCCAGGCCAGCACCCCGTAGGAGGTGGCCAGGAGCGGCCGGCCCTGGCGGTCGAGCTGCAGGTCGAACACCTTGACCGGGCTCGGGACGAGCGACTCGCCGAGGCCGACCGCCGCCTTGTTGAAGTGCTGGAAGGGCTCGCCGAAGGAGGTCCAGGAGCCCCGCTGCAGCCGGTGGAGCGGCGGGTCGAGCCTGCTCTCCGCCTGCACCGTGGCCACCCACAGGGCGCCATCCGCGGCCACGGCCAGGGCGTGCACCGGAAGGTCCGGGCCGCCCAGCGGCTTCAGGCGCTCGCCCTCCAGGGCGAACACCCCGGCGGAGGTCCCGGCGAACACCTGGCCGCCCCCGGCCGCCAGGCGCATGGGGGCGGGCGTGGACCCGGGCGGGACGCAGCGGAACTTCCGGCCGTCCCCGATCGACAGCCCGTGCGGGGAGCCGACCAGCCAGCGGTCGCCCTGCACCAGCAGGTCGGCGGCGTCGTCGCCGCACAGGCCCGCGGCGCGCCCCAGGGTCCTCCACTGCATCCCGTCGTACAGGTGCAGCCCGCCCTCTCCGGCGACCGCGACGCGGCCGTCGGCCAGGCGCACCAGCCGGCGCACCGCCCGCAGGGCCATCGGATCCGAGAAGTTCGCCTGGTGCACGTAGCCGGTGAAGCGCCCCTGGCCGGCCACCGAGCTCGTGGCCCAGCGCCAGGCGTTCGGCAGGGCCGCCAGCGAGGGCTCGCGGGAGGGGAAGGAGCCGCCCTGGTCGGTGCGCTCCAGGATCCAGGCGGCCTCCATGGCCACCTGCCAGTCGGGGTCCCGGCCGGCCGCCTCGAGCTGGCGGTGGTAGCGCTCGCGGGCGAACAGGCCCAGGTAGCGCGCGGCCAGCACGCGGGCGGGCAGGCTGCCCTCCGCCAGCGCCCGGGCCAGGATCGGGGAGGGATCCTCGCGCTGCTCGAGCAGCAGGGTGAAGGCGTGGTTGACCACGCCGAGCTCGGGGCTCCGCAGGCCGGCCAGCAGGGCCGCGCTCAGCCGGCCGGCCGGCGCGTCGGACAGCGCCCGGCGCAGCGCGTAGCCGAAGTTGGCGGCGCCCTTCCAGGCCAGGGCCTCCACCAGCCGGACGTCCGTGGGCGGGTCGCCGAGCGCCAGCAGGGCCTCGGCCAGCTGATCGGTGGGCACGCCCTGGTAGCCGTGCTCGGCGTCGCGGTAGGGCGCGATCCGATCGAGGGCCGCCCGGGCGGCGGCCTGGCCCCGCAGGCGCACCAGGAACAGGTGCCCGTAGATGGAGGGCCGCAGCTCCGCCTCGCGCGACAGCTCCTCGAGGTAGCGCGCCCCCTCCGGCGCGCCCAGGCGGGCCAGGGCGAAGGCCAGCGCGGCCTTGTTCTCGTAGGCGGGGCTGGCTGGGTAGGCCTTGACCCCGGCGAAGGCCTGCCGCAGCACGGGCAGCATGGCGCGGTCGCCGTACTCGGCCAGGGCCACCGCGGCCCAGTACTGGTCGCGGAAGTCGCGCTTCTCGACCATCTCCAGGAGCACCCGCTGCAGGCGCGGGTCGCGCATGAGGCCGAAGGCCCGGATCGCGTCGTCGTCGATCGAGCCCCGCTTGAGCGCGCGCTCGGCCACGGCCACCAGCTCGGGCAGCGCCTCGCGACGCCCCTGGAGGGCGCACTCCAGGACCAGCTTGCCGAACCAGCCCATGTACTCCTTGTCGGTGCGCAGGAGCTCGCGCACCCGGGCCATGGCCTCGGGCCCGCCGATGCGCACCAGCGCGCGCAGACCCGGGTCGTCCTGCCCGTCCGGCCGCCCCTGGCTGTAGGCCAGCAGGGCCGGCAGGCTCTCGGGCCGCGCGAGCAGCAGCAAGGCCTCCCGCGCCGCCTCCTCGGTCCAGCGATCGCGCCGGGCCGCGGCCTGGGTCAACGCGTCGGCGATGGCGCGGGTGATCTCCTCGTCCGGGCTGAAGCGCGTCAGCCCGCGGATGGCCGCGGCGCGCATCCGCGAGGCCTGCTCGGTGTCCAGGGTGCCGGGGTCGCGCAGCCTCTCGAGCAGGGTCGCGCGGGCCCGGGGGTGGCGGGTGGCGGCCAGCGCCTCGAAGGTGTAGGGGTAGAACCGGCCCTTGCCGAGCTCCGCCACCAGCGGCTCGACCGCCGCCGGTCCGAGGGTCATCAGCATCCGGTCGGGGGTATGACCGGCCAGCATGGCGCGGAAGTCGCTGGACGGCTGGGCCCGGGCCGGCCCGGCCAGGCCTAGCCCGAGCAGGCCGAGCAACAGCGCGACGCCCAGGGCAGCTCTCCGAAGGGACATGGCTCCTCCCGCTCCAGCAGACGGAAGAGAACCTACCCTGATTCGGGGAAATAAAAAACCGCCCCCCGGGAGCTCCCGGGGGGCGGTCATCGTCCCAGGCTCCGGCTCGAGCCCGTCGCCTGGCTCATCGTCCACGCAGCGCCCGAGGCGCGTCAGGGCCCATCCAGGTTGAACTCGTCGAGATCGAACACGAACATGCCGTACGGACCGCCGGCCACGTACATGTCGTCCCCGCTCACGGTCAGGTCCTGGTACCAGCCCACGGAGGGGAAGTAGGCCTGGGCGAAGGGCAGGGCCGGGTCGTCCAGGTTGACCACCAGCACCCCGCCGGGCACGGCGAACAGGGCCCGGCCCTCGCGCGCCTCGCGCAGCGTGCTCCAGGAGTCGACCTGGAGGGCCGAGAGCTGCTCCAGGGAGCCGCCCGCGTCCAGCACGCCCAGGGTGTCCACCAGGCTGGACCAGTCGAAGTCCGGATCCTGCTGGGCCACCCACCACGCCAGGCGGTGGGTCACCAGCAGGTGGCCGCGGCCGTCCAGCTTGACGGCGCTCACCTCGCGGTCGCGGAAGCGCACGCGCGCGTCCAGCACCGCCCGGTCGCCGTCGAGGTGCAGCTTGTTCACCGCGGACTCGATCTGCTCGCCGTGCCAGGAGAAGTCGCGGGTGAAGAGCGCCTCACCCTGCAGGTCGAGCAGCTCGCCCGGCACGTTGATGCCCTGGCCCACCTCCGGGGCGGAGGGGTCGGCCAGCCCGATGCGCCGGAAGAAGTAACGCGCGTAGCCGTGGTCGTCGCCCGGCACGTCCACCGGGATGCGGTAGCTGACCAGCAGGTCGTCGCCCTTGGCCAGCAGCCCCACCGCCTCCTCCTCGACCGGCATGCTGAGCTTCGGCCCCATGGCCGGCAGGTCGGCGTCCCGCAGATCGAGCAGCGCGATGTCGAAGTGCGACCAGTACCGGTACTGCGGGTAGTCGTAGCAGCTCGTCTCGGTGGGGATGCTGTCGGGCTCGACCGTCTCGCACACCCACTCCTCGTAGCCCGCGTTGTTCGTCACGCAGCGCTGGATCTCGCCGTAGCACTCCTCCGGCCCGTCGTTCAGCCGCTGGCAGCTGATGTTGCCGTACAGGTAGGTGCACACCGGCTGGCCGTCCTCGCCCGTGGTGCACTGCTCCTGGTAGCCGCCCACCGGCTGGGTGGTGCAGGAGTGCATGGTGCCGATCTCCTCCTGCTCCCAGACGGTAGCCGGGAAGGCCAGGGCCTGGCCGACCGCGTAGGTGCTGAGGTTGGCGTAGCCGTAGTAGTAGCCGCAGTCCCAGCAGTCCTCGGCGCCCCACGGCCCGTAGTAGTAGCCGTAGTAGGGCTGGATCTGGTCCGTGCTGAGCGCGCCGGCCTGGCGCGGGTGGAGCGGATCGGCGAGATCCCAGACCTGGACGTTGGTCTGGGCGAAGTACTCCTGGGTGCCCTCGCGCTGCAGCCACTGGGTCTCGGTCACCACCGCCAGCTCGCCGAGCTGGTGCACCTGGCCGTTGGGCGGCACGGGCACGCTGGCCAGCGGCCGGGCCAGATCGGGATCCTCGGCCAGGGAGACGATCTGCAGCTCGTTGCTGGGCATGCTCGCGCCGTCCGCCCACCAGCCGTAGTAGAAGTCGCGGTCGTTCTTCAGCCGCGCGCCGTACTCCCCGAAGATCAGGAAGCGGGTGTAGTTGGGGGCCAGGTCCAGGCGCCCGAGCTCGGCCGGATCGTCCGGGTCCGAGGTGTCGAACAGGCTGAGCGACAGGTCGGACAGGTTGGCCGTGGTGCCCTCGGCGATCGGGAAGGAGCGCCTCACCCAGGTGCCGTGCGGCATCACCCCGCGCCGGGTCAGGCTGGTTGGGGAGTAGGTGAAGATCTGCACGCCGGAGGTGTAGGTCTGGTCCGTCTGGTTCCAGCCGCTGAAGGGCAGGAGCACCAGGCCCGTCTCGAGGCTCCCGTCCGGGCCGGGCACGCTCACCGCGCCGTCGATGACCGAGAAGGCCTTGTCGTCCCAGCGCGCCTCGCTCCAGGAGTTCGAGGTCTCCACCGGGGCGCGGGCCACCAGCGGGTTCGGGTTCTCGAGATCGGTGATGTCGTACAGGCTGATGGCCATACTCCAGCCGTTCTGGTCGTCCACGCCGACCCCCACCAGGCGGCTGTCGCCCAGGACCGGCTTGAAGAAGTCGTTCCAGCCGGACACGATGAACTCGCTCCGCTCGACCGCCTGGCCGCTGGGATCGATGGAGAAGGCGTGGAACGGATCGGTGCGGAAGAAGGTCACGAAGAAGGCCCGGTCCGGGAGGAACAGGGTGGCGAACAGCTGCTCGCCGGCCCCGAAGGTGTCGTGATCCGCGGGCACCGGGTGGTGGATGTCGGTGACGTCGAAGGTCTCCAGGTGGTTGGTGTTGGTGCCGCTCCAGGTGGAGCCGGACACCAGCCGGAGTACGCTGCCCTCGAGGTCCATGTTGAACTTGGTGGTCAGGTACCCGGCGGCCTGGATGTCCGCGCCCTGGATCATCACCCCGGTGGGATCGGTGATGTCGATCAGGCTGACGACGCTGTGGTACTCGCTCCAGTCCTCGCTCCAGTCGGTGCGGGCCACCAGCAGCGCGTTCGGGGTGGCCTGGATGTCGGCCACGTAGCCGCCCAGATCGATGGTGTCGCGCTCGAGCACCTCCCCGGCCGGGGACAGGGCGAAGGAGCGCACCACGGTGGTGCTGGTCTGGTTCCAGTTGCTGGCCGCGACGTACAGCGCCGACAGCGAGCCCAGGCGGGTCAGCCGGCTGGTCATGATCCAGCCCGGGACCCGGGCCTGCCCGGTGACGCGCGGCTGGGTCGGATCCGCGAGGTCCACCGCCACCACCAACCCGCCCTCGTAGGTGTCCACCTGCACGTCCGTGCGGTTGCCGTAGTAGGCCCGGTAGTCGTTCAGCAGCAGGTACGCGCGGTCCTCGACGGCGTACATCTCGACCGGGTAGCCGGCGATGCGCAGCCGCCCGACGATGCGCGGGGCCGCGGGATCGGCGAAGTCGATCACCTGCAGCCCGCGGTAGTTGTTCAGGTTGAGGATCAGGTGGCCGGCGTACAGCCGGTAGATGTCGCCCTCCTCGACCGTCTTCTCGCCGCTGTTGCCGCTGCCGTCGTCCTCGGCCGCCCCGGGCTCGGCCCCGAAGTCTCCGCGGTTGCCCTGGCTGTTCTCGGTCGACGCCGAGACGAAGTCCGACTGGCCCTCGACCGGATCGAGGGGAGCGATCGGATCGCCACCCGAGCAGCCCACGCCCCCGAGGACCAGCAAGCCGACCCCCACAGACGCCAGATAGCCCATGTACCGCGTGTTCCGCTTCATCGTTCATCCTCCCTGGAGAGAGACCCCGAGCCCGCCCGCGGGCGGGCCCGCCCGAGTGCAGCAAGTTCAGTGCCAGGCGGGGAGAGCGCCGAGGGCTCATAGAAATCGAGGGGTTGGGTGGCGGGTCCGGGGGGCCGCGCCGCGCCCGGCCGCCGGATAGTCGCGGCCGGCCTCAGAGATCTGAGAACCGCCGCAGCACCCGAGCGCCCGGGCCGGGCCGGGAGGCGAGCACCTCGGCGCGGCGGCCGAAGCGGCGCTCGTAGGCCGGCAGGACCCGCGCCTCGTAGGCCGGCACCGCGCCGGCCTCGAGCAGGGTGACGGTGCAGCCGCCGAAGCCGGCGCCGGTCAGGCGCGCGCCCAGCACGCCCTCCGTCTGGCGGGCCTGCTCGACCAGGAAGTCCAGCTCCGGGCTGGAGACCTCGTACTGATCGCGCAGGCTGTCGTGCGAGGCGTTCATCAGCCGGCCGAAGGCGGCCAGATCGCCCTGTCCGAGCGCCTCGGCCGCCTCCAGGGTGCGCTGGTTCTCCTCGGTCACGTGCAGGCAGCGCCGGGCCGCCAGCCGGCCCATGTCGCCCGCCGCCGCGCGCACCTCGGCCGGGCCGTAGTCCCGGAGCGCGGCGCCGCCCGGCCGCAGGCGCTGCAGCGCGCGGAGCCCGCGCTGGCACTCGTCCCGGCGCTGGTTGTAGGCCGAGCCGGCCAGCGTGCGCGGGGCGTTGGAGTTGGTGATGAGGAAGCAGAAGCCCCCGAGCGCGAGCGGCACCCGGCGGTGGGTCAGCGAGCGGCAATCGATGAGCAGCGCCGCCCCGGCCTGCCCCAGGCGGGAGATGAGCTGGTCCATGATGCCACAGCGCACCCCGATGAACTCGACCTCGGCCCGCTGCGCCAGCCGGGCCAGCTCCTCGGGCGCGATCACCAGCCCGAAGAGCTCCTGGACAGCCAGCGCGCTGGCCACCTCCAGCGCGGCCGAGGAGGACAGCCCCGAGCCCTGGGGCACGTCCCCCTCCAGGGTGAGCTCGAGCCCGCCCAGGGCGTGCCCGGCCTGGCTCATCACCCGGACCACGCCGCGGGGGTAGTCCGCCCAGGGGTGGGCGGGATCGCGCGCGAGCCGGTCCAGCGGCACCTCCAGGCGCGACCCGTAGTCCACCGAGCACAGGCCCAGCACCCGGTCCGGGCGCCGGGAGGCGGCCGCGCGCACCACGCGCTCGATGGCCATGGGCAGCACGTGGCCCTCGTGGTAGTCGGTGTGCTCGCCGATCAGGTTCACCCGCCCGGGCGCGGCCACCACCAGCTCCGGCCAGCGGCCGAACTCGGCCAGGTGTCGCCTGGTGATCGGATCAACGCGATCCATGCTCCACCTCGTCTTGCGGGCGCAGGCGGCGGCGCGCCCAGACCAGCGCCCGCCCGAGCGCGACCGCTCCGGCCACCCGCCAGGGCCAGGGCTCGAGCAGCACGTCTCCGGCCGCCCGCAGGCGGGCCAGCGGATCCGCGCCCGGCGGCGCCTCCAGCCAGGCGAACAGCGCCTCGCGGGAGCAGAAGCAGGCCGCGTGCACGGGCGCCACCCGCCGGGCGAGCGCGGCCCGGGCCCGGGCCGCGTCCGTGCGCCAGGCGGAGGCGTCCAGCCCGTCCGCGCCCAGGCAGCGGTCGGTGGTGAGCAGCTCGAGCGACCCGCGTGCCTTGCGCAGGATGAGCGAGGACCACACCTCGTCCAGATCCTCGTCCACCACGTACAGCGCCAGCGCGGTCCCGTCCGGCCACAGCCGATCGAAGGCCGCCTGCAGCAGGCCGAAGGGCAGGTGCAGCCACGCGGCCAGGAGCGGGCCGGGCGTGCGGCCCGCGTCGGCCAGGGCCGCGGCCAGCACCTGCCGGGCCTGATCGGCGGGATCCATGTCCGCCCGCACCCGCGGCGCGGCCGCCGCGAGCGCCCGCGCGAGCCGGTCGGGCTCGCTCCAGATCGTGCGCCCGCCGCCGAACAGCGAGTCGATCAGCCGCGTCAGCCGCAGCCAGTGCTCCGGGTGGACGTCCACGGCCTCCAGCTCCGGATCGATCACCGGCGCACCTCCAGCGGTCGCAGGCTGAACGGCGCGAGCTCCAGGTCCCCCTCCGCGCCGCCGAACTCCCTCTGCCGCCACAGATCGAACAGGCGCGCCCCGCCCAGCCGCAGCCGGGCGCGGCGCGGCCCGGGCGCGGGGTTGGCCAGCCACAGGCAGCCCGGCCCCAGCCCGCCGAGCTCGTCCGGCCTCTGCCCGTCGGGCAGGGCCTGCGGCCCGTGCCAGGCCCAGGCCAGGTCCGGCCCGCCGGGCACGCCCAGGCCGGACCCCCGGGGGCGCCAGGCCGACAGGCGCTCGAGCAGGCGCAGCGTGCGCCGCACCCAGTCGGCCCGCTCGGCGTCCAGGGAGAGGTCGGGGCGGACGGGCGCGCCGGTCCAGCCCGGGCGGCCGACCAGGGTCTCCAGGACGAAGCCGTTCATGCCGTGCATCAGCCCCGCCAGCGCGCAGAAGACCTGATCGTCGAGCCCGCGCGGCCGGCCGAAGATCGGGCAACCCGCGGCGAGCGGCAGGCCCAGCAGGGGCCGGGCGCCGGCTCCCGCGTCTACGATCCGCGCGGCGCGCGCGGCGATCTGCGCCAGCTCGGGCCGGCCCAGGTCGAGCGGGGCGCCCAGCCCGTCGGCCAGCCCGGCCAGCACCCTCGCGCTGTCCGGCGGCATCCACGCCGGCAGGCCGTGGAGCACGGGCAGCCCGGGCAGGCGCGAGCGCAGGCAGGCGCCCAGTCGGGCGGCCGCGTCGAGCAGCTCGCCCGCGGCGGGCGCACCGAAGGGGTCCGCCGCGCCGAGGTCGAGCCCCAGGGCCAGGACCGGCCCGGCCGGATGGGCCTCGCGGGCCAGCGCCTCCGCGGCGGCGCCGAACCAGCCGAGGAGCGCCGAGAGCAGCGCCGGGCTGCCGAGGGCCGGGACCGGCACGAGCCGCCAGGGCACGGGCAGCCAGCGCGGCCGGCCGGCGTCGTCACGCGCCTGGCAGGCCGGATCGGCCAGCACCCGCTCCGGGAGCCCCAGCCCCTGCTCGGCGGGGAAGAAGGGGCCGAGCCGCACGGCCGCCCACAGGCCGTGCGCCCGCACCCGCGCCAGGAAGCGGCCCAGGCCGCGGGCCCCGCCGAGGTCCAGCCGGCCCGGCGAGCGCTCGTGGGTCCGCCACACCAGGTCCAGCGCCACCCCGGACAGGCCGAGCTCCCGCGCGCGGTCGAGGGCCATGTCCCAGCGGTCGGGCGGCAGGTGGGTGAAGGGGATCAACCCGCAGACGAACCGCCGCGCCTGGCCGTCGAGCTCGAACCCCTCGGGCGTGAAGCGCACGGTCATTCCAGGGGCCTCCGAGGGCAGCATGCTACCACGCCGCGCTGCGTCGTGATAGGAAACGGACCGGCCAGAGCGAGGCGAGCATGGTGGCGCAGCACATCGAGGTGGACGTGGCGGTGGTGGGGGCGGGCAGCGCGGGCGCGGCCGCGGCCGGCATGCTGGCGGGCACGGGCCGCGCCGTCGCGCTGCTCGAGTCCCGCCCGTTCGCGCGGGCCGGCGCCCGCTGGCAGAACGGGGTGCCGGCCTGGATGTTCGAGCGCGCCGGGCTCCCGCCCCCGGCGGGGGCCGAGCTCGTCCGCCCGGGTGAGCCCTGGGTCATGCTCGGCCCGTTCGGGCAGGCGCGGACCGCGCTGCCCACCTCCATCCTCCAGGTGGACGTGGGCCGGCTGAACGACCGGCTGCTGGCCGAGGCGCGCCGGGCGGGGGCGCGGTGCGTGGAGGGCGCCGAGCTGGTCGAGGTCGACCTCGGGCCGGACGGGCGGCCGCGCACGGCGGGCTTCGCGCTCGCGCCCTGGCCCGGCGGCCGGCTCGAGGTGCGCGCCCGCTTGTTCCTCGACGCCACGGGCCGGGCCGGGGCGCTCCGCACCCGCCTGCCCGCCTGGGCCGCGGCCGCGCCGCCTCGCCCGGAAGAAGTGTGCCTGGCCGCGCAGGAGGTGCGGGCGGTGACCGACGCCGTGGCCGCGCGCGCCTTCCTGGAGCGGCTCGGGCTGGAGCCCGGCGTCGAGGCCTCGCGCCTCGGGCTGGCGGGCGGTTTCTCGGTGTCCACCGTGCGCGTGGCGCCCGATCTCGGCAGCGTGGCGCTCCTGGCGGGCACGGACGGCCGGGAGGCCGGCGGCCGGGTGCTGCTCGAGCGGCTGCGCGCGGCCGAGCCCTGGATCGGCCCCCGGCTGCGGGGCGGCGAGGGCGCCATCGATCTGCGCCGGCCGTGCGCCAACCTGGCCGTGCCCGGGGCGGCGCTGCTCGGCGAGGCCGGGCGGCTGGTCTTCCCGCTGCACGCCTCGGGCACCGGCGCCGGGCTGGTGTCCGCGCGCCTGCTGGCCGAGGCGCTGGACTCGAGCCCCGATCCGGGCGCGGCGGAGGTCGCCTGGCGCTACCAGGCCACGGTCCAGTGCTCGCTGGGCGGGGTGCACGCGGCCTACGACGTGCTGCGCAGGCTCATCGCCGCGCTCGCTCCGCCGGAGGTCGAGCGGCTGATCGCCAGCGGGCTGCTGACCCCGGGCCTGGTGACGGCCGGCCTGGAGCAGCGCCTGCCCGGCCCGGGCGCCCTGGAGCCCTGGCGCCAGGTGCGCGGCCTGCCGCGGCTGCTCGGCTCGCCGGAGCTCGCGCGGGCGCTGGCGACCCGCCTGCCGCGCATGGCGCTCGCGCTGGCGGTCCACCGCGCCTACCCTGAGCGGCCGGACGAGGCCGCGCTCGGGCGCTGGGCGCGCGCGGAGGCGCGCCTGCTCGACTGGGACTGAGGCGGCCGGGCGCGTCAGGCCGGGCAGACCGGGCGCCGGAGGATGGTGCGCAGCGCCGGCTCGGCCACCTTGCGGGGATCGTCCAGGTACAGCTCGTGGTGCAGGCCGCACAGGCGCAGCCCCCGGGCGGCGGCCAGGTTCTCCAGCTTGGCGAGGCTCGGGCCCTCCGCCGCGTACGGGCCCACGTGCAGGACCTCGACCACCTGGCCCTCGTCCAGCACCTGCAGCTTGACCTTGGCCGTGTCGGTGGTCTGCCCCTTGCGGCGGAGCTGGAGCACGGCCGCCTCCACGTCCGCGCGGGTCACGTGCGCGGGCACGGGCGTGACCAGCCGCCAGCTCCACTGCTCCGGCGGCAGCGGGCGGAAGTCCTCGGATTGCCGCCGCCCCCAGTAGAAGGCCTCCAGCCCGCCGAGTTGGAAGCCCCTGTCCTGGAAGCGGCAGCCCATCTGGACGGCGTAGCCCACCCCGAACAGGGCCTGGAGCCGCGCCAGGTAGCCCTTGGCGCCCGGCCGGCCCGTGCCCAGGATGGCCAGGTAGGTGATCGGGCCCGGGCTCCACAGCCTGGGCTCGGCGCAGGTGGGCGTGGCGTACTCGCGGTGGTCCATGCGGCTCCCCTCTCCCCGCCCGCATCCTAGCGCGGCGCGGGCGAAAGGAAAACACCCCGCGCTGTCCCCTGGATCTCCCGGGCGCGGCGCGCTAGGCTCGGGCCGACGCGCGCGCCAGGCGCCAGCAGCCCGGGAGGCAAGGCATGTCCAAGCGGATCCTGATCGTGGAGGACGAGCGGGATCTGGTCGCCACCCTGGAGTACAACCTGAAGCGCGAGGGCTTCCAGACCCAGGCGGCCGCCAACGGCGCGCAGGCCTGGGCCGCCCTGGAGCGCGCGCCGCTGCCGGATCTGGTGCTGCTCGACCTGATGCTCCCGGACGTGCCCGGCACCGAGATCTGCCGCCGCATCCGCGGCGAGGAGCGCACCCGCGCGCTGCCGGTGATCATGGTCACCGCCAAGGGCGAGGAGATCGACCGGGTGGTGGGCTTCGAGCTGGGGGCCGACGACTACGTGTCCAAGCCCTTCTCGGTGCGGGAGCTGCTGCTCCGCATCCGGGCCGTGCTGCGGCGCGCGGAGCCGCCCGGGGGCCAGGCCAGCGCGCCGGCCGAGGTGGTCTTCGGCGTGCTGCGCATCGACGCCCCCGGCCACCGGCTGTGGGTGGAAGGCGTCCCGCTGAAGCTCACCGCGCTCGAGTTCCGCCTGCTCACCACGCTGCTCCAGCGCAAGGGCCGCGCGCAGAGCCGGGAGGTGCTGCTGTCCGACGTGTGGGGCATCGACGGCGACGTGACCACGCGCACCGTGGACACCCACGTGAAGCGCCTGCGCGAGAAGCTGGGGGCCGCGGGCGACTACATCGAGACGCTGCGAGGAGTGGGCTACCGCTTCCGCGACCGACCCGAAGGTGACGGGTGAGCCCCGTGCCTGCCCGCGACGCCCCCCCGGCCCCCCCCCCGGCCCCCCCGCAGCCCTCCACCACCGCCGCCCAGGAGGAGGAGCGCCGGCGCTTCCAGGCCGTGCTGGCCAGCATGGCCGAGGGGGTGCTGCTGCTCGACGGCGAGCGCCGCGTGACGCTGGTCAACCCGGCCGCCTCGCGCCTGCTGGGGTTGCCGGCCCAGCCCCTCGGCCGGCGCCTCCTGGAGGTCAGCCGCCTGCCCGCCCTGCACGAGCTGGTCGAGCGCGCGCGGGCCGGCGAGGCCTGCGAGGCGGAGCTGGACGCGGGGCCGCAGCGGCGCCTGCGGGCCCGGGCCACCCCGCTCGAGGGCTCCCACGAGGTGAGCGTGGTGGTGCACGACGTGACCGAGCTCCGCCGCCTGGAGGCCATCCGCAAGGACTTCGTGGCCAACGTGTCCCACGAGCTGCGCACCCCGATCAGCGTCATCCGGGCCAACGCCGAGACGCTCCTGGAGGGCGCGCTCGAGGACGCCGGGCTGGCGCGCGGCTTCGTCGAGGCGCTGCTGCGCAACGCCGAGCGGCTGTCCGCGCTGATCTCGGATCTGCTGGACATCTCGCGCATCGAGTCGGGCTCGCACAAGCTCGAGCGCCGGCCCCTGGCCCTGGCGCAGGCCGTGCGCCAGGTGCTGGACAACATGGCCCAGGCGGCCGCCGCCCGCGGGCAGACGCTGAGCAGCCAGGTCCCGGAGGCGCTCTGGGCGCTGGGGGACGAGAAGGCGCTCGGCCAGGTGTTGACGAACCTGCTCGACAACGCCACCAAGTACACGCCGGACGGCGGCCACATCCAGGTGCGCGCCGCGTGCCAGGCCGGGCAGGTGCGCCTGGAGGTGGTCGACGACGGCCCGGGCATCGAGCCCCAGCACCGCGCCCGCGTCTTCGAGCGGTTCTACCGGGTGGACCAGGGCCGCTCCCGCGCCATGGGCGGCACGGGCCTGGGGCTGTCCATCGTCAAGAACCTGATCGAGGCCCTGGGCGGCCAGGTGGGGATCGAGCCGAACCAGCCGGCCGGCTCCATCTTCTGGGTCACCCTGCCGGAGGCGCCGCCATGAGCCCCGCGGAGAACGCCGAGGCCCCCAATCTGCAAGAACTGCGCGACCGCCTGCTGCTGATGGCCGGCCGGGTGGAGGACATGCTGGCGCACGCCATCGCGGCGCTCACCGGCCGGGACGCCGGGCAGGCCCGCCGGACCATCGAGAGCGACCGCCGGGTGGACCTCGACGAGCGCGAGGCGGACGAGCTGTGCTACCGCCTGCTGGCCCACGGCCCGCGCCCGCCGGAGGAGGTGCGCTTCGTCACCCTGGCGCTGAAGATGACCACGGATCTCGAGCGCATCGGCGATCTGGCGGTCAACATCTGCGAGCGGGTGATCGACCTGTCGACCCGCCCGCTGCTGAAGCCCTACCTGGACATCCCGCGCATGGCCGAGATCGTCCAGGGCATGATCCGCGAGGCGGTGGACGCCTTCGTCGACCGCGACCAGGCCCGCGCCCGGGCGGTGATCGCCCGGGACCCCGAGGTGGACCGGCTATACTCCCGCGTGTTCGGCGATCTGCTGCAGCTCATGCACGCCGACCCGGCCCGCATCGAGCCGGGTATCCACGTGCAGTCGGTGGCCAAGTGGCTCGAGCGCATGGGCGATCACGCGGTCAACCTGGCCGAGCAGGTGGTGCAGCTCGTGGCCGGCGAGGACATCCGCCACGGCGGCCAGCCCTGAGCCGGCCGGCCCGGTCGCGTGCTACAATCAGCCCGCCTGCAAGGGAGGTCTCCCATGCGCACAGCGCCCGCTCTTCGGTGGATCCTGGTGCTCGCCTGCGCCGGCCTCCTGGCCGCGTGCCAGGGCGACATCCAGGGTGAGGACGACGCGGGCCAGGACGGCCAGACCCAGGACGACGGCCAGGACGGCGCCCAGGGTGTGGACGACGGGTCCCTGCCCGAAGACGACGGGTCCCCGCCCGAAGACGACGGCGCCCAGGCAGAGGACGACGGCGGCGTCGGCGACGACGAGGGCGGCGGGAACGATCCCGGCCCGGGCCAGGGACACTACTTCCCACCCGGCGCGATCTGGACCCAGGACGTGTACGACGCGCCCGCGGCCGCGGACTCGGACGCCATCATCCAGTGCCTGCGGGACGCGGGCGGCTGGGGCAACGAGGACGTGTTCCAGATCGACTTCTCCATCGAGGTGCTGCGGGACGACGGCAGCGCGCCCATGCGCGACTTCATCCCCACGGGGGACTTCTACTCGCCCGACTGCGACCAGGTCCCCATGCCCGTGCCCGCGGGCGGCGCGCTCGAGGGCGAGCAGGGCTACGAGTGCACCAGCGACGGGGACTGCCACCTGATCGTGGTCCGCGGGACGGACCTGTACGAGATGTGGCGGGCGAACATCTCGGGCGGCGACTTCTACGGCGGCTGCCTGGCCGTCTGGGACCTCACCCGGATCTACGGCCCGACCGGCCGCGGGGCGCAGTGCACCAGCGCGGACGCGGCCGGCTTCCCCATCGCGCCGCTCCTGTTCAGCGCGGACGAGCTGGCCGCGGGCGAGATCGCCCACGCCATCCGCTTCATCCTGCCGAACGATCGCGTGAAGCAGCGCACCTACGTGCCGCCGGCCACCCACGGGACCAACACCAGCGGCGGAACCGCCTGCCCGCCCTACGGGGTGCACTTCCGCCTGCGCCGGGACTTCCCCCTGGAGACGCTGCCCAACGAGGGCGCGCGGGTGGTGGCCCGGGCGCTCCAGCGCTACGGCATGTTCCACGCGGACGGCGGCAACATCGCGCTGACCGCCCAGAGCGATCGCTTCACCACCGCCAAGTGGGCCGATCACCTCGAGCCGCGGGACCTCTCCGCCATCCAGGTCGAGGACTTCGAGGTGATCGATCACGGCGGGCAGGTGCCCGTGACCTACGACTGCGTGCGCAACCCCTGAGGCTCACCGCCCGGCCGCCCAGCGCTCGAGCGCCGCGGCCGCGGCCGCGCCCGTCCCCCCGCGGGTCCAGCGGTCGAGGGCCTCGAGGAGCGGGGCCTGGCGCCGTCGCTCCGCGGCGGGCCGCCGCTCGAGGTTCATCCGCAGCGGCACGAAGGACCAGGTCATCATGCTGATGCGGCCCAGCGGACGCGCCTGGCGGGCCGCCTCCAGGGCCCGCTCCCGGGCCGCCTGGCGATCGCCCCGCCCGTCCTCGGCCAGGGCCTGGAAGGCGAGCATGGCCACCCGCCGGGGGGGATCCCCGGCCACCTCCAGCGCCCGCCGGGCGGCCTCCAGCGCCTCCGGGAAGCGCCCGGCCGCCAGGCACTCCTCCGCCAGCTCGGCCGCCACGGCCGCGTTGCCCGGATCCCGCCCGAGCCTGCGCTGCTGGATGTCGGCGGCCTCTGGCACCCGGCCGCTGCGGAACCGGCACTGCGCCAGCCTGGCCAGGCCCGAGTCGCCCTCCGGCTCGGCGATCGCGGCGCGCTCGGCCAGCCGGCAGCCCTCCTGGAGGTCCGCCAGCGCCGCCTGGGAGGCGCCGTCCAGCCAGGCCTGATCGGCGCGGCTGAACAGGGCGTCGGCCAGGTCCAGGGACTTCTCCAGGTGGGTGGGATCCGCGCTGGCCACCCGCCGCAGGATCTCGACCCGCCGGGACAGGAAGGCCCGCGCCGCCTCCGGCTTGCCCAGGGCGAGCTCGAGGACGTAGAGCTTGTGGTAGGTCGAGGACAGATCGCCCTGCCGGTCGTCGTCGCCCGGATCCGCGGCCACCATGCGCTCGGCGAGCTCGCGCTCCTGCTCCGCCAGCAGGCGCGCCCGGTCGAGCTCACCCGCGGCCAGCTCGCCCTGGCCCAGCATGTGCAGGTTGGCCGCCAGGCCGTACTGCCAGGTGAGGTTGGCGGGATCGGCCAGGAGCAGCCTGCGGGACATGTCGATGCAGCGCTGGAACAGCTCCCGCACCCGCGGCAGATCGCCGTCCGTGAGCGCCAGCCGGCCGAGCTGGTGGACGGCGATCATCAAGGACTGCTGCCGCCCGGCGTCGTTCGGCGCGGCCTGGGCGAGGCGCTCGCAGATGGCGCGATCCTCCTCGAACAGCCGGCGGGCGTCGGCCGTGCGCCCCTCGGCCACGGCCTGGCGCGCCAGCCGATCGAGGGCCGCGGCCCGGTAGTCCAGCAGCTCCTCGTCCTGCGGGCTCGCCGCGAGCTCCCGGTCGCAGGCCGCCAGGTTCTCCTCGAAGTGCCGCCGGGCGTCGGCCAGGTGGCCGTCGCTCTTGTCCAGGTCCCCCAGGCGCTCGTGGATCCCGAAGCGGGCCCGGAACAGCCCGCGGGCCTGGTCCCCCGCGGCCCCCTCCGCCCGGGCCTCGCGCACCACCGCCTCGGCCCGCGTGTAGAGCCGCCGCGCGGCCACCAGGTCGCCGCCCTCCTTCTCCAGCTCCCCCAGGCGCAGCAGGTTCCGCTCGAGCTCGAGGCGCCGCTCGAGCTCCAGCGGCCCGAGCTCGCCCAGTCCCTCCAGGCTGGCGACCAGCCCGAGGTACTCCCGCCGGGCCTCGTCGCGCTTGCCGAAGGCTCGCGCCACGTCGCCGAGCTTGCGCCGGGCGATGGCGAGATCCAGCCGCTCGCGCGGATCGCCCGTCTGCCCCTCCACCTGCTCGGCCAGGTAGCGCGCGGTGGGCTCGAGCACGGCCTGCAGCGCGGGCGTGGAGCCGGCCAGGGGCTCGATCTTGTCGAACAGGTCGTGCACCAGCAGGTTGGCGAAGTGCATGGCCGCGGCCCGCTGGGTGCGGGCCTGATCGCGCTCGGCGACCACGCGGGAGTAGGAGTAGCCGGCCAGCCCGAGCAGCAGGCACAGGCCGACCCCGGCCGTGGCCAGGGCCACCCGGTGGCGGCGGGCGAAGCGGCGCACGAGCTCGCCCAGGCGGTAGGCGTGGGCCCGCACCCGGCCGCCGGTCATGTAGGCCGACACGTCCTCGGCCAGCTCGCGGGCGTTCTGGTAGCGCTCGGCCTGGGGGCGCCGCAGGGCGCGCTCGGCGATCGCGGCCAGCTCGGCCGGGGCCCCCGGGCAGGCCTCGCGCACCGGTCGGACCGGGTCGCGCATGACCTTGCCGATGATCTCGTAGGGCGACTCGCCGGTGAACGGCGGCCGGCCGGTCAGCAGCTCGTACAGCATGGCGCCCAGCCCCCACACGTCCGAGCGCTCGTCGATGGCCTCCAGGCGACCCTCGGCCTGCTCCGGGCTCATGTAGGCCGGGGTGCCGAGCGCCGAGCCGGCCAGGGTGCTGGCCTGCGAGCCCTGCTGCCAGTGGCGCACCTGGCGGGAGAGGTCCTCGCGGCGCACGTCCTCGGCCTCGGCGCGGGGCTTGGCCAGCCCCCAGTCGAGCACCACGGTCTCGCCGAACTCACCCACCATGACGTTGTCCGGCTTGAGATCGCGGTGGATCACCCCCTGGGCGTGGGCGTAGGCCACCGCGTTGCACACGTCCCAGAAGGCGCCGAGCAGCCGCAGGCGGGCGTCGGGCTCCCCGGCCGCCGCCAGGCTCGCGGCCAGGCTGCGGCCGCGCACCAGGCGCATGGTGTAGTAGAGCTGGCCGTCCGCGCGGCGCCCCAGCTCGTGGACCGGCACGATGTTGGGGTGCTCGAGCCCACCGGTGACGCGCGCCTCGCGCAGGAAGCGGGCCACGGAGGGGCCGGTGGTCCGCGCGACCTCGGCCGCGCTGCCGCTCAGGCTGGCCGGGGCGGTGAGCATCTCCTTGCAGGCCACCTCCCGGCCCAGGTGGCGATCGAACACCCGGAGCACCCGGGCCTGCCCGCCCCGGCCCTGCTCGCCGCGCGGCTCGTAGCGCCCCTGGCTCTCCGCGGTCACCTCGGCCGAGGGATCGAGCACCGCGGCCGGGGGCGCCTGCGCGGCCACCTGCAGGTGGCCGTCGGGCTCGAGCACGATCGAGCCCTGGAAGGTCTGTCGCAGCAGGTGCTCCCCGCCGAGGGTGCGCACGGCGGCCGCGGCCTCGCCGTCGTGCTGCGCCAGCGCCTCCTTGAGCAGCCCCTCGAGCAACTCCGCCTGACGGGGCTGCAGCACCCCCTGCGCGCGCAGCCGCTCCACCATCCCGCCCTTGCGCTCCGCGGCCCAGGCCGAGGCCGCGGACAGCACCTGGGCCGGCGTGGCCAGCCCGAGCTGCACCGCCAGCACCCCGGCCAGGAGCTGCCCGTCTCCAGTCCCCGCGTCCCTCGCCTGTCCACCCTCACCCATGTGGCACCTCGCTCGGGACCCATCATCCCCACTCCTCCCGTCTCCCGCAAGCCGGCGCTCGCGAATCCAGGGTCCCTGGTCGTCATGCTACAATGCCGCCTCATCCGATCCGGCTCACACGGGAGGAAGCCCATGAGAATGCTCGCCTGCGCCCTTCTCCTCGGATCTGTGTCCGCGCTCGCGCCGTCCACCGCCCTGGCCCAGTCGGCCGAGGACGTGCTCGCCATGTGCAAGCGCGACGCGAACAACACGCTCCGCCGCATGAAGGCGGACGTTCAGAGCGGCATCGGCTCGCTGCGCACCCTGGAGGCCACCTGCATCCAGGGTCCCAAGGCCGAGCAGATCAAGGGGCTCGCTGGCTACGAAGAGGTGCAGAGGCTCTACCAGGAGGCCAAGGCCCTGCTGCAGGGCGCCGAGTCCAGGGCCGCCGCGGACGAGGGCGCGGCCCGCGATTCGGCCCTGGCCGCAGGGCCCGGCGGGGACGCGGGCGCGATCCGGGCCCGCTGGAACGCGCGCCCGGCCCGCTGCCAGGACGCGGCCGAGTGGGACAGGGCGGCCGGAGCCGCCCCGGGCAAGCCCGGCGGCACCGCGCGCATCGCCGGGCTGGAGGACGAGGGCACCGCCAGGATTCACCCGCGGGTGTTCGCCGGCCTGGACTCCTCGGGCCGCTGGCCGAGCGACTTCCGCCCGGACGATCACCTGGCGCGCATCGTGTGCGGCAAGGGCGTGGAGGGCATCGATCCCTTCTTCAACCCGGACCGCGATGTGGCCGGGCGGCAGTTCCTGGAGAACGACCCGCGCGCGGCCCTGGCCGAGGCCCTGCAGTCCGGCTCGGCCGACGAAACCCGGCGGGTGCTCTACCGCGCGGCGCTCGCCCACGAGTGCTTCCAGGCCACGGCCTGGGACGTGAAGAAGGACTACGAGGCCTACCTGTTCTGCGCCGACAGCGCGGGCGCACCTCCCACGGAGGCCGAGCTGGACAAGGCCCTGGCCGCGGTCTTCCCCGGCCGCGACCACGAGCGGGACAACCTGCGCTTCCTGCTCGGCCGCGCGAGCCAGGCCCGGCGGGAGGTGGACGGCGCCTTCCAGAAGATGGAGGCCAGGTACCCGCGCATGAAGGCGGTCTACCGGGACTCGGCCCTGGCCGCACGCCAGCGTTGGGAGGAGCGCCGCAAGCGCTACGTGGCGGCCTACCGCGTGCTCGACCCGCTCACCGCACGCCTGCTGGACGATCCGGACAGCGCGCCGCCCGCGGGCTGCGAGGCCGAGCTGCTGAAGCTCCGCGGCATGCTGGCCGAGGAGGTCGCCCCGCGCGACGCGGCCGGGGTGCGCGCCCTGCGCGTCGAGCACCCGCTCGGCTACCAGATCACCGAGGCCCTGGCCTACTGCCACCTGGGGCACGGCCGGCTCGCCAAGGCCAAGCAGGAGGCCGATGCGCTCCGGGGCCTGAACCGCCGGCTCACCCTGGCCGAGGAGCTGTTCTACGCGCGCCTGGACGCGCTCGACGCGCTGGCTCGCGAGCTCAAGACCGAGGAGAAGATCCTCGCGGCCGTGCCCAGCTACCGGCCCCACGGCGTGGGCAGCCCGCTGCCGGGCTCGCTCCAGCGCAAGCCCTTGTTCTACGAGGCGATCGACCGCCAGGGCAGCTTCGAGACCCTGGGCGAGTCGGCCCAGAAACCGGCCGTGGTGGCCGAGAAGAAGGCCGGGGCGGACGGGGTGCAGCTCGTCTTCAAGAAGTACACCTACATCCACAAGTACCGGGACACCCAGTGCAAGGAGACCGACAAGGTGGAGCGCTACGAGGTTCGCAGCGAGGCGAACGGCGCCACCAGCGTCAAGCCGATCTACCACATGAACTGCTGGCCGGTGGGGCCGGTCAAGTCCGAGCCGATCACCCACCAGGAGAAGCCGGCCCTGCTGCCGCGGGAGGACGCCGAGGGCGTGAAGCCCGGCCAGCAAGTGATCGTGCTGGTGAACACCCGGTCCAGGGGCGACTCCGCGCTGGTGGACTGCTGGGATCCCAAGGCCGGCCGCGAGCAGGCGGCCGTGGTCCAGGGAGTCCGGGTGCGCTAGCTCAGCGGATGAGCTTGGCCGCCCGGTCGATGAGCTCCATCAGCTCGATCTCCTCGGGGCTCTCGCGGGACAGGGACGCCTGGGCCAGCTCCCGGGCCTTCTGCATGGTCCAGCTCTCGCGGAAGGGGCTGCGGCGCAGGTTCTCGGCCAGGGCCGCGGCGGCCACCGCGCGCTTGGTGTCGGCCGTGGTCTGGGCGAAGCTCTCGCGGGTCATGCCGCCGTCGATGGCGAACTCGCGCTCGTCGGCCCGGTCGCCGTCCGGGGCCTTCCAGCGCACCCGGGCGATGGCCCAGGCGGTGCGCGGGTTGGTCACCTCCACCTCGTAGATCGCGGTCACGGTGTGGCCGGCGCCGATCTCGCCCGCGTCCACCTTGTCGTTGCGGAAGTCGCGGTCGGCGATGTCGCGGTTCTCGTATCCCACCAGGCGGTACTTCTTGACCGCCTTGGGCGGGAACTCGACCTGGATCTTCACGTCCTTGGCGATCACCTGGAGGGTGCCGGCGAGCTTCTCGCCGAACACCCGCTTGGCTTCGGAGAAGCTGTCGATGTAGAAGTAGTTGCCGTTGCCCTTGTTGGCGAGCTGCTCCATCTTGTGATCCTTGTAGTTGCCGCGCCCGAAGCCGATGGTGGACAGCGTCACCCCGCGCTGGGCGTACCAGGAAATCGAGGTGAGCATGTCGCCGTGGGAGGTGCGGCCCACGTTGGCGTCGCCGTCGGACAGCACGATCACCCGGTTCTCGTGCCCCTGCTTGAAGTTGTCCCAGGCCTGGCGGTAGGCCAGCTCGAGCCCCGTGCCCATGGCGGTGGAGCCGCCGGCGCTGAGCGACTCGATGGCCTCGTGGATGCGGGCGCGGTGGGCCATGTCCGTGGGCCGGAGCACCTCGCGCACCGAGCCGGCGTAGGTGCACAGCGCCACCGTGTCGTGGTCCTGGAGCTGATCCACCAGGAAGCGCAGGGAGCGCTTGACCAGCCCGAGCTTGTCGGCCGACTGCATGGAGCCCGAGGTGTCCACCAGGAAGGTCAGGTGGAGTGGCTTGCGCACGCCGGCCTTGGCCTCCATGCCCTTCATACCCACCCGCAGCAGCGTGAGGTTCTTCTCGAAGGGCGACGGAGCCGCCTCGAGGTCCACACGGAAGGGAATGTCGGTCGGGGCGGGGTAGTCGTAGCGGAAGTAGTTCACGAACTCCTCGACCCGCACGGCCGCGGTGGGCGGCAGGCCGCCCTCGCGGAGCTTCCGCCGCACGATGGTGTAGGAGCCCGTGTCCACGTCCACGGCGAAGGTGGACAGGGAGTCCTTCTCTGCGTCCGTCCACTGGTTGAGCCCCGGGTCGACGTACTGCTCGGTGTTGGCGCCGCGGTCGCGGTCCTCACCGGCGCGGGCCAGGCGCATGGGGCCAGCCGACGAGCTCGAGCCCACCGCGCCGCCCAGCAACCCACCGCCCCCGGAGGCGATCTTGGCCTTGGCCGGGGGGGCCGAGGGGCGAGGCGCGTACTCGGGCTCGGCGGCCGCGACCGGGGCGACCGACGCGGGTCGGGCCGCGGGCGCTCCGCCGGCTGCCCGGCCCGAGGCGTCGTCGCCCCTGGAGGCCACCTCGCTCCGCTTCTCCTCAACCACGGCGTCCATCGGCTTGGCCGTCTTGTCCGCGGCGGGCTGGCCGGCCGGCGCGGCCGGCCGGAGGGAGACGACGAGCTTCAGGGTCTGGCCCGCGGCCAGGGACAGGCTGCGGCGCTCGGTGGCGAAGCCGGCCTTGGAGACGGTGAGCGCGTAGGTCCCAGCCGGCAGGTCGGCCAGGCTGAAGACGCCCTGGGCGTCGGTCGCGGTGACCCGCGCCGCCGGCCCGGCCGCGGCCACGGCCGCGCCCTGGACCGGGGCGCCGTTCGCCAGCACCTTGCCCTCGATCGCCCCGCCCTGCGCGGCCAGGGTGTCGCTCGAGAGAGCGAGCCCGAGCAACCACAACGCAACCCCACCCCGGATCCATGACTTGCCGATGTGCATGCGGAGCCTCCTCAGGAAATGACGCGGGCGATTCTCCGGACTGCTGACGGACAGGCCCCGGGAAGGATCTTCCCTCCCAGGTGCCAGCCACTTTCTAGCACTTTTTGACGCGCAATTGACGCGCGTCAAAAGCGCGTCAATTTCAAAACATCAAGGGGTTACAGGATGCGCATCATTCGCAGACCTGGTGCCCGACCTGGACGGAGGCGATCCAGCCCTGGTAACGCGCCGGGACGCGCACCCCCTCGGCGTAGGTCGCCCGCACCGTCCTGTCCGCGGCGCTGGCCGCCACCCGGCGCTCGACGAACCGCCCGCGGAACACCCGGGCGAGCTCCGCCGGGCCGAGCCGCACGGTCAGGAGCTCCCCGTCCAGGTCCGGGACCAGCCCGTCCGCCGCAAGCATCCTCACCAGCCCGGCCAGCCGCTCCGGCGTCGGTCGCACCACCTCGACCACCAGGCAGTGGGAGTCCACCGCGGGCTCGGCCCGGAGCCCGGCCCCGAGCCCGACCACCATTTGCATGCCGAGCGACAGCGCCGCGAGCGCAAATCCCATGGCGGCCTCCGGAGCGGTCCTGGCCACCATACTCCAACCGGCCCGGGCCTCCAAGCCAGGCCGGTGTAGCAACTCGGTCGCGTGATCCGTATGCTGGCGGCCAGGAGGTCGAGCATGCACATCCAGGCGCCAGCCGAAGAATCGATCCTGCGCGGGAAGTACGCCGGCCCCGGGGTCGGCTCCCTGCTGTTCGGGGGCATCGGGCTGCTGTGCGCCGCCGCCGCGGTGAAGTTCTGGTTCTTCGACGACGCGCGGGACGTGGCGCCCTACCCGGCCCTCTCCGCCCTGGTGCTGCTCCTCTTCCCGCTGCTCGCCTGGCTCCTGGCCGGCCGCTTCGAGGTGACCCTCCACGGGATCTCAGGCAAGCGCCGGGTGAGCAAGCCCTGGGAGCTCCCCTGGGACCGGGTGGCCGGGCTGTCGCTACACCAGCAGCCCGGGACGCGCCCAGACGGCCTGGCCGCGGCGGCGAGCCTCCCGGGCGTCGAGCTGCCGCCCCCGCGCTTCGACCGCCTCGAGCTACTCGGGCCGGACGGGAAGAAGCTCCTGTCCCTGCCCGACCCGCGCCCGATCGGCGCGCCGGGCCTGGTCTGGCTGCTGCTGCAGCTGCGCGGCCGGGCGCCGGACGAGGTGCTGCTCGGGCTCGGCCAGGACACCCGCGGCCTGCGCCTGGCCCCGGAGATCCACGCCGACGTGGAGCGGCAGATCCTCGAGGGGGACAAGCCCGCCTTCCACGACCGCGGGCTGGTGATCAGCCTGGCGGACGACCTGCACGTGTACCAGCCGCTCACCACCACCGGGAAGATCCCCGGGCTGGGGAGCGTGCTCGTCGACCTGGTCTCGCCCATCTCCTTCCACACCACCCTGAAGTTCGGCGACGCGCCGCCCCCGGGGGCCCTGCCGCTCGTGGCCTTCGCCCAGGCCGCGGTGCAGTCCCGCCTCCCGGGCGAGCAGAAGGCCGCGCGGCTCGGCGCGCTGGCCGGCGAGCTGGGCGGGATGGTGTTCCGGGACCGGATCGACGAGCACGGCTGCCTGCGGGGCGAGATCGGCGGCCGCCAGGCCAGGGTCCAGGCCCGGAAGCCCGCCGGTCCACCTTGCCCTGCCCGTGGGGCCAGGTGTTAATCGGCCAGGAGGCCCGAGCCCGGGCCCGCCGAGAGGAGCCGTCCCTTGAGGAAAACCATCCCCGTCCCCGCGGCCGTCCTGTTGCTGTCCTCGCTGCTCTTCGCCTGGCTGCCCGGCTGCTCCGGCGGCGGCGGGCCGGACGACGCGGGCCAGGACGGCGAGGAGGCGGACGCGGCGGATGGGGTCGACGGCGCCGACGGCAGCGACGGCGCCCCCTACGACTTCTCCCAGGTGGCGGCCACCTGGGTCCCCTGCCCGTTCTACGAGGGCACCGCCGCGCTGGACGCCGAGTGCGCGACCGTCTCCCTGCCGCGCCACTGGGACAGCCCTGGGGACGGCGCGCGCTTCCAGGTCTACGCGAAGCGCCGGCTCGGGATCGGGGCCACGGCCCAGCTCTGGTTCCTGCACGGGGGCCCTGGCGGCTCCGGGGTGATCGGCCTGCCCGGGCTCATGGCGGACCTCCAGGACGGCATGCCCCGGCTGGACGTGTACACGCTCGACGCCCGCGGCACGGGTTACTCCGAGTTCCTGCGCTGCCCCGACCAGGAGGACCCTGCCGGCCCGGGCGGGGAGAGCATCACCGACGCCGAGCTGGACGCTTGCATGCAGTACCTCGACGCCACCCACGGCGAGGATCTGGCGCTGTTCGGCACCACGGCCGCGGCCATCGATCTCGCGGCGCTCATCCACGCCACGCGCGAGCAGGGCAAGCGGGTGTTCATCTGGGGCGGCTCCGGGGGCACCTTCTGGGCCCAGCGCTTCCTGCAGCTCTTCCCGGCCGGCGCGGACGGGGTGATCCTCGAGGGCATCGCCCCGGCGGACGAGAGCCTGGTGTTCCAGGACGAGTACGTCGAGAAGAACGGCCGCGAGGTGCTCGCCCACTGCCGCGCGGACGCAGCCTGCTCGGCCCGCCTGCCGGATCCCGAGGGCACCCTGCAGGCGCTCTACACGAAGCTCGAGAACGGCCACTGCGCGGCGCTGCAGGTAGGGCCGGAGACCGTCAAGTACTTCCTGTGGCAGCTGCTCTACTACCAGCCGCACCTCGCCACGGTTCCGGCCTTCATCTACCGGCTGGATCGCTGCTCGGCCGTGGACCAGCAGGCCATCGTCCACTTCTACAACGCGCTCTTCCAGCCCTCGCCCGCGCAGGAGATGAGCATGCTGGTGTTCTACAACGAGGTGTTCTCCGAGCTGTGGGAGCACTTCAGCTTCGCCGACAACGCCGCGCTGGTGGCCTACCTGGACGGGGTGCACGCGGGCACCTACATCAGCCCGGACGCCGGCCACGGGCGCAACGCGCTCTTCCTGCGCTGGCCCCGCTACCACGACGCGCTCGACGACACCTGGGCGGTGACGGACGTGCCCCTGCTCATGCTGCAGGGGGAGATCGACCCGGCCACGCCCTACGACTACGCCCTGGAGATGGTCGAACACTTCGCCGGGCCCCACCAGACCTTCGTGAGCTTCCCCCACGCGGCCCACAACGCGGTGAGCGGCAGCCCGCTCTCGATCGACCCCGCCTCGCCGACCTGCGGCAAGCTGCTGTGGCTGGACTTCATGCGGGACCCCGCGGCGGATCTCGACCTGGGCTGCGTGGCCGACGTCCTGCCCATCGACTTCGAGGGCCGGACCTACGGCGCCTACTTCTTCGGCACCACCGACTACTGGAGCGAGACCTCGGCCAAGGGTGCGCGCGCGACCCTGCCCCCGGCGCTCCGGCCCGCGGCCGCGGCGCTGGCCGCCCGGCTCCGCCAGGCCCTGCCCGAGCTCGCCCGCCGGGTGGACTCCGGGCGGGGCGATTAACGGTAGGCGGGACCCGGGGGCAGGCCACCCTGGCCGGCGCTGTACCCCGGCAACGGGCCACGGCTGCGGTAGCCGGACCACTTCGGGAAATGCACGGGCGTGTCCGCCGGCTCGCCGTCCTCGACCTCCAGCACGGCCTCCGCGGACGCGGCCTCCCCGGAGCAGTGATCCACGCGCAGCTTCAGGCTGCCCGCGTAGAGGTCCTGGGCGGCATGGCGCTCCACGAGCCAGGCCAGCCGCAGGTCGTCCCCGGCGCGGGCGAGGGATTGCCTGAGCGCGTCCTCGAGCTTGAACCACTGCTCCACGGTCCCCTCGGCGATGCACAGGGCGCGTCCCGCTCCTCGGCTCATCACGCGCAGCTCCCGGCGCCGGGGCTCCCCGGACCAGCGCTCCACCACCACCCCCTGCAGGTGGTCCGGCCCGGTTGCCTCGGCGAAGACCAGCGAGGGCCTGGCGAACCTGGAGCGGAACGCCTCGAGCTCGCGCCGGTCCTCGTCCAGGCAGCGCTCCAGGATGGCGCGCCAGCGCGCCCGCGCATCCTCCGCTGGCGGGGCCGTCCGCAGGTGCGGCTCCAGGTACTCGATCGGCAGGGCCAGGCCGATCCCGTCCCCGCCGAGTACTTTCAGCGTGATGATGCCGACCGCGCGCCCGCGCCGGTCCACCAGGGGTCCGCCGCTGTTGCCCGGGTTCACGTTGCCGTCGACCTGCAGGTAGGCGTTCCCCATGAGGTTGCGGCCGACGAAGCTGACCTTGCCCTCGTGCACCGTGGCGGTCAGCCCGCGGGGGCTGCCCACGAACACCACCGGTTCTCCCACGGCGAGCGCCGTGGAATCGCCCAGCTCGAGCGGCGTGGCCCCGGCCCCGGAGACCTCGAGCAGGGCGAGATCCGGCCTGGGTTCCCAGACCACGGTGCGGCCGGCGAGGGTGCGGCCGTCCGCCAGCTTCACCTGCACCTGCTGATCCAGACCACAGGCCACATGGGCGTTGGTGGCGAGCCGGTCGGGTTCCACGAAGAAGGCTGTGCCCAGGCGTCCTTGACAGCTCACCTCGGCCACCGCGCCCCGGATCTGCATGGCGAGCTGGTCCGTGCTGAGCGCCGCGGGTTGGGCCGCGACCGCGGCGGGCGGGGGCTCCGCGGGCGGCGCGGAATCGGTCGGCGCGGGCACTCCCGGGTCTGGCGGTTCGCCCCCGGTGGCCGGGGCCTCCCCACGCGGCCAGAGCGCGAACCCCAGGGCCAGCGCCAGGAGGGCAGCCCCGGCGAGGGCAAGCACCAGGGCTCTCGAGCTCCGCTCGGGCGAAGGGCGCACCGCACCGCTGCCATCGTGCCGCGCCAGCACCTCCAAGGCCTGGCCGGCGATCCTCCGCCCCAGCCGCCGGGCCAGCACGGAGCCGACCGGTCCAGCCAGCGCCTGCTTCAGCGTGACCAGGGTGTGGCCTGGCAACGGCAGGGCCGCGAGCTCCTTGGCGGCCAGGTAGCGCGCGCGCTCGTCCCCGCCGAAGCTCTGCAGCAGCAGGTCGACGAGCAGGCTCGAGCCGCAGCGCGAGCAGAAGGTGTCCGAGTCGCTGCGCTGGCTACAGCGCGGGCAGGTGTCCAGGCTGGAAGGCATGCTCCCCCCTTCGACCCCCAAGATATACCGGCAGACACCGCCGAGCGCCAGGGTATACTCCCTCCATGACCGACGAGCGCTGGATCCGCAGGGACGGCAGGCGCGAGCTGCGCCACTCGACCAGCCACTGCATGGGCGACTCGGAGTTCTCCTTCAGCCTCCACGAGCTGCCCTCGGGCCGCTGCCTGTACGAGATCGGGGGCGACGGGAACCCGGGGGTGCTGCCCGGGCGCTCGGGCCGGATGTTCTACGTGCAGCAGGGCGGGCTCGAGATCCGCTCCACCGAGACGGGTGAGCTCTTCGTCCCGGGCCTGAAGGGCTGCGGCAGCTTCGCGCCCGATCCGCAGGATGTCCGCCTGCTGGCCGAGGTGGCCACCGGTGGCTGGCCGCCGGCGTACCGCATGCGGGTGTACGAGGTGGCCACCGGGCGTGCGCTCCACGAGCACCCCGGAGCCTTCGGGGCCTTCTCCCCGGACGGCCGGCTGCTCACCACCTTGGATCAGGACAAACGCGTCCGGGTGTTCGAGTCAGAGAGCGGCAGGGAGCAGTGGGCCTCCGCGCCGCAGCACGCGCGGGCGACCTACGCGTTCTTCAGCCGGGACGGGAGCCAGGTGCTGGTGGCCGATGGCTGGGATCACCCGGCGAAGGAGGACCAGGACGTCCGGGCCATGTTCCGCTTTTTCGACGCCGCGACCGGCGGGCCTGTGGCCACCCCGGCGCTCCCGCCGCCGCCGGCGCTGCGGGGCATCACCCAGATCTGCCACCGCTGGCCTCCCTGAAAAAGTGCCAGCCACTTTCGAGCAACTATCGAGCAATTTTTGACGCGCGTAAAAAGTGCGTCAACTGTTGTGTTTCAACGAGTTGGACGGGCCTTCCCGCAAGACCTCCGTCCCCGCTCGAGTTGCTAGCGCACCCTGACCGCGGCCGGGAAGGCCTGGCCCTCGGCGTGCACCTTGTCCAGGTAGTACTGGTAGTTGCCCTCGAACGCCCGCAGGCTGCCGTGGTCGATCTGGAACACGCGGTTGACCAGCGCGCGCAGGAACATGCGGTCGTGACTGACCAGCACCACCGTGCCGGTGAAGCGCTGCAGGGCGTCCAGCAGCACGTCGCGCGACTGGATGTCCAGGTGGTTGGTGGGCTCGTCCAGGATCAAGAGATTGCGCGGCCTGGCCAGCAGGGTGGCCAGCACCACCCGGCTCCGCTCGCCGCCCGAGAGGGCCAGGACCTGCTTGTCGATCTCGTCGCCGTGGAACAGGAAGGCTCCACCCAGGTTGCACAGCGCGCCGCGGTTGGTCATGGGCAGCGCGTCCTGCAGGGTCTCGAACACGGTCTTTTTCGGGTCCAGCTGCTCCAGGGCGTGCTGGCTGAAGTAGCCGATCTCGATGCCGGCGCCCAGGGCCAGGCGGCCGCCGCTCGGCGGGGTGAGGCCGGCCAGCACCTTGAGGAAGGTCGACTTGCCCGCGCCGTTCACCCCCACGACCGCGATCTTCTCCCGGCGCCGGATGAGCCCGGTGACGCCCCCGAAGACCGACTGCTCGCCGCCGTCCGGGTTCGGCCAGGCCTTGGAGAGCTCCTCCAAGCGGGCCACGTCGTCCCCGCCACGCGGCGGTTCGGGGAACTCGAAGCGGATGGTGCGCAGCTCGGGTGGGATCTCGATGCGCTCGATCTTCTCGATCTGCTTGATGCGCGACTGCACCTGGGAGGCGTGCGAGGCCCGGGCCGCGAAGCGCGCGATGAAGGCCTCCTCCTTGGCCAGCATCTCCTGCTGCCGACGGTGGCTGGCCAGGAGCTGCTGGCGCCGCACCTCGCGCTCGCGCACGTAGAAGTCGTAGTTGCCGCCGTAGGTGGTGATGGTGCGGTTGGCGATCTCCAGCGTCCGATCGCACACCCGGTTCATGAAGTCGCGGTCGTGGCTGGTCATGAGCAGCGCGCCCTTGAACTCGGTCGCCAGCCACTCCTCCAGCCAGATGATGGACTCCACGTCCAGGTGGTTGGTGGGCTCGTCGAGCAGCAGCACGTCGGGCACCAGCGTCAGGATGCGCGCCAGGGCGATGCGCATCTTCCACCCGCCGCTGAAGGTCTCCACCGGCCGCTCCTGCCGGTCCGGACCGATGCCCAGCCCGCCCAGCATGGTCCGCGCGCGGGTCTCGAGATCGTAGCCGCCGCGGTGCTCGAACTCCGATGTGGCCTCGCCGTAGCGGACGAGCAGGGCGGCCATGGCCTCGTCGGTCTGCGGCTCGGCCATGGCGTGCTCCAGCTCCGCCATCTCCCGGGCCAGGCGGGTCACGTCCCCGGCCACGGCCACCACCTCCGCCAGCGCGCTCCGCCCGGACATGTCCCCCACGTCCTGGGAGAAGTAGCCGATCACCGTGCGCTTGGGCTTGCTGATCTCGCCCTGGTCCGGGTGCTCCTCGCCCGTGAGCAGCCGGAAGATGGTGGTCTTGCCGCTGCCGTTGGCGCCCACCAGGCCGGTGCGGCTGCCCGGCAACAGCCGGAAGCTCGCGTCGCGGAAGAGGATCTGCGAGCCGTGCTGCAGCGACAGGTGATCGACCTGGATCATCCGGCCTGCTCCGGCAGGTGCCCCAGGAAGATGGTGTGGTGCCGGCCGCCCTTCTTCAGCCGGGCCCGGACCTGGCGCGCCTCCGCTTGGAAGCCGCAGTGCCGCAGCCGAGCCTCGAACTTGGCGTCGCCCCAGGCCGACCACACCGCCAGCACCCCCCCGGGCTTCAACGCGGACCGGGCCAGCTCCACCCCGGCGTTGTCGTACAGCCTGGCGTTGGTGGACTGGGCGCAGGCGCGCGGTCCGTTGTCCACATCGAGCAGCACCGCGTCGAACTGGCCGGCGCTCCGCCGCAGGCACTCCACCACGTCCCCGACCTCCACGCGCACCCGCCGATCGTCAAGCGGCCGGCCGGCCAGCGGCCCGAGCGGGCCGCGGTTCCAGTCCACGACCGCCGGCATGAGCTCGGCCACCACGACCGTCGCCTCCGCAGGGAGCTGATCGAGCGCGGCGCGCAGGGTGAACCCCATGCCCAACCCGCCCACCAGCACGCACGGATCCTCGCGCCGGGCCGCCCGCGCGCAGGCCAGTCGGGCCATCTCTTCCTCCGATCCATGCATGCGGCTCAACATGAGATCCTTGCCGTCGGCCTGGATGAGGTACTCCTGGCCGCGCCGCATGAGGGTCATGGCGCTGCCGTCGGGCGTGCTCACCTGGGCCAGCAGCTCCCAGCTCTGCATGCGGACCTCCACACACCAGGAAAGGTGCCAGCCACCTTATGCCGCGCGTCATGAGCTGCGTCAATTCTTGTCTTTCAAAGAGTTGCGAGGGGCCCGGATCCGGCTTGCCTCGCGCGCGCGCCTGACGCTACCCTGGCGCATGCGCTGGATGTCGCGGATGGTCGCCATGGTCCTCCTGTCTGCTGGCTGCGGAGGTGGGGATGGGCCTCCGGTCCTGCCCCTCACGGCAACGCCCGGTACCACCCTCCAGGCGATCTGGGAGCCGCTCGCGCCGCCCCCCGGGACCCTGGCGGACATGGACTCGGGCGCGCTCACCCTCCACGACCACGCGGCCTTCGCCGCGGCCGGGCTCGGGGTGCGGCTGGGCCCGGGCCTTCCCTGGCAGGAGCGCCGCGAGCTGGCGCCCGACTTCGCGCCCGGCGCCCCGGGCGCCCGCCGGAGCCTGGCCTACCTGTGGCAGGCGGCCGATCCCCAGGTGATCGACGAGGAGTCCCCCATCCGGCTGGAGGCCTTCGACATCCTCTACCGCCCGAACGGCCACCTCTCGCCCCAGGTCTGGGACGCCCACGTTCAGACCGCCCGCCGGCTGAGCCGGAGGAGCGGCCGGCCCTTCGACTTCGCGCTCCTGGCGGGCGACCTCACCGACGGGGCCCAGCGGAACGAGCTCGCCTGGACCCTCGGCGTCCTGGCGGGCGGGGACGTCGACCCGGACTCGGGACGCGACGACGATCCCGTGCCCGGAGCCGGCAACGACTTCAACGACCCCTTCCACGCCCCGGGCCTGGGCCGGCCCTGGTACCCCGCCCTCGGCAACCACGACGCGAACTACAACGGCGGCTTCGACCGCGTCACCGAGGGGCTGCGTGCGGCCGCCGCCGGCGGTGAGATCTACGACTTCCCCCTGTTCCCCAACGGGTTCTGCGATGGGGCCGACCCCGACGCGGCGCTTGTCACCGAGGGCCGCACCCCGCCCGATCCGGACCGCATCCCGCTGCGCCGGGCCGAGGTGCTGGCGGCCCTCCAGGACGCGCCTGGCTCCCCGCCGGGCCACGGGCTCAGCCCGGCCGACGCAGCCGCGGGCCGCGGCTACTACAGCGCCCATCCGCTCGGGGACCGTCCGCTCCGGCTCCTGGTGCTCGATACCCTCAACGATCTGCCGGAGCAGATCGGCGAGGGCAGCCAGGGCTGGTGCGACGAAGCACAGTTCGCCTGGCTGGAGAACGAGCTGGACGCGGCCCGCGCGGCCGGCGAGCTCGTGCTGGTGCTCAGCCACCACCGGCCCGAGGACTTCGCCGAGCGCAGCCCGGTCTCCGGGGCCACGCTGGCCGAGGCGCTGGCCGCGCGCGCGGAGGTGGTGCTGCACCTGACTGGGCACGGGCACGCGGACGTGGCCCGCCTGGTCCAGCCAGCCTCCGGGACCGGTGGCCACTGGCAGCTCATGGCGGCCTCGCCGGTCGACTTCCCCCAGCAGAGCCGGATCGTCGAGCTGGTGGACGAGGGGAACGGCTTCCTGTCGATCTACGTGACCAACCTGGACCACGACGCGCCCGAGGGCAGCCTGGCCCACCGGGCGCGCGAGCTGGCCGCGGCCAAGCTGTACTTCACCCAGGCGGCCGGCGGTCAGGACGTGGCCGACTTCTGGGCGGCGGAGCTCCAGAACCAGAACCTGCTGCTCCGGCTGCGCTTGCCGGAGCCGGTCCGGGCGAGCCTGGCCCGCTTCGACTGGCCGGCGCGCGTCGAGTCCGAGGAGACCCTGGCGGCGCTGTCCGGCCCCTGATCCCCTCTTCTGCGCCGGCCCGCCGTGGACTATCCTCGGGCCCATGGACACCACGACGCGGCCCGGACTCCGCCCCCTCACGCTGACGGTCAGCCTGCTCGGCCTCGCGCTCGTAGGCGCGGGAGCCTGGCTCGGCCTGCCGGCCTGGCTCTCCCGCGTGAACGAAGCGTCCACGCCCGCCCTGTTCGGCCTCGCGCTGCGCTCGGAGCAGTGGCTGCTGGCCGCCGGCGCGCTCTGGCTGGGAGCGCTGCTGCTGGCCCTGGGCCGGCGAGGCGGCCTGGGCGCGCTGGTCGCCTGGTCCGGTGCGGTCGCCTCGCTGGCCAAGCCCTGGCTGCTCCCCTTCCGCGCGCTCGAGGACTTCGAACCACTCGCCGACACGGACCCCAGCCATGCGCTCTTCTGGTGGAGCGCACTCGCGTTCCTGCCGCTCGCGCTCGGCTGCGCGCTCGCCTCCCGGGCGGTGCGAGGCCACATCAAGGCCGGCGGGGCGCCCCGGCGTGCGGGCCTGGGCTTCGCTCTCGCGTTTCCTCTCGTGGCGGTCGCCGGACCGCTCTACGCGTGCACTCTCGCCCAGGAGGATGTCTTCCGTCCGGTCCTGGTGTTCGCCGTCCCGGCCGCGCTGGCCCTGGCGGTCGCGGCCTGGCGCCGGAGACCCACGGGCTGGGCCATCGCCACGCTCGGACTCCTGGCCGCGGCCCTCTTGCTGCTCAAGCCGGCGCTGGTCCCGAGCGCCGACGCGTACGGTGACAGCGACTACGCCGAGGGGGGCGCGCACGGGGCCTGGATCATGGCCGGCCTGCTCCTGCTGGGCGCGCTGATCGTGGGGCTCAGCCGGATCCTCGGCCTGGGCTTCCTGCTCGGCCGGCGCCGCGGCGGCGCGCCCAGGCTGCGGGCCGGCGAACGCATCATCGAGCTCCAATGGCGCTGCTCGAGCTGCGGGGCGGACAACCTGGGCCGGTACCTCCGCTGCCCATCCTGCGGCAGCCCCAAGGAGGCCGACGAGCGGCACGCCCTGCCCGCGGACACCCGCCAGGCGGAGAGCGTGACCGATCCGGCCCTGCTGGCCAAGGCCCTGGCGGCGCCGAACTGGCGCTGCGCGTCCTGCGGCAGCGACCAGCGCGCGGCCGACGGCCGCTGCCAGAGCTGCGGCGCGCCTGCCGAAGGTGCACCACCCGCGACGGCCGCCAACCGGCCGGCGTTGACCTTCCCGGCCGTGCTGCCCGGCGCGGCGGTGCTCGGGCTCTGCATGGCGCTGGGTCTGGCGCCCGGCCTCGCGGCCGAGCGGCTGCGGGAGGCGCCGGTGCGCGCCACCGTGGTCGCGGCCCACTGGAGGGCCATCGCCACGCCCGAGCACCGCGAGTTGGTGGCCCGCGAGGGCTTCGCCTCGGCCCAGACGGCCAGCGCCCTGGAGGTGAAGAAGGCCGGCCAGCGGCCGCACCACACCGAGACGGTGTGCGCGGAGACGGGCATGGAAACCTACACCGAGGAGGTGCGGGTGGGCACCCGCACCGAGCACTACACCGAGGAGGAAGAGTGCGGCGAGACCTGCACCGGCGGCTCGGGCCGGAGCTGCCACGAGGAGTGCGAGGACACGGGCACGGGTTTCGCCCGCTGCCGCGAGGTGTGCAGCGGCCAGGACCAGGTGTGCCGGCCCAGGTACTGCAAGCGCACCCGCACCCGCGAGATCCCGGTGACCCGGAGCGAGGAGCGCACCCGCAGCGTGTGCAAGCGCCACGCGCAGATCGAGCGCCAGGCCGACTGGTTCACCTGGAAGGAGTGGACCTGGCAGCCGGAGCAGCCGCTCGTCGCGGAGGGCGAGGGCGTGCCGATCCGCTGGCCCGAGATGCCCGCGCCGGCTGGAGATCCTGACCGCTGGCGCCTCGCACGACGGGTGGAGCTCCGGGTCGAGCTGCGCGGCGAGGAGGGCCAGTCGTTCGTGTACCAGCCCGAGGACGCTGCGATCTTCGCCAGGCTCCCGCTGGGCGCCGAGGTCGACATGGCCCCGCCCGGGCGCGATCCCCTGGGACGCGCGCAGCCGGCCATGGTGCCCGTCCTGCCGCCCGCGCCGCCGTGAGGTAGATGCCCGTGGATCGAGGGCCGAGGAAGCCTCAGCGGGGGGTCTGGGTGAGCTGGGTGGCCACCTTGCCCATGCTCTCGAGCAGGTCCTCCGCCTCGCAACCCGTGGGGATCGTGGCGCCGGCGACCGCGGTCTCGGTCTTCAGGTCGTACAGCTTGGCCACCAGCGAGCACTTGGTGCCCACCTTCAGCAGCTGGACGAACAGCGTCTTCTGGGCAGACACGGCCTTGCCCAGCTCGATCTGGCAGGCGGCGTCGTAGCATACCTTGTAGCTCTTGGTCTTCTCGTCCACCAGCCGGCCGCGGAGCTGCTCGCGCGGCACCACGGAGTACCGGCCGGTGGCAGTCATGGCCGTGGACAGGAAATCGGTGAGCTGCACCAGGACATCGTCGGTGAGCTGCTTGCTGGAGTCCTGGAGGTCGAAGACCGCCAGCACCTCCTGGCGGGCGGGCGCGGCAGGCTCGGCGGGCACAGCCGGGCGGGCCAGCCGGTCGCGCGCCTTCTGGGCTTGCTGCTCGGCGCCGAGCGCGGCCGCGCTCAGCTCGGTGATGATGTCCTCGACGTTGAACTTCAGAGCCGCGGATAGGTTCTGCCCGTCCAAGCACACGCCCGTCGCGCCGCCGGGCGGCACGACCCTCTTCCACACCTCCTTGCCGGCTGGATCCTCGAGCACCCAGGTGAGCCCGAATTCGCAGCTTCCCATGCCGACGGGGAAGGACCAGGCCATGCCCAGGAGCGGCGGCAACAGCAGTCCACCGACGACCGCCAAGGCGATGCCACCGCGGGCCTGCCTGAAGTTCGACACGAGCACCTGGACGCGCAGGCGGTAGTCCCCTTCGTGCCGCTCCGCGGTGCAGCGGGCGAACGCGCCGCGGTGGCAGAAGTAGCCTGCCAGGGCCTCGCGGAGGGACCCGGCGAAGTTCTCGAGGATCGGGGTGAAGTCATGCTCGTCGTCCTGGTCGAGCACTTCGGGCCGATCGAAGAAGACCTGGATCGGAGCAAGAGAGATTGTCGCCGTCTCTGGAATCTTGTACGCGGTCTGCTTGTCCAGCGGGACGACCTTCCCGTCGAAGGTGGCGCAGCCGACGACCAGCACCATCCAACCCGTGAGCATCCAGAGACGAACCACCGCAGGTGCCATGCAGGACCTCCACCTGATGCGCGATCGTCCCGCCCAGCCCGCAACCTGTCAAGGTGCGGCTTTGACGCCCGCGCGGGAATCGTGCACAACTGGAGCGAAGAACGGGAGGTCCGGCCCATGCGCGCGCTCTGTCTGACCCTGCTCCTGGCCGCGCTGCTCGCCCCGGGTTGCAGCGACGAGTCCCCGAAGTACTACACCGAGGCCTCGCGCGAGGAGCGCGACGGGGTGCACGTGCTGAAACTCGTGGGCACGCCCTTCGAGATGGGGCTGCAGCACGGCGAGCTGATGGCGCCCGAGCTGGCCGAAGGGGTGGCCTTCGTGGAGCAGGACTCGCTCTTCTCTCTGTTCCTGCCGCTGGCGCGCTCCCAGGGGCTCATCGAGGACGCCCTGGCCCAGTCCTACCCGGACGTGCTGGACGAGTGCGAGGGCATGGCCGAGGCCGCCCGCCGGGCCGGGGTGCCCGGCTGGACGCTGGAGACCTGCATCGCGCTGGCCTACGGCGACGTGATCCTGGCGTTCGTCCAGGATCTCGTCAGCCCGGGCTGCACCCAGTTCATGGCCGCCGGGCCCGCCAGCATCGGCGGGCGGCTGGTCCACGGACGCAACATGGACTGGGACCGGCTGAGCTACCTGATCGACCACCCGACGGTGATCGTGCGCCAGCCGACCGGCGAGATCCCCTTCCTCACGGTGGGGTTCCCCGGCTGCGTGGCGCCCTACAACGGGCTGAACGCGGCCGGCATCGCCATCGCCTCCAACGACAACTCGGCCGATCCGGCCCAAGATCCCAACCAGCGCGGCCGCCGCGGCCACACCCAGATGATCCACCAGGCGCTCGCCGGCTGCGATTCGCTGGAGGCGGTCGAGGCGTTCCTGCGCGGCGAGCCCCACTCCCGGGCCACCATCCTCGGGGTGAGCGACGGCGCGCAGCGCACCGCGGCCGTCTTCGAGCTGTCCCCCAGCCACCTGGCCGTGCGGCGCATGGACGCGGACGGGCTGGTGTACGCCACCAACCACTTCCTCGATCCGGCCATGGACCCGCTGGACACAAATCCGAAGGACCCCACCGCCTCCACCGCCTGCCGGCTCCGGCGGCTCGAGGAGCTGCTGCCGCCCGACGGTCGCGAGAGCCTGCACGGCCAGCTCGACCCCGCCCGGGCGACCGAGGTGCTCGGGGACCGCTACGGCCCGTGCACCGGCGAGACCGCGCCCGAGGACGCCTTCGACACGAACTCGAGCATCGGCACCAATGGCGCCATCTGGTCCATGGTGTTCCTGCCCGAGGAACGCACCGTGTACTTCGCCGGCGGCGAGCCGCCCGTGCCCCTGCGCCCCTACGTGGGCTTCGATCTCGACGACCTGCTCACCGGCGAGGACGGCACCCCCGACCCGCCCGCGCCGCCCGCGCTCGAGTGAGCCCGCCAGAAGGACTCCTCTCTTCTCCGGCCGCCGCGCTGGTGATACTCTCGTCTTGGTCCGGGGGGAGGAAGAGCAGAGAGCATGCGCGCGTACGCGGGGATGTGCCTCGGCCTGGCGCTGATCGCCGGGCTGGGGCTGGGCTGCGCGAAGAAGGCCCGACCACCTCGGGCGGTCCAGCCGCGGGTCGACATCCAGGAGAAGGACGTCCGGGAAATCCTGACGAACATCGGGCGCTTCCGCGGGTGGCAGGCGGACACGGTCCCGACTGCGGCCATGCTGTCGCCGGACGAGTTCACCACGGCCTTCAACCGGAACTTGCGGAGTACCTGCAAGGAGGCCCGCAAGCGCCTCGAAGATCGTCAGATCGATCCCGCCTCCAGGGACTTGCCGGAGGACTGCGATGCGCTCGAGGTGGAGCGGCCAGAGAAGTACGAGATCCTCGCGGCCGGCTTCTATGACGATGACGCCGACGCCGTGTGGCTCCTGGATATCGCCTGCCTGATCGAGAGCTGGGGCCAGGATGTCGATCAGGCGGCCTGGCGGGAGGGGCGACTGAGCACCCTGGCCCACGAACTCTTCCACCACGTGCAGTACCAGCAGCACGGAACGGTCCTGAACGAAGCCAGGGCGCTCGATCCGGACGAGCATCGCGCGATCATGGCCCTCCAGGAGGGAGACGCCAACGTGGTCGGGGTCATCCACGCGGCCCAGGCTTTGGGCTACGACTGGGGATTCCGGCTGCAGAAGATGCTGCACCAATCCCAGACCAGCTCGGATCAGGGGAACTCGTACTCCGGCGTCAGCCCGCCCTGGGTCGGCGGCGGCCAGAACTACGAGGAAGCGCTCGCGTTCGGCTCCTACACGGCCGGCATGGCCTTCGTGGTCGAGCTCTACTACCGCGGCGGCTTCGCCACGGTCGATCGGGCCTACCGGCACCTGCCCCGATCCACCGAGCAGATCCTCCACCCGGACAAGTACCTGGCAGGAGAGCTGCCCGTGGAGGTGCCTGCGCACGTCCTGCCGGCCGGGCTGGAAACCAGGAGGAGCGCCCGGGATGGCGAGCTCTACCTACGCGCGGTGCTGTCGACCTGCACTGGCTGGCTGCGCGCCTGCGAGATGGCCACGGGCTGGGCCGGCGATCGGTGGACGTGGATCCGCGAGGGCGGGAAGACCAGGGCCCTGGTCTGGACCCAGGTGTGGGACCGGGAAGACGATGCACGGAAGTTCTTCCAGCCCCCCAGGGCCGAGGATCGGTGCCTCGGAGAAGCCCTTTCCCAGTTCCTGCTGGAGACGATCGATGAAGAGGAGAAGGGCGAGGAGAAGGACCTGAAGGAAGAGAAGCCCGCTCCGTCAGCGCAGGCTGGAGAGTCTCCGCCGCCGACCGTAGTCGCCAGGATGCAAGGACGCAAGACCGGCTACGTGGTGGGGCTCCCGCCCGAGCAGGCCGAGCCCATCCTGGAGGCCTTCTTCGCCGCGCCCATCGTGGACCCGCCCCCCGCCCCCCCACCTCCCTGAGAAGGTGCCAGGCTCTTTTTGACGCGCGTCATTTTTGCGTCAATTCAATGATTCCGGCGGGTTGCTCTCCGCGTCGGCCTGGGGTTCCGCCGCGCCTCGGCCGACCAGGCGCCCGGCCAGCCGCGCCAGGCGCGTCCACGCCCGGCTCCACGGCCCGCCCGGCGGCGGCGTGGCCTCGGTCTGCGCCAGCTTGTACTGCCAGTGCGCGGCCCGGCCGAGCTCGGCCCGGCGGTGCATCTCGAAGGTGCGCACCTGAACCTCGATCGGTTGCCCATCCGCGGCCCGCACGCCCGTGTGCAGGCTCTGGTAGCCGTTGGCCTTCGGCTCGGCGATGTAGTCCTTGAAGCGCAGCGGCTCCGGCTGGAAGGCGGCGTGCACCGCGGCCAGCGCCCGGTAGCAGTCCCCGGTCGAGGGCACCAGCACCCGGAAGCCGAACACGTCCGGGATGCCCTCCAGGGGGAGGCCCGTGGACTGCATCTTGCGGTACACCCCGGCCGCGTGCTTGACCCGCCCGAGCACCTCGGCGCCCGCGACGCCCGCGAGCGCGCTCCGCAGGCGCTTCTCCTGCGCCGCCAGCCAGGCCTCCCGCCCCTCGCTGCGGGCGCTCAGGAACGCGCGCACCCGGCGGAACAGCTCGGGCTCGAGCACCCGCAGCGCGGCGTCGTCCAGGCGGGCGCGCAGCTCCATCTCGCCCAGCCGCTCGGCCTCGGCCACGTCCCGGGTCCAGATCTCGCCAGCCAGCCGGTGGGCCTCGAGGCTCCCGGGCTCGCTCGCCTCCAGGGCCTTCAGTCGCTCCTGCAGGAACCGGCGCACCAGCTCGCGCCGCAGGCCGTGCTCCGGCCCTGGCCCGGGTCGGGGCGCCTCGACGGGTGACGGGCTGGCGACCTCCGTCCCGCCCCGGCGCTCGGCCTCCATCAGCCGGCGGACCGTGTCCTCGAGCTCCCGGCCGAGGTCCTGCAGCTGGCTGGCCAGCGCGCGCCACTCCGGCGCCCGGCCGCCCTCGGCGATGCGCTCGAGCCCCCCGTAGTGCCCGCGGCCGGCCAGGCGCGCGGCCCGCAGCAGCCCGCGCAGGGGCCGGGTGACCAGGAAGTGCTCGGCCACCAGCAGCGAGGCCAGGATGCTGGCCACCACCAGGGCCAGGTTGACACCGAAGAAGCGCCAGCGGCGGGCGACCGCGGCGGCGAAACGGGCGTCGTCCTGCCAGGCCGCCAGCGTGCCGTTCCCGCCGACCAGCAATGGGCTGTAGACCGGCAGCTGGGTGTGCATACGCACGCGCGGGCGCTCGGCCTCGTACCAGGGCAAGCCCGGCCCGACCACCAGCCCGGCGCCGTCGCGCAGCTCGAGCTGCAGGTCGGTGAAGCCCTCCTGCAGGCTGGCCTGGCGGAAGTCGTCCAGCAGCGCGCGCACCTGGGCCCGATCGCGGGCCTCCTCCAGGTTGGTCACCAGCGGCTCCAGCAGGCCCTTGAGGAAGGCCTCGCGGTCCTCGAGCTCGCGGGCGATCTCCCAGCGCTGCTGCAGGTAGCTCACGCTGCCCAGCACGAGGGTCACCACCAGCGCGGTCCACAGGCTCATGCGCAGGCCGAGGCCGATCTGGTCGGCGAGCCGGGGCCGCGCGTCCGGGTCGTGGCGGGGTGGCATGCCGGGGATCAACCGCCCTCCTCCGGAGCCCCTTCCCGGAGAGGAGGCTCTGCGCTGGGCTCGGGCCACGGCTCCCCCAGGAACGGCTCGAAGTGGAACCAGTGGCTGGGGTAGCGCCGGGCCACCTCGGCCAGCCGGTCGGCGTACTCCTGGGCCGAGCGCTCCACGGCCGCCCAGCGATCGGCCCGCCCGTTGGCCACGATCCGCCGGGGCGGGAAGGCCACCAGGTGGTAGCGCCCGCGCCCCAGCCGCAGGCCGAAGAAGGTCACCACGGGCACGCCGGCGGCCAAGGCGAACAGGTGCGGGCCCGCGGGCAGCCGCACCCTGCGTCCGAGAAAGCGCACCTCGACCACGCGCTGCCCCAGACCCCACAGGCGATCGCCCGCCATGCTGACCAGCCCGCCCGCCCGCATGAAGCGCAGCCCCTCCAGCGTGCCGAGCGCCGCCCCGGTCCCGTCCGTGGCCCCCTCCTCCGCCACCACCAGCTCGAGCCCCTCGGCCGCCAGGGCGGCCTTCTGCTGGCGCTCGACCTGCTCCCGTTCGCGCGCGCCCATGAACAGCATGAGCCGGAGCGCCTTCTTGCGCAGCAGCAGCGCAGCCACCTCCCAGCTGCCCAGGTGCGACATGAGCAGCACCGCGCCGCGCCCCGGGCCGGCGGACTCCAGGAGGTGCTGGAAGCCCTCCTCGCTGGACTCGGCCGGGTCGCCCCGCGCCAGCCGCAGGCGATCGGCGAACAGGCCGGCGAAGCGCTGGAACTGCCGCCAGGTGAGCCCCCAGGCGCGCAGCCGCCCCTGGCCGGGGAACAGGGCCCGGTAGAACCGCAGGCTCTCCCGGCGCCGGGCCGGCCGGAAGAGGAAGTAGCCGGCGGCCACCCACCAGGCGAAGAAGGCCACGATCCACGGGCCGAGGACGCGCGCGGCGGCCGTCAGCAGCCGGTAGATGGCCCCGCTCACGCCGCACCGCCCCGGGGCGCTGCGGCCTCGGCCACGAACCAGGTCTCCTCACGACCCGGCGCGCTCCGCTCCTCGAGCGTCACCCGCAGCCCGGCCCGCTCGAGCGCCGCGCCGAGCTCGGCCGCAGAACGGAAGTGGGGCCGGCGCCGCCCGAGGCGGAGCCGCACCGTCTCCAGGGCCCGCTCCCAGGCGAAGCGGCCCTGGCCGGGCACGGTCACCCGCAGCACCACCCGCCCGCCCGGCGCGAGCCGCGCCTGCACCCCGGCCAGCGTCTCGTCCAGGGCCCCGTCCTCCAGGTGGTGGAGCATGTCCAGCAGCAGCACCGCGTCGTAGGGACCCGGGGCGGAAGACAGCCCGGGCGCGGCGGCGCACACCACCTCGCCCCGCTCCCCGACCACCAGCCCCGCCACGCGCGCCCGCTCCGGATCGGGCTCCAGGCCCGTCAGCCGCAGCCCCGGCCGGCAGGCCAGCAGGAAGGCGGCCGGCACGCCCAGCCCGCAGCCCACGTCCAGCACCCGCCCGGCCGGCCCGACCAGCGCGTCCAGCCTGGCGAACAGCGGATCGAACGCCAGCTTGAAGCGGGCGAAGAAGCGCGGGTGGGGCTCGAGCCAGCGGTAGCGCGCGCGGACCAGCGCCAGGTGGGCGCGGCTGCCCGCCGGCAGCGCCTGGCCGGGGAAGGGCCGCCGCCGGAGCAGCCGGGCGAGCAGCGGCGGCAGCAGCACGAAGGTCCCCAGGAGCGCCCCGGCCATGCCCAGCGAGGTGGTGATGCCCGCGCTGCGCGGCACGGCGTGCTCCGAGGGCACCATCGACAGCATGCCCACCAGGGTCGAGCCGCCGGCCAGCAGCACCATGACCCGGATCGGCCCGAGCGACGGGTGGTGCTCGTCGAGCGCGCGCTGCGCGCCCTTCAGGTAGAAGACCGCGTAGTCCACCCCCACCCCCAGCACCACCGCGAGCAGCAAAAGCCCGGGGATGTCGAGCGGGCGGCCGAGCAGCCGCAGCGTCCCCAGCGTGGCGGCGAAGGTGAACAGCGTCGGCAGCAGGGCCACCAGGCAGAGCAGCCCGTCGGCCAGCACCAGGAGGACCAGCAGGCTGATGGCCGCGCCCATCAGCCACAGCATCTTCAGGTACGCCTCCCCGATGCGCGCGGACAGCCGGCGGGTGAACAGCCCGGCGTCGAACACGGCGGCGCCCCGGGCGATGAGCGCGCCGGCGAAGACCTCGGCCTGGTAGCCCGCGGCCGGCTGCGCCTGCCCGGCCCACACCCAGCCGCCCCCGGCGGCGCGCTCCACCCCCAGCAGCGGGGCCACCGCCGGGGACAGCGCGGGCGGCGCCGCCCCGTCCACGGGCGCCTCGAGGGCGGCCAGGAAGGGCGCGAAAGCGTCCGGGGCGAAGCCCAGCTCGGCCTCGGCCCCGGCCAGGGCCTCCGCCAGCGCGGCCCGCCGGGCCGGGGTGAAGAAGTCCCGCCAGGCCTGGCGCTGGGCGCGCGCGCGCGCCGTGCCCGGCAACAGCTCGCCCGGGGTCAGGCCGCCCCGCACCCGGCCCGCGGCGCGCTCCGCCGCCAGCCCCTCGGCCAGCCCGTCCGTCGCCGCCCGCAGCGCCTCCAGCTCGGGCGCCTCGGCCAGCAGGTGGACGCTCGCGCCCAGGTCGCCCCAGGCCGCCTTGACCCGGCCCTCGGCCGCGAGGGTCTCCGGCCGCACCGTGTTCATGGCCGCGAGGTTCGCGTCCACCCGGGGCAACCCGCCGAGCAGCAGCCCCGCCCCGGCGAGCAGCAGCAGGCCGAAGGCCAGGAAACCGCGGCCGGTGGTCGCGCGAGCGAGCCAGCGCTCGACCGGCAGGAGGCTCCCGCGACGCGCCGGCCCGAGCCGGGGGAACAGCAGCGGGAAGACCAGGTGCACGAACAGGAAGGAGAACAGGGCGCCCAGGGAGGCGAACAGGCCCATCTGGGCCAGCATCTCGAAGCCGCTGAGGCCGAGCGCCAGGAAGGCGCCCACGGTGGTCAGCATGGCCGACAGGCTGGGCGCCCACAGCTCCCGGGCCACGGCCCGGCCGGAGGTCTCGTGGTGACGGTCGAGGTGCAGCAGGAAGGCCACGCTGCAGTCGACGGTGATGGAGATGAGCGCCCCGCCGAAGCCCAGCGCCAGAGCCGAGATGGACGGCCGCAGGAAGGAGTAGGCGAGCAGCGCCAGCGAGGCGCCGGCCACCGAGGGCAGCAGGCCCAGCAGCCCGAGCAGCGGCCGCGGGAAGCACAGCAGCAGCAGCAGCGCGATGCCCAGGGTCGCCAGGCCCACGCCGCGCTCGGTGTCGTGGCGCACGATGCGCTCGTTGTCCAGCGCCGCGCGGAAAGAGCCCACGGCGTCGAGCTCCACCGCCGGGCCCGGCCCCAGGGCCTCGGCCAGCTCGCCCGGCAGGCGCTCGAGCCGCTCGGCGATGCGCCGCGCCAGCTCGGTGTCGGACCCGCGGCCGGCCGGCTCGGCCAGCACCAGCGCGTGCCTCCCCTCGACGTCCAGCAGCGCGCCCCCCTGCAGCCGCGCCCCGGCCGCCGGGCGGGCCGCGGCCAGGCGGGCCAGCACCAGCTCCCGCAGCCGGAGCGGATCGCGTGCCAGGAGCTCGGCCTGGCCCAGCCCGGACAGCTCGGACAGCTCCTCCAGCGCGCCGCCCAGGGCCGCGCGCACCGCCTGCGGCTCGAGCCGCGGCGCCACCTCGGCCAGGAGCTCGGCCCGGTCGAACAGGGCGGGCAGGTTCCGCGAGACCTCGTCCAGCAGCTCCGGGTAGGCCCCGGCCGCCTGCCCGAGCCCCACCCGGGTGAAGAGCCCGCTCTGCCCCAGGCGCTCCTCGACCAGCCGGGCGGCCTGGACCAGCCGCGCGGGGGCGGCCGGGGCCGCGCCGGCCGCGAGGTGCAGATCGAGCACCACCCGGTCGAGGGCCGGGTGGCGATCCACCACCCGCGCGGCCGCCTCGAGCACGGGATCCTCGCCCGGCAGCGAGCGGGACAGATCCGTGTCCACCCGCAGGCGCCCGAGCCCCGCCCAGAAGGCGGCCGGCACGGCCACCGCCACCGCCAGGGCCACCAGCGCCCGGCGCAGGCCCTCGCCCCGCGGCCTCATCCGTCCCCCGCAGGGCGCGCCGCCGGGGGGGGCGCGGGCAGCCAGCGGGCGCGCCGCGCGCGCGGCACGAACAGGCGGGTGAAGATGAGGCGCATGAAGGTGCCCGCGTTGCGCCAGAAGTCGGTCCAGGGGCGGAAGTGGGACACGCGCCCGCCGGGCGGGGAGTACACCACGCCCACCTCGTGCTCCTCCACGGGCAGGCCCTTCCAGCGGGCCAGGACCACGATCTCCACCTCCCACTGGAAGCGCCGGGCGCGGGAGCCGAGCCGCAGGACCTCGGGCAGCGGGTACAGGCGGTAGCCACTCTGGGTGTCCGCGAGCGGCGGCCCGCCCGAGGCCCACACCCAGAAGTTGGAGAACTTGCGCCCGAAGCGGCTGGTCCAGGGGACGCTCTCGCCGGTCATGCCGCGCCGGCGGCCCACCAGGATCCGGCGCGGGCCCGCGGCCGCGGCCCGCATCAACCCCGCCGCGTCGGCCGGATCGTGCTGCCCGTCGGCGTCCAGGCACACGGCGTAGTCGGCCACGCCGACGGCCGCCGCCAGGCCGGTCCGCAGGGCCGCGCCCTTGCCGAGGTTGCGCGCGTGCCTGAGCACCGTCACGCCCGCCAGGGAGTCCACCACCGCGCGGGACTCGGCGCCCGAGCCGTCGTCCACCACGAACACGGGCAGCCCGTAGGCGCGCGCACCCGCCACCACGCCGGGCAGGCTGCGCGGGTGGTCGAACACCGGGATGACGAAGGCGAAGCGGGGGGCGGCGGCGGCCATCGGCTCCTCCCCCCTCAGCGGGTCGGGCGCGCCCGCAGGGGCAGCCAGGCCACGCCCCAGGTGCCCGGGCCGGTGTGCGAGCCGGTGGTGAGCGACAGGGGCTGCGGGAACAGCTCGCAGCCGGGCAGCGCCGCGCGGAGCTCCGGGAGGAGCTCACCCTCCACCCAGGCCTGGTTGTCGGTGTACTCGACCATGATCCACAGCGGCCCGTCGGCCTGGGCCGCGGCCAGGAGCCGCTCCCGGGCGAAGCGCCGCTGATCCTCGCGCGCGCGCAGCACGGCCAGCTTGCGCGCGCCGTCGGGCCGCGGGCTGACCACCGGCTTCATGTGCAGCAGGTCGCCGAAGAAGGCCGAGGTGCGCCCCAGCCGCCCACCGGCGGCCAGGAACTTGAGCTGGTCGAGGAACAGGAGCTCCTCGGCCTTGTCCACGGCCCAGCGCGCGTGCTCCTCCACCGACTCGGGGGAGTCGCCGGCCGCCGCCCGCCGGCCGGTGGACAGCACGGCCAGCCCCAGCCGGCCCGAGGCCGAGCCCGAGTCGAGCACGCGCATGCGGCCCTCGGGGTCCGCCTCGCGCCGCCAGTCGCGGGCCACCTGGAAGTTGCCGGTGAACACCGAGCCCACACACACGTACAGCACCCGCGGGTGCAGCCCGAGCGCCTTCTGGTAGCACAGGTGGCGCTCGCGCAGGGAGGCCTGGGAGGTGCTCACCCGCTCCCCGCGGCGCATGGCGGCGTACAGCTCCTCCTGGCGCACGTGCGTCTCGGGCAGCGCCCGCCGGCCGAGCAGCACGTAGGAGTCGAGCAGGCCCAGCCCCAGCGCGCGGGCGTCCGCCCGGGTGACCGAGCCGGCCGCGTCGCACAGGACGTGCACGCGCGGGCCGGCGGCCGCGGGCCGCGCGAAGCCGTCGGCCTGGACCGACATGTCGTCGCTGTCGAAGTGCACGAGCGCCCCCAGGCCGGCCAGGCGCGCCCGGGTGGCCTCGCGGTCGTCGGTGTGCAGGTGCAGCTTGAGGTAGCCGCCCTGGGAGATGGCCACCACCGACTCGCCCAGCTCCCCGGCCCGCGCGGCCAGCCCGTCCGCGTCGTCGGCCCGGAGCACCGCGTCCACGCAGAAGCCGGCCTCGCGCTCGCCGGCGAAGCCCTCCGACAGCCGCAGCCCCTCGTGGAAACGCGCGGTCACCGGGCGGCCACCCTCGGCCCGGCCCGCCAGCGCGTGGAAGAAGCCGTCGAAGAAGATGAACATGCCCAGCGCGCCCGCGTCGACCACGCCGGCCGCGCGCAGCTTGGGCAGGGTCTCGCGCGTCGCGCGCACCGCCGCCTCCAGCCGATCGAGGACCGGCCCCAGCAGCGCCTCGTCCTCCGCGGCCGGGGCGGCCGCCAGCGCCTCGTCCAGCGCGTCGAACAGGCTGAGCATGGTCCCCGCGCGGGGCTCTGCCACCGCCTGCCAGGCCAGCGCGCGCCCGCGCCGGGCCGCGGCCCCGAGCTCGCCGCGCCCGAGGGAGTCCTCCAGCCAGCCGGAGAAGAAGCGCGCGGCGATGTTGCCCGAGTTGCCCCGCGCGGACATCAGCAAGTCCTCGCGCAGCGCCGGGGTGGCCGCGTCGAGCCGCCGGAGCGGCAGCAGGCTGATCAGCAGATTCCGGCCGGTGTCCCCGTCGGCCACGGGGAACACGTTGATCTCGTCCAGGAGATCCGCCCAGGCGGCCAGGCGTTCGCTGCCGGCCGCCAGGGCCGCGCGCACCTCGGCGTGCATGCGCTCACCCTCCCCCGTCAGCCGGCCTCGACTCCGGTGCGCACATCGCCCGCCAGGATGTCCGCGGCCAGCCGCGCGAGCTCCGCGTCCAGGGGGCGATCGGCCGTCAGGGCCGGCGAGCGCAGGCGCACGGCCGCCAGCGCCTCGGCCAGGCGCGGCCGGGCCGCGAGCCCACCGCGCAGCTCGGCCGCCTGGCACGCGCCGAGCAGCTGGCAGGCCGCCACCCCGGCCGCCAGGCGGGCGACGCCGAGCGCGTCCCGGGCGGCGATCGTGCCCATGCTGACCTTGTCCTGGTTGTGGGACTCGGTGGAACGCGAGAAGGAGGCGGCCGGCATGGTCCCGCGCAGCGCCTCGGCGGTCAGCGCCGAGGCGGTGATCTGCACCGCCTTCAGCCCGTGGTGGGCCGGGCCGACCTCCCTGGGCACCAGGTTGGCCGGCAGGCCGCGGCTGAAGCGCGCGTCGACCAGCAGCGCGAGCTGGCGATCGGCCAGATCCGCGGCCGAGGCCAGGGCGGCCTTGAGCGCATCCATGGCGAAGGCCACGTGCCCGCCGTAGAAGTTGCCGCCGGTCAGCACCTCGCCGCTGTCCGGATCGAGCAGCGGGTTGTCGCTCACCCCGTTGGCCTCCACCTCGATCCAGGCGTGCACCCAGGCGAGGGCGTCGGCCAGGACGCCCAGCACGTGCGGGCTGCAGCGGCAGGAGTAGGGATCCTGCAGGCTCTCGGGCCGGTTGCTCTCCTCGACCGGGCCGCGCGCCTCGAGCAGCGCCCGGAGCCGGGCGGCCACCTCGGCCTGGCCCGGGTGGGGCTTGGCCGCGAACAGGCCCGGGTGGAAGTGGCGGGCGTGGCCGGCCAGCGCGTGCACCGCCAGCGCGGTGCCGGCGGTGAAGGCCTGGAGCAGCGCCTCCGCCTGCCGCACGGCCAGCACGGCCAGGCCGGTCATGACCGAGGTGCCGTTGACCAGCGCCAGCGGCTCCTTGGGCTGCAGCCGGTAGGGCGCCAGCCCCTCCGCCGCCAGGGCCTCGGCCGCGGGCACCCGCCGCCCCCGGTGGAAGGCCTCGCGCTCGCCCTGCAGGCAGGCGGCCAGGTAGGACAGCGGGGTGAGATCGCCCGAGGCGCCCACCGAGCCCTGGCAGGGGATGACCGGGGTGATCCCGTGGTTGAGCAGCGCCACCAGCGCGTCCAGCAGCTCGCCGCTCACCCCCGAGAACCCCCGGGCCAGGCTGAGCAGCCGGCACAGCACCACCGCGCGGGCCTCCTCCACTCCCAGCGGCTCGCCCAGGCCCGCCCCGTGGTAGCGCACCAGGTTCTGCCCCAGGGCCTCGGTCCGCTCGGCGTCGAGCTGGTTACCGCAGGACTGGCCGTAACCGGTGGTCACCCCGTAGACCGGCTCGCCCCGGGCGATGGCCGCCTGGAGGGTGGCCCGGGAGCGCTCCAGGCGCGCGCGGAAGGCCGGGGCCGCGCTCAACTCCACCCGCGCTCCGCGCCGCGCCACGTCGTCGATTTGTCGAACGGAAACAGGCCCGTCGCCCACGGTGAGCGCCGGCGGGGGGGTTGGCTTGGGCAGGACCACGGCTCCACCTCCAAGGTGGCGATCCTGTCCACCGGGGGGGGAGAAGTCAAGCGGAGCGGTGCGCGCGGGCGGGAGGGCGACCGGGCTCAGGCGCTCGCGCTGGGCGGGCGCAGAGCCTCCACCCCGCTGAGCAGCAGGCTGACCAGATCGCCCTGGCGGCTGGTCTGGGTCTTGGCGAACACCCGCTTGAGGTGGGTGCGGGCCGTGTTGGTGGTCACCCCGAGCCGCTTGGCGGACTCCTCCAGGCTCAGCCCGGAGACCAGCAGGGAGGCCAGCCGGGACTCCGCCCGGGTCAGGCCGTAGAGCTGCTGCAGGGCCTCCTCGGTGGCGGCCGGGCGGTGGTCCGGATCGCGCACGAACACGGCCGCGAGCACGCGCGGATCCTCGAGGGCCTGGCGCTCCAGGCGCAGCGGCGTCACCAGCAGGGCCAGGGCGCGGCCGCCGGAGCTGCTGGTCACGTTCAGCGTCCCGCCGCAGCCCGTGGCCGAGGCCCCGCAGCGGGAGGCCTCCGCGATCAGCCGGCCGAGCTCGGCCTGGGCCTCGGCCTCGGCCGCGCGCAGCAGGCCGTCCGCCCCGAGCTGCAGCCCTTCGTGCCGCCCGAGCAGCTCGGTCGCCGAGCGGTTGACCGCGATGGCCTTGCCCAGGGCGTCCACCAGGATCACCCCGATGGGCAGGTGATCGATGGAGTTCTCCAACGCCACCGACAGGTTCAGGGCCCCGGCCAGCAGGCGGTACAGCTCCATGGCCCGACGCAGGTGCGGGGCCAGGGCCTGGAACAGGGCCACGTCCTCGTCGTCGTAGTCGCCGGCCGCCGGGCTGCGGACCATGGTCAGGTTGAGCACCCAGGAGCCGCGCACCTCGAACACCATGTTCATGAAGTCGTAGAAGCCGCGCGGGGCCAGGAACTCGCGGTAGAAGGCGGAGGCCTCGAAGTCCGGAGCGGCCACCACCATGCGCCGGGTGACCACGACCCCTTCGGTCACGAAGCGATCGCGGTTCGAGTTGACCAGCGTGCGGGCCGAGGGGTGCAGCCGGGCGTAGTCGATCTGGACGTCGGCGTGCATGGGCGAGCCGAACACGACCTCGCCTTCGCCCGAGTCGTAGTTCGCCCGGCGCACCACGGCGCCCTCGCTCCGGGTCAACGCCCGCAGCTTCTCCAGCACGGGACCCCAGTTGGCGGTGCCCTCGGCCACCGTGTAGAGGGCCTGGATCAGCTCGAGCACCTGAGCTTGCGAGTACCTGGCCACGCCGGACACCTCAGCCCCCACCATGGGCTCCATTCCAAGCGGACGGAAAAAGTCACCCCCATGAAACACGAATCGGGGGCGGAGTTCAAGTGCGGAATCACACGCCCGGTCCGCGGCCTCCGGCGGAGCCCGGCGGGCCGGGTTTGCGCGCCACCAGCTCCAGCATCAGCCCGCCGAAGCCGGGCAGCCCGGGGACCCTCAACCCGAAGGCGTCGAGCCGCTCGAGCTCCAGGCCGGCGGCCCGCGCCGCGCGGCCGAGCTGGCCCCGGCCCCGGGCGTGCAGCCACACCCCCTGGCGCATGGCGTTGCCGAGCTGGGTGAACAGGCGAGGCAGCGAGCGCTGGGCCGTGGTCAGGTGCAGCCGGCCGCCCGGGCCGAGCAGCCCGGCCAGGCGGGCCAGGGCGGCCTGGAGATCAGGCAGGTACTCGAGCGCCGAGTAGGCCGCGACCAGATCGAAGGGGCCCGCGAGCTCCGCGCCGTGGAGGCCGGCGCACAGGGTGGTGAGGCGGCCCGCGCCCGCCGCGCGGGCCTTCGCCTCGAGCTCGGCCAGCATGGCGGGCGACGGATCCAGCGCCACCACCTCGCGCGCCCGGCGCAGGAGCTCCAGGGTGAAGCGGCCGGTGCCCGCGCCCACCTCGAGCACCCGCGCCTGGCCCGTGGGCAGCAGCCCCGGCAGGCGGGCGAGCACCGCCGCCCGCTCGGCGCGGCGCAGCCCCCGCTGCCCGCGGGCCGCCTGCTCGGCGTCGTAGCTCGGGGCCAGCGCGTCGTAGAAGCGCCGCACCGGGCCCGCGCCCGCGGCGGCCAGCGGCTCGTGCACCGGCCGGCCCAGCACCTCGGACAGCGCGGCCACCCGCAACCCGCGCGCCGCCAGGCCGTCGAGCAGCCGCTCCACCTCCGCCAGCCAGAGCTCCAGCCCGCGCCCACCGGGCGGCGCCCGGTCGTGCAGCGCCAGCACGTCGCCCGGCCGCACCCCGGCCAGCAGCCTGGCGGAGAGCCCCCGCAGCCGGCGGTTGCCGAAGTCGAGCGCCCGCCGGCTGGCGACCGCGCAGGCGAGGTCGGCCTCGAGCAGCACGCGCCACAGGCGCGGATTGACCACCCAGGCCGGCGGCCGGAAGAGCGCCGGGCGCACCCCCAGGGGCGCGAGCGCCGCCTGGCAGCCCTGGAGGGAGCGGCCGAGGCGCGCCCGGCCGCGCAGCATGAGCAGGGGGTCGTGCTCGTCGCTGTGGTTGCCGAGCTCGTGCCCGCCGTCCAGCAGGGCGCGCGCGAGCGCGGGGTGGGCCCGCACCCGCGCGCCCACCACGAAGAAGGCCGCCCGCGCCCCGCGCCGGGCGAGCAGCTCGAGCAGCCGCGGCGTGGTGAGCGGATCGGGGCCGTCGTCGAAGGTGAGCGCCACCGCGTCCGGGCTGTGCCCGCGGTCCAGGACCGGCAGCAGCAGCCGCCAGCGGGGGAAGAAGGGCGCCAGGCCGGAGAGCAGCAGCAGCAGCCCCAGCGGCAGGGCCGCCGTCCAGGCCGGCGCCAGCCACCCGAGCAGGGCCGCGGCCTGGAGCAGCCCCAGGCCGAGCAGGTCGAGCGGCGCGAGCGGGCACAGGCGCGGCCCGTCCCCCCGCGCCGGGCTCACAGGAGCAGCTTGTCCCATTGCGGCCCCACCCGACCGCGGCGGTGCATGCGCGCCAGCATGGTCTGGAAACGCTCGCCGCCCGAGCCGACCACCCAGTGGAGGCGGCCCGCGGCCCGAGCCTGGACGCGGGCGATGATGTCCGCGCTCGGCGGGCCGGCGCGGTAGTAGGTCGGCTCGAGCAGCTCGTCCTCGGGCCGGATCTGCCCCTCCTGTTGGGCCAGGCGCCACAGGCCGGTGCCGGGGTAGATGCGCACGCCGCAGAAGAAGAACATCGCCGCCCGCTCGAGCTGCTCGGCCGCCTCCAGCGCCGCCCCGAGGGTGGCCTCGGTCTCCCCGGGGCCGCCCAGCATGAAGTAGTGGGCCACGGGTAGTCCCGCCGCGCGGGCCGCGCGGTGGGCGGCGAACACGTCCGCCGCCCGGAAGCTCTTGTGGTAGCGGGCCAGCACCGCGTCGCTCAGGTGATCGGTGCCGAACTCGACGTGCGCCAGGCCGCAGGCCCGCAGGTGCGCGTAGAACCCGTCCGGGGGGGCCAGGGGCGCGAAGAAGGCGCCCCAGGGCAGGCTCAGCCCGGCCGCGCGCATGGCCTCGGCCACCGCCAGGCTGTGGGCCGGGTCGGCGTTGAACACCGAGTCTGCCAGGAACAGGTAGCGCGCCCCGGCGTCCTGCAGGGCCCGGGCGGCGCGGCCGACCTCCTCGGGCGGGAAGGCGCGCAGCCGGCCGCCCTCGATCAGCGGGTAGGTGCAGTAGGCGCAGTGGAAGGGGCAGCCGCGCTGGGTCTGGAGGTTCAGCATGCCGCCCCGCGCGAGGTACGGCCCGCACTCCTCGGGCGTCCGCGGCAGGCGGCGGGGGTGACCCCCGGCCCAGGGCGGCGGCCGGTGGAAGGGGCGCCCGGGCAGCACCACCCCGGGCAGGGCGGCCAGCGCGTCCGCGCCCGCGCCTGCCTCCAGGGCCTGCAGCACGGCGCCGAAGCGCTCCCCCTCGCCGGCCAGCCCCAGGTCGGCCGCGCCGAGCGCGAGCAGCCGCTCGGGGAAGAGCGTGTAGCCAGCCCCGCCCAGCACCACCCACGGCCCGCCCGCCTCGCGCGGGCCGGCGGCCGCGCGCACGGCGGCGACCGCGCGCCGGCAGTCGTCGACGAACGAGCGCGCCGCGCTCACGTCGGTGTTGTCCACGTTGCGCAGCGACAGCCCGACCACCTGCGGGTCGAAGCCGCGCACGGCCGCGCCCAGGCCGTCCTCCCCGGGCTGCTCCAGGAGGTCCAGCAGGCGCACCTCGTGGCGAGGGTCGAGCGCGCCGGCCACGTGGTCCAGGCCGAGCGGGTAGACCGGGAAGGGCTCGGCCAGCCGGTTCAGCGAGGCCAGCAGGACCCGCATGGCCGCCCCCTCATGGGCTGAAGTCCACCGCGGTCAGGTGGGCGCCCAGCCCCACCAGCAGCACCCCGCGGCCGCCGAGGGCGACCGGGCCGCGGCCCGCGCCGAGCCCCGCCGGCAGCTCGCCCCCGGCCACCAGCCGGGCGGCCAGCACGGCCGCGACCGCGCTCGCGGAGGCGAATTCGCCCAGCAGCGGGCGCACATCGACCACCGGCCCGGGGAAGGCCGCCGCCTGGACGAACGCGCGCCAGCGCTCGCCGCCCTGGCGGTGGCCCGCCGGCAGATCGACCAGCAGCGCGCCGTAACGCTCGCCGAGCGCCGCGGGGCCGCCCAGCTCCGCGACCAGGGCGGCCAGCCCGGCCGCCACGTCCTCGGGCCGCTCGGGCGCGAGCCGGCAGGCCCGCAGGCGGACGCTCGGGCCCGCCTGGCCCGGGGCGCAATCGGCCTCCGGGCGCAGCCACAGCGCGCCGCCGCCGTCGGCCGGTTCGCCCCCGCAGGGGTCGAACAGCGGGCTCAGCACCGGGTGGTGCTCGTCTGCGCCCAGCACCAGGAGCTCCCGGGCGCGCGGGGTCTCGCGCTCCTCGACGTCCAGCGCCAGGAGCTCGGCCATCAGCAGGGCCGCCTCGAAGGAGCTGTCCCCCACGCTGGCGGTCAGGTTGGCCCCGCGCGCGCCGAGCCGCATGGCGAGCTGCCCGGCCGGGGCGTTGTGCACCGAGCCGACGAAGTCGATCGGGCTGGCCAGCCGCTGCGGATCGGAGAACAGCTCGTGCAGGAAGTCGTGCGTCTCCGACAGCGGGCCGAAGCCGGTGCCGAAGAAGATCCGCCTGGGCCCGGCCTCCGCGTCGGGGCACAGCGCCTGGCCGAGCGCGAGCACGAGGCGCGGCAGGCGCTTCTGGCGCCGGCAGACGCGCGGCGGCAGCTCGCGCACCACGTCCGCGTCGGGCAGCAGGCCGGCGCAGCGCTGCCCGCCCGCGAAGCGCTCCCAGGTCTCCCGGGTGTGCCCGGCGCCGGTCAGGCAGGCGCTGCCCACCACCCGCAGGCAGGCCGTGGGCCCGGGCGGGGCCTTCAGCCGGCCGCCGGGCCCGCTCAGGTGGACCGCCTGGCCGGCCGTGTTGCGCACCGCCCCGAGCACCAGGGCCGCGTTGTTGCCGCCGAAGCCGAAGGAGTTGGACATCACCGCGTGCAGCTCGGCCCGGCGCGGCTCGCGGAGCGGCGTGAGGCCCAGCTCGGGATCCGGCTCCGTGAGCCCGACGTTGGCGGGCAGCAGATCGCGGGTGAGCGCCGCCAGGCACACCACCGCCTCGACCGCCCCGGCGGCCGCCAGGGGGTGGCCGAACACGCCCTTGGTCGAGGACACGGGCGGCAGCCGGTCGTCGAACAGGTCGCGCACCGCCAGGGCCTCGGCCGCGTCGTTGTCGCGGGTGCCGGTGCCGTGCAGGTTCACGTAGTCGATGCGCCGCGGGCCGAGCCCGGCGTCGGACAGCGCGGCCTGCATGGCCAGGAACGCCCCGAGCCCCTCGGGGTGCGGGGCGGTCGGGTGGTGCGCGTCGCAGGACAGGCCGCCGCCCAGCAGCTCGGCGATCACCCCCGGGTGGGGCGTCTCGGCCGCGTGCAGCAGCAGCATGGCGGCGCCCTCGGACACGCTCATGCCAGCCCGCTCGCGGTCGAGCGGCCGGGTACCGCGCGGATCGACCAGCTTCAGCAGGCTGAAGCCGAAGTAGGTCAGGCGGCAGAGCGCGTCGGCGCCGCCCGCCAGCACCCGCTGGCAGCGCCCCGCGCGGATCAGCTCGAGCGCCACCTTGAGGGCCACGCCGGCCGAGGAGCAGGCCGTCGAGACCGTGAGCGCGGGCCCGCGGCAGCCCACGGCCCGCGCCACCCGCTCGGCCACCGTGCCGCTGCCGTGCAGCCGGTAGCGCTGCGGGTCCTTCACCCCGGCCAGCAGCAGCTCCTCGGACAGCGGCATGCCGCCCGTGGTCACCCCGAGCACGACCGCGTCCGGCGGCAGCTCCGCCCCGGCCATGGCCTGCTCGGCGGCGGCCAGCGCCAGGCGGTGGGTGCGAGGCCAGTCGGCGGGTCCGGGCAGGGGCAGCTCCCGGGGCACCTGCCCGGCCGGGCGGGGCCCGCCCACGCCGGGCTCGAACAGCCACAGCGGCTCGAGCGGGCGGTGCTCCACGCTGCTCTCGAGCAGCGCGCGCACCTGGGCGTCGAGGCCCACGCCCGCCGGGGTGACCACGCCCAGGCCGGTGATGAAGGCCCGGATGGAGGGGCCGCGGCTCAACCCGGGGCCCCCGACGACCTGCGGTTCTCGGCGATGTAGTCGGCCAGGGAGGCGACCGAGGTCATCACCCTGCGGCCGAGCTCCTTGTTGTCGATGCGGATTCCGTAGTCCTTCTCGAGCATGACCACCAGCTCGAGCACGTCGATGGAGTCGAGCCCCAGCCCCTCGCCGAACAGGGGAGCGTCGTCCGGGATGCTGTCCGGATCCACGTCCCGGAGGTCCAGCGTCTCCACGATCCTGCGCTTCAGTTCCGCTCGCAGCTCGTCCATCTGCCCGACCTCGTGAAGGTTCCGGCCCGGAGCCCGGCTACTCTCGCAGGGAAGGATCGGCGAGTCAAGGCCGGGCGCAGCCCATCCTTGACACCCGGCCGGGCCGCGGAAGAAACTCCGAGCTCCCGTCGTCCAAGCACAACGGCGGACGGCGAGGAGGACCCCGCGTGACCGTGAGCGCTCCCGAGGACGCCTCCATCGAAGGGCTGATCCCCCACCGCGGCCGCATGCGGCTGGTCGAGCGGCTGCTCTCGGTCACCGGGGACCGGGCCCGCATCGGCACCCGGGTGGGCGCGGACTGGCCGCTGTGCGGCCCGCAGGGCGTCCCGGCGATGGTGCTGGTGGAGGCCGTGGCCCAGGCGGCCGGCCTGTTGATGGGCCGGCGCAAGAGCCAGGAGCGCATGGGCGGCCGGGGCTGGCTGGTGGGCGTCAAGTCGGCCAGCCTGGCCCGGGGCGCGATCCCGGTGGGCACGGCGCTGGAGATCGAGGTGGAGATCCTGCACGAGGTGGACGTGTACGTCGTCTTCCGCGGCCGGGCCCGGGCCGGGGAGCACACCCTGGCGGAGGTCGAGATCCAGACCTTCCAGCCCGCGGAGATGGCCGCCTACATGGGCGAGGAGCGCGACACATGAGCGACGTCAAGGGCACCCCCGACGGCCGTCCGCTGGCGGTGGTCACCGGCGGCAGCCGGGGCATCGGCCGGGCCACCTGCGTGGAGCTCGCCCGGGTCGGGTACTTCGTGGTGGTGAACTACAAGAGGCGTGAGGACGAGGCCGAGGCCACCCTGGAGTCCATGCGGGCCCTGGGCGCGCAGGGCGAGATCCTCGGCCTGGACGTGGGCGACCGGGCCGCGGCCTTCGCCAAGCTGGAGGCGCTCCAGGATCGGCTCGGGCCGGTGGCGGTGCTGGTCAACAACGCCGGCGTGACCGCGGACGGGCTGTTCCCCATGATGAGCGGGGACGCCTGGGACAAGGTCATGCGCACCACGCTGGACGGCTTCTTCAACGTCACCCGGCCGCTGCTCAAGGGCATGATGAAGCGCCGCCAGGGCAGCATCGTCAACGTGGCCTCGGTCTCGGCCCTGGTGGGCAACCGGGGCCAGGTGAACTACTCGGCGGCCAAGGCCGGCCTGGTGGGCGCGACCCGCTCGCTGGCGGCCGAGGTGGCCCGCCTGGGCATCCGGGTCAACGCCGTGGCGCCCGGGCTGATCGAGACCGACATGACCGCCAAGGTGCCGCGCGACCAGCTCAAGCAGCTCATCCCCATGAACCGCGTCGGGGCGCCGGAAGAGGTGGCCCGGGTGATCCGCTTCCTGTGCTCGGATGACGCCTCGTACGTGACCGGGCAGGTCCTCGGGGTGACCGGGGGCATGGTCTGAGGAGGCGAGCGGTGCGCCGGATGCTCCACCTGCTCGCCGGCCTGCTGCTGCTGCTGGGCGCGCTGCCGGCGGCGGGCGCGGGCTGGACCGCGAGCCTGGACGAGGTGCGCCGGGCGAGCGCCCGGGTCAAGAGCGTCCAGGCGCGCTTCGTGCAGACCAAGGCCATGCGCCTGCTCACCAAGCCGCTGCGCTCGGAGGGGGTGTTCGCCTTCCAGGCGCCTGGCTCGGTGCGCTGGGAGTACGCCCTGCCGCTCAGGAGCGTGCTGCTGCTGTCCGGGGACCGCCTGCAGCGCTTCGCCTGGCGGGACGGGACCTGGCAGGCGGACGCGGCCGAGCGGCTGGAGGCCATGCGGGTGGTGGTCGAGGAGATGCAGGCCTGGCTGACCGGCCGCTTCGCCGACAGCCGGGCCTTCGCCCCGGAGCTGGTGCCGGCCCGGGCGGACGGCCCGGCGCGGGTGGTGCTCACCCCGCGCGAGCCGGGCCTGCGGAAGATCCTGCAGCGGGTCGAGCTGCGCCTGGGGGAGCGGCCCGGGCTGATCGAGCGCATCGAGATCGTCGAGGGGCCCGAGGCCACGACGACCATCGAGTTCCTGGACATCCGCCTGGACGAGCCCGTGCCCGCGGCCCGTTTCCAGCAGCCCGGCGAGGGTCCCGCGCCGTGAGCCGCCCGCTCGTCCTGGCCCTGGCCCTCGCCCCCGGCCTGCTCGCGCCCGCCTGCGCCCACCTGCCCGAGCTCTACGAGTTGCCCGAGGCCCCCACGGCGGCCGGGCTCCAGCAGCGCTGCCACGAGGTGGGTCCGGCGGCCGCCTTCCGCGCGGTGCACGCCATCGAGGCCCGCCTGCCGCTCGGCCAGGCGAGCGCCATGCTCGGGGTGAGCGCGGCGGACCCGCTGCGGGGGAGGCTGCGCGCGGCGCTGGTCAGCGCCGAGGGGCTGACGCTGTTCGAGGGGCTGCGCGGGGACGGAGGCCGGATCCGGGTCCTGCGCGCCGTGCCCCCGCTCGACGGGCCGGACTTCGGCCCCATGCTGCTCGACGACGTGGCGCTGCTGCTGCTCGCCCCGCGCGGGCCGACCCTGCGCATGGGCCGCATGCGGTCGGGCGAGGGGGTCTGCCGCGCCCCGGTCCGCTCGGCGGTCTGGCCCGGCGGCGTCCTGGACGTGCTGCCCGAGGCCACGGACGGCGGGGCGGCGCTCAGGCTGTACGACGGGGACGAGTCCCTGCGGCGCGAGGTCCACCTGTCGGGCCGCACGCCGGCCGGGCTCTACCAGCGCATGCGCCTCGAGGCCTTCGGGCCGGGCGGCTACTCCCTGGAGCTCACCTTGCTGGAGAGCGAGCCCATGGACCCGGACGATCCCCTGTTCGAGGCGAACGAGCCCCCGGAGGAGCGACCATGAGGATGCGAGGCTGGTTCGGCGTGGGGTTCGCCTGCCTCGCCCTGGCGGCCTGCGGTGGAGGGGGGGCGGACCCCGGGGATGGGGGCCAGGACGCCGCGGACGGCGCGGGCGAGGACGGCGGCGCCGACGTGGATCCCGGCCAGGCCTTCCGCCTCGTCCTGCCCGAGGGCGCGCGCCTGTGCCCGGGCTTCACGGAGGGCCGCGACCACCTCCAGGAGTACGCGCTGCTCAGCCAGATCGAGCTCCGCCCCGGAGCGCTGACCCTGCCCCGGGAGGCCGGTCGGTTCCAGGTGGCGAACCCCGTGACCCGGGTCGAGCTGCGCACGGCGGCCGAGCTGCTCGACTCCCCGCCCGCCGAGGTCGAGGCCGAGGCCAGCGTGTACGACCCGGGCGGCGACTGGGAGACGTGGAGCTACCTGGTGCAGGTGCCGCTCACCCGGGCCCAGGGCACGGCCGAGCTCGCCCTCCAGGTCGACGTCTCGCGCGTGGACGGCGCCTTCCCGGCGGACATCACCGTGGGCGCCGAGCCCGCCGGCGCGAGCGTGTCCGCCGTGCTCCTCCTCGACGGCGGGTACGAGCCGCTGACGGACGAGGTGCACTACGGCCCCTGCGAGCTGGCCGGGCCCCCCGTGCGCACGGTCCAGGCGACCTCCGCCGCGGGCACGCGGGTGGAGCTCGAGCTGCGCTCGGGGGGGTGGGGCGGGGCCTGCAGCATGGTCGGCGAGACCGCCTGCTACTTCCTCACCCGGGCGGCCTACGCGCGCGGCGCCTACCAGGAGGAGATCACCGACCGCTGGCAGCTCGTGTACAACGGCTCCCACCACAACTGGGCCGATCGCTACCTGCTGCTGCTCGCGCCGCCGGACGGCGCCAGCGCCGCCCTGCTGATCCTGTCGCCGGACTTCTTCACCCAGCAGGGCGCGGCCCTGGTGCACCTGGACGCGGGCCTGCAGGAGATCTCGCGGGAGGAGCTGACCACCTGGCAGCAGGGCCCCTGAGCGGTGGCCCGCGCTAGGGCGCGAGCAGGGCGTCGACCTCGGCCCGGGTGAGCTCGCTCCAGTCGGGCCGGACGAAGCGCGCCCCGTCCCGCTGGAAGCTCACCCGGTAGAAGCTCTCGGCGTAGCTCTCGAGCTTGGAGCCGGTCTCCGGGCTGTGCTCGACGAACACCAGCTTGTCCGGGTCGAGCCCGCGCTCGGCCGTGAGCCGGGTGGCCAGCTCCGCGCAGAAGTTGGTCACCGAGGTGCCCGGGTTCTGGTCGAACAGCTCGGTCACCACCAGCACCTGCCGGTCCGGGCGGCGGACGAGCTTCAGCCCGCACAGGCTCGGCACCTCCCACAGGCCCGGGAAGTGGTACACCTCGTCCACGTACGCGAGGTCGGTCCTCATACCCCGCGCTCCTCGTCCGTGAGCTCGCGGCCGAAGCTCTGGCGCACCAGATCGCGCCGGCGGCCCCTGTAGGTGCCGAGCGCCCGCTCGCGCGCCACCGCGCGCTGCAGCAGTTTCATCATCTTCATGCTCTGCGGCTCGTCCCGGTAGAAGGTCTCCCAGGCCAGGTGGTAGAGCTCCTGCAGCCGGGCCGGGCTCATGTGCTTGGGCTGGAAGACCACCTCGCCGGCCGTGTAGCGATCCCAGTCGTCGCTCAGGATGCGCTTCTGCTTGCGCAGATCGTCCCGGCACTTGGTGTGCGGGAAGGGGGTCAGCACGGTGAACTCGGCCAGATCCAGATCGATCTCCAGCAGGAAGTCGATCAGCCGGCGGATGGAGTCCTCGGTCTGATCGTCCAGGCCGAGCAGGACGGTGCCCTCCACGGCGATGCCGTGGTCGTGGTAGCGCTTGACCCGCTGCCTGATGAAGTCGGAGGTGTCGAACACCGCCTGGTAGACGTACCAGGCCCCGGCCTGGGCGGCCAGCGCCAGGACCTCGTCGTCGTCCTCGATGGTGTGGCTGCACCAGGTCTTCTTGAACGGGATCATGGTACGGAACAGCTCCTTCTCCCACTCCTTGTCCTGGGCGAGGGAGTTGTCCACCACGAACAGCCGCCCGTTGGGGATGGCGGCCAGCTCCTCGGCCACCCGCGCCATGGGCCGCGGGCGGAAGCTGCGCCCGCCCAGGTAGGCCACCGCGCACGGGTAGCACTTGAAGCGGCAGCCGCGCGAGGCGTGGAAGAGATCCACCATGCGCACGCCCTTGTGGTGGTACAGCTCGTCCCGGAGGATCGACCGCCGGGCCGGGCCGACCAGCTCGATGGGCGGGTGGGCCTGCATGAAGTTGTAGACCTTCTGCAGCCGCCCGTGCGCGAGGTCCTCGAGCACCGCGCCGAGCCGGCCCTCCACCTCGCCCAGGAACAGCGCGTCCGCGTGCGCCAGGGTCTCCTCGGCGTGCAGCATGCTGGCGATGCCGCCGAACAGCACGCGCAGGCCGCGGGCGCGGAGCTGGTCGGCCAGCGCCCAGCCGCGCTTCACCTGGCTGGTCAGCATCATCGAGATGCACACCAGGTCGCAGCCCTCGCAGGCGGCCAGCGCGTCGCGGGGATCGACGTTCTCGTCCAGGAAGTCGAGCTCGACCCCGGGCGGGAGCGCGGCCGCCATGACCACCGGGCCGTGGGGCGGGAGGTGGAAGGTGGTCTGGCCCTCGAGTTTCTTCCAGCGCGGGTAGATCAGCTCGATCTTCACCTGGGTGGCTCCTCGCCGGTGCAGGATACCCGAGGGCCCGGGAATTTCAACCGCCCGCGCCGGCCGGGGGCCCCTGCAGTCGCTCGGTCAGGCGCCGGAGCGCCCAGCGGCTGAAGGCGTTCATGTAGCGCAGCACGTCCGGCCCGCCGATCCACAGGGCCGCGCCGTACAGCACCCAGGAGAAGGCGTACACCGCCGGCCCGCCCACCAGCCCGATCAGGGGCTCGCGCAGGTAGACGGCCAGCCCGGCCAGGGCGCCCACCGCCGGCCAGCCGAGCAGCATGCTCACCGCCAGCACCCCCAGCCCGGTGAGCAGCCGGCGCGAGGGGCGCTGGCGGAAGGTGGACAGGTCGGCGCGCTCGTCGAGCGCGCGCCGGATGTAGGGTCTGCGGGCCAGCCACCCGCCCACGCGCCTGCCCAGGCCCATGGCCGCTCCTCCGGCGCTGTACCTAGCCCCGTGTCGCTTCGCGCCACGGGACAAGAACATCTTCGCCCGGGAATCCGGGCTCGAGTTTCTAGCAGGAATCCCGGCACGAGGCCAGGCCGGCGCTCGCGCGGCTCACTCGAGGAAGGGCTGCCCGGGGCGCAGGCGCTCCGCGCGCAGCAGGCGCTCCACCAGGCGCTGCAGCCCGTCCAGGTCCCGGACCCGCAGCACCAGGATCGCCCGGCCGTCGGGCTCGAGGGCGGCGAAGGCGAGCTCCCCGCCGGGGGCGAGCAGCCGCTCGCGGTGGGGCTGCAGCACCGGCAGGGCGTCCACGGCGCGGGCGAGCTGGCCGAGCTGCCCCTCCGAGATGGCCAGCACCACGGTGGAGCTGCGCGCCTCGGCCAGCGCGGCCAGGGCGTCCGGCCCACCGGCGGGGGCCATGCGCGAGAAGGAGTTGATGCGGAAGCGCGCCCGCAGCGCCTGCCCGACCCGGCGGGTGTCCAGCGCATCGCCGTCGCACAGCAGCAGCACGTCGGTGAGCAGGTTGTCGAAACGGTAGATGGCCTCGGGGAAGCGGCCGGCGAAGCGCGCCACGGCCTGGTCGACGAAGGCCGCGTCCAGGCGCCGCCCCCGGGTCAGGTAGTCGTGCACCAGCGGGTACAGCGCCCGGGCGTAGCCCTCGATGGTGGCCTCGTTGTACCAGGGATCCTCGTCCAGCCGGCCGGTCAAGCGGGCGTAGGTCTCGCCGTTGCCCACGGCCGCGGCCAGGCCCTCGTTCAGCAGGCGGTAGGCGTAGCGGGCGTACGGGGAGGGGTTGGCGGCGAAGCGCGCGTCCAGCTCGCGCTGGCGCTCCAGGGGCTGCGCGTCCCACAGCGAGTGGCAGGCCTCGTGCACCAGGATGCCGAGGATCCCGTCCACGTCCTCCTTGTCGGTCAGCACCCCCAGGGTCTCGAGGTTCGCGCTGCTCATGGAGATCGAGTGCCCCTGCCGGCCCGGGATGGGGTACAGGCGCACCTCGAAGGGCACCCCCGGGGGCCACTCGGCGCCGATCAGCTCGCGCGCCGCGCCCAGGATGCCCGCCAGGTCTGCCTGGCGGGCGCGCGCCTCGAGCCGGGCCTGGAAGGTGGCCAGCTCGCCCCGGTGGGGCTCCCACAGCGCCTCCAGGTAGATCGGGTAGAGCGCCCGGTAGGTGGCGAAGAGGCGGGCGTGCTCGGGGAAGGGCAGCAGCCCGCGGCAGCGCAGCTCGAGGTCGTCGAGATCGCGCGCCTGGGCCGCGGCCAGCAGCATCAGCTCCGGCAGCATGCGCGCCTGCCGGCGGGCCTCGGGGTAGGACTGGAAGACGATCGACTCCCGCAGGCTGGGCGCCTCGTCCAGGATCGCGGCCAGCTGCGCGCGCACCTCGGGCGTCGCCTGGCGGCTCCGCTCGAAGGCCTCGCGCAGGGTGGTCGAGCGCATGCTGTCCCCGCGGGCGGTCTCGACGAACACCAGGAAGGCCGGCAGCGGGTTCAGCGCGAAGCGCAGCTCGAGCGGCTCCGCGGCCAGGGCCGCGGACGCCCCGGCGCACAGCCAGGCGAGCGCGGCGAACCCGTGGAACCCCTGGAGCGGCCTGCGGGCCGGCATGCGTGACCACCTTTCGCGCGCGCGGGCGTTCAGCGCGACTCGTAACACAGCGGCTGCAGATCGCGCTCCACCGAGAAGGCGGGCCGCAGCGACAGCAGGGTGGGCTCGTCGGGCAGGCAGATGCGGAAGAAGGAGTCGCACACCTGCCCGTCCTCGACCCGGCAGTCCAGATCGCTCAGGCAGCTCGGCAGCCAGTAGTCCCTAAACACCATCAGGTAGCGGGCGTCCCGGGGCTGGCAGCCCCAGTAGGGCTCGGCCAGCGTGCAGTAGCCGCCGGGCATGGCCGCGTCGCCGATCTCGGCCAGGCACAGGCCCTCGTCCAGGGGGTGCGCGCAGTCCTCGTCCGCGCCGCAGGAGTTGCCGAGCGTCTGCCCGCAGGCCGGATCGCCGGCGTAGTTCAGGTAGGCGTAGCACTGGCCGCGGGGCACCGCCACCCCGTCGGGCCAGCAGGTCAGGCAGGACAGCGAGCCCGACGGATCGAGGTCCACGCACGAGTAGCCCGTGCGCGGGCACTGCAGCGAGGAGGCGCACGGCCGGATCCAGACCACCTCGCCCAGCGAGATGCCCGTGCCCCCCAGCGGCTGGCAGCCGAGCTCGGTCAGGCGCATGGCGCACATGCCGCGCTGCAGGGCGTAGGCGCCGAGCTCCAGCAGGCACACGCCCTGCGCGCCGCAGTCCCCGTCCGCGGCGCAGGCCGCCCCCAGCGGCACGCCGCACTCCTCGGTGCCCTGCACGCCTTGGTAGTCGCCGCCGCAGTCGAGCGGCACCGCGGCGAGCGAGAAGCCGCGCTCGAGCGGCGCCCCGGTGGGCGACTGCTCCTTGGGCAGCGGCGCGGGCGCGTACAGCAGCACGCGGTCCTCGGCCCCGCCCACCAGCTCGGAGGGGGAGGCGCCCGGGGTGAAGCGGCCGTTCCCGTCGCGGTCCTGGTACACCAGGATCAGCGCCAGCCCCCAGGGGGGGTCGGCGGCCACCAGGTCCTCCGCCCCGGGCGGGTAGAACACGCGGATCTCGAACACGGAGGGGAAGTCCACCGAGACCGAGGCCGAGGCCTGCTCGCGCAGCTCCTCGACCGGCACCTGGCTCTGGCCGGAGGGGCTCCAGAAGAGCGACACCTTGAGCTCGCCGCCCGGCAGCGTGCCCTCGTAGGACACCACCCGCCCGCGGAAGGCGAACAGCGGCTCGCCGCGGTAGCCCTCGTCCACCAGGGGGTCGCAGGCCAACCCCAAGGCGGCGCCCGCCACAGCCGTGGCGAGCAGGCACACCAGCCGCGCCTGGCAGCCCACCTAGAGCCTCCAGGCCAGTCCGCCCGCGGCCCACCAGGTGATGGCCGCCCGCGTCTCGGCCCCGGTCACGGCCCCGCCCTCGAGCAGGGCCTGATCGAACACCCAGGCCACCGGGCCGGCCTCGATCCGCAGCTCCAGCCCCGCCCCCAGCGGGACGTCCAGGCCGGCCAGCGCCCCGAACCCGAAGCTCCAGGAGGAGCGGTCCCCGGCCCGGCCGAGGGTCTCGAAGGCCTGGGTGTGCCAGGCGCCCTCGACCAGCAGGCCGACCGACAGGCTCACGTACGGCAGGTCGATCACCCGCACCGCGCTCAGCCCCACGGCCAGCTCGTCCTGGGTGGACGAGACCAGGCCGTCCGCCGAGTCGAGCGCCGAGCGCGCCCAGCGCAGCCGCAGCCCCAGGCTGAGCCAGGGCAGATCCAGGCTCACCCCGACCAGCGCGCCCGGGGCCACGGCCTCGCCGCCCAGCACCTCGCCGCGCGCCGCGCCGTAGGCGAAGACGCTCGCCTCCACCTCGCTCTCGCCGCCGCCCTTGCGCAGCAGCCGGGCGTACTCCACCCGGCGCCCGTCCTGGGCGGACAGCTCCAGCTCCTGGCCGGCCTGGAGCTCGACCCGGTACTCCAGGTAGTGATCGGGGGTGCGGCGCTGGACGAAGTAGCGCCCCGCCGGCAGCACCAGCCGGGCGCCGCCCGCCTCCACGGCCACCTCGGCCGCCACCGGCCCGCCCTCCTCCTGCTCGAGCACCAGGTAGAAGCCGGCCTCGCCCAGCGACAGCCGGCCGGAGCGGTTGCGGTCGTGGGTCAGCCGGCTGAGCACCAGCTCGCCCTTGCCCTTGATGTCGTACTGGTAGGTGGGGTGCTGCAGCTGCATGGTGCGGCCGCTGGAGCGCAGCGTCTGCTGGTAGGTGTAGCGGTAGGCCTCGTCGAGGGTGATCTGCCCGTCGCGGTCGCTGTCCGCCGCCCCGCGCAGCGCGTTGACCAGGTGGTGCGAGAAGAACGAGGCCCTCAGCTGGTCCGCCTCGTGGCTGTCCTCGCCGGCCGCGCTGGAGGTGATGATGGCCAGCCCCTCGGCCTGCAGCCGATCGTCCAGACGGATCTCGAACGGCTCGGCCTCGCGCAGGCCCTTGACCCGCGTGGCGCCGCCCGAGCGGCAGGAGTCGAGCACCAGCAGCCGTACGGCGGCGGGTGAGCCCAGCATGATGGCGTTCAGCTCGTCGAACGCGAGCGTGCTCGCGCCGAGGTGCAGGCCGGCGGCGTCCGCGTGGCCGGAGTAGAAGACGATCAGCACCGCGCCCTGCCGGGGCTGCTGGCGGATGCGGGCGTTCTGCTCGAGCACCACCCGCCGCAGCGCGTCCGCGTCCTCGCCCAGCACCAGCACCGTGTTCTGCGCCGGCACCCCGCCCAGCCGCTGCAGCACCGCGGCCAGCTCGGTCGCGTCCCGCTCCGCGTAGCGCAGCGGCAGGTCCCCGGGGTGCCCCTGGTTGTTGCCGGCGGACACCAGGTAGAGCTCGGCCGCGCCTGCCGGCAGGGCCAGCGCGAGCAGGGCGACGACGAGCAGCGTGTGGCGGAGGCTCTTCACGGCTCCATCCTGCACCAAGTGGCCCGCCGGGACAATCGCGCCCCGGCGCATCAACGCGCCTTGCGCAGGAGGAAGGAGGCCACCCGGCAGCCCTCCGGGGCGCGCACGGCGCCCGGTCCGGCCCCGGGGGACAGCTCGTCCGGCCCGAACGGCCGCGGGCAGTGCACCAGGTGGATCCACTCGTCGCCGGGGGCCTCGTCCAGCTCCACGGCGCCCTCCAGCGGGCCGGTGGAGCCGGCCTGGGCGGGCCGCGAGGCGGCGCCTGGGCCGAACGGGTGGCAGGGCTCCAGCCGGCCCTGGGCGTCCTGGGCCACCAGCAGCACGTGCCCGGCCACGGGCAGCTCCAGGGTGAAGCGCAGCCGGTCCCCGGCCTGGAACGAGTCGCCGCTCAGCGCCTCGGCCACCCGCTCCCCGCGCTTGAGGAACACGTTCAGGCCGAGCGAGCCCTTGGCGCGCACGACCGGCTCCTGCGGCCCCGGGGGCGGGGACCAGAAGGCGACGGCCAGGAGCACCAGGGCGGCCGCCGCGGCCGCGCCCAGCGCGCCGAAGCGCACCCACGAGAGGCTCCACCAGGGGCGGGCCGGCGGCTCCTCGAGCCTCGCCAGGATCCCCGCGAGCAGGCGGTCGGGCCGGGCCTCGGGGAAGGCGGCGAAGCCCTGGGTGCGCAGCGCCATGCGCTCCGCGCAAACCTCGCACCCCCCGGCGTGCTCCCTGAGCGCTCGCGCCTGCTCAGGCGGGAGCTCCCCGGCGTGCAGCCGGTCCAGGGTCAGGTCCGAGGGACAGCCCGCAGGCCGTCCGGCGAGGTTTTCCGTGAAGCGCATGGCGTGCCCCAGCGTCCTCCGTCGCCCTACTTAACCCGCCGCCCCTGGATCCGGGCAACCACCAGGCTCCGGAGGGGTCCCCGGCGGCGCGGTCAAGGCCTCGGACTGCTTGCGGAATCTATCCAGGAGGTTGCCGACGGTGCGCCTCGAGACCCCGAGGATCTCGGCCGCCTCCTCGTGGCTCATGCCGTCCACCAGCACGTAGATGGCAGCGGCCGCGCAGCTCTCGTCCACCACGGCCAGCACCTTGCGGATCTCGGTCAGGTCCTCGGCGGAGGGCGCGCCCCGGGGGCCGTCGGGCTGGGCGCAGCCGTGCTCCTCCCACAGCTCGCGCCGCCGGCGGCGGTCGCGGATGCGGTTGAAGCAGTAGTTGGTGGTGATGCGGTAGAGCCAGGTGGTCACCTGGCCGCGCTCCTCCCAGGCCTGGGGGTAGCGCAGCACCCGGATGAACACCTCCTGGGTGGCCTCGTCCGCGTCGGCCGCGTTGCCCAAGAGGTAGCGCGCCCGGCGGTAGACCGCCGGGGCGTGCTTGGCGAACAGCTCGGATACCTCGTCGCGCTTCAAGGCAGGGGGATACTACACATCCTCCCCGAGGCGTGGCAACCACGGCGAAGGGCGGAGCGAGCCTCACCGGCCGCGCAGCAATTCCAGGTAAGGCACGGGCACGCGGTCCTCGGGGCGCAGGGCGAGGGCGGCGGCGATCTCGCCGAGCTCGGCCTGGCCCGCCTCGTCGTCGAGCCCCTCCAGCACGGTCTCGAGCTCCACGAAGTCCCCGAGCCCCTCCACCCGGTCCAGGTGGATGCGGGTGGGCGCAGGAGGAGCAGCCGGCGCTCCTTCCGCACCTCTCCCACCACCCCCAGCGCGTCGGCGAGCACGGCGCGCAGGCCCCCCGGATCCGCCACCGGGATGATGAGGTAGTCGCTGCCGCGGGCCTCAGCCCGGTCTGGCCGCCGGTAGGAGATGAGCTCGGCCCGGCCGTCTCCCAGCTCGCGCAGCTTGAGCCTCGCCCGCTCCGCCCCGAAGAAGGTGTCCCGCTGGCGGAGCAGCGCAGCCTCCCGCGCACCCCGTCCGACGGCCAGGCGCCGTGCGGCCTCCAGGTCGGCGACGCGGCACTTCAGCTCGATGTTCCGTCCGGACCGCATCTCCAACCTCCCGGAATCGCAGCATTGACGCACTTCTTGACGCGCGTCAAAAAGAGCCTGGCACCTTTTTCTGGTAGCGTCATAAAGTGCCTGGCACCTTCTAGGGCAGGGGGGCACTGCACCCCAGCAGGACTCGATCTAAGACCTCCTCCCGTCCGGTTCGATCGCCACCCTCTGCCTCCATGATGTCCAGGAGGTCAGCACAAGCCCGACGCCGATCGACCGACAGGAGCGCCTCCGCAGCCCCCCAGAGATAGGGATCGAGACCCTCGGGACTCGCCAGGACGAGCGGCACTCGCTCGCCAAGGACGCACCAACCGCTCGCCGGCTCTAGGCCAGCGATGATGCGCACGAATCTCAGCAGGGGGGGGTACGCAGGTGCATTTCCTGGCACGCCGAGGAGCCAGGCGTAGCTCAAGCAGACCCCGCGATCGGGCTCGCTCTCGAACAACCGCAAGAGCACCTCCCGCCCGCGGGATCCGAAACGGCCGATCGACTCGACGAGCCGTTTCCTGTCCCTGGCGCCCTCGAAGGCATCGCTGTGCAGGCTCGGCCGTTTCCCGTCCCTGGCGCCCCAGAAGGCAGCATCGCTGGACAGACTCGGAAGGGGCGCCGGGTACCGATCCCAGAGGGCCCTCGAGAGATCATCGAACGCTGGTTCGAAGGGGAGTTGCGCCAGGGACTCCGCCACCGCGACCGAACTGCGCCCGTGCTCCTTGAAGAACGCGTGGAGTCTCTGCAGGTCCATGGGGGCCTTAATTCTCTCCAGTCGGCGCAGGTAACCCCCGGGAAGACCCGAGCCGCGGCCTGCGATCTGGCACGCCTCCAGCGTTCGCTGCGTGAAGGCGCTGGCTGCGCGCTGGTCTCGCCACCCAGGGCAGTTCTCGAGCAGGACGTAGCTGGCCCGGCAGGCCGCCATGCGAAGGGCGGGCTCGACGTCGGATAGCGATGGGGCGATGATCGCGGCAGCACGCGTGCACCGCCCGCGGGCCTCCGGTGAATCCTCCAGCCGGCGGTGCCCCTGGCTGCATGGGCCAAGAAGGATGACCTCGTTAACCCATTCGTTCACGAGCCGCCTAAGCTTCGGATCCCGGCGCCGCGCGAGGCGCGCCAACGCGTCGAGCCATGCATCCGGATCGAAGTCATCTGAACACCATCCGATCAGGGAGACGAGCCCGGGGGCGGCAGCGCTCTCGATGACCTCCTCCAGCGGCAGGCCAAGAAGGAGGTGGTTGAAGCACGATCTGACCGCCCGGTCTCCGTTGCGCCCTATCCCGGGGAGCTTCGCCAGGACCACACGGGCGAGGTGCCGGTCTCCAGTGCGGGAGGCAAGGCACACGAGGCTATACAGCTCTTGACGGCGCTCCGGGCCAGCCCGCCCTGGGCTTTCACGCGGCGCGGAAAGGACCTGCTCGACACCCCGGACGAGGCGGCCGCGGCCACCCCGCTCGAGCACCCGAGGGCTCGCCTCGAGCATGGCCAGGCGGTCGACCGCATCCCAGCTCGGCGCCTGCCCGGGCCGCACGCCGGCCAGCGCCCGGCGCGCCCGTTCATCCCAGCGGGCGCCGAAGCGACGCAAGAGGTCCAGCGTGCACTGGCCGAAATCGCGATCCGCGAGCAGGCGCGAGGCCTCGCCCTCGACGACCCAGAAGTAGGCAGTGGAAGAGGAGTCCGCGAGCTGCTGGAGCGCCACCAGCTCGCCCGGGGGACCCGCCTGGAAAGCCAGCGCGGCGGCCAGCACGGGGAGATTCTTCTGTGGGGTCTCGGGAAAGGGACCCGCCGTGCGGCTGCCGTGAGGCAGGCAACCGGTGGCCACCGGACCGTCCGCCATCGGCCCAAGCAGGCCCCGGACGAGGTCGGGATCGTCGATCCGCGCGCGGATGGACTCGGACAGCAACTGCCTTCTGGGCTCCGCGGCCAGTCGCTCCCTCCGCGCGAGCTCGAAGAGTTCGGGTTGCCCCAGGCCCACGAGGGCCTCGACGAACACCTCGTGCTCGCGCCCGCGGGCGGCCAGGGCCCGCGTGAACGCGGTTGGCGCCCCGCGATCGTCACCCAGCGCGAGGAGCAGCAGGGCGGCGAAGCCCTGGCGAGGGTGGTCATCTTGGGCTGCCGCGGCGGCCCAGCCTTCAGGTCCCTCGTCGAGGAGCCCCTGTGCAGCGGGATCCAAGGACAGGCTGCCGGACCACCCGGAGAGCTTGCGCAGCCGCGACGAGAGCTCTCCGGGGCTGGTGGCGCGGAGGACGAAAGCAGCATCGAGGAGGCCGAGCTCTGGCGCAGGGGCCCCACGGGCGCCCGTCTCCTCCTCGAAGAACCGTCCCAGCCGTCCCCCATGAGTGCGCGCCAGCTCGAACGCCACCGCTCGCGCCGGAGCACTGCTCGCGCCGTTGATCGTTCCCGACCACCGGGAAGAGAGATAGTGTGCCAGCGCCTCGAACACCAGGGGTTCGGACTGATGCGAAGCCAGGCGCAGCGCCGCCCGATCGTTCCCGTGCAGCGCGAGCTCGCGCAGCAGGGGCATCGGCAGGCCGGAGAGATCCGAGGCGTACTCCGGCCAGCCGAGGTCGCGCGAGAGCGCCTGGGCGCGCAGGCTCTCCAGGGCGATCCTGGCCAGCGGGTCGTCCCGGAAGCGGACGTCCTCGGCCAGCCTGTCGAGCACCCCGGGCCCGAACGCGAGCAGTGCATTCCGGTACCTCTCGACGTCCCTGAATCCCAGCTCGACCGAGCGGATCCGGATCTGGCCCAGGTACTTGGCAAGGATCGCCGGAGCCGCGTCCGAGTAACCGAGCGCGCCCAGCATCTCGGCCAACCCGCTGGCGGTCCGACCCGGCGGGGCGGCCTCGAACCGCCGCACCATTTGCATCGCCGCGGTGTTACCTCGCAGCGCCGCCGCCGCCGCGAGGCGCTGCTCGTCGTCGAAGCCAGGCACGGCGCCACTCGCGACCCCGCCGAGCCAGTCCGAGACAGAGCTCCCGGCGGTCGCGATTGCCTGGCGGATCCAGGGAGAGCGCGCACCGTCAGAAGCGGCCTCCAGCAGCAACGGTGCGAGCTCAGGCGGGGCGAAGCTACCCACGAGCACGGCGAGGCAACCGCCGTGCCTCAGCCCCCTCGGGCCCACCGCGCGCAGGTGTCCGGCGATGAAAGGGATCGCCGCGTGGTCGAAGAGCACACCCTCGGAGCTCCGGCCGACAGACAGAGCAAGGACCTGGCCGTCCGGCAGCGGCACCGCGACCGAGCAATGGCGCAACCCGGAATCCCACCTGGCCACCTGGTATGGCTGGCGCAGCCTCATCAGGACATCTCTCGCCAGGAGCCTGCGCGCACCGTCGGCGCTCCGCGCCTCTCGTTCCAGGAGGCTCGCGATGGAAGACCCTCGTCCCTCCAGAAGGCTGCGATACGCCGCGAACTTCCCGCCTCGGAGATTCACCGTACGCTCGAAGAGTTCTTCCGCGGACAGGGCAGAGGGGACGAGCGGCTCAGGGCCACCGGCGAGAACTTGCGCTGCCAGAAGGAAGAGCCAAGTACCTACCAGTAGATTGCGAACACTGGTCCCTGCATGCGACACCACGAACCCCCTCGGCAGCAAGGCGACGGACGAGTCCTAGGATACCCCAAGGAGGATACCCTAAGGAGAACCTGGTTCCGCGTCAAAAGAAGCCTGGCACCTTTTTCTGGTGGCCCACGCCGGCGCCGAGCCAGCCCGTCTCTGGTAAGATAGGTGGGTTCGAAAACATGGGGAGGCGTACATGAACCAGTCCCTGTCGTGGTGGGGTCTGTCCGTGCTCCTGGCGTGCTCCCCGTTCCAGCTCACCTGCGACGGAGGTTCGGGTGCCCTACCCGAGTGCGGCAACCAGCAAGTCGAAGCCGGAGAGGTCTGTGACGACGGCCGCAACGGCGACGCCTGCGATGGCTGCCTCGACGACTGCACCGCCCTGGTGAACACCTGTGGCGACGGCTACCCCTGCGGCGCCGAGGAGTGCGACGACCACAACACCACCGGCGGGGACGGCTGCTCGGCCAACTGCGCCAACGAAGTCATCCCCGCGTGCGGAGACGGAATCCCCCAGGCCGGCGAGGACTGCGACGACGGCCGCGACGGCGACAGCTGCGACGGCTGCCTGGACGACTGCACCTCCCACTCCAACACCTGCGGCGACGGATTCCGCTGCGACCTCGAGGAGTGCGACGACCACAACACCACCGATGGAGACGGCTGCTCCGCCCTGTGCCTGGACGAGGTCCTGCCGTCCTGCGGCGACGGCACCCCGGACAACGGCGAGGACTGCGACGACGGCCGCAACGGCGACGACTGCGACGGCTGCCTGGACGACTGCACCTCCCACTCCAACACCTGCGGCGACGGCTACCGCTGTGACCTCGAGGAGTGCGACGACCACAACACCACGGACGGGGACGGCTGCTCCGCCCTGTGCCTGGACGAGATCCTGCCGGCCTGCGGCAACGGCACCCCGGAGGCCGGCGAGGGCTGCGACGACGGCAACGGCGTGCTGACGGATGACTGCCCGGACGGACCGGGCGGCTCGTGCGAGCCGGCGTACTGCGGCGATGGGTTCACCAACCTGTCCGGTCCTGCCCGGCCCGTCGAGGGCTGCGACGACGGCAACCTCGTGGACGCGGACGCCTGCAGCAACGCCTGCCAGCCGAACCCGTCCTGCGGCATCGATCAGGACGCCGACGGCTCCTTCCTCGACCCGGGCGAGGGCTGCGATCTCGGCCCGCAGAACTCGGCCACCACCTCGGGCGACTGCGCCAGCGCGTGCCGTCCGACCTGCGTGTGCCCCGCCTGTGGCGACGGGGTGGTGGACTACCCGCTGGGCGAGGAGTGCGACGACGGCGGCGGCGCCGCCGGGGACGGCTGCGACGGGCTCTGCCGGGTGGAGGTCACCCCGGCCTGCGGCGACGGCCATCTGGACGCCTACCTGGGAGAGGAGTGCGACGACGGCGCCACCGCGCCCGGCGACGGCTGCAGCCCGACCTGCCAGCTCGAGCCCGTCGGCCAGACCTGCGGCGACCAGGTCCAGGACGCCCTGGAGGCCTGCGACGATGGGGGGGCCTGCGCGGACGGCTCGGCGTGCAGCCTGGACGCGGACTGCGCCGGCCAGCCCACCGCCCCGCCCTCGGACGATCGCTGCCTGCCGCGCAACGGCGACGGCTGCAACGCGACCTGCACCCTGACCAACGCGGCCTCCACCTTCCACCTGCTCACGGGCGGGGTCACGCTGGAAGCGGACAACACGTATCTCTGGATGGCCCAGGAGGGGAGCGGGATCCTCGAGCGCCTCGACATCCAGGCCTGCATCCAGCACCTGGCGGCCAACCCCTGCCTGCCCGGGCCCCCGCCGACCTGCGCGCAGCCCTGCCCGACCCAGCAGGTGACCACCTCGGCGATCAGCCTGGCTCTGCCCGCGTCCGATGGGCGCACCCTGTGGTTCACCGAGTCCGCGTACCAGGTGTCGATGGTCGTGCGCGCCCTCGACATCGCCGCCTGCGACGCGGCCCTCGCCCTGGGCGGGGACTGCAGCGCATTGGTCCAGGACTTGGCCGGCGGCCCCTGGGGCCACATGGATGGCGTGGGGGCCGCGGCCCGCTTCGGAGAGCCGCGCGGCCTGACCTACCACCACGGCGCCCTCTACCTGCTCGACTCGGGCTGCGGCACGCTGCGGCGCATCGATCCTGTCAGCGGGACCGTGGTGACGGTGGTCGGCCCGGCGCAGCCCACCTGCCCGAGCCCGGGCGCCCTCGAAGGCTACGGCGCGGCGGCCCGCCTCGCCAGCCCGCGCTACATGGCCACCGACAACTCCGGCTTCCTGTACGTCTCGGACAACTTCGACCACGGCCTGTGGCGCTACCACACCGCCAGCGGCTACCTGGAGCGCTTCGTCGGCACCGGCGTCTCCGGCTACCTGGACGCCCTGGACGGGCGGCAGGCCCAGTTCGCCCGGCCGCGCGACATCGCCTCGGACGGGACCAGCCTGTTCGTGGCGGACTTCAACAACTACGTGCTGCGCGAGGTCCACCTGACCACCCGGCGCGTGACCACGCTGCTGGGCCAGGCCGGCGCCTGCGGCAGCGCCTGGGGCACGGGCGCGCTCGCCCGCCTGGACAAGCCGATGACGCTGGTCTTCCACCACCCCAGCCGCTCTGTGTTCGTCTACACCGCCTCCGATTGCGGCTCGGCGCCGCAGATCTGGCGGGTGCGCTGAGCCTGGAGGCGCTCCCGCCCCGCGCGGCCGCCCGCTTGACTTGCGCCCCGGATGGGGGGCACCTTCCGCCCGCATGGAGCGGCGCGCCTTCACCCACTGCGGCGTGAGCCTCGGCCAGGTGCACGCCCTGGCCGGCCGCCTGCGAGCCGAGCTGGGGTCGGCCGCGGGGCCCGTGTGCCTGGCCAGCCAGGATCGGCCCGTGGTGGCGGCCGCGCTGCTGTGCGCGCTGGCCGGCGGCCCGCCGCTGGTCCTGCCCCACGCGCTCTCGGCCCGGGTGCTGGCGGAGGCGCGCGAGGCCACCGGCTGCGGCCTGGCGCTGGTCGCCGGCGACGAGGTGGAGCTGCCCGACGGCGTGCAGGCCGTGCCGGCCGCGCTCGGTCCGGAGCCCCCGGCCGACACCCCGGCGCCCGCGCGCGCGCGGGCCGAGGACGAGGTGTTCCTGTCGCTGTTCACCGGCGGCTCGACCGGCCGGCCCCGGCTGTGGCCCAAGAGCCCGCGCGCCCTGCTCGGGGAGGCGGCCGCCCTGGTCCGGCGCTTCGGCTTCGGCCCCGCGGATCTGGTGCTCGCCACCGTGTCGCCGCTGCACATCTACGGCCTGCTGTTCTCGGTGCTGGCCCCGCTGCTGTCCGGGGCGCGGGTGCTGCGCCCCACGGCCTTCCTGCCGGCCGAGATCGAGCGGCTGCTCGGTGAGCCCGGCCCGAGCTTGCTGGTCGGCGCGCCGGCCCACTACCGCGCGCTGCAGGCCGCCCGCCCGCGCGGCCCGCGCCTGCGGCTGGCCTTCTCCTCCGGGGGCATGCTGGACCCGGCCGACGGGGACCACTTCTCCCGCGCCTCGGGCGTGTCGGTGGTGGAGGTGTACGGCTCCACCGAGACCGGCGGGGTGGCCACCCGCGACCGCCTGCGCGGGGAGCAGGACTGGACCCCGGCCGAGGGGGTGCGGCTGGGCTTCGCCGACGAGCGCCTGGCGGTGGACTCGCCCTTCCTCTCGCCCGGCCTGCCGCGCCAGGCCGACGGGCTGTTCCTCACCGGCGACCGGGCCGCGCCCGCGCCGGGCGGGCGCTTCGCGCTGCTCGGGCGGGTGGACGGGATCGTCAAGGTGGCCGGGAAACGCGTGGACCTGGCCGAGGTGGAGCAGAAGCTCGGCGCGCTGCCCGGGGTGCGGGAGGCGGCGGTCCTGGCCGCCGAGGCCACGGGCGGCCGGGAGCACGAGATCCTCGCGCTGTACGCGGGCACGGCCGAGCCCGAGGCGGTGCGCGCCATGCTCGCCCAGCGCGTGGAGCCCCAGGCCCTGCCCCGGCGGATCCTGCGGGTCGACGCCATCCCGCTCACCCCGTCCGGCAAGCGCGATCGCCGGGCCCTCGAGACCCTGCTGAAGGGCTGACTACAAGATCCTGCCCGACAGCCAGCCGGTGGCCACCACCACCCCGCCGGCCTGGAGCAGCGCGGGCGCGATCTCGGGGTCGGCCACCAGATCCACCGTCCCGCCCAGCGTCTCGAGCAGCGCCCACACGAACGCGCGCCCGGTCTCCTCGTTGACGCGCCGCTCGACCGCCACGACGTGCCCGGCCAGCAGCGCCATGCTCTCTTCTTCGTCCGACTCGTCAGACCTGTCCGACCTGTCTGACTCGTCGGACTCCTCCCGGAACAGCCCCAGCGGGATGAAGGCCCGTGAGGCCAGCCGGACCTCGTCCTGCGGCCGGGCCTCGAAGGCCTCGAGCCCGGGGTAGACCTGCAGCTCGTGGGCGAAGAGCGCGAGCTGCACGTCGACCCGCGCGGGCAGCCTCCGGCCCGCCTGGCGGGCCGCGTCCGGGCAGTCGAACACGAACGGGTAGAGCCCGTCCTGGCTGTCGGCCAGGGCCTCGGGCGCGACCGCCCAGGCGTGGAAGGCGCCGTCCAGCGGGCTGTCGCCCTCCCGCGCCAGCTCCCGGGTCAGGACCGCCGGCATCCGCCCCCGCCCGTCCAGGTGGGGGTTCATGCCGACCAGCTCCTGCTCGGCGGAGATCTGCGCCCACAGCTCGGCGCCGCACGGCAGGCGCCAGTGCAGGTAGGCCCCGCGCTCGGACTCGACCAGCGCGCCCTCCTCGTCGGCGCGCGCGGCCAGGTCCACGAACTCCTCCTCGCTCTCCGCGTCGAACCCGATGCTGGTCAGGTGGCTGGCCATGGGATCTCCTCCCCCAGGACGAGCAGGGCGAACACGTGCCCGTCCAGCTCGGCCACGCGCGCCTCGCACTCCAGGGCCGGCTCCGCGATGCGCAGCGCCACGCGCTCCGCCCCGAGGGCCGTGACGCGCACCCGCGCGAGCGCGCCGCCCAGGCCGAAACCGCAGGCCTTGGCCGCGGCCTCCTTGGCGCACCAGGCGCGGGTGGCCGCCGGCAGCTCCCCGAGCGGGCTCGCCGCCACCAGGGCGGCCTCGGCCTCGTCCAGGTACATGCGCCGGGTGGACAGCACCCGCGGGGCCATGCGCTCCACGTCCACGCCCAGCCGCCGCCCGTCCGCCGCGGCCACGGCGAAGCGGTCGTCGTGCGCCGCCGAGACCGGGCCGGCGAAGCCCGGGGCCGCGGGCAGCACCCCGTCGGGCGCGCTGGTCTCCAGGGCCGCGGGCGGGGAGGCGCGATCGCCGGTGAGCCGCCGCCCGAGCAGCTTCAGCGCCAGGCGCGCGCCCAGGAACGAGCGCCGGCGCCGGAGGCCCTGGCCCTCGAGGCGGGTCCGCTCGACCAGGGTGAGCGCACGGGTCACGGCCGGGCAGACCGCGTCCAGCTCGAGCACGACCAGCTCGCGGCAGCCCGCGCGGAGCGCGGCCAGCGGCTCGCCCGCCCGGACCTGCACCCAGCCGGCCGCCTGCATCCGCCCCCGGGACACGTCCTGCATGCCGAGGCCCAGGCAGGCCTCGCGCGGCGCGCCGCCGTCGTCGAAGAGCCACAGGTCGAACAGCAGCTTCTCGCCCTCCCGGCCGGTCGGGAACACCCGGCAGGACACCTGCTCGCCCGGCCGGATCGGCTCGAGCACGCGGCGCTCGGCGTAGCCCGTGGGGAACGCGAGGGTCGCCGCGTAGCGCTGGCCCCAGGCGCAGGCCAGGTGGAAGGCCGCGTCCAGCGGGAAGGGCGAGCCGAGGGGCCCGGGCGGCGCAGGGTGGTCCGCGGCCACGAGCCGCCCGAGCGCGCCCGCCTCGCTCAGCCACACCGTGCCCTGCGCGTTGTGGAAGCTCGGCCCGAAGGGGACGAGGTCCGCGTACAGCCTCTCGGCCGGGAAGGAGCAGCCGGGCCCCGGCAGGCAGGCCAGCTCGTCGAGGGGCGGGATCGCCACCGGCGAGGTCCCGCCCCCCGGCGCGAAGGTCACCTCCACGTGGGTGCGCGCCCGGGCGAGGCCGGCCCGGCCCGCGGCCTGGCGGGTGACCAGGCGGGCCACCAGCGCGCCGCCCTCCAGCCGCTCGAGCTGCACCTCGGCCTCCACGGGAGAGCGGTCCGCGGGCGTCTCCAGGAAGCGCAGGAAGCGGGCCGCGCGCGAGGCGCCGACGTCCAGCCCGGGCTCCGCCTCGGCCGCCACCCGGGCCAGCAGCTGCAGCGCCTCCACGGCCGGCAGCACGGAGCGGCCCTCGGCGCGGTGGTCGGCCAGGTAGGCCGGGTTCTGGATGCGGACCGGGATGGCGCGCGCCGGGCTCACTTGGGGAAGTTCTGCCAGGTGGCCACGGTGATCGGATCCACGGCCACCACCTGGCCCCTGGGGTTCAGGGCGCAGTGGCGGGTGTGGCCCCGGCATACCAGGCAGCCCGACTCGGCGTGGGTGATCACGTAGTCGAACCGGATGCGCACCCGGTCGATGTCGCCGGTGCGCGTGTGGACGAGGAAGGGATCGTCGTAGCGCAGCGGCTGGAAGTACTGCACGCCCAGATCGAAGATCGGGTAGACGAAGCCCGAGGCCTCCACCTGGGCGTAGGGGAAGCCCACGTCGCGCATCAGGTTGGCCCGGCCGTACTCGAAGTAGCGCAGGTAGTTGGCGTGGTAGACGATGTTCGAGCGGTCCGTGTCGGCGTACAGCACCCGGCTGGCCGCGCGGTTGTACACCAGCCCCGAGACGCGATCGCGCACGAAGCGCGGGTCCCCCTCCAGCGGCGCGGGCTCGAACTTGGGCTGGCGCATCCCGTCGCTCCCCGCGGGCTCAGGTCGCCCGGAACAGCACGCAGCAGTTCGTGCCGCCGAAGCCGAAGGAGTTGGACAGCGCGATCTCCACCCGCGCCCGGCGGGCCTGGTTGGGCACCACGTCGAGATCGCCGAGCTCCGGATCCGGGAGGTAGTTGATGGTCGGCAGCAGCACGCCCCGCCGCATGCCCTCGATGGTCAGCGCGGCCTCGATGGCCGCCGAGGCGCCCAGCGTATGGCCGAGCTGCGACTTGTTGGAGGACACCGGGATGCGCCCGAGCGCCGGGCCGAACACCTCGCGCAGGCAGGCCACCTCGCAGGCGTCCCCGCGCGGGGTCGAGGTGCCGTGGGCGTTGACGTACTGCACGTCGCCGGGCTGCAGGCCCGCGTCCGCCAGCGCCTCGCGCATGGCGCGCTGGATGGTGGGCGGGTTCGGCTTGGTGAAGTGGTTGGCGTCGGAGGTCCAGCCGACGCCCAGCACCTCGGCCCGGGCCTCGAGCCCGTGGGCCCGCACGCACTCCTCGGCCGCCAGCACCAGCGCGCCCGCGCCCTCGCTCAGCACGAAGCCCTTGCGGTCGCGCGAGAAGGGCCGCGAGGCCTGCGCGGGATCGTCGCAGGCCCGGTCGCCGGGCTTGACCTTGATGGTGGCGCCCATGTTGTCGAAGCCGTGGATGATCTCGGGCAGGATGGCGGCGTCGGCCCCGCCCACCAGGGCGAAGTCCAGGTCGCCGTCGCGGATCAGCCGCGCGGCCAGCCCGATGGCGTGGTTGCCGGAGGCGCAGGCGCCCTGGGGCGAGAAGCTCACCCCGGTGAAGCCGAGCAGCATGCCCGCCTTGCCGCCCGGCAGGTTGCCGCACAGGTTGGGCAGCAGGTAGGGGCTGACCTTGAGCGGCCCGTGCTCGGCCAGGCTGTGGACCGCGGCGCGGTAGGCGTCGTGCCCGTTGAGCGCCGAGCCCATCAGGCAGGCCGTGCGCGGGGCGACCGCGGGCGTCATCTCGAGCCGCGCGTCCCGCAGCGCCTCCTGGCACACGGCCATGGTCATCAGCACCACGGCGGCGTTCCAGTTGTAGGCCTCCTTCTCCGTGGCGAAGTCGAGCTGGCCGAGATCCCAGTCGGGGATCTCCCCCACCACGTCGCAGGCGGAGTCGACCCGGCAGCGGGTCACCCGGCGGAAGCCGGCCTGGCCGGCCAGGGACCGCTCGAAGGTCGTCGCGAAGCGCATCCCCAGCGGGGTGGCCGCCCCGTAGCCGATCACGAACACCCGCCGGTTGCTGGGAGCCCGCATCCCGTCACCTCACTCGAGCCGCCCGAGCACCAGGCAGGCGTTGCAGCCACCGAAACCGAAGGCGTTCTTCAGCACGTGCCGCTGCGGGTGGGGGCGGGCCTGCTCCACCAGGCTCACCAGCCCCAGCTCGGGGTCGGGCGTGTGGTTGAGGGTCGGCGGCAGCTCGCCGCGCAGCAGGCCCTCCACGGCCAGCACCGTCTCGATGGCCGAGGCGGCGCCCATGGCGTGGCCGAGCAGCGACTTGTTGGCGGTCACCGGCGGGGGCCGGGCGCCGAACACGGCGCGCAGGGCCTCGGCCTCGACCGCGTCGCCGGCCTTGGTCGAGGTGGCGTGGGCGTTGACTGCGTCGATGTCCCCGGGCGCCAGCCCGGCGCTCTCGATGGCCAGCCGCATGGCCCGCTCCACGGTGGGCAGGTGCGGGGCCACGAAGTGGTGGGCGTCGGAGGTCTGCCCGTAGCCCGCGAGCTCCACGCGGGGGTGCAGCCCGTGCGCCCGGGCGAAGTCCGCGCTCGCGAGCACCAGCGCCGCGGCGCCCTCGGACACCACGAAGCCCCGCCGATCCACGGAGAAGGGCCGGCTGACCCGGGCCGGGTCCTCGCTGGCGCCGCCGGCCGGCCGCTTGGCCGCGCCGTTCATGGTGGCGAAGCCGGCCACGATGGGCTCCACCAGGCAGAAGTCGACCGCCCCGCACACGGCCACGTCCGCCTGGCCCGAGGCGATCAGCATGGCGCCCACGATGAGCGAGCTGCAGCCCGTGGCGCAGGCGGAGACGGTGGACACGATCGGCCCGGTGGCGCCGGTCAGCATGCTGACCTTGCCGCCCACCATGTTGATGCAGGAGTTCGGGTTGACGAACGGGTGGGGCAGCTTGCGCTCGGCGATCATGCGCCGATCCGCGGCCAGCACCGCGTCCAGCCCGCCCACGGCCGAGGAGAACGTGGTGGCCACCCGCGGCGCGAGGGACGGGGTGATCTCCAGCCCGGCCCGCGCCAGCGCCCGGTGCACCACCAGCAGCGCGTGCGGGAAGATGGGCGAGGTCCAGTGGGCCATGGCCCGGGGCCTGAGGAACTCGTACGGCCCGGCGTCGAGCTCCGGGACCTGGCCCGCCACGTCGACCGGGAAGGCCTCGTCCAGGGGGAAGCGCGTCAGCCGCCCCACCCCGCTCTGGCCGGCCAGCGCCCGCCGCCACTGGTCCTCGAGCTCGGTCCCCAGCGGAGACACGAGGTCATGACCCAGCAGGACTGGCTTGGCCTGCGCCATGGGATGCGCTCACCAGGGCAGGAAACGGTACAGCTTGGCGAACATCTCGTAGACCGTGATCCAGTTCTGCAGGTCCTGGGTCGAGCGCAGGTGCTCGCGCTTGTTGACCATCACCCAGCTCATGTGCGCCGCGCCGTCCATGCAGGTGGTGCAGTCGCGCGTGGCGGAGGTGCAGCAGCGGTGCATGGTCTTCAGATCCGCGGCCCAGCGGATGAAGCGGATGAGCCGCCGGGGCTGGGGCGAGCGCGTGTCCATGGGCTCGGTGACCGAGGGGCACTCCTGCCAGCCGAACCTGCGGCCCATCATGATCCGGGTGGTGAGCACCTCGTGGTAGTAGCGGCTGGAGATGACGCTGCGGGGGTAACGCTCCAGCGCAGCGTCCATCTCGTCGCGCACCTGGGCGAGCTGCGCCTCGGTCCAGCTGAAGCCGTCCACGCCCTCGTCGTTGGACAGCAGCTGCATGTGGACCTTCAGGCCCACGTCGTCGATGCGCTTCACCACCTCCCCGAGCCGGCCGAGCTGGCGCGGGGTGATGGTGTAGAGGTAGTAGGTGTACGGGTCGCCGGCGTAGTTCTTGCTGGAGACGGCGAAGGTGTCCCGGCCGCGCAGCTTCTTCTCCGTCTCCGGGTCACCCCACAGGGAGATGCCCACCATCATGTCCGGGAAGCGATCGCGGGGCACCTTGATCTGCCCGTTCGTGGCGCAGTAGGTCGGCAGGCGCTTGTAGAACGCCTCGATGCGGTCCATGTACAGGGTGGGCTCGCCGCCGATCAGGATGGCCAGGTTGACCCCGCGCTCCCGCTCGCGCTCGATGAACTCGACCCAGCGGGCGGGATCCTTCTCCTCCCGGGCCGCCTTGTGCTCGTCGGAGGAGAAGAAGAAGCAGCCCTTGCAGCGCAGGTTGCAGCGGTCGGTGACGTCGTAGATGGAGCTGCGGATGTTGAGGCGCGAGATGCGCTTGTAGCGCTCGTACCATTCGTCATCCAGCAACGAACGGACCGTGTTCATCGGATCGCCTCTCCTCGGCGGGCATCGCGCCTCAGCTCGGGCGGACGCTCTCTCCCGGGGGCGCCACCAGGTGCCGGCACAGGTTCTGGCCCTTGTCGTAGCCGGTGACCCAGACCGCCAGGTAGGTGTCCACGTAGTCCAGCCAGGCGCGGAAGGTGTCGGGATCGGTCGCGTGCCGGTGCAGCCGGGCGGTGACCACCGCCGAGCCGGAGGCGTAGTGCCGGCAGTCGGCGCAGTCGGTGTCCGGCACGCAGCAGGCCGCGCTGCGGTCCCAGTTCAGATCGGTGCGGTACTGGCGGAAGGAGCGTCCCAGGCCGATGTCCGTGGACGGGTTCATGCGCGGGTAGGAGCAGCCGAACAGGTCGTGCAGCCCCTTCGCGTGCGTGTGCGCCACGGCGCTGTAGGTGGAGAACAGCACGGCCCCGGGGTGGGCGTCGAGCAGCTCCAGCATCATCCGGCGCGTGGCCAGCAGGCTGTCCGGGGTGTGGGTCAGCCCGCCCTGGTGCCCGACGGGCGCCGAGAACATGTTGAAGGTGACCTTGCAGCCGGCGGCCGCCAGGCGCGCGACCACCCCGCGCGCCTCCTCGACGTTCTGGCGGGTGAAGGTGTACACGAACACCGCGCGCGTGTCCCCGGCGTAGTTGTCCATCTGGCGAGACAGCAGCGCCCGGGCCCGGCGCACCCGCGCGCTGGTCTGGTCGTCGCCCCACACCGAGATGTGCAGCTTGTAGCCCACCGAGGCGGGGATCCGGCGAACGCCGTTGGTGGCGATGCAGCCCAGCGGCTGCTCCTGGTGGCACACCTCGAGCAGCTCCGGCACCAGGGCCGGCTCGGCCCCGGCCAGCACCACGAAGGTGATGCCCCGCGCCCGCTCGGCCCGCATCAGCGCCCGCCAGGCCTCGGGCGAGCCGTTCTCGTGGGCGTGCTGCTTCTCGCCCTCGAAGTAGTAGCAGCCCTCGCAGCGGATGTTGCAGCGGTTGGACATGTCGTAGGTGGACTCGCGCAGGAAGAAGAACTTGCGCACCCGCTCCCAGCGGGCGGCCACCTGGGGATCCTGGAGCAGCTCGGTGAACTTCCACCTGCGGGCCGGCCGGACCGGCTGGACCGGCTGGACGAGCTGCAGCGGACGCACGGGCGCGGCCTCGCGCGCGGGCGCGGGCTGCGCCAGCGGGACGAACTCGGGCACGTGCCTGCTCGTCTGACCCAGCTTGGACATGCTGCCTCCAACCCGCCGCGCTTCAGCCCGCCATGCGAGCGTGCACGTACTCCGCGATGAGCCGGAGGTTCTTGAGCTTCGGGTAGTCGTCCTCGTCGATGGTGATGCCGTACTCGTCCTGGAGCACCAGCACCACGGCCGTCAGGTCCATCGAGTCGATGCCCAGCTCGTCGACCAGATCCAGGCCGCGATCGAAGGAATCGGCGGTGACGTCCTCCAGCTTGAGCTCGGAGATGATGATCTCTGCCACGCGCTGCTCGACTGCCTTGATGTCCGGTTTCACGCCCTCTCCCTCCGGCCTGGCCGGCTCACCGACGGGTCATGCGCTCCGCTCGAGGGGTCGTTCAAGCCCGTCTCGCCTGACGAATCACCTCGCAGAGCTTGATGCTGCTAACATCCCGAACGGCTGAAGTCAAGGACGCTCCAGAGAACAACGGATTCCAATTATCCCGATTCCATGGGCAGGGTCAAGCCCCAGAAACCATGACGAGCACACCTCTGCCCACATCTTCCTCTCCCTCCCGGAGCTGGAACTCGGCCCGGAGCGAACCTCCGTCCCGGGTGCACGCGAGCCGGATCTCCAGCCTGGCCCCGGGGCGGAGCGCTTTCCTGAAGCGCACGCGCTTGAAGCGCTCCGCCGCCCACGCCGCCCTGGGCAGCTCCAGGCCGCGCAGCACGGCCTCCTCCACCAGGGCCAGCAACCCCAGGCCGGGGAAGATAGGATTTCCCGGGAAGTGCCCATCGAACCAGGGTGAATCCGGCCTGAGCACCACGTCCGCCTCGACCTGCCCGGGCCCGGGAGAAGCGCAGCCATCCAGGTGCAACCAGGCCTGAGCGTCCAAGGGTTCACCTCGCTCGTGCTTCGACGGCGACCCGGCCAGCCTCTTCAAGGCGCCCCGGTCACCACAGGATCGTGCTGCCCAGGCCTGCGCTCACGGCGTCGGGCGCGCGCAGCAGATCCAGCCCCAGGCTCCCGTCCACCTGCCAGTGGGGCACGGGCCGGAAGGCGAAGCCCACCTGGAGCACGGCCCGGGCGTCGTCCTGGGCGAGCTCGGGGATCTGGCCATAGCCCTCGAGGAACAGGCGGGTGCGCTCGCCGGCCTCGAAGCCCAGCGCCAGGCTGACCAGGTAGATGCGGTCCTGGGCCGAGGAGCCGGCGCCCAGGCCGAGGACGTCCACGCCGAAGTTGGCCCGCGCGTCGACCCAGTCCGCGAGCTCCACCTCGCCCGTCAGGGCCAGCGCGAGGCTCACCCCCTTCGAGTCGTAGGCCTCGCCCCGCAGCGGCAGCCCGACCATGCCGAGCAGGCCGACGTCGAAGCTCTCACCCAGGGAGAAGGTGTACTTGCCGCCCAGCGACAGCGGGCCCATCTCGACCTCGCCCGGGCCCGTGTCCGGGAAGGTGGCCTCGAGCCCGGCGAAGCCCACCCGCACCTCGCCCCCGCCGCCCAGGCCGTAGCGCACCAGCAGCCGCGGGAGCGTGAGGAGCTGGGTGTCCTCGCCCACGTGGTACCCGAGCCCGAGCTCGAACAGGGCGAAGCCCGCGGGCGCGACCTGGCTGGAGGCGCTCATGGTGGGCCGCTCGGACACGAGCTCGGGCGGGGGGCCGGGCACCACCGGGGCCTTGGGGTCCGCCGGTTCGAGCGGGGCGGGCGGCGGCGGACCGGCGCCGTCCTCGGCCCAGGCCCCCAGCCCCGCGAGCCACACGGCCAGCCCCACGCTCCAGACGCTCGCCCACGCGCTGCGCATCGGACCTCCACCTCCAGGGCGAGGCACACTACCACGAAGGCGCGCGGCGGTGTAGCATCGCGCGCATGCCCGAGCTGCCCGAAGTAGAGACCATCGTGCGCGCCATCCGGCCCGCGCTCGTGGGCCGGCGCATCACGGGCTTCGAGGCGAGCTGGCCCCGCCAGGTGCAGCCCTCGGTGGACGCGGTGCGCGCGGCGCTCCTCGGCCGCCGCGTCCAGGCCGTCTCCCGGCGGGGCAAGTACGTCGTGCTCGAGCTCGGCGGCGGGGCCGGGCTGCTCGTCCACCTGAAGATGTCCGGGCGGCTGTGCGTGGCCGAGGGGCACGGCCAGGAGCGGCCGCAGCACCAGCGGGCCGTGCTGCGGCTCTCGGGCGGAGCGCCGCTGCGCTTCTACGACGCCCGCAAGTTCGGCCGGCTGCGCTTCGCCCCGGAGCTCGCCGCGGCGCTCTCGGGCCTCGGCCCCGAGCCGCTGGACCCGGCCCTCGGCCCGGCCCGCTTCCACGCCATGCTGTCCGCCCGGCGGCGCCAGCTCAAGCCGCTGCTGCTCGACCAGTCCTTCCTGGCCGGGCTGGGCAACATCTACACCGACGAGGCGCTCTTCCGCGCCCGCCTGCACCCGCGCCGCAGCTCCGCGGGCCTCGACGCCCGCCAGGCCCGGGCCCTGCTCGCGGCCATCCGGGCGGTGCTTTTGCAGGCCATCGCCTGCGCCGGCACCTCGCTCGACTGGATCTACCCGGGCGGGCGGATGCAAGCACGCCTGCGGGTGTACGGGCGCGAGGGCGAGCCCTGCCCGCGCTGCCGCGCCCCCCTCCGCGCCCAGGCGGTCGGCCAGCGCACGGCCCACTTCTGCCCCCGCTGCCAGCCCGCCCCGCGGAGCCGGGCGTGATCGTCTCGGTCAGCCGCAGGTGCGACGTCCCGGCCCACCAGGCCGGCTGGTTCGTCGAGCGCCTGCGCGCGGGCTTCGCCGAGGTGTCCAACCCCTTCAACCCCCGCCAGATCTCCCGGGTGAGCCTGGCGCCCGCGGACGTGGACGCCTTCGTGTTCTGGACCCGGGACGGGCGGGGGTTCGGGCCGGCGCTCGACGAGGTGGAGGCCCGCGGCATCCCCTGCGTCGTGCTGCACACCCTCACGCCCTACGGCGCCGATCTGGAGCCCGGCGGCCGGCCGGAGGCCGAGCGGCTGGAGAGCTTCCTGCGACTGTCGGACCGCCTCGGCCCCGAGCAGATCGCCTGGCGCTACGATCCGATCCTGTTCGGCTCGGGCTGGGGCCCGGACTTCCACCGGCGCGCCTTCGCGCGCCTGTCCCAGGCGCTCGAGGGGCGCACCCGCCGGGTGATCGTCAGCCTGGTGGACTACTACCGCAAGGTGGAGCGCCGCCTGCGCCCGCGCGAGGCGGCCGGGGCCGAGTTCCTGCGCACCCCGCTCTCCTCCTCCGCCGCGCGCGCCCTGCTGGCCGAGCTGCCGGTCGTGGCGGCCGGCCGCGGCCTGGCCCTGCAGTCCTGCGCGGCGCCCGGGGAGCTGGCCGGGCTGGGGATCCAGGCCGGGGCGTGCATCGACGCGGCCTGGCTCGGGGCGCTCACCGGCCTGCGGCTGGCCGCGGGCAAGGACCCCGGCCAGCGCCCGGCCTGCCGCTGCGCGCGCTCGCGCGACATCGGCCGCCACGGACCCTGCCCGACCGGCTGCCTGTACTGCTACGCCTGCCCGTGAGGCGCTGGCATCGCCCGTTCGGGTCATGGTAGGTTGGCAGCGATGCGCGCCACGGACTCCCAGGTCGCCCAGCTCCTGCTCAACACCAAGCTGATCGACCAGTTCCAGTACCAGGCGGTGGCGGAGCGCCAGGCCCGGACGGGCGAGCGGTTCCACCTGCTGGTGATCGAGCTGGGCATGGTGGCCGAGGAGCGGGCCATGAGCTCCCTGGCCCAGGTCTCCAACATCCCGCTGGTGGCGCTGGAGAAGATGAAGGTCGATCCCCGCGCGGTGGCCTGCCTGCCCGGCGCCTTCTGCAAGCGCCACAACGCGTTCCCCTGCGCGCTGCGCGACGGGGGCAAGACGCTGTGGCTGGCCATGGCCGACCCGCTGGACGAGGATGCGCTGCAGGCCGCGCGCCAGCACTTCGGCGCGGGCACCATCCGCCCGCTCACCGCGCTGCCCAGCGAGATCGGCGCCTACATCCAGGCCTACTACGGCGCCGAGCTCGACGCGGCCGCCTCCAGCCCCTTCGGCGGGGCCGCCATCGACCTGTCGATGTCGCCCGAGGAGGAGGAGGAGGAGTTCAAGATCACCGACATGTCGGGCCACACCCTGGTCAAGCACCGCGGCGAGCTGGGGGCCGAGGCCCCGCCGGCCGCCGTCCCGGCCCGGGCGCCCGCGCGGCCGGCCGTCCCGGAGCCCCGGGCCGCGGGGCCCGAGCCGATGCTCGACCAGCGCCTGGAGCGGCTGGAGCGCAACCAGCAGAAGGCCGCCCGGATCATCCGGGCGCTGATGGGGCTCTTGCTGGAGAAGGGCTTCTTCTCCCAGGACGAGTACCACGCCAAGGTCAAGTGACGGCGCCGCGCCGCCCGGCCCAGAGGAGGACCCGATGAGCGACCCGATCCAGACCGCCCTCGCCCGCGTCCCGTACGGCGTGAGCGTGGTGACCGTGGGCGTGGGCGGCGCGGAGAGCGGGCTGACCGTCTCCTGGCTCAGCCAGTGCTCGTCCAGGCCGCCCATGCTGTGCTTCTCCATCCACCCGCACCACTACAGCCGGGAGTTGCTCCAGGATCACCCGCACTTCGTGGTCAACCTGCTGCGGAGCGGGCAGCAGGAGCTGGCCGCGCGCTTCGCCCGGACCGCCCTGCAGAAGGAGAGCAAGCTCGACGGGCTGGCGACGCGCCCGGCGCCCAGCGAGTGCCTGCTGCTGGAGGACGCCCTGGCCTGGTTCGACTGCCGGGTGGCCGGGCTGCACGAGGCGGGCGATCACCTGCTGGTGGTGGGCGAGATCGAGGCCGCGGGCGTGCTCGGCGACGGGTCGGCCATGACCACGGCCGAGGGGCTGCGCTACCGCCCGAAGTGAGCCGCGGGCGCGGCCGCCGATCCGCCCACATCACCCGGGCGCGGCCGCCGACCTGCCCGGCTCAGAAATCCATGATGAACGAGTAGGTGTCCTCGTTGAGCTTGCTCTGCACCTTGAAGCCGCTCTTGTAGAAGACCGCCTGCATGGCCTTGTTCTCGCGCAGCACCTCGGCGGTGAAGCCGGCGATGCCGTTGCGGCGGGCGACGGTGGCGAGCTGGGCCAGCATGAAGCGGCCGATGCCCCGGCCCTGCCAGCCGTCGCGCACGGTGAAGGCCACCTCGGCCCGGTTGGTCTTGGGATCGAGGTAGAACCGCCCGATGGCCACGATCATCTCGCCGTGGGCCTCGGGCACGGTGCCCGCCAGGGCCACGTCGTTGCGGTGGTCCACGTACACGAAGTTCTGCACCTGCTTCTGAGGCAGACGCTTCATGTGGGACATGAAGCGGTAGTAGATGGTCTCGCGCGACAGGGCGTAGAACAGCTCCTTGTAGGCCTCCTCGTCGGTCGGGCGCATGGCGCGGAAGGTGATCTCCCCGCCGTCGTCGAGCAGCATGCGCGTGCGCGTCTCGGGCGGCTCGATGCGGATGCGGCCCTCCACGTCCGCCAGCTCGCTGCGCAGGTACTTGTACTCGATGGCCTTGCGCAGCAGCTCTTCGCGGTAGTCCGGGTGGGCGATGGAGATGAGCGCCAGCGCGCGCTCCTGGACGCTCTTGCCGTGCAGGTAGGCCACCCCGTACTCGGTCACCACGTAGTGCACGTCCCCGCGCGTGGTGACCACCCCGGCGCCCGGGCTGAGCTGGGCCACGATGCGGGACTTGGTCCCGCGCAGGGCGGTCGAGGCCAGCGCGATGATGGCCTTGCCGTGCTCGGCGCGGGCCGCGCCGCGGTTGAAGTCCACCTGGCCGCCGATGCCGGAGAAGAAGCGCGTGCCCAGGGAGTCGGCGCACACCTGGCCGGTGAGATCGACCTCGAGCGCCACGTTGATCGCCACCATGTGCTCGTGCTGCGCGATGCGGAAGGGATCGTTGACGTACTCGGTGGGGTGGAAGGCGAAGGCCGGGTTGTCGTCGATGTAGTCGTACAGGCGGCGGGAGCCGGTGCAGAAGGAGGCCACCACCTTGCCGCGGTCGAAGGACTTGCGCGCGCCGGTGATCACCCCGGCCTCGATCATGTCCAGGATGGAGTCGTTGAGCATCTCCGTGTGGATGCCGAGGTCCCTCTTGTCCTTCAGGTTCTCGAGCGCGGCGTGCGGGATGCGGCCGATGCCCAGCTCGAGGGTGGCGCCGTCCTCCACCAGGCCGGCGATGTACATGCCGATGCGCCGGGTGGTCTCGTCCGTCTCGGTCGGCTTGGTCTCCAGCAGCGGCATGTCCACCGGCACCATGAGGTCGAGATCGTGCACCGACAGCAGGCTGTCGCCGCGGGTGCGCGGCATCTGCGGATTCACCTGGGCGATCACCAGGGAGGCGTTCTCCGCGGCCGAGCGCACGATGTCGACCGAGATGCCCAGGCTGACCATGCCGCGCGCGTCGGGCGGGGTGACGTGGATGAGCGCCACGTCGATGGGCAGCCGGCCCGAGCGGAACAGGCGCGGGATGTCGGACAGGAAGATGGGGGTGTAGTCCCCCAGCCCCTCCTGGATGAGGTCGCGCACGTTCTCGTTGATGAAGAAGGAGTTGACCGAGAAGTGCTGGGTGAGCTCCCGCTGGGCGTAGGGCGCGTCGCCCATGGTCAGCAGGTGCACGATCTTGATGTCCGACAGCTCCGCGGAGCGGGCGGTCAGCGCCCGCACCAGCGCCAGCGGCTGGGCGCAGCCCGTGCCGATGAACACCCGGTTGCCCGGCCGGATGCGCGCCGCGGCCTCCTCGGGGGTGGCCAGCAGGTGTCTGTACTTCTCCTGCCAGCCGGGGTCGTAGCTCGGCTTCCTGTCGCTCACGGCGCGACCCCCTTGGCGATGACCAGGCGGGCGTCCGCCACGATCGACTCCTGGCCCGGGCGGCCGACGATGAACGGGCTCACCTCCACCTCGCGCACCTGGGGGAAGTCGGTGGCCAGCTGGCTCAGGCGCTGCAGCGCGCTGGCGATGGCCGCCACGTCCATGCCCACGCGCGCCTTGCGGGCCTCGATGGTCTGGAAGGAGCGGGTGCTCTTGAGCATCTGCAGGGCCTCGTCCTCGGTGATGGGCGCCAGGTAGAAGGCCACGTCCTCCAGGACCTCGATCGCGATGCCGCCCAGGCCGAACATGAGCAGCGGGCCGAACTCCGGATCGCGGGTCATGCCCACCACCACCTCCAGGCCGCGCGGGCACATCTTCTCCACCACCAGGCCCTCGATCAGCGCGTCCGGGCGCTGCTTCTGGATGCGCAGCATGATCAGGTCGAACCCGTCGCTGACCTGCTCCGGGTTGACCAGCCCCAGGCGCACGCCGCCCACGGCGGACTTCTGCACGATGTCGGGCGAGACGATCTTCAGCACCACCGGGTAGCCCAGCCGCTCGGCCGCCTCCACGGCCTCGTCGGCGGTCGTCACCAGCTGGCCCTGGGGGATGGAGAAGTCGTAGGCGGCCAGCACCTCCTTGGCCATGAACTCCTCGACGTCCGTGCGCCCCTCGCGCTCCACCCGGCGCAGGATGCGCTCCACGCGCCGGCGGTTGACCGGGTAGCGGGTGACCACGCGCGGCGGGCGCCGCCGCCAGGTGGCGTACTCGCACAGCGCGCCCAGGGAGCGGGCCGCCCGGTGCGGGGCGGGGAAGTCGGGCACCCCGGCCGCCACCAGCGCCTGGCGAGCCTCCACCACCCCGCCGCCGCCCATGAAGGCGGCCAGCGCCGGCTTGCTGTGGTCGAGGCAGGCCACCAGCGCGCGGGCCGTCTCGACCGGGCGGGTGGAGGCCTGGGGCGCGAGCACCAGCACGATCCCGTCCACGCCGGGATCGGCCTGCACGCTGCGCACCGCCTCGGCGAACCGGGCGGGATCCGCGTCGCCCAGCACGTCCACCGGGTTCTCCACGCCCGCCTCGGGCGGCAGGAGCTTGCGCAGCGCGGCCAGCGTCCCCTGGCCGAGGGCCGCGAGCTGCATGCCGTGCTGCTCCAGCGCGTCGGCGGCCATGATGCCCGGGCCGCCCGCGTTGGTCACCACGGCCATGCGGGGGCCCCGCGGCAGGGGCTGGCTGACCAGCGCGCGGGCCGAGTCGAGCAGCATCTGGAAGGACTCGGCCCGCACCACGCCCGAGCGCTTGAAGGCCGCGCCGTAGGCCATCTCCGCCGCCGGCGGTTCGCCCAGGTGGGCCGCGGAGGCCCGCGCGCCCGCGCCCGTGCTGCCGGTCTTCAGCAGGATCACCGGTTTCACCGAGGACAGCGCCTCGGCCACCTTGAGGAAGTCGCGCCCGGCGCGGATGTACTCCAGGTAGCCGATGACCACCCGGGTGGTCGGGTCGCCGAGCAGGTGCTCGAACACGTCGATCTCGTCGACGTCGAGCTTGTTGCCCAGCGCGATCAGCTTGGAGATGCCCACCCCGCGGCTGGCCGTCCAGTCCAGGATGGCCGCGGCCAGCGCGCTGGACTGCGACACCACGGCGATGGAGCCCACGGGCGGGAGGTGCTCGACGAAGGTGGCGTTCAGCCCGTGGGCGCGGTTCACCACCCCCAGGCTGGAGGGGCCCAGCAGGCGCACCCCGCGGGCCTTGCAGGCGGCCAGCAGCTCCCGCTCGAGCTCCCCCTTCTCCGAGCCCACCCGCCGCTCGAGCGGGGTGGCCACCTGGATGGCCTGCGCGCCCGCGCCCAGCGCGGCCTCGACCGCGGCCTGCACCTCCCGGGCCGGCGTGGCCACCACCGCGAGGTCCACCGCCTGACCGAGCTCGGTCGCGACCGGCCGGCCGTCGAGCTGCCCGCCCTGCGGGTGCACCAGCACGATCTCGCCCCCGAAACCGCCGGCGCACAGGTTGTGGGCCACGCGGTGGCCGAGGTCGCCGGGCTCCGGGGAGGCGCCCAGCACGGCCACGCTCTCGGGGGACAGCAGCGCGTCGAGCTTCATGGCCGCACCCTTTCTGGCGTCCTCACGCCCCAGGCTTTCCGCCCGGCTCGGGCGGGGCGACGGAGGCCAGCAGCCGCAGGATCACGTCGGGATCGGCGGCCGCCTCCACCCGCTCCAGCCCCTGCGTGTCGCCCTCGGCGATGCGCCGGAGCACCGAGCGCAGCAGCTTGCCGCTGCGGGTGTAGGGCAGCTCCTGCACCACCTGGACGGACACGGGCTCGGCCTCCGGCCCGAGGCGCTCGCGCAGCCGGGCGCTCACCAGCTCGGCCAGCCCGGGCCCACGGGTGGACTGCACGAAGGCCCAGGTGCGGTCCTCCTGGCCGGGGGCCTGGAAGCGCACCACGGCCACCCGGTCCACGCCCTCCAGGCTGGCGATCATGGCCTCCAGCTCGGAGGTGGCCACCTGGAGCTCCTCGGGCCGGTCCACGCGCACCTCCCCCATGGTCCACAGCAGCCCCTCGCGATCGATGCGCATGCGCACCCCGTTGGGCAGGGGCGGCGCGAGCCGCTGCAGCTCGAGGGCCACGCTCGGCGCGACCGCGCGCAGCGCCAGCAGCCCGCCGTAGTTGACCGGGCAGGGCTGGCCGCGCTCATCGACCACGGCCACCTGGAAGCCCGGCGCGGCCTGCATCACCGAGGCCGGCCGCACGGCCTGGGCCGCCGGGCAAGGCCCGGCCAGGAAGCCGCCCGCCTCCGGCCGGCACAGCGCCTGCACCACGTGGGTCTGGCCGTCGAACAGCCGCTCGCGGACCTCGCGGTACAGGCCCGGGCTCACGGCCTCGCCCTCGATCACCAGCAGCCGCGGGCCCGCCAGGCGCGGGGCGGCCTCCTCCGGGGCGGCCCCGGGCGCGGCCTCGGCCGGCGCGTAGCGCTGGAGCGAGCGCACCTGGATCACCAGCACCCGCGGCCGGCAGGCGGCCAGCGCCGCGCCGAGCTCCGCGGGGGTCTGGACCGAGCGGGCGCGCGGCAACACCAGCCGCCCGCCCCCGGCCAACGCGCCCAGGGCCACGGCGGCGAAGGTCGAGTGGTGCGCCGGAACCTGCAGCCAGTGGGCGTCGCCGGCGCCGCGGCCGTCCAGCAGGTGCCGGTAGGCCGACAGGGCCGAGACCAGCAGGCCCGCGGCGGGCACGGCGAAGGCCTGGCCCGAGGACTCGTGGTGCAGGACCGCCGGGTGCATGGGCTCCAGGGCCAACGGCTCGGGCGGGGCGGAGGGCGCGCGCTCCCAGCCGGGCTCGAGCACCAGGCGGCGCGGCAACCCGCGCAGCAGCTCGGCCGCGGCGGGCTCGCACACGCCCGCCTTGCAGCCGGCCGCCTGGCCGCGGCGCTCGACGCGCCCGGGATCGCCGAGCTGCGGATCCAGCGGCACGCAGGTCAGCCCCAGCCACAGGCAGGCCAGCTCGGCCGCCAGGAGCTCGGTCGAGCGCGGCAGGGCGAGCAGCACCCGCGCGGCCGGGGGCAGGCCCCAGGCCTGGAAGACCGTCGCCAGCGCCCCCACCCGGGCGCCGAGCTCGGCCCGGCTCCAGGTCGTCGCCGCGCGGCCGTCCCAGCCGGTCAGCACCGGCTCCTCGGCCCTGCCGGCCAGGCAGGCCTGGACCGGGCTCAGCCGCCCGCCCGCGAACCACACCCCGGGCCCACCGGCCTCGGCGAAGGGGGTCCGCCAGGGCAGCTCGCGGGCCTGCTCGGCCCAGAAGGCCGGCGGATCCTGCTCCGCCCGCCGCAGCAGCTCCGCGTAGGCCGCCGCGCCGGAGATGCGCGCGCCGGCGCGCAGCCCCTCGGGCGGCTCCAGCCGGCCGAGCCCCAGCAGAGACATGCGATCGCCCGCCGCGCTCATGACTGCCTCCCGGCCTGGCGCAGGTTGATGAGCAGCACCGCCAGCGCGATGGAGCAGAGCTTGCTGCGCGCGCTGTCACCCCGCGAGGTGAGGATGATGGGGCTCTCGCCGCCGATGATCACCCCCGCGGTGGTGGCCCCCGAGGTCACGGTGAAGGCCTTGTAGATGGCGTTGCCGGCGTCGATGTCGGGCACCAGCAGCACGTCCGCGTCGCCCTGGATGCGGCCCGGGTAGCGTTTCTCGTGCGCCGAGGAGGGCGACAGGGCGAGATCCACCGACAGCGGGCCCTCGATGATCACATCCTCGCGGCCCTGGAAGGCCTGGGCGATCTCCTGGCCCTCCAGCGAGGACAGCACGGCCTTGGAGGGCTTCTCCACGGCCGAGATCACCGCCACCTTGGGCTTGCGGAAGCCCAGCAGGTGCATGGCCCCGAGGGCGTTCTCCAGGATGGCCTCGCGCGCCGGGACGTCCGGGGAGGTGTTCATGGCCGCGTCGGTGACCGCCACCAGCTTGGGCCGGCCGGGGATCTCGAAGAAGCCCAGGTGGCTCAGCCGCAGGTGCGGGCCGGTCAGCCCCCGCGCCTTCAGGTAGCCCAGGTAGCCCTTGAGCACCTCCGCGGTCGTGGCGTTGCCCTTCATGACCGTGTCCGCCAGGCCCGCCACCAGCAGCTCGGTGGCCGTGGCCACCGGGTTGGCGGTGTCCACGATGGCGATGTTCTGGTCGTCGATGGGCACGTCCAGCTCCCAGGCCAGCTGGGAGACGGCCGCGTAGGGCCCGAGCAGCAGGAAGCGGGCCATGGGGCCGTCGGGCTGCTCGGTGGCCTCCTTGATGGCCAGCAGCGCCTCGTCGCAGTCCGCGCCCACCAGCGCGATGGTGGGCGAGGCGCCGGTCGCGGCCGCGCGGACCACCTCGTCGAGCCGGCTCGGGGCGCGCAGCTCGCGCCGGGCCGGGTCGGCCCCGCCGAAGATGGGCACCTCGGCCACGGCCTCCAGCCGCTCGCGCTCGATCGCCAGCCGGTCGCGCACCTCGACGTAGGTCTGGCGGGCCTCCTGCTCGGCGCAGGCCTTGAGCAGGCCGGCCGCCAGGGCCGACTGCTCCACCGAGCCCGGCACCCGCGCCACGGGCACGGGCAGCGGGAGGCGCGCGGCGATCCGCCGGCAGAAGTCCGCGGCCCGGGCCAGGCCGCCGGTCAGCACCACCAGATCCAGCGGCCGCTCGGCGGCCGAGAGCGACAGGATGCAGCCGGCGATGCGCGCCACGAAGAACTCCGTCACCAGGCGGATCTTCTCCTGCTGCGCGGGGCTCGCCCCGCGCTCGGCGAACTCGAACAGGGCCTTGAAGTCGTGGGTGCCCGCCAGCGCCACCAGCCCGCCGGCCGAGGTCACGTCCCGCCGCAGGTCGTCGAGCGAGTAGCTGTGGCTCTCCATCAGCCGCAGGATGTGCTGCAGGGGCAGGGCGCCGGAGCGGTTGGCCGAGGGCATGCCGCCGAAGCCGTGCGAGACCGCCAGCATGCGGCCGTCCAGGTGCCGGGCGGCCGACATGCCGCCGCCCATGTGGCAGGTGACCAGGTGCAGCTCGCTGCGCCGGGCGCCGAGCGTCTGCGCCACCAGCTCGGCCACCGCCCGCTGGTTCAGGTAGTGCACGGGCGTGCCGTCGTTGCGGATGCGCGCCGAGCCCGTCAGGCGCTCGGCCGGCTCGAGCTCGTCCACGGTGACCGGATCGGTGGTGGTCAGCACCACGTCCGGACCGATGCGCTCGCCGAGCTTCAGCGCCATGGGCACGCCCAGGTTGGAGGCGTGGGACACGGCGGCGTGCGCCAGATCCTCGAGCATGCGCTCGGAGATGCGGTAGGTGCCGCTGGCGACCGGCGCCATGAGCCCGCCGCGGGCGGCGATGCCCGTCACCTCCAGCAGGTTCAGCCCCGAGCTCTCCAGCCAGCCGGCCACCTGGGCCACCCGCTCCTCCAGCCCGTCCGGCGCGCCGGCCTCCACCCGCAGCTCGTCCGAGGCGAGCAGCACCAGCCCGTTGTAGACCGTGACCTTGGTCGAGGTGGAGCCCGGGTTGAGCACCAGGGAGCTCCAGCGCACCTTGCGCACCAGCGCGGACAGGTCTGGCCCCAGCAGCCGCACCAGGACGGGATCCTCCTCGCCCGGACGGCAGGCCGCCAGCAGCCCCTCGAACTCGGAGGTGAGCGCGTCGCCCGCCGCCTGGAGCGCGCGGCGCAGCTCCGTCCCCTCCTGGATGCGTTGCCTCAGCTGGGTCCAGTCCATGGCCTCACTCTCCGGGTGCCGATGACACGCCGCTTCATGAGCCTTATGCCAAAAGCACCGGAGAACCGCAAGGCTGGCCCGGGGCAGCGGCCGGCTGGCGCTGTTGACTCCCCGGGCCCGGCTGTGGGACAAGGAGCGGTCATGGAGCCGGCCGCGCCCCAGTCCGCGCCCAACCCTTCCTGGTGGCAGAGGAATCGACTGCCCCTGGCGATCTTCGGCGTCGCCCTCTGCGTCCTCGCGGCCACCAGCGCCGACCGCCTGCTCTCCCAGTCCCGGGCCCCGCACTTCGTGTACCAGGCGGACGCCTTCCTGCACGGCCAGCTCGAGCTCCGGGTCCCGCCACCCAACGACAACGACTGGATCCTGTTCGAGGGCAAGCACTACGTGAGCTTCCCTCCCGTGCCGGCCGTGCTGATGACGCCGTTCGTGGCGGTGTTCGGGCTCGGCTTCAACGACGTGCTGTTCACCCTGTGCTTCGGCGCGCTGAACGTGCTGCTCATGTTCCTGGTCCTCCAGCGGCTCGGGCGGGAGGGGCTGAGCGGGCTGGACGTGCGCGGGAACCTCTGGCTGACCGCCCTGTTCGGCTTCGGGACCCTGCACTACGTCTACACCGTGCTGGGCGAGGTCTGGTTCACCGCCCAGGTCCTGGGCGTCACCTTCAGCCTGCTGTACGTCCTCTGCGCCATCCGGGCCGAGCGGCCGATCCTGGCCGGGCTCTGCCTGGTCCTGGCCTTCGACTGCCGGGCCAACCTGGCCTTCACCGCGGGCTTCTTCCTGCTCCAGCTCGTCTTCCCCCGGCAGGCGGACGGCCGCCTCGCGGCGGGCTCGTGGAGCGTGGCGCTGCGCAAGCTCGCGCTGTTCGGGGTTCCCATCGCCCTGGTGGGCACCGCCCAGATGCTCATGAACCATGCCCGCTTCCACGACGCCATGGAGTTCGGCCACGTGTTCCTGGGCGGCCCGGCCGGGCGGCGCATCCAGGAGCACGGCATGTTCTCCTGGTACTACCTCGAGTGGAACCTGCACGCGCTGTTGCTGCGCCTGCCGGTGGCCCTCGAGCGGTTCCCGTGGATCGGTTACAACGCCGACGGGATGAGCATCTTCCTCACCACCCCGGTGTTCGTACAGCTCCTCTGGCCCAGGGCGCGCCCGTGGATGGTCCCCATCCTCTGGGCCACAGCCCTGCCCGCCCTGGCGCTTCCGCTCTTCTACCAGAACTCGGGCTACGTGCAGTTCGGCTACCGCTTCTCCCTCGACATCACCCCGTACCTGGTGATGCTGCTCGCGGTGGGTAGGATGCCGCTGAACCGCTGGACCAAGGCCCTCATCCTGCTCGGGATCGCGGTCAACCTGGTGGGCGCCGTCGCCTTCAAGCGCTCCGGACCGGTCTGACAAATTCAGCTTTGTTTTCAATTGAGTCAGGTTGACTCTGCAGTCGATCCGGACCTGGCTGGGTCGATTGGTCCGCTTCGGGTCGATTTTTGTTGACTTCGGATCGCTCCCGACTAGACTGACATGTCAGTTTTGTAGCCTAGCAGACCACATCGCATCACAGACCTGGAGGATCTCCATGGCGGCACCCTCGGTCCTCGAGCGAATCGGGCTGGACATCGGCGCGCTGTACGTCAAGGCCGTGAGGCTGGACGCCGGCGGCAAGCCCGCGGGCAGCTTCTACGAGGCCCACCACGGCGATCCCGGCAAGTCCATCGAGGCGGCCCTGACGGCCCTGGGCGCCAGGTCCGGCACCCCCATCGGCATCACCGGCAACGCCGCGGCCCTGTACGCCGAGACCCTGGGGATCGAGCGGCTGGACCTCACCCGCTGCCAGATCGAGGCCATCGCCCGGCTGGTGCCGCAGGCGCGCTTCATCATCGACATCGGCGGCGCCTCGGCCACGCTGATCGAGCTGGACGAGCACGGCCGCTTCCTGGGGCACGCCACCAACTCCCTGTGCGCGGCCGGCACCGGCTCGTTCCTGGACGAGCAGGCCGCCCGCCTGGGCATCTCGCACACCGACGCGGCCTCCTTCGAGCACGTGGAGGAGCCCCCCACCATCGCCACCCGCTGCTCGGTGTTCGCCAAGAGCGACCTCATCCACCGCCAGCAGGAGGGCCACACCAAGGCGGCCATGTGGTCGGGCCTGTGCCGCGGCATGACCCGCACGCTGCTGGGCACCCTGCTGCACGGCCGACCGCTGGACAACCCCGCGGCCATCGTCGGCGGCGTGGCCCAGAACCGCGAGGTCATGCGCTGGCTGCGGGCGGCCTACCCCGGGCTGCTGCACGTGCCGGCCGAGCCCCACCTGTGCGCGGCCCAGGGCGCCGCCCGCCTGGCCAGCCAGGCCATCGCGCTCGGCCAGGGCCACTCCTTCGCCCGGCCGGTGCTGGCTGCGGACGACGGCAAGCACCCCTGGGCGCTGAGCCTGGAGCGCTCGAGCTACCCCACCTTCGCCACCCAGGAGTCGTGGGAGGACGAGGAGCACAACGAGATCCGCCTGGTGAGCTGGCCGGAGGGCCAGGCCGAGATCGCCGGGCACCTGGGCATCGACATCGGCTCGACCAGCACCAAGGCCCTGCTGCTGGACGCGGACGACCGGGTGGTGCTGGACGTCTACCGCAAGACCGGCGGCGATCCGATCGGGGCCACCAAGCTGCTCTTCCGGGCGCTGCGCGACGTGGAGCAGAAGAAGGGCGTCAAGCTCCGCATCCTGGGCGCCGGCACGACCGGCTCGGGCCGCAAGCTGGTGGGCAAGGTCATCGGCGCGGACGCCATCATCAACGAGATCAGCGCCCACGTGGCCGGGGCGGTCAAGACCGACCCCAGCGTGGACACCATCTTCGAGATCGGCGGCCAGGACTCCAAGTACATGCACGTGGTGGACGGGCACATCCGCGACTCCAACATGAACTACGTGTGCGCCGCCGGTACCGGCTCGTTCGTCGAGGAGCAGGCCCACAAGCTCGGCTACCCGGTCAGCCGGGTGGGCGCGGCCGTGCTGGGCCGCCGGCCGCCGCGCACCTCCGACCGCTGCACCGTGTTCATGGAGCAGGACGTCACCCGGCTGGTCCAGGGCGGCACCAGCCCGGAGGACGCGCTGGCGGGCGTGATGGTGTCGGTGGTCAAGAACTACCTGAACAAGGTGGTCGGCAACCGCCACTACAGCCGCAAGAAGATCTTCTTCCAGGGCGCCACCGCGCGGAACCAGGCGCTGGTGGCCGCGTTCGAGCGGGTGCTGGGCGTGCCCGTGGTGGTCTCGCCCTACTGCCACGTGATGGGCGCCTACGGGGTGGCGCTGCTGACCCGCCAGGCCATGCTGGAGCAGGGCAAGACCGAGTCCTCCTTCCGCGGGCTGGACCTCGACCGGCGCGAGATCCGCCTGCGGCACGACGTCTGCCACCTGTGCGCCAACGACTGCAAGATCTCCTTCGCCGACATCGAGGGCGTGGAGGCGTCCCCCTCGTGGGGCTACATGTGCGGCCGCGATCCGGAGGAGCAGCGCGTGCGGGTGAACACCCACGAGCGCGCGCTGCGCAAGCGCCAGAGCCTGTGGCGCGAGCGGGGCGCCCTCGAGGTGCCGGACGACGCCCCGGTCGTCGGCCTGCCCCAGGCGCTGACCACCTGGAGCTACCTGCCGCTGTGGCGCCGCTTCCTCAACCGCCTGGGCTACCGGGTACAGCTGTCCGGCCCGACCGACGACCGCGTGCGCGAGCTGGGCACGCGCATCACCGGGGCCGACTTCTGCTTCCCGGCCAAGATCGCCATGGGCCACGCCGCGGCGCTGGCCACCCAGGAGGGCGTGGACTTCATCCTCATGCCGCACATGGTGTCCGTGGTGCCCGGGCCCAACACCACCGCGGCCAAGTTCTGCCCCTACGTGCAGGCGCTGCCCTCCTACACCCGCACCGCGCTCGGGTTGAACGGCCTGCCGGCCAGCCGCATCCTGGCGCCGGTGGTGGATCTGCGCCTGAGCGAGGCCCGCCTGGTGGCCCGCCTGGTCGAGGCCCTGGCCGGTCCGCTGGGGCGCTCACGGCGCGAGCTCCGCGACGCCTGGCGCGACGCCGTGCGGGTCCAGGCGGACTTCGACGCCGCCTGCCTCGAGGAGGGGCGGAAGGTGATCGAGTCCGCCCGGGCCAAGGGCGAGCCGCTGCTGGTGCTGCTCGGCCGGCCCTACAACATGTACGACAGCGGCATGAACCTGGGCCTGCCCAAGAAGCTGGCCGAGCAGGGCCGCACGGTGATCCCGCTCGACATGCTGGAGACCGACACCCGCCTGCTGGGCACCCGCTACCGCAACACCTTCTGGAGCTACGGCCAGCGCATCCTGGCCGGCGCCGAGCAGATCTCGCGCGCCGACGACATGGCCGCCGTGTACCTGACCAACTTCAGCTGCGGGCCGGACAGCTTCCTGCTCACCTTCGCCGAGGAGATCTTCGCCAACCGGCCCTTCCTGGCGCTGGAGCTGGACGAGCACGGCGCGGACGCGGGCTACATGACCCGCATCGAGGCCTTCTTCGACGTGCTGCGTCGGCCGCGGGCCGCGTCGCAGCCCCGCCGGACGCACGCGCCCGAGCCGAATGATCTGCGCGACCGCATCATCTGGCTGCCGCCCATGCACCCCATGGGCGTGACCCTGATGGCCGCGGCCTTCCGCGCCCACGGCTTCGAGTGCAACCCCGTCCCGGCCGAGGACCGCGAGGCCTTCGAGCTGGGCCGCTCGCTCACCCGCGGCTCCGAGTGCCTGCCCAACGCGCTCACCCTGGGCTCCTTCCTCAAGGCGATCCAGGCCTCCAGCGAGCCCGCCCGCCGGCACGCGCTGTTCATGCCCACGGCCGAGGGACCCTGCCGCTTCGGCCAGTACTGCACCCTCCACCGCCAGGTGCTCGACCGCCTGGGGCTCACGGACGTGGCCATCATGTCGCCCTCGTCCTTCAACTCCTACCAGGGGCTGAGCGAGCCGGTGCGGCGGGACGTGTGGAAGGCGCTGCTCTTGGGCGACGTGCTGTTCAAGGCGGCCTGCAAGCGCCGACCGTACGAGCTGCACCGGGGCGAGACCGACCGGGTCGTGGCGCTCGAGCGGAAACGCCTCGAGGCCGTCATGGAGACCCGCGGCGACCTGCACGCGGCCACGCGCGCGGCCGTCGAGCGCATCGCGGCCGTGCCGCACCGGCCCGGCCAGAAGCCGCTGGTGGGCATCGTGGGCGAGATCTACGTGCGCTGCAACACCTTCTCCAACGAGGACGTGGTGGGCGCCATCGAGCGCTACGGCGGCGAGGCCTGGCTGGCGCCCATGTCCGAGTGGATCATCTACACGGCGACCATGCAGAACCTGAGCTTCAAGGACGGCGGCGCCAACCCGTTCAAGAAGTGGGTCTCCATGCTCAAGAACCAGTACATCTTCTGGCAGGAGCACAAGATGTACCGGGCGGCGGGCGAGTTCCTGGCCGACCGGCGCGAGCCCGACATGGCGGCCATGCTGGCCGAGGGCTTCAAGCTGCTGCCCTCCGAGTTCGAGGGCGAGGCCGTGCTCACCCTGGCGCGCGCCGCGGAGTTCGCCAGGCAGGGCGCCTGCATGGTGGTCAACTGCGCCCCGTTCGGCTGCATGCCCGGCACGCTGACCACCGCCATGTTCCGCGAGCTGGCCCCCAAGCTCGGCCTCCCGGTGGTGGGCATGTTCTACGACGGGCACGGCAACCTGAACAGCCGCCTCGAGGTGTTCCTCAGGAACGCGGTGGATCTCGCCCGGGGCTCCCAGCGGCCCGAGCTCCCCGCCCAGCCCGAGATCGCCCCGGAGATCCGCCCCCAGGCCTGAGCCCGGCTCAGCCCTCCGTCAGGTGCGCGAGCGCCACGTCCTCGGTGTCGAAGGCGCGCATCGGGCTCTTGGTCGCCCGGGTGTAGGCGTTCAGCAGGATGCGGCGGATGCCCGAGTCCACCCCGATCACCGCCACCCGCTCGCACTTCTTGGTGGCCTCCGGCGTGGCCAGCTCCTTGGCCCGGGCCATCACCCTGGGAGGCAAGTTGCAGCCGCGGATGTCCACCAGGATCCGCAGCGGCACCAGGGACTGCACGATGATCTTCATCGCCGCCTCGAGCGTCCGCAGCAGGTCTTCCTCCCTGATCTGGTTGGAGAAGTCTGCCAGCAGCAGCCTCTTCCCCGCGTGGTCCTTCCAGCTCACTGGCATCGGCGCACCCCTTTCGTCCCACGCCCTGGGGGATCTATGCACGGCGGTCGCCGGACCGTCAATGCTCGATCCAGGCCGGTGGGACTGTAGGGTTCCGGCCCCGGCGCCGACCCAGGGGCGAGAGGGAGATCGACAACCCATCATCCCCAAAGGGGGTTCGACATGTTCAAGCTTCCCGAGCTCGCGTACGCCTACGACGCCCTGGACCGGAGCATCGACGCCAGGACCATGGAGATCCACCACCAGAAGCACCACGGGGCCTACGTCACCAACCTCAACAAGGCCCTGGAGATCGCGGACGGGGGCAAGTGGCTGGAGCGGCCCCTCGAGGACATCCTGAGGAACCTGGCCGAGCTGCCCGAGGCCCAGCGCGCCGCGGTGCGCAACAACGGCGGCGGCCACTACAACCACTCCCTGTTCTGGCGGCTGCTCTCGCCGGACGGCGGCGGCAAGCCCACGGGCGATCTGGGCGGGACCATCGCCAACACCTTCGGGTCTTTCGAGAAGTTCAAGGAGCAGTTCTCGGCCGCCGCCCTGGGCCGCTTCGGCTCGGGCTGGGCCTGGCTCACCCTCGACGGGGGCAAGCTCGCCATCGCCAGCACCCCCAACCAGGACAACCCACTCATGGACGGCCGCGGGGCGCCGCTGGTCGGCCTGGACGTCTGGGAGCACGCCTACTACCTCCGCTACCAGAACCGGCGGGCGGACTACGTCAACGCCTTCTGGGACGTGGTGAGCTGGGCCGAGGCCGAGCAGCGCTTCCAGGCCGCGCTGCGGGCCTGAGGTGGCAAATTTCCTCCGGGCGGGTACAGTGGGGGCATGCCGGCCCCCCTGACAGCCCGCGCCCGCTGGGCGCTCGTGCCCCTGCTGCTCTCGGATCTGCTGCTGCTCGTGCGCGTGGCCCCGGGCGGCGACGGCGCCAGCCAGCTCTCCCTGGGGCTCTCCAGCCTGGTGTGGATCCTGGGGGGGATCGACCTCGCGCTGGGTGCCGGGCTGCTGCTCGGTGCGCACTGGGCCCGGGAGCTCGGCCGCCACCGCTGCTGGCTCGCGGCCGCCTTCCTGGGCTTCACCTGGCTGGTGTACCTGATGGCGCTCCCGTCCACGACGGGCACCGGGGTGGGCCCGGCCGAGCTGACGGCCATCGGCCGGGACGGGCTGGTGATCGGGCTCTACGCCGCGGCCTGGGCGCTGCTGCGCGAGCCGCGCCGGCCACCGTCCTCGGCGCCGGACCGGGGCGCTAGCGCATCCCCAGCGCCGCCTTCAGCCCCTTGACCAGCTCGAAGTACTCGGTCCGCTCGTGGGGCTCGTTGAGGATGTGGAAGTCCTTCTTGCCCAGCCCCACGCAGCCGAAGCAGTAGGTGCAGTCCACGCAGGCGTCGCACAGCGTGAGGTAGGCCGAGCCCGAGCAGTTGGCGCAGTCCACGCAGTAGGCGCACTGGTGGCAGAAGCGGCAGCGCAGCGCGTGGGTGGTGTGCGCGCACTGCACGCACTCGACCGAGTGGGTGCAGCGGTAGCAGCCCTGGCAGGCCTGGCAGAACATGCAGCTCGTGCACTGGGTGCAGCCCCGGCACTCGAACGAGCCGGGGTTCGTGTCGGCGGTGGCGTACTCCTTGCGCAGCCGCTCGAGCTCCCGCTGGAACTCGGCCTTGCCCATGCTCATGCGTCTCCTCCTGTGGCAGCGGCCGCGAGCGTACCACGTCCCGCGGGCGTTGGCATCCCCGGCGGCGCGGTGTACCCTCGGCCCTGGGTTGGGAACGGAGGTGGCGCGATGGGCGAGCTGAACCGGAGGGACTTCCTGCGGGCCGTGGCCGCGGGCACGGCCGTGGTGGCGCTGCCCGCGCTCTCCTGCGCGCCGGCGGGCGGGGCGCTGCGCGGCGCGGCCGGCCCGGCCGGCGAGGGCGGCGCGTACTTCGACCAGTTCGGCGTGGACGAGGGGCTGCTCGGGCGGGTGCTGGCGCGCGCCCTCTCGCGCGGGGGCGAGTTCGCCGAGGTCTTCCTGCAGCACACCCTGCGCCACAGCGTGGGGCTCGAGGACGGCGCGGTCAACAAGGCCTTCACCAGCGTGGATCTCGGGGCCGGCATCCGCGTGCTCAAGGGCGACGCGACCGGTTTCGCCTTCTGCGAGGACCTGACCGAGGCCGCCCTGCTCGCCACGGCCGAGACGGCGGCCAGCGTGGCCGACGGCGCCCCGGGGGCGGCCCCGAGGCGCTTCGCCGCCTCGCGCCCGCCCAGCCGCTACCGCCTGGCCGTGCCCTGGAGCGAGGTGGGCATCCAGCGCAAGCTCCCCCTGGTCGCCAGGCTGGACCGCTCGGCTCGGGCCCGGGACGCGCGCGTCATCAAGGTCTCGGCCAGCCTGACGGACGAGACCTCGCACCTCCTGGTGGCCAACTGCGAAGGGCTGCGGGTCGAGGACCTGCAGCCCATGCTGGTGCTGGGCGCCAGCTGCGTGGCCGAGCGCCAGGGCAAGGTGGAGACCAACTCCCAGGCCCTGGCCAAGCGCCAGGGGGTGGACTGGGCCACGGACGGGCGCATCGACGCGCTGGCCGCGCGCCTGGTCGATCGCTGCGTGGCGCTGTTCGAGGCCGTGCCGCCGCCCATCGGCGAGCTGCCGGTGGTGCTGGCCGCGGGCTCCTCGGGCATCCTGCTGCACGAGGCCATCGGCCACGGCATGGAGGCCGACTTCAACCGCAAGGGCACCTCCATCTTCGCGGACAAGATCGGCCAGCGCATCGCCCCGCCCGGGGTCACCATCGTGGACGACGCCACCCGGCCGCACGAGCGCGGCAGCCTCAACGTGGACGACGAGGGCCGGGAGGGCGAGCGCACCGTGCTGGTCGAGGACGGCGTCCTGCGCACGTTCCTGCACGACCGCATCTCGGCCCGGCACTACGGGCTCCCGGCCTCGACCGGCTCGGGCCGGCGCCAGAGCTTCCGCTTCCCGCCCGTGCCGCGCATGCGCAACACCTACATGGAGCGGGGCCCGCACAAGCCCGAGGAGGTGATCGCCTCGGTGAAGAAGGGCCTGTACGCCGAGGACTTCTCCAACGGCCAGGTGGCCATCGGGGCCGGCGACTTCACCTTCTTCCTCAAGTACGGCCGGCTGATCGAGGACGGCAAGCTCACCGCGGTCGTCAAGGACGCGAACCTGATCGGCTCCGGGCCCAAGGTGCTGGAGAAGGTGGACATGGTGGCCGACGACCTGATCATCGACGAGAACGCCTGGACCTGCGGCAAAGACGGCCAGGGGGTGCCGGTCAGCCTGGGCCTGCCCACCGCGCGCGCGGGCGCCATCTCCATCGGCGGGAGGAAGGCATGAGCACCGAGCTGCTGGAGAAGGCCTGGGAGGTCGTCCGCGGCGCGGGCAAGCGCGGCGCCCAGGGCGCGCGCGCCTCGGCCTACCGGGTGCGCGAGAGCAGCCTGGAGTGGCGCGACGGCAAGCTCGAGCGGCTGCAGGAGTCCACCCAGCTCGGCCTGGGGGTGACGCTGCTGGTGGATGGGCGCTACTCGGCCCACTCGACCAGCGATCTCCGCCCGGAGGCGCTGGACGCCTTCCTGGACGAGTGCGTGGCCATGACCCGGGTGCTCAGTCCGGACGAGCACCGGAAGCTGGCCGACCCGGCCCGCTACCAGGGCCGCTTCGCGGGCGAGCTCGGCATCCTGGACGAGGCCGGGGTCGCGGCCACTGGTCCGGATCACCGCAAGCGCGCGGCCCAGGCCCTCGAAGCGGCCACCCGCTCCGGGCCGGGCGCGGAGCGGATCGTGTCCGTCACCAGCGGCTGGTCGGACACCTCGGGGGAGAGCGCGCTGGTGTGCTCGAACGGCATGGAGGGCAGCCGGCGCTCGTCCTCCTTCAGCCTGTGGGCCGAGTGCGCCGTCGGGGACGCGGACGGCCGTAAGCCCGAGGGCTGGTGGTACTCGGCCGCCCGCTTGCGCGACGCGCTGCAGCCGGCCGGGGAGATCGGCCGGGAGGCGCTCCGCCGGGCGCTGGCCCAGGTGGGCGCCAGGCCCGAGAGGAGCGGCGAGTACCCGTGCGTGGTCGAGGCGGCCGTGGCGGGCCGGCTGTTCAGCGATCTGCTCACCCCGCTGTCGGGCGGGGCCATCCAGCAGAAACGCTCCTGCCTGGCCGACAAGCTCGATCAGCAGGTGGCGGCCCCGTGCCTCACGCTGGCGGACGATCCGCTGCTGCCGGCCGGGCTCGCCTCCCGGACCTACGACGACGAGGGCATGAGCGCCGCGCGCCGGCCCGTGTTCGAGCAGGGCGTGCTGCGGAGCTTCTTCCTCGACACCTACTACGCCAGCAAGCTGGGGCGGGCGCCGACCACGGCCGGCCCCTCGAACCTGGTGTTCCAGGGCGGCGACAGGGATCTGGCCGGCCTGCTCCAGGCCATGGGCACGGGCCTGCTCATCACCGGCTTCTCGGGCGGCAACTCGAACTCGGCCACGGGCGACTTCTCGCTGGGGGTGAAGGGCACGTGGATCGAGGGGGGGAAGGCCGTCCGTCCCGTGGCCGAGATGAACCTCTCGGGCAACCACCTGGCGCTGTGGAAGCGGCTGGCCGAGCTCGGCAACGATCCCAACCCGAGCTCCTCCATGCGCATCCCCTCCCTGCGCTTCGAGCCGGTCCAGTTCTCCGGGACGTGATCCCGAAGACGCCTGCGGAGCCCTGGTGAATCGCCGGACCCTGGCATGGGCAGCCCGGGGCAGAGGCGGACGCAGGAATTGTAAGTTGGATTGACAATCCGTGCGCGCCGGGCCATGATGGCCACATGGTCCCGCGAAATCTAGAGAAAATACTCCTCGAACTGGCTGGCCACTACCCGGTGGTGACGGTCACTGGCCCGCGCCAGTCCGGCAAGACCACCCTGTGCCAGCAGGTCTTCCCGGACAAGCAGTACGTCAGCCTCGAGCCCCTCGACCTGCGCGAACACGCCACCCGCGACCCCCGCGGGTTCCTCGCCCCGCTCACGGACGGCGCGGTCATCGACGAAGTGCAGCACGCGCCCGGGCTCCTCTCCTACCTCCAGGTCGAGGTGGATCGGAACCCCACACCCGGGCGCTTCGTCCTGACGGGCTCCCAGCACCTGGGGCTCTCGGCGGCGGTGTCCCAGTCTCTGGCCGGCCGGACCGGGGTGGTCCACCTGCTCCCCCTCGGGCTGGACGAGCTGCGGCGATTCCCCGGCGCCCCGCAGGGGCTCCTCGAGACCCTGTGGGCCGGGGGGTACCCGCGCATCCACGACCAGCACGTGCCCGCCGGCCGCTGGCTGTCGGACTACGTCGGCACGTATGTGCAGCGCGACCTACGGCAGCTCCTCCGGGTGGGTGACCTGCAGGCCTTCATCACCTTCTTGCGGCTGTGCGCCGGCCGGACAGGGCAGGTGCTTAACCTGTCCGCGCTGGGCGCGGACGCCGGCGTCTCCCACAACACCGCCAGGGCCTGGCTGAGCGTGCTCGAGGCGAGCTTCCTGGTGCTGCGCCTGCCGGCCTGGGAGCGAAGCATCCGCAGGCAGCTCACCCGGGCGCCGAAGCTGCACTTCCTGGACAGCGGCCTGGCCTGCCACCTGCTGGGCATCCGTGAGCCCGCCCAGCTCGCGTTGCACCCCTTGCGCGGCGCAGTGTTCGAGAGTTGGGTGGTGAGCGAGGTGGCCAAGGCGCGGGCCCATGCGGGCCAGGCGCTCGACCTGTTCCACTTCCGGGACCATCGCGGCTTCGAGGTCGACCTGGTCGTGGAGGCCGGCGCGCGGATCCTGTTCGCGGAGATGAAGAGCGGCGCCACGCTGGCAGACGACTTCTTCGGGCCGCTCGACCGGCTGGCCGGATGGGCTGGGCCGGTGCTCGCCGGGCGCGCGCTCGAGCGGCGCCTGCTCTACGGCGGCGAGGAGCGCCGGACCTGGGGCGCGGCCGAGGCCATCCCGTGGCACGAGGTCGCCTCGGCGGGCTGGCTGGATCGCTGAACGGATCCCACCTCGGAGCCAGCCACCTGCACACTGCGCTTGCGCCGGGAGCGGCGCGATGCTACCATTTGCTAGAAAATGGTAGCATCAACCGGAGGTGAGCTCGTGTCGCAGTCTCAGCTGGCCACCCGCATCGACGTCCGGGTGAAGAAGGCCGTCGAGGAGGTCTGCCGCCTGCGCGGCCTCAAGATCGGCCGCTTCATCGAGGACGCGCTGCTCGACAAGCTCGAGGAGCTCGAGGACGTGGAGGACATCAAGAAGATCCGCCACGAGCCCACCCGCCCCCTGTCGGCCGTGCTCGAGGACCTCAAGCTCGATGGCAAGCTTTGAGATCGAGGTCTCGGCCTCGGCCGAGCGGCAGCTCCGCCGCCTGCCGCGCGCGGACCAGATCCGCGTGGCGCGGGCCATCCTCGGGCTCGGCCGGGAGCCCTTCCCGCGCGGCTTCCGCAAGCTCTCGGGCTACAGCGACGTGTTCCGCGTCCGCGTGGGGACCTACCGGGTGCTCTACAGCGTGGACCGGGGCCGGGTGGTGATCGTCGTCCTCAAGGTCGGCCACCGCCGCGACGTGTACCGCTGAGCTGACCCCAACTTCCCGCCCAGCTTCCCGCTGGGGCTACGCGGTGGTTGGACCGAGCCGGGGGAAGGTGGTAGGAGGGATCCCGGGGGCGGAGGGGCGATGAAGATGGAGGCGTGGATGGGGAGGGCCATGAGGGGCGCCTTGTTCTCTTCCGTGTGCGTGCTGGCCTGCTGCGCGGGCAGCTGCGCGCCGGTCATGCTCGAGGTGATCGAGCTCGTGCCCGCGGAGGCGCGGGGAGCGCCGACCGCAGAGGCCATGGCCGGCGTGGACGCGCACGTGGTCTACCTGCTGGACGCCGGCTGGGTGCACCCCGTGCCCGACGGAACGCCGCCGGTCCAGGGCATGCCCTACGCCCTGACGCACGAGAGCGAGGATCTGCTGCGCGATCGCGCGGCTACCGAGAGCCACGGCCAGGTCGTGGTGCGCCACCTCGGCCCGCTGCTGTCTCTCGACGCGGCCGTGGTGAAGGCGGACGGCCGGAGGGTAGCGCTCGGGACGGGGGACGTGTTCACCAAGGTCGTCCGGAAGGAGGCGGTGCCCGACAAGGAGCACCCCCTCGATCTCCTGGAGACCACCCTGGTGTTCCCCGGCCTGGAGCCAGGCGACCGGCGCTGGTACCGCTACATGCGCCGGGACGCGGACTGGGAGTGGGCCTTCCAGGCGCCAGACGGCCCGGTGCTCTTCTCGCGCTTCGTGTTCCCCGAGGCCCACTGGGGCTCACAGATCAAGATGCACTTCGAGGTGCGCAACCCCGCGGGTCTGGCCATCGAGGAGCGGCGGCACAGGGCGGCCGGCACCGTGGCCAGCGTGCCAGTGATCCACTACCGGAGCTTCACCGCGCGCGACCTGCCCGCGGTGGAGCCCCTCCCCGGCGCCCTGCCGGTGGGCGAGCGCCAGGCCCTCCTCAGGGTCTACCTGACCTCCACGAGTATCGGGCTCCCGAACCTCGGACGCTTCTACCACCGCTGGCTCACCCGCGACGGCAACGTGCCCTACGGCTTCGACGTGCTGGCGGCAAACGCCGCGGGCCAGGCGAGGGTCGAGCTGGACAAGGCGCGGAGGCTGCACGACTGGTTGAAGAAGGAGCTGACCCTCGAGGACGGGGACGGCCTAGGAATCGACTTCCCCTACCTGGACGCCAAGCCGCTCGCCCTCGGCAGCGTGGTCCAGGGGCGGCGGGTGAGCGCGGTGGAGGCAGCAGCCATCCTGTGGGCTCTCCTGCGCGCGCTGGACGTGCCCGCGCGGCCCGTGCTCACCACGCGGCGCGGGTGGGTGCCGGCGGGCATGGACATCCCCAGCCTGCGGCCCTGGAGCCACGTGCTGCTCGCGCTGCGCGACGGCACCCTGATCGATCCCTCGGACTCCCGGGTGCCCTTCGGCCGCATCGGGGCCCGTTTCGAGGGCCGCCCCGCGCTCTACCTCGACGGGAGGGGGGTGGAGCTGAAGGCGCTGCCGCGCAGCCAGGCGAAGGACAACCGTTTCGAGCGCGAGGTCGCGCTGCGGGTCGAGGATTCCGGGGACCTGACGGGCAGCGTGGTGCTGCGCTTCGTCGGGCACCCGGCGACACGCGTCCGCCGGGACCTCGGGCGCGAGGCAGCGGCAAAGATCGAGGAGCTCGCCCGCGCCAGGATCCTGGCGCTCGCCCGAGACGCCGAGGTGCAGCACGTCGAGGTGAGCGCCCTGGAGGGTCCCCTGGAGGCGCCGGTCGAGATCCGGGCCGAGGTGCGGCTGCGCGGCCTGGCCGAGGGCGCGCGGACGGGCCCGCGGCCTATCGCCCTTGGGTCCCTCTTGAGCCTGGGCGACGCGGGGGAGGGCTTGACGTACGCCTTCAGCGCGCGCCTGCGCTTCGAGCTCTCCCTCCCCGTGGGGTTGCGCCTGGTCGAGCTACCCAGGGACGGCGGCGCGGGCGGGCCCGATGGGCAGGCACCGATTCGCTATGCGAGCAAGGCCTCGCCTGGCCCGGAAGGGAGAGGCCTGCGCCTGGAGCGGAGCCTCGAGCTGCATCGGACCGATCTGCCGGCCGAGGAGGCAGCTCGCCTGGAAGCCCTCCGCGAGGAGATCGCCTCCCTCGAGGCCTCCCCGCTCGTACTGGCGCCTGCAGCGGGGGCCGCGGAATAGGCTCCCTGGGTCAGACCCCGAATTCCCTAGAACCTGAGCGTCAGCATGCCCCCGGCCACACCCGGCCCGGCGAGCGGCTCGACCTGGAGGCTGACGCCCGGGCCGTCGGTTTCTGCCAGCACCTCGATGTCGCCGCGCTTGTTGATCGCCGTGTCGAGGATGATGCCCAGCCCAGTGGCTTGCGTCCCGACGATGGTGAGGATGCCCATCCAGTACAGCGGGGCGAGGGCGTCGCCGATGTCCCCGTAGTCCCCGCCCTCGCCAGAGTCGTCCGAGGATTGACGCTCCCTGGTCAGGCCGAACGGGACCAGGATCGGACCGACCAGGGGGATGACCCCCAGGCCGTCCTTCATCACCCCCGCGAGGGCGAGCGAGGCGGCGATCCCGGGTAACAGCAGACCGAGCCCCACCCCGTAGCGCGCGGGCCTGGCATTCGTGTATGCGAACTCCACCATCTCCCCACGCGGGACGAGCACGTCCCCAGGCTCGAGGCGGATGCGTACGGGCTTGCCCTTGGGATCCACGGCGTCCACCTCGGTCGGGCCGCCGCACTCGAGTGCCTGCTCTGCCGACCGGGCGTCCCCCGGCCTCAGCGAATAGATCTTCGCCTTGGCGCATCCCCCCAGCAGCAGCACCAGGAGCAGCCCGATTGACCATCCCCGTTCCGCGCGCATCGCTGGCCTCCCTTCCCTCGCACCTGCGGCCCGGAGAAGCAAGAACGACACCACCCCTCGCAGAATGCCTCGAACCCTCCGAAGTGAATGGAGCTTCCCCCTCCCAGATCTCAGGACCTGCGGCCTCCGTCCCCCGGGCCAGAGGCGCACGTGTGCGGCTGGCTCACAGGCTCAGGCGGACGTGGAGCAGGACGCGGGTGGGGACCGCGCGGGTCACCCGCTTGGGCTCGAGCTGGCCGGGGGTGAAGTACTCGGGCTCCTCGTAGGCGAGCTCCCCGAGCCCGCCCTCGGCCGACAGCACCACCGCCGCATGGGGGCCCACGCCGAGGGTCAGGGCGCCGGCCAGCCGCACCGCCCGGCCGCCGCCCACCCCGTCGTCGGGGTCCAGGATCTCGGCCATGAAGGCCGGGGTGAGCACCAGGAGCTCGCCGAAGCGGATGCGGTAGGAGGCCGTGGCGTGCCCCCCGAGCAGCCGGCGGCCCTTGACCGCGTTCGGGTTGTCCCCCCAGGCGCCCTCGAGCTGCAGGCGGAAGCCGGCCAGGGACCAGCGCAGGTCGAAGCCCACCAGGTTGAACCAGTGCTCCAGCTCCTGGCCGGGCGCCAGCAGGATGCCGGCCCGCTTGTAGCAGTAGTCGGCGGCCAGGATGAGCCCCTTGAGCGGCCTGAGCTGCAGCCGGGCCACGTAGTCGCGGTGGCTCGCGTTCGGCGCGTCGGGGTCGTCGGCGTCCCGGTAGAAGCCCGGCACCAGCGTGCGGCCGTCGAACACGCCCGCGAAGTACTTGAACTTGACCTCCTTGCCCACGCTGCCGGACGCCATCAGCCCGATGTCCCGGCCGCCGAAGCCGCCGTAGGGGCCGTCGCTGATCACCTCGCCGTCGAGCAGCCCGCGCCGGGGGATCAGCAGCTCCCAGGGGGAATCGAGCCGCAGCCGCGAGAAGGGTTTCTTGAAGCTGCCGAGGGTGAGCCGGAAGGCCTTGTGGACCTGGTAGCGGGCGTAGGCGTCCCGGAGCGCGAGCCCGTCGGCCAGCTCGACCTCGAGCACCAGGCGGAGGTCCTCGACCACCTCCCAGCGCCCGTCGAGCCGGGCGTTCCGGAGCGAGAAGGTGTCGGTCCAGCGGCCGATCTTGCCCTCCTCGTCCCGCAGCTCGTACGCCCCGATCAGCCGCCCGCGCAGCCGCAGCCCCTCGAGCTCCCAGGCCGCGGCCGGCGCGGCGGTCAGCAGGATCCCCAGGACACAGAGCCAGGCGCTCGTCGGTCGCTTCATCTGCCACCTCACAGCTTGGGGTCGCGCAGATCCGCGCTCACCGCGCCGCGGACCGCGGCGCCGTCCACGGTGCCGGCCTGCTCGAACACGAGGTCGCCCTCCACCGCGATGAACGGCTCGAGCGCCTGCCAGGTCGCGGGATCCAGCTCGGTCACGTAGCAGACCCCCGCGGCCAGATCGAGCGGCACGGCCTGCCCGGGCGCCAGGAGCTCGGGCTGGCCGAACTCGAACACCGCGGCCGCCAGCCGGTCGCCGGCCGCGCCCGGGAAGACCGCCAGCAGGATGAGCTGGGGCCTGGGGGGCTGGCCCGGGGGAGGGTTCTGGTTCCAGCCCGCGGCCGCGCCCACGGTGGTGCCCAGCCACTCCTCGCCCCGGACCGTGGCGCGGAAGGTGCCGGTGCCGGCCTCGAAGAAGTCCACCGTGCCCAGGGTGCCCCAGGTGGTGGAGAAGGTGAGCTCGACGTCGCCCACCAGCTCGAAGCAGGGCGGCGGGCCGAGTGGCCTGTCCCAGGCGACCGGCCCGGAGTCCAGCTCGGCCCGGATGGCGGCCGGGACACCCTCGACGAAGCGCCGCACCCCCTCGATGTCCGCGTGGACCGCCGGGTTCTCGAAGCTGGCCAGGGGCGCGATGTGAGACTCCATGCGCGCGAGCTCGGCCAGGATGGTCTCCACGTCCCAGACCGTGGCCAGCTTCTCCTCGAGCCGATCGAGGTACACCCGGCGGGACTCGGGCAGCAGGTAGAGCCGGTGGGCCAGGATGCCGTCCGCGAACACCGAGCGCAGCGCGCCCGGCTGGGCGAACAGGATGGCGTCGATGCCCCAGGGCAAGAAGTGGAGCCGGCCGCCGCGCGGGTCGTGGTACAGGTAGAAGTTGTTGTGGTTGGAGCCGTACCCGTCCCAGTGCGCGGTCAGCACCTCCATCACCCAGAAGTCGTAGAACCGGTCGAGGTCGACCAGCGGCTCCAGGGCCGCGAGCAGCGCGTCGTCCGGCGCGGCCGCCGCCAGCACCACCTCGTCCAGCTCGCTGCGGTCCGGGCTCTCCTCGTTCGACTTCTTCTGGAAGGTCCCCGCCCAGGCCGGCTGGAAGTCCGAGAGCGCGCCCTCCCACAGGTCGCCGCCGGCGTCCTCGAAGTAGCGGGCCACCAGCTCGGTCTGGATGCTCTCGACGTGGGCGTACAGGCCGAGCGGCTGGCCGTTCACCCGCACCAGGGCGAAGTTGCAGCGCGGGGCCGGCACCCCGGCCCGGTCGAACAGCCAGTAGCCCAGGCACTGGTGGACGAACGAGGGATCCTGGTTGCAGTTGTTGAGCGTCATGCGCCGCAGCCCGAGGTAGCGCTGGCCGGGGATCAGGGCGTTGAAGGCGATCTTCAGCGAGGGCTTGTCGGGGTCGATCGAGCCGAAGAAGCCCTTCTTGCGCACCGTGACCCGCTCGAGCCGGACGCCGTCGATGGTCGCGTCGGCCTCGAACTCGGTGAACGGGTTCTCCGGCGGACCGGGGTTGCAGAACACGGACCAGAGATCGCGCGCCTGGAGGCGCAGCGCGTCCCAGTCCGCGGGGTCGAGCTCGAGATCGACCTGGAGCACCCAGCCGGGATCGAACGCCTCGGCGTCGCCCAGCATGGCCGGGGCCGGGCCGCAGGCCGCGAGCCCGGCGAGCGCCGCCAGGACGGCCAGCCAGCGCAGGGTTCGCGCGCCCTCCATCCGGCACCCCTCCCCGCCGCTCAGGGCGGCGGCACGCACACCCGCACCGCCGCGTTGCAGGTGTAGCCCTCCGCCTGGCGGCAGTCCGCGTCCGTGCCGCAGCCGTCCAGGCAGCACATCTGCACCCCCAGGTCGACGCACACGTCCCCGGCCGGGCAGTCCGGGGCGGACGCCAGGCAGGGGCTGGTGCAGTAGCCGCCCGGCCAGAAGCCCATGCACAGCCCCCGGCAGTCTCCGTGGGCCGCGCAGGCCCCGCCGTTCTCTGCCCCCGCGCCCGGGGCGTCGTTGCACAGCCCCGACCACTCGTTGCACACCCCCGACGCGCAGCCCGCGGGCGCGCAGGCCGGTTGGCACACGGCCAGGGCCTGCTGGGTGACGAGGTCCACGGCCACGAGCGGCGCCCAGTCCGGGCGGCAGCCCGCCAGGGGCCCGTAGGGCGGCAGGCAGTACGCCCCGCCCCCCAGGAAGGGGCTGAGGGTCACCACGCAGGCGAGGCCCTGCTCCGCGCAGCCGGGCTGCTCCGCCGAGCACGGGCTCGCGCACACCCCGCCCGGCGCGCCCGAGGTCTGCTCCTCCAGGCACTGCCGGCCGAGGCAGTCCGCGTCCTGTGCGCAGGCCTCCCCGGCGGGGGCGCCGGTCGGGACGCAGGTGGCGGTGGCGCGCTCGCAGGCGTAGCCGCCGGCCGGGCAGTCCGCGTCCGTGAGGCAGCAGCCCGGGCGGAAGAGGTGGGAGCAGACGCCCAGGCGGCAGCGCTCCTCGGTGCACGGCTGCCCGTCGTCGCAGTCCTCGGCCGCCGCGCAGTCCTCCGCGTCGCAGCCCGTCAGGCAGCCCGCCGCCAGCAACCCGAGGATGACGATGAGCGCGCGGAGCATGCGCCGCCCATTGTACAGGATGCCCTTCGCCCTGGGTACCGCCGAGCATCTCGAGGTTGCCTCCGGGCCGCGAATCGCGGACAATGGCCCGGAACCCGCCAGGAGGATCGAGATGGCGAACAAGGACCAGAGCCAGAAGAAGAACAAGCTGAACAAGCCCAAGCTCAGCACCAAGGAGAAGAAGCAGAAGAAGGCCGAGAAGCGCCTGGCCAAAGAGAACCAGCAGTAGCGGGTCCTCCCGGGACCCGGGTCAGGCCGATCGTCCACCGGTCCAGGAGAGACGAGCACTCCCCGCGGGGGGCGGGGAGTACCCAGCGCCACGCGCGCGAGGAGCGTACGCCATGCACCGCCTTCCGGCCGTCACCCTGCTCGCCCTGGCGCTGTCCGCCTGCGGCGGCGACCCCGACGCGAACGGCCAGGACGGCGGGGAGGGCGAGCCGATCCTGGGCGAGCCCTGCGCCCCCCCGCCGGCCTACGTCGAGGACGTGAGCGGCTGCGCCCCGGCCGCGGACGCCTACCAGCCCCGCGGGGGCCAGGACACCTGGCCGGCCTGCGTGAGCGACGACGGCGTCTACCACCCCCTCGGCGCGAGCATCTCGAGCATCGCCCGGGTGCAGGCCTACCATGCCATCGCGCTCCTCTTGTGGAGCGCCGATCCCCGCCCCACCAGGCAGGACTTCCTGGACGCCCGCATCCTGTTCGAGGAGGAGCAGGGCCTGGGTTCGCGGGTGGCCCGCCGCTACGACCCGCACTTCCCCGCGCCGGCCGCGGGGAAGTGCGAGGACGAGGGGGTGCCGGCCGCGAACCCGGACTACTGCGTGGGCCCGGCCACCCTCCAGCCCCTGCTGACCGGCGCCTTCGCCTCCGGGGCGGAGGGCGAGGCGCGCCTGGTGAACGCCGCCCGCATCCACGCCGCGCTCCAGTGGTTCCTGTACGTGTCGGTCATCAAGGAGGCCACCACCTGCGCCACCACCGCGGCCGACTGCGACTCGCACTGGGCCTACTACGCGGGCGGCGGGCCGCGCGAGAGCCCGCTCGGCCTGGGCGCGGAGATCCTGGCCCTGGCGCCGGAGACCCACCAGCGCATCTACGACGGGCTGCTGGCCGTGCGCTGCTGGCGGAACCTCGACCACGAAGGGGGTGAGGCCACCGATCTGGCGCTGCGCGACCGGGCCATCGCCCAGCTCGACCGGGCGCTCCTGCGGGGCATGGCCGTGCTCGTCCGCCAGCGCTTCGCCGAGCTCGGGTGCGCGAGCGAGCACTACCGGCAGGCCGCCCTGGAGGCGCTGCGCGTCCTGGTGCCGCTGCTCGACCGCGCCGTCCGCGAGCGCGACGCCTCCGCGGCGGGCTTCCTGGCCGCCGAGGTGCAGAAGGAGGCCGCGGCCATCGACGCCGCCGGCGCGATCTCCAGGCTCGACGCCCTGTTCCCGTGCTATTAGATCGGGCGTGCGCCGGTCACCCACACCCCTCGGCCTGCTCCTGCTGGCGTGCCTGGCCTGGCCCGCGCCCTCCGCCGGCGAGGAGGCGCCCGGCGAGGAGGCGCCTGCTCCGCCCGCGGGCGAGGAGGAGCCCGAGGTCGACGAGGAGATCCTCATCACCTCCAGCCCGGCCCCGGGCAGCCGCCTGCCCTCCGCGCGGGCCCGCAGCGAGGTGACCCGCGAGGACCTGGCGCGCCGCCTGCCGCGCTCGGCGCCCGACGCGCTGCGCTTCGAGCCCGGGGTGTTCGTCCAGCAGAGCGCCCACGGCCAGGGCTCGGCCTACCTGCGCGGGCTGACCGGCCAGCAGACCGTCCTGCTGTTCGACGGCATCCGCTTGAACAACAGCACCTACCGCCAGGGGCCCAACCAGTACTTCTTCACCCTGGACTCGCAGAGCCTGGCGTCCATCCAGGTCCAGCGCGGGGGCGGCTCCACCCGCTGGGGCTCGGACGCGCTGGGCGGGGTCATCCTGGCGCTGCCCGTCGAGCCGCGGCCCGAGGCCAGCCCGGGCGACTGGTTCGGCTGGGACCCCCACCTGAGGGTGGCGAGCGGGACGGCCGACGGCGAGATCGGCGGCCGCCTCCAGACCGGGCTCAGCTTCGGCGACACCTTCGCCTTCCTGGGCGGGGCCGGCGGGCGCCACGTGGGCCAGCTCGAGAGCGGCGGGGCCGTGCACAACCCCGCCGACGGCGAGCTGCCGCTGGTGCCGCGCTTCGCCGACGACGGCCGCACCCAGCTCGGCACCGGCTTCGACGAGCTCACCTTCGACGGGCGCCTGGTGGCCAACCTCTCGCCGCGCCACCGGCTCAAGCTCGCGCTTTACGGCTACCGCCAGTTCGACGCGCCGCGCACCGACCAGTGCCCGGCGGCCCACGCGCCCTACGACGAGTGTCTGAAGTACGACGAGCAGTTCCGCACCCTGCTGTACGCCGTCTACGAGGGCCGCCGCCTCGGCCCGGTGGTCGATCAGCTGCGGGCCACCCTGTCCTGGCAGCAGCAGCGCGAGCGGCGCACCATGGCGCGCCCCCGCGCCGCCGTCCAGCACACCGGCCGCGACGTGGTCGACAGCCTGGGGCTCACGGCGCTGGCGCGCTCCCCGCGGCTCGCGCTGGCCGACGCGCTCGACCTGCAGCTCGAGGCCGGGCTGGACACCTACCACGACCTGGTGAGCTCGGCGGCCTGGATCGCCTTCACCGACATCGACGTGACCGCGCGGCGCAGCCGGGGCCAGTACCTGGAGGGCTCGCGCTACACCTACGGCGGGCTCTACGCCCAGGCCGGCCTGGAGGCCTTCGGCCAGCTGCGCGCGCGCGCCGGCGCCCGCCTGTCCTGGATCGACGCCCGGGCCCCGGACGACCCCGAGTCGGGCACGCGGGCGGTCGAGCGCAGCTGGCTGCCCATGGTGGGCAACGCGGGGCTCGAGTGGCGGCCGCTGTCGTCGCTGGCGGTGCTCGTCAACTACGACCGCTCCTTCCGCGCCCCGAACCTCGACGATCTCACCTCGCGCCAGCAGACCGGGCCGGGCTTCCAGTTCGAGAACCCCGCGCTCGGGCCCGAGCAGGCCGACACCTTCGAGCTGGGCCTGCGCCTGAGCGCGCCGATCCTGCTGGAGGCCTGGGGCTTCCGCACCACGCTGCACGACGCGGTGGTCAAGAGCCCCCGCCAGGACGCGGACTGCCCGCCGGACACCCCCGCCTGCCAGGCCTCCTGGACCAAGCTGCAGCTCGTCAACGCACCGGCGGACGCGGCCCTGTGGGGCGTCGAGGGCTCGCTCCTGGCCGAGCTGCCCTGGGGCCTCGAGGCGCGCGCCAGCGTGGCCTGGACCTGGGGCGAGGGGCCGAACGTCACCCCGCGGCCCACGGACCCGGACGCCGCCTACCAGGCGCGGGTGCCGCTGTCGCGCGTGCCGCCGCTGAACGGGACGGTGGAGCTCGTGTGGCGCAGCGCCTTCGGGCTGACGCTCGGCGCGGACGTGCGCTGGGCCACGCGCCAGGACCGCCTGGCGCTCTCGGATCTGTCCGACGCGCGCATCCCCCGGGGCGGGACCCCGGGCTTCGCCGTGCTCGATCTGCGCGCCTCGGCCCGCCTGGCCGAGCGGCTGCTGGTGTCCGTCGCCATGGAGAACGTCCTCGACGCGGCCTACCGCTACCACGGCTCGAGCGTGAACGGCCCGGGCCGGAGCTTCATCTTCCTGATCGACCTCGGGCCGCTGTGGCGATCGCCGGAGCCCGCGCGGCCGGCCGGCCCTTGACAGGCTCGCTTCGCCCCCCCTACCCTCGGACGACCCGAACGACTCGCCGCGCGGCGGGGAGGAGCCATGCAGCACCTGGAGCTGGGAGAGGTGGAGGGCATCGAGCACGTGCAGAAGCTGCCCGTGTTCGCCCGCCTGACCTACGCCGAGACCGCCCGGCTGGCGAAGCTCGTGCACCACGAGACGCGCGCCGCGGGCGAGGTGATCATCGAGCGCAACGCGCTGGGGGAGGCGCTGTACGTGGTGCTGGAGGGCGAGGTGCGGGTGACCCGCGGCGGGCCCGGCCAGGAGGAGGGCGAGCCGCTCGGCCGCCTGGGGGTGGGCGAGCTGTTCGGCGAGATGTCGCTGGTCGACGATCTGCTGACCAGCGCGCGGGTGACCGCCAGCCGCGAGACCCGGCTGCTGGTGCTCCCGCGGGCCGAGTTCCAGGCCCTGATGGCCGCCGAGCAGGCCCTGGCGCTCAAGGTGTACCGGGCCTTCTGCCAGACCCTGTCCGCGCGCCTGCGGCGGGTCAACGAGCTGCTGTCGGGCGAGCAGGCCTTCTCCGTCGGCGTGCGCTGAGCAAGGGAGGACGCGTGGACAAGGAAGCCTTCCACAGATTCCTGGGCGCCGCGGTCAACGCGGGCGGCTCCGACATCCACTTCAAGGCGGGCGCCTCGCCGGCGGTGCGGGTCAACGGCGAGCTGGTGGCCTTCAAGGTGCCGGCGCTGCTCGGGGAGGACACCGAGGCCATCGTCCGCACGATCCTGGAGCAGGTGCGCTTCAAGGGGAAGCTGGAGGACATCGTCGAGATGGACGCCAGCTACGCGCTGGAGGGGGTGGGCCGGTTCCGCGCCAACCTGTTCCGCAGCAAGGGCCACCTCGGCGTCATCCTGCGCTCCATCCCGCTGGACATCCCCTCCTTCGAGGCGCTGGGGCTGCCCAAGGTGCTGGAGCAGATCGCCGCCTACGACCGCGGCCTGATCCTGGTGACCGGGGTGACCGGCTCGGGCAAGAGCACCACGCTGGCCGCGCTGGTGGGGTACATCAACGCCCGGGAGCGCAAGCACATCATCACCATCGAGGATCCCATCGAGTTCTACCACGAGGACAAGCTGGCCCGGGTCACCCAGCGCGAGATCGGCCGGGACTCGGCCTCCTTCGCCACGGCGCTGAAAAACGCGCTGCGCCAGGACCCGGACGTGATCATGCTGGGCGAGATGCGCGACCTCGAGACCATCGAGATCGCCATCAAGGCGGCCGAGACCGGCCACCTGGTGCTGTCGACGGTGCACACCCAGGACGCGGTGCGCACCATCAACCGCCTGCTGGGCGTGTTCCCGCCCGAGTCGCAGCAGGGGGTGCGCAACCGCCTGGCCGACACGCTGCGGGCCACCGTCTCCCAGCGCCTGCTGCCGCGCGCCAGCGGCAAGGGGCGGGTGCCGGCTCTGGAGATCATGATCAACACCACCACCATCGCCGCCTACATCCGCGAGGCGGACAAGACCGGGGAGATCAAGGACTACATCGAGAAGAGCGCCGCCACCATGGGCACCCAGAGCTTCGACCAGCACCTGGCCACGCTGCTGCGCGCGGGCGAGATCACCGAGGCGGTGGCCATGGAGGCGGCCACCAACGCGGCCGACCTCCAGCGCGCCATGTCCTTCGAGTAAGCGCCGGCCACCTCCCGGCGTTCAGCTTGTCGGCCTCACCTTGACAGGGATCCCGGTTCCCCGTAGCATGCCCGCCGGATCGGAGTCAGCCATGCGATCGTTCCTCTCGTGCCTGCTCGCCGCCGCCCTCCTGCTGATCGGCGCAGCCCTGCTCTCCGGCTGCGACAGCGCCTGCAAGGAGCTGGGCTCCAAGGTGTGCGACTGCCAGACCTCCCGCTCCAGGGAGGAGCGCTGCCGCACGGCCATCGACGCGGCCTACGAGAACCGCGAGCCCTCCGACGGCGAGGAGGACACCTGCCAGTCCATCCTCGACGAGGGCACCTGCACCTGCGAGGCCGTCGAGGCGGACAACCTGGCCGCCTGCGGCCTGTCCAACGACGCGGCCTCGATCTGGACCGACTGACCACCCCCAAGAAAATGCCCCCTTGAGCCGGCCCCCCGGCCGGGCGATGATCCGCCCGTGAGCGACGAGATCCCAGCCGGACAGGCGGCCCACGCCCCCGACTCCCTGGCGGTGACCCCGGAGGCCCCGGGCCGCTACGGGCAGGAGCAGGAGATCGGCCGCGGGGGCATCGGCCGGGTGCTGCTCGCGCAGGACAGCCACCTGGGCCGGGCGGTGGCGCTCAAGGAGCTCCTGCCGGCCCGCGAGGCCACCGCGGGCGACACGGACGGCCCGGACGGCTCCGCCCGCCCCAGCGCGCCCACCCGGGCCATGCTGCGCCTGCTGCGCGAGGCCCGGGTGACCGGACAGCTCGAGCACCCCAACATCGTGCCGGTCTACGAGCTCGGCCAGCGCGCGGACGGCACCCTGTACTACACCATGAAGGTGGTGCGCGGCCGCACCCTGGGGGAGGCGCTGGGCCAGGCCCGCGGGCTGGCCGAGCGGCTGAAGCTCCTCAAGCACTTCGTCGACCTGTGCCACGCGCTGGCCTACGCCCACAGCCGCGGCGTGGTCCACCGCGACATCAAGCCCGACAACGTGATGCTGGGGGAGTTCGGCGAGACCGTGGTGCTCGACTGGGGGCTGGCCAAGGTGCGCGGCCAGGCCGATCTGCGCGGACGCGAGCTCCAGCGCGAGCTCGAGCTGCTCCAGGAGGGGACCGGCAGCCAGACCGTGGCCGGCACCGCCGTGGGCACCCCGGCCTACATGAGCCCGGAGCAGGCCGAGGGGGATCTCGAGCGCGTGGACGAGCGCTCGGACGTCTGGAGCCTGGGCGCGGTGCTGTACCAGGTGCTGACCGGGCGGATGCCGTTCGAGGGCCGCCACGCCTTCGAGGTGCTGGGCAAGGTCATGCGCGGCGCCTTCCGGCCCGTGCCCGAGGCGTGCCCGCAGGCGCCCGCGGAGCTGGCGGCGGTGTGCGCCAAGGCGCTCTCCCGCGAGCGCGAGGCGCGCTACCCGGGCGCGGCCGCGCTGGCCCGCGAGGTGGAGGCCTACCTCACGGGCGGCAGGGTGCAGGCCCACGAGTACAGGCTGGGCGAGCTGCTCGGCCGCTTCGCCCGCCGCCACCGCGGGCCCCTGGCGGTGGCCGCGGCCGCGGCCCTGCTGCTGGCCGGGCTGGCGGTGGCCTCCTACCGGGAGGTGGTGGCCGAGCGCAACCGGGCCGTGGAGGCCGAGGCGGAGGCCCGCGCCCGCCTGAGCGACAGCCTGCGGGAGGGCGCCCGGGCGGCCTGGCTGAGCCAGGAGCTGCCCGAGGCGCGCGCCCACCTGCGCTCGAGCCTCCAGCTCCAGGACTCGCTCGCCAGCCGCGGGCTGTGGCGCGCGCTGGAGGCGAGCCCGCTCGCCTGGCGCCACGATCTCGGCAACCGCGTCTGGGATCTGGCCTTCTCCCCCGACGGCCGCACGCTGGCGGCCGGCTCGGAGGACGGCCAGGTGTACCTGGTGGACGTGGCCACCACCCGGACCGAGGCGCTGCGGGGTTTCGGGCCGCAGGTGCTGGCGGTGGACTACTCGCCCGACGGCCGCCTGCTGGCCGCCGGGGTGAACGGCGGACCGCTGCACCTGTGGGATCTGGAGGCCGGCACCCGCCGGCTGTTCGCCGATCGCCACGAGGGGCTCAAGGACGTGCGCTTCAGCCCGGACGGACGCCGCCTGGCGGCCGGCTCCTGGGAGGGCAGCCTGCGAGTCTACGAGGTGCCGGGCGGGCGGGAGCTGGGCGCCCGCGAGGGGCTGGCCCCGTGGACCGCGGGCCTGGCCTGGAGCCCCGACGGCCAGCAGCTGCTGGTCGGCCAGGCGGGCGGCGGGGTGCGCTTCTTCTCGCCGGATCTGTCCGCCGAGCTGGCGCCGCTCACCGGCACGGGCGAGCTGGCGAACCTCGCGCTCAGCCAGGACGGCCGGACGCTGGCCACGGTCGCGGAGGCGGGTCCGATCGGCCTGTGGGCGCTGCCCGCGCGCACCCGGCGGTCCGCCCTGGCCGGGCACGGGGGCGCGGCGAAGGACGCGGCCTTCCTGGCCGACGGCCGCTCCCTGGCCGTGGCCGAGGGCCCGCGCGTCCTCGTGCTCGACCTCGAGAGCGGACGGGAGCTGGATCTGCTGGAGGCGGGGGTGGGCGACGTCGGCAGCCTGGCCCTGCCCCCCGGGGGCGGCCCGCTGGCCGCGGGCGGACGCCGGCTGGCCCTGTGGCGGCCCGGCCGCCGGGAGCGCGAGAGCAGCCACCGCCGGTCGATCTCCGCGCTGGACTTCAGCCCGGACGGCCGCCGCCTGGCGACCAGCGGCATGGACCAGCGCGTGCGCGTGTGGGACGCGGACAGCGGCCGGACCCTCGAGGAGCTCGCCCTGCAGGCAGAGGGCGGCGTGGCCTGGAGCCCCGACGGCCGCTGGCTCGCCACCACCCACGGCGGGACGCGCCTGTGGGACGCCGGCAGCCTGCGCCTCGAGGCGCGCCTGGAGGGCGGTCGAGACGAGAGCGGGGCCCTGGCCTTCGATGCACGGGCCGGGCGCCTGCTGGTGGCCCACGAGCGCAGCGCGTTGCTCGTGGACGTGGCCGGGAACCGGGTGCTGGCGCGCCTGCCGCTCGAGTCCGAGGTGGTGGCCTTCCACCTGGGCGCCGGGACCGCCCTGGTGGCCCAGCAGCAGGGCACCGGCAGCATCGCGGTGCACGACCTCGCCCACCCCGGGCGGGCGGCCCTGCGGCTGGACGGGCACCGCGGCTGGATCTGGCAGCTCGCCTTCGACCCCGCCGGGCGCAGGCTGGCGAGCGGCGGGGACGACGGCGGCGCGCGGGTCTGGGACCTGGCCACGGGCCGGGCCCTGCGCGAGCTGCGGCACGAGGACAGCGTGCGCGCGGTCGCCTTCCACCCCCGCCAGGATCGCCTGCTGACCGCCTCCAACGACTTCAGCCTGCGCCTGTGGGATCTCGCCACCGGCCAGGAGCTGGCCCGGCACCTGACCCGGACCTCGCCCGAGGTGGCGCGCTTCAGCCCCGACGGCAGCCGCGTGGCCGTCTCGCAGCGCAACGCCCTGTGGCTGCTCTCGGCCGACGAGCTGCGCCCGCTGTGGCGCGGCCCGGTCCTGTCCCTGGCGGCCGGCGACCTGGCGCGCTACACCCACCGCGGCTGGGAGGGGACGCCGCCCGCGGCCTCGGCCGCGTGCCTGCGCGCCCAGGAGCAGGCGCGCCTGGTGCGGCCCACGCCGACCGGAGAGCTGTGCGTCCTCGGCCCCGGCCCGCGGGCCGCGCTGTGGTCCCCGGCCGGCGACGCGCCGCGGTGGCAGCACGCGCTGCGCTTCCCCGGCGAGCTCGTGGCCGTGCCCGGCGGCTGCGCGCTGCTGGACGGCGATCCGGACTCTGGCCAGGGCCGCGCCGTGCTGGTGCGCGCCGACGGCGAGGTGCGCCCGCTGGCCGAGCGGGCCAACGCGCTGGCCTGGATCGGGGACGCGCTGTGGGTAGCCGAGGGCCGCTCCCTGCGCGCCTTCGACGCCGCGGGCGACCCGCGCGGGACCCGCGCGCTGGACCTCGGTCGGGCCATGCGCGCCGCCGTGGACTCCAGCGACGGCGGCCGCTACCCGGCCGAGCGCCTGCTCTCGGCCCTGGCCCGGGTCGGTCCCCACCTGGTGGTCGGCGAGCGGCGGGGCCAGCTCCACCGCCTGCCGTTCGCCCCGCGGGCCGGCCCCGGGCAGGGGCTACAGCTGCGCGACACGCCCTCGGGCCGGGTGGAGGTGCTGGCCGCGGGCCCGGGCGGCACCCTGCTGGCCGGCTACTCCACCGGCGAGGTCGGGCTGTGGGAGCTCCAGGGCGGCCAGCGGCTGGAGCTCTTCCAGCTCCACGGCCCGGTCCTGCACCTGGGCGTGGTGGACGGGCGCCTGCACGCCCAGACCGAGCTGGGGGACGGGCGCGAGGTGGATCTGCGCCCGTACCAGCGGCCCTGGTGCGAGCTCCTGCGGGATGTGTGGCTGCGCGCGCCCAGCGAGTGGCGCGAGGGGCGGTCCGAGGCCGCGCCCCCGCCCCCGGCGCACGCCTGCCTGCGGTGAACCGGCGGAGGCTGGAGCTCAGCGGAAGCGGCGCAGCAGGCCCAGGCACAGGGCCAGGCCGAGCAGCCCGAAGCCGCCCGCGCCAGGCTCGCCGCCGCCGCTCGACTGGCAGCCGCTGCCGCCGTTGTCCGGGGGCAGCACGCACTGGCCGCTGGCGCACACGCCGCGGCCGGCGGGCCCGCAGGCGGTGAAGTCCGGGGCCAGGCTGTGCTCGCACTGCAGATCGAGCCCGCAGGCGTCCACGGTGCAGGGGTTGAGGTCGTCGCACTGGGAGGCGACCGCACAGGGTTGGTCGCAGGTCTCGTCCACCGAGCCGTCGCAGTCGTTGTCGACGAGATCCCCGCACGCGTCCAGCGCGCCCGGGTTCACCGCCGCGTCCAGGTCGTCGCAGTCCTCGGCCTGGCAGTAGCCGTCGAGATCCGCGTCGGTGCAGGCGCCGCAGCCGTCGTTCACCGTGCCGTCGCAGTCGTTGTCGAGCTGATCGTTGCAGTTCTCACCCGCGCCCGGGCGCACCGCGGCGTTGTGGTCGTCGCAGTCCTCGCCGGCGCAGGCGCCGTCCTGATCCGCGTCGGTGCAGGCGCCGCAGCCCTCGTCCACCGTGCCGTCGCAGTCGTTGTCCGCCGAGTCGCCGCAGATCTCGGCCGCGCCGGGCTTGGTGAAGAAGTCGAGATCGTTGCAGTCGGTGCCGCCGCAGGCCGCGTCCTCGAAGCCGTCCGCGTCCCGGTCGGTGCAGGTGCCGCAGCCCTCGTCCAGCGCGCCGTCGCAGTCGTTGTCGATGGCGTCGCCGCAGGCCTCGGCCGCGCCCGGGTGGACCGCGGCGCTGAAGTCGTTGCAGTCCACGTCGTTGCAGTAGCCGTCCTGATCGATGTCCGTGCAGGCGCCGCAGCCCTCGTTGACCTGGCCGTCGCAGTCGTTGTCGAGCGCGTCGCCGCAGGCCTCGGCCGCGCCCGGGTTCACCTGGGCGTTCGAGTCGAGGCAGTCCACGTCGAGGCAGTAGCCATCGCCGTCGTTGTCGGTGCAGCCGCAGCCCTCGTTGATCTGGCCGCTGCAGTTGTTGTCGATCTGGTCGGCGCAGTTCTCGGCCACGCCCGGGTTCTGGGCGGCGTTCGCGTCGTTGCAGTCGGTGCCGCCGCAGGCCGCGGCCTCGAAGCCGTCCTGGTCCGCGTCGGCGCAGGTGCCGCAGCCCTCCTCCGCCTGGCCGTCGCAGTTGTTGTCCTTGTCGTCGCCGCAGAACTCGGCCCGGCCGGGGTTGGTCCAGTAGTCGAGGTCGTTGCAGTCCTGGGCCTCGCAGTAGCCGTCGTCGTCGAGGTCGGTGCAGGTGCCGCAGTTCTCGTTCACCGTGCCGTCGCAGTCGTTGTCGAGCTGGTCGGCGCAGCTCTCGACCTCGCCCGGGTTCTGGGCGGCGTTCTGGTCGTTGCAGTCGTTGGTGGAGCAGTACCCGTCGGCGTCCGCGTCGGTGCAGGCGCCGCAACCCTCGTTGACCTGGCCGTCGCAGTCGTTGTCGGCCGAGTCGTTGCAGTTCTCGCCCGCGCCCGGGTAGGTGGAGGCGTTCTGGTCGTTGCAGTCGTCACCGCCGCAGGCCGCGGCCAGGTGCCCGTCCCCGTCCGCGTCCGGGCAGCAGCCCTCGTCGGTCTCGCCGTCGCAGTCGTCGTCCAGGCCGTTGTCGCACACCTCGACGTGGGCGGGGTTCACCGCGGCGTTCTGGTCGTCGCAGTCGATTTCCTGGCAGTAATTGTCGTTGTCGGCGTCGATGCACACGCACACACCGAGGTCGTCGATGCCCTGGAAGAGCGGCTTCTGGCAGTGGTTGCCGGCGCCGCAGGTGTTGTCCGCCAGGCAGAAGTCCATGCACCGGCCCACGTGCTCGGCCGCGGTGGTCTGGATGCAGATCATGCCGTCGTCACAGGGCAGGTTGGCGCCGGAGGCCGGGTTCGGATCGCAGGACGCGTCGAGCCCCAGCTCGTCGGAGTCGATGCAGGTGTTGGCGTCCACGTCCACCGGGTAGCAGGCCTTGCCCGCGCCGCAGGTGCCGCCCAGGATGTTGCAGCTCGTCACGCACAGGCCGAGCTCGGCCACGTCGGTGAACACGTTGGCGCAGGCCCGGGCGCCGGAGCAGTCGGCCGCGGTGTAGCAGAACTCGTAGCAGATCGCCCCCTCGGTGAAGTCGAAGCAGCCCGCGCCGTCGCGGCACTCGAGGTTGGACGTGGCCTCTGGATCGCAGGCCGTGTAGTTGGACTTGTTGAGGCTCGGCAGGCAGGAGTACACGCCCGCGTCCGCGGTGAACCAGCAGGCCTGGGTGTCGCAGTCGCCGCCGATCATGGCGCAGCTGGTCGGTCCGCCGCCGTTGAGGGTATCGTCGATGAAGGACTGGAAGCCGTCCACGCGGGTCGAATACGAGCCGTTGTCGCACATGCCAGAGTCCACGGTGGAGTGCACGCCCACCACCCGGAGCTGACCGGAGAGGGTGGCCAGGTCCGGGCCGCCCGAGTCGCCGTAGCACACCAGCTGGTTGGAGTTGTTCGCCAGGAAGTAGTACACATCGCTCCAGGTCTGGTTGATCGTGGTCACGCCCTTGCGCTTGATGCCATCCCCGCTGCAGTTATCGGAGCCGCCGGGGTAAGAGCACGTATTCACGCCGTAACCGACCATGGTGATGCTCTGGCCGTTGCTGATGGCCGCGGTGTTGTAGGGGATGGGGGTGGCCACGGCCGCCGGCACCGCGCTGGACAGGTGGTAGAGGGCGATGTCGTTGCTGGTGGTGTCCGGATCCCACTGCGGGTGCAGGTAGACCGCGTCGATCTGGTACACGTTGCCGTTGGCCGGGTTGGTGGCGTTGGCCCCGACGAAGAAGGAGACCATCGTGGCCGGCGCCACCGAGTCCGGATCGGCGCAGTGGGCCGCGGTCAGCACCCACTGGGATGCGATCAGGGTGGCGCTGCAGAAGGTCATCCACTGGTAGCTCGGGTCGTCGATCGCCAGGGCGCCCACCGCCGGCCACTCGCTGGTCGCGGTGCCGTTGATGATCGACTGGTGCTTGTTGGCGAAATCACGATCGGTCTCCAGGTTGCAGGCGGTGAGCGCCAGCATGGCGGGCAGGCACAGCAGGCCAACCGTACGCAGGTACTTCCGCAGCATCGAATGCTCTCCTTGGTTCGGACCGTGGTCTCCCAAAAGGCGCCCTACCCTAGCACGGGCTCGCCGAAGAACGTATGTGACCGATGTCACGCGCCTTCTGGCGTGCCTATCCGACGGACCGGGCCCGGGCTTTCTTCGGATCCTCCAACCCGGAGCTTGAACCCGCCAGCCTCCCTCCTCCGGCAAGCTCCCCACCCCCCGCTCCTCTCCGGTCCCTCCCCGGTCGAGGCTTGCGGGCTCCCCGCGGGCGGCATACCATGGCGCATCCTCCCGGAGGATCGAGGGAAAGGGGCGCCCCGTGTACACCGAGCCAGACTATCGCCTGAAAGTCCGCCGCACCCGCATCGTGGCCACCCTGGGACCGGCCTCGTCCACCCGGGAGGTGATCCGGGAGCTCCTGCGGGTCGGGGTGGACGTGGCCCGGCTCAACTTCTCCCACGGCACCCACGCGGACCACGGCCGGATCATCGCGCTGGTGCGCGAGGTGGCCGCCGAGCTGGGCCGGCCGGTCGGCCTGCTGGGCGACCTGTGCGGCCCCAAGATCCGGGTGGGCATGTTCGAGGGCGGAGGGATCGAGCTCCAGCCCGGGAGCGAGCTGCAGGTGGTGACCGACGACGTGCTGGGCCGCCCGGGCCTGGTGCCCTCCCAGTACGAGCACCTGGCGCGGGACGTGGAGCCGGGCCAGCGCATCCTGCTGGACGACGGCCGGCTGGTGCTCGAGGTGCTGGCCCGGGAGACCACCAGCCGGTTGCGCTGCCGGGTGGTGCGGGGCGGGCTGCTCAAGGACAAGAAGGGCATGAACCTGCCCGGTGCGTCGCTCTCCACGCCGGCGCTGACCGCCAAGGACCAGGAGGATCTGGCCTTCTGCCTGGAGCAGGATCTCGACTACGTGGCGCTCTCCTTCGTGCGCTGGCCGGACGAGGTCGAGGACCTGCAGGCGCGCATCCGGCGCGCGGGGGAAGGCCGCAAGGGCGCGCTCACCCGGGTGGTGGCCAAGATCGAGAAGCCCGAGGCGCTGGAGAACATCGAGCGCATCGTGGAGCTGGCCGACGGCATCATGGTGGCGCGCGGCGACCTGGGGGTCGAGATGCCCCCCGAGAAGGTGCCTATCCTACAGAACCAGCTCATCGCGCTGGCCAACCAGCGCCAGAAGCCGGTCATCGTGGCCACCCAGATGCTGGAGTCCATGACCGAGCAGGCCAGCCCCACCCGGGCCGAGGTGAGCGATCTGGCGACCGCGGTCTTCGGCAACGCGGACGCGGTCATGCTGTCGGCGGAGAGCGCCTCGGGCAAGTTCCCGGTGGAGTCGGTCCAGGTGATGGACACCGTGCTGCGGGAGATCGAGAGCTACCAGTGGTCGCAGCACCGCTTCGGCAAGCTGCGGGACGAGTTCTCCGTGCACCCGAACCCCAACGCGCTCGCCCGGGCCTGCACGCTCTTGTGCAAGGACATGGAGATCCGCGCGGTGAACGTGATGACCCGCTCCGGGCGCACGGCCCGCATCATGTCCGCGGCCCGGCCGGGCGCGCCCGTCCTGGCCTTCTGCCACGATCCCAAGGTGGCCCGGCAGCTCATGCTGTGCTGGGGGGTGCAGCCGGTCGCGGCCGCGGGCGAGCTGAGCGCGGACGCGCTGGCCGACCAGGCCGCGCGGCTGGCCCGGGAGCGGGGCCTGGCCGGGCCGGGCCAGTACGTGCTGCTGGTGTCGAACTTCCGCTCGGACCAGGACTCGAACGCGGTGATCGCCTACAAGCTGCCGTGAGCGCAGCGCGCGGGGCTCAGCCCTCGAGGGCCTCGCGCACCCGGGCCGCCAGCTCCTCCCGGCTGAAGGGCTTCTGCAGGAAGTGGACCCCCTCGTCGAGCACCCCGTGGTGGGCGATGACGTCGGCGGTGTAGCCCGACATGAACAGGCGGTGCAGGCCGGGGAAGAGCGACTGGAGGCTCCGGGCCAGGTCGCGGCCGTTCATCTCCGGCATGACCACGTCGGTCATCAGCAGGTGGATCTCGCCCGCGTGCCGGCGCGCCAGCTCGAGCGCCTCGCCCGGCGTGGCCGCGCCGACCACCGCGTAGCCGAGCTGCTCGAGCATGCGCTGGCCGACCCGCAGGATGGCCGGCTCGTCCTCCACCAGCAGGATGGTCTCCCGGCCCCGCTCCGGGGCCGGGCGCTCGGCCGTCGCCTGCGCCGCCCGCTCCGCCAGGCCGGCCGTGGGCAGGAGGATCTCGAAGGTCGTGCCCTGCCCCGGCGCGCTCGTCACCCCGATGTGGCCGTGGTTCTGGGTGACGATCCCGTGGACCGTGGACAGCCCGAGCCCGGTGCCCCGCCCGAGCACCTTGGTGGTGAAGAAGGGCTCGAACAGCCGGGCCAGGGTCGCCTCGTCCATGCCCACGCCGGTGTCCTGGACGACGAGCGCCGCGTACGCGCCGGGCGCGGCGCCCGGCAGGGAGGCGCAGGCGGCCTCGTCGAGCACGCGGCGCCCGGTGCGGATGACGATCCGCCCCTGGCCCGCGCCCTCGATGGCGTCGCGCGCGTTGAGGCACAGGTTGGCGAGGACCTGGTCGAGCTGGGTCGGGTCCATGAGCACGGCCCCGGCGTCCTCGCCCGGGGCCCAGACGAGCTCGAGGTCCTCGCCCAGGAGCCGCCCGAGCAGCTTGAGCGCGCCCTCCACCGCCCGGTTGAGCTCGAGCGCCACGGGGGCGATGGTCTGCTTGCGGGCGAAGGCCAGGAGCTGGCGGGTGAGATCGGCCGAGCGCTCCGCGGCCCGGCGGATCTCGACGAGATCGGCGGCCAGCGGGCTGCCCGGGCCGAGCGAGGCCAGGGCGAACTCCGCGTGCCCGAGGATCACCCCCAGCATGTTGTTGAAGTCGTGGGCCACACCACCCGCCAGGCGGCCTACCGACTCCATCTTCTGCGCCTGGGAGAGCTGGGCCTGGAGCCGCTCCCGGGACTCCTCGGCCCGCCGGCGCGCGGTGATGTCGAGCTCGATGCCGTCCCAGACGACGCGTCCGTCCTCGAGCCGGCGGGGCGCGGAGGAGAACAGCCGCCAGCGCTCCTGCCCGGACGGCATGCGGATGCGCGCCTCGGCGTCGAAGGGGGCCATGGCCGCCAGCGCCCGGGCTTCGCGCTCGGCGATCATCCGTCGATCCTCCTCGAGCAGCTGCCCGTAGATGCGCTCCGCGTCCGCGAGCACCTGGGCCGCGCTGACGCCGTGGAGCTGCTCGACGCCCGCGCTGATGTACAGGAAGCGGCGCCGCGAGCCGTCCAGGCCCGAGTCGATCTGGTAGACGAGCCCGCCCCGCAGGTTGTCGCCCAGGGCGCGCAGCTGCGCCTCGCGCTGCCTGAGGGCCTCCTCGGCGGCCTTGCGCGCGGCGATGTCGCGGGTGGTGGCGAGCAGGAGCCGCCGGCCCCCGCGGGAGATGACGCCGGTGGAGATCTCGACCGGGTACTCCGAGCCGTCCTTGCGCCGGTGGCGCGCCTCCAGGCTGACACGCTGGCCCGGCTCCCAGGAGGCCCACTGGCGGAGGATCTCCGCCCGGTCGAGCTCCCCCGCCAGGAGGTCGAACACGGTCCGTCCGATCAGCTCGTCCCGGGAGTACCCGGTCTGCGCGCAGGCCAGCTGGTTGACGTCGCGGATACGGCCCTCGAGGTCGTGGAGGTAGATGCCCTCGTTGGACTGGTCGAACAGCGAACGGTACTTCTCCTCGCTCTCCCGGAGCGCCTGGTCCCTGTCTCCTGGCCCGTCCGCCGCCATGCCGCCCTCCCGCGGGTACCACCGCAAGGTACCACCCGGCCAGGCGGGCGGGAAGGGCCGCCTGGACACTCCCCGTGCATCCGGCTAGCCTGTGCGCTGAGGGACCTGATCCATGAGGAACCGGGTCTGGTGTCTGGTGGCGGGTGTCTGGTTCGGGACCGCCGGCTGCGGGGGCGGGGGCGGGGCGGAGTGCGCGCTGGACGCGGACTGCCCGGTGGGCCGCTACTGCGCCGCGGGGAGCTGTACCTTCGACTGCACCTTCGACACCGAGTGCTCGAGCGGCTATCGCTGCGATCCAGCCCGCGGCCGCTGCGTCCAGGGCTGCCGCCCCACGAACGGAGGCGTCGAGGCCTGCGACGCCCTCGACAACGACTGCGACGGCCTGACCGACGAGGACTTCGCCCGCCTGGGCACCGCCTGCCAGAACGGCGGCTGCCCCGCGGGCGCCTGGGTGTGCTCCGCGGACGGGCTCGCCGAGCGCTGCACCGGACCGCTCCCGGCCCCGGACGATCCCACCTGCGACGGCCAGGACGAGGACTGCGACGGCGCGACCGACGAGGACGCCCCGCCGGTGAGCTGCCCACTCCAGCAGGGGGTGTGCGCCGGCGCGACGAGCGCCTGCGCGGCGGGCGGCTACCCGGCCTGCGACTACGGGCCGGACTACACGCAGGGCACGGACGCGACCTGCGACCGCCAGGACAACGACTGCGACGGCGCGACCGACGAGGACGCCATGCTCCTGGTGGCCGAGGCGGACGCGCAGGCGGCCGATGGCGTGGACAACAACTGCAACGGGCTCGTGGACGAGCCCGGCGGCGTGCTGGTGCCCATCGCGAACCACCCCGGCGTGTGGGTGGACGCCTACGAGGCCACCCTCTTCGAGCACCCGGACTGCACGGGCGCACGCTACGGGGCGGACGCGGACGACTACCCCGCGGGCTTCCCGGCCGAGGGGACGGCCACCACCGCGCTGTACGCCTGCTCGCTCGCCGGCCCGATCCCCTCCGGCCACCTGAGCTTCTACCGGGCCGAGCGGGCCTGCCAGGCCCAGGGCAAGCGCCTGTGCAGCGGGGGCGAGTGGGCCACCGCCTGCAGCGGCGACGGCGGACAGCTCTACCCCTACGGCTGGAACTACGCCGCGCGGGTGTGCAACGACGGCTGGGCCGGGCTCGGCGCGCCCCTGCCGGCCGGCTCCCTGCCTGGCTGCACGGCCGGCAACGGGGTGTTCGACTCGAGCGGCAACCTGTCCGAGTGGCTGGACCAGCCCTACGACGACCCGGACTATCCGGACCTGCGCTGCACGGGCGGCTTCGGCTACACCTGCGAGCTGTGCAACCGGGGCACGAGCTGCCGCCCCTGCGTCCAGGCCGAGGAGAACGATCGGCAGGACGCCATGAAGTGCCTCGACTGCGTGATGGGGGTGCTCGACCCCGACGCCAGGGAGTGCTTCCCCCGCGCCCTGACGAAACCCTACCTTGGCGCCCGCTGCTGCTATGACGGCCCGCCCGGAGGCGGCGGGGGAGCGGCCGGCGGCGGCTGACTCGGGCCGGGCAGGCGCGTGGCGCGCGCCTCCAGCCACTCGGCGATCTCCGGGTAGACCTCCCCGGCCGCGTGCCGCCCGAGCATGATGTCGCCGTGCCCGAAGTCGTGCTCGTCCCCGGCGTCCAGGCCGAAGATGCGGATCTGCCGGTCCTGGGAGCCGAGCGCCTCGTACACCGGGATGACGCTGTCGGGCGGGGCCAGCCGGTCGCGGTGCGCGGCCAGCAGCAGTACCGGGGCGCGGGCCCGGGCGAGCTCGGCCAGGTAGTCGCGCTCCCCGCCGCGGGAGGAGAAGCGGCCGCGCTCGCCCCAGGCGAGGAACTGGCGCACCAGCGCCGAGCACGGGCTCTCGTTGAGGTTGCACAGGGCCCGGCGCACCAGCCGGGGCTCCATGCCGCCCGGGTGGTAGAAGGGCCGGGCCACGAAGGCCGGCGGCCGCCCGAGCAACGGGGAGAAGAACCGCCCGAGCGGCCCGAGTGGGACGGCCGGCAGCGCGCTGGCCAGGCGCGCCAGCCACGCGGGTCGCAGCAGCGCGCTCCGGTCCAGGCGGCCGGGGGAGGCCACGGCCACGAGCCCGGCCAGCTCGTCCGGGCCGAGCCCAGGCAGCAGCCCGTAGCCCAGCATGCCGCCCATGCTGTGGCCCAGCCAGAACACCCGCCGCACGCCGGTCGCGCGGCGCACGAGCGCCAGCGCGGCGGGGACGTCAGCCTCCAGGTGGGTGTCGAAGTCCCAGCGCCAGCGCCGCCCGGTGAACCAGGCGGGCGCATCGCTCAGGCCCGCGCCGCGCAGCTCGAGCACCCACACGTCGAAGCCCCGCTCGCACAGATCCCTGGCCAGCGAGCAGCGCCCGTCGAGGTCGAAGTTGAAACGGTTGGCGCCCAGGCCGTGGCACAGGATCAGCGGCTCGTGGTAGCGGCGCACGGCCGGGCGGTAGCGGTGCAGGGCCAGCGCCCAGCCGTCCTCGGTGCGGGCGAAGTGCACCTCGTCCGCCCGCCGGAAGACCCGGAAGCGCCGGGCCCAGAAGGCGGTGTACAGCGCGACCAGCGCCCCCAGCGCGAGCGCCCAGCCCAGGATGGAGAGGGTGAGGGCCATGGGCTAGCCCCCCCGCCGCCGCAGGGCCGCCAGCAGCTTCTCGTGGATGCCGTCGAAGGCGCCGTTCGACATGACGAGCACCACGCTGCCCTCCGGCAGCCCCGGGGAGACCTCGCTCACCACCTCGTCCGCGCTCGCGCGGAGCTCGGCCTGGAGGCCGCGCGCGCGCAGCGCCGCCACCAGGGCAGCCGAGTCGAAGCGCTCCGCGGCCGGCAGCCCGTCCACCCCGAAGGGCGGCACCACCACCACCCGGTCGGCCCCCTCGAAGGAGCCCGGGTACAGCTCCTGGAACACCTTGCGCCGGCTGGTGTTGGTGCGCGGCTCGAAGACCGCCACCAGGTTGGCGCGCGGGTAGCGCAGGCGCGCCGCCCGCACCGTCTCGCGCACCTTGGTGGGGTGGTGGGCGAAGTCGTCCAGCACCGTCACCCCGGCCGCGACGCCGCGCACCTCGAGCCTGCGGGCGATGCCCAGGAAGCCCTCCCAGGTCCGGGCCGCCTCCTCGAGCCCGAGCCCCAGGTGGCCGAGGACCGCCAGCGCGGCGGTGGCGTTCAGCACGTTGTGCCGCCCGGCCAGCGGCAGCCGCAGGCGGGCCTCGGCGCCGTCCGGCCCGCGCACCCGGAAGGCCATGCCCTGGCCGTCTGCCGCGGACTCCAGCACCCGGTAGCCGGCGTCCGCCGCGAGCCCGTAGCCCACGCTCGGGCAGGCGGCCCGGGGGAACAGCGCCCGCACCTCGGGATCGTCCGCGCAGCCGATCAGCAGGCCGTCCGGGGGCAACAGCCCGACCAGCCCCTGGAAAGCGCGCCGGTAGGCGTCCATGTCGGGGTAGATGTCGGCGTGGTCGTACTCCACCGCGGTCAGCACCACCACCCGCGGCCGGTAGTGCACGAACTTGGGGCGCTTGTCGAAGAAGGCCGTGTCGTACTCGTCGCCCTCGACCACGAAGTCCGTCCCCCGCCCGACGTGGAAGGACTTGCCGAAGTTGGTCGGCACGCCACCCACCAGGAAGGACGGATCGCGGCCGGCCTGGACCAGCATGTAGGCCAGCAGGCTGGCGGTGGTGGTCTTGCCGTGCGTGCCGCACACGGCGATCGAGCGCCGGCCCTCGATGAACATCTCGCCCAGCGCCTGGGGGAAGCTCATCACCTTGAGGCCGCGCTCGAGGGCGGCGCGGGCCTCGGGGTTGTCCTGGCGGCAGGCGTTGCCCACCACCACCAGATCGAGGTCGGGCGTGATGCGGGCCGCGTCGAAGCCCTGCTGGGTGGGGATGCCCCAGGCCTGCAGGCGCTCGCCCATGGGCGGGTAGAAGGCCTTGTCCGAGCCGCGTACGTCGTGCCCGGCCTCCTTGAGCAGCCCGGCCAGGGCGCCCATGCCCGTGCCGCAGATGGCCACCATGTGCACCTTCATGCCGCCTCCTCCCCTCCCCCGCCGCGCTCCAGCCAGTCGACGAGCGCGTCGTGCAGCCCCGGCCGGAAGGCGCGGAGCCGATCGTCCTCCCGGCGCGGGTGGACCCGGTTGGTCAGCAACACCACCACCAGCTCCCGCTCGGGCTCGAGCCACAGGGAGGTCCCGGTGAACCCCAGGTGCCCGAACGCGCGCGGGCCCAGCCGGCTGCCCGCCTGGGAGCCCACCGGCGCGGGCGTGTCGAAGCCCAGCGTGCGCACCGGCCCGGGCAGCTCCGTGCGGCGGCAGAAGCGCCGGGCGAGCCCGGCGTCGAAGGGCCCGCCCCGCCCCGCCAGCGCGTCCAGCCAGGCCCGGCCCACCCGGGCGACGGCCGCGGCCGTGCCGAACAGGCCGGCCTGGCCGGCCACCCCGCCCGCGGCCCAGGCGTTCTCGTCGTGCACCTCCCCCGACAGCACGCGCCCGCGCCAGGGGCAACGCTCGGTGGCGGCGAACACGCGCCCGGCCCGGGCGCGCGCCGCGGCCGTCGGGTCCTTGAGATCCACGAAGAACAGCTCCGTGAGCCCCAGCGGCGCGGCCACCAGGCTGTGGAAGGCGTCGGCGAAGGGCAGCCCCAGGGCCCGCTCCAGCAGCCACTCGAGCAGGACGAAGCCCAGATCGGAGTACTCGACGCGCGCCCCGGGCGGGGCCTCGAGCGGCTCCCGGGCCGCGCGCGCCCGCAGCGCCGCCTGCCCGGCCGCGGTGCCCGCCTGGCCGGGGGCGAGCTCGAGGTGGAGCGGCCGCCAGGCGGGCAGGCCGGAGGCGTGCGCGAGCAGGTGCCAGGGCGTCAGCGCGGCCGCGGCGCCGGGGAGCTCGGGCAGCCAGCGCCCGGCGGGCGCGTCGAGCTCGAGCGCGCCGCGCTCCACGGCCTGCAGGGCCACCGAGGCGGCGGCCAGCGGCTTGGTCAGCGAGGCCAGATCGTAGACGGTCTCCGGGCCGACCGCCGGGCCCTGCGGGTCGAGCGCCGAGCGCCCGTGGGCCGAGCGCCAGCGGGGCCGCCCGGCCCGCTCCGCGTGCAGCACGCCGCCCGGGAAGATCCCTTGGCGGACGGCCTCGTCCATGAGCGCGCCGGGCTCGGGGGGATGCGCCATCAGCCGGCCTCGACCGCGGGCTCGGTGAGCTCGAGCACTCCCCCCGCGGCGCCTCCGGCGCGCAGCCGCGCCCGCACGCCGAAGGGCAGGGCCACGTTCCTCCGGCCGTGGCCGAAGGGCGCCCCGGACACCACCGGCACGCCCAGCTCGAGCGCCGCGCGCTCCAGCACCGCCCGGGCGCCGAACTCGCCCCGGCCCGCCGGGGTGCAGCCCTCGAGCTGGCCGAGGATCAGCCCGCGCACCCCGGCGAACGCGCCGCTCGCCTGGAGCTGGCGGAAGGCCCGGTCCAGCCGGTAGGCGGGCTCGCCCACGTCCTCCAGGCACGCCAGGCAGCCGCTCAGCCGGGGGGCGTGGGGTCCGCCGCACAGGCTGGCCAGCACGGTCAGGTTGCCGCCCAGCAGCCGCCCCTCGCCGCTGCCGGCCCGCACGCAGCGCAGGCGCCCCAGGGGCACCGGCCCGCGCCCGCGCTGCCCGGTCAGCAGCGCCCGCAGCCAGGCCCGATCGCCCGCGGGCAGGCGGGCGAGCTGGGTCAGCACCGGCCCGTGGAAGCACACCAGGCCCTGCTCGGCCACCAGCGGCACGAGCAGCGCGGTCAGGTCGGAGAAGCCCACCAGGATCTTCCGCGCGCCGGCCAGCGAGGCCAGCTCGAGCAGCGGCAGCAGGCGGGCCGTGCCGTACCCCCCGCGGATGCAGCACACGGCCCGCGAGTCCGCCTCGGCGAAGGCCGCGCGCAGGCGCGCCGCCCGGGCGGCGTCGTCTCCGGCCAGGAAGCCCTGCCGGGCCGCCTCGGCGGGGTGCCACAGCGGCCGGAACCCGAGCGCGCTGAGCGCCGCGCGGCCGGCGCGGTAGGCGGCCGGTTCGTACGGGCTGGCCGGGGCCACCAGGCGCACGCGATCGCCCGCGCGCAGGGACTGGGGTCTGAGCGTTCGCCAGGGAGCCATCGCAGCGGCATGATACCATCCGCGCCGCGGCATTCCAACGCGCCCGCCCTTGGGCTACCTTCGGCGCAGGAGGGCTCCGCATGCGCACGCTGGCCTGGTTCTTCTCCCTGGGGCTCGCGCTCGGCCCGGCGGCCACCGCCGGCGAGGAGCGCATCCCCCACGAGCTCTACCGGCTGCCCAACGGGCTCACGGTGATCCTGCACGAGGATCACCGCCTGCCGCTGGTGGTGGTCGACGTCTGGTACCGGGTGGGCGCCAAGGACGAGCGCCCGGGCCGGACCGGCCTGGCCCACCTGTTCGAGCACCTGATGTTCATGGGCACCGCGCGCGCCCCCAGCTTCGACCAGCCCATGGAGGCGGTGGGCGGCTGGAACAACGCCTCCACCAACGAGGATCGGACCAACTACTTCTCGGTGGGCCCGGCCCACACCCTGCCGCTGCTGCTGTGGCTGGAGGCCGACCGGCTCGAGGCCCTGGGCCGCGGCATGAGCCCGGACAAGGTCGGCCTGCAGCGGGACGTGGTGCGAAACGAGCTGCGCCAGGGCTACGAGAATCGCCCGTACAGCCTGGCCTGGCTGCAGATCCCCGGGGCGCTGTGGCCCGCGGGGCACCCGTACGCCCACCCGGTCATCGGCAGCCACGCGGATCTGGAGGCGGTGGACGCCGACGAGGTGCGGGCCTTCTTTTACCGCCACTACACCCCCTCCAACGCCAGCCTGGTGGTGGCCGGCGACTTCGAGCCCGGCGAGGCGCGCCGGCTGGTGGAGGCCTACTTCGGCCCGCTCCCGGCCGGTCCGGCGCCTGAGCCCGTGCGGGCGGGCGAGCTCGCGCCGCTCGCGGCCCGGCGGCTCACGGTGCCCGACCGGGTGCCGCTCCCGCAGCTGCTCATGCTGTGGCGCAGCCCGGCCCTGTACCAGCCCGGCGACGCCGAGCTGGACGCGCTGGCGGGCGTGCTCAGCCAGGGCAAGGCCAGCCGTCTGGTCAGGCGGCTGGTGCAGGAGGAGCGCCTGGCCTCCGAGGTCCAGGCCTACCAGTCCTCCGGCCTGCTGGGCTCGAGCTTCGTGATCGCCGCCAAGGCGCTTCCGGGCCACGCGCTGTCCGAGCTCGAGGCCGCCATCGACGGGGAGCTGGCGGCGCTGCGCTCGAGCGGTCCGACCGCCGAGGAGCTCGAGCGGGCCAGGAACCGCCGCGAGACCGCCTTCGTCAGGGGCCTGGAGCCGCTCTTCGCCCGGGCGGACCAGCTCAACGCGTACCTGTTCTACCGCGGCACGCCGGACTACCTGGCCGCGGATCTCGCGCGCTACCGGGGCCTGGAGCCGGCCGGCGTGCTGGCGGCCGCCCGCCAGGCGCTCGCCCCGGAGTGGCGCCTGATCGTGGAGATCGTGCCGGCCGGCGAGGCCGCCCCGCCGGCGGGAGGCGCGCCGTGAGCCCCCGCGCCGGCCTGGGGCTGTCGCTGGCCATGTGCGCGCTCACCGGCTGCGCCGGGGGCCGCGGGCTGTCCGCGCTCGACGAGCAGCCCGCGCTGGGCGAGCCGCGCGGGTTCTCGCCGCCCGCGCCGCTCGAGCGCCGCCTGTCCACGGGGCTGACGGTGTGGCTGCTCCAGCGGCCGGACCTCCCGCTCAGCACGGCCCTGCTGCTCGTCCCGGCGGGCGCGGCGGCCGATCCGGCCGACCGGCCCGGCCTGGCGGCGCTGTGCGCGGACATGCTGGACGAGTCGACCCAGGCCCGCGGCGCGCTCGAGCTGTCCTCGGCCCTCGAGCGGCTGGGCGCCGAGCTCGCGCTGGGCGCCGGGCGCGACTACGCCTGGGCGCAGCTCGGCGTGCTCAGCCGCCACCTGGACCCGGCCCTGGCCCTGCTCGGCGAGGCGCTCGCCTCCCCGCGCTTCGCGCCCGAGGATGTGGAGCGCGTGCGCGGCATCCGGCTGAGCGATCTCTCCCAGGCCATGGAGGACGCGCCGCGGCTGGCCACGCGGCTGCTCGGGCCGCTCGCCTACGGTGCCGCCCACCCCTACGGACGCCCCGACGACGGCAGCCCGGCCGGGCTCCGCGCGATCACCCGCGACGAGCTCGTGGCGTTCCACCGCGCCCGCTGGCGCCCCGACCAGGCCGTGCTGGTCCTGGCCGGGGACCTCGACGAGGCCACCAGTTTGGCGCTGCTGGAGTCCCGCCTGGGCGCCTGGCGCGCGCCACCCGGGCAGGCGCTCGCGCCCGCGGCGCCGGCCCCCCTGCCCGCCAGCTCGGCCCGGGTGTGGGTGGTGGACCTGCCCGGCGCCAGCCAGACCCGCATCGCGCTCGGCGTGCCCGGCCTGCGCCGCGCCGATCCGGCCCTGCCCCTGCTGGCGCTCGCCGACAGCGCGCTCGGCGGTACCTTCACCAGCCGCCTGAACCAGAACCTGCGCGAGGACAAGGGCTACACCTACGGGGCCTTCTCCTCGCTCGACCCGGGCGCCGGCCAGGGCCTGTGGCTGGTGCACACCTCCGTGGACGGGGAGGCGACCGGGGGGCGCTGCGGGAGCTGCTGGCCGAGCTCGGGAGGCTCCAGGCGAGCGGCCTCGGCCCCGAGGAGCTCCGCAAGGCCCAGGCCGCCGAGCGCACGACGGCGCTCGAGACGTTCACCACCCAGGCCGCGGCCGTGGGCGAGCTCGCCGACGCGGCCTTCTACGGCCTCGGCCCCCGCGCCCTCGGCCTGCGGCTGGAGGCGCAGGCCCGGGCCACGCCCGAGGAGCTGAACACCCTGATCCGCCAGCGGCTGCGGCCCGCGGAGCTCGCGCTGGTGCTGGTGGGCGACTGGCGGGCCATCCGCCCGCAGCTCGCGGGCCTGGGCCTGCCCGAGCCCGTGCAGGTGGACGCCGAGGGGCGGCCGGTCTCGCCCGCGGGCCCGTGAGGCCGGGCGCTCAGGGGCTCCGGCCGAAGCGCTCGAGCCACAGCCCGTGGCGCAGCCCCCGGTCGCTGACCACCAGGGAACCCGCGCCCAGCTTGTCGAGCAAGCAGAGCAGGATGGCCGCGCCGGCCGGGAGCACCTCGGCCCGCTTGGGCTCCAGCCCGGGCACGCGGGCGCGCTCCGCCACCGGGAGCGCGCTCAGCCTGGCCAGCAGCCGCTCGAGGTCGTCGCGGCCGAGGCGCTGGCCGTGCACCCGATCCGGGTCGTAGGGCTCGAGCCCGAGCTCGACCGCGGCCAGGGTGGTGGCGCTGCCTCCCACCGCCAGCAGGGCCTCGAAGGGCAGCTCGGGCCGCACCGCCGCCAGGCCCTCGTCCGCCAGGAAGGCCCGCAGCGCCGCCAGCTCCGCGGGGGCGATGGGGTCGGAGCGCAGGAAGCGCTCGGTGAGCGTCACCACGCCGACCTCCAGGCTGGAGCGCCAGTCGACGCGGGGCACGTCGCCGCCCTGGCCGAAGGTCACCTCGGTGCTGCCCCCGCCCGGGTCCACCACCGCCAGGCGCCCGGCCCGCACCGGTAGCTCGGCGGTCACCCCCAGGAAGGTCAGCCGGGCCTCCTCCTCGCCCGGGATGGCCTCGAGCTCGAAGCCCGCCTCGGCCCGGGCGCGCGCGATGAACTCCGCGGCGTTGGTCGCCGTGCGCAGGCACATGGTGCCCACGGCCGCGGCGCGGGTGACGCCGAGGGCCCGGGCCCGGCTGGCGAACTCGCGCAGCGCCGCCAGGGTCCGCTCCGCGCCGGGCGCGCCGATGCGCCCCTCGGCGAGCAGCCCCTGCCCCAGCCGGGTCACGCGGGAGAGATCGAGCAGTCGCTCCAGGCGGCCGTCCGCCGTCCTCCGGGCGACCAGCATGAGCACCGAGTTGGTGCCCACGTCCAGCGCGGCGCAGGGGTCCATGGCTCCCCCCCCGATCGGCTTCAGTGGCGGCGCAGGTTCTGCGGCAGGCTGGCGATGTAGTCCTTGACCACGCGGCGGTGGCTGTCGGCGTCGAGGCTCTTCTCGAGCAGGTGGGTGGCGGCCGCCATGGCCAGCTCCACGGCCTCCAGGCGCACCTCGTCCATGGCGCGCCGGCGGTCCTCGTCGACCTGCTGGCGGGCGCGGCTGGCGATCTCGGTCGCCTCCTTGCGGGCCTTCTCCAGCAGCTCCGCGGCGCCGCGCTCGGACTCCTCCCGCACCCGCTTCATGGCCTCGGCCATCTCCTGCCGCTGCACGTCGAGCAGCGCGCGCTGCTCGGCCAGCGCCTTCTCGCTGTCGGCCTTGACCCGCTCGGCGGTCTCCAGCGACTCGCGGATGCGCTTCTCGCGCTCGGCCACCGCGCCCAGCAGCGGTTTCCACGCCAGCCGCTTGAGCAGGAACAGCAGGCACACGAAGATGATCAGCGTCCACAGGATGACGCCCGGATCGATCTGCATCAGGGCCATGCCCGAACCTCCCGCGAAAGGGACGCCTGCCCGGGGCCGAGCGCGCGGCTCCCGCCAGCGCCAGGCGCTGGAGGGCATGAGCGCGGGCGGCCCGCCGAGATCAGGACTTGAACGCCAGCAGGATGCAGACGACCTCGGCGAACAGGGTCACGCCCTCGATCAGGGCGGCCGCGATGATCATCGAGGTCCGGATCTCGTTGGTCGCGGACGGCTGCCGCGCCGTGCCCTGCATGGCGCCCTCGGCCAGGCGGCCGATGCCCAGGCCTCCGCCGATGACCGCCAACCCCGCTCCCAGCCCAGCGCCCAGCCACGCAAGTCCAGCACCCATGATCGAGCCTCCTTGTCCCTGTTCCCTCGAGGGATGGTTGAGTGACTCCTACGCGCCTCAGTGTTTCGCGCCGTGCGACGGCTCCTCGTGCTCGTCGGCGTGGTGCCCGGCCACCAGCAGCCCGATGAACAGCGAGGTCAACATGGTGAAGATGTAGGCCTGCAGCAGCGCCACGAACAGCTCGAGGACGTACATGAACACGCCGAAGGCCACGGTCACCGGGGCGATGATCCAGCCCAGGATGAAGATGAGCCCGATCAGGCTCAGGATGACCACGTGGCCGGCCAGCATGTTGGCGAACAGGCGGATGCACAGCGCGAAGGGCTTGGCGAACACGCCCAGGAGCTCCACCAGGAACATGATGGGCGCGAGCCAGAAGGGCACGCCGGGCGGGATCAGGTGCTTCAGGTACCCGAACACCCCCAGCTCGCGGATGCCGGCGTACTGGATGAGCAGGAACGACATGAAGGCCAGGGTGGCGGTCACCCCCAGGTTGCCGGTGGCGGTCGAGCCGTAGGGCACCAGCCCGATCAGGTTGCAGGTCACGATGAAGAAGAAGGTGGTGCACAGGTAGGGGGTGTACTGCTCGGCGGCCTTGGGCCCCATGGTGCCCTTGGCGATGTCGTCCCGGATGAACAGCACCACGGCCTCGACCACGTTGGCGAGCCCGCGCGGCACCAGGCCCAGCCCGCGCCGCACCCTCCAGACCATCATCAGCAGCAGCAGGGCCGCCAGCAGCATCATGACCACGTGCTTGGTCAGCGACAGCTCGATGCGCACGCCGCCGAGCTCGAAGCCGGGCAGCTCGGGCAGCCCGACGGCGTGGCCGGCCAGGTGGTCGAGGGAGGTGAAGGGCAGCTCCACCTGCCGCCCGTTGGTCAGGTGGTGGAGGATCATGTCCCCGACGGCCTGGCCCATGTTCTCCGCGACTTCCGCATGCATGCTGGCTAGACTCCCCGGGTCGCGCGCCGGCTGCTCGCCAGCCCGCCGACCTCGATCATCTGGAACAGCACCACGCCCACCATCAGTCCACCCACGAAGCCCACCGCGTCGAGCCGGGTCAGCCCGGCCACCAGGGCCACGGCCACGCCGGCCACCACGAGCCGCACCAGCATGCCACCCACCACCAGGACCAGGAAGGCCTGCGATCCGGCCTTCAGCGCCCGGCCCGCGCTCCACAGCCCGGCCAGGCCCAGCGCGCCCGCCAGCCCGAAGCCCACCATCGCTCCGGCCGGCCAGCTCTCCCAGCCCTCAGCCAGCAGGCCGAGCGCCGAGGCGCCGCCCAGCCACAGCCCGAGCATGGCCAGCGTTGCCCACAGCACGCTACGACCCTCTCCGCCTGTCAGCGCCCCGGCGGCCCGCCTGCCCGCTTCCGGCCCAGGCTGAAGACCACCTTGAAGAAGTGGTAGAAGCCTGCGGCCATGCCGAGCAGCGAACCGGCCAGCAGCAACCAGGGCTCCGTGCCCCAGCGTTCGTCGAGCCAGCGGCCCAGGAGCACTCCGGACACCAGAAAGACAACGAACACCAGGCCGATGTCCAGGTAGGGCGCGACCTTCCCCAACGGAACGCCGTAGCCCACGACGCGGCTCCTCGAGCCACCAGCATCCAACGAACCGTGCCGCGCCCTCGCCCGGGGTGGCCCGCGCCGGCCCGTTCGGCCAGCATGCTCCAGGGCCAGGGTGCGATCAGCAGGCAGGCATATCAGCCTTTGATAACTGAATCAATATTTTTCGATCGCCCCGCGGACAATAGAAAAACGCTTTCCAGACAAGATATTACAAGAGTTCGGACCGGGCTGTAGCTGGTGGCTCAGGGCGCCGCGGGCGCGGGTTCAGGTGCGGGTGCAGGTGCAGGTGCAGGCTCCGGCTGGGCGGGGTCGGGCGGCGGCGCGGGCGCGGGCTCGGGTTTGGGCTCGGGCTTGGGCTCGGCCTGGGTGTCGGGTCCCTTGGGCGCGTCCGGCTCCGCCTTCGGCTTCTGCGGCTTGTAGTTGGCGGGCGGCTTCAGCTCGGGCTCGTCCCCGGGCTTGCGGGGCGGCAGCGCGGTGCGCACGGGCTCCCCGGGCTGCGGCTGGACCGAGGCGGGCGCGAGCAGCACCGAGCCCGCCAGGGGGTTGGGCAGCGGGGTGGCCGCGTCGCTGCCCTCGCGCATGCGCTGCCGGAGGACGGTGAGCTGGTGCTGGACGATGTCCGGCCGGGTGTGGTCCTTGAGCGCCGCCAGGAAGGCGCGCTCGGCGGCGGGCAGATCGCCCAGGTCCTGGTAGCACAGCCCGAGCTCGAACTGGCTGCGGGCGCGCAGCGAGGCCTCCGGGGCCACGGCCAGCAGCTCCTGGTGGGCCTGGGCGGACTCGGCCACCTTGCCCTCGACGTAGTAGGAGTTGGCGATGAGCAGGCGCGCCTCGGCCTGGTACTTGGAGTCCGCGTGCTTGGACAGCAGCAGACGCGCCTCGGAGCGCGCCTGATCGTGCTCGCCCAGCAGGAAGTAGCACTGGGCGATGCGGTAGTGGAAGCCGGGCGTGGCCGGGTGATCGGGGAACTCGCTGACCAGCCGCTCGTACTCCAGGGCCGCGGAGCGGTAGTCGTGCAACCGGTCGTGGAAGATGTCGCCGATCTCCTGGCGGGCCTCGAAGGCGTGGGGCGCGTCCGGGTGCGCCTTGATCGCCTCGCGCAGGCGCGCCACCGCCCGGCGGGGCTGGTTCAGGTACAGGTGATCGATCCGCCCGGTCTGGTACAGGGCCTTGGAGCGCCAGACCGCGGCGTCGGCCCGCTGCGAGCGATCCATGTCGCGCGCGAGCGACAGGAAGTGGGCCTCGGCGTCCTCGAAGCGGTTCTCGTACAGCAGGTCGAGCCCCTCCTCGAAACGGGCCGAGAGATCCCCGTCCTGGCAAGCCAGGGCGGTGGCCAGGGCCAGGAGCGCGAGGGTGAGAGAGGCTCGTTTCATTCGTGCTTCGTGCGACGTGCGACGTGCGACGTGCGACGCCGGTTCTACTCGCCCTCGGGCTCCTCGTCCCCGGGCTCCTCGTCCTCGCCTCCGGCCGCGTCCTCCTCGGCCCGCTCGAGCAGGTCGTCGAGCGCGCTGCTCCTGACCTCCGGGGCCTGGGCGCCGGCGGCCTCGTCCGCCTCCTCGTCGCCCTCCCCCTCCTCGTCCTCCTCGCGCTCCATCAGCCGCTCGACGCTGACCACCTTCTCGTTCTCCTTGAGGGTGATCAGCCGCACGCCCTGGGTGTCGCGGCCGAGCAGCGAGATCTCCTTCATCTTGATGCGGATGACCATGCCGCCGTCGGTGATGATCATGAGGTCGTCGTCGCTGCCCACCTGCATGCAGTCCACCACCGGCCCGTTCTTCTCGGTCACCCGGCAGGTCTTCACCCCCACGCCGCCCCGGGCGGTCAGGCGGTACTCGTCCAGCTCGGTGCGCTTGCCGTAGCCGCGCTCGGTGACCGTCAGGATGGTCGCGCCGGGGTTGACCACCTCCATCGCCACCACCTCGTCGCCCTCCCGCAGCCGGATCCCGCGCACGCCGTAGGCCGCCCGGCCCATGGGGCGCACGTCCTTCTCGGGGAAGCGCACCGACATGCCCAGGCGCGTGGAGATCATGATCTCCTGCTGGCCGCCGCTCAGCACGGAGGAGATGATCTCGTCGCCCTCCTCGACGCCCATGGCGATGATGCCGCCCGCGTGGATGTTGGCGTAGGCCGAGAGCACCGTCTTCTTCACGTTGCCCTTGCGGCTGACCATGACCAGGTTGAGCTCCGGGGTGGCCTCGAACGAGGGGATGGCCAGCAGCGAGGCCATCTTCTCCTGGGCCTGCATGCGCACCAGGTTGACCAGCGGCGTGCCGCGGGCGGCCGGGCCGGCCTCGGGCACCTCGAACACCTTCAGCGCGTAGGCCCTGCCCTGCTGGGTGACCACCAGGATGGTGGTGTGCGCCGAGGCGATGAACAGCGTCTCGACGAAGTCCTCGGTGCGCGCCTTCATGCCCGTGCGGCCCTTGCCGCCCCGCTTCTGCCGCCGGTAGAAGGTCAGCGGGCTGCGCTTGATGTAGCCCTGGTGGCTGACGGTGACCACCTGCTCCTCGTCGGCGATGAGATCCTCGACGGTGATCTCGTCCGAGGTGGCCACGATCTCGGTGCGCCGCGCGTCGTGGTACTCGTCGCGCACGGCCTCCAGCTCCCGCACCACCACGTCCATCAGCTTGCCCACGTCCTCCAGGATGGCCGTCAGGCGCTCGATCTCGGCCCGCACCTCGGCCAGCTCCTGGGCGATCTTGTCGCGCTCCAGGCCGGTCAGGCGCTGCAGGCGCATGTCCAGGATGGCCTGGGCCTGGCGCTCGGAGAACTCGAAGCGGTTCATCAGCCGATCGCGCGCCACCCCCACGTCCTTCGACGAGCGGATGATGGTGATCACCTCGTCGATGGCGTCCAGGGCGATCGCCAGGCCCTCCAGGATGTGGGCGCGGGCCTTGGCCTGCTCGAGCTCGAACACGCAGCGCCGCCGGGTGACCTCGCGCCGGTGGGCCACGTAGTGCTCGATCATCTCCTTGAGGTTGAGCACCCGCGGCTGGCCGCCGACGATGGCCAGCATGATGATGCCGAAGGAGGTCTGCAGCGGGGTGTGCTTGTAGAGCTGGTTCAGCACCACCTGGGCCACGGCGTCCCGCTTCAGCTCCATGACCACCCGCATGCCCTCGCGGTCGCTCTCGTCGCGGATGTCGGAGATGCCCTGGATCTTCTTGTCCTGCACCAGGGCGGCGATCCGCTCGATCATGCGGGCCTTGTTCACCTGGTAGGGGATCTCGGTCACCAGGATGGCGGTCTTGCCGGTCTTGGGGTGGACGTCGATGACCGCCCGGCCGCGCACCTGCACGATGCCGCGCCCGGTCTCGTAGGCCTGGCGGATGCCCTCGCGGCCGTAGATGATGCCGGCGGTGGGGAAGTCCGGCCCGGGCACGAGCTTGTGCAGCTCCTCGATGGCGATGTCCGGCCGGCGGATGACCGCCACGCAGGCGTCCACCACCTCGCGCAGGTTGTGCGGCGGGATGTTGGTGGCCATGCCGACCGCGATGCCGGTCGAGCCGTTCACCAGCAGGTTGGGGAACCGGGAGGGCAGGATGGTCGGCTCGAGGGTGTTCCCGTCGAAGTTGGGCGAGAAGTCCACCGTCTCCTTGTCGATGTCCTGCAGCAGCTCCTCGGCCAGCTTCTTCAGCCGGGACTCGGTGTAGCGGTAGGCGGCGGCCGGATCGCCGTCGATCGAGCCGAAGTTGCCCTGCCCGTCCACCAGCGGGTAGCGCAGGTTCCAGTCCTGCGCCAGGCGCACCAGGGCGTCGTACACGGCCGCGTCGCCGTGCGGGTGGTACTTCTTCAGCACCTCGCCCACCACGCCGGCGCATTTGGAGTACTTCTTGTTGTGCAGCAGCCCCTCCGAGTACATGGCGTACAGGATGCGGCGGTGCACGGGTTTCAGGCCGTCGCGCACGTCGGGCAGCGCGCGTCCGATGATCACGCTCATGGCGTAATCCAGGTAGGACGTGCGCATCTCGTCTTCGATGGTGACGTGCGTCCGCGGAGTCAGCAGGCTGTCGGTCATGGGCTCATCCGTCTCCCGCTACCACCGCACCACGCTGGCGGCCCAGGTGAAGCCGGCCCCGAAGGAGGCCAGCACCACCAGGTCGCCCCGCTTGAGCCGCCCCTGGTCCTCCGCGTCGCGGAGGGCCAGCGGGATGCTGGCCGCGGTGGTGTTGCCGATGGTCTCGATGTTGCTGAACACCTTCTCCTCGGGCAGCCCGAGCTGGGCCGCCACCGCCTCGGTGATGCGCTGGTTGGCCTGGTGCGGCACGAACAGCGCGAGCTCCGAGAGCTCGTGGCCGCTGGCCGAGAGCGCCTCGTGGATCACCTCGGGCATGCGAGACACGGCCATGGTGAACACGTGCCGCCCGTTCATGCGGGTGAAGTGCTTGCCCTCGTCCAGCATGGCGTGGGTCAGGCGCGCCGGCACCGCGCGCGAGTTGGGCGCCTCGATCCACAGGCTCTTGGCGTAGCGCCCGTCCGCGTGCAGCCGGGTGGCGAGCACCCCGCGGCCCGCCTCGCTGGGCCCCAGCAGCAGCGCCCCGGCCCCGTCGCCGAACAGGCAGGTCACGTCCCGCCCGGCGGTCGACAGATCCAGCCCGGTCGAGTGGATCTCCGCGCCCACCAGCAGCACCCGCCGGTACTGGCCCAGGCGGATCCAGGCGTCGGCGATGGACAGCCCGTACAGGAACCCGGAGCACTGGTTGCGCACGTCGAGGGCCGGGATGCCCGGCAGGCCCAGGTGCTGCTGCAGGAAGCAGCCCGAGCCGGGGAAGTGGTGGTCGGGCGAGAGGGTGGCGAAGATGATGCACTCGACGTCCTCGAGCCGGGCCGAGGCCCGCTCCAGGGCCTGCTTCACGGCCGGCACGGCCAGCTCGCTCGCGCCCGTGTCCTCGGAGATCCAGCGCCGCGCGCGGATGCCGGTGCGCTCGACGATCCAGGCGTCGGAGGTCTCCATCCACTGGGTCAGATCCTGGTTGGTGACCACCCGCGCGGGCAGGTTGCCGCCCACGCCCAGGATCATCGCGCCAGGCTGTGCCCTGTCGCCGCCCACGTCTCCCTCCGCCCGGTCAGATGTCCAGGTTGCTCACCTCGAGGGCGTTCTTCTCGATGAACTCGCGGCGCGGCTCGACCGCGTCGCCCATCAGCATGGAGAAGACCTCGTCGGCGGCCACCGCGTCCTCGACCTTCACCTGGAGGAGGCTGCGGGTCATGGGGTTCATGGTCGTCTCCCAGAGCTGACCGGGGTTCATCTCGCCCAGGCCCTTGTAGCGGGTGATGGCCTGCCCGCGCTGGCCGACGGCCAGGATGCGGTCGAGCACCTCCCCCACCCGCTCGACCTGCAGCTTGCCTTCCTTGGTCGCCAGGACGTACGGCGGCCGGCCCAGGTGGCCGAAGCGCTCCTTGAGCCGCCGCAGCTCCACGAAGTCCGAGCGCTGCAGGAAGTCCCGGTCGATGGTGGTCTGCTTGCGCGAGCCGCTGTGGTGGGTCTCGATGCGCAGGCGGAAGCCGCCGTACTTCTCGTCGGCCTCCAGCTCCGGGTAGAGCGGCAGCACCTCGGGGTGGAAGCGCTCCAGGTAGCCCTGCAGGCTCTCGATCTGGCCCACCAGGGCACCCTTGTCCTCGACGGACGCCAGCGAGATGTCGGTGGCCATGACCAGCGCGTCGATCAGCCGGTGGTCCCGCTGCTTGGCCATGCGCTGCAGGATCTCCCGGTAGCGCAGCAGATCCTGGCACACCGCCTTGAGGTCCGCGCCCTCCACGGCGGTGCCGCCGTTGCCGGCCGGGACCAGGCTGACCTGGCTGGCGCCGTGGTCGAGCAGGAAGTCGTCGAGCGCGCGCTCGTCCTTGAGGTACAGCTCCTCCTTGCCCTTCTTCAACCGGAACAGCGGGGGCTGGGCGATGTACAGGTGCCCGCGCTCGATCACCTCGCGCATCTGCCGGTAGAAGAAGGTCAGCAGGAGCGTGCGGATGTGGCTGCCGTCCACGTCGGCGTCGGTCATGATGATGATGTGGTGGTAGCGCAGCTTGTCCGGGTCGTAGTCCTCCTGGCCGATGCCGCAGCCCATGGCCTTGATCATCGAGGCGATCTCCTCGGAGGCCAGGATGCGGTCGAAGCGGGCCTTCTCCACGTTGAGGATCTTGCCCCGGAGCGGCAGGATGGCCTGGTTGCGCCGATCGCGGCCCTGCTTGGCGCTGCCGCCGGCGCTGTCGCCCTCGACCAGGAAGATCTCGGACAGGGCGGGATCGTTCTCCTGGCAGTCGGCCAGCTTGCCCGGCAGCTTGAGCCCGTCGAGCACGCCCTTGCGCCGCACCATCTCGCGGGCCTTGCGCGCGGCCATGCGTGCCTGGGCGGCCTGGATGAACTTGGAGCAGATGATCTTGCTCACCGCCGGGGTCTGCTCCAGGTAGGCGCCGAGCTGATCGTTGACGATGGACTTGACGATGCCCTCGACCTCGGAGTTGTTCAGCTTGGTCTTGGTCTGGCCCTCGAACTGCGGGTGGCGCAGCTTGACCGAGAGGACCGCGGTCAGCCCCTCGCGGATGTCGTCGCCCGAGGGGTTCTCCTTCAGGTTCTTGAACAGGTTGGTCTTGGTCGCGTAGGCGTTCAGCGTGCGGGTGAGCGCCGCGCGGAACCCGACCATGTGGGTGCCGCCCTCGACCGTGTTGATGTTGTTGGCGAAGGAGAAGACGCTCTCCTGGTAGCCGTCGTTGTACTGCAGCGCGATCTCGACGGCCACGTCCTCCTGCTCGCCGGCCAGGTAGACCACGTTCGGATGGATGACGGTCTTGGTCTTGTTCAGGTGCTCGACGAACGAGCGGATGCCGCCCTCGTACTTGAACTCGTGGGACTTGCCCGAGCGCTGATCGACCACGGTGATCAGGATGCCGCGGTTCAAGAACGACAGCTCGCGCAGGCGCTGGCTGAGGACCTCGAAGGAGTAGTCGATGTCCCCGAAGATCTCCTGGTCGGCCAGGAAGGTGACCTTGGTCCCGTTCTGCTGGGTGGGGCCCACCTCCGTCAGCGGGGTCTGGGGCTTGCCGCGCGCGTACTCCTGCCGGTAGATCTTGCCGTTGCGGAAGATCTCCAGCAGCAGGTGCTCGGACAGCGCGTTGACCACCGACACGCCCACGCCGTGCAGTCCGCCCGACACCTTGTAGGAGTCGGAGTCGAACTTGCCGCCGGCGTGCAGCACGGTCATGACCACCTCGGCGGCGGAGCGCTTCTCGGTCTTGTGCATGTCGACCGGGATGCCGCGGCCGTTGTCCTCGACCGTCACGCGGTTGTCGGTCTGGATGACCACGTGGATCGTGTTGCAGTACCCGGCCAGCGCCTCGTCGATGGAGTTGTCCACCACCTCGTACACCAGGTGGTGCAAGCCTTCCTTCGAGGTGGAGCCGATGTACATGGCCGGCCGCTTGCGGACGGCCTCCAGGCCCCCCAGGACCTTGATCTTGTCGGCGTCGTATTCCTTGGCGCCCTGGACTGCGTCCATGGCGGTGGGCACCGGGACCTGCGGGGCGGTCGGCGCGTGGCTGTCGTTCGTCTCAGTCATGCTTAACTACCTGTCAGATAGGCCGAAAAACACGTTTCACAAACAACGCGCCAAGCTACCACGGCGGGTACCTCAAGGCAAGGAAAAACAACGCCGCCACATGGTTGTAGCTGATTGATCCATATATATTTTTTGTGATTCTCGGGGCCGCTCGAGCCGGCCGGTTGACAAGGCGCGTCCCGCCGGGCAACATGACCGGAAATCCGTCCCCCGGGAGCCCATGGACACCACGTTCCTCCACGGCAAGATCATCCTCGAGGATCGCGTCCTCGAGGACGGCGCGGTCGTCGTCCAGCAGGGCGCCATCGCCTGGCTCGGGCCCACCTCGGTCCTCCAGAACAAGCCCGAACCGAGCGTGGACCTGGGCGGCTTCTACCTCTGCCCGGGCTTCATCGACCTGCACGTGCACGGCGGCGGCGGGGTGGACTCCATGGTGGGAGATCCCGAGGCGCTGAAGACCATCGTGCGCACCCACGAGGCCTTCGGCACCACCTCGCTGTGCCTGGCGACCCTGTCCGCGCCCATCGACCAGCTCCACCGCGCGCTGGCCTCCATCCACCAGCTGGCCGCCCGGGGCACCGGCGGGGCGCGCCTGCTGGGCTCCTACCTCGAGGGCCCGTTCATCAACCCGGCCCGCTGCGGCCCCCACCCGGTGGAGCACATCCTGGAGCCGGACCTGCGCTGCCTGCAGTCCTGCGCCCTGGCGGCTGGAGGCTGGCTGCGCGTGGTCAGCCTGGCGCCCGAGATGCCGGACGCCGACAAGCTCATCCGCTGGACGGTCCACGACATGGGCCTGATCGCCGCCATCGGCCACACCAGCGCCACCTGCGAGCAGACCGAGGCGGCCATCCAGGCCGGCTGCCGGCTGTGCACCCACCTGTTCAACAACATGATGCCCTTCCACCACCGCGATCCGAACGCGGCCGGGGCCGTGCTGGCCTCGCAGGCGGCCGTGGCGGAGCTGGTCATGGAGCCGACCCACGTGCACCCGGCCGCGGCGCGCATCGCGCTGCGCTGCCTGGGCGCGGATCGCCTGGCGCTGATCACCGACGCCACCTCCGTGGTCGGCTCCCCGGACGGGACCGGCCTGCACGGCGGCCGCAGGGTGATCTTCCAGGACGGCGTGGCCCAGTTCGAGGACGGGCACCTGGCGGGCAGCGCGCTGACCATGATCGACGCCGTGCGGGCCTTCATCTCCCAGGCCGGGGTCGAGCCGGCCGTGGCCGTGCGCTGCGCCTCCCTGGTGCCCGCGCGCCTGCTGGGCATCGGCGATCGCCTGGGCAGCATCGCGGTCGGCAAGCACGCCGATCTGCTGGTGCTCGATCCCTCGGACCTGCGGGTGCTGCAGACCTACGTGGGCGGCGCGCGGATCTACAAGACCGACTACTGACGCGCGAGCAGCCTCCCGTCGCGCACCTCGAAGACCCGCGCCGCGCCCCGGAGCTCCCCGAGCAGCCCCGCGTCCGTGGTGGTCACCAGCACCTGCCCGGCCAGCGCCCCCACCCGCTCGAACAGCCGCCGGCGGTTGCCGGCGTCCAGCTCGCTGGAGACGTCGTCCAGGAGCAGCACCGGCTGCTCGGCCCCGCCGCCCACCACCTCGTCGACCAGCGCGAGCAGCAACGCCACCGCCAGGGTCCGCTGCTGCCCCTGGGAGGCGAAGCGCCGCGCGGGCTGGCCGTCCAGCCCGAGCTCGAGATCGTCGAGCTGCGGCCCGACCCCGGTCGCGCCCCTGCGGCGATCACGCTCCAGGCCGGCCTGCAGCTCGCCGAGCAGGCCCCGCTCCCCGCCGGCCTCGCGCCACCCGGCCTGCAGCCCCAGCCCGGCCGCGGCCGGCCGCCCCAGCAGCTCGCCGCACACCCGCTGGAAGGCCGGGCCCAGGCGCTCCACGCACGCGCGCCGCCGGGCGGTCAGTTCGGCGCCCAGGCGCGCGAGCGTCTCGGAGAAGGCCGAGAGCTCCTCGGGCTGGAAGCGGCCCGTACGCAGCAGGCGGTTGCGGGCGCGCAGCGCCAGGGAGAAGTCCCTGGCCAGCAGCAGGTGGGCCGGCTGGAGCAGGAATGCGGCCCGGTCCAGGAAGCGCCGCCGCTGGGCGGGGGCGCCCTTGACCATGGCCAGATCGTCCGGGGTGAAGGCCACCGCCTGGAGCTGGCCCAGGAACTCGGCCGGGTCGCGGGCCGGCCGCTCCCCGAGCCAGGTGCGCCGGCCGCCCGGCTCGAGCACCAGGCGCAGCGCCAGGGGGGCCCGACCGACGGTGAGCTGGGCCCGGAGCTCGGCCCGGGCCAGGCCGTGGCCGATGATCTCGCGCAGCCGGCAGGCGCGGAACGAGCGCAGGCTGGACAGCAGGTGGATCGCCTCCAGGGCGTTGGTCTTGCCCTGGCCGTTGTCGCCGTGGAGCAGGTTGAGGCCCGCGCCCAGCTCCACGCTCTGCGTGGCCAGGTTGCGGAAACCCTCGAGCTGCAGGCTGCGGACGATCAAAGGACGGCCAGCGAGGGGACTCAGATGCGCATGGGCATGACGACGCAGGTGTAGCGGTCGTCCTGGCCCGGCTTCAACACGCCCGGGCTGAGATCGTCCTCGACCGACAGGTCGACCCGATCGGAGGGGATGGCCGACAGGGCGTCGATCAGGTAACGGGCGTTGAAGCCGATGGTCAGCTCGGAGCCCGGGTACTCCACCTGGAGCTCCTCCTTGGCCTCGCCGAGATCGGGGTTCGAGGTGGTCACCACCAGCTTGTTCTTCTCCAGCAGCAGCCGCACGCCCGAGGTGCGATCGGAGGCCAGGATGCTGATGCGGCGCAGGCTGTCGATGAACGCCTTGCGATCCAGCCCGATGGTGATCTTCTGCTTCTCGGGGATGACATGCCGGTACTCGGGGAACTGCCCGTCGAGCAGGCGCATGACCACGGTCACCCCGGGCACGCGGAAGACCAGGTTGGTGCCGTCCAGGCCCAGGAAGGCCTCGGCGGGCTCGGCCTCGAGCAGCCGCTTGATCTCCATCAGGCCCTTGCGGGGGATGATCACCCCCTCCTGGAACTTGGGCTTGCCGCCCTTCTCCGCCAGCTTGGCGTCCAGCATGGCCAGCCGGTGGCCGTCTGTGGCCACCATGCGGAAGGCCTCGTCGTCCAGCTTCTCGAGGTAGGCGCCGTTGAGGTTGTAGCGCGTCTCGTCGCTGGAGATGGCGTAGGCGACCTTCTCGATCATCTCCTTCAGCATGCCAGGCACGACCTTGAACAGCGACGCCTTGGCCACGTCGGGCAGGCCCTGGAAGTCCTCCGGGCTCATGCCCATCATCTTGAACTCGATGTTGCCAGAGCGGATCTCGGCCCACTGGTTGGGCAGCTTCTTGATCTTCACCGTCCCCTTGGGCAGCGAGCGCACGATGTCGTACAGGTGCCGCGCGCTGACCGTGATGCTGCCCTCCTTGGCCACCTCGGCCGGGTGCTCACCGGTCATGCCGACCTCGAGGTCGGTGGCGGTGATCAGCACCTTGCCCTGGGAGGCCTCGAACAGCACGTTCGAGAGGATGGGCATGGCCGTCTTCTTCTCGACGATGCCCTGCGCGCGGTACAGCCCCTTGGACAGCTCTTCGGTCTGGATCGAGAACTCCATGTCCTCTCCTCCCCGGGAAGATCAGGCGGTGCGGCCCGGGCGGCTCGAGCGCTCCTGCTTCGGATCCTGCTTCAGATCCTGATCTCTTGGATAGGATCCAGTCGTAGTCATCGATGCCTGTGGATTCCGTGAGTCATCGGCAACGCAATCTAGCAAATGGGAAAGATGAACACAAGCCGGTGTGGAAAAGCGGTGGGTGGAATGTGGATCGAGGCCCTGTCCGGGTTTTCCACCGCTTCTCCACCGCGCAGACCCCAGCTTGTAGACAGCCTTCCTCATAGCCCGAGCTGGCGGCGGATGGCCTCCACCTTCTCCTTCGTGGCCGGGTCGGAGGCGATCAGCTTGTCGACGTTCGTCACCGCGGTGATCACCGTGGAGTGGTCCTTGTTGAAGTGGCTGCCGATGTCCGGGTAGGTGGCGCTCAGGCAGGTCCGGCACAGGTACATGGCGATCTGGCGGGGCCGCGAGATCGAGCGGTGGCGCCGCTTCGACTTCATGTCCGAGAGCTTCACGTTGAAGGCGTTACACACGGCCTTCTGCACGTCCTCGATGCTGAGCGGCGAGGAGTTGGACATGACCTCCTTGAGCTCGCCCTTGGCGAACTCCAGGGTGATGGGCGTGCCCTTCATGCTGGAGAGCGCCGCCAGGCGCTTCATGGCGCCCTCGATCTCGCGCACGTTGGAGCGGGCCGCGGAGGCGATGTACATGGCCACGTCGTCGGGGATGTCGATCCCGGCGCTCTCGGCCTTCTTCTGGAGAATCGCGATGCGGGTCTCGATGTCGGGCGGCTGGATGTCGGCGATGAGCCCCCACTGGAAGCGGGTGCGCAGCCGGTCCTCGAGCTCCGGGATCTCCTGCGGGTAGGAGTCGGAGGTGATCACGATCTGGCGATGCGACTCGTAGAGCGTGTTGAAGGTGTGGAAGAACTCCTCCTGGGTGCGGCTCTTGGCCGAGATGAACTGGATGTCGTCGATCAGCAGCAGATCGCAGTTGGTGCGGTACTTCTCCCGGAACTCCTCCATCTTGGCGGAGCGGATGCTGTTGATCATCTCGTTCACGAAACGCTCGGTGGTGGTGTAGATGATCTTGGTGTGCGGGCGGTCCTGGAGGATCTTGTGGCCGATGGCGTTGAGCAGGTGGGTCTTGCCCAGGCCGGCCCCGCCGTAGAGGAACAGGGGGTTGTAGGAGGAGCCCGGGTTCTCGGCCACGTTGATCGAGGCGGCGTAGGCGAGCTGGTTGGAGTCGCCCACCACGAAGTGCTCGAACAGGTAGCGCGGGTTCAGGCCCATCACCCGCGAGGCCTCGGTCGGCCGCGGCTCGGCCGGGACCGGGCTGGCGGCCGGCGCGGCCGGCTCCTCGGCCCCGGCCGGCGCGCCCTCGGAGGCCGGGCGCTCCCCCGGCTCGAGCAGCCGCAGCACCACCTTGATCTCGGCGGACAGCAGGCTGGAGAGCTCCTCCTGGATGATGTCCTTGAAGCCGTGGTCCGAGATCCAGTCGCGGGTGAAGCGATCGCGGACGCCGAGGTAGGCCGTGCCCTGATCCAGCTCGACCAGGTTGAGCATCTTGAACCAGGTGAAGTTCTTCGGCGAGACGCGGCGCTCGACGTGCTCCAGGACCGACTGCCAGAGTTCCTCGGCTTGCATCATGTCTGCCTCGAAAAGTCGAAATGACTCGCCGCGATACCTGCTGAAGACGGCTTTTTATCCACAGCGTTCAGACGGCAATATTATTCCGCAAAACCAAATAGTTACAAAAAAACGCCCACAGGTTGTTGACAGTGGCGAGCCCGATGCATCGAGCGCCTGGCTCCGTTTGGCGAGGGGCAACGGGTAACAGAGTCGCCGGGGGATTGCAAGAGAAAAAAAGCCAGGGACAAGGGCTTGACAGGCCGGGTCTCTTGTGGTTCTTATTGCGGGCTTTTTTCCGAGGAGGAAGTCCCATGAAGCGCACGTACCAGCCCAGCCAACACAAGCGGAAGCAGTCCCATGGCTTCCTCAAGCGCATGAGCACCAAGGGCGGTCGCCGGGTGCTGTCCAACCGTCGGCGGAAGGGGCGCGCCCGGCTCGTCCCCAGCGTGTCCACCAACAAGTGAACGACGGCCGCCCGGTCCCCCTCGGCTTGAAGGCGAACGAGACCTTCCCCAAGCAGTCGAGATTGCTGAAGCGCTCGGAGTACCTGCGCGTTCAGGGGAGCGGCCGGAAGCTCCAGACACGGAGCCTGCTGATCCTGAGGTTGCCGAACCGGCTCGGCAGGACGCGGCTGGGCATCGCGGTCAGCAAGAAGTACGGCCCGAGCGTCCAGCGCAACCGCCTCAAGCGGCTGGTGAGAGAGGCGTTCCGGCGCCACAAGGAGCTGTTCCCGGCGTCGGCCGACCTGGTGGTGATCCCCAAGCGCGTGTCCCACGAGCTGAGCTACGCGCTGATCGTGGACGAGCTCACGGACCTGGCCAGGAGGAGGACGTGATGCGCTGGCTGCTCATCGGACTCGTCCGGCTGTACCAGCTCTGCCTGTCGCCGCTCCTCGGCGCCCGCTGTCGCTTCCAGCCCAGCTGCTCCTGCTACGCCCTCGAGTCCCTCGAGCGCCACGGAGCCTGGAAGGGCCTGGGCCTGACACTTCGCAGGCTCGGCCGCTGCCACCCGTTCCATCCGGGCGGAGTCGATCCGGTCCCCTGAGACCGCCCGCGAGGCAAGCATGGACAAGAAGACCATCCTGGCCATCGTGCTGTGCATCGGGGTCTTTATCCTGTGGCAGACCCTGTTCGCCCCGCCACCCCCTCCCCCCGCGGCGGTCGCGCCCGACGGTGGCGCCGTGACCCAGGTCGACGGCGGGCCCGTCGCCAGCGCGGACGGCGGCGCCTCCCCTGCCCCGATCGCCCAGCCGGTCCCGGCCGAGGAGAAGCCGCCGGCCGAGCGGCCGACCGAGCGCCTGGCGACGCTGAAGAACGACCGCATGGAGGTCACCTTCAGCACCCGCTCCGCGGTGGTGAAGAACCTGAAACTGATCGGCTTCAAGGAGCGGATCGAGGGGAAGTCGCTCCAGGAATCCACGATCGAGGATCTGGTCTCGACCCACGACGAGACCGCCCTCCCCTTCCGGCTGGGCTTCCGGGAGGAGAACACCTCCTTCCGCTGGCCCCGCTTCACCGACTGGGAGGTGGCCGAGGAGACGCCCGGCCGGGTGGTGCTGCGGCTGGCCGCGTCCTCCGACCCGGGCCTGCCCCAGGTGCGCAAGACCTTCCGCCTCAAGCCGGAGAGCTACGAGCTCGAGCTCGACGTGGAGATCGAGAACCACACCGACAAGAGCCTCCAGGAGCAGCTCCTGCTGGAGATCTACTCCGGCGTGAACGCCCCGGTGGCCCAGGGCTGCTCGGGCTGCATGGGCGGCACGCCGGTGGTCCCGCGCTTGCCGACCTGCATGAAGGGCGAGGTGGTCCACCCCATCCCCGGCACCTGCTCCCCCGCCGAGCTCAAGCCCGGCGAGGCGATCACGCTGGAGCCGGACGTGCTGTGGACCGGGATCAACGAGCAGTACTTCCTGGTGGCCGCGGTGCCGGTCGGCGTCGACCAGTCCGTCTGCCGGGTCGAGGCCCGCCCCGATCAGGTCTTCATGGCCAGCCTGATGTACCCCAAGGCCGACCTGCCGCCCGGATCCACCCAGCGCCACAGCTACCGCCTGTACGCCGGCCCGAAGCACCTGGAGACCATGGCCCAGGTGAAGGGCGGGCCCGGCGAGGGACAGCGGCCGGCGAAGCTCGACTCCTCGGTGGACTTCGGCTGGCTGGCCTTCCTGTGCCACCCCATGCTGTGGCTGCTGCGCAAGTTCTTCGCCTTCGTCAGCAACTGGGGCGTGGCCATCCTGTTCCTCACGGTGCTCATCAAGCTGCTGATGTTCCCGCTCACCCAGAAGCAGATGAAGGTGATGAAGAAGACGGCCAAGGAGATGGCCCGCATCAAGCCCCAGATGGAGGCGCTGCGCCTGAAGTACGCCGACGATCGCTCCAAGCTGAACGAAGAGATGATGAAGCTGTACAAGGCCAACAACATCAACCCGTTCGGCGCGATGGCGGGCTGCCTGCCGCTCTTGCTACAGATGCCCGTGTGGATCGCCCTCTACCGGATGCTGTACTCCTCGGTGGAGCTGTACCAGGCGCCCTTCATCCCCGGCTGGATCGACGACCTGTCCTACCGGGATCCGCTCTACATCCTGCCCCTGGTGATGGGCGTGAGCATGTTCCTGCAGCAGAAGCTCACCCCGCCCCAGCCGGGCACCGATCCGCAGCAGGCCAAGATGATGATGTACTTCATGCCGGCCTTCTTCACCTTCATCATGCTCATGTTGCCGGCCGGGCTGGCGCTCTACATCTTCGTCAACTCGATCCTGTCCATCGCCCACCAGCTGATCTACAATCGCCTGACCGCGGAGCCGCCGGTGGCCGCGCCGGCGGACAAGGGCTGACGCCCCGCCGGGGCGAGGGAGTGTCGTTCCATGGAAACGCGGGAGTTCTTCGGGCTGGACGAGACGGAGGCGTTGAAGAAGGCCGCGCTGCGCCTGCGGATGCCGGTGGAGAAGCTCCGCTGGAAGCTCCTGGGCACCTTCGCCCACGGCATGAAGGAGCCCAAGGTAGCCATCCGCGTGGAGTACGAGGAGGCCGAGGCCGGCAAGGGCGCCGCGGCCGGTCCGGCCCCGGGCGGGGAGCTGCTCGACAAGCTCCGCGAGCTCCAGGGCCAGCCCGACCCATGCGCGGCGCTCATCCTGGAGAGCCTGCTCGCGCAGATGGGCATCCAGGCCAGCACCAGCCTGCGCGAGGATCCGCCCGGGCAGGTCACCCTGACCGTCCAGTTCTCCGGTGAGCACCCCGACTTCCGCCGGGGCGAGTACCGCGATCTCCGCCCCTCGCTCCAGTACCTGGTCAACCGCATGGTGAACGACGGGCTCTGCAACCACCGCGGCCAGGCTGGCGCCGGCGAGCGCCGCTACATCCTCGACTTCTCCGGCAACCTCGAGGCGCGCGCCGCGGAGCTGCGCGGGCTGGCCGACGCCCTGGCCGCGCGGGTGAAGGCCGGCGGGCAGCCGGTCAACATCCGGCTCATGGAGTCCCAGGACCGGCGCCTGCTGCACCTGGCCCTGGTGGAGAACCCGGCGGTCGAGACCGTGAGCTGGGGCGAGGGCCGTTTCCGCGTGCTGAGCGTCCAGCCGCGCACCGGGCAGGGCGAGCAGGCGCGCAAGCCCGAGGAAGAGCCGTGAGCGGGGCGGAGCGGAGCCGGGGCAAGGTCAAGACCCGCGCAGAGCGGCTGCGCGCGGCCGCCGTCGTCAAGCTCAAGTACTGCATGCTGTCCGGGAAGATCGACAAGGGGTTCCAGACCATCTTCGACGGTGTGCTCCGGGATTTCGGGCTCGAGGAGGCCGAGGTCGACCGGTACCTCGACGAGCACCGCGAGGAGCTGGTCCGGATCTGCGTCGAGGAAGGTTGATCCTCTTCGAGGACACCATCGCCGCCCGGGCGACCCCCGCGGGCGTGGGCGCGGTGGCCGTGGTGCGCCTGAGCGGCCCTGGCGCACGGGCGATCCTCGAGGCCGCGGTGCGCGTGGGGCCGAAGAAGCCCTGGGAGCACCCCCGGCGACTGGTGCTTTCGCAGGTGCTCGACGCTCAGGGCCGCTGCCTCGACCAGGTGCTGGCCTGTTTCCTGCCCGCCCCGCGCACGTACACCGGCGAGGACATGGTCGAGCTGCAGGGCCACGGCGGAGAGGCGGCCGTCGGCGCCGTCCTGGGGCGGCTGCTCGAGCTGGGCGCGCGGCCGGCCCTGCCCGGCGAGTTCACCCGGCGGGCCTTCGAGAATGGCCGCATGTCGCTCGATCAGGCCGAGGCCGTGGCCCGCATGGTCGAGGCCGGCTCACGCGCCGAGCTCCTGGGGGCGGGCAGGGCGCTCGGCGGGGAGCTCGGCAAGCGCCTGGGGGAGCTCCAGGAGGCCCTGGAGGTCGCGCTGTCCGAGGCCGAGGCGAGCCTCGAGTTCCCCGACGAGGAGGACGTGACGCGACGCGTCACGGTGCGGCTCGCGCCCTGCCTCGAGGCCCTCCTCACCCTGGACCGGGCCGTGCGCAGGGTGGGGGACGGAGGTCGTCCTCGGGTCGCGGTGGCCGGCCGTCCAAATGTCGGTAAATCAAGCATTATCAATATGTTATCTGGAACCGAGGCCGCTCTCGTGACCCCTCAGCCAGGCACCACGCGCGACGCGGTGCCCACCGAGGTGGTGATGGCCGGGCGGGCCCTGGTGCTGGTGGACACGGCGGGGCGTGAACCCGAGGCCGGCGACCACGTGCCCGCGGGGATCGAGGGTTCCGGGCCCGCGGACGAGGCCGCGGTGAGGCGGGCCAGGGAACAGGCCGAGCGGGCAGAGCTGGTCCTGTGGGTGGCCTCCGCCGAGCCGGCTTCCGGGGACACTGCGGCCGTGCGGCGCGAGCTGTCGGCCGGGCTCGCCTGGATCGCCGGGCTGGGGCGGGCCGGCCTCGGGGTGGCGAACAAGGCCGATCTGCTCCCGGCCGGGATCGCGCGGGCGCTCGAGGAGGAGCTCCGCGAGGCGGGGAGCGTGCTGCTGTCCGCGCGCACCGGGCAGGGGGCCGAGGGCCTGGTGGCCCGGGTGGCCGAGGAGCTGGACCGGCGGCAGGGCCCCGCGGACGGGCTGCCGGTCAGCGTGCGCCAGGCCGAGGCGCTGAGGCGCATCCGGGGAGCGCTGGAGCGCGGCCTGGAGAACCTCGAGCGCGGCGCGGTCGAGCTCCTGGCCGAGGATCTGCGCGAGGCGCTGGCGGGGGTGGGCCTGGTGCGGGGGGAGGGGATCGAGCCCGACAGCCTCGACCGGATCTTCGCGACTTTCTGTGTCGGAAAATAATCCCCACCGTTCCACGTGGAACGGGACGGGCCACCGGAGGCGCGCGCTGGGCAGGCTGCTGGACATCGCGGTGGTCGGGGCTGGGCACGCCGGCTGCGAGGCCGCCCTGGCAGGGGCCCGCCTCGGGCTCGCCACGGCGCTCGTCACCCTGGACCGGACCCGGGTGGCCGAGATGAGCTGCAACCCGGCCATCGGCGGGCTGGGCAAGAGCCAGATCGTGCGCGAGCTCGATGCGCTCGGGGGGGAGATGGGGCGGGCGGCCGACGCCACCGCCATCCAGTTCCGGCGGCTCAACGCGAGCAAGGGCCCGGCCATCCGCGCGCGGCGCGTCCAGTGCGACCAGGCCGACTACGCGGCCTGGATGCGGGCCGCGGTCGAGGGGTGCCCCGGGCTCGAGCTCGTCGAGGGTCACGCCGTGGACCTCCGGGTGGGCCCTGGCGGGGTCGAGGGGGTGCGGCTCGAGGACGGCCGCGAGCTCCTGGCGCGCTGCGTGGTGTTGACCACCGGGACCTTCCTGGGCGGGTGCCTGCACCTGGGGCTCGAGTGCACGCCCGGCGGCCGCTACGGCGAGCCGGCCGCCAGCGGCCTGACCTCGGCGCTCGAGCGCCTGGGGTTCGCCACCGGGCGGCTGAAGACCGGCACCCCGGCCCGCCTGCGGGCGTCCAGCGTGCGCCTCGAGGGGCTCACGCCGCAGCCCTCCGATCGCGTGGTGCTGGCCTTCTCGCACGACCACCCGCCCCGGCCCATGCCCCCCGGCGTGGCCTGCCACCTGACGCGGACCACGCCCGAGACCCACGCCATCATCCGCGAGGGGCTGTCCCGCTCGCCCCTCTACACCGGCCGCATCCGCGGCAGGGGCCCTCGCTACTGCCCGTCCATCGAGGACAAGGTGGTGCGCTTCGCCGACCGGGACTCCCACCAGGTCATCCTGGAGCCCACCGGTCGCAGCCAGGCCGTGCTGTACCCGAACGGCATCTCCACCAGCCTGCCGCCCGACGTGCAGAAGCGGTTCGTGCGCTCCATCCCCGGGCTGGAGCGGGCCGAGCTGATCCGCCCCGGCTACGCCGTGGAGTACGACTTCGTGCCGCCCACCCAGCTCCTGCCCAGCCTCGAGGCGCGCCGCCTGCCCGGCCTCTTCCTGGCCGGTCAGATCAACGGGACCTCCGGCTACGAGGAGGCGGCCGGGCAGGGGCTGCTGGCCGGGGTGAACGCCGCCCGCAAGGTGCGGGGCCAGGCGCCGGTCGTGCTCGGGCGGCACGAGGCCTACCTCGGGGTGATGGTGGACGACCTGGTCACCCGGGGGACGGAGGAGCCCTACCGCATGTTCTCGTCCCGGGCCGAGCTGCGCCTGCTGCTGCGCGAGGACAACGCCGCGGCCAGGCTGCAGGCCTGGGCCGAGCGCATCGGGCTGCTCGGGGAGGCGGTGCGGGCGGCGCGCCGAGAGCGGCTCGCGCAGGTGGAGGCGCTGGTCGCGCAGCTCGGGGAGCTCCGGGAGGAGGGAGCGCCGGGCCGCCCGAGCCTGGCCCGGGTGCTGCGGAGGCCCGAGGTGAGGCTCGCGGAGCTGGCCCCGCGGCTGGGCCTGGAGGTGTCCCAGGACGTGCTCGAACAGGCCGAGGTACGCATCAAGTACGAGGGATACGTGGCGCGCCAGCTGCGCGAGGCGGAGAAGCTCTCCAGGCTGGCCGGGAGGCCGCTGCCAGAGGGGCTCGACTACCATGCCATCCCAGGGATTTCAAATGAGATTGCGTCCAAGCTGACCACCCTCCAGCCCACCTCGTTCGCCCAGGCTGCGAGGGTCGACGGGATGACTCCAGCAGCACTAATGGTGCTCTCTTTCTGGCTCGACCACAGGGGTTGTGTTCCACGTGGAACATCGGTCGATGGAGGGGAAGACGCATGAGCTCCACCTTCCTCGAGCTCCTCCTCGAGGGCGCCCGTAGGCTCGGGCTCGACCTGGACCCGGAGGGATTGCGCCGGCTGGCCAGCCACCGGGAGGTGCTCGAGCGCTGGGCCGGACGGGTCAACCTGACCACCGTGCGCGATCTCGAGGGGCAGGTCGAGCGGCTCTACCTCGACTCGGCCGTGGTCCTCCCGCACCTGGCGCCGGGGGCTCGCCTGCACGATGTCGGAACCGGGGCTGGCTTCCCCGGGCTGGTGCTCAAGGCCCTGCGGCCCGAGCTCCGGGTCACCCTGACCGAGGCCCGCCACAAGCGGGTCGCCTTCCTGCGGGCGGCGCTGCGCGAGATGGGGCTCCACGAGGGCGAGGGCCTGGAGCTGCGCTGGAGCAGGGTCGGCTGGACCGAGCCCTGCCGGGCCGCGGAAGCCTGGGACGAGGTGATCTCCCGGGCCGTGGCCCCCCCCGCGCAGTGGGTCCGGGCCGCGGCCCCCCTGGTCGCCCCGGGCGGGCGCCTGTGGGTCATGTCCGGCGCTCCCCACGCCGACGACGGGGATGGAGAGCAGGGCGGGGAGGGGAGCGCGGAACCGGCTGGGCCGCCCGAGGGCTGGGCGCTCGCACCCGGGTTCCGGCTCGAGCAGGTCCTGCCCTACACCCTGCCCTTCTGCGGGCTGGCGCGCCGGCTGGTGGCGATCCGCCGGGCCAGCTGAGCAGATCTTGAGTTGCCCCCCTGGCTGTGGTACGACACGGCTCCGTCCGGGAGAGGGGCGACGAGCATGGGCCGAGTGATCGCCATCGCGAACCAGAAGGGCGGCGTGGGCAAGACCACCACCGCCATCAACCTGGCCGCCTCCCTGAGCGTGGCCGAGCGGCCGGTGCTGCTCATCGACGCCGACCCGCAGTCCAACGCCACCACGGGCTTCGGCCTGGCGCGCGATCCGGAGCGCGCCAACCTGTACGACGTGCTGCTGGGGGCCTGCGGGCTGGCCGAGGCCGCCCAGCCGACCGAGCTCGATCACCTGCGCCTGGTGCCCTCGAGCAACGACCTCATCGGCGCCGAGGTCGAGCTGGTCGCCCGGGACGGGCGGGAGCGGCGGCTGCGGAACGCCCTCGAGCAGGTCCGGGGGGACTACGAGTTCGTGCTCATCGACTGCCCCCCCTCGCTCGGCCTGCTCACGGTGAACGCGCTGACCGCGGCCGACGGGATCATCGTGCCGCTGCAGGCCGAGTACTACGCCCTCGAGGGGCTGAGCAACCTGCTGCGCACGGTCGACCTCATCCGCCAGGGGCTGAACCCCGGGCTCGCCGTGGACGGGGTGCTGCTGACCATGTTCGACCCGCGCAACGCCATCTCGCACGGGGTGGAGAGCGAGGTGCGCGGGAACTTCCAGGGGCGGGTGTTCGAGACCGTCATCCCGCGCAACGTGCGCCTGTCCGAGGCGCCCTCCTTCGGCAAACCCGCGCTGCTCTACGACCCCCGGTCCAAGGGGTGCGAGAGCTACCTCGCGCTGGCCAAGGAGCTCCTTGGAATCTTTGTAACTCATTGAATAGCAAGCGGTAATTAGAATGGAATCCAAGCGCAAGGCACTCGGCAAAGGACTGGCGGCCCTCATCCCGGTGGAGCGAAAGCCGGCCCCGGCGGGCGCGCCCCAGGGCGCGGCCGGGACGGGCGGGCTGTTCGAGTGCCCGGTGGACCGGCTCGAGCCGAACGCGGAGCAGCCGCGCCAGAGCTTCGACGAGGGCCGGCTGCGTGAGCTCGCCGACAGCGTCAAGACCCAGGGCGTGCTGCAGCCCCTGGTGGTGCGGGCGCTCGGCGACGGCCGCTTCCAGATCGTGGCCGGCGAGCGGCGCTGGCGCGCGGCGCGCCTGGCCGGGCTCGAGCGCGTGCCGGTGGTGGTCAAGAACCTGTCGGACTCCGAGAGCCTCGAGGTGGCGCTGATCGAGAACATCCAGCGCGAGGATCTGAACCCGCTGGAGGAGGCCGAGGCCTACCGCCTGCTCATCGAGGAGCACGGGCTGACCCAGGAGCGCCTGGCCACCCGGGTGGGCCGCCAGCGCAGCACGGTCACCAACGCGCTGCGGCTGCTCAAGCTGCCCGAGGAGCTGAAGACCTACCTGCTGACCGGCGAGCTGACCATGGGCCACGCGCGGGCCATCCTGGGCATCGAGGGCGAGAGCCACCAGATGGCCATCGCGCGCAAGGTGGTCCGCGAGAAGCTGTCGGTGCGGGCCTGCGAGGAGCTCATCCGCAACGCGCCGGCGCCCAAGGCCAAGCACGGCGGCGGGCGCAAGGCCAAGGCCAGGCCCTACTCCCCGGCCCAGTTCCAGCTCGTGGAGACGCTCCAGCGCCGCCTGAGCACCAAGGTCGATCTGCACCCCGGCCGCAAGGGCGGCCGGGTGGTCATCCATTACTACTCGCTCGACGACCTGGACCGCCTCCTGGCCGTCATCGAGGGAAAGTAGGTCTCACGCCGTGGCCCTGTGGAAGCGTGACACCAAGACTCCGCCGCCGGCGAGGCCGGCGGCGCCGCTGGCAGCCCCGCTCACCCTCCCGCGGGGGGAGGAGCTGGCGCCCCAGCCGAAGAAGGAGAAGAAGGTGAGCCTGAAGACCGACGAGATCACCACCGTGCTGGGGAAGGGAAGCGAGTTCGAGGGCAAGCTGCACTTCGAGGGCACGCTGCGCATCGAGGGCGTGTTCCACGGCGAGATCAAGTCCGACTCCGTCCTGGTGGTGGGCGAGGGGGCCAAGGTGAACGCCGAGGTCGAGATCGGCACGGTGATCATCAACGGCCAGGTGACCGGCAACATCAAGGCCAAGCAGGGGGTGGAGATCCGCGCCCCGGGCCGCATGATGGGCAACATCGAGACGCCGTCGCTCATCATCGAGAAGGGCGTGGCCTTCGACGGCCAGTGCAAGATGGACACGGGGGTCAAGGCCGCCCCGGCCTCCTTCGTGAAGCCCGAGCCGGCCAAGGTCGAGAAGAAGTAGGCCTAGAGCTTCGCCTCGATCTCGAAGATGGGCCGGATGTCCACGGGGACGTCCCCCAGCCGGTCGAGCACGGCCCGCATCTCGGGCCGCACGCGCCCGTACCTCTCGAGCAGGGCCCGGGCACCCTCGTAGTCCCCGCGCGCCTCGATCCCCAGGATCTCGCCGGCGAGCTCGCGGACCCTGGCGGCCGACACGGCCGGATCCACCCGGAAGCGGCCGGTGGACGGATCGTGCACGTAGGCCCCGCGCTCGAGCAGCGCGTTGAACAGCAGCAGGTCGGCCTTGCCGTGGGCCTCGTCCACGCCGAAGCGCACCGAGCGGAACACCCCGGCCAGGAAGGTGGTCTCGCAGGTGGCCGCGAGCTCCCGGGGGAGGACGCCGCGCTCGACCAGGAAGAGCGTGTTCAGCACCCCGAGGATGTCCGCCTTGGCCTCCTCGATGGGCGAGTAGAGCTCCTTGAGGGCCAGGTTCACGGTGGTCTTCGCCCCGTCCCTGTCGATGAAGCCCGGGCCCAGCCCGTGGGCGATCTCGTGCATCAGGGTGTGGGTGAAGTAGGCGTCGAAGGACAGCTTCTCCAGCTCGCCCTGCTGGAGCGCGCGCCCGGCGATGGGGGTCAGGATCTTGTCGAACTTGGCGTGGCTGATGTTCTTCAGCATCACCTTCTTGGAGCCCTTCTGCTCCCGCACCCGCTCGTCGTTGGGCAGGTTGAAGGCCAGGGTCTGCACCCCGGCGCGGGTGTCCCCGGCCGAGTAGAGCAGATCCACGACCAGCAGCGGCGACTCCTGGGTGCGCGGAGGGCTGCGGAACTCGGGCGGCAGGGGGAGGTTGTCCTCCTGGGCCTGCAGGGTGCCCTCGATGGCCGCGAGCTTCGCGCTCTCGGCCTGGTCGCGCAGCGTGATGAACGCCTCGAAGGCCCCCTTGTAGTTCAGCAGCGCGTCCTCGTACACCTCGTAGGGCCCGAGGGTCACCTCGATGGCGGAGTCGCGCACGCTGACCCAGTCCACGTCGCTCTGGTAGTAGTCGTTCGTGCGGAGGGCCTGGGCCCGGGAGCGCAGGTAGGTCGCCAGGCTCTGGGCGGGCACCAGGCCCGCCGCGGCCTCGAGCGCGGACGCGGCCTTGCCGAGCGCCTCGGCGTGGTGCCGCGAGTAGGGCACGGCCACGAGCCGCCCGCCCTCGCGGCGCAGGACCGTGAAGGTGCCCTGGAACGCGGCCGTGTCCTCCGGCTGGGCGGCCAGGTGGGCCTCCAGCTCGGCCTTGCTCATGTCGGCCGGGTAGAAGGTGGCCCCGGCCGGCTTGACGGGGGCGGTCAGCTCCCGGCCGTCCAGGCTGGCCCGCAGGAAGGCCTTGCCGCCCTCCAGGCGGTCGTAGGCCCCGGCGTGGATGGTGAGCAGCTCCAGGAGCTTCGCCTCGGCCGCGTCGCGGGGTCTGGCGAGCCGCGCGCGCAGCGCCGGCCCCTCCCAGGAGGCCTGCTGCCAGAACAGATCGTCCATGATGCGCGCCGCCTCGAGCAGGTGCCGGAGCGCCTGCAGCTCCTGCCCGCTGAAGCGGGCCGGATCGAAGGCGAGCGGCGTGGGCGCGAAGCGCGCCACGCGTTCACCGAGCTCCGCCGGGCTGAGCAGGGGAGTGAGCTCGATGCGATCGGCGTCCATGGCGGCCTCCGGACCGGCGGGCGGCCTGGCCGCATCCGCCTGGTGGGCGCAGCCCGCGGCCAGGGCGACCGCGAGGGCCGCGAGCACGCGGGCCAGGGTGAGGGCTGGGTTCATGGGGGCACCTCCCAGCAAGGGGCTGTACCAGCGCCACCCGCGCCTGTCAACGCGGGCCGCGGGTGGCCGGGGTGAGCAACGCCGTTGACAAGTCGGGCGGGTTCGCGGCATGTGAAGGACGCGCCCCGGCGACGAGCGAGGCGCGGGAGGCCCGGCTTGGCCACGAAGAAGGCGAAGGCGACCGGCAAACCCGAGGCGAGGACCAAGGCCCCCGCCAGCCCCGCGGCTCCGTCCCGGGGCGAGGAGCAGGCGGCTCTGGCCGCCGTCGAGCAGGTGCTGCGCGGGCTGGAGCCCCGTTTCGAGGAGCTCGGCGCCCGCCTGGCCGAGCAGATCGCGGCGCGCCTGGAGGAGTCCGGGTTGCTCGCCAGGCTGGCCGGGCTGGTGACCGCCACCCGGGCCGCGCCCGGCGCGGACGAACCGGCCCGCGCGGGCGGGTGCGTCGAGGGCGAAGGCGAAGGAGAGGGCGAGGGGAAGACCTGCGCAGAGCAGGGCTGCACCGAGCCGGCCCGCGCGCGCGGGCTCTGCTCCAAGCACTACCAGCGCCAGCGCTACGCCGAGAAGCGCCAGGCCGAGGAGCGCGAGGCCGGTCCGGACGCGAAGCCCAGGCGGGGCGGCGGGAGCTGCGAGGTCGAGGGCTGCGGCCTGACGGTGTACGCCCGCGGCATGTGCAGCAAGCACTTCATGGAGTGGGTCCGCACCCGCAAGAAGGCCTGAGCGCCCCCCCGGCCGGGCCTCAGGCCGGCCGCTCGAACAGGTTGAGGGCCAGCACCAGGGCCGCCTTGCGCAGCCTGTCCGGATCGTCGGTGTCGATCCGCAGCTGCCGGACCCCGCTGGGGTCGCACAGGCCGTTGCCGTCCAGGCTGGCCAGGAGCTCGCCGCCGTTGGACTCGATGCGGCCGCCGCCGTCCATGGTCGCCAGCCGCTCCCCGCCGTTGGAGAACACGTTCCAGCCCTCGTCGATCTGCGCCCGGCGCTGCCCGTCCGCGCTGTAGACGTTGCCCTGCTCGTCCACGTGCCCCACCTGGCCGCCCTGGGCCGTGTAGAACTGGAGCGGCTCCTCGACCGTGGCGACCTGGTTCTCCTGCGCGTCGTAGACGTGGAACATGCCGGGCCTCCGGGGTGGTGATCGGGTGGCTGGGCTAGGGGAGCTCGACGGTGAGCTCGTAGGTGTTGGCCGCGCCGCTGTAGCCGTACACCTCGACCCAGCGCTCCCCGCTCATGTAGAAGCTGATGCTCTCGGTGTTCTGCGTGCCCTGGCTGTCCGCCAGGACCTGGCCGTCGGCGTCGTGGAGCTTCATGTCGAGGTCGCCCTGGGCGTGCTCGAAGGCGATGCGGACCGTGGCCTGGCCCACCGCGGCCTCGCGCGGCAGGTGGAACCAGTCCGATCGCCCGTCGCACACCCGCAGCCCGGGGTAGGTGCCGGCCGCGACCTCGGCCGCGTCCGCCTGGCTGGCGTTGCCGGCGAAGCCGTCCGGGCAGCCGTCCACCGGACCGCCGAGCGCCTCGCAGGAGGGGATCCAGGCGTGGGGGCTCTCGGTGTCGTCGCGGACCCCGCGCTGGGCGCAGGGCTCGTCCTCGCTCCAGCCCACCCACTCGTCCCCGCGGCCGAGCGAGATGGCGTGCTCGCGGAAGATCCCGTAGCCGTCCTCGCTGGCCCCGGCGCCCTGGGCCTTGAACACCACCGGCTCGCGGCACTCGCCGTCCCCCACGTGGTGCTCGTTGTAGTCCATGATGATCTCGTACATGGCCGCGGTGGTGCTGTTCCAGCAGCAGGTCTTGGACTGCTCGTAGGCCAGCTCGGCGAACACGTAGTCCTCGAGCGCGCGGTGCTGGCGATCGGTGTCGGCCGCGGAGATGCCGAAGCGCTCCTGGTTGAGCGCGTAGAGCTCGTTGAAGGCCCCCTCGCGCCGAGTGCGGGCCGAGCAGGAGGCGGGGTACTGGCGCAGGTGCGCGCGGTTGTCCTCGATGGTGCGCAGCAGCGAGGTGCGCAGCTCCTCCGGGCTGACCTCCCCGAGCAGGGTCTCGAACGTCGCCGGGCGCGCCTGGATGGCCGCGTAGTCCGTGTCGGCCAGCCAGTGGCTCGCGTGGATGCCCAGCACCACGTTGGTCCAGCGGCCGTTGACGCTCTTGGCCGAGCGGAAGCGGCGCACGCCGCCGCCCAGCTTGTAGTAGGCGTCGCCGTCCGAGTTGGTGCCCGGGCCGCCGCACTCCTCCAGGGTGAAGTAGCGCTTCGAGGCGGCCGGCGTCTCCCACTTGGGCTGGCGGCGGGGCATGGAGCCGGAGGCGATCTCGGCCTCCAGGTGGCCGGCCTCGAGCGGCTTGACCGACTTCACCACCATGACGTGGCCGATGCCGCGCCGCTGCCAGCGCTCGATGTTCAGGTCCCCGGCCTTGAGGGTCTCGGGCTTGAGGTGGTAGGTGTTGGCCGACGAGGCCAGGTTGACCGAGCCGAAGTAGGCCAGCGTCAGGCACAGGAAGTAGCCCACCCGCTTGTTCAGGAAGAGCTCGTCGAAGTAGGCGCCGGCGTGGGCGTCGTCCCCCAGGAAGGGCTGCAGCTCGGACGAGGTGCCGGGGATGGCGCGCTCGCGCAGCTTCGCGTCGCTGGGCCAGGTCGTCCCGTCGTAGCGGCTGGTGTAGTCGGTGTACCAGCTCTTGAAGCGCGGGGTGGTGCCGTACCGGCCGGCCGCCGTGCGCGCGCCGAAGTGTCCGAAGTACAGCCGGTTGCCCTTGGCGTCGGTGCCCTCCAGGAAGAAGGGCAGGTTGTACCAGGAGGCGAAGGTGATGCGCAGGAACATGGCCACCTCGGCGCACTCGAGCAGCGGCGCCTGGAGGGTCCGGCCCCAGGGGGTGGAGATCTCGAAGGTCTGGTAGTAGGTCTCGTGCCCGTCGATCTTCGGCAGGCTCTGAACCCAGCGATCGAACTTCTCGTCCCAGGTGATCCCCGAGTTGGCCTCCCAGGCCAGGCCCGCCTTGCGCGCCTCGGCCGTGGAGGTGTCCTCCCACTGGTTCTTCACCTCCCACACCGCCGTGTCCGCGCTGTCCACGGCGGTGGACAGGCCCTTGGCGCCGGTGAGGGAGTCCTCCTTCTGGTCGTCGGGCACGTCGCACAGGGTGCCCTTGGTCTGGCCCTCCTCGACCGACTGGTCACAGGCCGGGAGATCGAAGGCGTCGTCCTGCGCTCCGCCGCAGCCGAGGGCCGGGAGCAGGCAGAGCACGGGCAGGATCCAGGGGCGGGAGTTGCGCATGGGATTCTCCTTGTCGATCCGCCCCACTGTTGCACGGCCCTGCGCGCCGGGCAAGTCGCCGGCCCGCGGGCCGAGCCGCTCCGCCGGTCAGCTGTTGACCTTGCGCCGGGCGGCCTGCTGGATGGCAGTGCGCACGTGCTGGCTCTTGGCCAGGACGCGCACCTCGCCGAGCGGCAGCCGGTTCATCAGCTCGAGCGCCTCCTTGAGGGGCGTCTTGGGGTTCCTGATCAGGTTGCGGCACACGGCCGGCGAGCGATTCCACTCGGGGTTCGCGGCCATCATGCGCAGCGCGTCCGGGGACACGCCGGGCAGCTTGGCGAACTGCTCCACCTCGTCCAGGGTGATGGACGGGTTGCGCAGCACGAACTGGTGCAGCGTCTTGTTGCGGTCGCGGATGAGCAGGGCGCGCACGGCGCGTTGGCCGCGCATCGCCTCCCGGCGCTTCTCGTCGACCCCCATCTGCTCGAGCCGGTGGAGCAGGTCGCGGGCCTCCTGGCTCGCGTCCGCCGGGCCCGGCTCCTCCTCCGCGGGCTCCTCCCCGGATCCGCCGGGGGGCGCGACCCGCGGGTCCTGGGCGTCGGGCGGACCCGGGTCCGGGTGGGCCTCGCACAGCGCCCGCAGCGCGGCGATCGCCTGGGCCGCGGCCGGACCGAACTGGACGGCGGTGCCCTGGCCGGGGATGACCTGGACCACCTGGCCCTCGAGATCGAAGGCCTGGCCGTCCGGGGTCTCGAGGTGCAGCGAGGCGGGCGAGAAGAGCGCCGGGTTGTCGGGGCTGCGCACGAGCAGGCCGCCCATGGCGAGCTGGCCCTGGCAGTCGCGCCGCAGGCTGGACCACGAGCGGTAGCGCAGGACGAGCTCCACGCCCGATGCTCTCCTCAAACACCGGGGCAGATCAAGGGTCCTGTCAGTGCAGCAGGTGCTCCTGGCGCAGCGACTCGAGCATCTCGGCCCGACGGCGCTGGAGCACGTAGCGCCGGATGCGGCCGGCGTCCGCGCCCTCGAGCCGGGTGAACTCCACCGCGGTCTGCTGGAGGATGCCGTCGCCCGCGCCGTACACCACCCGGCCGAGCGCCCGGATGGGACGGTCGTCGCCCGGCAGGCAGAACTCGAGGGTCACGGGGATGGAGGCCGGCTCGTCCTCCTCGCGGCCGCTGCCGGGCATCAGGTAGCGGATGCCCCGCTCGGACACGTCCAGCGCGCGCGCCAGCAGGCTCTGGCGCTCGGCCTCCTCGTGGATGAACACGTTCAGGTTCGCCCTGAGGAACTCGCGGCGTTCGGCGGCCTGGTTCATGACACCCTCCGTGGGTTGGTGGCCAAATGTCATACATGTAGGATAATGTGGCCTTCAAGGGGCGTCAAGAAATCGGCCAGTTCACGCGAATCCCCAGGCATTCCGTACGTTGACAGGCGGCCCGGGTTGGTGGTTCAGTGAGGGCCTGAAAGGGGATTTTCGCATGAGATTCTTCTGTCCTGCTTGCGGCACGGCGCACACGATGGCGGACGATCAGGTCCCGGCCGAGGGGACCAAGGTGGCCTGCTCCCGCTGCGCCTTCCAGATCACGGTGCGCGGCAAGAAGCCGAGGACGGCGACCGTGCCGTCGCTCGCGCCGCCCGAGGAGCCGGGCGACCGGACGCCCACCGACGACGAGGATCAGCCGACCCAGGCGGTCGAGCGGCCCGCGCCGGCCGCGGAGGCGCCCGCCCCGGCGGCCACCCGCCCGCGCGCCGCCGCCGCCAGCCCGTCGCGCGCCCCGTCGGCGGCCCCGGCCGCCACCTCCAGGCCGAGCTCCCAGGTCGGCCCACGGCCGAAGCCATCCCAGCCGGCCCCGGCCGCCTCCAAGCCCGAGGCCAAGCCGCAGCCCAAGCCGCAGCCCAAGCCCGAACCGCACGTCTCGGAGCCGCCCGATCTCTCGGACGACGGCGAGGCGCCCGCGGGCGACGAGCTCGGACAGGCCGTCGGCCAGGTGGAGGACGAGCTGCGGGCCGCGGCGGGCCAGGCGGCCTCCCAGATGAAGGCCGCCCTGGCCGGCGGGCTGCCCTTCCCCGGGACGGTCCGCAGCGGCGACCGCTACCGCTTCCGCGACCTGCTCTTCGCCCTGCGGGCCCCGCTCGACGTGCGCAAGCTCGCGGTCAGCGCCGCGGGCTTCTTCTGCGGCGGGCTCCTGTTCGTGTTGATCGCCTGGCTGGGCGTGCTCACCAAGACGGGCCCGGTGGTGATCAGCGGCATGGTGCTGGGTGGGTTCGTCTTCTGGGCCTGCCTGACCCTGGGCCTGGCGGTGGCCTCGCGCCAGAGCGACCTCGAGGCCCGCGCGGGCAAGAAGCTGCCGCTCGGAGAGGGGCTGGGCTACGTGCGCTCGCGCTGGCTGACCGTGCTGGGCACGCCGTTCCTGTTCGTGGTGGGCATCCTGGCGCTGGGCGTGGGGATCGCGGTCTTCATCCTGCTGGCGCGCATCCCCTACGCCGGCCCGCTGGTGTTCGGCCTGGCGTTCCTGCCGGTGTTCCTGATGGCCTTCCTGGCCGTGCTGCTGGCCGTGGCGCTGTGGCTGGTCACCTTCACCTACGTGCCCGCCGGCGGCGAGAGCGGCCCGTGGACCGCGCTCAAGCGGACCTGGGCCGTGCTGCGCGGACGGCCCGGCCCCTACCTGCTGCACTTCCTGGTGGCCGCGCTCGTGACCGGCGGGCTCCTGTGGCTGCTCGGCAAGCTGGTGCATCAGGCCTTCACCTTCATCTCCATGGTCGACGGCTTCGCCGGCGGCGGCGAGGTGTCGCGGGTCCTGCTGTCCATCCCGGGCGCGCTGTACGCGCTGATCGAGCTCATCGCGCCCAGCGGGCTGGGCGCCGGCGCGGGCGCGAGCTGGGAGTTCACCATCGCGGGCTGGCTGGCGGGGCTGGGCATGCTGGCCGTGGCCAGCCTGGTGGTCGGCTTCGGCCTGACCTACTTCCAGGCCGCCGGGGTGGTCTCTCACCACCTCAACACCCAGGACAGCGGGCAGCCCGGAGCCAGGTCATGAGCCTGGCCGGTCCGCGCCTCGCCCTGGCGTTCGCGGGCGCGGCGCTCGCGGCCCTGGCGCTCGGCGGCGCGGGCTGCAAGTCCGCGGTCGGCGCCGCGGACAAGAACCTCATGGAGGTGGTCGACCGCTTCCACCACGACATCCGCTGGAAGTACAACCAGCAGGCCGCCGCCAGGGTGCCTGCCCACCAGTCCGCCGACTTCCTCGAGCTGCTCGAGGGCATGAAGAACGACCTGAACATCACCGCCTGGGACGTGCGCAAGGTGGAGTACGACGCGGCGGCCAAGCGCGCCACCGTCCGCATGCACCTGGAGTACTTCCTGATGCCGTCGACCGTGATGCGCGAGGTGAGCGTGGAGCAGGTCTGGGAGGAGATCGAGGACTCGTGGGTGTGCCTGTCGATCAAGGGCGGCCCGGTCGAGCTCCAGTCGCTGCCCCCGCCCGCCGCGGCCGATGGCGGCCCGGGTGTGGTCTCGCCCGCGCCCGCGGCCGAGCCGGATCAGCCGGGCGGCTCCGGCGCGCCATGAACGCCCCCGCCCGGCCCGCCGCGGCGCCCCGCATCCTGTACGAGGACGAGCTGCTGCTGGGGCTGGAGAAGCCCACGGGCTGGAACGTCTTCGGCCAGGCCTCGCTGGCCGCCTGGCTGCTCGCGGTGCGGCCTGACCTGGCCGGGGTGGGGCCGGCCGAGGCGCCAGCCATCGCCCACCGGCTCGATCGGGAGACCTCCGGGCTGATGCTGGCGGCCAAGGACCGCGAGGGGTTGCGGGCCCTGCGGGCGCAGCTCTCCGGCCAGGGCTGTCGCAAGGGCTACCTGGCGGTGCTCGAGGGCCGGCTGGAGGGGACGCAGGTGATCGAGACGCCGCTGGGGGGACGGTACCGGCGCTCGGCCCGCGTGAGCGTGGCCGCGCCGGGCCGGAGGCTGCGCGGGGTGCGGCCTGCCCGCACCGAGCTCGAGCCGCTCTGCCCCGGCGAAGAGGCCAGCCTGTGCCTGGCGCGCATCGGCGCCGGCATGCGTCACCAGATCCGCGCCCACCTGGCCCACCTGGGCCATCCGCTGTGGGGCGATCGGCTGTACGGCAGCCGGCGCGCCTGGCCTGCCGGGGCGCCGGGTTTCCTGCTGCACGCCTGGACGCTCGAGCTGACGCACCCGGGCTCGGGCGCGCCGCTCCGCCTGGCGTGCCCCGCGCCCGAGAGTTGGCGGGAGCTCCTGGCCACGCTCTCGCTGCCCTCGCCGCCCGCTCCGCCCGGGGCGCTTGACTCGGCCCGGGGGCTCGGCTAGCCTGACGATCATGTGACCTCGGTCACAGTTCGGGTGCCCGTCTCCGGGGGGACGGTGACGACGATGGACGCAAACCTCAAGCCGGTGTCGGTCTTCCTCAGGAGTCTCGGGGAGCTGCGCGCCTGCTACCTGGCCGAGGCCCCCTTCGGCGGCATGGTGGTCGAGGTGGGTCGCGAGGTCCGCGAGGAGGATCTCGTCGAGCTGCGCCTGGCCTTCGGCGAGGAGCGGTTCTCGCTGCGCGGGCTGGTGCTGTGGTGCCGGCAGGTGGAGGGTGGCCGCCGGCTGGCCGGGGTCGGCTTCCTGGCCAGCGAGGCCGACACCCGCGAGCGCATGATGCGCCACGAGACCGGCAAGACGCCTCCGCCCATCCCGGGCACGGACGTGGAGCGCAAGGACCCGCGCTACGACACCACCCTCAAGGTGGTGTACGAGACCCCCGGCGACTTCGTCATGGACTACACCCAGCAGAACATCTCCGCCGGGGGGCTGTTCGTCGCCAGCAGCCGGCCGCCCGAGGTGGGCTCGACCATCCTGCTGAGGCTCTATCCGCCCGGCGAGAGCAGCCCGATCGACCTGCCGGGCCAGGTGGCCTGGCGTCGGACCGGCCAGGGCTTCGGGGTGCGCTTCGTCGCCCTCGACGATCCCGCCCGCGGGCGCCTGGACTCCCTGCTGCGCCAGACCGCGGCCAGCAGGCCGGCCCGTCCCCCCCAGCCCCGCTACGAGGGCCTGTCGGTCTGAGCCGGGGCCGGCGGCTGCAGCGCCGCCAGCCGGCCGGCCAGCGCGCGCGCCACGGGCAGCGGATCGCGCCGCTCGTCGGCGTCGAGCTGGACGCGCAGGAAGCCCTGGGGGTCGAGGCTCAGCTTGGCCGGGTGCTCCCGCACGAGCTGCACCAGCGGCGCCGGATCGACCCCGCCCGCGCGGAGGTCGAGCCCGAAGGTCAGCACCCCGGCCTTGAGCTCGAGCTTGGCCACCCGCGCCTGCCGCAGCTGGGCCTTGAGCGCCATCACCTCCACCAGGTTCACCACCTCGGGCGGCGCCGGGCCGAAGCGGTCCTCGATCTCCTGCTCGAGGTCGAGCACCTCGGCCTCCCGGGTGGCCCGCGCCAGGCGGGCGTACAGCTCGAGGCGCTGCTCCAGCTCGGGCACGTAGCCCTCGGGCAGCACCGCGGGCACGGGCAGGCTGATGTCCGGATCCGTCTCGCCGCGCGCCGCCTGGCCGCGCACCTCGGCCACGGCGCGCTCCAGCATGCGCGCGTACAGCTCGAAGCCCACCGCCTCGATGTGCCCGGACTGCTCCTTGCCCAGCAGGTTGCCCGCCCCGCGGATCTCGAGATCGCGCGAGGCGATCTGGTAGCCCGAGCCCAGCTCGGTGTGCTCGCCCAGGGCCTCCAGCCGCTTGCGCGCGTCGTCGGTGATGGCGTCCAGGCCGGGGATGAGGAAGTAGGCGTAGGCCCGGTCCGCGCTGCGGCCGACGCGGCCACGGATCTGGTAGAGCTGGGCCAGGCCGAAGTGATCGGCGCGGTTGACGACGATGGTGTTGGCCGAGGGGATGTCCAGGCCCGACTCGATGATCGAGGAGCACAGCAGCACGTTCGCCTCGCGGGTGACGAAGGCGGTCATGGCGCGCTCGAGCTCCGCCTCCCCCATCTGGCCGTGGGCCACCACCACGCGCGCCTCGGGCACCACCGCGGCCAGGAAGCGCTTCATGGCCGGGAGCGAGCGCACGAAGTTGTGCACCACGAAAACCTGGCCCCCGCGGCCCAGCTCGCGCTGGATGGCCTCCGCCACCACCCGGCGCGAGAAGCGCGTGATGAAGGTGCGGATGGAGCGCCGGCCGGGGGGCGGGGTGTGGATGATGCTGATGTCCCGCAGGCCGGTCAGGCCGAGCTGCAGCGTGCGCGGCAGCGGCGTCGCGGTCATGGTCAGGACATCCACGTTCTCCTTCAGGTGCTTGAGGCGCTCCTTGTGCTGCACCCCGAAGCGGTGCTCCTCGTCCACCACCACCAGGCCGAGCTCGCGGAAACGCACCTCCTCCCGCAGCAGGCTGTGGGTGCCCACCACCACGTCCACCGCCCCCCGGGCCAGGTCCGCGAGCAGCCCCGGCTGATCCGCGCGCCGGGTCAGGCGCGAGAGCATCTCCACCCGCACGCCCTGGGGCGCGAGCCGCGCGCGGAAGGTGGCCAGGTGCTGCAGGGCCAGCAAGGTGGTGGGCACCAGCACCGCCGCCTGGCGGCCCGACAGCGCGCACAGGTGGGCGGCGCGCACGGCCACCTCGGTCTTGCCGAAGCCCACGTCGCCGCACACCAGCCGGTCCATGCAGCGAGGCCTCAGCATGTCGGCGCGGACCTCGGCGATGGCCCGGGCCTGATCCTCGGTCTCCTCGTAGGGGAAGGAGGCCTCCAGGGCCTCGTGCTCCGGGCCGGGCGGCGCGGCGGCCAGGCCCGGCTGGCTCTGGCGCTGGGCGTGCAGCCGCACCAGCCGATCGGCCATCTCCAGCAGGGCCTGGCGCACCTTCTCCTTGGTCTTCTCCCAGGCCTTGCCCCCCAGCTTGGATAGCACCGCCGGGCCCTCGTCGCCCGCGCCGCCGTAGCGCTCGAGCAGGCTCATGCGGGTGACCGGCACGTACAGCCTGTCCTCGTCGCGGTAGGCGAGCTGCAGGTAGTCCGCGTCGGTGCCGGCCACCTGGAGCTTGACCAGCCCCACGAAGCGCCCCACGCCGAAGTCGGCGTGCACCACCGTGTCCCCGGGCTTGAAGGCGGGGGGCTTCTGGGTCGTGGCCGCGCGGGGGCGGCGCGTCGCGCGCCCGAACACCTCGGCGTCGGGCAGGAACACCAGCCCGGCGGCCGGGCAGCTGAAGCCGCCGGGCAGCTCGCCGGGCACCACCCGGGCGAACAGATTGGGGGTGTGCTGCTCGCTCCAGGCCGGCTGGTAGGGCCCCTCCTCCACCCGGCAGGCCAGGCCGCGGGACTGCAGCATCTGCTGGAGCTGCCGCGCGCGGCCGGGCCGCGAGGCGGTCACGAACACCCGCAGCCCCTCCCGCCTCCAGCCCTTGAGCAGCTCGCTCAGCGGGCGCAGCGGATCCTCGGCCGGGGCGCTCTGCAGCGCCTCGCGCAGTCCGCCCAGGTCCTGGCTGCGGAGCTCCAGCTCCCGCGCCTGATCCTCGGGGCCGCTCTCGGCCGGCCCGGCCAGCACGCGCGGCAGGCTGCGCAGGCGGGCCTCCAGCTCGGACGGCTTCAGCATCAGCCGCTCGGGCGGGAAGGCCGCCTGCCCCCCGGAGGCCGCCTCCTCGTAGGAGCTGCGCAGGCGCTCGAAGGCTCCGCGCGCGCTGGCGCCCACCGCGCCGGCGTCGTCCAGGAGCACGCGCGTGCCCGCGGGCAGGAAGTCGAGCAGGCACTCCAGGCGCGCGTGGAAGGCCGGCAGCAGGGCCTCCATGCCGAAGTAGCGCCGCCCCTCCTTGAGCGCCCGCCGGTGGGCCAGCAGCTTGCCGGCGGGGAGGTCCAGCTCCTCGGCCAGGCGGTCGAGGCCGGCGATGGCCCGCCCGGTGGAGGCCTCGTCCTGGAGGATCTCCCGCACCGGGCCGAGGAACACCCCCTCCAGGCGGGCCAGCGTGCGCTGGCTGGCCGGGTCGAAGGCCCGCAGCTGCTCCACCTCGTCGCCCAGCAGCTCGAGCCGCACGGGGTTGGGCAGCAGCGGGCTCCACACGTCGACGATCCCGCCGCGGATGGCGAAGGTGCCCGGGTCCTCGACCAGCGGCGCGTTCAGGTAGCCGGCGCGGTCGAGCGCCCGGGCGAGCTCCCCGCGGTCGAGCGTCTGTCCCTGGAGCACCAGCAGGCTGGCCGAGTCGATCGCCTCGCGCGGCGGTCCGAGCCGCATCAGCGCCGGCGCGCTGGAGAGCATGAGCGCGGGGGGCGGCCCCTGCAGCAGGCGGAAGAGGAGCCCCAGCCGCTCGGCCATGGCCTCCCGGTCCGGCGACAGATCGTCGTAGGGCGAGAGCTGGTGGAGCGGGAAGGCGCACACCCGCGCGGCGAAGGGATCGGCCGGGTCAGGCGGGCCCTCGCCCAGGTGGAAGCGCGCGGCCTGCAGGGCCTCCTCGGCGCGGCGCTCGTCGGGCAGCACCCACAGCAGCGGCGGGGCCTGCCGCGCGGCGCCCTGGGCGGCCAGGCAGGCGGCCAGCCAGGGCCGCGCCTGCGGCGAGAGCCCCACCAGGCGGACCTCGGCCTGCCGCTCGAGCGCGGCCAGCACGCGGTCGGCCAGGCGGCCGGGGCTGGGGATGCCGTCGGGCATGCGCGCGGAGCCGCCCGTCAGCGGCCGCGCCGGCCGAGCCGGCCGAGCCGGAGGCCGAGCAGCGCCAGGGCGAGCAGCGCCGGGCTGGCCGGGCCGCCGCTCGCGCAGCCGCAGCCCTGCTCCAGCATGCAGGCGTTCGACTCGTCCGTCTGGCCGTCGCAGTCGTCGTCGATCCGGTTGCAGGCCTCGGGGGCGCCCGGGAGGATCGCGGGGGCGAGGTCCTCGCAGTCGTCGCCGCCGCAGGCGCGATCGGGGTGCCCGTCCAGGTCCAGATCCGGGCAGCCGCACGCCAGGTCCTGGCCGCTGCAGTCCTGATCGACGCCGTCCGAGCAGGGCTCCGGCGCGCCCGGGTGGACGTCGTCGCGCGCGTCGTCGCAGTCGAGCGGCTCCTGGCCGCCGGCCAGCGGGGCGCAGCGGGCGGCGTCCTTGAAGCCGTCCCCGTCGCCGTCGTAGCCCTCGTCCGTCACCCCGTCGCAGTCGTTGTCCAGGAGATCGCAGCGCTCCTCGGCGCCCGGGTAGGAGCTGCGATCGGCGTCCAGGCAGTCGGCCCCGCCGCAGCCGGCCCGGGCGAAGCCGTCGTCGTCCTCGTCCGGGCAGGTCACCACGCAGCTGCTCAGCTGGCAGGCCTCCAGCCGGCCGCAGGCGCGGCCGCACGCGCCGCAGTGGGAGGAGTCCTGGGCGATGTGGATCTCGCAGCCGTCCAGCGCGCTCAGGTTGCAGTCCGCCCAGCCCGCCTCGCAGTTGCCCATGGCGCAGCCGGCGGCCTCCGGCTCGCAGCGCGCCCCGGCATGCGCGAAGGCGCAGGCGTCGCCGCACGCGCGGCAGTGCGCGAGCGTGCCCAGGCGGTACTCGCAGCCGTCCAGCGGATCTGCGTTGCAGTCGCCGAAGCCCCGGTCGCAGGTGCCCAGCACGCAGCTGCCCAGGGCGCAACCGGGCTCGCTCGCGTTGGCGAACTGGCACACCCGGCCGCAGCCGCCGCAGTTGCGCGGATCGTCCCCGATGGGGATGCACTGGCCGCCGCACACGTCCATGCCCTCCGGGCAGGTGTCGGTGCAGCCGCCCTGGTAGCAGAAGGTGGACGCGTCGCAGGCGTTCGGGCAGCTCCCGCAGTGGCTGGGGTCCGAGCCGAGGTCGATCTCGCAGCCGTCCACCTGGGCCTGGTTGCAGTTGCCGAAGCCCGCCAGGCAGCCGGACAGCAGGCACTGGCCGTTGCGGCACTCGGGCACCCCCTGGGGGTAGGCGTCGCAGGAGCGCTCGCAGGAGGAGCAGTGCTGCGGATCGGTGCGCAGATCCGCCTCGCAGCCGTCCTCGGGCAGCAGGTCGCAGTCGGCCCAGCCGGGCTCGCAGCCGGCCACCTGGCAGGCGCCCTGCACGCACACGTTGAGCGCGTGGGGCACGCCGCACGGCCGGTCGCAGCCGCCGCAGTGGGCCAGGTGGACCTGCGTGTCCACGCAGGCGCCTGCGCAGTCCTCCAGCCCGGCCGCGCAGCCCGCCAGGCACTCCCCCAGGCTGCAGACCTGGTTCGCGGCGCAGGCGAGGCCGCACACCCCGCAGTGCGAGGGATCGGAGCCCAGATCGAAGCCCTCGTCGACGGCCCCGTCGCAGTCGTTGTCGAGCTCGTCGCAGGCCTCCGGCTGATCGGGGTTCACCTCCGCGCGCGCGTCGTCGCAGTCGTCCCCGCCGCAGTACAGGTCCGCGTGGCCGTCGTGGTCGTCGTCGTTGCAGGCGGCGCAGTCGACGATCAGCTCGAAGGCGCCCGGGGTCTGGCTCCAGGAGTCCACCACCACCCAGTAGGTGGCCCCGGCCTGGACGCTGGCGAACAGGCTCTCCTCACCCGGGCCGAGCACGCGATCGGCGCCGGCCTCGCAGTGCGCCGAGTCGCAGCCGTACACGCCCGGGACCCAGGCCAGGGCCAGGTCGGCCTCCGCGGAGCGCAGGCGGACGCGCAGCTCCCCGTCCCGCGGGGCGGTGAAGCGGTAGCCCACCTCCGGCCCGTTCTCCGGGTAGGGCAGGCAGGCGTAGCTGGACAGCAGCCGGGTGGCGGCCGCGTCCGCGGTGCTGGCCTGCACCCAGGTGTCGCAGGCGAGCTCCCCCAGGTCGCCGCAGCTCGGGCAGGGGCGATCGGCGCCGTCGCAGTCCTGGTCCAGTCCGTCGTCGCACACGTCCAGCGCCCCGGGATGGACCGAGGCGTCCTGGTCGTCGCAGTCGTCGCCGACCGGGCACAGCGCGGCGTCGTAGGGCGAGTGGCCGTCGTGGTCCACGTCCAGGCAGGTGGCCGGCGCGTCGCACTCGAGGGTGAGCACGTAGTCGCCCGCGTCGCCCGAGTAGCCATCGACGACGATCACGTACTGGCCTGGCTGCAGCTCGGCGCTGGCCTGCTCGGGGTTGCCGCCGTCCTCTCCGTCGAGGCAGGCGTCCGGATCGCAAGCCGCGCCGCTCCAGGGCAGCAGCGCGATGGCGAAGTCGGTGTAGCCGCCGGTGTCGTCGACCGAGGCGGTCACGGTCCGGGTGGCCCCCACGGTCAGCAGGTAGTAGGCCTCGGGGCCCGACTCGGTGTAGCCGATGCAGCTGTAGTCGTCGATCTGATCCGGCCCCCCGACCGTGGTCCCGTTCGCGGTGCTGTTGCAGGTGATGGGGGTCGGGTTGGGGCAGGTCTGGGCCAGGGCCAGCGCCGGCAGGCCCAGGCCCGCCAGGGTCGCCAGAGCTTGAAACAGTCGACGCTTCACGGGGTTCGCCTCCGGGCGCAGGGATTCGGGGGAGCCATGGTAGCGGCACGCGGGTCGGCCTGTCAATCGGCCCGAAAAATGTGGGTTGACGGCGCACCGCGGAATTCTTATACAATGGTGGTTGCTTCGGCAGTCGATGTGTTGCCAACCCACGCGTCACAACCCGCGGAGAGGTCCTGACCTCGGTCGAGGAGTTTCTATGGCGTACGACAGACCTAGCTGGAAAGAGATCGACAGGGCGCGAGACGGCAGCTCACGGCGCACCAACAAGAAGAAGGGCGCCGAGGAGGTCAAGGAGCACTCCACGCGCTACGACAAGTACAAGGCCGATCTCAACCGGCTGTTCGATCAGGGCATGGCGTCGGAGCTGCTGAAGAAGGTGGCCAAGGAGCGCAACAAGCCCCAGGCCGAGGAGGCGCCCAAGCCCGCCGGGGACGCTCAGGCCGAGGGCGCGGAGGCCGCGGGCGACGGCCAGGCGGCCAAGGCCAACGGGACGGTACGGCGCAAGGGCGGCAGCGGCCGGATCCCCCAGGACACCGCCAAGTCGACCTCGCGCTTCAAGCTGCTCCGGGCCGTCCAGGACGCGACGGACCGGGCGACGCTCATCGCCGCGCTGGACGAGCTGGTGCAGGGCTTCGGCTTGCCGGACGACTTCGAGGTCCTGGTGCGAGTCGTGGAGCACCCCGACGAGGCCCTGGTCAAGGCCGCCATCGTCAAGATGTCCAGCCTGCTGGCCGCGACCGCCAAGGTGCCGCGCAAGGCCAGCCTGAAGGAGCGCCTGCGCACCATCGGCCAGACCGCGGTCGATCACGAGCTGCGCACGGCGGCGAGCGATCTCGAAGCGAGGCTGTGAGCGCGGACGGCGGGGACCGGGCGGAGTCAGTCGTCCTTCATCATCTTCTCCAGGGTGTCCTCGGTGCGGGCCACGCCGATCTTGGCCACGACCTCCTTCACCTTGGGGTAGTCCTTCAGGATGGCCAGCACCTGGTCCCTGGGGATGCGCAGCACCTCGAGCGGGCCCCTGGCCGTGACGGTGGCCGAGCGGGGCTGGCTGGTGATGACCGCCATCTCGCCGAAGAACTGGCCGTCGCCCAGCTCGCCGAGCTGCTTCTCCGCGACCAGGTTGTCCGCGCTGATCGCCGCCAGCCCGGCCACGATGATGTAGAGCGCGTCGCCGGGCTCGCCCTCGCGCACCACCACCTGTCCGTCCTGGAAGCGCAGCGCCTCCGCCGCGGCCAGCAGGCGCTTGCGGCCCTCGGTGTCCAGCATGCGCAGGAAGCGGGCGTTGGCGAAGAAGCGCAGGGTCTGCTCGAGGTCCGGCATGGCGGTCTCCTCCCGCGTGCTCACAGGGCGGCGTTGAGCGCCTTGCGCAGCCGGAAGTACTCGTCGCTGATGGAGTAGAAGATCAGCTCGCGGATGAGGGTGCGGTGGGAGCCGGACGGGCTGACCACCCGGGCGGCCTTGAGCACCTGGACCGCGGCCTCGAGGTCGCCGCACAGGAGCAACCCGGCCCGGTTGCAGGTGTGCTCGATGCCCTCCAGCCAGTCCCGAATGGACAGCTCCTCGGCCCGCTCGCGGAACTGCCCGGCCAGCTGGCGCAGCCGCTCCCGCTTGCCCTCGGGCACCTGGCGCCCCAGGCGCTTGGCCAGCTCGCTCACCTCCTGGTCCGCGGGCAGCACCGAGCCGCCCGGGAAGGCCAGCTCGACCAGGGCGTCCAGGAGCTGGCGCAGCTGCTTGGGGCTCAGGCTGGCCGAGATCAGGTGCTCGGGCCGGGTGAAGGCCACCGCGCGGGCCGCCATGAAGCGCAGCTCGGCCACCGAGGCCAGCTTGGCGGCCTCCTCGGAGTACAGCACCGACACCGGCGAGGTGTTGAAGGCCATCAGCCCCTTGACCGACGGCCCGCGGGCGTACACCTCGGGCGGCGGCAGGCCGAGGCTGGAGACCGCCAGCTGCAGCACCTCGGCCAGCTTGGTCTGCGGCTTGGCGAGCTCGAGCCGGTCGCGGGCGCGCAGCTTGAGCTCCTTGGGGTCCACCAGGAACAGCGGCCGGGCGTAGTCCGCGGCGAAGGCGAACATCTCCCCCAGCAGGCCGCGGGCGCTCGGGTGCAGCAGCAGCTCGGCGTGCTCCGCCTCGCCCAGGTGGCGCCCCGGGGGCAGCGGCAGGGCGTGGCGGTTGGACCTGAGGAACTCGCGCTCGTCCTCGTCGGCCTCGTCCAGGAAGGCCAGGGTGGCGCACAGGCACAGGGTGCGATCGCGCTCGCCGCGGGTCTCGTAGATGCGCCGCAGCGCGTGGTAAGAGTCGATGGCGAAGGGGCTGTCGGCGATCAGCGAGCGGTGCAGCAGGATGGCCCGCTCGGCCAGCCCCTCGGCCTCGTACAGCCGGGCCAGATCCTCGCGCACCTTGAGCTGGCCCTTGTCGATGGCCAGCAGCGACTCGCAGCAGGCGATGGCCTTGCGGCGGTCCTCGATGCGGTAGCGGTACAGCTCGGTCAGCTCGGCCAGCATCGGCACCCGGCGGTCATCCTGGCCGGGGATGGGCGGGGGCAGGCGCTTGAGCTGATCCTCGTACAGGACCGCCAGGCGCTGCCAGTCCCGCTGGCGGGAGAGGATCTTGACCGCCTGCCCGTGGGCCCGGACGTCCAGGGGCGCGGCCTGCAGCGCGCGTACGTAGAACTCGAGCGCCCGCGCGTCGTCGTCCAGCCGCTCGCGGGCCAGATCGCCGGCGATGCGCAGGTAGCGAGCCCGCTCGCGCTCGTTGTCCGACAGGTGGGCCAGGCTCTCGAGCACGTCGACCGCCTCCGCGAACCGCTCGGCGTGGACCAGCACCCGGCGCAGGCTCTCGAGCAGGCGCAGGTTGCCCGGCTCCTGCTCGAGCGCCTGGCGGTAGGCCAGCGCGGCCTCCTCCGGGCGGTTCAGGGTGTCGGCCAGCAGATCGCCGATCTGCACCGACAGGTCCATGCGCCCGGCCGGCGAGGGGGTCAGCTCGCGCAGCCGGCTGAGCAGCGCCACGGTCTCCGCGTGGAGCCCGAGGCCCCGGCTGAGCTCGAGCAGCGCCCGCAGGGCCGGCAGGTGGCGCGGGCGGATGGTCAGGGCGCCGCGGTAGTGGTCGGCCGCCTCGGCCGGCTGCCCGAGCTTGGCGTGGCCCTGGGCCGCCAGGCAGTGGAGGTCGGCGGCCTCGTCGTCCGAGAGCCGCGCCCGGTGGTCGGCCAGGATCTGGCGGTACAGCTCCACGGCCCGCTGCCACTGGCCGCGGCGGGCCAGGAAGAAGCCGTAGGCCCGCATGGCGGCGTACCCGCCCGGGGCGAGCGCCAGGCAGCGCTCGAAGGCCTGCTCCGCCTCCTCGAGCCGCTCGAGCGCCTCGGCCGTCTGGGCCAGCTTCAGCTCGACGGCCGCGAGCTCCTCGGGGGGCTGGCCCTCCTCCGCGCCGCGGCGCGCCAGGCGCTGCAGCAGCTCGAGCGCCTCGGCGTGATGGTGACCCTGGAGCTTGGCCTCGGCCACGAAGCGGGCGGCCTCGAGCTGATCGGGATCGAGCTCCAGGGCGCGCTGGTAGCACTCCATGGCCTTGTCGGTGTTCTCCAGCCGCTCGCGCCACACCCGGGCCAGTTCGATCTGCAGCCCGGCCCGCTCGCGCGGCTCCACGGCCTGACGCAGCTGGATGTGGATCAGGCGCAGGAGCTCGACCCAGTCGCTCCGCCGGCGGGCCATGCCCTTGAGCGCCAGCAGCGCCTCGATGCACGGGCTCTCCCCCGCGACCGCCTGGCGGTAGGCCTCCTCGGCCTCCTCCGGCCGCAGGAGCTGCTCCTCCAGGATGCGCCCGATGCGGCAGTGGACCTGGTTGGACTGCGCGCGCTCCTTGAGCGCGCCGGCCGAGCGGCGCAGCACCTCCAGCGCCCCCAGCCAGTCGCGCCGGCGCTCCAGCAGATCCACCAGCGAGTCCAGCGCCGGCAGGCGGGAGGGATCGGCCTCCAGGGCGCGCCGGTAGCACCCCAGCGCCGCGTCGGGGTTGCGGAGCGTGCCCTCGTACAGCACGGCCATGGCCAGCAGCAGCTCGACCCGCTCGCCGACGTCCTCGACCAGCGGCGCGCGCCGCTCGTAGGCCTTGACCAGCTCCTCGTGGCGCTCGGTGCGCTCCAGGATCTCCTCCTGGATCTCGAGCGCCTCCAGATCGACGGGCTCGTCCGCCCGCAGCAGCGGCTCCAGATCCCGCAGCGCGTCGTCCAGCCGGCCGAGCTCGCGCGCGCGCAGGGCCGCCCGGCGCAGCAGCAGGGCGCGGCGCCGGGACGCATCCGGGGCGTCCTTGATGGCCCGCGACAGGAAGGCGTCGAAGCGCTCGAGGGCGCCGCGTTTCTGGTACAGGCGCATCAGGCCGTCGAGCGCCCGGGCGTGGCCGGCGTCGGAGCGCAGCACCGTGCGGTAGGACGACTCGGCGTCGTCCAGCCGGTCGCGCGCCTCCAGCAGCTCGGCCAGCCGCAGCCGCAGCTCGGTGTCCTGTGCGAGCAGCGACATGCGCCGGTAGAGGCGGGCCCGGGCCTCGTCGTCGGCCACGGCCGCCAGTCCCTCCACCAGGGCCGAGAAGGCCTCCCGGGCGCTCGCCTTCTCGGCCAGCAGGCTGGCCAGCTTCTCCCACACGGCCGGATCCAGCGGGTCGGCCCGGGCCGTGCGCCACTGGGCCTCCAGCGGATCGAGCGCCTGGCCCGGCGAGGTCTTCTCCTCTTCCATGGGTCCGTCGTCGTCACCTGGTTGAGTGGACGAGGTGGACGAAGTGGACGAAGTGGACGGAGGAGGAGGGGCCTCCGGGGCCGGCTCCTCGACGGCCTCGAAGTCGGACTCCTCGAGCTCCTCGGGCTCCGCGGGCGGAGGGGGAGGCTCCGGGGGCGCGGCGATCGCACCGGCCAGGGCCGCCTCCAGCGCCGCGGCCGGCGTGGACGCGGACCCCGGCGGCGCGGCGACGGCAGCCAGCGGGGGCGGGCTCACCTGGGTCGGTTCCCGGGCCAGCTCGCTCTCGTCCTCGGCCTCCTGCGCCGCGGGCTCGGCGATGTCCTGCAGCCGGGCGGCGGCCACCGACGAGGGGCGCAGCCCCTCGTGCGGGCGCGGCGGTGCGGAGACCACCATGGCGGCCTCGTCCTCGGCGGAGGCCAGCTTGAGCGGGCCCACGTCGGTGATCTCCTCCGGCCCATCCTCATCGACCGGCGAGGCCACCGGGGCGGCCGGCACCGGGCGGACGAGATCGGGCGGCGAGAACACCTCGGCCACCTCGTCCTTCTCAGCCGCCGGCGCGGGCGGCGAGAACACCTGGGCCACCTCGTCCTTCGCGGCCGCCGGCGCGGGCGGCGAGAACACCTCGGCCACCTCGTCCTCCGCGACCGCCGGCTCGGGCGGGAGCGGAGGCGGGGGCGCCGCCGGGGCGGGCGCGGGGGGCGGCCTGGAGGGCGGGCGGGCCGTGGCCTTGGCGGCCGGCCGGGCGGTCGAGTAGCCCGCCGCCTTGCGCAGCCGCTCGTAGGCCTTGCGCGCGGCCAGCGAGTCCGGCGCCAGGCTGAGGATGCGGTCGAACACGTCCGCGGCGCGCTCGCCGGCGTGCAGCCGCTCCTCGAGCAGCTCCGCGGCCGCGAACAGCAGCTCGAGCTTCTCCTCGGTGTCCTGGATGCGGGAGGCGCGGCGCAGATCCAGCTCCACCACCTGCTCCCAGCCCTCGTGGTTCTCGGCCCGCGCGCGCAGCTTCTGGTAGGCCACCGGTTGGGTGGCGTCCATCGCCAGCGCCCGCTCGTACTGGTCGACGGCCTCGTCCGGACGGCCCTCGGCCTCGGCCAGCAGGCCGAGGCGAACGTGCAGGCCGGCGGCCTGGCCGATCTCGACCGTGTTGGCGAGATCCTGCAGCGCGGAGCGCAGCGCCGCGCCCAGCCCCGCCTCCTGGCCGAGGCGGAACAGCTCGTCGAGCAGCCGCTCCTCGCCCGGGGCCTGCTTCACCGCCCGCAGGAGCTCGAAGAACGCCAGATCCGGCTGCTCGAGCTGACGCTCCTGCAGCTCGGCCATCTCCAGGGCCAGCGCGGCGATGGCGGCCGGCTCCTGGGCGGCCTTCAGCCTGGCGCCCAGCAGCTTCAGCAGCTCCTCGTAGGCGCCCTGGCGCCGGTAGAGCTGCTCGAGGATCTCCTCGCGGCTCTCGTCCGCTCCGGGTTGCGGCGCGTCGCCCAGGTTCTCGCGGTACAGCGCCACGGCCCGGTCGCGGTTGTCGAGCTTCTGCTCGTACAGCCGGGCCAGGCGCTTGCGCTGCTCCTTGGCCACCTCGGGCTCCAGGTCAGTCCGGGCGATGAGCGTCTCCAGGGCCGCCGCCAGGGCCACGAACTCACGTCCAGCCTCGAGCAGATCGAAGCGCAGCAGCTGGGCCGGGATGAAGTCCGGATCGGCCTCCAGGGCTCGGCTGAGCACCAGGCGCGCCTGCTCGGCGTTCTGCAGGGACTCGAGGTGCAGGCGGGCCAGGCGGGTGAAGAGCTGCACCCGGATGGCCGGCGACTCCACCCGGGCGCCCACGTCCTCGAGCACGGCGGCGAGCTCCAGGTGCTTGTCGCAGCTCTCCCCCAGCGCGAACAGCTCGTCCACCAGGCCCGGCACGGACGGGTCGTAGCGCGCGACCCGCACCAGCTCGTAGAAGGCGGCGTCGGGATCCTGCAGCCCGTCGCGGTAGATGCGGGCCACCTCGCGGCGGATGGCGGTCTTCAGGCCCGGCTCCTCGGCGAAGCGGATGAGCTGGGTGTAGGTGGCGATGAGCTCGCTCCACTCCGCCTCCTCGCCGTACACGTTGGAGATGGAGAACAGCAGCTCGGGGCGGTTGCGGGCCAGCTCCAGCGCCCGCCGGTAGTAGCCCTCGGCGGTGGTCTCGTCCTCCAGGTGCTGGGTGTACAGCCGCGCCAGCTTGAGGTACAGCGCCACCCGCAGCTCGATGCGCTCGGTGCGCTCGACCACGTCCTCGTAGACCGCCAGCAGCTCGCGGAAGCTCTCGGTGCGGGTGGCCAGCTTCTCCATGTGCAGCAGGACGCGCACGTTCTGCGGCGCCAGGCGCGCGGCGCGGATGTACTCCATCAGCGCCTGGTCCTCCTGCTGCAGCCGCTGCTCGTAGATCTGCGCGAGCTGGGCCCGCAGGGATAGTTTCTCCTCCAGGCTCTCGGCCAGGTTGATGCGCAGCAGGTAGATCTCGATGACCTTCTCCCAGTCCTCGAGATCGTTGTACAGCACGCCCAGCGCCCACAGGGCGCGGCGGTTGCGGGGATCGAGCTCCAGCACCTGGTGGTAGGCCCGCACCGCCCGCTGCTCGTCCCCCAGCTTCTCGTCGGCCACCATGCCCAGCCGCAGCAGGGCGCGCACCTTGTCCTGGGGATCCGCGAGCAGCGCGGCGCGGCCCTCGAGCAGGCTCGCCACCCCGGGCCAGTCCTCGGCCGCGGCCAGGAGATCCCAGAGCTGGACGAAACCCTCCTCGTCCGCGGGGTCCTTCTGCACCCGGCGCTGGAGCTCCTGGATCTCGCGGCGGCCCTTGTCGGCCCGCGCGCCCCTGACCGGGCCGGCCGCGGAACCTGCCTCCGAGCCGCGTTTTTTCGGCGTCTTTGCCATGCGAGCGCCCACGACTGTACCCAATGGGTGCGGGCCAAGTCAAACCCCGCGCGGACGGGTGCGCGCGGCCCGCTTCCGTAGTAAGCTCCGCCCCCGAGGAGGACGAGCCATGACCGAGGAGAAGAAGGTGGAAGGCCGCGGCAAGGTGAACATCGAGATCCAGCTCGACGAGGCCATCGCGCAGGGCGCGTACGTGAACCTGGCCATGGTGAACCACACCGAGACCGAGTTCATCATGGACTTCATCTACGTCCAGCCGCAGCAGCCCAAGGCCAAGGTGCGCGCCCGGCTCATCACCAGCCCCAAGCACACCAAGCGGCTGCTCGAGGCGCTGAAGGACAACGTGGCCAAGTACGAGAAGCGCTTCGGGGTGATCGACATCTCCGGCCCCGCCCCGCACGACGAGATCCTCCATTGACCGCATCCCTCCATTGACCACATCGAGGGAGGGCGGGGCGAGCCCATGGGGGTGCCGGGGGTGTGTCCGTAAATCGGTCACGCCCGGGCGGCTCGCGGGTCCGCCAGGCCGCTGCTCCCCCGGCCTGTCATCGGCCAAATCCTGTGGATGTTCCGAAGAGTGACGGGCCGCGCCGCGCTTCGCCGCGCGCGTGGCACACGCCTTGCTAAACCCCGGGCCGTCCGCGGTTGCGGACCCGGGTCGGCGGTGCGGACGGAGCGAGACGAGAGAAAGGAGGGACGGCATGGCCGGATCGGCCACGGCGATGATGGACGTGTTCACCGTCATCGAGCGGGAGGGGATGCAGAAGCCGTTCTGGTTGCGGGTCGGCGCCTGCTTCACCAACCGGGACGGGTCGTTCAGCGTGCTGCTCGACGCGTACCCGAAGGACGGCAAGCTGCAGATCCGCGCCCGCCCGCAGGAGTGGGATCGGGGCAAGGGCAAGGACAAGGACCGGGATGGGGCCGGGCACTGACCGTGGGGGCGGTGTCCGGTGGGTCTGGAACGCACGAACAGGAGGGAGTGAGATGAAGAGCGCGTGGAACCTGGCGGTGGTGGGGGTGGCGGTGGTGGCGGCCTGCGCGCTGCTGCTCGTGGGGGCCCCGGCCCATGCGGCCGGCGGCGCGGCCGACGGGGCCGGGGTGGTGAACGTGAACTCGGCCAGCGCCCAGCAGCTGCAGCTGCTGCCGGGCATCGGGGCCAAGAAGGCCCAGGCCATCCTCGAGCACCGCGCCAAGAGCCCGTTCGGCTCGGTGGACGAGCTGCTCAAGGTCAAGGGCATCGGGCAGAAGCTGCTCGAGCGCATCCGGCCGCAGGTGGTGCTGCAGGGCGACACGACGCTGAAGCCCAGCGCGAAGAAGAAGGGGAGCCGGGCCAAGAAGAGCGACTGACGGGTCGGCGGGGAAGGGAGGGGCGGGGGCCGTCGTCCGGCGCGGGCGGCGGCCCCCGGTCCGTTTCGGGCCGGCCTACTTCTTCTTGTAGACGTTCAGGCCGATCTTGACGCCCTGCTCCTCGGCCCCGGGGACGCTCTGGTTGCCCTCGGTGGTGGCGATGATGATGTTCTTCTGCGAGGAGGACAGCCCGAACTCCTTGCCCAGGTCCACGGTGATGATCAGCTTCTTGTCCACGATCTTCATGTCGACGTTCTTCATGCCCGCACCCTCTTTGGTTCGTGGTTCGCCAGATCGGGGCGAATCGTGCCATGGGCGCGGCGGGCTGCCAAGCTTTTTTCTGCGGGGTTGACGCGCCCCTGGCAGGCGTGCGAACACCGGGAGCGTGAGCGCTCCCGATTCCAGGATCCGTCGCCGCGGCCTCGCCTGGCTGGCCTGTCTCCTGCTCGCCCCGGCCGCGGCCCAGGCCCAGCCCGCCGAGCCCGTCTACCTCGGCCAGGCCCGGCCGGAGGGGGTCCCGGCCCGGGTGATCTCGCTCGCCCCGAACCTGACCGAGGCCATCTTCGCCCTGGGCGCCGGCGGGAGCCTGGTCGGCGTGACCCGGTACGACGACCACCCGCCCGAGGTGGCCGCGCTCCCGCGCGTGGGCGGCTTCACCGACCCGAGCCTGGAGGCCATCCTGGCGCTGCGTCCGGAGCTGGTGGTGTGCGTGCCGAACGCCGGCAACCGCAAGGCCATGGAGGCGCTCGGGCGGGTGAAGGTCCCGGTGCTGGTGCTGCCGGCCGAGACGCTCGAGGACGTGTTCCTCTCCCTGGAGACGCTGGGCAAGGTGCTGGGGCGCGAGGCCGCGGCCCGGGAGCTCCAGGGCTCGCTGCGCCGCAGGGTGGAGGCCGTCCGCGCGCGCACCCGGGGGGCGCCGAAGCCCTCGGTGCTGGTGGTGTACGGCCACAAGCCCCTGGTCGCGGCCGGGGAGGGCACCTTCGCCCAGGCCCTGATCGAGCTGGCCGGCGGGCGCAACGTGCTGGCAGGGAGCCGGGTGCGCTACCCGACGGTGCCCATGGAGGAGGTGCTCAGGCTGGCGCCCGAGGTGATCCTCGACGCCTCGATGAGCGGCACCGGCTCCGAGCTGGAGCCCGGCCAGGCCCGGGAGGCCTGGGCTCGCTGGAGCGTGCTACCTGCGGTCCGCGCGGGCAGGGTCCACCTGGTGGACTCGGTGCTCTGGTTCCGGCCCGGCCCACGCATCGTCCAGGGCCTCGAGCAGATGGCCAGGCTGCTGCACCCGGAGCTCGACTGGGGCGATTGACCCTCGGCCCGGGATGTGATAATCGACCGATATGCAGTTTGGTTTGAGTCCCAGGCCGGAGCTCGAGGGAGTTCGCCGCATCGTCCACAGCGGGCGGAGCGCGCTGGTGGTCGGGGCGCTCGGCAGCGGCGTCTCCCACCTCCTGCGAGATCTCGAGAAGCAGCTCGCAAGAAATGGTGAATTCGGGGTCCTTCGCCTCGATCTGGGCCTTCCCGGGAGCGCTGCCTCGGTGCGCAGCCAGGGGCTCTCCGGGGCGATCCGGGAGCAGGCGCAGGCCAGGGGCACGGGGCGGCCGCTCGTGGTGCTGCTCGACGGCGCGGACCGCGTGCAGGGCCAGCTCGCCGAAACTTCCAGATCGTGGCCGGTCGTGGCCGGGGTGGAAGCGCCACGGGCTGTCGAACCACCTGCTGGATTTGAGAAAATCTCGCTGGAGCCGATGGGTTTGCGAGACTGGATCGCCCTGGTTGGCGCCCCCTCGCCTCGGCTCATCGATTACCTCGAGCACGGGGGCTTGTTCGTGTCCGGGCGCGAGAATCCCCAGCGCCTGGTCGAGCGCCTCGAGCAGCTCGTACTGCGCAACGTGCTGCTGCGAACCGAGGTCCGAGATCCTGAAAAACTGATGGACATGGCGGTTGATATTATTGGGAGGCCAGGACAGCCGGTCTCCGCGACCCGCCTCCGGAAGTTGCACACCCGCTCGCTCGACCAGGCGCGGATGTTCCTGGGACACCTGCAGGCTGCCGGACTGATCCGCCTGGTCGTCCGGCTCGAAGACCGGGGACGGAAGTCGGCCCAGGCGTCCAGGCTCGCGTTCTCGCTGGACACCGCCCTCCCTCTGGCGATGCGGTTGGGGACGGAGGCGCGCGAGGACGCGGTCCTGCCCGGCCCCTGGATGCGCGGATGGATCACGAACGCGATCTTCGTCGAGTTGCTGAAGGCGAACGCAGACGTATCCTGCTGGCGCGAGGAGGATCGCTGGGGGCTCGCGCTTCCGTCCCCGGCAGGGCCGGAGGGGAGCGTGCTGGTGGACGTCCGGTTCCCTGGAGAACCTCCCCCCCGAGAGATCGAGAAAGCCATGCGGAAGCTCGGAGCACGACAGGCGCTGGTGTTCGTGCCGGGCGAGCTCGACCGCCCCCTGGCGGCGGGCACGGGCACGGCGGCGAAACGGCTGCGGGAGGGGAGCGGGCTCCAGGAGGTCGATCTCGCCACCTGGCTCATGGATCCGGTTCTTCTGTCTGGAAAACGGACCGACATAAAGGTTGGTAGCGTGATGCCGTCCCGGCGGAGGTCTCACCTGTTATAGGCTGATACGGCGGTCTATTTTCTTTCGAGCCCGTACCGCAGGACTTTGCTGGCGCAGCGTAGGCAGTAGGTCATGATTTCGCCCGGGTCGGTGATGGGTTGGTACTGGTTGAACTTCTCGCAGCGGGCGTTCTCGCAGATCTGGTACACCTTGGCTCCCTGCTGGAGGAGCTGGAGCAACCTGGCCTTGGGCATCTCCTCGAAGGAGTACTCGTCGATGATCTGGAAATCGTCGCTCAAGGCGCCTTCTCCCGTATTCCACCTCCCGTCCTACCGCGGGTGAGCCATGCTGCGCAAGATCCCCGACGTGTTCGCCATCGTGTTCACCCTGAGCCTGCTGGCCGCGGTCGCGACCTGGTTCGTCCCGGGCGGAGAGTACGAGCGCAGGCAGGAGAAGGTGGGCTCCAGTGTCCGCACGGTGCTGGTCGAGGGCTCGTACCATGAGGTCGATGCGCGGCCGCAGGTGCTCGAGGTGCTCACCGCGCCCCTGCGCGGGTTCCTCCGGCTGGGCGAGATCATCGCCTTCATCTTCATCGTGGGCGGGGCGTTCTTCATGCTGAACGAGACCGGCGCCCTGTCGGCCGGCATCCGCCGCCTGGTGAAGCGCCTGGCGGGGCGCGAGTTCCTGGTCATCCCCCTCGTCATGACCCTGTTCTCCTTCTTCGGCGCCGCCTTCGGCATGTGCGAGGAGGCCATGCCGTTCGTCCTGCTGTTCGTGCCGCTGGCGATCGCCCTGGGCTACGACTCCCTGGTGGGGGTGAGCCTGAGCTTCCTGGCCGCCGGGGTGGGCTTCGCCGGGGCCTTCTTCAACCCCTTCACCCTGCAGATCGCCCAGGGGCTGGCGGGGGTGGAGCCGCTCTCGGGCATGGGCTACCGGGTGCTGGTCTGGGCCCTGGTGACCACGGTGACCATCGCCTGGGTCATGGTGTACGCCGCCCGCATCAAGAAGCACCCGGAGAAGAGCCCGATGTTCGAGCTGGATCGGACCCGGCGGGAGGAGCTCGCCCGGGAGGCGGCCCAGGACGCCCCCTTCACCTGGCGCCACGCCGCCGTGCTCGGCGTGCTGTTCACCGGTATGGCCGGCATGGTGACCGGGGTGATCGTCTGGGGTTGGTACATCCAGGAGTTGGCCGGGCTGTTCCTCGGCATGGGGCTGCTCGCCGGGGCCCTGTCCGGCCTGGGGCCGAGTCGGCTGGCCAGGAGCTTCGTGGCCGGCTGCAAGGACATCGCCTCGGCTGCCCTGGTGGTCGCCTTCGCGGGCGGCATCATCGTGCTGCTGGAGGACGGCCGGATCATGGACACCCTCCTGCACGGACTGGCCGAGAGCACCTCCAGCCTGCCCCCCTTGCTGGCCGCGGACGTCCAGTACCTCATCCAAATGACAGTGAATTTCTTCATTCCCTCGGGCTCGACCAAGGCCGCCCTGACCATCCCGATCATGGCGCCGCTGGCAGACCTCTCGGGCATCACCCGGCAGACCGCGGTGCTGGCCTACCAGCTCGGCGACGGGTTCACCAACATGATCATCCCGACCTCCGGGGTGACGGTGGGCACCCTGGCCATGGCCAAGATCCCCTTCGAGCGCTGGTTCCGTTGGCACCTGCCGCTCCAGGTCGTGTTCGTGGTGCTGTCGCTGCTGCTGCTGATCTGGCCGGTGCTGACGGGCTGGAGCTGAGCGCTCAGCGCTTCTTCTTGGCGAACAGGGAGATGATCCAGAAGACCAGCACCAGGGCGAAGATCCCCCCGGTGACGCAGCCGTCGTCGCAGTCTTCGCAGTCGTCTCCCGCGTGGAGGGAGGCGGGCACCGTCGAGGGCGCGTCGCCCGCGAGCTCGTCCCCGCTGAAGGGCACGATCTGGGCGCTCTTGTCGGCCCCGACGGCGATCTCCCGGAAGGGGCGCCAGTCGTCCCGGCTCCACCCCGGCGGGACCGGGTACTCGCCCGCCAGGACGTCGTCCAGGATCACCCGCACCACCACCCCGGACTCGCCGAGCGTGGGGTTGCCGCTGTAGTTGTGGACCCAGTACACGTAGCTGCCCGGCGGCGGCTCGAGCACGGTGATGGTCTCCGGGCCGCCCCAGTCCATGTCGTCCACGTCCAGGCTCACCTCGTGCCTGGGCTCGTCTGCGCTGTGGGTCTTGTTGCCGAAGTACACGTGCTCGTTCGAGCAGGGGCAGGCCAGGTGGGAGTCGGCGTCCTTGACCTGGCTCTGGGCCGAGCCCCAGTTGAGCACGATCTGGATGCGCTTCTGGCCGCTCTGGCCGGTGGACTCGAGCAGCATGGTGAGCGTGGTGGTGATCACCTGCCCGTCGGTGCTGACCTCGGTCGGGCTCCGCTCCACGGCCACGTATCCGGGGCGCCGGTAGGTGACCAGCCAGCGGCCGGCCGGGACCCGGAGCGCGAGCTTTCCGTCCGGCCCCGTGTTGCCCTTGAACATCGGCGCGTCCTCGGGGCTGGCGCGCAGCTCCACCTGCGTGTCGCCCAGGACCTTGTCCTTGACCAGGGAGTCGTTGACCTGGAACACCACCCCGACCGGCGGCCCGAGCTCGAGGGTCCTCGCCGGCGGGCCGGCGTCGGCCTGGGCGGGGGCCGCCGCGTCGGTCTGGGCGGGGGCCTCGGTGCCGCCGTCCACGGGCGCGGGTGGCTCCTGGGCAGGCGCGCCCAGGGGCAGGGCCAGCAGGGCGATCACCAGCGCGAGGCGATTCATCGGGGCACCTCCTCGGGGAGCCGGGAGGGCGCCACGCGCACCTCCTCGATGCCCCCGGGCCGGACGGTGAACACGGTCATGTGGGGTCCGAGCTGGAACTGCATGCCGGGCACGGGCTCGTACCCGTCCAGGCGCGAGCCGCCGCCCGCGCTGGTCAGGTACACGGTCCCGGCCTCCTCGAGCCTCGCGTGCAGGTGGACGTGGCCGGAGACGACGTAGGCCACCCCGTGGGCCGCGGCCAGCGCCTTGAGGCGGGCCGCATCGTCCGGCGACAGGTTGCCGGGGTATCCGGCCAGGCTCGTGTGCATGGGGTGGGGCGGCACGTGCAGCCCGACGATCTTCCAGGGCACCGCTTCGCTCCGCGCGAGCTCCTGGTCGAGCCACCCGAGCTGCTCTTGCCCGAGGTGGTAGCCCTGCGCGTCCCAGCGGGTGGAGTCCAGCACGGCGAAGAAGAGCTCGCCGACGCGGAAGGAGTAGCGATCCGGGCCGAACCAGCGCGCGTAGTGCCGCCGACCCTGGCAGTTGGTCTCGTGGTTGCCCTTGATGGGGTAGGTGGGGAAGGGGAAGGACGCGGTGCGGGCGAAGTACTGCTCCAGCTCGCCCGGGAGCGAGTTGCGGGTGTAGTCCCCGACCGCGAGCAGGAACAGCGGATCGTGCTCCTGGCGGACCGCCTCGATCACCGACACGAAGATGCCGAGCTGCTCCTTCACGTCCCCGCCGACCATGAACGAGTAGGGCCTCACCAGCGGCCGGGGCGAGAGGTGCACCCGGCCCCTGGCGTGGGCGGGCAGCCGGCCGGTGAGCTCCAGCGCGAGCGGGCCCTCGCGGCGGAAGCGCGGCTCCTCGAGCCCCTCGCTGCCCGGCGCCGACAGGCGGTCCGAGGTGTTCTGGATGCGCAGCGCCACCTGCCTGGCCTCGCCGCTCGCGTTCTCCAGCGACACGTCCGTGTCCGGCCCGAGGGACTGGACGATCGGCCGGCCCCCCTCGATCCGCAGGAAGGCCCCGCCCCGGACCGAGTAGATCAGGCCGCCGTGCTCGAGCCGGGCCGCGTCCGGCAGCGGCTCGACCGGTGGCTCGATCGACACCAGGTTGTAGCTCTCGGCGAACACGGGCAGGCCGACCCGCACCCGTCCGGCCCCCAGGGCCTCGGCCCGTCCCGTCTGGCCCTCGGCCGAGTAGAAGCGGAAGAACACCCGCTCGGGCGAGAGCCCGGGCCCGGCCAGCTCGAAGCCGCAGGCGCGCTCCGCCGGCCCGGGGTTGACCAGCATGAAGCTGGCCGGCTCGGTCAGGACCTCGACCCGCGGCGCCTCGGCCGCGCCGGCCACGCGCACCCCCTGCGCGGCCTTGACGGCCAGGCCGCACAGGCCGGGGGGCGCCGCGGCCGCGGGGGGCGCCTCGGTCCGGGCACAGCCCGCGGCGAGCGCGGCGAGGTCGAGGCAGAGCCAGAGGAGCACGGCGGATCGGAGCCAGGGCTGCATGCGGGCGCTCCTCCTGCGCGGTGGTTCAGAGCTCGAGCCGCTGGCCGGGGCCGACCTCGACGTCGGCGTCCGCGGCAAACACCCTGCCGTCCCCGACGCGGAGGCTCCCGCCCTCGGCCACGCGCAGGCGCACCCGCACCCCCCGGCGCACCACGAGCCCGCGGCCCAGGCGCAGCCGGCTCTGCCCCTCGGGCTGGAGCACGAGCCTCCGGCCGGGCAGGAGCTGGCAGCGCCCGTAGGGCCGGGCGCAGTCGGCCACCAGGCTGGCGCCCTCCTCGAGGGTGAGGCCGGGCGCGCCCACCGGGGCGCCGTCCCGCGCGTCGTTCCGGGCGCACACGTACAGCCGGGCGCCGGGGCCCAGGAGCCAGCCCGGCCCGAGGCCGCGTGCCGCGAGATCCTGATCGCACGAGGCCAGATCGCACATGGCCGAGGGCTCCAGCGCGGCGCCCGCCTCGGTCAGCAGGCGGGCCGCGCGCCGGGAGAGCGCCTGGCTGGTCGAGACCGCGGAGTCCACCCCGGTCACGTTCTTGGTGGGCATGAAGAAGTCCTCGCGCCGCACCTCGTAGGCCCGCACGCGGGCGGGGTCGAGCAGCCGGGTCAGGTGCTGGTTGAGCATCTCCAGCGAGGACGACTCCACCGGCCCGCGGCGGCTGGCGATCTTCTTGCCGGTGTACAGGGTGGGCTCGATCTCGGCCCGCACCGCCGCGAGCGCCACCAGGCTGGTGTTGATGTTGCCGGCCTCGTGCACCAGCCGCCCGGTGGCGGGATCGCGCAGGCGGGCCAGGGCCGGGTCGAGCACGTTGTACTCGACCACCTCGATCCGGCCGGTCGAGCGCAGGCGCATGGGCACGCCCACCTTCTCCTCCGGCGCGGCCTTGCGGGTGGCCGACAGGGTGAACAGGGCGTCCTCCCGCAGGTGGAAGCCGATGCGCGCCGGGGCGAAGGGCCGGGCGGCGGCGTTGTCGACGTTGTGCATGACCAGGTGCTCGACGCCCTCGGCCAGCAGGCGCGCGTGCAGGCTCGCGCCGCCCGCCGCGGGGCGCAGCAGCGCCCGGTACACCCCGCCGTGGCCGTCGCCGGTGCTCGCCAGGTGGCCCTGGTCGTCGACGGCGATGAGCTCTCCCTGGACGTCCAGGCGGGGCTCCTCGGACTGGTCGAAGAGCAGCCAGCCGTCGGGCGGGAAGCCCCACGGGGCGGCCCGCTCGAGGAAGGCCCGGGTGCGCGCGTGGGTGGCGCTGCTGGTCAGCATGAGCACCCAGGGCAGCCGGCCGGTGCGGGCGGCCAGCGCCAGGGCGTCGGCCAGGATGAGCTCGTAGAAGCTGAGCCCGCGCACGGGGGAGATGGGGAAGACGCCCTTGGGCTCGCCCGCGTCGAAGCGGGTGGTGGCCAGCACCTCGTTGGGCCAGGGCAGCGCGCCCTCCAGCTCGGCCAGGCCGGAGAAGAAGCGCGTGCCGGCGCCGCCGGCGAAGGCCAGGGCGGCCACCCGGCCCGCGGCCAGGGCCGCCTCGCCCGCGGCCGTGTCCGCGGCCTGCCGGGCGGCCTGCTGCTCGAGCGTGACGAGCGCCACCGGCTCCACGTCCTCCGGCCCGAGGGGCGCGAGCTCGCTGCGGCGGCGGAGCTCGCGGTGCAGCTCGACGCGCGCCAGATCGATGGTCAGGCTCTCGCGCAGGCAGGTGGCGATGGCCGGCGCCGGGGCGTCGGCCAGGTAGCGGGTCAGCACCCCGGCGAGCCCGGCCTCCAGGAGGCGGGCGACGGCCGTGGCGAGCTGCGGCTCCGCGGCCAGCGCCTGGCCGAGGGCGGGGCAGATTCGAAACAGCTCGCTGCGCTCCATGCGAGCCTCCCGGCGGAGGAACGGATCCAGGCTGGGAGTACCACGCCGCGCGCGCGGCTGGCAACCGGCGCGCGCCGAGGGTAGGATCCCGGCCCGATGCCCACCGCCCCCGTCACCGGTCCGCGCAGCCTGACCGCGCGCCGCTTCCTGCTGGTGAACGCCTGCCTGCTGCTGCTGCTCGTCGCCAGCCTGGCGGCCGGCGCGCTGCTCGGGCCCGGCGGCACCGACTTCGGGCGGCTGCTGCCGCTCGACCCGGACACCAACAGCGCGGCCGCCACCCTGCTGCTCTACCGCCTGCCGCGCGCGCTGCTGGCCGCCCTGGTGGGCATGGCCTTGGCCGCGGTGGGGGTGGCCTTCCAGGCGCTGCTGCGCAACCCGCTGGCCGATCCGTTCATCATGGGCGTCTCGGGCGGGGCGGCGCTCGGCGGCACGCTCGCGCTGGCGCTGCTCGGCGGGAGCCTGGGCTTCGGCCTGGCCCTGGAGGGGCCGGCCGCCTTCCTGGGCGCGCTCCTGGCGACCCTGCTGGTGTACTGGATGGGCCGGGTGGCCGGGCGGGTGGACACCACCACCGTCCTGCTGGTCGGCGTGGTCTTCAACGCCTTCGCCTCGGCGGTGATCATGTTCCTGGAGAGCACCCTGGCGGCCACCAAGACCCAGGAGATCCTGGTGTGGCTGATGGGCTGCCTGGGCTACCCGGAGTACGCCACCCTGGCGGCGCTCGGCGCGGTCACCCTGCCCGGGGTGCTCGGGCTGTGGGCCCTGTCGGCGCGCATGAACGCGCTCGCCCTCGGTGAGCAGGGCGCCTCCCACCTGGGGGTCGACGTGGAGCGCACCAAGCGCTGGGTGTTCGGCCTGGCCTCGCTGCTGGTCGGCCTGGCCGTGGCGGTCTCGGGCATGATCGGATTCGTCGGGCTGATCGTGCCCCACCTGTGCCGGCTGGTGCTGGGCCCGGATCACCGGCTGCTGCTGCCGGCCGCCGCGCTGGCGGGCGCCTCGTTCCTGGTGCTGGCCGATCTGATCGCGCGCCTGCTGTTCGTGTGGCTCGGCTCGGAGCCGCCCGTGGGCGCGGTGACCGCCTTCCTGGGCGGGCCCTTCTTCCTGCTGCTCCTGCGGCGCCGGGCCGGACAGGTGGGCTCTAACTAAGGTAGCAACTTCACCGCTCGATCCAGAAGAAACGGAACCGGTCCGTGCGGTAGTTGTAAGCCACCGGGAACCCCACACGTGAGACCATGTCAGCGCGCGAGTGGGTGCCGTAGTTCCGGTAGTGTCCGCCCACGCCCTGGCTGAATCGCTTGACGCGGTATTGCATGTAGCTCTTGGCGCCATTGTTCTGAACGTGGGTGAACAGCCAGTCGTAGAGGCTTGAGGCAATCGCCATCTCGGCGTGGCTTTCGTTCCAGGTGGACCAGTCCGTGGCCGATGTGACCAGGTGGGTGTTGTCAGCAGTCATGCCGAAAGCCTGCTGGTCGATCCATCGGGTGTCGGCTGTACGGAACTGCTTGTACATCATCAGGCATGTGCTGGTCAGGACGAGGCCGTTGTAGCAGGTCAGGGCTGGAGCATGCCACGGGCTGGTCACAAACTCGGGGAAAGTAGGATCGCTCCCTTCGTACGTGTAGGGGGCGTTCCAGTTGGTTCCCGCAGTGTTGGTCGAGACCATGGCAGCGATGCGATGTCGGCTGTTGGTCCCGGTCGAACCGTCCATGACCCAGGAGATCACATAGCGGTATCGGCCAGGCATGAAGGTCACCACGGGTTCCGAGAGAGGCTGGTAGGGGCTCAGCCCTTCGCACTCGAGATAGGTCAGGGAGCTGCCGTCGGTGGCGGCCTGCAGTCTGGCCGTGGCGAGGATGTTCGAGGTGCCGGAGTTTTTCCATACCACCAAGATCTGGTTCGAGTCACCCACCGCGATCGAGGGACTGAAGCGAGTCTGGCCGCAAGGCAGGCTGAGCATGGACCGTACCTGGAGGCTACCGTCTGTGTTGTCCTTCAGGAGCGCGACCTTGATGGTGGTGCCAACGACCCAGGCTGCGGCGTAGTCCCAGCCGTAGCTGCCGCCGATGCCCTGGTGCCAGTTGCCCACGATGGAGGGCCGGACGCCGGTCTTGTAGTCCGTTGCGGACCACTGGGTGATGGAGGAGAAGGTGTTCAAAGCGCCGGTAGTGTAGTTGACCCCGTAGCCAAGGCGGGACTTGATCCCCTGAGCCCTCACCCCGTAGCGGTTGACCAGGCCGTTTGCGTCGTCGCTGTGGAAGATTCTTTCTGCATCGTACGACATCAGCGCGTTGGGCCCATTGGCGCCAGGGAAATCCCCCAGGCTCATGCTGTGCCCGAACTCATGGGACGCCGTATTCACGAACGAACCATAGGTATGTGCGGCCTGCGCTGTCATCCCGAACGGATAGGTCGCATTGTAGACCTGATAGTACCAGAGGTTCCCAAGGTCGGGAGCGCAGTCTATATCCAGACCGTAGTGAAGGGTATTGTATGCGACGACTCCAGGATCATCATCGAAGACACTATCTTCGTACTCGTACCTGGCGCAAATTGTGTTGTCTCCGTAGCAGGAAGCCGAGGTGTTGTTGGCGTAGCCGATGCAGAGGTCCTCTTGCATGTGGTTCCACCCGGGGGCAGCGTCACGCAGCTGATCGATCACGTCGCTGAAAAATCCTCGGCTGGTGAAGGAGGTCAGATCGATAGAAAATGACGGGACGCAGTCATCCACGCACCACGAGTGGGTTGAAAGCTGGTACGCCTTCGAGGAAGTTGCGGCAAGCAGAAGCGCGACAGACGCACAAACCAGTCCTTTGGTTTTCATGCTGTCACCTCGCCCTCTCAGGGAAGATTCCTGCCACCATCAAAATAAGACAAGACGGTCTCGGCGACCGCGCGCTCACTTTCGTCTCGGGAGTCCAGGAACGTCGCTCCCCTCCTGTTTCCCCTGAGCATGTAGGCGGAACTTCCATCTGGTAGTGAGCCTCTACCATGAAGCGCCACGAGGATACGGTCCTCGAGCTCGAAAGCCACCCCGATGTCCAGCTCGCATCCCATGGGCTTTCCTTCCGCCCAATCCTCTTGATCGAGCATGCCGCACTGATGCCAGAACTCGATATTGGCATCATGCGGTACCTCCCGGTATGAGCTCTGGACCTCGAACGTGACGCGGGTCAGGATGCGGAAGCGTGGCCCGTCGGTTTCGGCTCCCTCGACCGACGACGTGTCGAACAGAAACGCCTTCTTGGCGATCACCCTTCCAACCAGGACGTGGGTGGTGTCTTTGTGGCCGAGGACCTCCATCCGCCTCGCCGCTTCCGCGTCGATCCTTGCGGAATCTTCGACCGTCGAGTCCATTGCTCCATCTTCGAGGGATACAGCGACAGGCTGCGGCCCAGCCTGGCTCTCCTGTGGAGAGACGATCATCAGTTGCTCGTGAACAGCCATCTCGGTGGGGTTCTCAATGACACCGCACCCCGATACGACCAGGAGCAGGCCCAGAAGACACACGAATCCCCTTGGGACTGAACTGCCCATCGCTTCCTCCCTTCAACTGCCTGGTTTGTGGTCCGAGGCCGGCTACTCAGCCGACCTCACAAGTAGCAACGCGTCTTTTTCTCCCGTGGCCTCAATGGCCATGTCCCCATTGTTTGCGTCACGCACCGTGACCTCCCCCATGTACCTGAAAGAAACCAGGTTCTGGTCTGCGCCAATGTTGATGATGTCGCTGAAAGAATCAGCGTCTGTTCCGCTGGCACGTGGCGTTGCTGCAAGAACCTCGTTCGCCACCGCCTCTCCAGCCTCCGAGAAATCGATCATGAAAGCGTCCTCGGCATCGACTTCCTTCGCTGCGACCTCCTCGATGCTGAAGCCTTGCAACGACCCGTACCCGATGGCCCTCAGCGTGTCGCCGGTCGGGAGCTCGACGATGCCGATGGTCAGATCCTGGCTCCAGGAGCCGTACGGATGGACCCAGGAGAGCGCGCCCGAGGATTCGAACCGCGAGATGTAGCTGTCGTGCTGATCGGGCCAGCGATTGAACGTGGGCAGATCCATGTAGACGCCATCGGTCCCTCGAAGCTTGGATGCGTTCACGTAGAAGCCGACCGCAGAGAAACCGCCATCCGCGTCCTCGGCCAGATCCTTGAGGTAGAGCGTCGAACCCGCCGCGCCGCTCGAGAACATCCACTGGATCTCACCTTCCTGGCTCAACGAGAGGACCAGCAGACCTTGACCGCCCTGGATGGTGTGCTCGCCCGCCGGCACGCCCATTCGGTCGATCTGCACCGACTCGGTGAATGCCATGGTGAACTTGATGGAGCCGTCCGAGAAGCGGCGAACGAGTGTCGAGTACTCCTCGAGCGAACCGCCGAGCTGCAGCCACCAATCCACCACGCCGTCCGTGCCCAGCTTGACCAGAGCCACATCGTTCCTGCCGCGTGAGGTGAGGACAGTAGGCGTTGCACTGCCCGTGTCGAGCTCGAGAGTGCCGTCGAATTCTACGGAGACCACCGCGTGATCGTCGTCCGCCCAGTCGATGGCCCGTGCATGGGAATCGTCGGCCTGGAAAGCGAGGGACGAGATCTCGCCCCCGTCTTGGTCGAAGAAGGCGACCAGCGCGTTCTCGCGCTGTCCGCGAGCCGCGTGGTGACTTGTACCACCGGGCGCGTCGATGATGTCCCACTCCGGGCTGCCGGAATATCCGGCAAGAGCGGTGTCTCCCATGTGGTTCACCGCCAGCGCCTCGATGATTTGCGCATTCTCGCCGACGATGGTGAGGTGCCAGATCAGGGTCCCGTCCAGCCCGAGCCTGGCCACGAAGGCGTCAGGGCGCCGCGGGTCGGATCCTGCGGCCTCGAGCGTGAAGGAATCCCCCTTGATGGTTGTCAGGGTGCAGGTCTCCTCGCAGGTGCCAGAAACGACGAAATCGTCCAGCCAAGCCGTCCCGAGCCCGTCGAGGTTCTCGAACTGAGGTCCGTGGAGCTCGGCCAGCAAGTGGAATGGGTTGTCCCAAGGGTCGGTCGAATCGCCGCAGTTCGCCATGGACAAGGCCAGGAGCAGCACACCCATCGCCCGCGGGAGCACGGTTTGGATCATGCCCCGATGCTCGACGAGGGCAGGTTCGGAATGCAAGCCTCGAATTGTAAGCCCGTGTAAGCTCGGAGGCGATGCCGTTGACAGCGCTAACCGGTGATGGATAGCGTGGTTGACTATACGAGGGGTGGGTCGTGGGGAAGCCCGGGCAGATTCTAATCGTGGAGGATCACGCGGTCTTGGCGGAGGCCATGATGGCGGGCCTACGACGAAGGCTCGGCGCCAAGGTTGGAATTGCGACGAACGGCCTGGAGGCAGTAAGGCGGATCCTCAAGGAAAGGCCAGACGTGGTGGTGCTCGATATCGGGTTGCCTGACATACCCGGGATAGAAGTGCTGCGTCAGGTGAAGGCCACCTACCGAGGGCAAATCCTGGTGTTGACCGGGGAGCAAAGTGAAAAGGTCCGCGTCGAGGCGCATCACGCGGGTGCCGCCCATTGGATTTCCAAGCCCATCGGCAACGACGCCCTTGCAGCACAAATCGGGGTCCTTTTTCAGGGCGCTGCCGACTCGTCGCCCGTGCGAGTAGAGCCCAAGGAGATCGAGGTTGCCGGGCTGCGGCTTGAGAGGTCGACGGGAAGTGCCTTTCTCGAGGGGGAGAGAGTTGGGCTCGGGCCCAAGCAGTTCATCGTGCTCTGGACCCTGGCATGCCAGCCCGACACACCTGTACCCCGCGAGATCCTGTCGAGTGCTCTGGGAATGAATGATTGGAGCAAGGACGATCGAGCCGTGGACATGCTAATCCACGAAATCCGCCAGAAATTGGGAGATGCTGCCTGGGGCTTGGTGGTTTGCGTTCGAGGCGAAGGATACGTCCTTCGATCGCGGGGAGTTGGGGGGGGGGGCAGATTCATGATACCGCCAACGTGCGATGCGTACCGAAACCAAGGTGAGCCGATGTCTGGCCTCGGTTGCTCGGCCTAGGCGAGCTGCTTGCGCTTGAGCACCTGGTAGCAGTCGCTCATGCCGAGGTCGATCAGCTCCTGGGCGCGGGCGCCCGAGAAGCGCAGGTAGCTGGTCACGTTGCCCAGATCCCGCGAGGGGTAGATGGAGATCACCTCCACCTGCCGGTAGGGCTTGTGCTGGAACAGGTGGGCGTCCACCCCCAGGGAGCGCAGGCGGAAGAGCTCCTGGTTGGTGCTCTCGATCTGGGCCCGGTCCGAGGTGATGGAGGAGGACAGCAGCACCTCCAGCACCCGGTCGGACAGGTCGAGCAGGTTGGTGGGCGGATCCAGGCGCGGCCGGCGCGGGCTCAGGAACACGGTGAAGATGCGGCTGGCGCCCGCCTTCAGCAGCGGCTTCAGCGGCCTGAGCAGCGAGAAGGCCCCGTCGATGTACCAGTCCCGGCCGAGGCGCACGGGCGGGAACAGGATGGGGATGGCGGAGGAGGCCAGCACGTGCTGGTAGGTGATGTCGGCGTTGGTGAACACCTCGTTCGTCTTCTGGGTCAGGTTGGTGGCGCTGATGAACACCTGCACGCTGGAGCGGGCCAGCTTCGCCCAGTGCACCCGGGTGCGCAGGCGATCGGCCAGCCCGCCCGTGTCGGTCAGCGAGCGCCAGCGCAGCAGGTTCCACACGTCCAGGCGGGGCCGGTAGATGGCCAGCGTGGACAGGTGGCGCCACACCTCCATCAGCTCGTCGAGCTGGCCGGTGGCGGCCAGGACCGCGTTGATGGCCCCGACGCTGGCCCCGCCGATGACCTGGATGGGCGGCCCGTCCTTGAGCAGGGCCTTGAGCACCCCGACCTCGTAGGCGCCGCGCGCGCCGCCGCCGGACAGGAAGACCGCGTTCATCGCCCCCACGCTAGCATTCGCGCCGCGGTGCGGCAACTATCCCTTCCCCCGCGCCGGGGTTCGTGGAATCGTGGGAGGCAACAACGACCGATCCGGAGGAGGCTGGGGATGAGAGCGTTCGCCACGTGGGTGTGCCTGGCGTGCCTGAGCGCCTGCGCCGGAGCGCCGGAGCCCCGGCCGGCCGCCTTCGCCCTGGGGGCGCGGGCTCCGCTCCTGGGCGAGGTGGAGCTGCTCCAGGCGCCCGGGCCCCGGCTCGACCTGGACGCGCTCGAGGGGCAGGTGGTGGTGCTCGAGCTGTGGGCCACCTGGTGCCTGCCCTGCGTGGAGGCCATCCCGCACCTGAACGAGCTCGAGCAGCGCTTCGCGGGCCAGGGGGTGACCTTCGTGTCGATCACCGACGAGCCGCGCCAGGAGATCCTGGCCTTCCTGGAGAAGACGCCCATGCGCGGCTGGATCGGGCTGCACGCGGGGGAGCTGCCGCTGGCGAGCCTGGGGCTGCGCGGGCTGCCGGCGACCGCGCTCCTCGGCCGGGACGGCCAGCTCCTCGGCCTGACCCACCCCGAGCACCTGAAGGCGGAGCACCTGGAGGCCGCGCTGCGCGGCGAGCGGCCCGACCTGCCGCCGCCGCCCGCCAGACGCCCCGCCGGAGTGGACCAGCGCGGTGATCCCACCAGGCTGGTCTACCTGGCCCGCCTGGAGCGCGCCGCCGAGGATGAGGAGTCCTACGGGCAACCCGTCGACGGGGGGTACGTGTCCCGCGGGAGCTCCCTCGAGAGCCTGCTGTCCTTCGCTTACCAGACCCCGCCTGCCGGGATCCGCATCCAGGCCCCGCTACCCGAGGGGCGGTGGAACTTCGAGCTGAAGCTGCCCGCCGGCCAGCAGAGCTGGGACAGGGTCTCCGCGGTCATGCAGGCCGAGCTGCTGACCGGCCTCGGGCTGCAAGCCTCGAGGGTGACCGAGGACGCCCCGGGCCTGGTGCTGGCCGTGGACGATCGGGCCAAGCTCGAGGGTTGCCAGGTCACGGACACGGTTCACGGCTCGTCCCAGCTCCGCCCGGACGGGCTGCGGGTGAGGAGCCAGCCGGTGAAGGCGCTGGCCCGGATGCTCGAGCACCTCCTGGCCGAGCGCGTGGTGGACGAGACGAACCTGGAGGGCCGGTTCGACTTCAACCTGCCCATTCCGTTCGATCCGTCCGCGCGGCCTGCAACCGCAGCGGTCGACGCCGTGCTCCGGGAGCACGCGGGCCTGTCACTGAAGGAAGCCACGCGGTCCCTGGAGTTCATCGTCCTGACCCCGCTGCCCGCCGCCAGGTGAGCCCGGTGGACGGGGCCGCCCGGCCCGGGTAGCATGCCCCCTGGAGGTGGCCCCTTGGCGGACCCGGCGCTGCGCTTCGAGGCGGTGAGCTTCGCCTACGGGCCCCGGCCGGTGCTCACCGGCCTCGACCTCGAGGTCCCGGCCGGCTCGTTCTGCGGGCTGCTCGGGCCCAACGGGGCGGGCAAGTCGACCCTGCTGCAGCTCGCCGCCGGCGCGCTCCGTCCCCGGGCGGGGCAGGTGAGCGTGCTGGGCCGGCCGCTCGCGGCCTGGGGGCGGCGCGAGCTGGCCCGCTGCGTGGCGGTGGTGCCCCAGCGCTTCGAGCTGGCCTTCCCCTTCAGCGTGCTCGAGGTGGTGTTGCTCGGCCGCCTGCCCCACCGGGGTCCGCTGGCGCTCGACAGCGCCCGCGACCTGGAGCTCGCCCGCGAGGCCATGCGGGCCACCGAGACCCTGGAGTTCGCCGGCCGGCGCCTGCACGAGCTGTCCGGCGGCGAGTGGAAGCGGGTGCTGGTGGCCAAGGCGCTGGCCCAGGAGCCGCGCGTGCTGCTGCTCGACGAGCCGGCCGCGGAGCTCGACATCCGCCACCAGGTGGCGCTGTACGAGCTGGTCGACCGGGTGCGGCGGGAGCGCGAGGTGACCGTGCTGGCCGCCATGCACGAGCTCAACCTGGCCGCGGCCTACTGCGACCGCTTCGTGCTGCTCCGGGACGGCGCGGTGGCGCGGAGCGGCGCGCTCGAGGAGGTCATGACCTACCAGCACCTGACGGCGGCGTTCGGCATCGACATCTACGTGGGCGTCAACGAGCTGACCGGCCACCGCCTGTTCACCCCGCTGGTGCGCCGGGGCGGGGAGGGCGCGTGAGCTCGCGGGCGGGTGGGCTCCTGCTGGCCTGGGTCCTCCTGGCCCCGGGCGCGGCCACCCGGGCCGACGCGCCGCCGCCCTTCGGCCCGCGCATCGATCTCCGGGTCGCGGGCCGCGTGGTGGCGGCCCGGCCCGCGGACGTGGACGGCGACGGCCTCCTGGACGTGCTGGTCTTCTGGCGCCAGGGCGATCCGCCGGAGTCCAGGGGCCGGGTGTCGGTGCACCGGGCCGGGCCCGGCGGGCCGGCCGCGACGCCGCTCCAGGTCCTGGGGCTGCCCGAGGGCTGCGCGGCCTTCGACGTGGGCGACGCCGACGGGGACGGCCGGGCGGACGTGCTGCTGCTGCAGGGCGACGGGGTGTACGCGCTCCCGGGCCAGGCCGACGGCCGGCTGGCCGAGCAGCCGCGGGCGCTGCTGCGCGCGCCCATGCTGGCCGCCTTCCCCCACCCGGACCACGTGCCGCCCCTGGAGCTGCTGGTCGACCTGGGCGCGCCCGGCAAGCCGCGGCGCGCGCTGCTCGCGCCGGGCTTGCCGCCCGGGCCGCTCACCCTGGCCGAGCCCGGGCCGGACGGCGCCTTCGAGCGCCGGGAGCTGCTGCGGGTGCCCACCCGCTCGAACCTGCACACCGCGGCCGAGGACGCCCACGCGGTGCGCGAGTTCGGCGCCCTCGTCCAGTTCACCCTCCCGCGCCTGCGGGTGGCGGACCAGGACGGGGACGGGCGGGCGGATCTGCTGTTCTTCGCGGACGACGCGCTGGCGGTCTTCCGCGCCCGGGCGGACGGCGGCTTCCCCCGCGACCCGGACCTGTGGCGGGCCTTCGGGCTGCTGTCGCCCGAGGAGCGCGTGTCCCGCAACGTGTTCGTGCGCGGGGACGCGGCCGACCTCGACGGGGACGGGCGGGCCGATCTGATGTTCAACAAGACCCGCGGCGGGCTGGCCAGCATGAGCGCGGAGACCCAGCTCTACCGGGCCGCGCCGGACGGCGGCTACCCCGCCCGGCCCGACGTGCGTATCCAGAGCGCCGGGTTCGGCTCCGCGGTGCGGCTGCTGGACGTGGACGGCGACGGGCGCACGGATCTGGTGCGGCCGCACCTCGAGGTGGGCCTGGTGGTCATGAGCCAGGTGCTGTTCACCGGCCGGGTGGGCGTGGACTTCCTGGTGCACCTCTCCCGCCGTGGCCTGCCCGGGCCGCGGCCCGACTGCGCCCTGGCGGGCTCCCTCGGCATCGACTTCCAGTCCAGCCAGGAGATGCGCGGGCCCTACCCGCTGCTCGGCGAGGACTTCACCGGCGACGGGCGGGCGGACGCGATCGTGGGGGTGGCCGGCGGCGGCTCGGGCGACAACCCCGACCGGCTGGACCTGCTGCCCGGGCTCGCGGAGGGCTGCTTCGACGACGACGCGAGCTGGAGCCTGGAGCTGCCCGGCACGCGCAACGTGGGCGCCTACCGGGTGCGGGCCGGTGGGAGCCCGGGCCTGATCCTGTTCTTCTCCCAGGGCACGACGCACCGCGGGGACGTGTGGGTCTTCCCCCCGCGGCCCTGAGCCGGCGCGCTAGAGGAACAGGCGCACCGAGGCGCCCAGGGTGCCGCCCCAGCCGTGGGAGACCGGGCCGCGGTAGCCGAGATCCACGCCGAACGACTCGGACACGTAGCCCGCGCCGAAGCTGTACCAGTGCTCGGAGCCGTAGGGCGAGGCGTCGTCGAACTGGTAGCCGGCGCGGACGACCAGCTCGCCGAAGACCAGGTACTCGGCCCCGACGCAGTAGCGGTAGCCCTGGTCCTTCGCGCCCACCATGTCCCCGGGGTCGGCCAGGCGCTGGAAGTTGGCGAACCAGTCGAAGGCGATCACCAGGGAGCGGAAGGGCGACCAGGCCACGGCCGCGGCCATGGACATGGGGTGGTCGAGGTAGTCGCCGGTGTTGGTCAGGTTGTAGCCCACCACCCCCACGCTGAAGCCCATGGGCAGCACGGCCAGCAGGCCGACGTCCACGGAGACCGCGTCGACCGCGTCCTCGCGGCCGTTGCGGTCGAAGTTCAGGTACTTCACGTTCAGGCCGAGGTGGAACATGTCGCCCAGCGGGAAGGCGAAGGCCATGTCGTAGCGGTTGCCGTGCTTCGAGTCGCCGGTGCGCTGGACACGGGTGTAGGCCACGCCGGTGGCGAAGGGCCCGAGCTGGTTGTCCAGCACCGAGGCGTTGAAGATGTGCTCCTCGGGCCCGCCCTCTTCCAGGTAGTCCGGGGTGACCACGTACTGGACGTCGAAGGCGTAGCGCTTGAACAGGCTCAGGCCGGCCGGGTTGTAGAAGATCGTGTCGGTGCTGCTGGCCACGGCGCGGTAGGCCTCCCCCATGCCCATGGGGCGGGTGAGCTGCATGTCCTCGCCGGCCAGGGCCGGCGCGGACAGGAGCAGGCACGAGAGCGAGCAGACGAACAGGCGCATGGCTGAAGGCATGGGTTGGCCTCTCCTCGGGTACGCCACACTAACCGCCCATGCGGGGCAGTTCAATCCCCGCGACGGCGGCGGGCGAAGCAGAGCGCGCCCAGGCCGAGCCCGAGGCCGAGCAGCGCGGGCGCCTCCGGCCCGCCCTGGGTCCCGCAGGCGCAGCCGCCGCCGCCGCCCGGGCAGGGCCGATCCTGCCCGTCGCAGTCCTGATCGAGCCCGTCCCCGCAGCTCTCCAGCGCCCCCGGGTGGACGCCGGCGGCCTGATCGTCGCAGTCGTCGCCGCCGCAGGCCAGGGCCTGGTGGCCGTCGCTGTCCGCGTCGCAGGCGCAGGGCTCGTCGCCCCCGCTGCAGTCCTGATCGACGCCGTCGCCGCAGGTCTCCGCGGCGCCCGGGTGGGCGGCCGGGTTCCCGTCGTTGCAGTCGTCCCCGCCGCAGGCCGCGTCCTGGTGCCCGTCCCCGTCCGCGTCCGCGCAGCCGCAGGCCTGGTCCGCGCCGCTGCAGTCCTGGTCGACGCCGTCGCCGCAGGTCTCGGCCGCGCCAGGGTGGATGGCCGCGTCCGCGTCGTCGCAGTCCGTGCCGCCGCAGGCCTGGGCCTGGGCGCCGTCGCCGTCCGCGTCCGCGCAGCCGGCGCAGCCCTCGTCGACCGTGCCGTCGCAGTCGTTGTCCCGGCCGTCGGTGCAGCGCTCCGCCGCGCCCGGGTGGTCCAGGCCGTCGTAGTCGTTGCAGTCGTCCCCGCCGCAGTTGGCGGCCTGGTAGCCGTCGCCGTCCGCGTCACGGCAGTTGCTCTCGCACTGGCCGGCCCGGCAGCTCTCGGTGCCGGCGCAGGCGCGCTCGCACGCGCCGCAAGTCGCCTCCGAGGACAGGTCGGCCTCGAAGCCGTCGGCGGGGGCCAGGTTGCAGTCGTCCCAGCCCGCCAGGCAGCGCTCCAGGCTGCAGCCTCCGGCCGCGCAGGCGCCCTCGCCGTGGGCGAAGGTGCAGGCGTCGGCGCAGCCCAGGCAGTCCGTGGCGGTGCCGAGCGGGGTCTCGCAGCCGTCCGCCTCCTGCTCGTTGCAGTCCTCGAAACCGGCGGCGCAGGTGGCCAGGGTGCAGGCCCCGGCCATGCAGGCGCCGGTCCCGTTCGGGAAGACTGCGCGGCAGTCGTCGCCGCAGGCGGCGCAGTTCGCGTCCCCGCCCAGCTCGGTCTCGCAGCCGTCGGCCGGGCCGCCCGCGCAGTCGCCGAAGCCCTCCAGGCAGCTCGCCAGCACGCACACCCCGGCCTGGCAGCCGCCCACCGCGTGGGGGTAGTCGCCGGTGCAGTCGTCGCCGCAGCCCGCGCAGTCGCCGGGCGTGCCGAGCGGGGTCTCGCAGCCGTCGGCGGGCCCGCCGGCGCAGTCCTCCCAGCCGGGCTCGCAGCCCAGGATGACGCAGCCGCTGTCCACGCAGCCCATCTGGGTGTGGGCCGGCGCCTGGCAGGGCTGGCCGCAGCCGCCGCAGTTCAGGGGGTCCGCGCTGGTGTCGATGCAGGCGTCGTCGCAGCGGGTGAGCCCGTCCGGGCAGTCGGTGATGCAGCCGGACTGCCAGCAGAACTCGCCCGCCCCGGCGTCGCAGGTGGTGAGGCAGTCGCCGCAGTGTCCCTCGTCGCTCAGGGTGTCGGTCTCGCAGCCGGCCTCCGCCGAGCAGTCGCCGAAGCCCGGGTCGCATACCACCAGGCAGGCGGGCCCGGCCGGGTCGCAGCTCGAGCCCCCGGCGTGGGGCAGGGCGGCGCAGGCGTCGCCGCAGCCGGCGCAGTCCGCGTCCGTGCCGAGCGGGGTCTCGCAGCCGTCGGCCGCGCCCCCGGCGCAGTCGGCCTGGCCCGCGTCGCAGGCCTGGATGACGCAGTCGCCGGCCACGCACGCAGGCGTGGCGTGCGGGGTGACGCAGCCCTGGCCGCAGCCGCCGCAGTTCTCGAGATCGCCCTGGGTGTCGACGCAGGCGCCGGAGCACTCCTCCTCGCCGTCCGGGCAGTCGATCTCGCAGCTCGAGCTCAGCGTGTAGCTGCCGACCACCTCGGGCCGCCAGGAGTCCACCAGCACGTAGTACATCCGGCCCGGCGTGGTGGTGAAGCTGACCACCTCGGCCGGGTTCTGGGTGTCGTCCTGCACCCGATCGCTGAAGGCGACCAGCCCGCCGGACACGCACAGGCCGTCGAGGTTCTCCTCGACGACGTACAGGCCCAGGTCCGGGGCGGGGTTCCAGCCGTCCGGGTCGATGTCCAGGCTGAGCGTCACCCGGGTCGGCTCCAGGCTGCTCAAGCTGTAGACCACCTCGGGCCCGCGCGCGCCCCAGGCGATGTCCGGGTAGGCGGACAGGCTGTTCGTGCCGCCGGTGGTGTCGCCGGTCACGGCGGCGCCGCAGGCCAGCGCGGCGCCGGCCTGGCAGGTCTCGTTCAGGCAGGCCAGGGTGTAGTCGAACAGGTCGTAGCCGCCCGTCCAGTACTCCACCGAGATGAAGTAGGTCTGGTCCGCGTGGGCGAAGAAGGCCACGGTCGGCTCGGCGCTGCCCACGGCGTAGCCCGCGCACGCGGACGGGTCGCACACGTCGTCCCGGCCGAAGGACTCGACCACGAACAGGTCCACGTCCGAGTCGGAGGTCACCTCGACCAGCACCGTGGTGTCGCGGGTGAGCTCGATGGAGGCGATGTACTCCTCGTCGTACCAGTCCCCGGCCGCGGTGCCGCAGTAGTCCTCGACCGTGTCCGTGCCGTCCAGCAGGCTGGCCGTGCCGCTCGCCCCGCAGGCCCAGGCGGTCACCGCGCCGCAGGCCGGGCAGGCGGCGTCCCCGCCGCCGCAGTCGTCGTCCACGCCGTTGTCGCAGATCTCGTCCGCGCCCGGGTGGATGGCGGGATCGGCGTCGTCGCAGTCGTCGCCGCAGGGGCAGGTGGCGGCGTCCAGGCCGGGGTGGCCGTCGCCGTCCCCGTCCGCGCAAGCCGGGTAGGTGGTGCAGGCGAGCTCCAGCTCGTACGGCCCGTAGTCCCAGGAGTAGTAGCCGTCCACGCTCAGGATGTACTCGCCCGGCGGCAGATCCACCGCCAGGCTCTCGGGGGCGCCCGAGTAGCCGCTGTCGGCGCCCGCCAGGCAGGCGCCCGGCGCGCAGTCGCCGCCCACCACGGGCAGCACGGCCAGGGTCCCGTCGAAGGACGCGGGGCGCAGCTGTGCGTTCAGCCGGACGCACTCGGTCAGCACCAGGCGGTGGTTGGCCTCGCGGCCGGGCTCGCTGGTCAGGCAGCTGTAGCTGGCGATCAGGTTCTGGCCGTCGCTGGAGTCGCCGGCCAGGGTCTGCCCGCAGGTGATCGCCACGGGCGACGGGCAGGTCTGGGCCCGGGCGGGGCCGGCCGCCAGCGCCAGCAGCAGGGGCGCGGCGAGCAGGGCGAGACCCCGGGCCGGGCGGGCGGAGGATCGGTAGTCCATGGCCATCTCCTCGTCTGGATTCCCCGAGACTGGACCGAAGGGGGCGCGGCGTCAACGCCCGCGCTGCAGCAGACGGACCAGGGCGTCGTTCTCCTGCGCGCGGGCGAGCTCGAGCGGCGTGGCCCCGGAGCGCGTGCGGACATCCCTGCGGGCGCCGGCCTGGAGCAGCGCCTCGGCCTCGAGGAAGTTGCCCCGCCAGGCCGCGGTGTGCAGGGCCGTCCAGCCGTTCGCGTCCGGCGCGTCCGGCCTGGCCCCGGCCCGCAGGAGGCGCACCAGCACGGGCCGGTGGCCGCCCCAGGCCGCGGCGTGCAGCGCGGTGGCCCGCGCGCCGAGGTCGGGCAGGAACCCGTGCAGCTCGCCGGGCGCCGCGCCCTTGGCGAGCAGCAGCTCGACCGCGCTCTCCTGGCCCTCGGCCGAGGCCTGGAACAGGGCCGCCGAGCGCAGGAGGGCGTGCCGCAGGCAGGCATGGTCGGAGACCGAGGCCGGCCGGTCCCGGCGCTCCTCCAGCAGCGCGGCGCACCGGCGGGCCAGCCAGGCCAGCGGGCGCTCGCCCGCGCTGTCCTCCACCAGGGGATCGGCCCCGCGCTCGACCAGCAGGGCGGCCAGGTCCAGATCGCCCTTCTCCACCGCGCGGTGGAGCGGGGTGCGGCCCTCCGCGTCCCGGCTGGCGAGCGCCTCCGGCCGGTCGGACAGCAGCCGGGCCAGCCAGAAGCCCCCCCGAGCGACGGCGGTGTGCAGGGGGTTGGCGCCGTGCTTGTCGCGGGCCAGCGGATCGGCTCCCCGGGCGAGCAGCAGGCCGGCCTCCTCGAGCCGCTCCAGCTCGGCCGCGCGGTGGAGCGGGGTGCGGCCCTCCGCGTCGGGCGCGCTCGGCCGGGCGCCCGCCTCGAGCAGCCGCTCGATGAGCTTCAGCTTGCCGCGCTCCACCGCCGCGTGCAGCGGGGTGCGGCCCAGGTTGTCGGCCAGGTCGGGATCGGCGCCGCCCGCGAGCAGCAGCTCCAGCACGGGCTCCTCGGCGCGCCAGTTGCGGCCGGAGAAGAAGGCCAGCAGCGCGGTCTCGCCGCGGCCGTCCCGGGCGTTGGGATCGGCGCCGCCCTCCAGGAGCTTCTGCACCTGCCGCGCGTCCCCGGCCTGGATGGCCTGGGTGAGCAGGCCGGCCGGCGGCACCGCGATCACGCCGCCCGGGCCGCCCTCCTCCGGGGGACCCTCGGCGAAGTCGCGGATCCGCTCGGCGGGCCGCTCGAGCCGCTCGAAGCGGGTCTCGGCCGGCGGCGGGTCCTGGCAGGCCGGGCCCGCCAGGCAGGCCAGGCAGGCCAGCAGGGCACGGGCCGGCGGCGGGCGGGCAGGGGTCCGGGGGAGCATGCCAGGCCGATCATCGGCCAGAGGGCGCACAGAGGCAAGGGGCCGCGAGCCTGCTCAGGCTCCTGCCGCGTGCCGAGTGCCCCCGCCGACCGACGACCGCCGACTGCAGCCCGACACGTGCTCGAGAACTGTGAGTTTCGATGCTCGTTCTCCGACACATCCCTTACGGTTGCACCTTCGGAGGGGGCGCCCTCAGTGCAAGGGATCTCCGGGCGTGTAGCACCAATCCAGCGAGCATACCTCGCCCGGCAGATCGCAGGTTTGAGCCGCGCACTCGCTCTCGAACGGCGGGCACTCGCAGGTTCTCCCCTGGCACAGGCCGTCGATGCAGCGCTCCGAGGTCCAGGTGCAGTCCGCGGCCGTCGTACATGGCACGACGGCGTGGAGGGCGCAGATCCCGTCGAACCCACCCGAGAGGATGCTTCTGCAGCGGGCCTCGTCCGCGAAACACTCGGCAATCCACTCCTCGCTCGTCAGGCATGCGTGGCAGGGCGCAGCGCCCGAATCCCAGGGTGGCTCTGGCCTGCACAAGCTCGCCGGGAATGGGACGCACTGGTGGCCCGTGGCCCTGACATTCAACCCGTCCGGATCGGACTGGTAGGAGACGATCAGCTCCTCCCCGAGCTTCCAGCAACGGCAGGGCCAGCACGAGTCATCGAGCTCCGCGCACCACTCATCCGCGAGCGCGTCGGTGAACTCGAGGTACCGCGCGCAGTCCGATTGGCTCGTGCAGGACCCCAGCGTCAGGCACGCCGCGATCCCGGTAAGGGTCAGCACGAGAGGCCGAGCCGAGAGTTTCCTCACCGCCAATTCGTCGCTTTCTCCACCCCTAGTCCCAATCTTCTAGCAGAACACGAGGGGCACGGCAACGCACCTCTCTGCCTCGACAGACAGGCGCCTCCGGGCTTGATCGATCGCCAGACCAGAGCGACCCGAGAATCGGATCGCGGAACGCCCTGCTGAGGTTCATCCGTGGGTATTCTGCCTCGATGCCGCCCTCGCGGCTTGCGCTGGGGCCCCGGAGGGGGGGATAACTGGAGCATCCAGGCCCCACCCGGGAGGTTCCCATGATCCGGCGGCTCTCGGTCCTGCTCGCGGGCTGCGCGCTCCTCGCGGCCCCCGCGGCCGCGCGCGAGGGCTTCTCGCTCCAGCTCGGGCTGGGCGGGGGGTTCTTCGAGCTGAACAGCGGTGCCCTGGACAGCGCGCTCACCGAGATCGGCCGCGTCGGCGAGCGGCGCCTGCTGAGCTCACCCCTGGCCGACGGCCTGGCCGTGCGCTTCGCCCTGGCCTACAACATCAAGGGCTACGCCTCGCTCGAGCTGGGCATGACCGGCCACGGCTACAACCTGGACGACTCCGGGGCGCTGGGCGGCTCCGGCCACGTCAGCCTGGTGGCGCACCTGCACCCCTTCCAGTTCGTGTGGCCCGAGCGGGACTGGGACGCGAGCGTGTTCCTGGGCGGGGGCTGGAGCATCCTGGGCGGGGGCCAGCCCGGGAGCCAGGACGACCGCGGGCTGGACGGCGGGCAGCTCGAGTGCGGGCTCACCGGGCGCTACTTCCTCACCCGCTGGTTCTCGCTGGGGGCGGAGGTGCGCTTCAGCGTGCCCTTCTGGGATCGCTGGCACGTGGACTGGGAGGACGGCGAGGAGTACGACCTGCCCGGCAGCCCGACCTCGTTCTTCACGGCCGTGCTGCTGTCGATCGGCTTCCACTTCGTGCCGGGCTGACGGGAGCTGCCCTTGCGCGGGCTCATCCTCGTCCTGCTGATCGGCTTCGCCGTCTTCCGGCTCGTGCGCTGGTGGATCCAGCGGGAGCTCGGGAAGGCGCCCCGGCCGGCCCTGGGCGAGGAGGGGGCGCCGGCCGTCCGGCCCGGGCCCGTCGCCGCCGTGCCTCCCCCGCCCGCGCGCGAGCGGCTGGCCCTGGCCGTGGAGGGGAGCCTGACCGTGGCCAAGGCGCTGGAGCTGGTGCTCGGGCCCGAGGGGTTCGAGGTGCGTTGCGTGGAGACCCCGGACGAGGTCGACCGGGCGCTCGACGCGGCTCGGCCGGAGGTGATCCTGCTGGATCCGGACCTCCTGGGCGCGGAGGCCCGGGGGCGGCTGGCGCGCCGGCTGAAGCAGGACGGGCGGCTCCAGGGGGTGCCGGTGGTGCTGATCGGCGAGACGGCGGAGAACCTCTGGCCGCTCGAGCCCGTGACCCAGCTGCCCCGCCCGTTCGAGAGCCAGGAGCTCGTCCACGTGGTGAGCTCGGCCGCGCTGGTGGGGAGGGCGAACGCGCCCCGGGTCGAGCACCCCGCGCAGGCGGCGGCCGCGGCCGTCGAGGCGCCCGTGTGCCCGGTCTGCAGCGACGAGATCGAGGGCGCGCCCACGCGCTGCCCGGCCTGCGGTCGGGCGCACCATCCGGAGTGCTGGAAGCTCAACGACGGCTGCGGGTCCTGCGGGCCTCGTCCTCCAACGCCATGATAAGATTGAATTGACGCAAAAATGACGCGCGTCAAAACCGCCAGAAAGTGGCTGGCACCTTTCCATGGGGGCTCGTCGTGGGGCAGATGCACCTCTCCTCGGTGACCCTGGACTGGCTGGTCGAGCGCGCGACCGCCATCCTCGAGGTGAGTCCGCTGGACCCGGAGTGGCGTCCGCGGGAGCTCGCGTGCGGCCCGGGGGTCGAGCCCTTCCAGCACGCGGAGCGGAAAGTCCGGGTGGCCGGGGTGCTGCGCGCCCCGGCCGGGATCCAGGCCGGGCAGGAGCTGGTGTGGACCTCGTTCTGCGGCCTGTCGCTGCGCCTGCACCTCGACTACCACCTCCGGGGAATCAGCCGCCACGTGGCAGTCGAGCAGTACGCTCCCTCCGTGCCCCTGCCCGTGGATCCAGCCGCGTCCCGCATTCTGTTCCTGGAGCGGCGGGCCTTCGTGCGGTTCGAGCCGGGCAGGGACCGGCTGACGAAGGAGATAGACGCCCACGCCGCGGTCTGTCTCGGGGCGGAGGAGGCGTGCGAGCGCAGGGCGGAGATCGCGGCCCTGGCAGGATCGTCCCCGGCGCCCGGATCGCTCGGCGCCAGGGGGGTGGGCATCGTCGTCGGGGTGGTCGGGAAGGACGGGGACGGAGAGCTCGGGACCCGGGCCGGAGATCGGCTCGGGGAACGCATCCGGGGGCTCTTCCCCGGAGAGCCCGCGCTCTCCTGGACCCTCCTGGGTATGCCGTGTAACTCCTCGAAAGGACGAGATTGACGCAAGATTGACGCGCGTCAAAATGCGTCCAAAGGTGGCTGGCACCTTCTCCCGCTCATGGCGCGTACCAGATGGGGGAGGTCCAGGCCCGCTCCTGCACCGCGCGGTAGAAGCGCGGATCGGAGCAGCTCTCCGGGAGGTCCGCGCCGGCCTGGGCCAGGGCGTGGCACTGCCGCACGCTCCAGCGGCAGGTGGGCACCTCGAGCACGCGCGCGTAGTAGAAGGCGGGCAGGACCGGGTCGAACTCCGGGTCGACGTGCTCGGCGCACAGGCTCGGCGCCCCGCCCGCCGAGGTCTCGCAGGTCTCGAGATCCACGCTGGCCGGCTGGTCGCTCACGGCGAGATCGAGCACCCGCTCGTGCCAGGCTCCGGCCCCGTCCAGCCAGCCCTTGACCAGCTGCAGCCGCTCGAGCGGCAGCCCGGGCGTCCCGGGCGCGCCGGGGTCGGCCTCGGCCTCCACCACCAGGCGGAGCGGCCGTCCGGCCGCGTCGGGCCCGAGCTCGCCGCCCATGGGCACCCCGCCGGCGTAGCCGCGCGCCACGCGATCCCCCCGCGCGCACCAGCCCTCCGGCAGCCCGAACCCGGCGAAGGCCCGCACCCGGATGCGGGTGCCGCTGGTGCCGTACACCTCGCGCCGGCGGAGCGCCTCGAACAGCGCGTCGCGCGAGTTCTCCACGGCCCAGATGGCCGCCAGGCCGCCCGGGTTGTAGAGCACCCCGTGGTGGGTCATGTTGCCGCGCCCCAGGCGGTCCTCGGGCAGATCGTCGGTCGAGCCCACGTGGCCGTGGAACACGGGCTCGTCCACGTCGCCCGGGGTGGCGTTGTGGGTGTCGGTCGAGCCGATCACCCCGAACCGGTAAGGGTTCACTCCCAGCCGGGCCCGCTCCTGCAACCCCAGCTTGAACACGTTCCTGAGGAAGTCGAGCCGGGACACGCAGCCCATCAGGCTGACCCCGCCCGCGCCGACCGTGTCGCCGCAGTCCTCGAACGGCGCGTGGCGCTGCTTCTCGTACTCGCACAGCGGGTCGGCCTCCCCGCCCAGGCCGCTCAGGTTGCTCTCGCACTCCATGTCGCCCTTGTGCTGGAAGATCTCTGCCACTGGCTCCAGGCGGGCGCGCGTGGCGGCGAGCGCCGCCTGGGCGCGGGAGGTGCGCGCGTCCTCGTAGTCCGGGGTGTAGAGCTGGCCGTTCGACCAGTTGGAGTTGTGCGGGATGGAGATGAGCTCGCAGCCGGTCCCGGCCTCCAGGCAGGTCCGATCGAGCTGGCGCCAGAGCTCCCAGACCGTGGAGGCCTCGAAGAACGAGGGCGGCAGCGCCGGCACGTTCGCGTTCCGGTAGATCACGTTGCGGTGCAGGTTGGTGATGCTGATCGCGTTGGTGTACTCGTAGGCCGGGAAGGCGCTGAAGGAGCAGGCCGCGCTCTTGTCATCGGCCGCCTCCGCCGCGGCCACGATCTCCGCCCACACCCCGGTGGCCCAGTCGAGGCAGCCCTGGGGCGCGGGCGCGCACACGTCCTCGAAGCGCGCCGGGTCCGAGATGGCGAGCTGGGTCCCGAACAGGACCACGTTGCCCATGTCGCCCTGGCGGTAGTCGGTGCAGGTCTCGCAGCCGTGGGTCGGAGAGCCGGCCGTGGTGCACAGGCCCACCTCGCCCAGGAACTCGTGGTGGTCGGTGACCGCGGCGAAGTCCAGCGGGCGGTCCAGGCGCACCTCGACGCTGCCGCCCTCGGCCGCGAGCTCGAGCGCCTCTCCGCGCGCGAAACGGTACGCGTCGGCGGGGGCGTGGTGGGTGCCGTAGGCCCAGGCGTCGAAGGAGAGGCCCGTGTGGGCGTGGAGATCCCCGAAGTACACGTTCCGCTCCGGGTTCCGGTCCGCGCAGGGCTCGCGCGCCTGGGTGTAGGTGACCAGCGGGGCCGCGCTCTCCCCGGGACAGCCCGGAAGCAGCGCGCAGGCGAGCAACAGCCAGGGGGGGAGGGATCGGGTGTGCATGGGGGCCAAGGGGAGCACGACCGGGCCCGACGCGCAAGCTCCCGCGGGGCATTGACCCGCGCCCGGGAGGGCCGTACCATGCGCCGGCTTTCGACGGAGGAACCGTGGACGAGGCGCGTTTCTACACCTGGCTGTTCTACGCCTGGATCGCGCTCGCCGCCGTGACCTGCGTGGTGCTCCTGTTCGTCCCCGCGCCTTACGGGCGGTTCCTGCGCGCGGGCTGGGGGCCGCGCCTCGGCGCGCGCCTGTCCTGGGTGCTCCAGGAGTCCCCGGCCGTGTTCGCCTTCGTGGCCTTCTACCTGCTGGGGGAGCGGCGCCTCGAGCCGGTGCCGCTCGTCGCCCTCGGGCTGTGGCTGGCGCACTACCTGCACCGCACCTTCATCTTCCCCTTCCGCCTGCGCGGGGACCGCAAGCAGGCCACCTGGGCCACGACCCTCCTGGCGATCGCCTTCAACCTGGGCAACGCCTACCTGAACGGTCGCGCGCTCACCCAGCTCGGGCCGGTCTACCCGCTGGCCTGGCTCTGGGACCCACGTTTCCTGGGCGGGGTGGCCCTGTTCGTCGCCGGCTACGCCATCAACCGGCACGCCGATCACGTGCTGATCCACCTGCGCTCGCCCGGCGAGACGGGCTACAAGATCCCCCGCGGGGGCCTGTACCGGTGGGTGAGCTGCCCCAACTACCTGGGGGAGCTGCTCGAGTGGGGCGGCTTCGCCCTGGCCTTCTGGAACCTGGGCGCGCTGGCCTTCCTGGTCTGGACCGCGGCCAACCTGGTGCCCCGGGCCTTCGCCACCCACCGCTGGTACCGGGCCCAGTTCCCGGACTACCCGCCCGAGCGTCGGGCTTTGCTGCCGTTCCTGGCCTGAGCATACCAGCATGAGCTCGCAGCCCGGCGCGCCACCCGATCTCGAGGCCCTGCGCCGCGCCGGCCGCCCGCGGCTGGCCGCGCTGCTCGAGGGCCTGTGGGGCGTGCCGCTCCTCGAGCACTCCCTGCGGCTGCACGCCCACCGGCCGGCGCTGCCGCTCGAGCCCGAGCTGGAGGAGGCCTTCTTCCTGGAGCTGCTCCGGCTGGGTACCGATCCGGACGTACTCGAGGCCGCCCTGGCCGATCTGCGCGCCCGGCGGGTGCTGATGACCGCCACCCACCTGACCGCCAGCGAGGGGCCCACCTTCCTGGCCGTGCACCGGGCCGCCAGCCTGGGCCTGCCCGCGGGGGTGCCCTACCTGGTGGGCGCCTACGCCAACGTGCCCTTCTCCAGCGCGGCCTGGTCGGGCTGCCTGAGCCACAGCGACCGGCACAACCTGAGCGAGCTGCTCGAGCCCGCCAGCGAGACCTTCCGAGCCCTCTCGCGGGACGAGGCGCAGCGCGCCCTCGACACCCGGGCGGGCCACGAGCGGCGGGTGTCGCTGGTGCGGGGCTCCCAGCGGGACGCGCGGGTGTACCGGGCGGGCGTGGCTCAGAAGCTGCGCGAGGTGCGCGCCGCCCTGCGGCCGCCGCTGGCCGGGCTGCTGCCACCGGTCACGGGCGAGAGCTTCACCGCCTGGGCGCTGGCGGCCAGCCAGGCGGTGCTCGCCCGGGTGCTGCCCGGGGTGTCCCCGGTGTACCTGGATCTCACCGAGGTGGCGGCCGCCTACCTGCAGCGGGTGCTGCCGCGGGCCGCCCACCCGGTCGCCCGGCTGCTGTTCGACCCGGCGGTGCGCGCGCGCGCGCTGGGCGCGCTCGGGGATCTCGCGCTGTTCGGCGCGGACGAGGCCCGCCGGAAGGGCGAGCGCTGGGCGCCGGTGAACGAGCAGGGCGGGCGGCTGGTCGGCGCCGGCCTGGAGCTCCCGCTCGCGCCTGGCCCGGTGGTCGAGGCGCTGCGCGCCGGCCGGCTGGCCCCCGGGCTGCTCTTGACCTTCGCGCCGCTGTGCGCCCTGTCCGGCTTCCGCTGCCTGGGCTCGTTCGAGCAGGTCGAGTACCTGCCGCGGGTCAAGGCGGCGCTCGAGGTGGCGGGCTGCTTCCCCGCGGACGCGCTCGCGGCCATGGACTGCGACGCGCTCGCCACCGGGCGGTGCGTGGACCGGGCCGGCAAGCCCGTCTGGCCGCTCGATCTGGTGCTGGGCACCCGCTGGAGCTTCCCCGAGGAGACCACGGTGGGCGCGTGGCTCGCGCCGCTCTGGCCGAGGCTCACCTCTTAAGCCAGCATGCGAGCGATGGCGTCGGCCACCAGGAAGCCGCGCGGGGTGGGCAGGACGCGGTCGGGCAGCAGCTGGACCCGGCCCTCGGCCTCGAGGCGGGTCAGCAGCGCCGGGGCGCCCGGGTTCTGCGCGGCCACCTGCAGCGAGACCCCCTCCACGGTGCGCAGCCCCAGCGCCAGCTCCTCCAGCCGGAGCTGGCCCGCGTCCAGCGTCTCGAACCCCTGCATGGGCAAGCGCCCGGCGTCGAGCGCCGCCAGGTAGGCGTCCAGGGTGCGGTGGTTCCAGGAGCGGCTGTGGCCCTCGAAGGAGTGGGCCGCGGGCCCCAGCCCCAGGTAGGGCTCCCCGTGCCAGTACTTCTGGTTGTGGCGCGAGCGGTGGGCGGGCCCGAGGGCGAAGTTGGACACCTCGTAGTGCTCGTAGCCGCGCCGGGTGAGCAGCTCCGAGGTGCGCAGGTACAGCTCGGCCTGCACCGCCTCGCTGGGCAGCTCGAACTCGCCCGCCTTGGCGGCCTGGCCGAGCGGCGTGTGCTCGTCCAGCGTCAGGCCGTAGCAGGAGATGTGCTCGGGCTCGAAGTCGAGCGCGGCCTCGAGGTTCTGGCGCCAGGGCTCCCAGTCCTGCAGCGGCAGCCCGTGGATGAGATCCACCCCCAGGCTGGCGAAGCCCTGGTGGCGCACCCGGCGCAGCGCCGCCCGGGCCTGGCTGACCGAGTGCCGCCGGCGCAGGAAGCGCAGCTCGCGCTCGTCGAAGCTCTGCACCCCCACGCTGATGCGGTTCACCCCCAGGGCGGCCAGCGCGTCCAGCAGCGGCTGGCCGAGGTCCGCGGGGTTGGCCTCCAGGGTGATCTCGGCCCCGGGCTCCAGGGTGAGGGCGCTCCTGAGGCCCATGACCAGGGTGGCCAGCTCGTCAGGCGAGAGGCTGGACGGCGTGCCGCCGCCCAGGTAGAGGGTGTCGTAGGCCGGGTGGGCCTCCCGGCGCAGGTGGGCCTCGCGCTCGATCGCCCCCAGGTAGGCCGGGATGCGCTCGGGGGCGCACTCCGAGTAGAAGTCGCAGTACGGGCACTTGGTCCGGCAGAAGGGCACGTGGACGTACAGGCCGGGGCGGAGCATCGCGTCTCCCGTCAATCCCCGTCGGTCTTCAGCACGGCCACGAAGGCGCTCTGTGGGATCTCGACCTGACCCACCATCTTCATGCGCGCCTTGCCCTTCTTCTGCTTCTCGAGCAGCTTCCGCTTGCGGGTGATGTCGCCGCCGTAGCACTTGGCGGTGACGTCCTTGCGGAAGGCGGAGACGGTGGTGCGGGCGATGATCTGCCCGCCGATGGCGCCCTGGATGGCGATCTTGAACTGCTGGCGCGGGATCTCCTCCTCCAGCCGCTCGCAGATCTGCAGCGCGCGCTGGCGGGAGCGATCGCGGTGCACCATGCACGAGAGCGCGTCGACCGGCTCGCCGTTGACCAGGATGTCCACCTTGCACAGGCTGCTCTCGCGGTAGCCGATCAGCTCGTAGTCGAACGAGCCGTAGCCCTGGGTGACGCTCTTCAAGCGGTCGTAGAAGTCGAAGATCACCTCGGCCAGCGGCATGTCGAACTTGATCTCGATGCGCCCCGGGGCGGGGTAGGTGAAGGTCGAGTTCTCGCCCCGGCGCTCCAGGCAGAGCGTCATCACCGCGCCCATGTAGCGCTCGGGGATCATGATGCTGGTGCGGATGTAGGGCTCCTCGGACTTCTCGATCAGGCCCGGATCCGGGTAGTAGGCCGGGTTGTCCACCACCACCTGCTTGCCGTCCTGGAGGGTGTAGCGGTACTGGACGCTCGGCATGGTCATGATGATGGACTGGTCGAACTCCCGCTCCAGGCGCTCCTGGACGATCTCCAGGTGCAGCAGCCCCAGGAAGCCGCAGCGGAAGCCCTGGCCGAGCGCCACCGAGGAGTCCTTCTGGTAGATCAGCGAGGCGTCGTTGAGCTTGTACTTGGCCAGCGCGTCCACCAGCCCCGGGTAGTCGTCCGAGGAGATGGGGTAGACGGAGGAGAACACCACCGGCTTGACTTCCTTGAAGCCGGGCAGCAGCGCGGCGCACGGGCGGGCCTCCAGGGTCACGGTGTCGCCGATGGCCACGTCCGAGACCGTCTTGATGCCCGCGATCAGGTAGCCCACCTCGCCCGCCACCAGCTCCTTGCAAGGCACCCGGCGGATCTTGAAGCGGCCGACCTCCTCGACCTTGTAGGTGGACTTGTTGGCCATGAAGCGGATCACGTCGCCGGGTTTCAGCCGGCCGTTCTTCACCCGGAAGGCGACCACCGTGCCGCGGAACGGGTCGTAGTGGGCGTCGAACACCAGGCACGAGAGCGGCTCGTCCTCCGCGCCAGTGGGCCCGGGGATGCGGGTGACGATGGCCTCCAGCAGCTCGTCCACGCCCTGGCCGGTCTTGCCCGAGCACAGCACCACGTCGTCCGAGTCCAGCCCCAGCTCGCTGTCGATCTGCTCGCGGATCCGGTCGAGGTCCATGCCGGGGAGATCGATCTTGTTGATCACCGGGACGATCGCGAGGTCGTGCTCGAGCGCCGCGTACAGGTGGGCGAGCGTCTGGGCCTCGACCCCCTGGCCGGCGTCCACCAGCAGCACCACGCCCTCGCAGGCCGCCAGGGCCCGGCTGACCTCGTAGGTGAAGTCCACGTGGCCCGGGGTGTCGATCAGGTTGAGCTCGTAGTCCACCCCGTCCTTGGCCGTGTACTGCATGGTCACGGTGTTGGACTTGATGGTGATGCCGCGCTCGCGCTCGATGTCCAGGTTGTCCAGCATCTGATCGCGGAACTCGCGCTGCTCGATCAGCCCGGCCCGCTGGATGAAGCGGTCGGCCAGCGTGCTCTTGCCGTGGTCGATGTGGGCCACGATGGAGAAGTTGCGGATCTGCTTCATCGGTCGACCACCTAGGCGACCTGCGTACTTAGCCTCCGGCGGGCTCGCCTGTCAACTCCGGGCTGCCCGCCTGACGTCGGGACCCCGCCGGTCACCGCGTCCACGAGCTGCCCGGAGAGGATGGCCTGCTCCGCCGCTCCGCGTGTGCCCCGGGGGCACGCGGGTTGCCATGGTGCGTCGCTGACGCCGGGATCGTGTCGGGGCTGCGTGACGCGGCGCACGCGATGATCTCTTGCGTTTCCCGTCAGATGGCCGCCCCGCCGGGCGCGGGTACCCTTTTCGCAATGTAGGCCGGCGAGCGAGGGAGGAGGACCCCATGAACGCGAGATCGCTGCTCTTGCTCTCGGCCCTGGCGCTGGCGCCGTTCGGCTGCTCGTTCACCTACGTGATCCAGCCCGAGGAGATGGCGCGGGCCACCCGCGAGCTCGTGCGCGGCGGCGAGGCGCGGGTGCGAGCCCGGGCGAGTGACGGCCGCGAGGTGATCGTCCGGCTCGAGCGCGACGCCCGGATCAATCCCCTGGATGACCAGGGCAGCTACCTCGACGAGAGCGAGCTGCGCCCAGCCGATCGCACCGGGGTGCCCCGCCGGTCCCCGGCAGCCTACGAGTACACCCACCGAAACCTGGGGGTGCCGCTCCTGGCGGGCGGGCTGGGCCTGCTCGCCGGAGGCATCGCCATCCAGGGGATCTACGGGTTGGACGAGGCCGGGTACGCCATCCCGCTGGTCGGGCCGGTGCTGGCCATGCAGCACAACTTCACATTCCAGGAGGAGCCCTGCTCGGACGAGGCCATCTACTGCTTCGATGGACTGGGTGAGGCGGTCCACAGGCTGATGGGGGTCGGCAACCTGCTCACCCTGCTCATGCAGGTGGCCGGGATGGGGGTGGCCGTCGGCGGGGCGATCGCCTGGCGGGGTGCGCCCGAGGGGGCGATACCTCCTGGCCTTGCCTCGGCCGACACCTTGACCTTCACCCTCGAGCCCATCTCCTACGGGGACGGAGGTGGTGGGGGCGCGTTCACCCTGCGGTTCTGAACCGAACCTCCCCGCGGGTTGCGGTGGCCGTGCTCTCCCGGGTACTATCTCTCCAGGGGAGCCAGGAGAGGTCGACATGCGGGCGGTGTTCGGGCGTGGGTGCGTGCTGGCGGTCGTGTGCGCCTGGCTGGCGTGCTCGGCGGGCTGCGACCGGCGCTACGTGATCTCCGGCGCCGAGGCCCTGCGGGTGAGCGGGGAGCTCTCGGCCCGCGGGGTGGCCGAGGTGCGCGCCATGGACGAGCAGGCGCGCGAGGTGCACATCCAGGTGCGCGCCTCGGACGACTACACCCTGGAGCGGGATGGCTGGTACCAGGGCTCCATCCTGCCCACGGACCGGGAGTCGCTCGGCCAGGTGAGCCAGGTGGTGCTGTACCACGACCAGCCAGGCGACGACATGGTGATGGGCGGCCTGTGGGCCATGCTGCCGGGCGTGGCGACCTCGATCATCGTGGCCGCGGCCACCGAGGACTGGCGCTTCGGGCTGCCGATCCTGGGCTCGGCCTGGGCCCTGGCCGAGGGCATCGAGCAGGCCAGCGAGGCCGGCGATGACGGGGGGGACGTCGTGGGGGGCCTGGGCGCGGCCTTCAGCGCCCTGCACCTGGCCGGGCAGCTCGCGGGGCTGGTGCTCATCATCTACGGCGGGGTGGTGTGGGGCGAGGGGCGGGAGGTCGAGGGCGAGCCCGGGATCCAGGGCCTCACCTTCGCGCCGATCACCTTCGACCAGGGCGGGCTGGGTGGGTCGTTCGGTTTCCAGTTCTAGGAGAAGGACGATGCGTCTGCCGAGCCTGTGCTGCTCCTTGCTGGTCCTGCTCACGGTCGCGGGCTGCGGGCCAGAGAGGTACTTCATCCCGGCCCGGGAGGCCCGGCGCGCGGCCGAGGCCCTGCGCGCCGGGGACGAGACCGTGGTGCGCGGGGTGGAGCCCGACGGCCGCGAGGTGCGCCTGCGGCTCCGGGCCGGGGACTGGTTCACCGTCACCCACCCTGGCTACGAGCACGAGAGCGGCGGGCCGGAGCTGCTGGCCAGGGTCGCGGACGCGGACCGGGTGGAGGTCGAGCCGGACCTCGCGGGCCACGACCAGGTCTTCCTGGGCCTGGGGATCCTGGGCGGCAGCCTGCTGCGCGGGGTGATCGCGGCCGCGACCCAGGGCGAGGCCATGTCGTTCGTGCCGTTCGCCGGGCCCATCTTCGAGCTGCAGCGGGGCAGGGGGCAGGAGGAGGGCCTGCCGGACAACGGCTTCGTCGCCCTCTCGGCCATCTCCCTCGCGGTGCAGGCCGTGGGGCTGGCCGTGCTGGTCTGGGGTTGCGCGGTCTGGGAGCCCGAGCGCGGGTCGCCGTTCGCCATCCGCTTCTAGCGGCGTGCCGGCGTGACCGGAAAAACCGGTCACGCCCCCGGCCTCGCCCACCTCCGTCCCTGCTCGTCGGTCAGACGAAGCCGAGCCAATCCAGGGGGTTGTCTCTCACGTCCGGGCTGGCCCACGGGTTGCTTCGCCCCACGCCGAACCAATCACGGGAGGTGCGGGATGACGCGGACCGAGGGGTGGGTGGGGCGGCGGGAGCGGGGGCTCGGCTGGATCGGACTGGGGCTGGTCCTGGCCATGTTCTGGGCGGGAGCGGCCTCGGCCACGGGGGCTGGTGCGGCCAGACCGGAGGCCGGGCGCACCCCGGACGCGGCCGTGTTCTGGGGCCCGGGCTACGTGTTCAGCCTCGTGGCCCCCAGGGGGTTCGTGGTGGACGAGGCCGCGGGGCGCGAGCACGGCTACGAGGCCTTCGTCGTGCCCGCCGCGCCCGAGGCGCCGGACCTGTTGATCGCCGTGGAGGTGATCCGCCGCGGGCCCACGGGCGACCCCTCGGCCGCGGAGCTGGCGCGGGAGGAGGTCCACACCTACCGGCTCACGGACCGGGGCGCGGAGCAACGCGAGCCCGCGCCGCTGGAGACGCGCGATGGCCGCCGGCCGGTCCTCAGCCACCACTACGTGCCGCGCTGGAGGGAGCACCACCTGTCGGCCTACTTCGAGGAGCGCGTGGCGGTGGTGCGCCTGTTCATGGCCGTGCCGGCCGAGCAGCTCCCGGCCGGGGCGCTCGAGGCCTTCGCCAGCCTGGTGTCCTCCTACCGCTTCGTCACCGACCGGGTGGCCTTCGAGTGAGCGGCCCCCTGTGAGCCATCGGCACGCGCGTCCCGGCCGGCCTCACGGCCCTGGGCGGCGATGTGCTCGCGGTCACACCCCGGAAATCCGAAAAACGATGCAGGAACAGGGACGAAGGAGGTCCTGACGGCCTGCGGCATCCTTCCTGCTATCTGCTCGGTCGTGCTTCGAGAGAGGGAGGCTGCCATGTCGAAGACCTGGTCGTTCGCCGGTCTGGTCGCGGTCCTCACGCTCGGTGCCCTCGGCGCGGGCTGCACGACGAAGACCTACACCCTGAAGCCCGAGGAGGCCCGGCGGGTGGCCGAGGCGCTGCAGAGCCAGGAGGAGGTCGAGGCGGTTGCGGTGGACGAGGAGGACGGGCTGGTCCGCATCCGCCTGACCGCCGGAGACACGCTTCGGCTCCAGGCGCCAGGTGGCTCGGTGGCATTCGAGGTGCCCGCCGCCCAGGCTGCCCAGGCGCTCCCGCCCGGCGCTTTCCTCAGCGTGGAGCAGAGCAACGCAGGGAGCGTGCGGCTGGCCTCCGGGCTGCTCATGCTGGCGACGGGCTATGGCCTGAGCTTCCTGGGAGCGGCTCAGACCGGTGACTGGGTCGGCGTGGTCCCGCTGGCCGGCCCGGTCTACACCATGGCCTCGGGCGCGAGCGGCTCCCTCCTGTGCGGCCTCGGCGAGGACCCCCACAGCCGCTGCGAGAAGAGCTACGGGACGGTGTTCGCCTCGGTGGCCAGCCTGGCCATGCAGAGCGCGGGCCTGGCCCTGACCATCGCCGGCGCGGTCGAAGGCGGCTGGGATCGCGAGGTGTACCGCGCCCCCGGGCAGGTGCGGCCAGGGGAGGGCCAGGGCACCGGGGAGGGCGGCCTGGGGGTCACGGTGAGTTTCGAACCGGTGGTCAGCCCGGACGGGGCCGTGGGCGGCGTGCTGACGGGGCGCTTCTAGCGCGGGAGGTGCGGGATGAGCACCTGGAGGCTTCTGCTGCTTGCCCTGATCGCGACCCTGGCCCCGGGCTGCACGGCGAAGACCTACACGCTGCTGCCCGGGGAGGCCCGAAGGGCGGCGTCCCAGCTCGCGCGGGGAGAGAGCGCGGTGGTGGAGGCCCAGGACCGCAAGGGCCGCGCGGTGAGGATCGAGGTGCGGGCGGACGACCAGCTCGAGGCGATCCCCGCGGCCCGGGTGGGGCGCGCGAACAGCAGCACCTCCGTCGAGGCCAGCCGGCTGGACCTGCTGGACCTCGAGGCCGTGGAGCTCGAGCTCCACCCCCACAATCCCGGCGCGCCCCTCCTGGCCATCGGCGTGCCGCTCATGCTCGTGGGCTGGGGCGCTGGCGTGGCCGGTGCGGCGGCTGGCGAGCACGGCACCTGGGCCATCCCGATCGCCGGGCCCCTGGTCATGATGGCCGACCTACTCGACTGCGACTCGGAGCACGACTCGAACTGCGGGCTGTTCGCCATCTCCTCCGTGCTGGCCTTCTTCGACTTCGCGGTCCAGGCGGTCGGGACCGGCATGATCCTCGGCGGCGCGCTGCGCTGGGAGGGGAGCCGGGAGATCGAGGTGAAGGGCGCGGACGGGGAGACGGCCTTCTCCTTCACCCTGGAGCCGGCGGTGATGGGCGAGGGTGGGGCGGGCGGATTCATCACGGGGCGCTTCTAGCGCGGGGAGGAAACCGATGAACGCCAGGAACCTGCTCGCGATCGCGCTGGTGCTGTCCGCGGCCCCGGGCTGCGTGACGAAGACCTACACCCTCAAGCCCGAGGAGGTCCGGCGGGTGGCGGAGGAGCTGGGCACCCGGGACGAGATCGAGGCCGATGCGCAGGACAAGCATGGCCAGCCCGTCCGCATCCTGGTGAGGAGCGGCGATGGCCTGCGAATCGAGCGCCAAGGTGCTGAGCCCCGCGAGCTGGATCTGCTGGCAGCCGCCCGGGATCTGCCTCCCGACGCCCGGTTCACCCTGAAGCCGGACAGTCCGGCCCCCAGTCTGTTGATCTGGGGCCTGTCGACCTTCGCTGCGGGTTGGGGGTTGTCCGTCTACCCGGCCGTTGCCAGCGATGAATGGATGAACAACACCTGGTGCGGTGTGATCCCCCTCGGGGGTCCACTCTACATCGCCATCATCACCGGAGCCGCATCGAGCATCGATTGGGGTGGCTCGAGCGAGACCCTCCGCTCAGCTCACCATGATCAGGGCTCGACCTCTGGCGTGATGGCGGCGGCGACACTGTCCTTCCTCCTGCAGGCGGCAGGGCTCGGACTGACCATCGCCGGGGCGGTCGAGGCCAGGGCTGAATGGGACCGCGAGGTGGGACGAACGGACGGCGAGGGTCTGCGCGAAGAGGGGCCGGGGGTCACGTTGGGCTTCGAGCCGGTGGTGACTCCGGACGGCGCGGTGGGCGGCTTGTTGACGGGGCGCTTCTAGCGCGGGGAGGAAACCGATGAAAGCCAGGAACTTGCTCGGTCTCGCGATCGTGATGGGACTGACGCCAGGCTGCGTGACGAAGACTTACACCTTGAAGCCCGAGGACTCCCGGCGCGTGGCAGAGGCGCTCGCCTCCGGCGAGGTGGACGAGGTCAAGGCGGTCGCGGTGGACGAGGGGGGCGAGCCGGTGCAGATCCTGGTGAAGGACGGCGACGATCTCCGTCTGGTGATCGCCGGCGTGGAGGTTGCCGAGGTCGAGGGTGAAGAGGCCGCGCGCACCCTGCCGCCAGGCGCCGGGCTGCGGCTCGAGCAGGTGGAGGGCGGGGGAACCATGCTGGTCACTGGCCTGATCCTCTTCACCTCGGGCTGGATTGTCTCGGGCGTGCCCGGTCTGGTCCTCGGCTCCTGGCCCGAGGCGATCCCGCTCGGCGGGCCGATCTACGGCGGCGTGATGTCCGCGGTCGCCAACGCGTTCTGCGGTTGGGGCAGCGAGGACGGCGACAGCGACTGCGGCGGCAGCAGCCCCTGGGCGGTTGCCTACGCCCTGAGCTTCCTGATGCAGGCCACGGGCTTGGGGCTCACCATCGCCGGCGGGGTGATACGAGGCTGGGACCGCGAGGTGTACCGGGCCCCTGGTAGGGAGTGGCCGAAGGAAGAGCGGAAGGAGCGCGAGGACACCGGGGAGGGCAGCCTGGGGGTCACGCTGGGCTTCGAGCCGGTGGTGACTCCGGACGGCGCGGTGGGCGGGGTGCTGACGGGAAGGTTTTGAGTCCGGCCGCGGGTCTGGCGTATGCTCCCATCCCCATGGGGTTCTTCCGCTCGCTGGGGCGCATCAAGTCCATCGACGCCATCGTGGCCGAGAGCCAGGGCGCCGGCCGCAGCCTCAAGCGGGTGCTCGGGCCCGTCGATCTGATCGCGCTCGGCATCGGCGGCATCATCGGCGCGGGCATCTTCGCCCTGGTGGGCACGGCCGCCGCCGGGGACGCGGCCCGCCTGGGCGCTGGCCCGGCGCTGATGGTGTCCTTCCTGATCACCGGGGTGGCCTGCGCCTTCACCGCCCTGTGCTACGCCGAGTTCGCCTCGGTGGTGCCCATCTCCGGCAGCGCCTACACCTACTCCTACGCCACCCTGGGGGAGCTGGCCGCCTGGATCATCGGCTGGGACCTGGTGCTCGAGTACGCGGTGGGCAATGTGGCCGTGGCGGTGTCCTGGTCGGGCTACTTCTGCGAGTTCCTGCGCGGCTTCGGGCTGGAGTTCCCCCGCTGGCTGGCGGTCGATCTGCGCACCGCGCTGGCGAGCCCCGACCTGCTGGCCTCGGCGCCGCACGTGCTCGGGGTGCCCGTGGTCTTCAACCTGCCGGCGGTGTTCATCGTCGGCGCGCTGACCGCGCTGCTGTTCGTGGGCATCAAGGAGAGCGCGCGCTTCAACGCCGTCATGGTCGGCATCAAGCTGGTGGTGCTGGCCGTGTTCGTGGCCGTGGGCGCCTTCTACGTGAAGCCGGAGCACTACACCCCCTTCGCGCCGAACGGCTGGGGAGGCATCCAGGCCGGCGCGGCGGTGGTGTTCTTCGCCTTCATCGGCTTCGACGCGGTCTCCACCACCTCCGAGGAGTGCAGGAACCCCAAGCGCGATCTGCCGATCGGCATCCTGGGCTCGCTGGCCGTCTGCACGGTGGTGTACATCGCGGTGGCCGCGGTGCTCACCGGCATGGTCAGCTACCGCGAGCTCAACTCGGCCGAGCCCCTGTCGGTCGCCATGCGCAGCGTGGATCTCCCGGCCGTGGCCGGGTTCGTGGCCTTCGGCTCCATCGTGGCGCACACGGCGGTGCTGCTCGTCTTCCAGCTCGGCCAGCCGCGCATCTTGTTCGCCATGAGCCGCGACGGGCTGCTGCCCCGTTTCTTCGGCCGGGTGCACCCGCGCTTCAAGACCCCGCACGTGGCCACGGTGGTGACCGGGCTGTTCGTGGCCTCCGGCGCGGCGCTGGCCAGCCTGGAGGAGATGGCCGACCTGTGCAGCATCGGCACGCTGTCGGCCTTCGTGCTGGTGTGCGCCGGGGTGATCATCTCGCGCCACCGGGAGCCCGATCGGCCGCGGCCCTTCCGCGCGCCGTGGGTGCCCTGGGTGCCGCTCGCGGGCATCGGGGCGTGCCTGTACCTGATGCTCGGCCTGCCCTGGGCCGCCTGGATCCGCTTCGGCGCGTGGCTGGTGATCGGCGCGGGCATCTACCTCGCCTACGGCCGGAAGAGGAGCCACCTGGCCCGGCAGATCCCGGACGGCCCCCGTCCGTCTTGAGCCAGCGGCCCCCGAGGGCCAGGAGGTTTCACATGCGCCGCGCGTGTCTCGCCCTGCTGTGCCTGCCGCTGCTCGGGTCGCCCCCGGCCCGCGCGGGGGCCGTGGCCGAGGCCATCGCCAAGGACCGGCGGGTGGTCGAGGTGCGCCTGCCGGTGAACCAGACCCCGTTCGACCTGGCGGTGGCGGCCGACGGCCAGCGCGTGTGGGTCACCCAGGTCTGGTCGCACACGCTCAGCGAGGTGCGCGACAACAAGGTGGTGCGCTCGGCCCACGTGGGCCAGGGGCCGACCGGGCTCGGGCTGTCCGCGGACGGGAGGCTCCTGTTCGTGGCCCTGGGCGTGGACGGGGCCCTGGCCGTGGTGGACACGGAGAGCTTCACGGTGCTGCGCAAGGTGCCGGTGTGCGGCTTCCCCATCGGGGTGGAGGTCGCCTCCCACGGGCGCTTCGTGGCCGTCACCTGCCAGCAGCAGAGCAGCGTGGCGCTGGTGTCCACCTCCACCTGGGAGGTGGCGCTGGTCCCGGTGGGCGCGATGCCCTACTTCTCGGCGCTCTCCCCGGACGGGGCCCGGCTGTACACCTCGAGCACCGGCGCGAACGTCCTCACGGTGACCCAGATCGAGCTGGACCGCGAGCCGCTCGGCGCCAAGGGCTTCCACGCCGCCAAGCTCGCGGACGTCGAGGTGGGCGCCTACCCGGTGGGCGTGTGCGTCTCGGCCGACGGCGCGCGGGTGTACGTGGCCAACTACAACGGGGCCTCGGTGAGCGTGGTGGGGGCCAGGAGCCTGGCGGTCGAGCAGACCCTCTCGGTGGGGGCCCAGCCCTACTGGGTGGCCGTGCACCCCAAGGACGGCGCGCTGCTGGTGACCAACTTCGGCGCCACGGCCATCGACGTGATCGGCCCGGGCGACAGGCGCACCCAGGTCGAGGTGGGCCAGGGCCTGGTCATGCTGCGCCCGACCCGGGACGGGCGGCGCCTGTTCACCACGAGCTGGAACTCCGGCCAGCTCGCCATCGTCGAGTAGTGTATGCTGCCAGGCGTGGAACCCCGGCCCGACGATCCGCCGTCCGAGGCCCCGCCCCCCGCGGGGCCCACGCCGGCCTTCCCTCCCGCGCCCGCGCCGCAGCACCCGCCCAGCCGCTGGGCGGTGCTGAAGAAGCTGCTCGGCCCGGTCGTGGTGGTGGGGCTGCTGCTCCTCAAGTTCGGGGCCAAGCTCAAGTTCCTGATCCTCCCGGTGATCAAGTTCTTCCCCCTCCTGCTCAAGACCGGCGGCACCATGGCGCTCAGCCTGTGGCTCTACGCCGCGCACTGGGGCGTGGCCTTCGCCGCGGGCTTCGTGGGGCTGCTGCTGGTGCACGAGTGCGGCCACCTGCTGGCCGCCCGGCGGGTGGGGCTCAAGGTGGGCGCGCCCGTGTTCATCCCCTTCATGGGCGCCTTCATCGCGCTGAAGGAGGCGCCCCGCAACGCCTGGATCGAGGCCCAGGTGGGGCTGGGGGGCCCGCTGCTGGGCTCGCTCGGGGCGGCGCTGTGCTACGCCGTGTACCTGGGCAGCGGCGAGCCCTTCTGGGCGGCCCTGGCCTACACGGGCTGCCTGCTCAACCTGTTCAACCTGATCCCCATCGGCTTCCTGGACGGCGGGCGGGTGGCCACCGCGCTGTCGCCCTGGCTGTGGGTGGTCGGGCTCGCGGTGGGCCTGGCGCTGGCGATCTACCACCCCAACCTGATCCTGTTCCTGGTCATCCTGGCCGCGCTGCCCCGGGTCTTCTGGCTGTTCCGCAAGAAGAGCGACCAGGAGCGGCGCTACTTCGAGCTCCGGCCGGGCCAGCGCGGGCTGATGGCCGCGGCCTACTTCGGCCTGGTGCTGCTGCTGGCGCTGGGCATGCAGGCCGCCCACCAGCCGCTGCCCGGCGGCTGAGTCAACCGGCCTCGCCCGGCCCGCGCACCAGCACCCGCGAGCGGCCCGGGGACACCTTCTCCACACGGACCTGGTGGGAGATGCGCTCGGCCAGCTCGGGCACGTGGGAGATGATCACCACCTGGCAGCCCCCGGCCTGCAGCGCCTCGAGCGCGGCCAGCGCGAGCTGCAGGCTGTCCGCGTCCAGGCTGCCGAAGCCCTCGTCCACGAACAGCGAGCCCAGGGCGGCGCGCTCGGCGTTCAGGCCAGACAGCCCCAGCGCGAGCGCCAGCGACACCAGGAAGCCCTCGCCGCCCGACAGGCTCTGCAGCCCGCGCAGCTCGTCGCCCAGATCCGCGTCCAGCACCAGCAGGCCGAGCTCGTCGCCCGGGGCCCGCTGCAGGCGGAAGCGGGGCGCGAGCGCGCGCAGGTGGGCGTCGGCCAGGGCCGCCAGCAGGTCCAGGTTCAGCCCCTGGGCCAGGCGCTGCAGCTTCAGCCCCTCGCCGTGGCCGATCAGCTCGTCCAGCTCCTGCCACACCCGGATGGCCTGGCTGGACCGGCCCAGCTCGTCGTCCAGGGCCGCGATCCGCCTGCGGGCCTCGTCGTCCTGGGCGAGCCGGAGGCCGAGCGCCCGGTGCGCCTCGCCGCGGGCGCGGAGCTCCGCCTCGGCCCGGGCCAGTACGTCCGGGGCGTCGCCGGCCTGCGCCTGGCCGGAGGCCTCGGCCTCCAGCTCGGTCTGGCGGCGGCGGCGCTCGGCCCGCACGGCCCGGGCCTGCTCGAGCCGCCCGCGCGGGCCCTCGAGCCCGGCCAGCCAGCCCTCCGCCCCGGGGGGCGCGCTCTCCAGGGCGCCGGCCGGGGCGAGCCGCGCGGCCTCCAGCGCGCACAGGCGCGCGGTCAGGCCGGCGACCTCGCGCTCCGCCTGGGCGATGAGCTCGTGGTGCTCGCGCTGCAGGCCGACGGCCTCGGCCAGCAGCCCGTGCATGGCCTCGGGGTCGTCGATCAGCGCGCTCACCTCGAGCGGCGCCCCGCCCAGCTCGTGCCCGAGGCGCTCGGCCAGCGCCGCGGCCAGCGCGCGCGCGCGCGCGGGGCCCACCCGCAGGCGGGCCAGGCAGGCGTCGATGTCGCGCTCCGCCTCCTGATCGACGCGGGCGTCCGCGGCCATCTTGGTGCGCCGGCGGTGGGACTCCTGGAGCCTGAGCCCGAGGAGCTGGGCCGCCTCGCTCTGCGCCTCGAGCCCCTGGCGCTCGGCCTCCAGGTGCGCGGCCTGCCCCTCGAGATCTGCGCGCAGCGCCGCGCAGGCCTCGACCGCCGCGGGGCCGCCCGGCTCGGGCAGCTCCGGGCTCGCGCCGGCGGCGGCGAGCTCGGCGCGCAGCGCGACGAAGCGCGCGCGTTCCTCGGCGGCCGCCCGGGCGAGCTCCTCGGCCTGGACCTGCGCCTCGCGCTGGCGGGAGTCCAGCGCGCGCAGCGAGGCCTCGCGCTCCAGGCGGCTGGCCACGGCCGCGTCGTGATCGGCCTCGATGTCGGCCAGGGCCCGCCGGCAGTCGTCGAGGTCGCCGGCCGGGGCGGGCGCGCTGGTCCAGGGGTGCTCGGTGGAGCCGCACAGCGGGCAGGGCTCGCCGGGCACGAGCTCGGCCCGGCGCGAGTCCAGGCTGCGCACGGCCTCGGCTTGCCGCAGGGCCTCGGTGGCCTGGTCGCGCAGCTCGCGGAGCTGCTCCTGGGCGCTCTCCTCCACCCGCTGGCGCCGCGCGATCTCCGCGGCCTCGGCGGCCAGGGCCTGCCCGCGCTTCTCCTGCGCCTCCTGCGCGCCGGCGAGATCGGACAGCCTCCGGGCGCAGGCCTCCAGGCCCTCGGCCGGGCGGCGCCGGGCCTCCAGCGCCTGGCGGCGCGCCGCGGCCGCCGCGCGATCCACCCCCTCCAGGCGGCCGCGCAGCGCGGTCAGCTCCTGCTCCCAGCGGGCGGCCTCGGCCTCCTCCTGGCCCAGCCGGGCGCGCAGCGCCTCCAGCGCCCTGGCGACCCGCTGGCGCTCGGCCTCCAGCGCCGTGATCTGATCGGCGTTCTCCTCGGCCCCGGCCAGGCTGGCCAGCACGTGCTCGAACTCCGCCGCGAAGGCCTCCCAGCGGGCGGCCACGGGCTCCAGCCAGGCGTGCTCGCGGAGCCAGGTGTGCGCCGCCTCGCCGATCGAGGCCTCCTGGGCCAGGCGGGCGCGCAGCGTGTCCGCCTGCGCGGCCAGCGCGGCGGACCAGGCCCGCTCGGCCGCGGCCAGCGCCTGGGCGGACTCGGCCTCCTCCAGCCGGGCGCGGTCGAGCTCGGAGAGCCTGCGCACCACCGCCTCGGCCGCGCGCTGGCGCGCCTCCGCCTCGGCCAGCGCGCCCTGGGCCGCCCCGGCCTCGGCCTCCAGGGCGGCGCGCTCTCCGGACGGGAGCACGCTCACCGCGGCCACCTCGCCGGCCAGGCGCGCGTGCCCGGCCTCCGCCTCCTGGCGCCTGCGGTGCGCGGCCCGCGAGATGTCGCGGTACAGCCCGGTGCCGGTCACCCGCGCCAGGAGCTCGGCGCGCTCGTCGGTGCCGGCCCGCAGGAACGCGGCGAACTCGCCCTGGGCGAGCAGCACCGCCCGGCGGAACTGGTCGCCGTCCAGCCCCAGGGCGCGCACCACGGCCGCGGCCGTGTCCTTCTTGCCCTCGGCCACGGGGGCGTCGGTCTCCAGCTCGCGCAGGCTGCGATCGGCGTCCTGGAGCCGGCCGTCGGGGCGGCGGCGGGCCCGGTGCACCGACCAGCGGGCCCGGTAGCGGTGGCCGTCCTGGCCGAGGAAGTCCACCTCGGCGAAGCCCTCGGCGGCCCCGCGCCGCAGCAGGCAGCGCGCGTCGCCGCTCCCCAGCCCCTCCTCCGCGCCGGCCTCGGGGATGGTCGCCCTGGCGCCCTGCCCGAGCCGCGGGGCGTCCCCGAACAGGGCCAGGCACATGGCGTCGAGCAGGGTGCTCTTGCCGGCCCCGGTGGGGCCGCAGATCACCACCAGGCCCGCGCCGCCCAGCACCGGCCCGGCCAGATCGACCTCGAACGGGCCGTCCAGGCTGGCCAGGTTCTGGCCGCGGATGGCCAGGATCCTCATGGCTTCTCCCCCGCGGCGCGCGCCTCGGCCACCAGCTCCTGGTAGGCCGCCCTGAGCGGCTCGGGCGGCTCGCCCGGGAAGCGGGCCTGCCAGGCCAGCCGCAGCACCTCCTCGGGCGCGAGCTCGCGCAGCGGGCAGCACAGCTCCCGCTGGCAGGCCGGACCCGCGTGGCCCGGGTAGCGGAGCTGGAGGCGCGCCAGCCTGAAGGGCTTGTCCCCGAGCGCCTCCTCCACCTCCCGGCGGAGCGTCGGGCTGGGCGCGGACAGCTCGACCGCGAGATCGAGCAGCGGCGGGAGGCCGCCGTCGCCCGGGGGCGCCAGCGTCCGCAGGCGCTCGAGCAGCGCCGCGGGCGGCAGCGCGCCCTCCTCGGGCAGGCGCACGATCTGCCTGGCGCGCGGCACGGGCAGGGGCTCGATGCCCGCCAGGCGCGGGCCGTCGAGCGTCACCAGCAGCACCTGGTGGCGGTAGGTGCGCTCGTCCAGCGAGAGCGGCAGCGGCGAGCCCGCGTAGCGCACGTGCTCCACGCCCACGCGCTGGGCCAGGTGCAGGTGGCCGAGCGCCACGTAGGTCGCCGCCGGCAGCGCCTCGGCCGCGAGCCCCTCCAGCCCGCCCGTCACCAGCCGGCGCTCGCTGGTCTCCGAGGACAGGCCACCCGCCAGGTGGCAGTGGCCCAGCGCGACGAGCGCCTCGTCCGGGCCGGCCTGGGCCCGGGCCGCCGCGGCCGCCCTGGTGTAGAACGCCCGCACGCAGGCCGAGGCTGGGTCCTCGCCCGGACCCGGCTCCACCCGCGGCAGGTCGCCCGGCCGCAGGAAGGGCACGGCCAGCACGCGGGCCGCTGGCCGTCCGCCCGCGTCCAGGAGGGGCACCACCATGGCCGCCGGCTCCGCGCGCGGTCCGCCCACCACCCGCAGGCCGCAGGCCTCGAGCAGCGGACCGGGCGCGTCCAGGCGCGCGGCCGAGTCGTGGTTGCCGGCGATGGCCACGATCTGCAGCCGGGGCAGGCGCCGGCGGGCCTCGGCCAGGAAGCCGAACCACTGGGCCAGGGCGCGGGCCGGCGGGTTCGAGGCGTCGAACACGTCCCCGCACACGAGCAGCGCGTCCACCCGGCGCTCCTCCAGGCGGTCGAGCAGCCAGGCCAGGAAGAGGGCGTGCTCCGGGTGCCGATCGAGGTCGTGCAGGCTGTGGCCCAGGTGCCAGTCCGCGGTGTGCAGCAGGAGCATGGCCCCGAGCCTACCAAACTTTCCGGGGTTCGGTTGCGGATTTTCGCGGGCCGGCTTACAGTTTCGGGCGTGTTTCGGGGGGATCCAGGCCTTTGGAACCAGGAGGCTCGTGATGCGGCGCCTTGGACTGTCCGGCAGGTCGCTTCTGGCCCTCGGGGTGCTCTCTCTCGCGGGACCGGTCGGGGCCCATCCGGTGTCGGTGGATGGCGATCCGGCGGAGTGGACGCTGGCCGCGCCGGCCAACCTCAACACCGGCCACCTCGGGCGGGACGGGGCGCTGCAGGGCGAGTACATCTGGCGGGATCGCCTCCTCGACGAGCGCACTGACTTCGCCAGCCCCGACGCGCGGGTGGACATCGAGGTGTTCCGCGTCAGCGCGGACGCGGTCAACCTCTACTTCCTGATCGAGATGGCGAACATCGACGTCGCCTCAGGGGACGGCGCGCCCCAGGTGCAGATCGCCATCGACCGGGATCCGGCCACCGGCGAGGTCTGGCTGGGCGGCACCTGCGACACCCAGGTGGCTCCGACCGCGGCCTGGGAGTTCCTGGTGCAGACCCGCTTCGGGAGCGGCCAGCAGCCCACGATCTGGACCATCGGCTGGGCCCAGGTGCCCGGCGCCAGCGCGGCCATCTCGGACCCGAACGACGCGATCGAGATCGCGGTGCCCTGGGCGCTCATCGGCGGCCTGCCCACGGCGCCGATCCGCTTCAGCGTGGCCTCCATGCGCGGCAACGCGAGCGACGAAGCCTGGGACCTGAGCGGCATGAGCGACGTCCTGGACGCGGTCACCAACTACGACGATCCGGGCTGGCCCCAGAACACCTGGATCGAGGTCCAGGACGGCACGCTCAACTACTTCTTCGAGCTGTGGTTCCACCTGGATCCCGACTTCGAGCCCTCCCCGCCGTTGGTGGTCAACGAGGTGCTGCCGAACGCCGCGTTCGAGCCGCAAGGAGAGTGGATCGAGCTCTACAACCGCTCCGGTGCGGCGCTGGACCTCACAGGATTCCGCATTGCAGACGAGGAAACAGTCGACGGAGGCGAGGGTGCTGTGCAGTTCCCTGGTGGCGTGTCGGTTGCCGCCGTCGATGTGGTCATCGTGGCCGTCAACGCCAATGATTTTCTCACGGTCTATTCATTCCTCCCCGACTTCGAGATCGCAAATTCGAATATCTTGGTGCCCACCATGACCACCTATGCGGCCTGGGCCGCCGGCTCCGTCAACCTCGGGAACGCCGGCGAGGAGGTGCTGCTCCTCGACCCCCACGCCACGGTGATCGACGTGGCCGTCCTGGGCACCGGGGTCTACCCGGGCGTGACCGCGCGCACGCCGGTCCCGCCCGAGCCGCAGAGCATGGAGCGCTTGCAGAACCGCGAGGACACCGACAACTGCCTCGTCGACTTCATCCAGCAGAACACCCCCACCCCGGGCTTCGTGCTGCTCGAGCTCGGCGAGGCCTGCACCTTCCCCGCGGCGCTCTGCCAGTCCACCTTCTGCGCGGACGGGTTCTGCTGCGACACCGACTGCAGCGGCCTGTGCGACGACGCCTGCGACCTGCCGGGCAGCGAGGGCACCTGTGCGCCGCTCGACTGTGACGATTCGAACGTCTGCACCGACGAGATCTGCCTGCCGGCCAGCGGCTGCGAGTACACCGACAACACCGCCCCCTGCGATGACGGTCTCGCGTGCACCGATTCCGACACCTGCAGCGCAGGGGCTTGCGCGGGCACGCCCAGGGTCTGCGACGATTCGATCGACTGCACGGATGACGCCTGTGACCCGGCCGACGGGCTCTGCAAGTCTGTCTCCGACGATGCGAACACCTGCACGGACGGCCTGGTCTGCACCGACGGCGACCACTGCGCGTCCGGCGCCTGCCTGGCGACCGGGTCGATCGACTGCAGCGACGGCGACGCCTGCACCGTGGACTCCTGCGGGGAGCCGGGCGGCTGCGCGTACACGCCGGTCGAGTGCGACGACGCGCTCGCCTGCAACGGCCTGGAGACCTGCGATCCGGCCGTGGGCTGCGGGGCCGGGACCCCGCTCGTGTGCGACGACCTGGATGCCTGCAACGGCGTGGAGACCTGCGATGACGTCGCGGGTTGCCTGCCCGGCGTGGCGCTCGTGTGCGACGACGCGAACGTCTGCAACGGTGCCGAGAGCTGCGACCCGGCCACGGGCTGCGCGGCCGGCACCCCGCTCGCCTGCGACGACGGCGACGCCTGCAACGGTCTCGAGACCTGCGATGCGGCCGCGGGCTGCGTGGCCGGCACGCCGCTTGCGTGCGACGACGCGAACGTCTGCAACGGCGCCGAGAGCTGCGATCCGGCCGCAGGCTGCGTGGCCGGCACGCCGCTCGCGTGTGACGACGGCACTGCCTGCACGGCGGACAGCTGCGATGCGGCCACGGGCTGCGTGTTCACCGCGGTGGACTGCGACGACGGGGACGCCTGCACCGCGGATGGCTGCGACGACGCCACGGGCTGCACCCACGCGCCGATCGCGTGCGACGACGGGGACGCCTGCAACGGGGCCGAGAGCTGCGACCCGGGCACGGGCTGCGTCCCCGGCGCGGCGCTCGTGTGCGACGACCTGGACGCCTGCAGCGCGGACGGCTGCGATCCGGCCACGGGCTGCACCCACGCGCCGGAGATCTGCGACGACGGCACGGCCTGCACCACGGACAGCTGCGATCCGGCCACGGGCTGCGTGTTCACCGGGGTGGACTGCGACGACGGGAGCCTGTGCACCGCGGACGGCTGCGATCCGGCCACGGGCTGCACGCACACGCCGGCCGTCTGCGACGACGGCACGGCCTGCACCACGGACAGCTGCGATCCGGCCACGGGCTGCGTGTTCACCGGGGTGGACTGCGACGACGGCGATCGGTGCACCGACGATGGCTGCGACGGCGCCCTGGGCTGCACGCACACGGCGGTAGGGTGCGACGACGGGGACGCCTGCAACGGCGCCGAGAGCTGCGACCCGGCCACGGGCTGCGTGGCCGGAGAGCCGCTCGTGTGCGACGACGGGGACGCCTGCGACGGCGCGGAGACGTGCGATCCCGTGGCCGGCTGCCAGGAAGGGCTGCCGCTCGGCTGCGACGACGGCGCGGCCTGCACGGTCGACACCTGCGATCCGGCCACGGGCTGCGTGTTCACCGCGGTCGGCTGCGACGACCTGGACGCCTGCACCGCGGACGGGTGCGACGACGCCACGGGCTGCACGCACGCGCCGATTGCCTGCGACGACGGGGACGCCTGCACCCTCGACAGCTGCGACTACGTCCTGGGCTGCCTGCATGCGGCCGTGGTGTGCGATGACGGGCAGTTCTGCAACGGCGCCGAGAGCTGCGACGCGGCCACGGGTTGCCTGGCGGGCGAGGCCCCGGCCTGCGACGACGGGGTGGGCTGCACGCTGGATGGGTGCGACGAGGACCTCGACGCGTGCGTGTCCACGGCGGACGACGCGGCCTGCGAAGACGGCCTGCCCTGCGACGGGGCCGAGCTGTGCGACCCCGCGCTCGACTGCCAGGCGGGCGCGCCGGTGGACTGCAGCGGGCTGGACGGGGAGTGCGTGGCCGGGGTGTGCGAGGAGGCCACGGGCGACTGCCTGACCCAGGACCGGGACGACGGCACGGAGTGCACCGACGGCGACGCGTGCACCGCGGGCGACGCGTGCACGGCGGGCGCGTGCGCCGGCGCGATCGTGGACGCGGACGGCGACGAGTATGGCCCGGACGCAGCCTGCGGCGGCGACTGCGACGACGCGGACGCGAGCGTCCACCCGGGTGCGGCCGAGACCTGTGGGGACGGCCTCGACCAGGACTGCAGCGGGGCGGATCTCGCCTGCGGCTGCGCGGACGCGGACGGGGATGGGCACCAGGACTCCGCCTGCGGCGGGGACGACTGCGACGACGGTGCCGCGGGTGTTCACCCGGGCGCGCAGGAGACCTGCGGGGACGGCGTCGACCAGGACTGCAGCGGGGCAGATCTCGCCTGCGGCTGCGCGGACGCGGACGGGGACGGCCACGCGGACGCGGCCTGCGGCGGCACGGACTGCGACGACGCGGACACCGACGTGAGCCCGACCGCGGACGAGGTGTGCGGCGACGGGCAGGACAACGACTGCGACGGGCTCGTCGACGCCGCGGACGCAGACTGCGGCTCGTCCTCCAGCGGGTGCGGCTGCGGCACCCCGGGCTCGCCGGCCGAGGCGGGCCTGCTGGCCCTGGCCCTCGGCCTGGCCGTCCTGCTCCGCCGCCGCGACGTGTAGCCGGCCCCTCCCTCCCACCCTGCCCCCGGGTTGCGGATCTCTCTTCACCTGTCGTAGAGTGCGCTCGTATTGCTGGGGGTTTGCCTACAAGGAGGGTTGCGATGCGGCGCCGCGAAACGTTCGCCTGGGTGCTCCTGTCCGTTGGCCTTCTGCTGGCCTCGATACCGGCCGCGGCGGTGAGCATCACCCCGGACGGCCAGGTGGACGACTGGGATCCGCCCGGCTGGATCTTCGACCCGCCGCCCTTCGACAACCTCGGGCACATCGGTCGCAGCCCGGCCTTCACCGGCGAGTACATCTGGCGCGACCAGCCGGCCGACGAGCGCAACGACTTCACCGATCCCGCCCGCGACACCCGGGTGGATCTGCTCGAGGTGCGCCTGACCGGCGATCTGAACGGCTTCTACGCGCTGGCCCGTTTCGCCGACATCCCCACGGGCGCGGTGGCCGGCGACGGGGCGCCCATGCTGCAGATCGCCGTGAGCACCCCGAGCGTGGCGTTGCCCGACACCTGGTTCGCGGGCTTCGCGGACACCTGGGTGCCGCCGGTCGCGGGCTGGACCTTCCTCATCCAGACCCGCTTCGGCGGCGCCGTGGCTGGCTCCCCGGACCTGGCCATGGCTCCGGTCATGCTGTACACCCCGGGCGGCGGGAGCGCGCTGGCGGGCACGGCGGTGATCAGCGCCCAGACCGACGCGATCGAGATCGCCATCCCCTGGGCGGCGCTCGGCATGGCCGAGCCCCCGGACGGGCCGGCGCTCTTCACCGTGGCCACCTTCCGCGCCAACCCCGCGGACAACACCTGGGACCTCGGCGGCCCGAACGTCCCCAACGCCCTCGACGCGGTCACCAACTACGGCGATCCCGGGCTGGCCATGGAGAACACCTGGCGCGAGGTCCAGGACATGGTCGTGGACTACCACTTCGAGGTCCTGTTCGGCCGCGGGGGCGAGGTGTCCTCCCCGCTGGTGATCCACGAGGTGTCCTACGATCCGGTCGGCCCGGATCCGGCCCTGGAGTACGTCGAGCTGGTGAACGCGACCGCCCACCCGCTCGCGCTGGCGGGCTTCCGCCTGGGCGACGCCGAGCTGCTCGACGACGCCGCCGAGGGCATGGCCGAGCTCGACTGCGGCACCCTGCTGCCGTTCGGCAGCCTGGTGGTGGCCAGCAGCGCGGACGACTTCGCGGCCTCGTTCGGCTTCGCCCCGGACTACTCCCTGGCGCCCACCGCGCTCGCGGTGCCGGTGGCCCTGCCCTACGATCTGTGGGCCACGGGGAGCGTCGCGCTGGCCAACGACGGGGACGAGCTGCTGGTGGTCGACGCGTACGACACGGTGATCGATCTGGCGCTGTTCGAGACCCTGCCCTGGCCCGCGCACGCGGGCGAGGCCTTCGAGGCGCTCGAGGGCCAGATGATGTGGCGTTTCCAGCTCGCCGACACGAACGACATGCTGGCCGACTTCATGCCCTTCGCCCCCTCGCCCGAGCCCGAGCTGTGCGGCAACGGGATCGTCGAGTGCCTGGAGGCGTGCGATGACGGCGCGGCCAACGGCAGCCTGCCCTGCGGCTGCCGCCTGGACTGCAGCATGCCGACCGACGGCGACCCCTGCGAGGACGGGCTCTACTGCAACGGCGCCGAGACCTGCGGCGGCGGCGCGTGCAACCCGGGCCCCGCGCCCTGCACCGCCAGCCAGATCTGCATGGAGGGGAGCGGCGCGTGCGTCGAGATCGCGGGCAGCCTGGTGGTGAACGAGATCGACTACGACCAGCCCGGGAACAACGACCCGGCGGAGTTCGTGGAGCTGCGGAACAACGCGGGGGTGGACCTCGAGCTGGCCGGGTTCTCGGTGGTCCTGGTCAACGGCAATGGCGGCGGAGCGGTCAGCTACGACACCATCGCCCTGCCCGACGCGATCCTGGCCGCGGGCGACTACTTCGTGATCTGCGCCAATGCGGCCACGGTGGCGAACTGCGATCTGGACGACGGCCCCGACACGAACTTCATCCAGAACGGCGCGCCCGACGCCGTGGCCGTGCTCTACGGCGGCGCCGTGGTGGACGCGGTGTCCTATGAGGGCAATACCGGCGCGCCCTACACCGAAACCACGGGCGTGGACCCGGGCGACGACAATACCACCGCCAGCCTGGGCATCTCCCGCTACCCGGACGGCGCCGACACGGACGTGAACGACACCGATCTGAGCCCGCGCTGCATCTCCCCGGGCGGACCCAACCACGCGGCCGCGGCCGGCTGCCTGTGCGGCAACGGGCTATCCGACCCCGGCGAGATCTGCGACGACGGCGGGCTGAACGGCACCACCACCTGCGGCTGCACCCTGGCCTGCGACTACCCGCCCGCCAGCACCCCGTGCCTCGACGGCCTGTTCTGCAACGGGGACGAGCACTGCAACGGCGCGGGCGCCTGCGTGGGCGGGGCCCTGGTGACCTGCGCGGACGGCGTGGCCTGCACCGACGATGTGTGCAACGAGGACACGGACCTGTGCGAGAACCCGCCGGACGACTCGCTGTGCGACGACGGCCTGGTGTGCGACGGCGCGGAGAGCTGCGACCCGACCGCGGGCTGCGTGGCCGGCACGCCGATCACCTGCGACGACGGGGTGGGCTGCACCACGGATACCTGCAGCGACATCGCGGGCGGGTGCGTGTTCGCGCCGGACGATGCCGCCTGCGACGACGGGGCGCTATGCACCCTCGATGCTTGCGATCCGCTCGCGGGCTGCGAGAACCAACCGATCGTGTGCGGCGACGGGGTGGGCTGCACCGTGGATGGTTGCAACCCCGCGACCGGCAACTGCGAGTACGTGCCGGACGACGGCCTGTGCGACGACGGAGACGCCTGCACCGGCGTGGAGAGCTGCGACGCCGGGGTCGGCTGCCTGGCTGGCACGCCCGTCGTGTGCGACGACCTGGTGGGCTGCACCCTGGACGCCTGCGATCCGGCCACCGGCGCCTGCGTGTTCAGCCCGGACGACGGCGCCTGCGACAACGGCCTGTTCTGCGACGGCCAGGAGTTCTGCGACGGGCTCCTGGACTGCCTGACCGGCATGGGCGTGATGTGCGACGACGGGGTGGGCTGCACGCTGGACCAGTGCGACGAGGAGCTCGACGACTGCGCCTTCAGCGTGGACGACGCGGCCTGCGACGACGGCCTGCCCTGCAACGGCGCGGAGACCTGCGATCCGCTGGCGAGCTGCCAGGCCGGCACCCCGGTGGACTGCTCCGGCCTGGACGGGGAGTGCGTGGTCGGGGTGTGCGAGGCGGCCACGGGCGCCTGCCAGACCCAGGACCGGGACGACGGCACGGAGTGCAGCGACGGCGATGTGTGCACCGCGGGCGACGTGTGCGGCGCGGGCGCGTGCGCCGGAACGATCGTGGACGCGGACGGCGACGAGTACGGCCCGGACCCGGCCTGCGGCGACGACTGCGACGACGCGGACGCGAGCATCCACCCGAACGCGACCGAAACCTGTGACGACGGCATCGACCAGGACTGCAGCGGAGCGGACCTGGCCTGCGGCTGCGCAGACGCGGACGGCGACACCTTCCCGGACACGACCTGCGGCGGCACGGACTGCAACGACGCGGACGCGGCCATCCACCCGGGCGCGGAGGAGATCTGCGGGGACGGCGTCGACCAGGACTGCAGCGGCGGGGACGAGACCTGCCCGTGCCCGGACGGGGACGGGGACAGCCACCAGGACGCGACCTGCGGCGGGGACGACTGCGACGACGCGGACGCGGCCATCAACCCGGGCGCGGCCGAGGTCTGCGGGGACAGCATCGACCAGGACTGCAGCGGGGCGGACCTGGCCTGCGGCTGCGCGGACGCGGACGGGGACACCTTCCCGGACGCGGTCTGCGGCGGCACGGACTGCAACGACGCGGACAACACCGTGTACCCGGGCGCGGCCGAGGTCTGCGGGGACAGCATCGACCAGGACTGCAGCGGGGCGGACCTGGCCTGCGGCTGCGCGGACGCGGACGGGGACGGGCACCAGGATCTCGCCTGCGGCGGCGACGACTGCGACGACAGCGCCGTGGGCGTCCACCCGGGCGCGCAGGAGACCTGCGGGGACGGCATCGATCAGGACTGCAGCGGGGGCGACCTGTCCTGCGGCTGCGCGGACGCGGACGACGACGGCTACCCGGAGGCGACCTGCGGCGGCACGGACTGCGACGACGCCGACGCGGAGATCAACCCGGCCGCGGACGAGGCCTGCAGCGACGGCGTGGACAACAACTGCGACGGGCTGACCGACGCCGAGGACCCGCGCTGCGGCGCGACCTCCAGCGGCTGCGACTGCGGCACCTCGGGCTCGCCCGCGGAGGCCGGGCTCGCGGCCCTGGCCCTGGGCCTGGCCGTCCTGCTCCGCCGCCGCAGCCGCTAGCCGTCCGTCCTCGGCCCTCCCGCCCCGAGTCCCAGAATCCTGCTGGCCCATCCGGGCCAGGGAAGAGAGCCTTCTTCGAGGGTGGCGTGGAGAGGCTGTCCCTGGGGCCTCCGGCGTTCGACTGCTCCCCATGTGACCGCCCCTCGAGAGTTGGTCGCTCGCAGGAGCCGCACGCGCAAGCTGGATACGGGCCTCTCCCGCCGCGGCGGCTTCCTGGCGTCCACCCGGAGGAGAACCCAGCTCGCCACCCCTCGCAAGATCCCCCGTGCGTGGCCGCCGCGGGATTGCGGTTGTGCCGCGGCCTGCGCGTGCGGCCATGCGATTGGCCGTGATTCAAGGGGCGGCCACATCACGAGTAGCTTCTCGCCGGAGGCCTCATGGACAGACCCTCCACGCTTCACTCGAAGAGGGTGTTCGATCCCGATTCACCCCGGGCAACCCTTTCGGGATGCAGCAGGTCAGAGGGGTGAACCACGGAGAGGAGACCGGCCATGCTCGCGACCAAGTGCTTGATGATCCTGTCGTTCTTCCTGTTCTCGGGCCCGGGCTGCGTGCCGGCCGTGGCTGGCAGCGGGCGGCTGGAGACGCGGGCGCTCGCGCTGGCGGGGTTCGACCGGGTGCACGTGGGCGGGGCCTTCGAGGCTGTGGTGGAGCGCGGGGATGGCTTCCTGGTCGAGGTGACCCTGGACGACAACCTGTTCGCCGACCTGCGTGCCGTGGTGGAGGAGCACACCCTGCACCTCGGGCTGCGCGACGGCTGCAGCTACCGGGTGGCCGAGGGCCACCAGCGGGTGCGGGTGCGCCTGCCGCGGCTCGAGCGGCTCCAGATCACCGGCGCCAGCGAGGTGAAGCTCGTGGGCTTCGGCCAGGCCGGCCAGGAGCTGGAGGCCTCTCTGTCCGGGGCCAGCGAGCTCGAGGGCGAGCTCGGAGTGGACCGGCTGGCGCTGGAGCTGTCCGGGGCGAGCGAGGCCCGGCTGCAGGGTCGGGCCGGCCAGCTCGTGCTGGTCGCTTCGGGTGCCAGCGAGGCGTCCCTGGGTGAGCTCTCGGCGGGCGAGGCGAGCGTGGACCTGTCCGGCGCCAGCGAGGCCCTGGTGCGCACCGACGGCCGGCTGGACGCGGAGGCCTCGGGCGCCAGCGAGCTGCACTACCTGGGCCAGGCCAAGCTCGGCCGGGTGGAGACCTCGGGAGCCTCGGAGATCGGCGGGTCCGAGGCGCCGGTCGAGGCCGCGCCCGCGCCCATGGTGCAGTGAGCGGTTCAGCCCTTCGGCTTGAGCATCAGATCCACGCGCTCGTGCTGGGACGGGTAGAGGTCCCTGGGTACGAGGTTCGGGCCCAGGGCCTTCATCACGCGGTAGCGGGCGCACTGGTCGAAGTGCTGGCGGCAGTAGTGCTCTTTCACCAGGTCGGCCATGGCCGGCATCTTGGACATCCGGTCGTTGAAGAACGGACAGGTGGCGAGGCGTTCGCAGTCCGGCATTGGGGCCCCCCTTTGGACTCCAGCACCACGCGATCTAGAGGGAGCCTACCACCGGCCTCCGGGTCGGGCAAGCGCGGGCCCGAACCCGTGAGCTTTCTGAAGTTGCACTTTAGGAAACTCAAGGGCGCCGCTCAGGGCGCGAAGGCCAGGCGGAGGGTGATCGGGCCGGGTTGGGCCGGGGCGGAGACCCGCACCAGCCCGTCCTCGTCCACCTCGGCGCTCGCCCCCGCGGGTGACGTGAGCCCCACGAAGGCGTGGCCGTTCCCGTGGAAGGCGAGGGACACCGGCCCGGGCGCCGCGGCGAGGGTGAGCGAGAGCTCGCCCGTGCCCGCGTCCCAGCCCTCCGGCCCCAGGCCCACCCCGCCCAGCGTGATCTGCCGGTCCCAGCCCAGGAATTGCGGCCGGTCGAGCGCGGGCCGCACGGCCAGCGCCCGGGCGTCGTGGCTCGACACCGAGACCATGAACGGCTCCGCCTGCAGGCCCAGGTAGCGCTGCTGCCAGAACTCGTACGCGTGCCAGGGCCCGGCTGGGAGCCCGAGCGCCTGCGGGTCGATCGGGTAGGCGCGGGTCTCGCCGTCGGGCAGCACGCCCGGCGGGTTCGAGGCGTGGTCCAGGTTGGCCCCCAGGTTGAGCAGCGCCACCCACAGCCAGGGCCCGGCCAGGCCGTCCTCTCCGCCCGCGACGAGCTTGGCGTACACCTCGGGGACCTCGCGGGTGAAGAGATCGAGCGGCCGGGCGGCCTGGGGGTGGACCGGCAGGAGCGCGCGCACCACCGCCAGCCGCTCCGGGTAGGGCGCCAGATCCTCGAGCAGCCGGTCGCCGAGCTTCGCGATGCCGCCCGTGGCCGCCACGAAGGTGGCGAAGGCCCGGCTCTCCTCGAGCGTGATGGGCGGGAGGTCCGGCCGGGTCGTGTCCGAGCGGAAGACCAGCAGATCGGGGTGGTTCACCCACACCCGGCCGTGCAGCCAGTAGCGCCGGGCCGCGTTGGCGATGGTCGGCTTGAAGCCCTGTCGCTCGAGCGCTCCGGGCTTCTCCGGGTAGCCGTCCCAGACCGGTAGGTTGTCCATGGTGGTGCGCATGCCGTCCACCAGCCCGTAGGTCACCCCCAGCAGCCCCACGTGCAGCAGGAAGGTCTGGTCGCCGAGCCCGGCCCGCAGCGCCTGGAGCCCGCGGCGGTAGACCTCCACCGCGGTGAGCCCGGGCTCGTGGAAGCCGCGGCACAGCATGAGGGGGTAGGCGAAGTCCATCTTGAGCCAGTCCACGCCCCAGTCCTCGCGCGCGCGCCGGCCGGTCTCCTCGAGGAAGGCCGCCACCTCCGGGTGGCTCGGGTCGAGCATGTGCAGGTCGGCAAACAGCACCCCGCCCCAACCCGAGCGCGGCGGGAACCAGCCCGGGTGCTCCGCGAGCAGGTCTGAGCCCTCCCGGGCGGTGAAGGGCGCCATCCACAGCCCGGGCCGCAGCCCGGCCGCGCGGATCTCGGACAGGATCCCGGCGCCAGCGGAGAAGCCCCCGGGGAAGCGATCCGCGCGCGGCTGCCAGTCGCCGTAGGCCGCCTGCCAGCCGTCGTCGATCTGGAACCAGGCCATGCCCCAGGGGGAGAGCTCGTCCCGCACCACGCCCAGGTTCGCGCGGATGCGCGCCTCGTCGGTGCCGTAGCCGCCGGTCGAGCCCGAGGTGCTCCACGAATTCCAGCCGTCGGGCACCCGCCCGCCCCGCTCGAGCCAGGTGCGGATGCCGAGGTGGTCGTGGACGGCGTCCGCGTACCCCTCGAGCGCCGTGAAGGCCGTGGCCGCCGGGTCCGGGGAGGCGCGGGAGGCCGAGAGCAGGATGGGCTCGGACAGGAGCTCCTGGCCCGGGGCGAGCGGCTTGCCCTCGGGCAGGTAGAGCACGTCCGCGGAGAACAGGCCGAGCCCCTGGCGACCGTCAGGCAGGGCGGCCGGGGGCGGGACGTCCGCGAGCCCCAGGACCGGGATGCCCCGCTCGACCGAGAGCGCGCCCGCCTGCCACACCCGGCCGGCCGGGCCGTCGAACACCAGGTGGCTCCAGTTGCTCTCCGAGTGGCCCTGCAGCCGGAAGGGCACCACGGCGTTCAGCGGATCGGCGGGCTTGTCGCCGGGCACGAGCTGGGCGACCTGGTCGGCCAGCACCCCGGAGCCGTTCTCCAGGATCCGCAGGGCCGCGGGCTCGCTGCCCAGGTACAGGCCACCGCCCTCGCCGGCCCGGGCCCGGGCCGGGGCCAGCACCCAGACCGTGACCGGCGCCGCGCCCGCGTTGCGCACCCCCAGCCTGACCACCACGCCCGCGGCCAGCTCCACCGCCTCTGGCGCGCGGAGCTCCCAGCTCACCTCGAGCCCGTCCGCGCTCGCGGGGTAGCGCAGCCGCAGCACCTCCGCGGGCCCGAGCCCGTCCGACTCGGTCGTCCGCTCGAGCTCGGGCCGGCCGAGGTCCGCGGTCGACAGCTCGCGGGCGAAGCCGTCGAGCGCCAGGTGCCCGCGCGCCCCGCGCAGCACGAGCGCCCCGTCCGGGGCGTACAGATCGAACGCGCCGCGGGTGAGGCGGACGACCAGGCGCGTGCGGCCGGGCTCGCCCAGGTCCGCGCGCAGCCCCGCGGCCGGGTTGCACACCCCGGAGCCGCACAGCTCCTGCTCGGAGCAGTCGAGATCGGTCTGACAGGCCCCGGGCCCCCCGCGCCCGTCCCCGCAGCCCGCTGCCAGCAAGCCGGCCGCGAGGCCGGAGACGAGGTGGATCCAGCGCATGGCGGCTCCTCGCGGAAGTGGGCCTGGCCCATGCTCGCACCAACCCCGCGGCGGGGACAAGGAAGGAAGTTGAGGAATGACCGGTTGTGTGGTTGAAATGGACCCAGACAGCAAGGAATGAACGGGGACACATCGGGAGGTGGAAGATGAGGCGCTGGACGTGGATCGGCGTGTGGGCCGGGCTGCTCGTGGCTGGCTGCGACGGGGACGGGCCCTCGGGCGAGGCGTGCACGCTCGACCAGGACTGCGGAGCGTGCGAGGCCTGCGTCGACGGGCACTGCCAGGCGAACGCGCCGAGCGAGGAGTGCGGGGATGACCTGGATAACGACTGCGACGGCGCGACCGACGAGGGCTGCGCCGAGTGCGGCAACCAGGACCAGGAAGAGGGCGAGGCCTGCGACGACGGCAACACCACGGACGGGGACTACTGCTCCGCGGACTGCCAGACCGTCACCGGCCGGTGCGGGGACGGCACCCACCAGGACAACGAGGTGTGCGATCTGGGCACCGAGACCGCGCCCGCCGAGTGCCAGCCGGATCTCCAGACCGATCCGGACCACTGCGGCTCCTGCGAGCGCGCCTGCCCCTCGGGCATGGAGTGCCTGGGCGGAGTGTGCTTGCAGGAGCTGGCCAGCGGCCAGGCCGGTATTCGGGCCCTCGCCCAGGACGCGGACCACCTCTACTGGGTGACGCATCCAACATGTGATGTGTCTGGAAACCAGATCTACGACGGTTCCGTGGTGCGGGTGCCCAAGACCGGCGGGGCGCCCGAGTCCCTGGCCACCGGGAGAGGCACTCCGGTCGATCTCGTCCTGGACGAATCCGACGTCTACTGGATCGACCAGGGCACGGGCCAGGGAGATCATGGAGTCTTCAAGGTGGCCAAGCTCGGAGGCGACACGGTGTCGGTGGCCACGGGTGTCTGGGTGGATGGCCTCGCGCTGGATGCTGACGCCGTCTACTGGTGCGAGGAGGATGGAGCCCGCAGCCGCTTCATGCTTCTGGCCAAGGACGGCAGCCTGGGGCCGACCGAGTTGTTCACGGACGAGATCGGCTGCCGCCATCTGCAGGTCGACGAGTTGGGTCTGCTGTGGGTGGGCATGGACGACATGGCCATGGATGTCATCTACCGGCGGGGGCTCGTCGATGTAGAGAGCCGAGTGTTCGAGCCCAACTTCGGCACGAGCGGAATCGAACTCGCGCTGGATGCCGAGGCGGTCTACGTACACCATTACAGCAGCGACCCTGATGAGGTCTCGATCGTCCGCCTGCTGAAGGATGGCTCGGAGCGACGGAACGTGGCCCTGCCGGAGGTCCCTTCGGGCTGCCAGTCGCAGGGTCTGGCGCTCGAGGGGGCCCGGGCGCTGTGGCTGATCGGCTGTGAGCACTCCGCCGCTTTCCAGGCGGCGCCCAAGGCCACCGGCGCAGCCGAGGACTTGGTCTCGCTGCCCTGGCCCGTGGGCCGCATCGCCCCCTTCGTGGTAGATCCGGACGGCATCTACCTCGCCCGCGTCCCAGCAGACGACGGCCGTTGCCCGCCTCGCGAAAGCACGATCTACAAGATCGTGCCCTGATCGCCTGCCCATCGCCCCTCACGCCGAGTAAGGCCCCTGGCTGGCCGGACGACCCCTCCGCAGTGACTTGCTGCACTTCCATGGACGCTGGAGGGTATGACATGGGCAAGCCGATTCTCGTGGTGGGTGTGACCGGCAAGGTGGGTAAAGCGCTCGCGGAGGTCCTGGTCGCCAAGGGGCAGTCCGTCCGTGGGACCGCGCGTGACCCGGAGGCCGCGCGCAAGAAGGTGACGCTGCCCGGGCTCGAGCTCGCGGCGCTCGACTTCGAGAAACCGTCCGGCTGGGCCACTGCGCTCGAGGGCGTGGCGCGGATGTTCTTGCAGTCGCGGCCCGGGGAGGCGACGCCGGAGGAGATCCTGGTGCCGCTCATCGACCAGGCCAGGGAGGCCGGGGTCGAGCGCGTGGTGCTCATGACCGCGCTCAACGTGGACCGGTCCGAGGAGCTCGGGCTGCGCAAGGTGGAGCGGCACCTCATGGGCTCCGGGCTCCGGTACACCATCCTCCGGCCCAACTGGTTCATGCAGAACTTCAGCGAGGGCTTCATCGGCGACGGCATCCGCCACCAGGGCGGCATCTACCTGCCGGCCGCGGACGCCCGGGTGAGCTTCATCGACACCCGCGACATCGCGGCCGTGGCGGCCAAGGCGCTCCTCGAGGAAGGTCACGATCGGCAGGAGTACGCGCTCACCGGCAGCCAGGCGCTCGGATACGCGGAGGCGGCCCGGGTGATCAGCGACCTGGGTTGCAGGCAGGTGCCCTACGTCGCGGTGAGCGAGGAGGCCGCGCGCCAGGGATTACTGCAAGCCGGCTGGGAGGAATCGCAGGCGGGCTTCATGCTGGCCCTGTTCGCCATGAAGCGGAAGGGCTTCGCCGCGCCGGTGGAGAACACGGTCGAGCGCCTGCTCGGCCGCCCGCCCATCGACTTCCAGTCGTTCGTGCGCGACTTCCGCTCGTCCTTCTGCTGACTCAGGGGATGGGTTCGGTGCACAGGGAGTCGAGCGCCTCGAACACGGGCACCAGCGCGGCGTAGTCGCTGTGCACGACCCCGCCCTGCGGGTCGTCGGTCATGTCGTAGTAGTAGCACCGCGCGGGTGGGACGCCGGACTGCACGTAGGCGGCCGCGTCGGTGTCCTTGTTGCCGAAGCCGTAGTCGGGCGGGTACCCGAGCTTGGCCGTGAGCAGGGCCAGCTCGGCCACCTTGTACTCGATGGCGGCCGCGCCCGAGGCGCCCAGGTGGTTCAGCGTGGTGTGCGAGACGCCCGGCGGGAAACCGCGTTCCACCAGCCACTCCTGGGTGCGGCCCTCCAGGAACTCGGGCCGCGCGGTCAGGTAGAAGATGTGGTAGCCCTTGCGGGCGAGCGCCCAGAAGGCGTCCGCCGCGCCCGGGTGCGCCTCCGGTGAGATGCTGAGCAGCGTGTCCCAGGCCTGGGCGTACTCGCTCGTGGTGAGCGTGCCGTCGATGTCCGTGACCACCACCCGCGCGCCGGGCGGGAGGATGGTCAGGGAGGCGTCGGCCGTGGAGAGGTCGCCCTTGACCACGAAGTGGATGCGGTGCCGGCCGATCCCCAGGCGCTTCTCCTCCGGGATCCGGAAGAACACCCGCCCGCCCGTGTCCGCGACCCCCTCGACGGTGGGGTTGTCGTCGTCCTCGCTCGTGGTTGCCGTGCCCAGGTGCTCCCAGGTCTCGCAGTCGCGCAGCAGCCAGAGGTCCACGTCCTCGTCGTGGAGATCGGAGTCGGTCAGCAGCCCATAGGCGAACTTGGCGAGCGCCCACTGCGGATCGCCCTCGGCCAGGAAGAGGTCTCGCCCCCGGTGGTAGGCCGTGCCGAGCGCCAGCAGGGCCGAGGTGCCGTGCCGCCAGTCGGCCTCCGGCCCCGGATCGGGCGGGGCGGCGTCGCAGGCCGGCGGATCCGGGCAGGGCACGAGCTGGCTGCCCCCCACGCAGACGCCGGCCCGGCAGGCGTCGTCCAGGGTCTCGGGCAGCCCGTCGTCGCACGGGCTGCCGTCCGCCTCGGCCGGGTTGGTGCAGGCGCCGATCCCGGGCTGGCAGGCGCCCGGCAGGTGGCAGGCCGCGGGCGCCGGGCACTCGACCGGCGAGGCGCCCTGGCACGCGCCCGCCTGGCAAGTGTCCACGGTCGTGCACCGGTCGCCGTCGTCGCAGGCGGCGCCGTCCGCGACAGGCCCCACGGCGCAGGCGCCCTGGTCGTCGCAGGCGGTCTGCTCGCAGGGGCCCACGGCCTGGCCCAGGGTGCAGGCCGTGCCCTGCGGGAGGGGGCTCGCCGCGCACTCGCCTCCGGTGCAGACCGCCGCCTGGCAGGCGGAGAGCTGGAGCTGGTCCAGGCAGTCGGCGTCCGCGCTGCAGAGCCCCAGGGGTCCCGAGTCGGAGCAGGCTGCGGACAGGGCCGCGCACGCGCCCGCGAGGCACAACCACCGCCGCGTCCAGATCCTCATGGGCGAGACCTCCGAGCGAGGGGGTTCTGACCGACTCTACACCTACTTCAGCTGCCCCGGCGACCAGGGCTGGCCCAGGGCGGCGGGGGCGAGGTGGCCGCGCTTCAGGGCCGCGGCCAGGACCAGCACCAGGATGGCGGCCAGGTAGGGCAGCATGCCCAGCACGTAGCCCGCGTTGGGATCCTGGAAGAGCTGCAGGCCGCTGCCCTGGAGATCGAGCCCCAGGCGGGTGAGCGCGCCGAACAGGAGCGCCCCCAGGGCGATGCCCCAGGGGCGCCAGCCGCCCGCGATCACCAGCCCCAGGACGATCCAGCCCTGGCCCGCGGTCAGCCCGTCCACCCAGCCCGGGGTGACCGCCAGGCTGAGCGTGCCTCCGGCCAGGCCGGCCAGGGCCGCGCCGACCACCACGCACGTCGCGCGCACCCGCTGCACCCGGATCCCCATGGCGGCCGCCGCGGCCGGGTGCTCGCCCGTCGCGGTGACCACGAGCCCCCAGCGGGTGCGGGTGAGCAGCAGGTGCACGGCCGGCAGCGCCAGGAAGGCCAGGTAGACCAGCCAGGGCTGGGAGAAGAGCGCCCGCCCGACCAGCGGCAGCTCCGCCAGGCCCGGGATGGGCGCGGGCCCGAAGCTGGGGGCGGCCTGGCCGACCAGCGCGGCCCCGCCGACCGAGGACAGCCCGGCGCCCAGGAACACCAGCGCCAGGCCCGAGACCACCTGGTCGCTCTTGAGGCCCACGGTCAGCCAGGCGTGCAGCAGGCCGAACAGCGCGCCCACGAGCACCGCCAGGGCCAGGCCGACCAGGGCGCAGCCCGTGGCCTGGGCCCCGGCCACCCCGGCCATGGCGCTGGCGAGCAGCACCCCCTCGAGCCCCAGGTTGAGCACCCCGGCCCGCTCGGCCCACAGCTCGCCGAGCGCCGCGAACAGCAGCGGCGCGCCGCGGGCCAGGGCCGCGCCGAGCAGCCCCTCGGTGATCTCCAGGCCGGTCACGGCGGCCCCTCCGGCGCGGGGCGGGCGGGCTCGGCCCGGCGCCGCCGGAGCATGTGGCGGCCGAAGAAGTCGGCGGCCACCACGCTTGTCAGGATGACGCCCTCGAGCAGGGTGGCGACGCCGCCCGGCTGGACCTGCTTGGCGCCGCTCAGCAGGCCCGCCAGGAGCACGGACACCAGCACCACCCCGGCCGGGTGCAGGCGCGCCAGCCAGGCCACCAGGATGGCCGCGTACCCGTAGCCGGGCGAGAAGTTCTGCTGCAGCCGGTGCACCACCCCGGACACCTCGCACATGCCGGCCAGGCCCGCCAGCCCGCCCGAGAGCGCCATGGCGAGCAGCATGTTGCGGCCGACCGGCATGCCCGCCGCCCGGGCGGCGCGCTCGCTCACCCCGGCGACCTTGAGCTCGAAGCCCAGCCGGGTGCGGTGGTCGAGCGCCCACACCGCCAGCGCGGCCAGGAGCGCCAGGGGGAAGCCCGCGTGCAGCGTCAGGCCCGCCAGCGCCGGCCAGGTGTCCGCCAGGGCCGACAGGCGCGGCAGCCAGGCCGCCTCGGGGAACAGCGGCGTCATCTGGAAGCCGCGATCGCTCCAGGCGGAGTAGATGAACAGGTTGTTCCACTGCACCGCCACGTAGGTCAGCATGAGCGTGGTCAGGATCTCGCTCACCCCCAGCCGCGCGCGCAGCAGGCCCGGCAGCGCGCCCCACAGCGCCCCGCCGGCGAAGCCCGCCAGCGCCATGAGCGGCAGGACGAGCGCGCCCGGCGTGTCCGCGGGCAGCCAGAAGCTGGCCACCCCGGCCGCGGCCCAGGCGCCCAGGAAGAGCTGGCCCTCGGCGCCCACGTTCCACAGGCCGGCGCGGAAGGCCAGCGCGCAGCCCAGGCCGCACAGCATGAGCGGAGTGGCCTTGGTGAGCGTGTCCGAGAGCGCCCACGGTCCGCCGGTGAAGGCGGCGCGCAGGATGGTGGCGTAGGCCTCGGCCGCGGACGCGCCCAGGAGCTCGAGCAGCAGGGCGCCGAGCCCCAGGCCGACCAGCAGCCCGAGGAGCGAGCCGCGCGCCTGCGTCCAGGCGGACTCCCGCGCCCGGGGCGCGATCTCCAGGCCGGGCAGCCTCATGCCAGCCCCGCCATGAGCGCGCCGGCGGCGCCCCGCTCGAAGGGCGGCCCGGGCAGCGGCGGCGACAGCCGGCCGCGGTAGAGGACGCGCACCTCGTCGCCGAGCTCGAGCACCTCGTCGAGGTCGCTGGACAGGAGCAGCACGGCCGCGCCCGCGAGGGCCGCCTGGCGCAGGCGGGCCCGCACGGCGGCGGCCGCGCCCAGATCGAGCCCCTGGGTGGGCTGGTGCACGAGCAGCACCCGCGGGGCCTCGAGCAGCTCCCGGCCCAGCAGCAGCTTCTGGAGATTCCCGCCGGACAGCGCCGCGCTCGGGGCCGCCAGCCCCGGCGCGACCACCTGGAGCTCGGCCAGGACGCGGGCGGCGTGCGCCTCGAGCGCGCGCGGGTGGAGCCACCCGAGCGGCCCCCGGGCCAGGCGGCGGTAGGCCCGCAGGCCCGCGCTCTCCGCGACGGTCAGTCGCCCGTCGGTCGCCTCCCCGTGGCGATCCTCGGCCAGGAAGCCGACGCCGCGGGCCAGGAACTCCCGGGCCGGCCGGCCGGTCACGTCCTGCCCCTCCAGCAGCACCCGGCCGGAGTGCGGCGCGAGCAGCCCGGCGCAGGCCGCGGCCAGCTCGCCCTGGCCGTTGCCGGCCACGCCGGCCACCCCGCAGACGCGCCCGGGCCGGAGCGCGAGCGAGACCTCCGACAGGCGCACGATCCCGTCCACGACCACGCTGACCTGGTCCAGGGCGAGGCGGGGTTGCGCCGACCGATCGGACCGATCGGTCGGATCGGTCGGATCGGTCCGATCTCCGGGCGCCGGGCCGGCCTCGGTCATGCCCACCATCATCCCGGCGAGCTGCTGCGCGTTCACCTGGCCGCGTTCGACCCCCTCGGCCAGCGTGCGGCCGCGGTGCAGCACGCTGATGCGATCGGCCACCTCCAGGATCTCGGGCAGCTTGTGGCTGACGAACAGCACGGCCACCCCCTCGGCCGCGAGCCTTCGCATGACGGCGAACAGGCGGCCGGCCTCGTCCGGGGTGAGCACCGCGGTGGGCTCGTCCAGGAGGAGCACGCGCGCCTCGCGGCTGAGCGCCCGCGCCAGCGCCACGCGCTGCTTCTCGCCCGCGGACAGCGTCTCCACGCGCGCGTCCAGGGGGAGCTCCAGCCCGAGCCGGGCGGCCAGGCGCTCGAGCTCCTGACGCAGCCGGCGGCGAGGCAGCACGAAGGCCCGCGCCCGGTCCCAGCCCAGCAGCAGGTTGTCGAGCACGCTGAGGCGCTCGACCAGCAGGTAGGACTGGAACACCATGGCCACCCCGGCCCGCTGGGCCTCGCGCGGCGAGGCGAAGCGGCGCGGGCTCCCGGCCAGGCGCAGCTCCCCCGCCTCCGGGCGCAGCAGACCGGCGGCCACGTGGGCGAGCGTGCTCTTGCCGGCCCCGTTCTCGCCCACCAGCGCGTGCACCTCGCCGGCCCGCAGCCGGAGCCCGGCGCCGTCGCAGGCCAGCGTCCCGGGGAAGCGCACGCGGATGCCGCGGAGCTCGAGCGCCGCGGGGCTCGGGGCGGGAGCGGGCATGGTGGGGGGCTAGTGCCCGCCCGAGGGCAGGCTGCCCTCGATGCCGTCTGCCAACCAGCCCATGCAGGTGGTGCAGTCCAGCCGGCCGGGCACGCCCTTGAGGCCCTCGAGGTCCTCCTGGGTCAGGCGCTTGCCCTCCGGCACCACCAGCCGGCCCTGGTTGTCGCGGATGGGCCCGGAGAAGACGCCGAAGCGATCGAGCTCGCCCCGGCGCATCTTCTCGCGCAGGTCCCTCACCTCGGCCACGGCCGCGGCCGGGATGCCCGGGTGGGGCGTCTGGCCGGGCTCGAAGCCCAGCAGGCCCACCAGCTCGCTGTCCGCGTCCGGGTACAGGTCCCCGGGCTTCCAGGTCCCGGCGCGGATCTGCTCCACGATGCGCTGGTAGGTCGGCCCCCAGTTCCAGTAGGTCGTGGTCAGGCAGCGCTCGGGCGCCGCCTCGCAGGCGTTCTGCGAGTCGTAGCCGATGCCCCAGCGGCCGGCGGCCGCGGCCGCCACGACCGGTCCCGGGGTGTCGGCGCCGGTCACCACCACGTAGGCCCCGCCCGCCAGCAGCGACTGGGCGGCCTCCTTCTCCTTGACCGGATCGAACCAGGAGTGGATCCAGCGCAACTGGATGGTGCACGCGGGGCAGGAGCGCCGCACCCCGAGGGCGAAGGCGTTCAGCAGCCGCACCACCTCGGGGATGGGGAAGGGCTCCACCGCGCCGAGCGTCTTCTGCCCGTCCGCGGCCGCGCGCGCGCCGGCGATCACCCCGGCCAGGTAGCGCATGCACTCCATGGCGCCCATCAGGTTGGCGAGGTTCCGCTCGTTCTTGCGGAAGCCGGAGACGTGCACGAAGCGGGTGGCCGGGAACTCGGAGGCGACCTGGGCGGTCGCGTCCATGAAGCCGAACGAGGTGGTCACCACCAGGTCGTAGCCGTCCCGGGCGAGCGAGCGCACCAGCGCCTCGGCCTCGGCGCCCTCGGCCACGCTCTCGAAGGCCTTGGTCACCACGCCCGGCACGTGCTGCTCGAGGTGCTTGCGGCCCGCGTCGTGGGCGAAGGTCCAGCCGCCGTCGCCCACCGGACCGACGTACACGAAGGCCACCCGGAAGGGCTTCGCCGCCGGGGCCGCGGCCGGGGGCTGGGCCACGTCCGGGCCGCCCGCGCCCGCCGGGCCGGCCGCCGGCTCGCTCCTGGTGCAGGCCGCGCCCAGCGCCAGGGCGAGGGCCGCCACCACCCACGTCTTCGCATGCATGCTCATCTCCTCCAGGGCCCGTACCGTACCCCGGTCGCGGGCCGGGATCAATCGGCGGCGCGGGGTCTTGACTTCGATCGGGCCGGGTGCGGTGATAGGACGACGGTCTCCAGAGAGGTGAGGGATGAGATCCAGTCGTGTGCGTCTGGCCTTGCTGGCTTGGATTCTCGCGGCGATCGCGGCGGCCTGCTCCGGGCGGGACGGTCAATCCGGCGCGGGCTCCATCGAGGGGGCCAAGGCGGCGACGGCCTTCGTGGTGGTCGGGCGCACGGGGCACTCCGGCTCGGGCTCGGGATTCCTTGTCCACAGGCAGGGTCGCAGCGGCCTGGTGGTCACCAACGCGCACGTCACCGGTGGCGGTCGTGGCAAGGTCGGGATCCGGGTCGTCTTCCACAGCGGCACGAGCCGCGCCCTGGCGCTGGAGGCCAGGCTGGTCGCGCATGATCCGGTGGCGGATCTCGCCCTTCTGGAGGTGGAGGGCGACGCCCTGCCCGAGCCCATCCCCATCGAGGCCGATCGCGTCTTCCGGGAGACGGACCCGGTGCTGATCCTCGGCTTCCCCTTCGGCATGGAGCTGACCACGAACAGGGAGTCACCCTCGCTCACGGTCTCGCGGGGCAGCGTCTCGAGCCTCCGGCTCGACGAGAACGACCAGCCCTTCATGCTGCAGATCGACGGGGACATCAACCCGGGCAACTCCGGTGGGCCCATCATCGACGAGCAGGGGCGGCTCGCGGGTGTGTCGGTGGCCGAGGTCTCCTCGACCAACATCGGCTTCGCCATCCCGGCCTTCATGGTCCGGAACCTGCTCGAAGGCACCGTGACCGGCCTGCGCGCCTCCCGCTCCGCCAGCGGGATCATGCTGTTCGGACTGCCGCTGGAGCCGACCCAGAAGATCGAACGCGCGACCCTGCGCCTGGCCGAGAAGTCCACCGCGGAGCTCCAGGCGTTCCTCGGGCCCGCGCAGCGCTGGAAGGAGATCGAGGACGCCCCCCAGACGGTCGAGCTCACCCGGGTGGGCGACGCGTTCACCGCCACCTTCCAGGCCCCGGCCAGTCGCCGCGGGGTGCCACTGTGCGCGCAGATCGTGCTCGAGACCGGCGGGCGGCGCAACGCCATGCCGCCCTTCAGGATGCAGCTCGACGAGGGAGCGGTGGTGCTGTTTGGGCCCGGTGTGGCGACGCGGCCGGAGAAGCACCCGTCCGGGCCGGGGCGCGAGCCCGCGAAGCCCAGGCCCGATCCGCCCGCGCCTCAGCCCCCGCCCCCTGCGCCCGCGCCCGAGCCGGAGGTGGGGACCGTGCTCACCACGACAAGCAGCATCGAGGACGTGGTGCCGATCGGCGTCGGCGAGAGCCTGCTGCTGCTGCTGTCCGAGGAGCCCAGGCTGGCGCTGTTCGACCGCCTGGCGGAGAAGATCGCCGCGGCCTTCCCGCTGGGGGTGGACTTCCCGCTGCTGGCCGCGACCCGCGAGAGCCTGTATGTGGTGGACACGCAGAAGCGCGTCATCCACCGGCGCAAGCTCGCGGACATGACGCCGCTCGCCACGGCGCCGGTGGGTGTGCTGGGCGAGGTGCGGGCGGTCGCCATCGGCTCCAACTCCACCGATGCCCCCCTGGTCCTCGCGGTGGGCGAGGCGCTGCAGCTCTACGATCCGCTCACGCTGAAGCAGCTCCCCACAGAGTGGCGGAACGAGCGGGGCGAGAACCGGCCGCCTTACATCGGGAGGGACACACGCCTTCAGCTGCGCGCCTCCCCCAACGGCAGGTACCTGACCTTCTGGCGCCTCGGGGTCTCGCCCTCGGGCGTCCACCTGATCCGCCTCAGAGGCGGTGTGCTCGAGTTCACCTACCAGCACACCACCATGGGCCATCTGGTGCCGGACGACTCGGGCAACGTGTTGACCGGACAGAACGTCATGTACAACAACCAGCTGCAGAAGGTGGACGAGCCATCCCAGCCGAGCCAGCGGTACGTGGTGCTCGTCCCCGTGCTGGGCAAGGATCTGTTCCTGCGGGTGATGGAGGAAGCCAAGCAAGCCACCGCGGTCGTGTACAAGACGCGCGGTGGCGGGGCGGTCATGGACCTGGGCGTACTGCCACTGATGAAGTCCAGCGAGCACCCCGCGGCGTCGGCGAGCCAGCGGATCACCCTCGAGAAACGCTACTTCCTCGATCCCGACAGCGGCCAGCTGGTGCTCATCCCCCGTAGCAACGACCGGATCGTGATCCGCGAGATCCAGCCGCTCGAGGTCCCGGAGTAGCCCTCCCCCCCCCTGCCCCCCGAAGCCCTGATCACCCCATCCTCTACCCTGGCGTGATCCGGATCACCCCCGCGCACCCCTACCTGGGCGATCGTGCGGGAGATCTCGGGTCGGGGTTGCCGGGAAGTCCCGCACGCGGGTTGGAAGGGGTGGACAATCCGCAGTACCACGTCAGCCGCGGAGGATGATCCGATGAAAGCGATGAGACCGTTCGAGAAGCTGGGTGTGTGCCTGCTCGTCTCGTCCGCCCTGTGGCTCGGAGCCCCGGCGCTGGCCGCCGAGGTGCTCGAGCTCCAGGTCGGCTTCCCCGAGCCGAGCCTGCAGGTGGACGAGCGGGGCTACACGCACGTCAGCCTCCCGGGCGCGCCCAACCTGGCCCGGCCCGGCGCGCCGGCCCTGCCCGTGCGCCTGGTGCGGGTGGCGCTGCCCCCGGGCGCGCGGGTGCGGGCCGTCGAGGTCACCCCCCTCGGCCAGCGCGCGCTGCCCGGCTTCCACGAGGTGTTCCCGGCCCAGCCGCCCCGGCCGCTCAGCCTGCCCGCCGCGGACTTCCTGCCGCCGGACCCGGAGGCGTACCGCGCCCCCGGCCTGTTCCCGGCCTCCCCGTCCGAGGCCCGGCCGGTCCAGGGGCTGCGCGGCGTCGCGGTGCTGCCCCTGGCCGTGTGGCCCGTGCGGGCCGAGCCGCTTGCGGGCGCGCTGTGGTTCACGCCGGCCGTGCGGGTGCGGATCGAGCTCGAGGCTGGCAAGGCGCAGGCTCCGACCTACCGCGGCCTGGCCGAGGATCTCGCGCGGGCCGAGCGCCTGGTCGAGAACCCCGAGCTGCTCGGGCGCTACCCCGCGGCGCGCGGGCGCGCGCCCGGCGACGCCCGGTACGTGGTGGTGACCAGCGCGGCCCTGGTCGGCTGTCCGGGCGACTACGGCCTGGAGGCGCTGCTGGCCGAGAAGCAGCTCCGCGGCCTGACCACCCGCCTGGAGACCGTCGAGGCCATCCGGGCCGCCTACCCGGGCCGGGACGACGCCGAGAAGATCCGCGCCTTCTTGCGCGAGCGCTACCTCGAGGACGGGGCGGAGTTCGCGCTGCTGGCGGGCGACGCGGACGGCGCGCAGGTCGGCGGGGAGACCGAGCCCGTGGGCGTGCCGGTGCGCATGCTGTGGGGCGACATCGGCTTCGGCCCGGACGACGTGCCGTCGGATCTGTACTACAGCTGCCTCGACGGGGACCTGGACGGGAACGGGAACGACGTGTTCGGCGAGGCGGGCGACGCGCCCGATCTCATGGCCGAGCTGGACGTGGGCCGCGCGCCCGTGGACTCGTGCCAGGAGGTGGCGAGCTTCGTGCAGAAGACGCTCGCCTACCAGGCCACCCAGGCCGCCTACCTGCAGCGGGTCGCCTTCGCCGGCGAGTGGCTGTGGGACGGCTACGGCGACTACGACTGGGCCAAGACCTTCCTGGAGCAGATCCACCACTCTGGCGACGAGCTGCTGCCCACGCTGGGCTTCGACCAGAGCGCCTTCTTCCAGGTCAGCACCATGTACGATCGCGATCTGGGCGGGGCCGACTCCTGGGGCGCGGCCGAGATGCTGGCGCTGCTGAACGGCAACCCCCACCTGGTGAACCACCTGGGCCACTCCTACACCAACTACGCGCTGCGTCTGACCACCGACCAGCTCATGGCTGGCATCGCCAACAGCCTGCCCTTCCTGGTCTACACCCAGGGCTGCTACCCGGGCGCCTTCGACAACCGCCTGTCCGAGTACGACGACAAGGCCCACCAGCCCCAGGACAGCTTCGTCGAGCACATGCTGCTCGATCCGCTGGGCGCCTTCGCCGCGGTGATGAACACCCGCTACGGCCTGGGCTGGACCTCCAACTACTACCACCGCACCTTCTGGGACGCGCTGTTCCGCGTCGGGGAGCGCCACCTGGGGGCCATGCAGTCCTACTCGCGCGACGCGCTGGCCGGCTTCGTGCCGGGCGACGACGGCATGCGCTGGATCCACTACGACGCCAACCTGTTCGGCGATCCTGAGGTGGAGCTCAAGACCAGCGCCTCCAGCGAGCCGCTGCTGGGCGTGCCCGCCCGGCCCATCCGGCTGGTCGAGGTGATCGGCGGCGGGGCGCCCCAGGGCGGCAAGCTCCTGGTGCGCAACGACGGCCTGGGCGCGCTGACCTTCGAGGTGCAGTCCTCGGAGGCCTGGCTCACGGTGACGCCGGCGGGCGGCGAGGCCCCGGCCGAGCTCGATCTGGGCCTGGACCTGACCGGCCTGGGCCCGGGGCTGCTCACCGCCGCGCTCACCGTGACCTCGCCGGAGGCCGCCAACTCGCCCCAGGTGGTGCAGGTGGAGCTCGAGCTGGTGGAGCTGCCCGCGCCGGTGGTGCCCTTCCTCGCGGGCGAGGCGCCGAGCGTGGACGGTCGGCTCGAGCGGGGCGAGTGGAGCCAGGGCGCGAGCCTGGAGCTCGACCCGTCCCGTCCCGGCCAGCGGCTGCTCCTGGCCCACGACGGCCAGCGGTTGTACCTGGCGCTCGATCTGCCCGCGGACACCAGCGAGGAGGACTACGACACCTGGATGATCTCCCTGGACGCCGACGGCGACCTGGCCTGGCCGCAGGCGGCCGCGGACGACGGGATGTACTACGCCTACGCCTACCCGGGAGAGCGGTACTTCTCCTCGATCTTCGATCCGGGCAGCGGCGTGGAGCAGGGCGAGTGGGAGTACGGGCCGGCCGGGTTCGTGCTCCAGGCGGGCCAGGCTCCGAACGGCCGGGTGTTCGAGGCGTCGTTCGATCTGGCTGCGAGCCACCTCAAGCGGCAGCCGGGCCAGGTCTTCGGCGTGGAGCTGGCCTACTACGACTACGCCTTCGGCGCCTGGGTCCCGCTGGTCCTGTGGCCCGGGCTGAGCGCGACCGTCGAGCCGCGCCGCATGGCGCGCGTGACCCTGGGCCTGCGCGACCTGTTCTCGGCCGAGCCGCGGGTCCTGGACTTCGCGGCCGAGGAGGGCGGTCCGCCCACCGCGGCCCAGCCCCTCGAGCTCGGGACCGAGGGGGGCGCCAGCGCGGGCTTCCGCCTGGAGCCCTCGGCGGACTGGCTGCGCGCGTCGGCCCCCGCGGGCATCACCCCGGCGGCGCTCGAGGTGTGGGCCGACCCGAGCGGGCTCGCGCCGGGCGAGCACGCGGCCGTGCTGACGCTCCGCGGCGAGGGCGCGGCCGCCTACTTCCCGGAGCTGGCCATCCCGGTCAGCCTGGTGGTCGCCCCGGCCTGCCCGGACCGGGACGGGGACGGCCACCTCGACGCGGCCTGCGGCGGGGACGACTGCGACGACTGGCACGGCGCGGTGTCCCCGGGCGCGGCGGAGATCTGCGGGGACGGCGTGGACCAGGACTGCGACGGCCTGGACCCGGCCTGCCCCTGCCCGGACGCGGACGGCGACGGGCACCAGGACTCCGCCTGCGGCGGGGACGACTGCGACGACGGGGCGGCGGCCGTCCACCCGGGCGCCGAGGAGATCTGCGGCGACGGCATCGACCAGGACTGCAACGGTTTCGACATCGAGTGCGCCTGCACCACGGACGCCGACGGCGACGGCCACATGGCGCTGACCTGCCCGGACGGCGACGACTGCGACGACGCCGACCCGGACGTCCACCCGGGCGCCGAGGATCCGTGCGAGGACGGCCTCGACCAGGACTGCGACGGCCAGGATCGGATCTGCCCCTGCCGGGACGCGGACCAGGACGGTCACCAGGCCGCGGACTGCGGCGGAGACGACTGCGACGACGGCGACGCCGGCGCGCACCCGGGGGCCGACGAGCTGTGCGGGGACGGCCTCGACCAGGACTGCAGCGGCGCGGACCTCGAGTGCGAGCCCGAACCCGAGGACGGGGGCGGCGGCTGCGCCACGGGCGGTGGCGCCGGCGGGCTCGCGCTGCTCGGCCTGCTCCTCGGCCTGGCCTGCCTGCGTCGCTCGAGGTGCTGAGAAACTCTGCGCGCCTGCGGCGCTTGAGTTTCTAAACCTCGACGCGGGTGTACCAGAACTCGCAGGCGCGCTCGTCGAGCACCCGGTGCTCGCTGCGGAAGGTCTGCTTGGTGGAGAGCTCCAGCAGCCGGCGCATGTAGATCTCCAGGCTCAGGAGGTGGGCCGAGGAGAAGGCGCAGCCGCTCACCCGCACCCCGGCGCTCTGGTCGGTGCTGGCGATCAGCCCGATCTCCCCGTCGGTGTAGAACTTGCGCCAGAGGTTCTCCATGCGGTTGAGCAGAAACTCCTTGGACAGCAGGCGGGAGAACACCAGCAGCACGCCCTTGAGGTCCTGCTCGGCCAGGTAGGTGGACAGGCGCTCGAACTCGCCGGGCGGGGCCTTGGCCTGGAAGGCGTCCAGGAAGCGACCATAAGGCGCCGCGTCGTAGAACTGGTTGTAGGTGAACGGGTTCTTGAGTAGCTGGCGGTCCTCCTCGCCCAGGCTTGCCAGGATCTCCTGGTAGAGCTCCGGGTGGGTCGCCTTGACCCAGCGGTTCACGGAAGCGTACAGGGCGCCGCGCATCTGGGTCATCTCGGCCTCCCCGGCCGGGGCCTCACGCCCCGGCCCGGTGGTACCAGTACTCCGTGTTCTCCGGGTCCACCACGCGCCGCTCGCTGCGGTACGTCTGCTTGGTGGCCAGCTCGAGGACGCGGCGGAAGTAGATCTCCGTGGATCGGCAGTGATCCTCGGTGAGCTCGAGGTCGGCCACCCGCACGCCGACCGAGTCGCTGGTGCTGCGGATCAGCTCGAGCCGGCCCTCGGTGTGGAACTTACCCCACATGTCGCCCATGCGGTTGATCAGGAACTCCTTCGACAGCATGCGGGCGAACACCAGGAAGAGGCCCTTGAGATCCTGCTCGGCCAGGTAGGCGCTGAGCTCGTCGAGGGCCTCTGGCCCCAGCCGCGCGCGCAGCCCGGCCAGCATGCGCGCGTAGCGTTCGGTGGGGTAGAACTCGCCGTATCTGATCGGGGCGCGGAAGAAGGCGCGGTCGTCCTCGCCCAGCTCCGCCAGGATGGCCTTGTGGGTCTCGGGGTGGTGGGTCTCGATCCAGCGCTGCATGGAAACGAACATGGAGCCGCGCAGGTGGTCCATCGCCTCCCTCGGTCGGTCTGAGTTCTTCCCGCTCCGAGCTTCGCACGACCCGGGCCCGAGGGCAACCCCTCGGCGGCGTGAGGCCAGGGGGGTCGCCGGGCGCGGCGATTCAGCCGCCCTGGGGCTGGTAGGTGAAGATGCCCATCAGGTCCTCGGACTGCGCGATCGGGCCGCCGTCCTTGATGGCCCGCACCCGGAACTGGTAGACCATGCCCGCCTCGAGCGCCGGGCCGGCGTAGGCCACGGTGACGTTCGGCGAGCCGGTCACCCGGGCCACGTCGAGCTTGCTCCAGACGAGGTCGCCGTAGGCGTCGTACACGTACAGCTCGTAGCTGTCCTCGCCCGAGTCGTCGCCCCACACCAGGTCGGGGGTGGCGGTGGCGACCGGGTCGGGGATGGCGGCGCCGGGCCCGCCTGGCGACACGACGGCCAGCGCCTCGTTCACCTTGAAGTTGTCCGGGATGTCGAGGACGGTGCCCGTGGCCGGCGGCAGCTCGATGTGCAGGATCTGGGTGCCGGCGATGCTCAGGTCCGGATCGCGCGCCAGGCCGTCGTTCTCGAAGGCGGCCAGCACCACGTAACGCCCGTCGGGCACGCCCTCGATGGAGAAGTTGCCGTTCAGGTTCGGCGGGGTCCCGGGCGGGGGCGCGCGCAGCCCGGGCGGCACCTCGCCCCGGGCCGCGGACTCCAAGAAAGTGCTCTCGACCGCCAGCACCACGCTGGTCAGGCCCGAGGTCTCCACGATGTTGACCGTGCCGTTCACCGTGCTGAGCGGCCGGGTGGAGGCGGCCAGGTCCACGCCGGTGAGCGCCTGGCCCGTGGCCAGCGTGGCGCCGGCCGGCTCGAGCTGCACCCCGGCCGCGTACCCGCGCACGGTGTACTCGCCCGCGGGCACGTTGTAGATGACGTAGCTCCCGTCCGCGGCGCTGAAGCCGTAAGGCGAGGGCGCCGGGCCACCCTCCGCGATCACCAGCACGCCGGCGGGCTGCTCGCCCAGCACCGCGCCGGCGATCGAGCCCAGCCCCTGGCCGGCGTCGTGCAGCGGCAGCAGCAGGATGGTGGTGGTGGCGCCCTCCAGCACCCAGCCGCCGTCGCCCTCCGGCGCGCTGGCGCCGCTCGCGGCGATGGGCAGCGCCGGCCGGATGGCCGAGGGGAAGGGCTCGTAGCCGGCGGCCTGGGCCCGCAGGCTGTACTCGCCCGAGGCGGGCTTGCCGTCCCCGTCGCGGGCCGCGGGCACCTGGAGCTCGAAGCGCCCGTCCGCGTCGCTCACCGCGGCCGTGCCCACGGCCGCGCCGTTCTCGTCCGCGGCCTGCACCCGGGCGCCCTCGATGGGCGAGTCGTCGCTCGCGTCGAGCACCTGGCCGCGCAGCAGGAGCGGCGCGTAGCAGCGCGGGTCGCCGCCGGTGACCTCGGCGCACACCTGGCCCTCGGCGCACCCGTCGCTCGCGCCGACCGTGGTGCAGCTCTTGTTCTTCTCCTCGCCGTCGTCGCAGCCGAGCCCACCCAGGGCCGCGGCGAGCGCGAGCAGGATCCCCATGGACAGGCCTTTCGCGTTCGAGGTCATGAGCCACCTCCTCCGGAAGAAGTTGCCGAGGACTCCAAACCTACTGCCGGGTGCTCTCCGTGCTCTGCAGCGCGCCCGTGGTGGTCATCCCGCCCACCGCGATGATCGACGAGAAGATGCGCGTCAGGCTGTAGTAGGAGCGCTCCTGGAAGAGCCCCTTGGCGGACGACTGGAACGTGCCCAGCACGTGGGCGGCGTCGGCCGGCGTCGCGTCGAACGGGAAGCGCTCGACCTGCCTGGTGCCGCTGGGCCACTGCCCGGTGAAGCTGCTGGTGCCGGCGAAGTTGAACACGAAGTCGAAGTACAGCAGCCCCTCGTGGCCCCAGAAGTCCTGGGTGTCCGCGTCCGGCTGCAGGGTCCAGACCGACAGCGCGCCCACGGAGGCCGGGTCCTCGCTGATGGTGCACACCTCGGCCGTGCTGCGGCCAGCGCGGTTGTTGCCGTCGTCCAGGTCGTCGCCCTTGGTGACCACCAGGTAGATGGCCGGGTCGGCCTTGGGGCTGGGATCCCAGGCGCAGTCCGGGTTGAACCCGTCGCAGTTCTGGTCGATGAAGTCGCCGCAGCGGTCGTAGGCGCCCGGGTGGATGGTCGGGTCGCTGTCGTTGCAGTCCGTGCCGTCCGGGCACTCCTCGGAGAGGTACCCGTCGCCGTCCGCGTCGGTGTCGCACACGCAGCTCGGATCCACGCCGTCGCAGTTCTGGTCGATGCCGTCGCCGCAGATCTCCTCGGCGCCCGGGTGGACGCCGGCGTTCGCGTCGTCGCAGTCGTCGCCGTCCGGGCAGGTCAGCGCCATGTGGCCGTCGCCGTCGGCGTCCGTGGTGCAGGCGCACTCGATGTCGAAGCCGTTGCAGTCCTGGTCGATGCCGTCGCCGCAGATCTCCTCGGCGCCCGGGTGGACGCCGGCGTTCGCGTCGTCGCAGTCCGTGCCGTCACAGGCCGGGGCCAGGTAGCCGTCGCCGTCCACGTCGGTGTCGCACACGCAGCTCGGATCCTGCCCGTCGCAGTCCTGGTCGATGCCGTCCTCGCAGGGATCGTCGGCGCCCGGGTGGATGGTCGGGTCGGTGTCGTCGCAGTCGTCCCCGCCGCACTCGATGTCCGTGTGGCCGTCGCCGTCCACGTCGCCGCACGGCTCGGGCGGATCGTCGCCGGGCATGGGGTTCTCGGTGCGGCCCTGGCTGCACATCAGGGCGAAGAAGGCGCGGCCCTCGTTGAGCTCCTCGACCTCGGTCGCCCACGGGCCGATCGAGCCGTCCAGCATGAAGATCTCGGTCCGCTCCACCGTGCCCAGGTAGGGCGTGTCCAGGGCGTTCGAGCCGCGCCCGCCCACCGCGTACAGGAACACCCGCTGGACCACGGCCTCCGGATCGGTCCGGTCGGGCACCGTGGCCACCACGCTCTCGTGCCCCTCGCGGGCCGCGTTGAGCAGGATCGGCTGGCCGCCGGCGTCGCTGAGCACCTTCCAGCGGGTCAGGCTGCCCGCGGGCAGCGGCTTCACGCCGTCCGGGGCCGGCACGGCCGGCTGGGGCGCGAGCCCGCCCTCGTCCTGGTAGCTGGTGTCGGTGAGCGCCTCGGCCAGCAGGAAGGTGTCGTCGTCGCCGGCCGCGCCGCTCTGGCTGCGGTACAGGTTGTAGCCCACCGCGTCGGGCACGGGGTCCCAGGTCAGGGTCGTCGCCGTCTCGCCCAGGTTGAGCGGCACGCGGGCCGGGTAGCCGGCCAGGCTCTCTCCACCGCCGGCGAGCAGGGTCGAGACGCGGTAGGTGTAGGTGCCCTGCGTGAGCGCGCCGACGCCCGTCACCGCGCGGCCGCGCAGGTTGCCCGGGGCCGGGGTCAGCTCGCCCGCGCCGTCGTCGGTGAAGGTCGTGTCGGCCACGCCGGTCGCGAGCAGCCGGGTGGTCTGCGAGCGGCCGTCCGCGGCCAGCGAGCGGTAGACGTTGTAGCTCTCGGCGCCGTCCACCGCCGCCCAGCGCAGGGTGATCGTGCCGCCCGCGTCGCGGGCGATGGCCTCGTGGCTGGGCAGGCTCTCGCCGTCCGCGGAGACCGAGGCGACCTGGTAGTACCAGGCGCCCACCGGCAGCGCGCCGCCCGCGGTCACCTGCGGGTGGCGGTTCAGGTAGGGGATGGTGTCCAGCCCGAGCACCCTGGCCATCTCGGTGGTGTTGAGCGCGGTCACGCCGTCGGCGCTGCCGCCCACCGCGTACACGTAGGGCCCGATGTTGACCACGGCCACGCCGGTGCGCGGGGTGGTGAGCAGGTTCGGCGAGTGGCCCGCGCCGTCGAACTGCTCGGACAGCTTCCACACGCCCGGTCCGCCGAAGATGCTGACCTGGGAGACCTCGACGCTGGCCAGCGGCGTGTGGGCCCCGTCCGAGCCGCCCGCGACGTAGATGTAGCCGTTGCGGAACGGGTCGAAGCCGTAGGCCGCGCCGTGCGCGTAGCGCCCGGTGTGGAGCTGGGCCTGGGGGTGATCGATCCAGCCCTCCTCCAGCTTGCCCTCGGCGCTCGAGGTCAGGGAGAACAGGTAGTACATGTCGAACTGCCCGTCGGGGTTCAGCACCTGCACCGCGTAGGGCCCGTTGCCCGGCGCGGGCGTGCCGACCCCGCCCACCAGCAGGACGTCGCTCTGGGCGTCGGTCAGCAGCGGGAACTGCTGGCCGAGCTCGTCGAGCAGGATGATCTGGCTGCCGCCCTGGCCGGCCACGAAGTTCTCGCCGTTCACCGTCAGGGTGACCAGGCCCGAGCCGAAGTCGTTGCCCGCGGCGCGGATCGGGTCGATGGTGATGATGTGCGGCGGCGGCGTGGCGGTGATCTCGAACTGGCCGTCCCAGGTGGCGCCCTGGCGATCGGGGTTGGTCACCTGGACCAGGTAGAGGCCGGCCGGCATGTGCTCCGACTCGCTGGGCACCACCGCGGTCAGGGCCGTCGAGTCGGTGAAGGACACGGTGCGCGCCTCGAAGGCCTGGGCGGGATCGGTCACCGACACCCAGCGCACGCCCGGGGTGGACAGGAAGTTCTGGCCGCGGATGGAGATGGACCGGTCGCTCAGGCGACCGTCCTGCGGATCGCCGTTCCAGGCGAAGGGCGGCACCACGTCGGTGACCAGCGGCGGCGGATCCGGGGAGACGAGGAAGGCCATGGCCAGGGTGTCGGTGGCCCCGTCGCCGTTCGTCACCACCACGTCGTACAGGCCCGTCGGCCGGGTCAGGTCGGCCGGGATGGTGCCGGTGGCGCTCTGCGGGTCCACCACGGTCACGCCGGTGGCCAGGAAGGTGATCTGCGGGTCGTCGACGTTGCGGAACTCGACGGTCATGGTGGCCTGGAACAGCGCGCCGGTGAGGGTGAAGCCCACGTCCGCGCCGCGCCAGCCGGCCGCGGGGTAGATCTCGAGCACGTCGAAGGTCGGGGCGCAGGCGTCGCCGATGCCGTCGCCGTCGCTGTCGGCCTGGTCCGGGTTGGAGGCGGCCGGGCAGTTGTCGCAGGCGTCGCCCACGTCATCCTCGTCGCCGTCGGCCTGGTTGGCGTTGGGGCTGTCGGGGCAGTTGTCGACGTCGTTGTTGACGCCGTCGCCATCCGAATCGAGGCCCGGCTCGCAGGCGTCGCCCACGCCGTTGCCGTCCATGTCGAACTGATCCGGGTTGTACTTGTCCACGCAGTTGTCGCACCCGTCGCCGATGGCGTCCTGGTCCTGGTCGGCCTGGTCCGCGTTGGGCGTCTCGGGACAGTTGTCGCTGGCGTTGGGCACGCCGTCGCCGTCCGAGTCGAGCTCGGGCTCGCAGGCGTCGCCCTGGCCGTCGGAGTCGGCGTCGGCCTGGTCCGGGTTCGCCTTGTCCGGGCAGTTGTCGCAGGCGTCGCCCACCCCGTCGTGGTCCACCTCGACCTGGTCCGCGTTCGGGGTGCTCGGGCAGTTGTCGTCGGCGTTGGGCACGCCGTCGCCGTCCGAGTCGAGGCCCGGCTCGCAGGCGTCGCCCACGCCGTTGCTGTCCGCGTCGGCCTGGTCCTCGTTGCCGACCTCCGGGCAGTTGTCGCAGGCGTTGCCCAGGCTGTCCGAGTCGCTGTTGGCCTGGTCCGCGTTGGCCAGCGCCACGCAGTTGTCCACGGAGTCCGGGACGCCGTCGCCGTCCCCGTCGCTGGCGCCGTTCCCGTCGTCGCAGGCCGGAAGGGCCAGCGCCACGCACGCCAGGATCCCCACGAGCCAGATGCCGAACCCGGTCGACCGCACGTTGCACGACATGCTTCGCTCCTATCCTTTGGATATCCGCTCGATTCCGCGAGCGGCCCCAGTCTATACGATCTCGTCCTCGTGGGGGAGCTTTTTTTTCGTTTCCTGTTGATCTTCCGTGCAGTTCGGATGGAGCATGGGCCCGTGCTCTCGATCGCGTCCACGCTCGTCCTGGCCTGCCTCGGCCTGTCCGGCGCCGCCGTCGACGCGGGCCGTCAGGCCCTCGGGGCCGGCCTGGCCTGGCGCGACTGGCGTCCGGGCCGGCCGCCGCCACCTACCCTGTTCGGGGTTCACACCTTCGAGCCGTCCGGAGTCCCCGAGTCGGACCGGGCCCGGGAGCTGGCCCTGCGGACGCTCGCCTGGCTGGGGATCCGCCCGGACGCGCCCCCGGCCGGGGTCCGGCTGGCCTACCGCGTCGAGGGCGCCGAGGGTCCGGCTCTCGAGCTCCTGGCGCGGGTCGGGCGGGCGCTCGGCGCCGAGGCCGAGGCACCCGCGGAGATCTCGGGCTGGGTCCTGTCTGCGGGGGCCCTCCGCCTGCGGCTGGCGTCCGGGCCGGAGCGGATGCGCCTGTCCCTGCGCGCGGGCCGGGTGCGCCTGCGGGCGGGCGGGGAGCAGGTGGAGCCGGGCGTCGAGGACGTGCGCTTCGCCGGCCGGCGGGCCCGCAACTTCCACCCCGGCGTGTGGCTGGCGCTGGCCCTCCGGCCCGGCGGCCGCCTGCGCCTGGCGGGCCCGGAGCCGGGCCGGCCGCCCCTCGTGCGACTGCTCGCCGCCCTTCCGGACGGAGAGGCGATGGAGTATGTGATCGATCCGGCCCAGGGCCGGCTGGCGGCCGAGCGCGCCTGGGCCAAGACGCGCGCCGGGATGGGCCTGGTGACCGGCTGGTTCGGGCGCTTCCGCGCGGTGGACGGGGTGCGGGTGCCCTGGACCTGGACCAGCGAGCGCGGCGGGCGACCCGTGGCGCGCGGCCAGGTGCTGCGCTGGGCGTGGATCGCGGAGGGGGACGAGCATGGACGGCCCGAAGACAACGGACCCTGACGGCCTGGCCGCCGCGCTGCGCGGCGGGCGGCGCGTGTGGGTGTTCCTGCACGACAACCCCGATCCCGACACCCTGGCCGCCGGCTGGCTGCTCGCGCGCATCGCCGAGCACCTGGGGCTGCGCGCCCGGCTGGTGTACGGCGGCCGGCTGGGGCGGGCCGAGAACCGCGCCATGGTGAGCCTGCTGCGCCTGCCGGCCCGGCCGCTCGAGGGGGTCCGTTTCCGGGCGCGGCGCGGGGACCGGCTGGCCCTGGTGGACAGCCAGCCGGGCACGGGCAACAACTCGCTGCCCGAGGGCCTCGGCTGCCACGTGGTGGTGGACCACCACCCCCTGCGGCGGAACTGGAGGGCCGAGTTCTCCGACGTGCGGGCCGGCGAGGGCTGCACCACCACGCGCATGCTGCGGCTGTTCGAGGGCTTCGGCCTGACGCTGGACGCGCGGCTGGCCACGGCGGTGGCCTACGCCATCGTGTCCGAGACGCAGGATCTGGGGCGCGAGGCCGACCCCGCCGATCGCGAGGCGCTGCTGCGTTCCTACCCGCTGGCCAACCTGCGCTGCCTGGGGCGCATCCGCCACCCGCGCCGCTCGCGCGCCTACTACCGCCTCATCCACCAGGCGCTGGTCCGGGCCCAGGTGGGCGGGAGGGTGTGCGTGTGCGCGATGGGCCCGGTGCCGGTCGCCGACCTGGTGGCCGAGGTGGCCGACTTCCTGGTGGCCATGGAGCGCGTCACCTGGTGCCTGGTGACCGGCCTGCACCAGGGCCAGCTCCTCCTGTCCCTGCGGGCGGATCGGCCGGTGGTGCGCGCCGGTCAGGTCATGCGCCGGCTGCTGGGGCGGGCGGGCAAGGGCGGCGGGCACGGGTTGAGCGCCGGGGGGCTGGTGCCCTGCCCCGACGAGGCGGTCTGCGCCGAGCAGTCCGCGCGCCTGATCGAGCGCTTCCTGGCCCTGGTGGGGCACCCGGGGCCCGAGCGGCTGAAGCCGCTGCTGGACGTGGGATGAGCGCGATCCGCATCCTGTACCAGGACGAGGAGCTGCTGGTGGCCTCCAAGCCGGGCGGCCTGCTGATGCACCGCACCGGCATCTCGCGCGATCGGGTGTTCTTCATGCAGCAGCTGCGCGACCAGCTCGGCGGCGCCTGGGTGTACCCGGTGCACCGGCTCGACCGGGCCACCAGCGGCGTCGTGGCGGTCGCCCGCTCGAGCGAGGCGGCCCGCGCGCTGCAGGCCGCCATGCAGGCCGACGCGTGCGAGAAGCACTACCTGGCCTTCGTGCGCGGTCGGGTGCCGCCGGCCTGGAGCGTGGCGCGCCCGCTCAAGAACGAGCGCGGTGAGCCCCAGCCCGCGCTCACCCACTTCGCGCGCCTGCTCGAGGTGGACTTCGGGGCGGAGCGCTACTGCAGCCTGGTGCGCGCCCGGCTGCACGCCGGCCGCCGCCACCAGGTGCGGCGCCACCTGGCTCGCGACACCTACTTCATCCTGGGCGACAGCGCCTACGGCAAGGGCGGCATCAACCGGCACTTCCGCGAGGCGTTCGGCCTGCCGCGGCTGTGCCTGCACGCCTGCCGGCTGCAGTTTCCGCACCCGCGCGACGGCCGCCTGCTGGTGGTGGAGGACCCGCTCCCGGACGACCTGCGGGGGTTCCTGCTGCGCCTGCCGGGGCTGGACGAGGCCGGCCTCGGCCGCGCGCTGGAGTCGGCCCCCGGGGTGTGCGAAGATGCCGCCTCCGGAGGCACACCGTGAGCCGAGAGACAGTCACCAAGCGCTGCGAGATCGCCATCCTGGGCGCGGGCCCGGCCGGGCTGGGCGCGGCCTGGGAGCTCGCCCGGCAGGGCCGCCGGGACGTGATCGTGGTCGACCGCAACACGCGCCCGGGCGGGCTGGCCCGCACCGAGCAGCAGGACGGCCACCGCTTCGATGTGGGTCCGCACCGCTTCTTCACCCCGAACAAGGAGGTCGACGCCCTGTGGCACGAGGTGCTGGGCGCGGACTTCCGCCCGGTCCAGCGGCTCACCCGCATCTACTACCGCGAGAAGTTCTTCCTGTACCCGGTCTCGGCCCTGGACGCGCTGCCGAAGCTGGGCCCGGTGCAGGCCGCCTGGGCGCTGGCCTCCTACGCGGCCGCCGCGCTGACCCGGGATCCGGCCCGGGCCACGACCTTCGAGGAGTGGGTCAGCGCCCAGTTCGGGCGGAAGCTCTACGAGAGCTTCTTCAAGACCTACACGGAGAAGGTGTGGGGCATCCCCTGCAACCAGATCGGCGCCGCCTGGGCCTCCCAGCGCATCAAGGGGCTGGACCTGTGGGGCGTGGCCAAGAACGCGGTCGGGGCGCTGGCGAGGAAGCCCAAGACGCTGGCCGACGAGTTCGACTACCCCACCCTCGGCGCGGGGCAGATGTACGAGCGCATGGCCGAGCGCGCCACCGCGGCCGGCCACACCTTCCTGATGCCCGCGGAGGTGGTGGGCGCGGAGCTCGACGGGCCCTGCCTGCGCGCGGTGACCCTGGCGGGACCCGGCGGCCGGGTGCGCCTGGAGGCCGGCCAGTTCATCACCACGCTGCCCATCACCCGCTTCCTGACGCTGCTCTCCCCCCCGCCCGCCGACGAGGCGGTGCGGGCCTGCTCCGAGCTCTACTACCGCGACCACCTGACGGTGAACCTGGTGGTGGGCAAGACCGGGCTGTTCCCGGACCAGTGGATCTACGTGCACGCGCCGGAGGTGCAGATGGCGCGGCTGGCCAACTACCTGAACTTCTCGCCCGCCATGGCCGGCCGGCCGGGCACGACGCCGCTCAGCGTGGAGTACTTCGTGTTCCGCAAGGACCCGCTGTGGGCCAGGCCGGACGGGGAGCTGGTGGCGTTCGCGGTGGACGAGCTCCGGCGGATGAAGCTGCTCGACCCGGCCGCGGTGGAGCAGGGCTTCGTGGTGCGCGAGACCGACTCCTACCCGACTTACTACCTGGGCTTCGAGGGCGCCTACGCGAAGGTGCAGGCGGCCATGGACGGGCTGCAGAACGTGCTGCCGGCCGGCCGGGGCGGGATGTACAAGTACAACAACATGGACCACTCGCTGTACTCCGGGCTGCTGGCCGCGCGCAACGTGCTGGGCGCCCCGGGCGCGCCCTTCGATCTGTGGAAGATCAACATCGACGCCGAGTACCACGAGTCCGCCAGCCGCGGGCCCTGACCGCCTGGCGGGCCCAGGAGGGGACATGTCCGACCCCAAGCCCTGGCTCAAGTACTACGCCGGCATCCCGGAGCACCTGGACTACCCGGACGCGACGCTCTACGACTGCCTCCGGCGCACCGCCGAGCGCGTGCCGGACGCGCCGGCCTGGGACTTCTTCGGCGCCCGGCAGACCTACCGGGAGTTCCTGGCCGAGGTCGACCGGGTGGCCGCGGCGCTGCACGCGGCCGGGCTGCGGGAGGGCGCGCGCATCACCATCTCCATGCCCACCACGCCCCAGGGCGTCATCTGCTTCTACGCGGCCAACAGGCTCGGCGCCGTGTGCAGCATGATCCACCCCCTCTCGCCCCCCAAGGAGATCGCCTTCTACCTGAAGGTCAGCGGCTCCACCCACGCGCTCACCCTCGACGCCTTCTACCCGGCCTTCCGCGAGGGCATGCAGGGCAGCCAGGTCGAGTGCCTGATCCTGGCCCGCATCCCCGACTACCTGCCCTGGCTGAAGGGGCTCGGCTTCCGGCTGACCAAGGGGCGCAAGATCAAGCCCGTGCCGCCCGATCCCAGGGTGCGCTGGTGGCACGAGCTCGCCCGCGGCCGCTACCCGGCCCCGCCGCCCGCGCGCATGGGCACGCACGACACGGCGGTCATCATGTACTCGGGCGGCACCACCGGCACGCCCAAGGGCATCCTGCTCAGCAACCGCAACTTCATCGCGGAGGGCATGCAGGCCGTCTCCTGGGTGAGCATGTCCGACGGCGACAGCATGCTGGCCATCCTGCCCATCTTCCACGGCTTCGGGCTGGGGGTGTGCATCAACGCCGTGGTGCTGGGCGGCGGCAAGTCCATCCTGGTGCCGCAGTTCACCGCCAAGACGGTGGCCGAGCTGATCAAGCAGAAGCGCCCGTCCTTCGTGGTGGGGGTGCCCACCCTGTACGAGGCCCTGACGCGCGAGCCGGCCTTCCTGTCCGCCGACCTCTCCTGCCTGCGGGGCGCCTTCTGCGGCGCGGATCACCTGCCGCGCCCGGTCAAGGAGCGCTTCGAGGAGCTGGTGCGCAAGTCCGGCGGCGACCTGAAGCTGCTCGAGGGCTACGGCCTGACCGAGGCGGTCACCGCCATCATGTGCATGCCGCTCGGCGAGTACCGCGAGTGCTCCATCGGCATCCCCTTCCCGGACATGCTGGCCAAGGTGGTCCGGGTCGGCTCGACCGACGAGGTGCCGGTGGGCGAGGAGGGCGAGATCTGCGTGAGCGGGCCGGCCGTCATGCAGGGCTACCTCGACAAGCCGGAGGAGACCGCGGCCGCGCTGCGCACGCACGCGGACGGCCGGGTGTGGCTGCACACCGGCGACCTCGCCAGCATGGATCGGGACGGGTTCTTCTACTTCAAGCTGCGCCTGAAGCGGATGATCAAGTCCTCGGGCATGAACGTCTACCCGGTCCAGGTCGAGGAGGTCCTGCTCGCGCACCCGGCCGTGGCGCAGGCCTGCGTGATCGGCGTGCCGGACAAGGCCCAGATCGAGCGGGTCAAGGCCTTCGTGGTGCTCAACCAGCCCGAGCAGGCCGGGCCGGAGCTCGAGCGGGCGCTCATCGCCCACTGCCAGGAGCAGCTGATCAAGTGGGCCTGCCCGCGGGCGATCGAGTTCCGCCCGGACCTGCCCAAGACCCTGGTCGGCAAGGTGAACTTCCGCCAGCTCCAGGACGAGGAGCTGGCCCGCATGCAGGCCCGGGGCGAGTGGGTGGGCGAGAAGGTGTGCTGAGCCGCCCGCCCGGCGAAGAATTGGACCTGGACCCCCGTCCATGGAATACTCGTCCAAGGTGGGGAGCGTCTCCCTGAACGGAATGGGTTCATGCCTGTGGCCGTCGACCTGAACCAGGTGATCTTCGATGTCCTCTCGCCCCTGCTGGGCAAGTTCACCGCCCAGAAGGCGGTGGAGATCGCCTGCCAGCGCATCAAGAAGACCCCGGCCGAGCTGACGATCGCGGATCTGCCCGAGGTGCTGGCCGGCCTGCGGCCCATGCTGCGCACCCTGCTGGGCGAGCACCTGGCCGCCCGGGTGCTCGAGGACATCGAGCGCCGCGGCGGGGGCGCGGCATGAGCTGCGCCCGGCTGACCCTCGGCCTGCTGGCGGCGAGCGCGGTGGCCGTGTGCGGCCTGTTCCTGGGCCTGTGCCTCGGCGTGTCGGAGCCGGCCGGCCTGCTGGTCGCCCGCGGCCTGTTCGCGCTCACCCTGGCGGTGGAGCTGTGCGCCTTCGGGCTGGCGCTCGCGGTGCGCTCGCGCTACCAGCCGGAGGAGCCGAACCGGCGCATCTGGACCCTGTTCGCCGTCTTCCTGGGGGTGCGCCTGCTGGCCCAGCTCCGGCTGGCCACGATCTACTTCGACCTGGTGCCGGGGTTCGTGGCGGGCTCGGAGGGCTTGAACCTGTTCTACATCTCCGGCCTGCGCTACCTCTACACCCTGAGCGACCTGTGCTTCACCGGCGCGCTGGTGGTGGCCATCCGCGCCTGGCGGGCCACCGGCCTGCCGTTCCGGGCGCTCAAGCGCGACTACGGCCTGATGCTGCTGGTCAGCCTGCTGGCGGTGGCCACCTGGGCGCTGGCCGGCAACCTGGCCATCCTCAGCCAGGAGTTCAAGAACGTGGCCGCCCGGCAGATGCAGATCTTCCGGCTGGTGGCGGTCTCCCTCGGCACGCTCATCGCCTGCCTGTGCCTGGTGGTGCGGCGCTACGCGGTGCAGATGGGCGGCGGGGCGCTGGCCGGGGTGTGGAACGCCGTGGTGGTGGCGGGCATCGCCCACGCCGCCTCGTTCCTGCTGCTGGGCGCCCTGTCGCGCACCTGGCAGACCGGGGCCGAGTTCTTCGAACAGCTCTCCCTGTTCGTGTTCGCCGGGAGCTTCATGCTGGCCATCCTGCGCCAGCGCGAGCTCACCCAGGCAGGCGAGTCCCCGGGCTGAGCCCGGCCCCCCCGGGGACTGGCGCCAGGGACCGGTCCCGGGTTAGAACTCTGCCTGGCGGCAGGGCTCGAGGCGCCACCTGAGGTGGCGCGGAGGAGACGTCCATGGACTGGAAGCGCGCGCTGTGCGTCTTGATCCCGGCCGTCGTGGCCGGCCTCACGGGCTGCGAGGACAACCGCATCACCGACATCTCCCGGGTGCCGAGCTCGGTGCAGATCACCGTGGATCCCCTCCAGGACAGCTACCGGGTGGGCGACACCGTGTCCCTGGGCTACGCGGTGCTGGACCAGGACGGCGTGGTGCTCGACGGCGTGCCGGCCACCTGGGAGACCCCGCCCCCGGACACCATCCTGCAGGGCCTGAACGGCCGCTGGGAGTTCATCCAGGAGGGCGAGTTCACCTGGCGCGTGCGCCTCGACCCGCCCTTCGAGCTGCTCGCGGACGAGGTGACGCTCCTCGCGCCGCGCACCCCGGCCAGCCTGGAGATCGTGGTCGAGCCCGAGCAGGACATGTACCTGCTCGGAGACGAGGTCTCGGTCCGCTACCTGGTCCGCGATCGGCTGGGCGCGGAGCTCGCCGGCCAGCCGGTCGACTGGCAGACCCCGGACGCGGCCGCGGCCGAGCCCGTGGGCGGCGACCTGTACGCCTTCCGGCGCGAGGGCGTGCACACCTGGGTGGCCAGCCTGCCGGCCCCCTGGAACCTGCGCGCGGAGCGCGCGCTGCGCGTGGACGGCGACGGGCCCGAGCTCCTGCTCGAGTTCCCCGAGCGCGGGGACACCTTGCTGAAAGACGCGCCCACGGCCGAGGTGCCGGTCCGGGGCCAGGCCCTGGACGCGGGCAGCGGCGTGCGCCGGGTGAGCGTGCGCACCCGCGACGGCCAGGAGCACGAGGCCGCGCTCGACCCGGGCGGCGCCTTCACCCTGCGGGTCCCGGCCGTGGCCGGGCTGAACACGCTCGAGGTGGTGGCCGAGGACGAGGTGGGCCAGGCCACCCGGTTGACCCGGGCCTTCTACTACGCCGCCGACTACCTGGCGGCCGAGGCGGTGCCCACCCGGCTCGTGCCCCAGGCCTGGGACGCGAGCCTGTTCGACCGCGCCCTCGACCGCGGCCGTCCGGACGACGTCCCGCCCTACGACCCGTGCGGGTTCGACGCGGCGGGCGCCTACACCTGCGCGCCGCTGGCCGACCTGGCCTCCCTGCTCGAGGTGGGGCTGAACACGGTGAGCTTCGAGGAGCTGCCCGCGCCCGTGCTCCAGACCTTCCCGCTCGTCGACCAGACCTGGGACATCGTGACCCTCGGCACCCTGGATCTCGACGTGCAGCTCCAGGGGCGCTTCGAGATCGAGCTGTCGTTCAGCGAGCTCGGCGCGGGCGAGGCCAAGGTGTTCGAGCTCGCGAGCCGCCAGGACGGCCTGCACACCCTGGTGAGCTTCCGCGCCTGGACCGACGCCCAGGGCGTCTGGCACCCGGGCCTGAGGGCCGAGCTGGGCCTGCTGGGCACGCTCACCTTCGAGGTCAGCCTGCGCCTGAGCGACGCGAGCGGCATCACCCCGGCGGTGGCCTGTCCGCTGGCGACCCTGATCTGCGGCAACGGCCACTGCCTGGACGAGTACCTCGAGGTGTGCACCACGCCCGCGCCCCCGCGGCCGGTGGCCATCCTGGTCTCGACCCTGTCCACCCCGTCGCTGGTGGGGCTCAGCGCCTCGGGCATGTCGCTCGACGCGGATCTGCTGGCCTTCCTCGACGCCGCGGGCGCGCCGCAGGTGACCCTCGACCAGATGACGCTCGCCGTGGAGCAGGGCGGGCTGGATCTCAGCGCGCTCGACTCCCTGCAGATCGATCTCGGCCAGGTGGACGTGGTCGGCTACCTGATCGATCTCGGCACCTACCAGCTCGACACCCAATTCATCGCCGATCTGGCCGACCAGCTCCTCGACCCGGTCCTGGACGCGCTCCAGCCGGTGCTCGAGTGGGCCCTGGGCGAGCTGCTGACCTGCGAGGACACGGTCGATCCGCTGTGCTTCTTCGTGCCCTTCCTCGAGGACGTGCTGGCCGCCTTCCAGCCGCCGGCCGAGGTGAGCGTGGCCGATCCGTTCGGGGGCCTGGCCCCCCTGGTGGTCGCCCCCTTCGCCTGGCGCCAGGACGAGCTGCTGTTCCGGGCCGGCTTCGGCGGGCGGTTCGACTTCGCCGGGCGGACCGCGCTGCCGCGCGCGCCCGCGGTCTCGGCGCACGCCGACGACGATCACCTGGGCCAGCCGCTGCTCGGCGGCTGCCTGGCGGCGGATCCGGGCTTCCTCGGCCAGCCCGGCCGCGGCCGCGGCCTGCAGAGCGTCCCGGCCGTGGACCTGGCCAACATGCTGCTGGAGGCCGCCTGGGACGCCGGCGGGCTCGACCTCGAGCTCGACCAGGTCGAGCTCGGGCTCGACCCGGCCCTCGGGCTGAGCGCGCTGGCGCTGACGCTCCGGCCCACGCTGGCCCCGTTGCTGAACCTGTGCGCGGGGGCCGGCGCGGCCCTGGAGCTGCAGATCGGCGACCTGGGCTTCAGCCTGGTGCTCACCCGCGAGGGCCAGGTGTACCAGGCCGCAGGCTACCTCAGCCTGGCCCAGGCGGCCGGGGTGGAGCTACGCGCGGAGCAGCTCGCGCCCGTGCCGGGCGAGGTGCGCCACGCGCTCCTGGAGCTCGACGGGCTCACGGTGGACGGCCAGCCCGCCTCGGGGGAGCAGCTCGCCTGGCTGGAGGGGCTGCTCGCGGACACGCTCGGGCCGGCGCTGCTCGCGCGGGTGTCCGGCGCGGTGCTCGCGTCCCTGTCGGCGCTGGAGCCGAGCTTCGACCTGGCCGGCTTCCCCGGGCTCGATCCCGCCCTGTCCGGCCTGGTGCTGGCCGACCCCCTGGTCGACGTCGCGCAGGCCCGCTTCATCGTCCACGCGGATCTGGCCACCCCCTGAGGGCGGCGAGTCCGGCCCCCGTTCGGGCTCACCTGCGGCGGCGAAGCTGCAGCGAGCGCACCTGGCAGTCGCCGGTGTCCCGCAGGTGGGCGCCGCTCAGATCGCGGCGTCCGTCCAGGCCGGGCGGGTAGGCCTCGGCGGTGAGCTGGAGCAGCGCCGGGGTGGCCACGGGCGTGGTGCAGAAGAAGAAGAACAGCCGCTCCTCCACCACCCCGTCGGGCTCCAGCAGCGGCGGGATCTCGAGGCTCGCGCCGGCCCGCACCGGCCAGAGCTCGATGCCCGGGACGGGCCGGGGCGCCCCGCTCAGCGGGAGCCGCACGGCCACCAGCAGGCGGTCCTCGCTGGCGCTCACCCGGAAGCCCAGCGCCTCGTCGGCCGGCAGCCCGTCGCCAGGGACGATCCGGTCGGGCAGGTTGTCCTGGTAGCGCAGCAGCTCGGCCGAGGTGGACAGAGGGCCGAGCGGCCTGGGCGCTGGACGCTCGGGGGGCGTGGGCCACAGCATGTAGAGCAGCAGGCCGGCGAAGGCGGTCAGGGCCACGGCCGGACCCCACACGCCCGGATCGCGCAGCCCGCCGGTCCGGCCGGTCGCCGGTCCGGAGGGCAGGGCGTCCACGGCCTGGAGCAGCTTGCCCAGGGCCGCTGCGCGCGCCTGCGCGTCCGGCGCCGGCAGGCTGGCCGCGTCCAGGGCCGGCGCCGGCTCGGCCAGGCCGGTCCCGTCCTCGGCCCGCTGGCGCTCCTCCGCGGCGGCCCGGAACCGCTCCAGGCGGCGGGCCACGGCCTGGGGCTTGAGGCCGCGGGCGCCGGCGATCTCCTCGACCGAGCGGCCATCGAGCCAGCGGTCGAGCACCAACGGCCGATCGTCCGGGCGCAGGCCCGGCAGGCGCGCCAGGATCTGGGCCCGCAGCGGCGAGGGCGCCGCCTGCGCGGGTCCCTTCAGGGCCGCCTTCCACTCGGCGTCCAGCCGGCCCTGGCCGCGCAGGCGCTCGGCGCACAGGTCGCCCGACAGCCGCAGCAGCCGCGCCCGCTCGTCCCCTCCGGCCCCCTCGCGGACCAGCCGGGCCAGGCTCTGGGCCGCGACCGCCTCGGCCGACTCCTCCCCGGGCAGCAGCCGGCCGCAGCGGGCCCGGAGCCAGGTCCAGTGACGCTCGAACAGGCCGGCCTCCTCGGGCGTGGGCGCCCGCGGGGGGGTGGGGTCGCTCGCTTCCATGGCGCCGACTCTACCACGGCCCCCGGGAAGCGGAAAACAAGAAGCCGAGCTGGTACACTCGGGGGCGCCGCGCGACCTGGGCGCGAGGGAGGTGCGGAATGTCCCGGCATGGCTCGCTCTGGCTGCAGGTGTTCTTGATCCTCGGGGTGCTGGCCGCGGCCGGACTCCAGCTCCACGCGCGCGGCCCCGCGGGGGGCGGCCGGCCGCCCTTCGGCCAGGTGGCCCTGGCCGAGCTCTCGCTCCACGGCTCCACCCCCAGCCTGGCCTGGTCCCCGGACGGCCGCCGGCTGGCGGTCAATGCCGCGTACGAGTACTACAGCCACGAGGACTCCATCCAGCGCCACCGCGCGCGCCTGGGCGTGTGGGTGCTGGACGCCGAGGGCGGGCTGGCCCAGCAGGTGGCCCGCCAGCAGGGGTACCACCCGTTCTGGCTGGACGCCCAGACCGTCGGCTTCGGCTGCTCGGGCTACGAGGACTGCCCCGAGGGGCTGTTCCTGGTGTCCGCGCGCGGGGGCGAGCCGCGCGCGCTGGGCCAGCTGAAGACCGTGCACCGCAGCCTGCTCGCCCGGGACGGGCGGGTGCTGGCCTACCAGGGCTACGCGGGCGGGGATGGCTGGTTCCTGGTGGATCCCCGCTCGGGCGCGGCCCAGCCGGCCCTGGGGGTCAAGGCCTCCTCCTGGGAGACGCCCGAGCTGGCCGTGGACCAGTGCCCGGCGCGCGTGGGCGGGGTCGAGGCGCGCTGGGAGGCGGGCGCGCTCGTGGTGGCCACCCCGGCCGGGGAGTACGCCCTGGAGGCCACGCCCTTCCTGGCCTCCGAGACCGGCTTCTCCGCGCGCGAGGTCCCGGTGCGGCCGTGCCTGTCCCCGGACGGCCGGCGGCTGGCGTACCTCTCGCCCGCCCCGGAGGGTTACCGGGTGCGGGTGGTGGAGGTGCCCGGCGCGGGGGCCGGGCTCGCCCGCCCGGGCAGACCGCCGGCCCTGGCCGCGCCGCCGCCGGCCGGCCCCGCCGCCCTGGAGCCGCTCGCCCGCCTGGCGCTGCACGGCTCCACCCCCTGCCTGGCCTGGTCGCCGGACGGCCGCCGGGTGGTGGCCAACGCGGCCTACGAGTACTACGGCCACGACGAGGAGATCGCCGGCCGGGCGCAGGCGCTCGGCGTGTACCTGCTGTCTCCCTCGGGCGAGAGCACCCACGTGTACACGGGCCAGGCCTACCACCCGTTCTGGCTCGACGCGGGCCAGGTGGGCTGGGGCGTGTCCGAGTACGAGCAGGGCTCGAAGGGAGTGTGGCTGGCCTCGGCCCTGGCCGGGGCCAGGCCGCGGCGGCTGGGCAAGCTGCAGGGCGTCCACCGCACCCTGCTCGCCCGGGACGGGCGCGTGCTCGCCTACGTGGGCTTCCCCGAGTACCTGCGCTGGGTGCGGGTGGATCCGCGCAGCGGCAACTTCGTGGGCGAGGGCGGGCTCGGGCAGGTGGGGGCCTGGGACGACCCGGTCGGCCACTACCAGGACCAGTGCCTGGCCCGGGCCGGGGCCGCCAGCCTGGTCGGCGATCCCGAGCACGGCTTCCTGCTCGAGGTGCGCGGGACCCGCTTCCGTCCGGCCGAGCGGCCGCTCTTCCGCTACGGCTACGAGTCCGGCGCCGGCCCGGTGCGGCCCTGCCTGTCTCCCGACGGCGGCACGCTGGCCTTCTTCCTCGACGGCGACGGAGCCGGGGCGCCCGTGGAGCTGCGCCTCGCGCGCGTGCCGGCGCCGTGAGCGCCGCCCCCGCCGCGCTCCACGCAGCCCGCTGGCTGGCCGCCGCGGTGGCGGCCGCGGCCCTGCTGTGGTGGCCGTGGACCGATCGGCTGGACCTCCCCAAGCAGGCCGCCCTGCTGCTGGTGGCCCTGGGCGCGTGCGCCTGGGGCTTCGTCCGCAGGCGGCCCTGGCCCGTGGACGCGCTGGGCGCGGGCCTGGCGCTCGCGGCCCTGCTGGGCCTGGCGCTCGCTCCGGCGGGCGCCGGCGCGCGCGTCGAGGGCTGGGCCGGCTGGCTCGCGGCCGTCATGCTGGTCGCGCTCGCCCGGCGCGCGGCCGGGGATCCGGCCGGGCCCGCGGCCCTGACCGGCCTGCTCGCCCGCCTGGCCGTGGGCCTGTACGCCGTGGCCTGGCTGCAGGCGCTGGGCGCGCCGCTGTTCAACTCCCAGCTCGCGGGCTTCCAGGGCCGTCGGGTGGTGGGCACGCTCGGGGGTCCGGGCCACCTGGGCTGGGTGCTGGCGCTGCTCCTGCCCTGGGTGGGCGCCGAGCTCCAGGCCGCCCAGGGCCGGGCGCGCCACCTCTGGCGACTGGCGCTCGCGCTGTGCGCGGGCGCCCTGGTGCTGTCGGGCAGCCGTACGGCCTGGGCCATGGCGCTCGCGGGCCTGCCCTTCTGGCTGCGCCGGCCGGCGCTCGTCCCGGCGCTCGTCTGCCTGCTCGCCGGGGGGCTCGGGGCCGTCGGCCTGGACCAGGCCACGCAGCAGGCCCGGCTCGGGGCGCGCGCGGCCGACCTGGCCGCCCCCGCGGGCACGGCCCGCGGGCGGCTGTACCTGTGGCGGGTGCACCTCTCGGCGCTGCCCGCGCTGGCCGGGCCCGGGCTCGGCCCGGAGGGTTTCCAGCGCGCCTGGCCGGCCTGGCAGGCGGCCTTCCTGGCGGACCACCCGGACCAGGCCGGCTTCTGCACGGACGCGCGCCACGCCCACGCGGACCCGATCGAGGTGCTGGCGGACTTCGGCCTGCCCGGGCTCCTGCTGCTCCTCGCCCTGCTCGGGCTGGGCCTGGCGAGGGCGCCGCCGCCGGGTGGCGCCCGCCGCGGGCCCGCGCAGGCCGCGCTCGTCTCGGCCGCGGTGGGCGGGCTGGCCGCGCCGATCCTGTTCTTCGCCCCCAGCCTGGCGCTGGGCGCGCTGGCCCTCGGGCTGCGCCTGGGGCCGGTGCGCCGTCCGGTGCCCGCCTGGCTGGGCGTGGGCCTGCTGCTCGGCCTGGCCGCCGCCGGCGCGCTCCTGGGCGCCCGCCTGTCCTCCGAGCTCCCCCGCAGCCAGGCCACGCTGGCCCGGATCGAGGGGCGCCCGGCGGAGGCCCGCGCGGCGGCCGCGCGCGCCCTCGCGCTCGACGGGCGGAACCCGAGGGCCTGGCTCGAGCTGGCCGCGGCCTGCCAGGCCGCCGGGGACGGCGCCTGCGTGGCGCGGGCGCTCGAGGAGAGCGCGCGCGACCTGCCGCCGGTGGGCTGCCCGCGGGCTACTCCGCCAGGGCCGACGGGCGCGCAGCCAGGCGCGCCCGGGCCGAGGCCCTGAGCGCCTCGACAAAACGGCGCCACAGGGCCTCGTGGAAGGCGCGCGTGCGCGCGTCCGCGCCCATGCGGGGGTAGATCGCGTTCACCCCGGCGGCGCCCGGGCCGGACCGGTAGACGAGCTCCGGATCCCACGGGACGGCCTTCTCCGGGTGGAACTGCACCCCGACCACGCCGGGGAAGCGGGCGTGCACCACCCCCTCCGGGACCCGGCCGTCGGCCGAGGTGGCCCACACCTGGAGCTCCCGGCCCAGCCGGCCGAGCGACTGGTGGTGGATGGAGAGCACGCGCGGCGCCCCACCCGGGTCGAGGGCGCGGGCCAGCGGGTGGCGTCCGAGCCGCAGGGGGTGGGCCACGCCCCAGCCGATCTCGGGCTCCGGGTGGAGCTGGGCCGCGGCCGAGCGGTGCTGGCGGCCCTCGGGCTGGGCCTGGATCGCCTCCAGGCTGGACAGGCCGTAGAGCTGGGAGGGGATGTCCTGGACGAGATCGCCGCCCAGCGCCACGTTGAGGGTCTGCATGCCCAGGCAGATCGCCAGGACCGGGTAGCCGGGTCGGGCCGCCAGGCTCGGCCGGGGCCCGGCCGCCAGGCGGCGGACCAGGGCGAGCTCGAACAGGTGCCTGGGCGGATCCTGGATGGAGGTGGTCAGCCGGGTGGCCTGGCCGTACAGGCGCGGCGGGATGTCCGGGCCACCGGCCAGCACCAGCCCGTCCGACTCCCCGAACAGCCTGTCGATCTCCCCGTCGCAGCCCGGGCCGGGCTCGTCCCGGCCGAGCAGGCAGGCGAGGGCCCGCAGCTCCAGGCGCTCGAGGCCGGTCGCCTCGCGGGCGCGCAGGGCGTCCAGGTAGGCGCCCGCGCCCCACTCGTCGGCGTGGTAGACGCCCACCAGGCGGACGTCCGCGGGCAGCCAGCCGCGGCGCATCAGGGCGGCCGCCTGGGCGAGCTCGTCCGGGCTGGGGTGGGTCCACAGCAGGACCGGGGCGGGCTCCTCTGCGCTGGCGGGGGCGGCCCCCAGCGCGAGCAGCAGCCAGATCAGGGCGCGGGCGGGGCTCACCCGCGCGTTCCCCGGACGGCCGCGGCGGCCAGCGCCTCGTCGGCCAGCTCGGGCAGGGTGAGCCGCAGATCGGGCTCGGCGGCCATGGCCTGCCGGGCGGCCCACAGCGCGCCTGCGTTCCGGGCCCAGGCCCGGCGGGCGATGCCGTGGTTCACGTCCCAGGAGAGCATCGAGCGGATGCGCCGATCGCAGGCGGCGCCGCCGTCCAGCACCATGCCGAAGCCGCCGTTCACCACCTCGCCCCAGCCGACCCCGCCGCCGTTGTGCAGGCTCACCCAGGTGGCCCCGCGGAAGCCGTCGCCGATGACGTTGTGCACTGCCATGTCCGCGCACAGGCTCGAGCCGTCGCGGATGTCGGCCGTCTCGCGGTAGGGCGAGTCCGTGCCGGACACGTCGTGGTGATCGCGACCGAGCACGATCGGGCCCCGGAGCGCGCCCTCGGCCAGCGCGCGGTTGAAGCGCAGCGCCAGGCGCACCCGGCCCTGGGCGTGGGAGTACAGGATGCGCGCCTGGGAACCCACCACCAGCCGGTTCTGCTCGGCGGCCTCGATCCAGCGCAGGTTGTCGAGCAGCTGCTGGCGCACCTCGGGCGGCGCCTCGGCCGCCAGGGCGCGGAGCTCCTCCGCCGCCAGCCGGTCGGTGGTGCGCAGGTCCTCGGGCGCGCCCGAGCAGCACACCCAGCGGAACGGCCCGAAGCCGTAGTCGAAGCACATCGGGCCCATGATGTCCTCGACGTAGGACGGGTAGCGGAAACCGCCGCCCTCGCGGCCCACGTCCGCGCCGGCCCGCGAGGCCTCCAGCAGGAAGGCGTTGCCGTAGTCCCAGAAGGACATGCCGCGGCCGCTGAGCGCGTCGATGGCCGCCACCTGGCGGCGGAGCGAGGCCTGCACGGCCGCCTTGAAGGCCGCAGGATCCGCGCGCATCAGCCGGCGGGACTCCTCGAGCGACAGCCCGGCCGGGTAGTAGCCGCCCGCGTAGGGCAGGTGCAGCGAGGTCTGGTCCGAGCCCAGATCGACCGCCACGCCCTCGGCCGCCAGGCGCTCCCACAGGTCCACCACGTTGCCCGCGTAGGCCAGGCTGACCGCCTCGCCCGCCCGGCGGGCGCGTTCGATCCGCGCGAGCAGCCGGCCGAGGTCCCCCTCCACCTCCATGACCCAGCCCTGCGCGTGGCGCTTCTCGACCGCCCGCGGGTCCACCTCGGCCACCACCCCCACCGCGCCGGCGATGACCGCGGCCTTGGCCTGCGCGCCGCTCATGCCGCCCAGGCCCGAGGACACGTACAGCTTGCCGGCCAGGCCCGCCTCGCCCGTGCCCAGGTAGCGCCGGCCGGCGTTCAGCAGCGTCAGCGCGGTGCCGTGCACGATGCCCTGCGGCCCGATGTACATGAAGCTGCCGGCGGTCATCTGGCCGTAGGAGGTGACCCCCAGGGCGGCCAGGCGGTCGTAGTCCGCGGGCGAGGAGTGGTTGGGGATGACCATGCCGTTGGTGACCACCACCCGCGGCGCGTCGGGGTGCGAGGGGAACAGCCCCAGCGGGTGGCCGGAGTGCAGCACCAGGGTCTGCCCGTCGGTGAGCTCGGACAGGTAGCGCATGCTGAGCAGGTACTGGGCCCAGTTCTGGAAGACCGCGCCGTTGCCGCCGTAGGTGACCAGCTCGTGCGGGTGCTGGGCCACGGCCGGGTCCAGGTTGTTCTGGATCATGAGCATGATGGCCGCGGCGGCCGGGCAGCGGGCGGGGTAGTCCGAGACGGGCCGGGCGCGCATGGGGTAGGTCGGGCGGAAGCGGCGCATGTAGATGCGCCCGTCGCGCTCGAGCTCGGCGGCGAACTCGGGGGCGAGCCGGGCATGGTGCCGGGCGGGGAAGTAGCGCAGCGCGTTGCGCACCGCCAGCACCTCCTCCGCCTCCGACAGCACCCGGGGGCGGGCCGGGGCGTGGCTCACCCCGGGCTCCTCGGGCGGCATGGGCGGGAGCTCGGCGGGGATGCCCTGGCGGATCTGGTCGGCGAAGCTGAGCGTCATGGCGCGCGTCCTCCTGGGGGATCAATCAAGCGCGCGCCCAGGGGTGTGTCAAGCGCCGCTCGCCCGCCTGGCCCGCTCACCGGACCACCAGGCCCATCGACCCGCACCAGGGGCACACGTCGGGATCGACGAGCTCGTCCTGCGTGCAGGAGCACCCGCAGTAGGGGCACAGCCTGCCCTTGCCTGGCGCGGGGGCGGGGGCGCCGGTCGCCGCCGGCGGGCCCGGCGCCGGGGTGAGCGCAACCACGCCCGCCTCGTCCGTCTGCTCCCGGGCGAGCCTGGCGAGGTCGTCCTGCAGCGACCGCCTGAAGGACTCCAGGTCGAGCCTGGCCAGGTCGAGCCCGGGTCGCCCGGCCAGGAGCGCGAGCGCGCGGACGATGCAGGCGTCTGCGTCCGCGTGGTGCCCGGCCCGCGACTGCGCTCTGGCGAGCCCGTGGAGCTGGTCGACCAGGAACGGCTCGTGCCGCGGGGCCCGCTCGAGGCTCGCCACCGCCCGGGCCATGCGCGCGAGGTTCTCCTCGCCCGGGCTCCGCTCGAACCGATCGGCGGCCTCGAAGCAGACCCCCAGCGCCGCGGCCACCGCCTCCTCCTCCGCGGGGGCCAGCTGGGTCGTCTGCCCGGGGAGCTGGTCGTCGTCGGAGAGCATCGCGTCCAGGCCCTCCACGAGCGTCGCGGTGAGCTCGGCGGCGAGCCGGTTCGGGGCGGCGAGCAGCTCGAGCCAGGGTCGCTGGCTGGCGGCCTCCTCGCCCCCCACGTGGGCGACGGCGGCGATGCGCTCCGCGTCGTCCGGGTGGCTGCGGGTCGGGTCCGGCTCGCTCGGCCCGGTCTCCTCCTGCGAGGGCACCCAGCCGTTCTCGAGCAAGCCGCGCTCGATGGCCCCCATGAGCGACAGCGCGTGGGTCACGCTCAGCCCTGCGCGCCGCATGGCATGGGCCGCCGGCAGGAAGTACTTGTAGTAGACCGTCAGGTCCCTGCCGATCGCCTCGAGCGACTCCGCGAACAGCTTGCCCCCGTAGGCCGCGGCCGCCGCCCGGTCCGCCAGGAGCTCCCGCCGGCGAGAGATGCCGGCCACCAGCCGCCTGAAGATCCACAGATAGATGCCCGAGTACCATGCGGCGGGGTGCAGGGCGCCCAGGGCACCCATGTTCTGGTAGTTCCTGCAGGTCGAGCCGAGGCGCATGATCACCCCAGCCAGGATGGTCGACATCCTCGTCTCTCCGTGGCTGAAGTGCCCGAACTCGTGGGCCAGCACGGACCGGAGGTGGGTCTCGGACTCGCCCAGGAGACCGGTCAGCCCCAGGTGCAGGATGCGCTGCCCGCGCCCGAACAGGACCCCGAGGGTCGAGCCGGTCTCCTGGACCGCGAAGTTCCCGTCCAGGTGCAGCTCGATCCTGTCGACCATGCGCGCGCCGACCCGCTCGGCCACCGAGGCGACCGCCGCGAACAGCGCGGGCTCGTCCTCCCGGCGGAGCTCCCGGCCTCGCCCGGATCGGTCGGACTTCACGAAGAAGCCGGCCAGCAGCACCACCAGGCTCAGCGCGGCCACCAGGGTGATGAGCGCGAAGGGGATGAGCAGCCGGAGGGGGACGACGTGCAGGTTGGAGAGGAGCGACTGCAGGGTCGAGCTCGCCAGGCTGATGATCTCGTAGGCGATGATGCCCGAGAGCGCCAGCAGGAAGGGGAAGCCCAGGTAGAAGGAGACGACGGAGATCCACAGGACGCCGTCGTGGAGCGTGTCGACGAGCTTCTCCTGGCCGGTCCTCACCGACCCCGGCCGCCCGGCGCCCTGGGCCTGCATGCGCCTGAGCTGGGATCTCGACAGGAGGAAACCCAGGCCGAAGACCAGGACCAGCGTGCCGAACAGGACCGCCGCGGAGATCAGCGCCACGTCCAGGGCGCCGGTCCGTTCGAGCAGCGACAGGGGCTCGGGCTGCTCGTCGGCCCAGCCGGCCGGGGGTGGCTGGGCCGCGGCGATGAGCAGTGTCTGCCAGGACATGATGGCCTCCCCCCATGGTCCAGGTGGATTGTCCGGCCGCGCCCCGGGCCCCGTCAACCTCGGCCTCGTGCATGCTGCGCGAGGGGGTGGCGGTGGCCGGCCGTCACCTTGACTTCCCCCGATCCCGGGGTACGATGGGGCTCGTGAGCGAGAAGCCGAAGGAAGAGAAAGAGAATTCCGAGCCGGAGCTGACCCTGGCCGCCCCCGGGCTGGAGCTCAGCGCGGTCAGCGTGGACGGCATGGCGGACGAGCTGCAGGCGCTGGGCGAACCGGCCTTCCGCGCCAAGCACGCCAACGGCTTCCTGATCCTGTCGCACGCCCCCCCGGCGGAGAACGACTGGCTGGACCTCGACACCTCCGAGAGCTCGATCCCGCGCTACCCGGCCTCGGCCAAGCGGCGCACGGGGCTGTGGGCCATGGAGCTCACCAAGAGCCGGCGGAACGCCTACGCCTCGAAGATCACCCTCGGCCGGGCCCGCAACAACGACATCATCATCCGCTCGTCGAAGATCTCGAAGCTGCACTGCACGTTCCACGTCGACGGCCAGGGCGGCTTCGAGCTCGCGGACGTGGGCTCGCTGAACGGCACCATCGTCAACGGCGTGGCGCTCGAGGCGAAGAAGCGCCGCCCGCTGAAGGCCGGGGACTACATCTCCATCTGGCGCTACGTGTTCGAGTTCACCGATCTCACCGGCCTGATCGCCAAGATGGCGGTCTGACCCACCCCTGGACGCTCCTCAGCCGCGCCTGCGGGTCCGCACGAAGCACTCGATCGAGCGGTCGTAGCCGCGCTCGACCTCCGCGGGGAAGTAGCAGGCCGGCAGCTCCCCGGCCCGGCGGTGGTAGGCCAGGCACTCGCAGCAGCGTCCCTTGCGGCTGCAGGGCTCGTAGGTGCAGTTGCAGCCCTCCCGGTTCTTCGCCTCGTCGCAGCTCCGCGGCATGGCGCGCCCTCCTCGGCCCGCATGCTGCCCGGCCCGGCCCGCGCCCGTCAAGGCCCGCTTGCCGGACCTCGTCCAGGAGGGCTAAGCTCGGGCCCCTGGAGGTGGAGGTGGGCATGCGTCGCGCGTTCTCGAGGCTCGGGTGTTGCGGTCTCCTGCTCCTCGCGGTGGCCGCGGCCGCCGGGGAGGCCCGGCCCGTGGTGGCGGTCTTCCAGATCGAGGCCAAGAGCCTGAAGCTCGAACGCGGGCTGCTCGACAACCTGACCGAGTACCTGGCCGTGGCCGTGGCCGAGGACGGCGTGTTCACCATCGTCCCGCCCGGCGACATCAAGCGCGCGCTGGTCGAACGGAAACGCGCGAGCTACCGGGAGTGCTACGACCAGTCCTGCCAGATCGAGCTGGGCCGTGAGCTCGCCGCCAGCAAGTCCCTGGCCACCTCCATCCTGCGCATCGACAGGACCTGCGTGGTGACCGCGGTCCTGTACGACCTCGGGCGACAGGCGTCTGACGCCACCGCGAAGGTGGAGGGCGGCTGCAAGCCGAGGGATCTGATGACCTCGCTGGCCAGCGTGGCCGCGCGCGTCCGTCAGGCCGGCGCCGTGGCCTCTGTCGCGCCGGCGAAGGCCGAGCCTCCGAAGGCCGGGCCTCCGAAGACACCCGCCCCGGTCCGGGCTGCGTCGACGGCCGGGCTCATCGCCCCGCCCGGGTACCAGCTGGCCAGGGCCGAGCTGCGCCGGACGGTGCTGGAGCAGATCGCCAAGGTGTACTACCTCCCGGAGGACGTCCGGCCGGACGAGCTGCTCGTGGCCGCGCTCCAGGGCATGACCGGCGTCCTGCCCGGGCTCCGCCTGGACGAGGCCGGCGGGACGCGGCGGCTCGGGGCCGCCGGGCGGGAGCGCAGCCTGGCCCGGCCCGTGGCTGACCTCGACGCGCTCGCCAACGCGCTGAGCGAGGCGCTCCTGTTCGTCGAGCCGCTGGCCGCCGGGCCGGACCAGATCCTGGCGCTGGAGGCGGCCGCCCTCCAGGCGCTGCTCGCCCGGCTCGGCCGGGCGAACGCGCTGCTCACCCCGCGGCAGGTCGAGGAGATCCGCGTCTCCACCCAGGGCTCGTTCGGCGGGCTGGGCCTGTCGGTGCAGATCAAGGATGGGCTCCTGGTGGTGGTCTCCCCGTTCGATGGGACGCCGGCCTGGCGGGCCGGGGTCCGCGCCGGCTGGCGGATCCTGGCGGTCGACGGCCGCCCGGTGGAGGGCCTGGACCTGGACCAGGCGGTGGCGCTGATGCGCGGGGCGCCGGGCAGCCAGGTCGAGATCGAGTTCGAGCCCCCGGGCGGCGCCGCTCGCCGGGAGGTGCTGACCCGTGAGGTGATCCGTATCCAGGCCGTGGAGGGGCGCCTGCTGCCAGGCGGGGTGGCCTACCTGCGCGTCCGGAGCTTCCAGAAGGGCACCGCGGACGAACTCACCCAGGCCCTCGCGCGCATGGGCTCAGGGCTCGCCCTGGTCGTGCTCGATCTCCGCGGCTGTCCTGGCGGCCTCCTGACCGAGGCGGTCGAGGTGGCCGATCGCTTCCTGTCCCAGGGGGAGATCGTGGCCACACAGACCCGCTCGGAGCGCCAGGCGCAGATGGCGACGGCCAAGGCGGGCGATTTCCTGGAGGTCCCCATGGCCGTGCTGGTGGACCGCGGCACGTCCTCGGGAGCCGAGATCGTGGCGGCCGGCCTGGGTGGCCTGGGGCGGGCGCTGGTCCTGGGGGAGCCCACCTTCGCCAAGGGCACGGCGGAGGCGCTCTACGATCTTCCGCACCACTTCCAGCTCAAGCTGAGCATCGCGCAGTACGTGACCGCCGGGAGCCGCTACCTGCACGGACGCGGGGTGCCGCTGGACGTGCGCGCGGCGCCGGTGATCGAGGGTGAGGCCGCCGACGCGTCCGCCATCCGCTATCGGCCCGGGCCGGCCGGTCGCCCGGAGATCGATCCCCTGGTGGATCTCGCCCGCCGGCTGTTTGCCGGCTGCGGGGAGCGGCACCCGGCCCGTTGCCTGGCCCGCTCGGGCGCCCTGCTCGACGCGGCGCGAGGCCGGGTGCTGGAGCCGCCTGCGCCTTGACAGGCGCATGCCCCTGCGGTTGGATGGCCTCCGAACCGGTCACCCGAACAAGGAGAGCCAAGCCATGGCGGCGCCTTTCGACGGACTGAAGCCCGAGCTGGTCTGGAAGCACTTCGAGGCCCTCACCCGCATCCCGCGCTGCTCTGGCAACGAGGCCGCCGCGGCCCGGCACGTGCTCACCTGGGCGCGCGCCAAGAGGTTCGAGGCGGTGCAGGACGCGACCGGCAACGTGCTGGTGCGCGTGCCGGCCAGCCCCGGCAAGGCCGGCGCGCCCGGGGTGGTGCTGCAGGGGCACCTGGACATGGTGGGCGAGAAGGACACCAGCTCCCCGCACGACTTCAGCCGGGACCCCATCCCGGTCGTGCGCCGCGACGAGCACCTGGGCGCGCAGGGCACGACGCTGGGCGCGGACAACGGCGTGGGCCTGGCGGCCGCCATGGCCGTGGCCGAGGATCCCGAGGCGGTGCACGGGCCCCTGGAGCTGCTGTGCACCCTCGAGGAGGAGACCGGGCTGACCGGGGCGCGCGGCCTGGAGCCGGGTTTCGTGCGCGGCAAGACGCTCCTGAACCTCGACTCCGAGGAGGAGGGCTCGCTGTACGTCGGCTGCGCCGGCGGCCGGGACACCCTCATCGAGCTGCCGGTGAAGCGCGCGGCGGCCAAGGGCAAGCCCTTCCGCGTCAAGCTGGGCGGGTTGAAGGGCGGCCACTCGGGGCTCGACATCAACACGGGCCGGGGCAACGCGCTGCGGCTGCTGGCGCTGTTCCTCGATCGCCTGCGGGCGGCCACCCCCTTCGGCCTGGTGGAGTTCGGCGGCGGTGACAAGCACAACGCCATCCCGCGCGAGGCCCAGGCGGTGGTGTTGCTCGAGGCGGCCGGGCTGAAGGCGGCCAACCGCCTGGTGGAGGCCTTCCGGGCGGACCTGCAGGCCATGTTCGGCAAGACCGACGCGGGCGTCGGCCTCGAGCTCGACAAGGCCAAGAGCACCGAGCGGCCGCTCAGCAAGGGCACCCGGGACGCGCTGCTCGATCTCGTGCTGGCGCTGCCGCACGGGCTGCTGGCCATGAGCCAGGCGGTGCCCGGGCTGGTGGAGACCTCCACCAACCTGGCGGTCGTGCGCCTGGAGAAGGGCAAGGCCACCGTCCTGGAGTCCAGCCGCTCCTCGGTCATGCCGGCCCTGGCCGCGGTGACGGCCGGGATCTTCGCCCAGGCCCGCCTGGCCGGGGCCACCCCCATCGACAAGGGCGGCTACCCCGGCTGGCAGCCGGACCTGGACTCCAAGGTGCTGCAGCGCGCCAAGGGCGTGCACCTGCGCGCCATGGGCAAGGAGGCCCAGGTGAAGGCCATCCACGCCGGCCTGGAGTGCGGCATCATCGGCGAGAAGTGCGGCGGCATGGACATGCTGTCCTTCGGCCCCCAGATCGAGTGGCCCCACTCGCCCTCCGAGCGCGTGCACATCGCCTCGGTGGGCCGGTTCTACTCGTTCCTCAAGGCGCTGCTGGCCGACCTGGCCGGGTGAGGCCCCGCATGCGGCGCGCCCTGATCGCGGGCCTGCTGTCGCTGTGCGCAGCGGCGCCGGCCCTGGCGTACATCCCGCACGTCGACTGGCTCATGGAGCGCCTGGCCGAGAAGCGGGCGGTCCTGAAACTCCACCAGCTCAAGGTGGAGCTGCGCTGCAGCCCGGACGGGAGCGCGCCCAAGCCCGAGGTGCTCTACCTGAAGACCACGGGCGTGGTGCGCCGGGAGCGGGCCGACGGCTCGCTGGAGATCTGCCGGGCGGGCAAGTGCAGGCTGCGCCAGGCCGACGGCAAGGTCGTGGAGCGGCCCGAGTGGGCCTACCTGCAGTACCTGTACTTCGCCGACGGCTCCGGCACCGCCCAGCGCTTCGAGCGGCTGCTGGCCGCCCTCAAGGTGGACACCAAGGTGTCCACCCTCAGCCGTTTCAACGCGCGCATCGCCTGGGTGGTGGGCGCCAAGGAGTGGGAGCGCGATCGGCCCCAGCTCTGGCTGGACAAGGACTCCTACCTGCCGCTGCGGCTGATGGTGCGCGACGGCGGCTCGATCGTCGATCTGGTCTGGCGGGGCTGGGGCAGCCGGGCCACCGGGGACTGGTTCCCGGCCAGCCTGGAGGTCCACCGCGACGGCAAACCGGTCGAGCTGTGCGAGGCCGCCTCGGTCGAGTCCCGCCTGGAGATGCCCGACGAGCTGTTCCAGCTCCCCGCCAAGTGAGTCAGAAGACCAGGCCGGCGTAGCCCACCCACATGCGGGGCTCGCCGCCGCGCCCCTCCACCTCGTGGCTGGTGGTGTGCTCGAGCAGCGCGCCCCGGGTGGCCCCGCGGGCGAGCGCGAAGCTCACGGCCGCGGCCGCGGCGCCCGGGCAGCAGGCCGAGCGGTGCGCCAGCGCGTGCGCCGTGGCCTCCGCCGGCCGGCCCGCCAGCAGGTGCTCCAGGAAGGGCCGATCGTTCTCCTCCTTGGACCAGCGCAACGCCCCGGCGCCGCTGCCCTGGGGCGTGAAGCCGTAGTTGCGGCCGTAGTGGGTGAGATCGGTGGAGCCGATGGCCAGGCAGTCGAGCCCCCGCCGCCCGGCCTCCTCGGCCGCCGCCCGGCCGAGCTCCAGCGCCACGGGCCCGGGCGGGGCCTGGATGGCCACCACGCGGGCGGCGGGCCAGGTGGCCTTGAGGATGGGCATCTGCAGCTCGAGCGTGTTGTCCGGCTCGAACTCCTCGGGCGTCTCCCGGGCCAGCCCGAAACGGCGCACCAGGGCCTCGGCCAGCTCGGGCTCCACCTCCACCGGCCCGAGCGGCGTCCCGAAGGCGCCCTCGGGCATGCACGCCCCGGGGTCGCCTGGCCCGAGGTGGCCGCCGAAGACGAACACCACGCCCGGGGCCGCGGCCGAGAGCGCGGCGAAGGTCCAGGCCGCCAGGCGGCCGGAGTAGACCCAGCCCGCGTGTGGCACCACCCCGGCCAGCGAGCCGGTGGGCGCCCCGGGGAAGCTCCGCCGGTAGCCCTCGAGGGCCGCCCGGCACGCCTGCTCGCCCTCCGGGTACCAGCCCTGCCTGGCGAAGATGGGTGGGCGGACGCGCGGCGCGCTCATGGCCGGGCCTCCCTGGCCTGGCGGACCGCCGGGTCGAGGTCCAGGAACGGTCCGGGCCGCCGGGGGGAGATGATGAGCCGCACGCCCCGCTCGCGCTCCACCGCCAGGGCGTGACCCGGGTCGGAGCAGAACACGGAGCCCAGCGCCGAGAGCGCCCGGAGGGCCGAGACCGGCCGCACCGCGCGGATCCGGCTCCTGGGGACGCGCAGCCTGTAGATCGCGCCGTGGATGACCAGCGCCTCCGCGTCCAGGGTGTACTTGCGCGGCAGCATCAGCACCAGGATCAGGGCCGGCAGCCCGAGCAGCACGACCCACACGGTCTGGTAGGGCAGGGGGCCGAGGGTGCGTCCGAACCACACCACCAGGGCGGGCGGCAGCAGGAACCCCACGAACAGCAGCCAGACCGAGGCGCTCGTGCGGGGCACGTCCTCGAGGGGCGCATCCAGCGTGGGTGCTACCTGGGGAGCGTTTGCTTCAGGAGTGGGCGCTGTTCCCATTTGGAACACCCCCTGTGAAGGCAGGGAAACCCGCGGGCCGCGGCTCCGCCTCGGGCCCGTTTCTCGTATCCTCCGGCACTGTAAAGCAATTTCAACGGAAGTCAAGCGGACCCGCAGGTTCGACCAGGATCGAGATGTCACGCTCGGCACGCCTCCTGCGTCATGGTTCCCCCCGGGGACCTCGGGCCCTTCTGGCACCATCCGCATGATTTCTTGGGAGAAAATCAGTTTCCCGCCGGGTTGGCACAACCCGTGCTAGTTGCCATGGCCGCTGGAACCAAGGATCCGGGAATTCCCAACGGCGGCCCGTGAGGCGCGGGCCGATCAGGAGGCGTGTGCCATGAAGAACTCGTCTGCCCGCGCGGCGCTCTTGGTCCTGACCCTCGGCCTGGCGCTCGGCCTGGCCGGCTGCCCCTTCTGCCTGTCGGAGGACTGCTACGAGTGCTACGACGACTGCTGCGGTGACGACTGCTTCTACGACGACTGCTACAGCTTCTACTGCGACGCGAGCGCCTGCTACGAGTGCGATTGCACGAGCTGCTGGCAGGTCTACACCCTGTACCCGTCCTGCGGCTACGACAGCGACTGCTTCTCCGGCGAGCGCTGCCTGAACGGAAGCTGCGTGGCCGACGGCGTCTGCGACCAGGCCTTCTGCGATTCGTTCGGCTGCTACGAGTGCGACTGCGCGGGCTGCTGGAGCGTGCCGGGCGTGGAGTGCTGGAGCGACGCCGACTGCCAGCCCGGGGCGCTGTGCCTGCAGAACGCCTGCCTGGGCGATCAGCCGCCGGACTGCCAGTCGGACGCGGACTGCCCCGCCCTGAGCCTGTGCGTGGAGGGGGCTTGCCTGGCCGTGGAGTGCCTGGCCGAGGCCGACTGCGCCGAGGGCCTCACCTGCCGCGGCGGCGCCTGCGTGCCCGCCGGCTGCGCCAGCCACGCCGACTGCGCGGACGGCGAGCAGTGCGAGCAGGGCGAGTGCCGGCCGCAGGATCCGCCCCAGACCGGCTGCCAGAGCTCCACGGAGTGCCCGGGAACCCAGGTGTGCCTGGAGGGCGCCTGCGTGCAGCTCTGCCAGCTCAACTCCGACTGCCCCGCGGACATGCTGTGCGAATCGCACGTGTGCGTGCCCGAGCCGGCCCACACCTGCGCGGCCTCGGCCGACTGCCCCGCCGGGCTGGTGTGCCTGGACGGCGCCTGCCGCGCGCTGTGCGGCGGGGACGCCGACTGCCCGATCGATCAGCTCTGCCAGGACTTCCTGTGCGTGGACCGGCCGCAGCCCGAGCCCGAGTGCCTGCACGACGCCGAGTGCCCCGCGGGGAACCTGTGCGTGGACGCGCGCTGCCGGCCACTGTGCCAGACGGACGCCGACTGCGGCGCGGGCTGGTTCTGCGAGTGCGGCGTGTGCCGTGAGCTGGCCGAGATCCCGCCCGAGTGCCGCTTCAACACCGACTGCCCGGCCGGCCAGGAGTGCGTGGACGGCCAGTGCCGCCTGCCGTGCTGCGAGGACGCGGACTGCGCCGCGGGCGAGGTGTGCCTGAACGGCTTCTGCGACGATCCCCTGGCCTGCGCCTGCGACGTGGACTGCCCGGCGGACCAGCGCTGCGTCGAGGCGCGCTGCGCCCAGTGAGCACCTGACCGGGCTGCCCGTGCCGCCCCGGGGCGCCTGCGCCGGGGCGGTTTCTTTTGGGGCGTTTGCTTGTGGCGGTCGAGGCGCTTGCACTACAATGCAGGCCGTACGCTCTGATCCCGGGAGGTCCCATGCGCGCGCTCGTCCCGCTGCTCGCCTGCCTGGGTGCCCTGGCGGCCTCGCCCGCGCGGGCGCAGCCGGTGGCCCCGGGCGAGCGCGTGTCCATCGCGGTCATGGAGTTCGTCAGCAAGGGCGGCCTGGACGCGGGGCGCATGGATGCGCTGACGGACATGCTGGCCAACTCCATGCGCCAGGTGGGCGACCTCAAGGTCGTGGGGAAGTCCGACATCGGCGCGGTGCTGTCGCTCGAGGAGAACAGGAAGCTGCTCGGGTGCGACGACGAGTCCTGCATGGCCGAGCTGGGCGGGGCGCTGGGCGTCCAGTACCTGGTGTCCGGCAACCTGAGCCTGTTCGGCCAGACCTACCTGCTCAACCTGAAGCTGCTCGACGTGCGCAAGGTGGAGATCGTGCGCGGGGTCTCGCGCAGCATCGTCGGGGCCGAGGACGCCCTGGTGGCCGCGCTGCCCGAGGCGGCCCGGGAGCTGGTGCAGGGGCTGGCCGGGCCAGGCCAGGGGCACGCCTCGGTGGACACCCCCGAGGCCGAACCCGAGGGCTTCTTCGTGGCCCCGGGCCACCGCAAGGGCCGCATGCCGCTGTTCCTGGGCGTGGGCCTGGGCCTGCACACCCCGGCCTACACCCGGGGCGAGGTGGCTGACGATCTGCAAACCCGCGCCGACAAGGTGAGCGGGCTGATCGACGACGTGAACCTGACCGCGCGGCTGCAGCTCTCGCTCGGCTACGACTTCCTCGACTGGCTGACCCTGTCGGCCGTGGTGGGCGCGGACCTCGGCGGCCACGTCGAGTCGAACACCGAGCGCAAGGTCGCCCTGGCGGAGTTCGGGCTGCAGCTGCTGGGCTCCTTCAACCAGGACTCCTGGCTCCAGCCGGTGGCCTACCTCGGCCTGGGCCTGGTGCTGCTGTACGACAAGCACGGCTCGCTGGCCACGCCCGACGACAGCGTGGAGGGCAAGGGCATCGTGGCCAGCCTGGGGGTGGGCGCCAACCTGTACGTCACCTCGCGCTGGATCCTGGGGCTGCGGCTGGGGGGGCGGGTGAACGGCTACGTGAACCTGGGCTACGATCCGGTCGAGGAAAACGGGATCAACCTCGGCTACCTGAGGCTCAACGGGCTGCAGGCCTGGAACATCGCGGTCGAGGCCAACGTGGCCGTCGGCTACGAGTTCTGAGCGCGGGCCTGGCCAGCGGCAGCGAGCTCCTGGATCAGGCCTGGCCAGCGGCAGATGAGCGCAAGGAGTCCGGGAGCGAGCGAGCGAGGCGTGCGTCCGCACGCCGCAGCGATGGAGCGATCCGGGCGACGCAGCGGGCGCTGCCGATGACCAGGCCTGCTAGAAGGGCACGTCGTCGTCGGAGATCGGGGGCGGAGCGCCAGGATCGTAGCCGCCGTCCGCGCCGCCGTCCGGCGGGCCGAAGTCGTCCCCGCCCCCACCCTGGGGCTTGCCGCCGCCCTGGGGCTTGCCGCCGCCACCGCCGCCCTGGCCCCGGCCGCCGCCGCCGCCGATGAACTGGACCGTCTGGGCCACGATCTCGGTGGTGTAGTGCTTCTGGCCTTCCTTGTCGTCCCAGGTGCGGGTCTGGATGCGGCCCTCGACGTACACCGTGCGACCCTTGGCCAGGTAGTCCCGGCAGTTCTCCGCCAGCTTGCCGAAGGTCACCACCCGGTGCCACTCGGTGCGCTCCTGGGCCTGGCCCGAGCGGTCGTTGAAGCGCTCGTTGGTGGCCAGGCGGAAGTTCGTGATGGCCCCGCCGCTCTGGCCGTAGCGGGTCTCCGGGTCCGCGCCCAGGTTGCCGAGCAAGATCACCTTGTTCACGCTGGCCGCCATGCGGCACCTCCTCGAAAAATGCCTTCGCAGGACACCACGCGCCCCGCTCGGAGTCAAGCGGGCCGCGTTGCCCGCGCCGACGACAGGATGCTACCATCCCGGCCTGACACGCCCCAACCGGAGGATGCCCGCATGCGATTCACGCCCGCCCTGGTGCTGCTCGCGCTGTCGCTCGCCGCCGGGACCGCCGCGGCCCGGCCCGGCGAGGTGCAGCGGAGCCTGCCCGCCCCGGTCCCCACCGCCACCGGCCTGGCCTGGGACGGCGCGCGGCTGTGGCTCGCGGACCACGGGCTCGACGAGCTGGTGGCCGTGGATCCGGCCACGGGCCAGGCGGCCGCGCGCTGGAAGAGCCCCGGCCACCGGCCGGCGGGGCTGGCCTTCGACGGGCAGGAGCTGTGGTGCGCGGACGTGCTGGCCGCCCGGCTCTTCCGCCTGCGGCCCTCCGACGGGCTGGTGACCCGCAGCATCCCCGCCCCGGTCAAGGTGCCGCGGGCGCTGGCCTTCGACGGCCGGGCCCTGTGGGTCGCGGACGAGCAGACCCGCGCCATCCACCGGGTGGATCCCGAGGACGGCACCACGCTGCACGAGCTGCCCTTCCCCTCCCGCAGCGTGGACGCGCTGGCCTGGGACGGGCGCTACCTGTGGGTGGCGGACCGGCTGCTCGACCGCCTGCTGGCCCTCGAGCCCGCGCGGGGCGAGGTGGTGGTCAGCCTGCCCGCGCCCGGGCCGCACGTGACCGGGCTGGCCTTCGACGGCCCGCGCCTGTGGACGGTGGACTACCAGACCGACCGGCTGAGCCTGCTCGACCGGGACGCGGACGGGCTGCTGCCGGAGGGCGCGCCGCGCGAGGCCCGCGTGCGCTTCACCCACGAGGTGCGCAACCTGGGGCCCGATCCCCTGCCCGAGGTGCTCATCCACCTGGCGCTGCCCCGCGGCCGCGAGACCCAGGAGCTCCTGGAGGACGTGCGCGTGGAGCCCGCGCCCTTCGCCACGGAGACCGACGAGTGGGGCCAGGCGGTGGCCCGGCTGCGCTGGGAGGGCGTGCCGCCGGCGGGCGCCGTCCGGGCCGTGCTCACCGCCCGCCTGCGGGCCCGGGCCGTGCGCCATGTGGTGTGGCCGGAGAAGGTGCAGGGCCTGCGGCAGATCCCGGCGGACATCCGCCGGCGCTACCTGGGCGACGCCCCCAAGCTGGATCTCGGGCACCCCTACCTCGTGGCGGCCGCGCGGGAGGCGGTCGGCCAGGAGAAGAACCCCTACTGGATCGCCCGCGGCATCTACCGGCTCATCCACGCGCGCATGCGCTACGAGCTGGTGGGCGGCTGGGACGCGGCGGCCAAGGTGCTCGAGCGCGGCACGGGCTCGTGCTCGGAGTACGCCTTCGTGTTCATCGCCCTGTGCCGGGCCGCGGGCCTGCCGGCCCGCTGGGTGGGCTCGCTGGTGGTGCGCCAGGACGACGCCTCGTACGACGACGTGTACCACCGCTGGGTGGAGGTGTACCTGCCGCCCTACGGCTGGGTGCCGGTCGACCCCTCGCGCGGCGACAAGCCCACCCAGGCCGAGCGAGCGGACGGCTTCGGCTTCGTGGAGAAGGACTTCCTGATCACCACCGAGGCCGGGGGCGGCTCGCGCCTGCTGGGCTGGGACTACAACGCGCACGCCACCTGGACCTGCCGCGGCCGCTGCCGGGTCGAGGAGGAGGGCATCGCCGAGTGGACGCCCGCGGGCGACGGGCTGGAGTCCGGCCGCGGCCTGCCGGCCGCCCCGGCCAGGGACGCGGCCGCGGGCGGCGGCTGCGTCCCCTGAGAGCGCGGGCGTGCGCCTCGTCGCCCAGGTCACCCCGCGCTGCCAGATCGGCTGCGCCCACTGCGCCTTCGAGGCCGGGCCCGCGTCCGCCGGGCTGCTCGCCCCCGCCACCCTCGCGGCCTGGCTCGACCGGCTGCGGGCCGCGGGGTGCGCGCCCACCCACCTCGGGTTGACCGGCGGGGATGCCATGCTCGCCCCGCGCCGGGTGCAGGCGCTGGCCCGGCTGGCCCGGGCCCGGGGGCTGGTGGTGCGCCTGGTGACCAGCGCCCGCTTCGCCCGGGACGGGGCGACGACCGCGCGGGCGACGGCGGCGCTCGTCCGCGCGGGGATCACGGGCCTGTGGGTGGGCCACGACGCCTTCCACCTGCGGGCCGTGCCCGAGGCGCGGGTGGTGCGGCTGCTGCGCGCGGGGCGCGCGGCCGGGCTGGCCGTGCACCTGGCCTTCACCTACGTGCACCCGCGGGCGGTGGGCCTGCGCGGCAAGGGGCTGCCCGGGCTGGACGCGCGCCTGGAGGCGGACCGGTCGACCCACGCGCGCCAGCGCGAGCTCTCTGGGCTGTGCGCGGAGCTGGGCGCCAGCCACGGCTGGTCGCGGCTCGTGGACGCGGGCCGGGCGCGGGCGCTGCTGGCCGCGCTCCCGCCCGCGCTGGCCGGGGAGATCCGCGCGGACCTGGCCGCGGCCCGGGGCCAGGGCGGCGAGGGGGCCATGCTGGGGCTCCGCTGGGACGGGCGTCCCCTCGACGAGCCGGTCTGAGGCCGGGTCAGGGCTGGAAGAGCCTGCGGCCGAGGGCCGTGGTCACTCCCTGCAACGCGTTCCAGTCCGGGATGGCCACGAGCTCGAGGCCCGTCCCGGCCAGACCCGCGGGCAGGCCGGCGGGCAGCGCGGGCAGGTTCAGGATGGCGGTGAAGCTGGAGGGCGGGGTGGCCGCGCGGGCGAGCGGCCCGAGCGCCGCGGCGGCCGGCCTGGCCGCGAGCACGTTGTGCAGGAAGTCGCTGTCCGAGAGCAGCACGCGCTGGACGCGCCCGAGCGGGCGGAAGCGATCGAGGCTCCGCCCGAGCTCGTCGAAGGGGAACTGCGTCCCGCCGCCCAGGTGCTCGAGCAGCGCCCGCTCCACCGCCCGCCGATCGGCGCTGAAGTCCGGCATGGCCCGCACGTTCCCCGGCCCGGAGAACTGCACCAGCCGCACCCGGCTGCCGGCCTCCAGGGCGGCCCGGGAGAGCAGGAAGCCGGCGAAGGCGAGCTCGCTCCAGTCCCGCGAGGGGTCGGGCATGCTGCCCGAGGAGTCGATGTACACCTCGAGCCAGGGCGGCGCCTCGGCCGGACCCTGGGCCTGCCCGGCCTCGTATTCGCGCTCGAGCAGCGTGAGCCCCGGGATGGCCACCCCGGCCCGCCCCAGGGAGGCGAGCCAGTCGACCCGCGCGGGCTCCTCGCCCAGCTCCCAGGGCGCGAGCGTGGTGGGCGTCAGCGCGTCCGCGCCCGGCGCGAGGGGTGGCCGCAGGCGGTACCGCTCGGCCTCGCGGGCGTAGGCCTCGAGCACCAGGGCGGAGAGCGCCCTGGGGTCCTGGCCGAAGGCCCGCCCGGCCGCCAGCGCCGCGCCCAGCTCCCGCCGCAGCCCGCGCGCGGGCGGCTCCGCGGGCGGATCGGGTGGCAGCTCGACCAGGGTCGGGTGTCGCCGCTCGGCGCGCTGCCGATCCGCCTCCTGCTCCTCCGGGCTGCGCCGCGCCAGGCCCACCAGATCGTCCAGATCGAGGTCCCCGGGCCCGATCACCAGCACGCGCTCGAGCCAGCCGGCGGCGGGCAGGCGCCCGGCGCTCCAGTCGGCCACGGCGTACGGCCAGACCGCCTCCAGGTAGAGGTCGAGCGCCAGGTACATGTTGCCGCCCGCCGCGCCGAGCGCCGCGGCCAGCGCCCCGGCCTCCTCCCGCCAGCCGGGCGCGACCTCCGCCAGCCGGGCCCGCTCGGCCGGGCCGAGGATGTCCGCGGACCACAGGGCCTCGTACAGCGCCAGGGTGAAGCCGAACATGGCAGAGGGCGGCGGGCGCGGCCCGGGCCCGGCCGGCGCCTCGGCCAGGATGGCCCGGTAGAGGGCCTGGTAGCTCGGGCCGTGCTCGACGCGCAGCGCGTCGTTGATGAGCACGTCGAGCAGCAGGTTGAGCAGGCAGTCGAGCCGCTCGGCCTGGAAGCCCGGTCCCACCCGGGGCAGGCCCGGCCGGCCGCACTCGAGCTCGGCGAGCAGGGCCCGCTGGCGGGCCAGCAGCTTGGCGGCGGCCCCCAGGGTCTGCGGGTAGCGGCAGTGGTGGCCGGCCTCGTGGGCCAGCAGCGCCTCCAGGTGGCCGCGGGCGCCGAGCGCCTCGAGGCGGCGCAGGTTCACCCGGGTCTGCCGCGTCCGCAGATCGATGCAGGCCAGCTCCTCGCCCTGGGCGAGCGCGACCGGCGCCGACAGGTCCACCCCCAGGCCCCAGGCCCGCAGCGCCCGCCGCCAGGCCGAGGCCAGCTCGGGGCTCACGCGCCGTCCTTCCCCCCGGCCGCCAGCCAGCGCAGGTAGGCGTGGTAGCGCAGCGCCAGGGCCTTGAGCATGAGCAGGTCGTTGTACACCGGCGCGCTCAGCTCGCCGCCCCGGTGGTACTGGCGGATGACCCCGGTGAGCGTCTTCAGCCGGCGCAGGATCTCGTCCCGCCCGAGCCCGGTGAGCCCCGGGGCCACCTCGTCGAGCAGCGGCTCGACGGCCGAGGCGTCGCCGGGCCGGAGCGCCTCGTACTGGTCCATGGCGAGATCGAACATGGCGCGGATCCAGGCCGCCTTGTCCCCCAGCAGGCGCTCGCGGCCCTTGCTGAAGTACGCGCTCTGGCGGTTGGGGCTGAGCTTCTCGTGCAGCACGAAGGGGGCGAGCTGGCGTACATCCTCGAGCTCCACCCGCGGCCGGCCGCGGAAGTAGGCCATGGCCTTGGCGAAGGCGAGCGTGGTCAGGTAGGTGCGCACGCTGACGCCGGTCTCCACCTGGCTGCAGACGTGGCGGGCCTTGTCCAGCGGGCAGTCCTCGTTGCACACCTGGCCGAGTCGCAGGCCGGCCAGCTTGAGCGCGTCCTTGCTCTTGTGCTCGAACAGCGGACTGGCCCGCTGGCAGAAGTCGAGCGCGCCCAGGAAGAACTCGATGCGCCGGAGCACCGGGCGCGGCACGGCCATGCTGCGGATCTCGGCCTCCATCTGATCGAGCTCGGCGGGCTGGAAGCGCACCTCCGCGGGCATGGCGTCGGCCGGGTCCCGGCCCTTCTCCAGGCGCTCCAGCAGCCGGTCCAGGTGCCAGGGGTTGAAGGTCAGCGCGCGCACGGTCACGTCGATGCGATCGCGCAGCGCCTCGATCACCGCGAAGGTGCCGCCGCCGGCGTCGTCGTTGGCGGTCAGGAACCAGGCCGAGGGGCCGGCCTCGACCACCTGGCCGAACTGCTCGGCGTAGCCCTCGGCCATCAGCGACAGCAGCGCCGACTGGGTCTTGGTGGGGATGCGGTTGTACTCGTCGACGATCTTGACCGGGAGCTCGAGCCAGCGCCGCCAGGCCACCTTGATCTGCGACAGCTCCTCGGCCCGCAGCAGGTCCGCGGGCAGCGGCGTGCCCAGCAGATCGGTCACGGTCAGCTGCGGGTGGCCGTGCTGCACCGCCCGCCGGAGCGCCTCGCGCTCGATGCCGGCCGCCTGGGCGAGCAGGCTGGCGATGGCCGTCTTGCCCCGCCCCGGGCCGCCCACCAGCAGGCACTTGCGGCGGGCCGCCAGGCTGAGCAGCGGCAGCAGGATGTAGGACGAGTAGGCCTCCCCCTCCGGCAACGCCAGCGTGTCGCCGTTGGGGAAGGTGAGCTGCTCGCCGCCGCGCTCGCCGTAGGCCAGATCGTAGGCCGGGGTGAGCACCGCGTTGTTGAGGATCCAGGCGTACAGCCGGCGCAGCTTGTCCGCCAGCGTGCGGCCGTCGAGCTCGGACAGGTGGGTGGTGAGCTCCCCGGCGGTCTCGGCGGGGCCCTTGAACACCAGCCAGTCGAGGAACGAACGTTTCTCCTCCGCCATGGGCTAGCCCTCCTCCAGGCCCCAGATCACCACCAGCCCGTCGCTGCCGGCCGAGGCCAGGCGCTCCCCGCGCGGCTCGAAGGCCAGGCCCTCGACCGCCGAGAAGTGGGGCGCGCGCGCCTCCCCCAGCGGCTCGAGGTCGGGCAGCCGCCACAGGCGGATGCTCTCGTCCCAGGAGCCGGTGGCCGCGAGCGGCAGGCGCGGGTGCACCGCCAGGGCCTGGATGGGCTCGGCGTGCTCCGTCAGCCGCGCCGCGCGCGGTCGCCAGCTCGCCGTGTCCCAGACGACCACGCGCCGATCGTAGCCGGCGCTGACCAGGCTCGCGCCGTCCGGGCTCCAGGCCACCTCGCTGACCGCGTCCTCGTGCAGCTCGAGCGTCGGCCCCTTGGTCACCTGGCCCCCGGGCGAGACGGGCAGGACGACCACGCTGTGGTTGGACAGACCGACCGCCAGCAGCTTCCCGTCCGGAGACCAGGCCACGCAGTTCAGCACCCGGTTCCGCACGGCGAAGTGGTAGAACTCCTCCTGGCCGAAGCGCTCCTGGGCCTTCTTCTTGACCTCCGCCAGGTCGTACACCACCAGGTAGGTGTCGGCGCTGCCGGTGGCCACCCGGCGGCCGTCAGGCGAGAAGGCCACCCCGTAGATCGGCTTCTGGTGGAGCTCTCGGAGATCGTGGACCAGCAGCCGCTCGCCCACGTCGCACACCTTGAGCGCCTGGTCCACCGCGCCCGAGGCCAGCGAGCGACCGTCGGGCGAGGCGGCCAGGCCGTAGACCGGGCCGGTGTGGGTGGTGGGCAGCGGGAGCGGGCGCTCCGCCGGCGCGGCCGGGTTCCAGGTGCGCACCGCCCCGTCCGAGTAGCCGGCCGCCACCAGGCCGCCCGCCACCCAGGCCACGCTCAGCGCGTAGCCCTCCGCCCCGGGCGCGCAGCGCAGGGCGCGCGGGGGCTCCGAGCCCGGGAGCACGCAGTGCACCCGCCCATCCCGGCCGGCCGTCCAGGCCGTGCCCGCCGCGTCCAGGGCGACCGCCTCCACCGGGTGGAAGTGCGCCAGCGGCAGCGGCTCGAGCCTGTCCGCCGGCACGTCGTAGCGCAGGGCGCGGCCCACCTCGCTGCCGACCAGCAGCGCGGGCCGCCCGGGCTGCCAGGCCGCGCAGCGCAGCCGCTCCCCGGGCTGGCCGAAGGAGCTCGCGCTGCGGGTGCCGAGGTCGAACAGCCCGGCCCGCTCGTCCTCGCTGAGGTACACCACGTAGCGCCCGCAGCGGGAGACCCGCACCTGGCGCAGGCCGGAGTGGTGCCTGAGCAGGCCGCCCTCGGCCTGGGCGCCGTCGGGCAGGCGCAGGATGCGCAGCACCCCGTCCTCGCCGGCCGCGGCCAGGTGCTCGCCGTCCGGGAACCAGTCCACGCTGAGGCACGCGCCCTGGCCCGCGCGCAGGCGCACCAGGCTGCCGCGCTCCGCGCTCCACAGCGCCACCTCGCCCGACTCCAGGGCCGCCGCCAGCTCCGGCCCGCGCCCGGCGGCGGCGGGGCGCCAGGCCAGGTCGTGGACGGCGCCGCCGGCCATCGCCTCGGCCACCTGCAGCAGGGCGGCCGAGCCCGTCAGGCTCCACAGGCCGAGCCGGCCGTCGCGGTGCCCCGCCGCGGCCAGCGGGTTGGCGGGGTCGGGCTCGGGCGGGGACGCCAGGCAGGTGACGGCCGCCGGGCCCGCCGGCACGGGCGCGCGGGCGCCGAGCGACTTCCCGTCGAGGACGTGGAACAGTTTCAGGGTGTTGTTCATGGCCGCGAGCAGCCGCGGCGTGCGCCCGGGCAAGGGGGTGCAGGCCAGCAGCGGTCCGTCGCCGAAGAGCGTCTGGGGGCGGAGCTTCATGCGGGGGGCACCTCGCGGGAGGAGGGGTCCGGCCCACGCTAGCGCGCGCGCCCGCGCGCGTCCAGCGCCGCGCGACCGGGGGTGTTGTGCCGGCGCCCGCTTCGGGGTGGAATGGGCGGGTGAGCCCCCCCGCCGATCCGCCCGAGCTCCGCGACCCGGCCCTGGCAGGGGCCTGCGGCGCCTACTGCGGCGCCTGCCTGGCGCTGCGGGGGGAGCTCGCGGCCGAGGCCGGGGCGCTGCTCGGGCGCCTGCGGCGCCAGGGAGTGCTGGCGCTCGCCCGGCGGCTCGATCCGGGGGACGCCCCGCGCATCGACGCGGCCCTCGAGGTGCTCGAGCGCCTGGCGCGCACGCCGGCCTGCCCGGGCTGCGGCCGGGGCGGCGGGGTGCCGGGCTGCCCGGTCAGGGACTGCGCCCGGGGGCGGGAGCTGGAGACCTGCGCCGGCTGCGGGCGGCTCGCGGCCTGCGCCGCGGGCCAGGAGGAGCCCCGCGCCGGGCGGGCCCGCGCGGCCGCGGGCCGGCGGGAGCGAGAGGCGCTCCGCGCGGGCGACGGGGCGGCCTTCCCGTTCGGACCGGCGGCCTTCCTGCGGCGCCTGACGCGCAAGTACGGCGGCTGGAACCTGGCGAACCTCGAGGCCATCCGCGCCCTCGGGCTGCGGGCCTGGCTGGAGGAGCGCGCGGCCAGCCCCGGCTTCCGCTCGCTGGAGGTGAAGGGCGAGGAGGACGTGTGGAGTGACGGCTGAGGGCGAGCTCTACCGCGCGCTGGTCGCGGCGGCCGCCCGGGCCGACGCCCCGGACCACCCCTGGCGGGCGCCCTGGAGCGCGGCCGAGGCGGCCTTCGTGGCGCGGCACCTGGCGCTCCCGCGCGTGCTCCTGGCGGGCGCGGGGCTGGGCCGGGGGCTCGACGAGCTCCGGGCGCTGGGCGCCGAGGTGGTCGCGCTCGATCGCGCCCCGGACATGACCCGCACCCTCGCGGCCCGCTGCCCCTGGCTGCGGGTGGAGACGGCCGGGCTGGCGGCGGCCGGCGAGGTGTTCGGCCCGGCCCGCTTCGACAGCGCCCTGGCCCTGGGCCTGGTCAGCGCCGGGCTGTTCCTGCCCGGGGAGGATCCGGCGGCGGCGTTCGCCGGCCTGGCCGCGGCGCTGCGCCCGGGCGGCGTGCTGCTGGTGGATGCGCTGCTGGGTCCCGAGCCGCGCGCGGTGCTGCTCCGGCGCGGCCCGGTGGGGCTCGGGCCCGGCCGCCGGGCAGAGGGGTGCGCTGCCTGGCCCGGCCGGGAGCTGCTGGTGGACGCCCTGGTCGCGGCCGGGTTCAGCGTCCGCCTCGAGCCCCTGAGGCACGATCCGGACACGCCGCTGTGGGGGCTCGCCTGCCGGCTCGACCGTCAGGAGGCTTGAACCCGGGGCGCCGGCGCTGGTAGCTTGGCGGGGAGTCTTCGAACCAGGTCGTTCATCGGGAGGAGCGCATGCGCACGGTCATCGTCCTCGTCGTGGGGCTCGGCGCGGTGGCCGGGCTCGCCGGGCAGGCCGCGGCCCAGTGCACCCAGGACCCGGATTGCGCGGCGGGGCTGGTCTGCCGTGAAGGCAAGTGCGTGGAGGCCGCGCCCGCAGCGGCGCCCGCGCCCGTGGTCGAGCCCGCGCCCGTGGCGGCCCCCGCGCCCGCGGCGGCCCCCGCGCCCGCGGCGGCCCCCGCGCCCGCCCCGGTCCAGCCGGCGCCCCCGCCGGCCGTGGGGCCGCGCCCCTCCATGGGCTGGCCGATCGCCTCCGCGGTCATGGCCTTCGCCTTCACCGGCGTGGTGGTGGGGCTGGGGGTCACCTCGGGCCTGGCCACCCAGGACCACGACAAGTGGGGCGGCATCGGGCTGGGCGCCGGCGCCCTGGGCACCCTGGCCATCTTCGGCCCAATCTGCTCCACCGGGCAGAGCTCGGCGCGCAGCGGCACCCCGGTCTGGGGCGCGCTGGGGGCGCGCATCCCGGCCTGGATCCTGTACGGCGTCTCCATGATCGAGGGCGTGGCCATGCTGGGCCTGGGCCTGGCGGACGTGGACGTGCCCGAGGAGCTGATCTGGGCCGCCACGGCCTCGGCCGGCGCCAGCCTGATCCTGTTCGCGGTGGACGACCTGGTCTCCCTGGGCCAGGCCCAGTCCTGGTACGACGAGCAGCAGAAGGGCCGCGTGGCGCTCGAGCTGGAGGACGGCCCGGCCCTCGGCTGGGCGCCCGTGGTGGCCCCGATCTACGATCTGCGGGGCGGCGGCGCGACCGGAGCCACGCTCGGCCTGGCGGGCAGCTTCTAGGTGAGCGCGGCCATGCGGCGGGACGTGTCCGGGTAGGGGGTGAGCGTCTCCTCGCGCAGCCGCCCGGGCAACGCGCCGTCGATGGCGCGGAGCCTGGCGTGGAGCGCCTCGCGCTCCCCGGGCGGGAACAGGCGCGGCTCCAGGCTGAGCGCCTCGAGGTCGAAGGGCACCCCGGCCTGGAGCAACGCCGCGGCCGCGCGGAAGGGCAGCTCCACGGCCGCGCCATCGCGGCCCGTGATCCGGGCGAAGGCGGCGGGGGTGGCCGCCTTGAGGGACAGCTTCAGGAACAGGCGCGGGCCGTGGGCCGTGAGCGCCCGCGCCCAGGCCGGGTGCGCGCCGAGCGCGATCCCGTTGGTCTCCACGAACAGCCGGCCCGGCAGGCGCGCGAGCAGATCCGCGACGAGCGCCAGGGAGAGCTCCGACAGCAGCGGCTCGCCGCCCGAGAGCCGCAGGGCGTCGGGGCTCGCTCCCAGGCGGTTCTCCGCCCGGAGCAGGCGCAGCTTGCGGGCCAGCTCCAGGTGGGTGAGGAAGCCGGCCCGGGCGGGCTCCTCGCGCTCGGGCCCGGCCCAGCAGTGCGCGCAGGCCAGGTTGCAGCCCGCCAGGTGGACGGTGAGCGCGTCACCGCACGCGCCGGCCGCGGCGACCCGGGTCACCCGCCGCGCGCCCGGGCGCTCGACCCGCAGGGAGACCTCGGCCGCGGCGGCCAGGGCGTCGGGGGATCCGGCGGTCGCGCACACCCGCCCAGCGTGCCAGAGGAGCGGGGCGGGTTGCAATCGGGCTCCGGGCCATGGTAGCGGTCCGCTGAACGAGGTACCGCATGGCCGAGCCGTCCGCGCCCGCCGAGAGCTTCACCTGCCTGATCGATCGGGCGCGCGACGCGGTGCTGGCCGTGGGGCGGGTCGAGCTCCTGTTCCAGGCCTACCGGGAGCACGCCCAGCGCTGGGAGGGCAAGCTGCCGGACGACCTGGCGCTCGCCATGATGCGGCAGGCGCTGGCCGCGACCGCGCTGCACCTGGCCGCCAAGGCCCCGGACGAGTTCTCGGCCTGGACGCTGAACGTGAAGCAGCCGCCGCTGAACGTGTTCGTGACCGGGGACAACACCGCCCGGCGCATCACCGGGCGCGTCTACACCCGGGACGTCAAGACGGTCGAGGAGAGCCGCCTGTACTTCGAGTCCCAGCGGCCGAAGCGCAAGCCCTACCGCAGCGTCATCAAGGTGGAGGGCTGGGACGTGCTGGACATCTTCGAGCAGTTCTACGGACGCTCGGAGCAGCTCCTCTCCCGCCTGTTCGAGCTGGAGGACGGGCGCTTCCTGCTGGTGCAGGGGCTGCCGCGGGTGAAGCGCGCGTGGCTGGCCGGGCTCGCGCGCGAGGAGCTGCCGGGCTACCTGGCGCTGGCCCACGAGCCGGTCGAGACGCGCACCTACACCTTCGAGTGCGGCTGCGACGCGCAGAAGATCCTGCAGGTGGTGCGCGGCCTGTTCGCCGCCAAGCCCGAGGAGCTGTTCCGCGGCGACCCGCGGGTGGAGGTCCAGTGCCCGCGCTGCGGGCGCAAGTGGACCATCGATCGTGACGAGTTCGGGGCTGGCGACGCCCGGCTCGGCTTCAGCTGAGGTGCGACCCGGATGGAGATGGCCGTGACCCTGCCCCGCTCTGCGGCCAGACGCTGGCTCGTGGCCATGCGCCTGCCCTTCACCACGGTGGCCCTGGCGCCCTACCTGGCCGGAGCGTGGCTGGCCCGGGCCCACGGGGCGCTGGTGTCGCCGCTGGCCGCCGCGCTGGGCCTCGCCGCGGTGCTGCTCATCTGCGTGGGCTGCTACCTGAGCGGGGAGATCTTCGATCAGCGCGAGGATCTGCTCACCCTGCGCCACGGCCGCTCGCGGTTCGCCGGCGGCACCCTGCTGGTGGCCCAGGGGCTCCTGCCCGCGCGCGCGGTGGCGGCCGCGGCGGTGGCCTGCTTCGCCAGCGCGCTCGGCCTGGGGCTGGCGGTGGTGCTCGTGCTCGGGGCCTGGTGGCTGCTCCTGCTCGGCGCCTTCGGCGGGCTCACGGCCGCGCTCTACTCCACCCCGCCCGTGCGGCTGGTCGCCCGCGGCGTGGGCGAGCCGTTCATCGGCGTGTGCTACGGCTGGCTGACCCTGGCCACCGGGTACGGCTGCGCCTCGGGCGCCCTGCTGCCCCACAGCCTGTGGCTCTCGCTGGCGCCGGCCTTCACCGTCGTGGCCATCATCCTGATCAACGAGTTCCCGGACTTCGAGGCGGACCGCGGGGCCGGCAAGCGCAACCTGCTGCAGCGGGTGGGTCGCCCGGCCGGGGCCTGGATCTACGCCGGCCTCCAGCTCGGGGCCGCGGCGGCGCTGGCCGGGCTGTGGGCCTGGGCCCGGCCCGGACGCTGGGGGTACGCCGCCCTGGTGGTCCCGGCCGTGCTGCTCAGCCTCGGGCTGGCGGTGCAGGTCGGGCTGCGCGGGCGCTGGCGCGCGCCGGCCGCCCTGGAGCGGGTGTGCGCGCTGACGGTCGTGTCCAACCTGGTGGCCTCGCTCGAGGTCGCGGTGCTGGCCCGGTGGTCCTAGCTCCCTACCTCGCCGTGGGCGCCCTGTGGCGCCAGCTCCGGGCCGCGCTGCTGCTGCGGCGCGCCACCGGCTGGCGGCACTTCGGCCGCTGGCTGGTGACGAACGGCCCGCGCACCATCCCGGTGTCCGCCGGGGCGGTGGGCATGGGCTGCATCGGCTACGGCTACCACGCGGTGTGGGAGGTGACCGAGGCGTGCAACCTGCGCTGCCGCCACTGCCACGCCACCTCGGGGCGCGCCGGGCCCGACGAGCTCACCACCGACGAGGGCCGGCGCTTCCTGGACGAGCTGCGGGCCACCCGGCGCTTCCGCATGCTGGCCTTCTCCGGCGGCGAGCCGCTGTGCCGGCCCGACCTGGACGCGCTGCTCGACCACGCCAAGCGCCTGGGGCTGGTGAGCGTCATCGCCACCAACGGCACGCTGATCGACCGGGCCCGGGCGCGGGAGCTCGGGCGCCGCGGGGTGTACGGCATCGCAGTGGGCTTCGACTCGACCGAGCCCGCCATCCACAACGAGATCCGCCAGAGCCCGACCGCCTTCGACCGCGCGCTGGCTGGCATCGAGGCGGCCCGGGCCGCGGGGCTGGTGGTGCAGATCAACTACACCGCCATGCGCGAGAACCTCGGCACGCTGCCGGAGGTGATCCGCTTCTGCCACCGCATCGGCGCCGAGATCATGCTGTGCTACCAGCTCGTGCCCATGGGGCGGGGCTCGCAGATCGCGGCCTCGGCGCTCACCCCCGAGGAGAACCTGGAGCTGATCGAGACGGTCAAGGCGCTGCAGCGCGACGCCATCACCATCGTCGAGCCGGTGGCCGCGCCGCAGTACTTCCCGCACCTGCTGGGGCTCGATCGGCCGGGCCCGAAGCCCACCACCCCGGGCACCCGCTTCCACGGCTGCGCCGCCGGCTGGGGGCTGCTGTACGTGAAGCCCGACGGGGACGTGTGGCCCTGCCCGTTCGTGCCCGTCTCGGGCGGGAACCTCAGGACCACCCCGCTGCGGACGATCTGGCGGGACAGCGCCGTCTTCCGCGAGCTGTCCGACCGCGGCAAGCTCAAGGGCGCCTGCGGCGCGTGCGAGAACCGCTTCATCTGCGGAGGCTGCCGCGGCAAGGCCTTCGGCCTGACCGGCGACTACCTGGCCGAGGACCCCGCCTGCCACCTGATCGACGCGGAGCGCGCCCGCCAGCCATGACCCCCCGGCGCCTGCTATCCGCCCTCCTGCTGCTCCCCCTGCTCGCGGGGCCGGCCCGGGCCGAGCCGCCGCCGCTCGTCTTCCACGGCAACCTGGTGCTGAACGACGAGGTCTACACGACCGTGCTCGATCTGCCCGCGGACGCCGCGGCCGACCGGGAGACGGCCCGCCTGGTCGAGCGCCGGCTGCTCCGCTTCCTGTTGAAGGCCGGCTACGTGCTGGCCGGCGTGGAGGTCGAGGCCCGGGACGGGGCGCTGCACGTGGAGATCGATGAGGGCAAGCTGGAGAAGGTGGTCTTCCTGGGCGCGGGCTCGCTGCGCACGCTCCTGCTGAAGCTCGACCTGTCGCTGCCGCACCACGTCTTCAACCGCACCTCCCTGGAGCGCCAGCTCGCCGCGCTGGGCCAGCGCCACGGCCTGCCCCCGGTCACCTACAAGCTGGTGCGGACCCGCGAGGTGGCGCACCAGGGGCCGCAGCTCGCCGATCTCGGCGATCTGCAAGGCTACCCGGTGATCCCGGAGCCCGGCCGCTACGAGCTGCACATCGTGCTGGGCAAGAGCGACTGGGGCACGGGCCTGGACGCCGACCTCAACTACGACTTCCCCGACGGCCTGGAGCTGGATCTCGCCTACCGCGGGACGGGCCTGCTGGCCGAGCGCGACCGCTGGCTGCTGGGCGGGGCGCTGGGCGGCGATCTGCGCGAAAAGCTCGAGGACGGCGATCCCTACGTGGGGCTGTCCCACGCAGCCCTGGAGCTGCGCTGGTTCACCCCGCCGCTCATCGGCCGGGGCTTCCGGCCCTTCCTGTGGCTCGAGGGCGACCTCATCAGCCGGCAGCGGGCGGATCTGCAGCTCGAGATCTTCTACGCCGCCCGCCTGGACGCCACGCTGAACGTGGGCTACGAGCTCGCGCGCGGCCTGATGCTCTCGCTCGGCGGCGGGGTGGAGGAGAAGTTCGTCTTCGGGCTCATGCGGGTCGGGGCGGACCCGCCGCCGCTCGAGGACGGCGCGCGGCTCCAGCCGTTCCTGGTGGGGCGGGTCGACCTGGTCTTCAACCCGCGCGAGCCGCGGCGGGATCGGCGGCACCACCTGCTGCTGGAGGGGCGCCACTACTGGGTCGAGGAGCAGGCGGACTTCGGCAAGGTCGCCTACCTGTACCAGCTCGTGCAGGGCCTGGGCTGGCACGACCTCGTCGTGCGCAGCCGCGGCACCTGGCTGTACTGGCGCGGGGCCGTGCCGTTCGACGAGGAGGAGCCGGTCGGCGGGCGCTACGTGCGGGGCGTGTTCGGCGGCCGGGACTACGTGCGCGAGGTGGGCAACCTGACCCTCGAGTTCCGCCTGTCGCTGGTGCGGGACCTCTTCAAGCTCTCCGTGTTCAACGACCTCGCCCTGTACGGCGAGCTCGATCGGGTCAGCGCGGACGAGCGCTTCATGCTGGCGGACAGCTTCGGGCTGGGCTTCCACGCCCTCATCCTCGACACCCTGCAGCTCGATCTCTACTACGCCTTCGGCCTGGATCTCGAGCGCGAGTTCGACCACGGCCTGTCCGCCAGCCTGACCAAGGCCTTCTGACAGGCACAGGGACCTCGGGCTCGCGCGCTCAGCGGGGGACCTTGGGCAGGGTCACGGTCTGGGAGCTGGTCTGCTCGTCCCACGTGCCGTACTCGGTCTCGAACGCGTCGCGCTCGATCACCAGCGCCGTGCCGGTGTGCGGGCCGTCCGGGCAGAAGCCCGCGTGCGGCGCGGTGACGAGCACCGGCCGCCCGGGCTCGAGCGGCAGCTCGGTCACCTGGCGGTTGTGGCCGACGAGCAGGGTGAGCTTGCCCGACAGCAGCAGGAAGAGCTCGGGGCAGTCGTGCCGCTCGAGCTCCGGGCAGTCCGCGCGCCGCACCGCGGCCGGGCTGTAGACCCCCGCTCGCCAGTGGCCGGAGTCGCCGCACAGGACCTGCCAGGTCTGGCCGGCGGGCAGGGCGAAGGGCTCGTTGGGCTGCACGCGGGGGAAGCTGGGCGGCTCGGTCCTGACGCTGCGCATGCCAGCCTCCCTTCAGGCCGCGCGCGCGCGGCGGTGGGCGACGAGCCCGATCAGGGTGAAGACCGCGCCGGAGAAGATCATGATCCCGCCCCACCACAGGTTGGGGCGGAGCTCCTGGAGCACGGTCGGCCGCGGGTCGCCCAGCAGGCCGGCCACCAGCACGATCAGCCCGTAGGTGGCCAGGATCACACCCACGAAGAACCAGATGGGCAGCGGCTCTGGGGTCCGGGTCGGCTCGCTCATGGCGGCCTCCTCACCAGAAGACGATGTTGAGCGCGACCAGCGCGCCGAGCGCCACGGTCGCCCACAGCCCCGGCCGGCGCCACAGGGCGACCGGCGCGTCCACGTTCTCGGCCGTCAGGCCCTTGACCAGCCCGACCAGCTCGCCGGCGGGCCTGGGCCTCGTCCCCAGGCTGATGAGGATGGTGAGCACGAAGCACACCACCCAGGCCCAGGTCGCCTGCCACAGGTTGCAGGTCATGGCCGAGGGCGCGTCCGAGAAGGTCAACCCGCGCACCAGCCAGGCCGGCAGGAAGTCGAGCTTGAAGCCCAGGAAGATGGTGAAGCTCACCAGCATGCCGGCGATCAGTCCCCAGAAGGCCCCGGTGGCGCTGGTGCGCCGCCAGAACATGCCCAGCAGCATGGTGGCGAACAGCGGCGCGTTCACCCAGGAGAAGATGGCCTGGATGTAGTCCATGATGGTGTTGAACTGCATGGCCAGGTAGGCCGTGCCCACCGACAGCAGGATGCCGACGACCGTGGTCACCCGGCCCACCCAGACCAGGTGCGCGTCGCTGGCGTCCTTCTTGATGAGCACGCGGTAGATGTCGTAGGTCCAGACCGTGTTGAAGGCCGACACGTTGCCGGCCTGGCCGGCCATGAAGCCGGCCAGCAGCGCGGTGATGCCCAGGCCCACCAGCCCGGCCGGGTAGTAGCGCGCGATGAGCAGCGGCAGCGCGGTGTCGTTCCACGGCTCGCCCGTCTCGGGGTGCGGCAGGAGCTGGAAACCGGTCGCGGCCTGGCTGAGCTTGTAGGCCACCAGCCCGGCCACCACGATGATGAAGGGCAGCGCCATCTTGAAGAAGGAGGCGGTGATGGGGGTCAGGCGCGCCGAGCGCAGGTCCCGGGAGGAGAAGGCGCGCTGCACCACCAGGAAGTCGGTGGTCCAGTAGCCGAAGCTCAGCACGAAGCCCAGGCCCATGACGATGCCGGCCCAGGTCACCCCCATGGCGTTCTGCGAGGCGTCCGCGCTGGTCGACCACAGCCGGCTCATGGCGTCCGGCAGGCCGCTGAAGACCTGGTCCAGGCCGCCCAGCTCGACCACGCCCAGGATGGCCACCAGGAACAGGCCGAACCAGATCAGGAAGAACTGCACGATCTCGGTGAAGATGGCCGACATCAGCCCGCCCAGGGTGATGTAGGCGCCCACCGCGAGCGCGCTGGCCCACATGCTCACGTGCCAGTCCCAGCCCAGGATGGTCCGCAGCACCAGCGCCATCAGGTACAGGTTGATGCCCGACATCAGCAGCGTCATCACCGCGAAGGAGATGGCGTTCAGGATACGGGTGCGCTCGTCGAAGCGCAGCTTCAGGTAGCCGGGCACCGAGTGGATCTTCGACGAGTAGTAGAAGGGCATCATGAACAGGCCCAGGAACAGCATGGCCGGGATGGCGCCGATCCAGTAGAAGTGCGACACGAACATGCCGTACTTCATGGTCCCGCCGGTCCAGCCCAGGATCTCCAGCGCGCCCAGGTTGGCCGACAGGAAGGCCAGCCCGGCCACCCAGGAGGAGTTGCGCCGGCCGGCCAGGAAGAAGTCCGCGCCCGTCCTGGTGTAGCGCCTGAGGTACAGGCCGATGCCGATGATCAGCGCGAAGTACAGCGCGATGATCAGCCAGTCGACCAGCTTGAGCTGGATCACGGCTTGCATGGGGTCAGCCCTCCGCGGACGTCAGTAGTGCACGGTGGCAGAGATCTCGGCCATCCACAGCAGATCGGTCGCGTCCGGGTCGATGCCGTTGAGCAGCACCCCGCCCGCGCCGCCGGGCACCAGCAGGCCGAAGGCCACGTGGAACACCAGGTAGGGCTCCACCTCGAAGACGCTGATCAGATCGGCCTCGAAGCCGACGAACTCGCGGTCGAGGGCGTTCTCGGGCTTGAGCACGGTGGCCGCGCCCAGGACGAGGTGGAGCTGCCAGATCTCCTCGGCGAGGCGCCACATGGCGTCCACGTCGCCCACGAACAACCCGGCCCGCGACTGGTAGAAGCCGCCCTCGAAGCCGCTCATGCGCTCGTCCAGGTTGTCGTACCAGTCGCGGATCTCGTCCTCGGTCAGCATGAGGGTGGCCGAGCGGTTCTTGGCCGAGTGCAGCGCGGCGTGCTGCCAGCCGTTGCCCGCGTGGGCGTCGTCCGGGCTCAGGAAGAGCGCGTTCGCCTCCAGCCTGGAGGGCCAGATCTTGAGGTGCTCGCTGATGTCCCAGGTCAGGTGGAGCTGGCCCGACCAGGCCAGGATGTCCTGGATGGAGCCGTCCAGCGTGCGGCCCTCGGCCTGGCCCACCTGCAGCAGGGCGTCCAGGCTGAACTCGAGCTCCTCCTCGCCAGCCTCCAGGTGGACGCTCGGCACGATCAGCCAGCGCTCGCGGCCCGGCTGGTGGCCGTCGTACAGCGCCTGCAGCGCGCTCGCCAGCCGCCAGCCGCGCTCGATCTCCATGTCGAAGCGCGCCCCGTAGACGAAGATGTCACGGGCGAAGTTGTTGTCGCGGATGTCGATGCCCTCGTGGGTCAGCTCGGGCAGCTGGCCGACGAACAGGCCCAGCCGGGTCGCGTCCTCGCCGATCCAGGCCTGGGCGGCGCCGATCCAGTGGTTCAGCCACAGGCCGGTCGGATCGCGGAAACGGCCGTAGCCCAGCTTCAGCCCCAGGCTTTCGTCCAGGAACTCGCCGCTCATCCACAGCTCGCGCTGCTTCATGGTGAAGACGTCGGGGGCCAGCGCGTCCTGCTGGTCGGGGTTGTTCTTGGACCAGTAGTTCAGGCCGATCTCGCTCTCGTAGTAGATGCGCACGTGGTCGGTGACGTTCCACATGAAGACCGGCTTCAGGATGGTGGCGAAGGCGCCCGAGCTCTGGCCGTCCTGGTCGTACAGCGGCCGCGAGCGGTCGAAGTCGGTGTCGTTGCGCCAGATGAACAGGTTCTGCAGCTCGGCCCGCAGGTACAGGGGACCCAGGTCGTGCCCCACCTCGCTGGCCGGGGGTTCGGTCTGGGTCTGGGCGGGCGCCGCGGCCGGGGCGGCCAGGGCGAGCGCGGCCAGCAGCAGGGCGAGGGGACGGGTGCGTGCTAGCATGGCGGTCTCCTGGCTCAACGGGTCACGACCCGCGCGCCGCGGATGAAGTACTGCCAGCCCAGGTTCTCGTTGCCCGGCAGGGGCGGCAGCAGGCGCACCCAGTGCTCCGCGCCCGGCTCGTCGCGGGCCGGCAGGTGATACAGCACGCCCGCCGCGGCGTCGAAGTGGCAGACGCCGTCGGACACCCACACGTAGAAGCCGTCCGGGTAGGCGAGCGGCGGCACCACGATCTCGGTGGGCGCCCAGGTCTCGCGGCTGCCGTAGCGCACCTCGAACTCGCCCACCCGGTTCACCTCGCCCTTGTCCGGGTCGAAGTAGTGCAGGGGCGACCAGAAGCGGCTGGCGTGCGGCTTGCCCGCCAAGAAGCGCGCGTGGGGCCGGGCCCAGGCGGCCTGGCCGCGCGGCAGGAGGTTGGGCGGAGGCCCCACCACCGAGAAGTCCTCGTGGTTCCAGCGGTCGCCGAGCTCGTGGTCGTTCTCGGGCGAGTAGCACCACTGCATGTGGCCGAGGCCCAGGCGCTCGAAGGCCTCGTAGTAGTTGTCCAGGATGTGGGCCGAGACCAGGTAGCCCGACTCCCTGGAGGCCTCGATGCCGTTCAAGTTGAAGTAGGTGCCGAACTCGCCGAACACGACCGGCACGTTGCCCAGGCTGTACTGGGCCAGCGCCTGCGCGCCGAGCAGCGACTCGTCGTAGCTCCTGTGGCGCACCTCCTCCGCGCCGAACTCGCGCGGCGGCTGGTTGAACCCGAGGAAGGGGTAGATGTCCGGGTACCAGTGCGGGGCGAAGACGAGCTGGCGCACGCCCGCCGGGGCGGTCATGGGCTGCTCCCACTGGCCGCCCAGCCCGCCGCCCGGGCCGCCGCCCAGGAAGTTCTCGGCCGACAGCGAGGACTCGATCCAGATGATCGCGTCCGGGTCTACCGCCAGGATGGCCGCGGACACCCGCTCGTAGAAGGGCCGCAGGTGGGCCTCGGCGAAGCCGGTGTTCAGCCCCAGCGCGGCCAGCACGTCCAGCCCCTCCAGGCCCCAGGCCCGCAGCGTCTCCGGCGTGGTGTCGGGCGGCAGGAGCTTCAGCGCCACCAGCGCCTGGTAGAGCTGCTGCCCGCTCTCGGCCCCCAGCAGGTCGATCAGCGCCTGCTGGGCGCTGTCGGGCAGGCCGCTCCGCAGGAGCGCGGCCACCGCGGTGAGCACCAGGAAGTTGCCGCTGGGCTCGTTCATCAGGTCGTAGCCGATCACGTTGGGCAGGTGCCCGACCTCCTTGGCCACCTCGGCCCAGGCCTCGGCGTAGGCCCGCTGCAGGTAGTCCTGGATGTGCTCCTCGCCGACCATGAGCCCGGGGTAGAGCACGTTGCCCGCCAGGAGGCAGCCGTAGCAGCGGGCCACGTCCAGGCTCAGCGCGTGCGCCGTGCCCCAGTGGGTGAAGGGCAGCACGTCGGTGGTCTCGTTGACCGGGAACGGCCCAGGCAGCCCGAGCAGGAAGTAGACCACCCACTCGGGGTAGGGATCGTCCGGCCCGCCATCCGCCTGGCCGGTGAGCCGCTTGTACAGCTCCCAGATGTTCCTGAGCTCCACGTCGTTGAGCCCCGACAGGATGCGCGGGGTGCCCCAGCGCGGGGAGTCCATGACCTTCTCCTGCAGGCAGGCCTGGACCGCCCAGCGCGGCGCGCCGTCGCCCTGGACCGTGTCGTTGTACTGCCCGGTCTCCTCGTCCGGCACCAGCGCCAGCAGGGTGTTCTCGATCGAGCCCGGGGTCCCGTAGCTCGGGCTGTGGTTGTACTTCACCATGAGGTGGCGGCTGAACATGTCCTGGTGCATGTCGAGCAGCACGTGCAGGCCGTGCTCTCCGGCCTTCTCCACGACGCTCCGCAGGTAGGCCAGGTAGGCCCGATCGTAGAGCCCGCGCCCGCCCGGCTCGAGGCCCTCCCAGATGATGAGCAGGCGCACGGAGTCGAAGCCGAGCTCCCGCAGCAGGGCGAACTGCCGGTCGGCGTCGTCCAGGGGGAAGGGCTTCCCCACGTAGGTGGGCACGCCGCCCGCGTCGATCTGCGCGGGGATCTTGGTCGAGCCCGACAGGTTCACCCCGTGGAAGGTGACGTACCGGCCGTACCCGTCCCGGAGGTAGGTGCGGTCGGTCGTCAGCCGGGTGAGCGGCAGGGGCTGGAGGGGCGGGGCATCGCCGTCGAGGCAGCCCTGCCAGAGCGTGGCGAGCAGCAGGGCCGCGAGCACGGGCAGTCCTGGGCGCTTCATGACGTCCGCCTCCGGGAAGGTTGGCCCGATGATACCGCATCCTCCCCCGAGGTCCAGCCCGGACCGGCCGCTTGCGCCGAGCGGGGCGACGGCGGTACGGTAAGGGCCCATGACCGCCGCGCTCCCGGGAGAGCCCCAGCCGTCGCTGGGCGAACACGAGTACCGCCGCAAGCGCACCATCTCCGCGGTGTTCGCCGCGGCCGGGGTGATCACCTGCGCGGCCGCGGGCGCGGTGGCCTTCCTGCGCGGACAGCACACGCGCGGGTGGATCATCTCGAGCGTGGGCCTGATCAGCCTCGGCTCCGTGTTCCTGTTCCGCCGGGTGCGCAACCTGGATCTGGTGAACGGGTTCGCCCTGTCCTGCGTGGCCGTCTTCACCCTGTACCTGCTGGTGATCGGCGGGACCGACCGGAGCGGGGCCATCTGGGTGGTGATCGCGCCGCCGCTGCTGCTCTTCGCCCTGGGGGTGCGCCTGGGCGGGCTGCTGACCGCCGCGTTCCTGCTGGCCGTGTCGGCCGTGCTGTTCCTGCCCATCCCCTTCCTGCAGCAGGCCGGGTACTCCCTCGACTACAAGCTGCGCATCCTGCCCGCGCTGCTGTTCGTGACCGCCGTGGCCTTCGTGTTCGAGCTGGCCCGCATGCGGGTCCAGTCCCGCCTGGAGGCGGAGGTCCAGGAGCGCCGCCGGGCCGAGGCCCGGGCCGAGCGGGCCAGCCGGGCCAAGAGCGACTTCCTGGCCCGGGTGAGCCACGAGCTGCGCACGCCGCTGGCGGGCCTGCTCGGCACCACCCACCTGCTGGCGGATCGGCCGCCCGAGCCCCGGGCGCGGGAGCTGCTCGAGGCCCAGCGCCGGGCGGGCGAGGACCTGCGCGCGCTGGTGGATCAGCTCCTCGACCTGGCCCGCATCGAGAGCGGCCACGTGTCGCTGGAGCTGGGCCCCACGGACCTCGGCGCGCTCTGCCGGGAGGCCCTCGAGCTCGTGCGCGCCCGGGCGGTCGAGAAGGGGCTCGCGCTCGAGCTCGAGCTCGAGCCCGGGCTCCCGCGCTGCGTGCGGGCGGACGGCCACCGGCTCAAGCAGGTGCTGTGGAACCTGCTGTCGAACGCGGTCCGGCTCACCCCGCGTGGCCGGGTGCGGCTCACGGGCGGGCCGGTGGCCGGGCCATCCGGCGCGCCGGGGGCTCCGGCCTGGGTGCGCCTGGCCGTCAAGGACACGGGCCCGGGGGTGCGGCCCGAGGACCGCGAGCGCATCTTCGAGGAGTTCGTGCAGGCCGCGCCCCCGGGCGTCCCCCCGGGCGGGGCCGGGCTCGGGCTGGCCATCTGCCGGGAGCTCGTCTCCGCCATGGGCGGGCGGATGACGCTCGACAGCCCGCCGGGCGCGGGCGCGACCTTCGGGCTGGAGCTGCCCCTGCCGGAGTGCGACCCGACCTGCGACGAGGTGCGGCCCGCGCCCGCCGTCGGGGAGGCCCTGGGGCTGCGCGTGCTCCTGGCCGAGGACGAGCCGATCTGCCGCCTGGTCATGCAGGGCATGCTGGCGCGGCTCGGCTGCGGGGTCGAGCTGGCCCACGACGGCCGCCAGGCGGTCGAGCGGGCGGCGGCGCAGCCCTTCGACTGCGTCCTGATGGACTGCGAGATGCCGGTGCTGGACGGCTACCAGGCCACGCGCGAGATCCGCGCGGCCGAGGCCGGCAGCCCGGGCGCCCGGCGCGTCCCCATCCTGGCGGTCACCGCCAGCGCGCTGGCCGTGGACCGGGAGCGCTGCCTGTCGGCCGGCATGGACGGGGTGCTGCCCAAGCCGGTCTCGCCCGCGGAGCTCCACGCGGCGCTCGCCGCCCTCCACCCGCCCGTGACAGGCCGGTGACCGTCCAGGGGGTATGGCTGGAGGACTCGCGGGCCGGGCCCGCGGAGGAGGAGCGCATGGCGCCTTCGACGAAGCGCGGACCGATCCTGGGCGGGCTCGGCCTGCTGCTCGGCCTGTGCGGCGCGGCCGCGGCCGAGGAGGGCATGTGGACCTTCGACAACCCGCCGCGGGCGCTGCTGCAGGAGCGGTACGGCTTCAGCCCGGACGCGGCCTGGCTGGAGCGCGTGCGGCTCGCCTCGGTGCGCTTCAACGACGGCGGCTCGGGCGCCTTCGTCAGCCCGCACGGGCTGCTGCTCACCAACCACCACGTGGCGGTCGGGCAGCTGCAGAAGATGTCGTCGGCCGAGCAGGACTACGTGCAGGGCGGCTTCTACGCCCGTGAGCTCGCGGACGAGATCAAGGCGGTGGATCTCGAGCTGAACGTGCTCCAGTCCATGGATGACGTGACCGCCAGGGTGCAGGCGGTGGTGAAGCCGGGCATGTCCGCGCAGGCCGCGCTCGAGGCCCGCAAGGCCGAGCGCGCCCGCCTGGAGAAGGAGAGCCAGGCCGCGACCGGCCTGCGCTCCGAGATCGTCGACCTGTACCACGGGGGCGAGTACTGGCTGTACCGGTTCAAGAGGTACACCGACGTGCGCCTGGTGTGGGCCCCGGAGAAGCAGGCCGCCTACTTCGGCGGGGATCCGGACAACTTCACCTACCCCCGGCACGACCTCGACGTGGCCCTGTTCCGCGTGTACGCAGGGGACGCGCCCCTGGCGACGCCGCACTTCCTGAAGGTGAACCCGGAGGGCGCCGGGGCCGGCGAGCTGGTGTTCATCTCCGGCCACCCGGGCGGCACCGATCGGCTGCTGACCCTCTCCCAGCTCGAGCTGCTGCGGCAGGGGAAGTACCCCTTCATGCTGGGGTACCTGACGCGCGCGCTCGGCGTGCTCAGGGAGTTCGCCGCGCGCGGGCCCGAGCAGGCCCGCCAGGCGGCGGTCCTGACCTACTCCTACGAGAACGCGCTCAAGGCCTACGCGGGCCAGTTCCAGGGCCTCCAGGATCCGCAGGTGATGGCGGTCAAGCGGGCGCAGGAGCAGTCGCTGCGGGCCGGGGTCGCCGCGAACCCGGAGTGGAGCAGGCTCTACGGCGACGCCTGGGAGCGCATCGAGCGGGTGGCGCAGCGGCACGCCGCGGAGATCACGCGCCGCGACGCGCTGGAGCTCTGGCGCGCCAGGCTGCTGCCGAAGCTGGTCTCGAGGGTCCTGTCCCTGGTGCTGTACACGGCCGAGATCCAGAAGCCCGACGCCGAGCGGCTGGACGGGTACCACGACGCGGAGCTCGAGGAGCTCGAGTTCATCAGCCTGTCCCCGGCCCCGGTGTACAAGGACCTCGAGGCCGCCCTGCTCGCGCTCGGCTTCCACGTCCTCCTCGAGAAGCTCGACGCGCAGGCTCCCCTGCGCCGGCTGGTGTCCGGGGCGGGCGGGCCCGAGGCCGCCGCCAGGGCGTGGCTCGAGGGCACCCGGCTCGACGACCCGGCCGCGCGCAGGGCGCTGTGGGTCGGCGGGCGCGCGGCGGTGGAGGCCTCGACCGATCCGCTGGTGGTGTTCGCCCGCCAGCTCGAGCCGATCCTCCGGGAGAACGACGCCTGGATGAAGAAGAACGTGGAGAGCGAGCTCACCCCGGCCTCGGAGCGGGTGGCGCGCGCGCGCTTCGCGGTGCTGGGCAAGTCGAGCTACCCGGACGCCACCTTCACCCTGCGGCTGACGTTCGGTCCGGTCCAGGGCTACCCGATGAACGGCAGCCAGGCCGCGCCCTTCACCACGCTGCACGGGCTGTACGACCGCAGCCTGGGCTTCGACCGGCGGCCCCCCTGGGATCTGCCGGCGCGCTTCTGGGACCGGCGGGCCCGCCTGGCGCTCGACACCCGGGTGAACTTCGTGTGCCAGTGCGACATCATCGGCGGCAACTCGGGCTCGCCGGTGCTCAACCGGGCCGCGGAGCTGGTGGGGGTGGTGTTCGACGGCAACATCGAGAGCCTGCCCGGCCGCTTCCTGTTCGACCCGCGCGCCAACCGCGCCGTGGCCGTCCACGCCGGCTACCTGCTCCACGCCCTCGAGGAGCTCTACGACGCGGGCGAGCTGGCGGACGAGCTGATGGGCCGCAAGTAAGCTTGACGTGCGCCCGCGGGCGGGGCATGGGTGCGGCCCAGATGGGCAAGGTGTACCTCATCCTCGCGTTCGGGCTGCTGGCCGCCAGCCAGTCGGGCAACATCATCCGCCTGGGCGACGCGCACCCCGCGGTCATCGCCTTCTACCGCCTGGCGCTGGCCGGCCTGGTCATGGCCGCCCTGGCCGGGGCGCGGCTCCGCCAGCTCGCCTCCCTCACCCGCGCCGAGCGGCTCATGCTGCTCCTCGCGGGCGCGGCGCTGGCCGGCCACCTGGTGCTGTGGATCGCCGCCGTGCAGCGCACCACGGTGGCCAACGCGGCCCTGTTCTTCTCGGTGAACCCGCTGCTGACCGCGGTGGGCGCGCACCTCCTGTTCGGCGAGCGGGTGGGGCGCTGGCTCGGGCTCGCCATCGCGCTCGGCCTGGGCGGGATCGCCATCCTGGGCTATGCCGACCTGCGCCTGGAGGGCGACGACTGGCTGGGGGATCTGCTGTCGCTCGCCTGCGCGGTCTTCTTCGCCGCCTACTTCCTGCTGGGCAAGCGCCTGCGCGGCCGGCTCGACAACCGCGCCTACGTGGCCGGGGTGTACCTCGTGGCCGCGCTCTCCAGCCTGGCGGCGCTGCTCGCCCTGGGGCAGCCGCTGACCGGCTACAGCCCGCGCACCTGGCTGTGCTTCGGGCTGATGGCGCTCGTGCCCACGCTGCTCGGGCACACGCTGCTGAACCACGCGCTGCGCTACCTGGACGCCTCGTTCGTCTCGGCCGCCACGCTGTCCGAGCCGGCCCTGGCGGGCCTGGTGGCCTACTTCGCCTGGGGCGAGGGCGTCTCGGCCGCGGCCGGGCTGGGCTACGCGCTGATCGCCGGCGCGGTGCTGCTGCTCATCCTCGACCAGCGCGAGGTTGCCCGCCGGGCCTGAAGCGTGCTGGACTGGCCCGCATGAGGAGCCCACCCCCGCTGGCCGTGTCCTTCGCCCTGGCGGCCCTCGCCGGCCTCGCCCTGGCACAGGAGCCGCCCGCCGCCGCGCCCGCGCCGGCCGAGCCGCCGCCGCCCGAGCGCCTGGGCAAGCCGCTCACCAGCCTGGCCGCGGCCCCGGCCTGGTGGCAGGGTCCGCAGGCGCTGGACCTCGGCCAGGCGCGGGCCTACGCCCCCGAGTCGCCCGACGCCGGCGCGCTGTACCAGGCCGCCTCGGCCGGGTCGGCCGAGCCCGGTCCGCTGGACGGCGGCGCGCTGGCCTGCGACCTCGACCTGGGCGAGCGCCGCTTCGACGAGCTGGTCCCCTTCGCCAGCGAGGAGTCCACCCTGGGCGACATCGCCGCGCTGGCCGGGGTGAGCCCGGACAGGCGCAAGGCGCCGGCGCTGGTCGTGGGCACCTACGGGCCCGAGGATCGCAACCAGGTGGTCCTGCTGCTGCCGCTCGCGCGGCTGCAGGTCGGGGACACGCTGTGGATCCGCCTGGTGGACATGGACGTGAGCCTGCACGACGACGTGGAGACGCTGCGGGTGCGCTACGACGGCAAGCTGCCGCTCGCGCTGGCGGGCCGGCTGGCCAAGGGGACGTGCCGCCTGGTCACCCGCCCGGCCCTGGAGGTGGCCCTGGCGCGGCGGCTCGGGTACCTCGACCAGGCCCTGGAGAAGCTCGCCGCCGGGGCCAGGCCGGACTTCCTCGACGGCGTGGTGACGGGCGTGGAGGGCTTCCTGTCCGACGCGCGCGAGTCCGCCCTGGGCGCGGCGGCGCTGGTGGGCTGGGACGACCCGCGCGTGCTCCGGCGGGTGCTCCGGCTGGGCGAGCTCGAGGCGGGCGCGGCGCGGGCCTACGCCCAGGCCTTCGAGGCGCTGCGCGCGTCCGCCGCGGGCCCGGCCTGGGCCGCGGCGCCGGCCGGTCGCCTGGAGGTGCGCGTGGACGGGCTGCGGTGCGGGCGCAGGCAGCTCGGCCTGGCCCGGGCGCTGGTGGCCTTCCCCGAGATGCTGCCCGCGGACGCCTGCGCGCTGTACCTCAGCCTGCGCAACACCGGCGCGGAGCCCCTGGAGTTCGGGATCCACGCCGTGGGACCGCTCCGGGACCTCACCCTGGTGAGCGCGCGCGGGCGCTCGCGGCCGGTGAGCGTCGAGGGGCAGCTGCTCGGGGGCCGGGCGCGGAAGTTCCGGAACGACCCGCGGCTCGAGCCGGGCCAGGCGATGGAGGTGGTCGTGGTGCCCGAGCCCGAGGAGGAGGTGCTGCGGCGCTCCAGCCTGCCGCTGCTGCTGCGCGGGGCGCCCGCGCCCGGCGCGCCGCTGCTGTTCTGGCGCGTCCCCGAGCCGTCCCCCGCCGCGCCGGTCAAGCGGCAGGGTCGCTGACGCCCGGGACCCGCGGCGGGGAGGCGAGCAGGCGCTGGAAGGCCTCCAGCGGCAGCGGGCGGCTGAGCAGGAAACCCTGCACGAAGTCGCAGCCGTTCTTGCGCAGGAAGTCGAGCTGCGCCTCGGTCTCCACGCCCTCGGCCACCACCTCGCAGCCCAGCGCGTGGGCCAGCAGGATGATGGTGGTGGTGATGGCCTCGGCGCCCGGGTCGGTGGTGAGGTCCTTGACGAAGGCGCGGTCGATCTTGAGCACGTCCAGCGGGAAGTGCTTCAGGTAGGCCAGCGACGAGTAGCCGGTGCCGAAGTCGTCGATCATCACCTGGATGCCGTGCGCGCGGAGCGCCACCAGCGTGGCGATGGTGGCCTCGGCGTCCCGGGCCGCCATGCTCTCGGTGATCTCGACCTTGAGCGCCGCGGGCGGCAGCCCGGCGGAACGCGCCAGGCCCGCGATCTGCTCGGCCAGGTCGGGCCGGTGGAGCTGGTCGGCCGACAGGTTGACCGACACGTACAGGCCGGACCTGGGATCCGCCCAGGAGCTGCGCGCGTCCTGGCAGGCCAGCGCCATGACCTGGGCGCCCAGCGCGCCGATCAGCCCGGCCGCCTCGGCCAGCCCGATGAACGCCGCCGGCGGCAGGAGCCCGCGCTGGGGGTGCTGCCAGCGCACCAGCGCCTCGCACCCGGCCACCCGCCCGGTGCGCAGCGAGAAGATGGGCTGGTAGTGGTTGACGAGCTCCTCGCGCTCGAGGGCCCGGCGCAGCTCGCCCTCGAGCTGGAGCTGCTCGACCGCCTGCGCGTGCATGGTCTGGTCGAACACCTTGTAGCGGCCCTTGCTCTCGCTCTTGGCCCGGTACATGGCCGTCTCTGCGTCCCGCAGCAGATCGGCCGGCTCGTGCCGCTCCTTGCAGGCCAGGGTGATGCCCAGGCTGGCGCCCACGAACACCTCCCGCCCGCCCAGGCTGAAGGGTCCGGCCAGCGAGCTCTGGATGCGATCGGCGATGCGGGTCACGTTGCCCGGGGTGCCGATGTCCTCCAGCAGGATGACGAACTCGTCCCCGCCCACGCGGGCCACGGTGTCCGACTGCTTGACGCACGAGCCCAGGCGGCGGGTGACCTCCACCAGCATGCGGTCGCCCCCGGCGTGGCCCAGGCTCTCGTTGATCATCTGGAAGCGGTCGAGGTCGAGCAGCAGCACGGCGAAGCAGTAGTCCGGGTGGCGCTCGAGCAGGTCCGCGTTGCGCTGCAGCCGATCGGTCAGCAGCGCCCGGTTGGGCAGCCCGGTCAGCGCGTCCATGAGCGCGCTCCTGACCAGCCGCTCCTCGGCCCGCCGCCGGGCGGTCACGTCCTGGCCGTAGATGTGCACCACGCCCAGGGCGGGCACCGGCTGGTAGGTCCAGGAGAAGTGGTACTCGCCCACCGCGCTCTCCACGTCGGAGGTGCGCTCCCCCTCGTGCATGCAGGCCCTGACGATGTCCACGTGGCTGAGCGGCAGCAGGTCGGTGAGGTCCACCCCCAGGGCGCGCAGGCGCTCCTCGGCCGCCGGGTTCAGGTAGATGGGGAAGCCCTCCCGGTCGCACTCCACGATGGGGTAGGGGCTCTCGCGGGGGAAGGCCGCCAGGCGCTCGTTCTGGACTTCGTCGCACGCGGGCAGCGCGGGCCTGGCCGCGCCGGGTTCCTTCTCCACCATGGATCCTCCCCCAGGGGCTCTCCATCGCGTAGCACGCGGCGCCGGCCGGGCGCAACGGCCGCCCGGACCGAAGGGCGAGGGGTCTGGAATCGCAGGGCAATCCGGAGGCGTCGGGCGGTCGGCGAGATTTGCCCCTTGATTACCGGACGGCGATCGGGTAGCACGCTGCGTCCCCTGGCCCGCCCTGCGGGCGGCTGCGGGGGACGCTGGAGGCCCGCGCCGTGCTGCCCATCGAGCGAATCCGGAACATCGGCATCTCCGCACACATCGACAGCGGCAAGACCACGCTCACCGAGCGCATCCTGTACTACACCCGCCGCATCCGCCGGATGCACGAGGTCAAGGGTTCGGACGGCGTGGGCGCCACCATGGACTTCATGGAGCTGGAGCGGGAGCGCGGCATCACCATCGCCTCGGCCGCCACCCACTGCCGCTGGCTCGACTGCCACCTCAACATCATCGACACCCCGGGCCACGTGGACTTCACCATCGAGGTGGAGCGAGCGCTGCGGGTGCTCGACGGCGCCATCCTGGTGCTGTGCGCCGTGGCCGGGGTGCAGAGCCAGTCGCTGACCGTGGATCGGCAGATGCGCCGCTACGGCGTGCCCCGGCTGGCCTTCGTCAACAAGTGCGACCGGGTGGGCGCGGATCCGCTGCGGGTGCGCGACCAGCTCCGCGAGCGCCTGGGGCTGAACCCGGTGCTGCTCGAGCTGCCGATCGGGAGCGCGGACAAGTTCGAGGGCGTGGTGGACCTGGTGCGCATGCGGGCGGTCCGCTTCCGCGGCGTCCAGGGCGACGAGCTCGCGGAGGGCCCGGTCCCGCCCGAGCTCGAGGCCGCCGCCCACGCCGCCCGGGAGGAGATGCTCGACGGCGTGTCCATGTTCTCCGACGCGCTGACCGAGGCCATGCTGGAGGAGCGGGTGACCGAGGAGCTCGTGCACCAGGCCATCCGCGAGGCCACGTTGGCGCTGCAGATCGTGCCGGTGCTGATGGGCTCGGCCCACAAGAACAAGGGCATCCAGCCCCTGCTGGACGGCGTGGTGCGCTACCTGCCCGCGCCGCACGACGTGCCCCAGAGCGCGCTCAGCCTGGAGGACGAGGAGGCGCGGGTGGAGCTGGCGGCCGATCCCGGGGCGCCCACCGTGGCGCTGGCCTTCAAGCTGGAGGACGGGCGCTACGGCCAGCTCACCTACCTGCGCGTCTACCAGGGCCTGATCCAGCGGGACGGGACCCTGGTCAACGTGCGCACCGGGAACCGGCTGCGGGTGGGCCGGCTGGTCCGCATGCACGCCGATCAGATGGAGGACCTGTCCGAGGCCGGGGCCGGGGACATCGTGGCCATGTTCGGGGTGGACTGTCACACGGGCGACACCTTCACCGACGGCCGGCTGCAGGTCACCCTGAGCTCCATGCATGTGCCCGAGCCCGTCATCTCCCTGGCCATCAAGGCCAGCGACCAGACCAGCGAGGACAACCTGGGCAAGGCGCTGCGGCGCTTCTCCAAGGAGGACCCCACCTTCCGGGTGTCGGTGGACCCCGAGTCGGCCGAGACCATCATCTCCGGCATGGGCGAGCTGCACCTCGAGGTGTACCTGGAGCGCATGCGCCGCGAGTACCGGGTGCAGCTCCAGTCCAGCCCCCCGCGGGTGGCCTACCGCGAGACGATCACCCGCGCGGTGGAGTTCGACTACACCCACAAGAAGCAGACCGGCGGGTCCGGTCAGTACGGTCGGGTGATCGGCCGGCTGGAGCCCATGGAGCAGGGCGACTTCGAGTTCTCCGACGAGGTCGTGGGCGGCAGCGTGCCCCGGCCGTTCATCCTGTCGGTGGAGAAGGGTTTCCGCAGCCAGCTCCACAAGGGGCCGCTGGTCGGCGCCAGGGTGGTCATGGTGCGCGCCGCGCTCACGGACGGCGCGGCCCACTCGGTGGACTCGAGCGACATGGCCTTCCAGGAGGCCGCCCGCGGCGCCTGGCGCGAGTCCTTCCCGCGCGGCGCCCCGGTGCTGCTCGAGCCCATCATGCGGGTGGGGGTGGAGTGCCCGCCCCAGTTCGCCGGGGCGATCATGGCCACCCTCAACCAGCGCCGGGGGCTCATCCTGGGCGCGCAGGAGGCGGGCGGCCAGGCGCGCGTCGAGGCCGAGGTGCCGCTGGCCGAGATGTTCCAGTACTCGACCGTGCTGCGCTCGGCCACCGAGGGCAAGGCCGAGTTCACCATGGAGTTCGCCCGCTACCTCAAGGTGCCCCAGAAGATCGCCGAGGAGCTCATGGCCGAGGCGGCCCGCAAGCGGCGGGAAGGCAATTGATCCGGCGAAACTGGCTTTTCGTCGGGCGCCTGGGCCATCATGGGACCGGAGGACGATCATGAGCTCGCAGAAAACGGAGGATCGCAGCCTGCTCGCGCGCCTCCAGGCCCGCCTGCCCGCGCCGCTCGAGCCGGGCGCCCTGATGGTCGTCATGGCGGGCCCCGGGGTGGGCAAGACCTCCTTCCTGGTGCAGGCCGGCCTGGACGAGACCCAGGCCGGGCGCCAGGTGCTGCACGTGGCCATGGGCGCGGCCCTCGAGCAGGTGCAGGCCTACTACGACGCGCTGCTCGCCGATCGGCACGATCTGGCCGGCGGCTCGGCCGCGGAGCACACCGCGCTCCGGGTGGAGCTGGCGCGGCGCCGGGCGGTGCAGGTGCTGCCGCGCGGCGGCCTGAAGCCGGCGCAGCTCGAGGAGGCCCTGGAGACCTACGCGCAGCACCTGGGGCTGCAGCCCTCGGTGGCCCTGGTGGACGGCGACGACTGGGCCGGGGAGCCCGGCTCGCTGGGGGCGCGCCTGCTGGCGCTCAAGGAGACGGCCCGCGCGCGCGCGGCGCTGGTGGTGGCCTGCGTCAACCTGCCGGCCGAGTCCGAGCCCGCCGGCGTGCCCGCGCCGATCGCGGACGTGTTGCCGCAGGTGGATCTCGGCGTGCTGCTGCAGCCCGAGGGCGACCGCGTGTCAGCCCGGGTGGTGGTCGCCGCCGGCCGGCTGTGTCCGGCCTGGGACGCGGTCGCGCTGGAGCCCGACACGCTGCTGCCGCGTGACGGGCAGCGGCCCGGAGGCGGGGCCGGCCTGCAGCCGGCGGCCTGCGTGCTGCTGTCCGGCGCGGCCGAGGGCAGCGAGGCCGAGTTCGGCGCCCTGGCCGAGCGCTGGGGCGTGGTCGAGCGTCACGTCAGCTTCACCGGCCGCAAGACCGCCCGCAGCCGCGGGCTGGTGCTGCTGAGCCCGCAGGAGCTCAAGCAGGGCGACGTGAGCTGGACCTACCTCAAGGCCCACATGCACCGCGACTACAAGCGCACGGCCGAGTTCCGCAAGGTGATGCAGAGCATCTGGCACCAGGTGAACCCGACCGGCGAGGTGTTCGGCGTGGGCGTCATCCAGGCCGACGACACGGTGCGCGGCGGCACCGGCTGGGCGGTGCAGCTGGCCAAGCACCTGCACAAGCCGGTCAGCGTCTACGATCAGGAGCGGCGCGGCTGGTTCCGCTGGAACTCGGGCCAGTGGCGGCCCATCGATCCGCCCGTCATCCGGCGGCGCATCTTCACCGGCACCGGCACCCGCCGGCCCGACGAGCTCGCCCGACAGGCCCTGCGGGAGCTCTACACGCGCACGTTCGGTCCCCCGCCCGCCGGCGCGGCGGGCGCCCCTTAGCACGACCGGCACCCTCGACGCCAGAGGGTAGCGCCCGCGGCGGCCCGACCCGGTCCGCCGGGGCTTGTCCCGCGATGTGCGCGGCGCTAGTTTCGTGGACCGAGGCACAGGGAGGCGGAGAGAGCATGTCACCCGTGGAAGCAGCGCTGCGAGACAAGCTCATGTGGGAGCGGTGGGTGAGGCTGAGCCCGAACGCGCGCAAGGGCGTGGTGGCCGAGCTGGCGCGCCAGCTGGCCGACACCTTCGAGCTGCGCGGGGTGACCGACGCCGAGCACGGCGTCAGCGTGCCCGTGTTTCGCGAGCGGCACACCGGGATCCTGCTCCACCTGGTGCCTGGCGGGACCTTCAGCATGGGGCTCACCGACGGGGAGCTGGAGGCGCTGCGCTGCCAGCTCGACGGCCTGGAGGCCGAGCGCAAGTACGCCTCCCAGTACGACAGCTTCGAGGAGTGGTCGCGGGGCCTGCGCGAGGGGCTGACCGCGCTCGGCGACGCGGCCGCGCTGCGCCCGGCGCACGTGGTGCGCCTGCCGCCCTTCCTGCTGGCCCGGCGGCCCCTGTCCGAGCACGAGGTGGGCGCCATCCTGGCCGGCGAGCCCATCGGCGCGCCCACGGTCGAGCCGGGCGAGTCGGCCGATCCCGAGGAGCTGCTGGCGGGCATGGACGGCGAGGACGAGGACGATCTGGGCGACGAGGAGGAGGAGGATCTGCCCGGCTGGCTGGAGCCCGAGCGCGTGGCGCCGCTGCTCTCCGCCCTCGGCGCGCACGGCCTGCGCCTGCCGAGCGAGGCCGAGTGGGAGCACGCCTGCCGGGCGGGCACCACCACGCCGTTCCCCTGGGGTGAATCCGTGCCCGAGCGCCCGCCCGGTGCGCCCAACGCGCTCGGCTTCCTGGACTTCGGCTACAGCCCCGAGCTGTGCGCGGACGCCTGGAGCCCGGATCACCGGGGCGCTCCGGCCGACGGCACGCCGCGCCCGGGCGGGCAGGGCATGCGCACGGCGCGCGGCGGCGCGGGCGTGCTGACGCCCTGGCAGGGCTGCGGGGAGTGGCTGGCGCTGCTCTCGGCGCACCGCGAACCCGAGGAGCAGAACGAGGGCTACCACGTGATCCGGCCCGCGGCCCCGCTGTGACGCGGGAGGGGAGCATGGTTTCGTTCCACGCCTGGAAGCGAAGCGCCGTCCCGCTGGGGCTGACCTGCCTGCTCGCGGGCCCGCTGGCCGCGGGTCCGGCCCGGGCCCAGGAGAAGACGGTCGAGATCGAGGAGGCCGAGGAGGCCCAGGAGGCGGAGCCCGCCGAGGTGCCCGCGGCCCCGCCCGACTTCGGGTTGCGCACCCCGAAGGGCGGCGAGGTCCTGCTGTCGAAGCTGCGCAAGCAGGTCACCGTGCTGTTCGCCTGGACGCCGGACTGCGCCGAGTGCCTGGGCCAGCTGCCGCACCTGTCGGCGCTCCAGCTGAAGCTCAAGGGCGACCCCAAGGTGAGCGTGCTGGCGCTGGCGGCGGTCCCTGGCGAGGACCCGAAGGACAGGCAGCCGGTGATCGAGGCGGCCCGCGCGCACAAGCTGGCCGTACCCGTGGTGCTGGACGAGGCGAGCGGGCTCACCTCCTGGCTGCTCGACGCGGCCCGGGGCGAGGACGATCGCCAGGTGCACTGGGTGCTGCCGCTCCTGGTGGTGGCCGACAAGGACATGCACGTGTACCACATCTGGGGCCTCGCGGCCGACACGCCCAAGGAGCGCTGGGTCGCGGAGGTGCTGCGCATCGTCGCCCTGGCCAAGCAGGGGCAGCTCCCGGAGAGCCCACCCATCCCGGCCGGTCTGGCGGCGGAGGATCAGCCCGCGGAGGGCCCGCCGGGCGAGGCGGTGCCGGCCGAGGGCGCGGGCGGCGAGTCGGCCGGGGTCGAGGAGGGGCCCGAGCGCGCTGCCTTCCCCTTCCCGAAGAAGCTCTCCAGGGGCGAGATCGACGAGCGCCTGCCGATCTACCGCGGCTTCCTGCAGGAGCGCTACTCGCGGCTCACCAAGGAGCAGCTCGACGCGCTGATGGCCGAGTTCAGCAAGCAGCTCGAGGAGGGCCGCACCGAGGTGGTGCTGGAGATCCCCGCCGGGGTCACCGAGGCGAAAGGCGCACCTTGAGGGGTTGGCCGGCCTTGACCTCGGCCTCGACCAGGTAGTGGGCCTGCAGGAAGGTCTCCAGCAGGCTGGCGAAGCTCTCCGGCGTGTCCTCGAGGTCGATCTGGAAGCGGCACTCCTGCGGCCCGCTGCCCAGGAGCTTGTACGGGGTGCCGGTCTTCTGCAGGAAGCTGGTCAGCTTGAGGAGCGGCATGGGCGTGATCTCGCCCTGCCAGGACACCACCAGGCTGAGCTTGATCTTGGCGGTGGCGGCCCCCGGCCCGGCTGCGCCTGGCTGGCCCTTCACCGGGCCACCCACCTTCGCGCGCACCTGCTTGACCAGCTCGCTGCAGGCCTCGGAGCGGGCGAAGTCCAGGGAGTGCTCGTGCGTGCTGGAGGCGTCGAGGCTGTAGCTGCCGCGCCCGCGCACCACCAGGGTGCCGCTGGCGTAGCAGCTGCCGCCGTTGAACGCGGGGTGGCACTGCCCCGAGACCGTGACCTGCACCCTGGCCCGCGCGGCCTGGGTCTCGCCGCTCGACTCGTAGCCCAGCTCGCGCAACGCCCCGGCGACGGCCTCGGCGCATCGCAGGGAGCGCAGCGTGTTGGAGGAGCCGGTGTCGGTGACCCACATGGTCGGCCCCTCCGCCCAGGCCGGGGCGGCTGTCCACAGGGCGAGGCAGAGGAAGACGGGGCCGAGGTGTGTGGAGCGCTCCGCAGGCATGCTCATCCTCCCTGGTCGTGGCGCGGTCGAGTCGATCGGGATTGTAGCACGTCGGTGGCCGCGGGTCCGCCGCGCGCGGTCCGGGGCTTGACCTCGGCGTGATTCCGTAGTTTCATCCGGGCGATCCATGGCCCCCGGACGGGGGTGGAGGGATGCCCATGCCTTTCTGCTCGACCTGTGGGACCCCGAATCCAGACGGCGCCCGCTTCTGCGCCAAGTGCGGTACCCCCATGACGGCCAGCGCGCCCCCCGCGCCGGTGGTCCAGCCCCCGCCCGCGCCGCGGCCCGCGCCGGTGGTCCAGCCCGCGCCCGCGCCGCGGCCCGCGCCGGTGCCCCAGCCCGCGCCGCAGCCGAAGGCCCAGACCGCCAAGCAGGCGCTCGCCCCGGGCCGGGTGCCCGTGCCCACCACCGTGGGCGAGGGTCCGGATCCCAACGCGCCCAACGCGACGCAGTTCTTCGTGGCCGCCGCGGGCGTGTCCACCAAGTCCATGGTCAAGCGGGTGTTGTTCTTCGTGCTGGGCGCCATCCTGGTGGGCACGGCCATCTACTGCCTGGTCTACTTCCAGCTCATCAAGAAGGAGGCGCCCCTGCCCGGCGCGGGCGAGAGCGCCGAGCCGGGCGTCGAGCAGCCGGCCGAACCCGTCCCGCCCCCGGGCGGTGAGCCGGCCCCGGGCGCCGCGCCCGCCCCTGCGCCGGAGGCTGCCCCGGCCCCCGGACAGCCGGGTGCGGCCAACCCCGGGGCCGCAGCGCCGGCTCCGGGTGCTGCGGTGCCTGCACCTGGCCCCGCGGCTGCGGTGCCCGCCCCCGCCGCCCCCGGGGCAGGCAAGCCCGGGACTCCCAAGCCCAAGTGACCCGTCACCGCCTCACGTCCGTCCCGGGTTGAGCCCCGACACACGAGTGACACCCATGGCCCTCGTCTCCCTGCAGCATGTGAGCCTGTCCCGCGCCGGCGAGCCCCTGCTGACCGACCTGGAGCTCACGGTGGCCCCGGGCGACCGGTGGGTGCTCCTGGGCTCCGAGCCCCAGGTCGGCGGACTGCTCGACCTGCTCGAGGGCAAGCAGGTGGGCGACGCCGGCGAGGTGAGCCGCGCGACCGGCCTGCGGGTCGGGCGCCTGCCGCGGGTGCCCGAGGTCGGCGAGCAGGTCACCCTGCGCGAGGCCGCGGCCACCGCGCGCGTGGAGCTGGCCGATCTCCACCGGCGCATCGAGCGCCTGCGCGAGGAGCTGGAGGCCGGCAACTCGCGGGTCGGGCCCGCGCTGCAGGACCTGCAGGCGCGCTTCGAGCGGGAGGGCGGCGAGGATCTCGAGCGCCGCACGGCGAGCGCGCTGGAGGCCGTGGGCTTCGATCCGGCCCGGTTCGAGCTGTCCACGGCGCTGCTGTCGCTCGGCGAGCGCAGCCGCCTGGCGCTCGCCCGGCTGCTGGTGCAGGCGCCCGACCTGCTGCTGCTGGAGGACCCCACCCGCCACCTGGACATCCCCGGCCGGGAGCGGCTCGAGCGCTACCTGGAGGCCTACGAGGGCGGGGTGGTGGTGGCCACCTGCGACCGCGCCTTCTTCGATCGCTTCGCCACCGGCCTGCTCGAGCTCGAGCCCGGGGGCGCGGCCGTCGTCTGCCAGGGCTCGTCTGCCGCCCACCTCGCGCTACGGGCCGAGCGCGGCGATCCCACCGCCCGGCCGGCGCAGGGCTTCCGCTTCCCGGAGATGGAGCACGCCGCCAAGGTGCTGCTGACCGCCCGGGGGCTGGCGCTGCGGCCCGGGGGCCAGACGCTGCTCGAGCCGAGCAACTTCCAGATCGCCCGCGGGGACAAGATCGGCCTGGTGGGCCTGAGCGACAGCGGAGCCAGCGAGCTCCTGGCCGTGCTGGCCGGCAAGAGCACCGCCGACGCGGGCAAGGTCCACCCCGGGTTCCACCTGCAGGTGGGCTACCTGGGGCCGGAGGGCGCCGGGCAGGCCACGGGACGCACGGTCCTGGCCCAGCTCGGGGCGCTGCGACCGGACCTGGAGCCCGACGAGCTCCGCGAGCAGGCCGCGCTGTTCCTGTTCCCCGGCGCCGCGGCGGAGCGGCTGGTCGAGGAGCTCAGCGAGACCGAGGCCATGCGCCTGAGCCTGATGCTGCTGTGCCTCGGGCCGTACAACACGCTCCTGCTGCACGAGCCCACGGCCCGGCTCGATCTGCGCTCGCGCGAGGTGGTCGGCGAGGCCCTGGCCGCCTACCCGGGCACGCTGGTGGCCTTCAGCCACGACCGCGCCTTCCTCGATCGCGTGGCGACCCGCATCCTGTCCTTCGAGGGGCGCAGCCTGGGCGACGCGCGGGGGGTGTTCTCGGAGCTGCGCCGGGCCGGCCGCGTGCTGGCGGATCACCCGCCCGCTCCGGACGTGTCCCGGTTGCCGCGCGGGCGGAGGCATCCGGCCGCCGGTCCGGGCGCGGCGCAGGGCAGCGGCGGACAGGCCGCGGCCCCCGGCCCACGCGGGGCCGACCCGCGCGACCGCCGGGCGGAGCTGGAGCGTCAGGCCGGCGAGGCGCAGACCCGCATCCAGCAGCTCCTGGAGCGCATGGCCGATCCGGGCATGGCGCTCGACTGGGAGGGGCTGGAGAGGTTGTCCCAGGAGAAGAAGGCCGTCGAGCGCGAGCGCGAGGCGTGCCTCCTGGAGCTGGCCGGCCTGCCCCCCGCGGCCGGCGGCGAGGAGTGAGGCGATGGGCCAGGCCGAGCAGGAGCTCCAGGGCTTCCAGCGCCGCCACCTGCGGGCGCTGGCGCACCCCCTGCAGCCCGTGGTGCAGGTCGGTCAGTCCGGGGTGACCGACGCGGTGGTGGAGGCCGCGGACCAGGCGCTCTCCGACCACGAGCTCGTCAAGGTCCGCATGCGCGAGCCCGAGGACAAGCACGCCATGGCCGCGGAGCTGGCCCGGCGGCTCGGCGCGCACCTGGTGGGCCTGGTGGGCCACACGGTCATCCTGTACAGGCCGAACCCGGACAAGCCGGTGATCCAGCTACCCACCCGCCGGGCCGGCGGGAAGTCCGCCCGCGGTCGCGGCGCGAGAGAGAGGTGAGAACATGCTGCACGATCTGAAGAAGGCGGCCCTGAACCAGGCCATGAAGCTCATGTCCAGCCCGACCTTCACCAAGGTCATGTCCGATCCGCGGGTGATGGGCGCCATCACCAAGGCCTTCGAGCTGCAGGGCAAGGTGCGCGGCGGGGTCGAGGAGTCGCTGCGCGGGCTCGCCGAGCGGCTCAACCTGGCCACCAAGGACGACGTGTCCGCGCTGAGCGAGAAGCTGGGCGAGGTGGAGACCAGCGTGGATCAGATCGAGGCCCGCCTGGAGACCGAGCCCGCCGCGAAGAGCCGCAAGAAGAAGGCCGACTGAGCGCAGAGCCTGGTGGCTGGTGTCTGGTGGCTAGTGTCTGGTTTGAACCAGATACCAGACACAGGTCCCCTGGCGACCGATCAGGCTCAGTCTTCCCCATCCCCTGCCCGGCGGATCTTGTCCCCGAACTTCTCGCGGATGGCGTCGAGGGTGGACTCCAGCCGGTGGTGCTTCTGGCGCACCGGCTGCAGGAACAGATCGCCCTGCACCGGCTGCCCCCTGGGCAGCAGGTCGAAGGCCGCCGCGCCCACCAGGCGGATGGGCGCCTCGAGGTCCAGCCGCTCGAGCAGCCCGCGGGCGCCCTCGTACAGCGCGGCCGAGTCGTCCGCCGGGGCCGGGAGCGGCCCGTCCCGGGTGGCGAGCTGGAAGGTGGCGTACTTGAGCTTCACCCGCACCGCGCGGGCCAGGAGCTCCGCGGCGCGCAGATCACGCGCCACCCGCTCGCAGGCCGCGCGCAGGTGCTTCTCCACCGGCCCGCGCCCGCGGATGTCGCGCTCCAGGGTGCGCTCCGAGCCCACGCTCTTGCGGTCGTGCGCGGACACCACCGGCCGGTCGTCCAGCCCCTGGCTGAGCGCGTGGATGTGCTCGCCGAACGCCCCCAGCTCCCGCCGGAGCCGGCCGGGTTCGCAGGCGGCCACGTCCCCGATGGTCGCCAGCCCCAGGCCCGCGAGCAGCTCCGCCGCCCGCGGCCCCACCCCCCACAGGCGCCGGACCGGCAGCGGGGCGATGAACTCGCGCTCCCGGCCGAAGGGGACCCAGGTGCAGCCGTTCGGCTTCTCGAGATCCGAGGCCAGCTTGGCCAGGAACTTGTTGCTGGCGATGCCCACCGAGGCGCCGAGCCGGGTCCGCTCGCGGATGCGGGCCTGGATGGCCCGCGCCATCTGCTCCGGCGGGCCGAACAGCCCCTCGGCCCCGGTCATGTCCAGGAAGGCCTCGTCGAGGCTGAGCGGCTCGACCCGGGGGCTGAACGCGTCGAGCACCTCCATGAGCTGGGCGCTCGCCTCGCAGTAGGCCTCCATCCGCACGGGCAGCACCACGGCCCGGGGGCAATGCCGCACCGCCCGCGACATGGGCATGGCCGAGTGCACCCCGAACGCGCGCGCCTCGTAGGAGCAGGTCGAGACCACGCCGCGGGTGCGCGAGCCGCCCACGATGACCGGCTGCCCGCGGAGCTCGGGCCGGTCCCGCTGCTCGATGGCCGCGAAGAACGCGTCCATGTCCACGTGGAGGATGACCCGCTGCATGACTGGCCGGAAGGTACCACGCGGGCCCGACGCTGTCTCTCGTGAACGGGTCCTCCGCGACGAGGTCGGGTTGACGGGGACGACCTTCGGCCGTAGGCTGCCCGAGGCCCAGGTGGGCCTGGAGCGCGGGCATGCAGGCGGCAGACGACACGCTGATCATCGCCGGGCGGAGCTTCGCCTCGCGGCTGCTGATGGGCACGGGCAAGTTCGCCTCCTCCCAGGTGCTGCGCGCGGCGCTCGCGGCCTCCGGGGCCGAGCTGGTCACCGCCGCGCTCAGGCGGGTGGACCTGGCGAACCCCCAGGACGACATCCTGTCGGCCATCGACCCGGCGCGCCACCTGCTGCTGCCCAACACCTCCGGGGCGCGGGACGCCGAGGAGGCCGTGCGCCTGGCGCGCCTGGCCCGCGCGGCCGGGTGCCAGGCCTGGGTGAAGCTGGAGGTCACCCCGGACCCCCACCACCTGATGCCCGATCCGGTCGAGACCCTCAAGGCGGCCGAGCTCCTGGTGCGAGAGGGCTTCACCGTGCTGCCCTACATCCACGCCGATCCCGTGCTGGCCAAGCGCCTGGAGGAGGTCGGCACGGCCACGGTCATGCCCCTGGCCGCGCCCATCGGGACCAACCGCGGGCTGCGCACCCGCGATCTGCTCGAGCTCATCATCGCGCAGGCCCGGGTGCCGGTGGTGGTGGACGCGGGCCTGGGCGCGCCCTCCCACGCCGCCGAGGCGCTGGAGCTGGGCGCGGACGCCGTGCTGGTCAACACCGCCATCGCCGTGGCCGGCGATCCGCCCGCCATGGCGGCCGCGTTCAGGCTGGCCGTGCAGGCCGGCCGGCAGGCCCACCTGGCCGGCCTGGGGCGCAGCCGCCCGGAGGCCTCGGCCTCCAGCCCCCTGACCGGCTTCCTGAGGTGACCCGTGGACGGCTTCGCCGCGCTCCACGCCGCCCAGCCCTTCGACCGGGTGGCCGCGCGCATCCAGGCCTGCACGGACGCGGACGTGGAGCGCGCGCTCGGCTGCCCGCAGCCCGGGGCCGACGAGCTGGCCGCGCTGCTGTCGCCGGCCGCCGTCCCGCGCCTGGAGGAGCTCGCCCAGCGCGCCCACGCGCTCAGCCTGGCCCGCTTCGGCCGGACCGTGTCGCTGTACGCGCCGCTGTACCTCTCCAACGTGTGCCGCAACGCCTGCGTCTACTGCGGCTTCCGGGCCGATCGCCCGGCCGACACCCGCACCCTGACCCCCGCCGAGGCCCGGGCGGAGGGCGAGCACCTGGCCGCCCAGGGGATGCGGCACCTGCTGCTGGTGGCGGGGGAGGCGCCCGAGCTGGTCAGCCAGGCCTACCTGGGCGAGGTGGCCGCGCGCCTGCGCCCGCTGTTCGCCTCGCTGAGCGTGGAGATCCAGCCCCTGGAGACCGAGGGCTACGCGGCCCTGGCCGCGGCGGGCGTGGACGGGCTGGTGGTCTACCAGGAGACCTATGATCCGGTCCAGTACGCCGCGCTGCACCCGCGCGGGCCCAAGAGCGACATGACCTACAGGCTGCTGACGCCGGAGCGGGCCGGGCGGGCGGGGCTGCGGCGGGTGGGCCTGGGGGCGCTGCTGGGGCTCGCGGACGTGCGGGCCGAGGCCTGGTTCCTGGGGCTGCACGCGCGGCACCTGATGCGGCACCACTGGCGCTCGCACCTCAGCCTGTCCTTCCCCCGCCTGCGGCCGTCGGCCGGTCGCTTCGAGCCACCCCGGCCGGCCACGGATCGCGAGCTGGTGCAGCTCATCTGCGCCCTCCGGCTGTTCCTGCCCGACGCGGGCCTGGTGCTGTCCACCCGCGAGCCGCCCGAGCTGCGCGATCGGCTGGTGCCGCTGGGGATCACCTCGATGAGCGCCGGCTCGTGCACCGAGCCGGGCGGCTACGGGCGCAGGCTGCGCGCCGGGCGGGCGGCCACCCCCCAGTTCGAGGTGGCCGATCTGCGCTCGCCGGCCGAGGTGGCCGCGGCGCTGAAGCGGCAGGGCTACGAGGCCGTCTGGAAGGACTGGGATCCGGGCTTCATGGGCTGACCCCGTGGGCCGCGGGCAGGAGGGTCGGGATGGCGGACGTGCACATCGAGCTGAACGGCGAGGCGCGCAGCTACCCGGCCCCGGTCCGGCTGCTCGGGCTGCTCGCGGCGCTCGGGCTCTCGCCCCAGGCCGTGGCCGTGGAGCGCAACGGGCAGCTCGTGCCGCGGGACGGGTTCGGCGCGCTGGAGCTGCAGGACGGGGACCGGCTGGAGATCGTCCGCCTGGTGGGCGGGGGCTGAGCCCGCCGCCGCGCGCGAGGGAGGGATCCATGGAAAAGCTCGTGGCTGCAGGCTGCCTGTGCCTGGCCCTGGCCGGAGTGGCGTCCGTGCCCGCGGCCACTCGGGCCGCGCCCAAGGAGCCGCCCGTGATGGCCGTGTTCCTGACCGAGAGCAAGGGCTCTCCCCTCAGCGGCGACGAGGTGAGCAGCCTGTCCGACTACCTGAGCTCGCGGCTGGGCGAGGAGGGCGCCTTCCAGGTGCTGCCTCGCTCGGAGATTCGTTCCCGGCTGGGGCCCGCGGCCGCCCGCGAGCTCGACGGCTGCCACGAGCCGGTCTGCCAGCACCACCTGTCCGCCAGGGTGGGAGCCCGGTACGCGCTCTCCTCCTGGGTGGGCAAGGTGGGCAGCCAGTGCCTGCTGGTGGCGGACGTCTTGGACACCACCTCCAACCTCCTGGTGCGGTCGGTCCAGACCCGGGATCTGTGCCAGCCCGAGATGATCATCGGGGGCTTCGAGCGGCTGGCCGCCGAGCTGAACCGGAGCTTCGCCCGTCCTCTCCCCGGGGTCCCCGAGGGGAAACGCCGCCTGGCGGTGCTGCTCCCCGAGAACCGTGGAAGCCCGCTTCGCGCGGACGAGCTCGAGCTCCTCGGCCAGTACCTGCGCGCGCGCCTGCTCTCGGCGGTCCAGGTCGAGTGCCTGCCGAGCTCGGCCCTGCGGCTCCAGGCGGGGGACGGCGGCCCGGGAGAGCCTGCCCAGCTCTCGGTCCACACGAGCGTCTCCAAGATCGGCAGCCAGTGCCTGCTGAGCGCCGCGCTGTGGGATCTCTCCACGGACAGGCAGATCGCGGCCGTCACCGTGCGCGAGAAGTGCGATCCCGATCGGCTGGTCCCGGGCCTGGAGGACCTCGCTGACCGGCTCGCGGCCCTGCTGCAGAAACCCTGAGGTCCCTGCTCCGCCCCGGGCCTTGTCCCCTGCCCTCGGACGGGCTACCCTCCTGTCGTCACGTACAGACACTCCGCCGCGCAGGGGTCTGGCATGAGAAACTCCGCCCTGTCCGCTGGCCTGGTGATCCTGCTCGCCGCCCTGGGCGCAGCGGCCGGGGAGCCGGCGCCGGCCCTGAAGGTGTTCGTGCTCGACCTCGCGGCCCAGGGGGTGCCCGAGGCGCTCGCCCGGACCGTCGCGGACGCGGCCCTGGAGGGCCTGCAGGCGCGCCCGGAGCTCCGGGTCATGGGGCGCAGCGAGATGGGCGTCCTGCTCGAGCACCAGCAGGGGCGCCAGCTCCTCGGCTGCCAGGAGGCCGACTGCCTGGCCGATCTCGGCCAGGCGCTGCAGGCCGACCGGCTCGTGTCGGGCACGGTGGGCATGCTGGGCGCGACCTACCTGCTCAGCCTGCAGCTGCTCGACCCCCGGGCGGCCGTCGTCCTGGCGCGCTCGAGCGCCACGGCCTTCTCGCCCGAGGAGCTGGCCGCGGCGGCCCGGCGGGCGGCCGTCGAGCTGTTCGGCCCGGCCGCCGCCGAGGTCCCGGCCACGGCCTTCGCGCTGCAGCTCGCCCCGGGCGGGACGTTGAAGGCCGCGGTGCTGGAGCTCAAGGCCGTGGGCGTGCCCGAGGATCAGGCCCGCAACCTGACCCAGGTGGTGGTGCAGGAGCTCAAGCGCAGCCAGGGGCTGGCGCTCATCTCGCGCGACGAGATCGCCGCCATGCTGAGCTTCAAGGAGGACAAGGCCCGGCTGGGCTGCGACGACGACGCCTGCCTGAGCGAGATCGGCGGCGCGCTGGGCGTCGACTACCTGGTGTCCGGATCGGTGGGGCAGCTCGGCGAGACGCGCCTGGTCCATCTGAAGTTGATCGACATGCGCGAGACGCGGGTGGTGAACCGCGTGGCGGAGTCCTTCCAGGGCGACGCGGCCCAGCTCCTGGGCGCGACCCGCGCCGCGGCCCGGCGGCTGATCGGGCGCGGGGCGGACGACCCGGGCCTGCTGGAGGTGCGGCCCTCGGTCGAGGACGCCCGGCTGCTCGTCGGCGGGGAGGAGCTCGAGCGCGACGGGCCGCGCTCGGTGCCGGCCGGGAAGCTCCGCCTGCGGGTGGAGGCCGACGACCACCTGCCCTGGGTGGGCGACCTGTACGTCGAGCCGGGGGAGCTGACGCGCTTCGACGTGACCCTCGAGGAGGTCGCCGCGCCCTGGTACGAGAGCTGGTGGCTGTGGACGGCGGTGGGCGCGCTGGTGCTGACCGGGGCCGGGCTGGGGGTGTACTACGGCCTGTTCGCCGAGGATCCGACCGGCACGCTGATGGTGACCTCGGCGGTCCCGGGAGGTGGGCGATGAACCGGCGCCTCCTGGCGATGGCCCTGCTGCTCGCGGCCGCCGGCTGCGGGCAGGGCGAGCTTACCCTCGATTTGGCCCCGCGCTTCGCCGCGCTGCTCGAGGTGCCCGGGCTGCTGGGCGTGGTGATCGTCACCCGGGCGGACGGCGGCGAGGAGGTGGCGCGCGCCGGGCTGGTGGCCTTCGAGGGCTCTGCCGCGACCCGGCTGGGCGGGATCCCGGCGGGCGTGGATCTCCTGGTGCGGGTGGAGTGGTACGCCGGGGCAGGCATGGTGCTCGTGGCCGAGTCCGCCGCGCAGCCGGTGCGCCTGGCGGAGGGCAAGACCAGCTCGGTGGCCTTCGACGCCGACGCCCTGGACTACCCGGACACCGACGGGGACGGGGCCGCCAACCTGGCGGAGGTGGTCTGGGAGGACCGAGAGCCGGGCGCGGCCGCAAGCGCCTGGAACGACCCCACCAGGGTCCCGCCGGGTTTCCTGACCGGGTTCGTGGCCGCCATCCCCACGCCCGGTATGTGCTACTCCGTGGCGCCGTTCGGGACCATGAGCGTGGTCGCGGTCACCCAGAGCGACCTGACTCGCCAAGGGGGCAACCTGGTGCCGACCAACCAGCGCATCGAGGTGCTCGAGCCCACGACCCGCAACCACCTGGAACACCCCCTGACCTGCAGCGCCTCGGGGTACCCGCTCACGGCGCGGGTCAGCCCGGTGGCCAACCCGCCCGAAGTCGCGGTCCTGTGCGGAGCCACCCTGAGCTTCGTGCAGCCCGAGCCGAACCTCGGTCTGTCATCCTCGGGCGTCGCCACCCTCCAGTTCGAGTCTCCCCGGATCGCCTACTCGCGAGACGGCAGCCTGGTCTACGTGCCCCACAAGGAGGCCGGGAGCATCTCCGTGGTGGGCGCCACCCCCTTCCAGCCGGACCACGCCCAGCTGTTGCGGGTGCTCGCGGCGCCGGCGCTGCCGGCGGACGGCGTCTTCATGGACGCCGCCGACACGGGCGCCCATCTGCTGGTCTCGGACGCGGGCGGCGGTGGGCTGCTCGTCCTGTCGAGGCCGGCTGGCCAGGTGGAGAGCCTGGTGGGGCGGATCCTGGCGGACAGCCTGGACACCCCGGGCCTGCTGCTCGTGCACCCCGCCGGGGGGATCGCCTACGTGGCGACCTCCGACGTCCAGGCTGGGCGGTACGCGCTGGTGGCCATCGACATCCGTGGCGCCGACCCCACGAGCTGGAGCATCGCGGGCGAGGTCCCGCTCGATGGGCCTGCGGTCGGTCTGGCCACGGACGCGCGCCTGGGTGCCTACCTGTACGTCGCCACGATGCAGACCGTCTACGGCGTCGACGCCTTCAGCTTCGGGACGCTCTGGACACGCACCAGCGGCCAGCTCGACCTGGGGTTGTTCCTCGATCTGTCCATCGCCGGAGATGGCAGCGCGGGGTTCGTCCCCCAGAGCGACACCCGCGGGGTGTTCGTCCTCGGCGTCCCCTCGTCCGCGGACCTCGCCGAGACCGAGCCCAACGGCCGCCTGCCGGCCGAGCCGCAGCCCGCCAATGTCCTGCGCGTCGACGGCGGACCGAGCGTGGGCTTCGTCACCCTGTCGGATCCCGAGGTCGGGCCCCTGACCGAGATCGCCTGCCGCGTCCACGAGCCCGCGCCAGCCACGCCCATCGACTTCGCCGAGGATCTCGAGGATGTGTGGCGGCTGGAGCTCGATGGGGTGGACGGACCACTGGCGGTGGCGGTCGTGCAGACCGAGTGCCACGCGGAGCTGAGCCTGGCCGCGCTGGACTCCTCCGGGGCGCCCCTGCTGAACGCCTACGCCCTCGCGGGTGGCACCTGCCAACCTCTGGGCAGCGGCGTGTTCCTAGTGGCGCCCTCCGCGCAGGCGGTGGCGGCGGTCGGCGTGGGCGCCATGGACGCGCGGCGCAACGCCAACTTCAGCGCCTACGAGCTCCAGGCGGTCTCCATCGGGGCCATCGCGGACATCCAGGAGGACGAGCAACACGATCCCGGCTTCGTCCAGGCCATCCAGCAGGTGCCTGCCCGGGTGCACGGCCGCGTGGAGGTCGGTGACCTGGGAGGCATCGAGATCTATCCCGGCGATCGGGTCGAGGACTGCTACTCCTTGAACCTGGCGGATGGGCACAAGGCTGTGCGGCTCGACTTCGCCGAAGACGCCGACCTGGATCTGTTCCCGCTGGACGCCGAGACCGGCCTGGCCGTCGAGGAGGCCTTCGCCATCGTCAGCTTCGGAACCACGGAGTACTTCATCGCCGAGCCCAACTCCATCCGTCCGCGCATCGCCAAGCTGTGCGTGGGCATCGATGACAACACCCTGCCGGCCGAGGCCGACTACACCCTGACCGTGGTGGACCTGGCCCTCTAGGCCAGGGGGAGATCCAGCATGCGCGCCGCGTCTCTCCTGGCCCTGCTCGCGCTCACCGGCCTGGCCGCCGCCTGCGGCGGGGGCGGGGGCGGGGAGTGCCGGGACGGCGAGTGGAGCTGCTCGGCGGACGCCCGCACCCTGACCCGCTGCGAGGCCGGCCGCTGGGCGGACACGGACTGCCTGGCCGAGCGCGGCCGGCTGTGCGAGCAGGGCGCCTGCGTGGAGCCCTGGCGCTACGGCGCGCCCTCCTGGGACGCCTGTGCGGACGAACCGCGCGCCACGGCCGAGACGCTGGCGGACAAGGCCGCCGGCTACGAGGACCTCGCCTGGCGCCTGCACGTGCACCCGTCCCTCAAGTGGCTGTCCCCGGTCACCCTGGCGCCCGACCCCGCGGACCCCGGCCAGCCGGCCGTGCCCGAGGCCCAGGCCACCTGGCAGGACGTGGAGCGCTGGCACTCGGGCGAGAACGACGGCCTGTGGAGCGCGCTCTACCTGGCCGCCGAGGCCTACCGCCACGCGGTCACCGGCGAGGAGGAGGCCCTGGCGCGCCTGCGGGTGCTCATGGACGGCGAGGAGACCCGCATGCGCGTCACCGGCGTGCCGGGGGTGTTCACCCGCCAGTTCATCCCGCCCGGGATCGCGGGCCTCGAGTGCCCCGCGGATCCGCTCCAGTACGCGCCCGACGCGGAGAAGGACGACAACCAGTGGGTGCGCGTCGGCGCCCAGGGCTGCGTGGAGACCTACGACCCGGCCGCGGCCGCGTTCGTCGCCTCTGGCCATTGCGGGCTCGGGGAGTTCGCCGGCTTCTGCTGGCTCGACAACGTGTCCCAGGACGAGTACGCCGGGCACATGCTGGGGCTCACCGCCGTGGCCCTGCTGGTGGACGACGCGGACCTGCGCGCCCGGGCGGTCGAGCTCCTGCGCCAGGTGGGCCAGCACCTGGTGGACAACCTGCTCGAGTTCCACGACTGGGATGGCCGGGTGACCGAGCACGGCCGCATCTGGGCCCTGGCGCTGGACAACTTCCCCGGCTTCAACGCCGGCATGGCGCTGGCCTACGTGGGCGCGGCGGCCGAGCTGTCCGGCGACGAGGGGCTGCGCGCCTGGCTGCGCCGCTGCCTGCTGCAGGAGGAGGGGGTCCAGGACTGCCTCGGGCAGCCCCTGGAGGCCCCGCGGCCCTACCCCGAGCACCTGGAATCCGCCGGGCTGTACGTGGGCGCGGGCAGCTGCCTGTCGAACTGGAACAACATGTCCATGCACCTGATCTCGATCCAGATCCTGCTGCTGCTCGAGCGCGAGCCGGGCCTGCGGGCGGTGTACCAGGCCCACCTGGAGGACGAGGTGTTCGCGCCGCCGGACACGCCGCGGGCGATGTCAGGGCAGCGCAACGCCTGGTTCGACTTCGTGTTCGCCGCGCACAAGCGGCTCGGCCCGGGCTCGAGCGGGCCGGCGCTGGACGCGGTGAAGGACGGGCTGTGCATGCTGCGGCAGTTCCCGGCCTCCAAGCACCAGCGCGCCGTGGCCTGCCCGCCCGAGCGCTGCGTGCTCTCGGACTGCGTGGACCGCCAGGGCGGACCCATCCTGGAGGAGCCGCGCGAGATCGCCGATCGCTGCCTGGGCCGCTTCGAGTGGTGGCGCAGCCCCTACAGCCCCGGCGAGTGCAGCCAGGACCCGCGGGTGATCGCCTCCCCGGAGGACTACCTGCTGGCCTACTGGATGGGTCGTTTCTACGGGTTCATCGCCCCGGGCTGGTGACGGGGCTGGAGGCAGACATGCTCGAGAGTCCGCTCGTGGTCCTGCTGGGCAAGTGGTTCGTGGTCACGGCCGTGTTCCTGGTGTCCGCGGCGGTGACCCCCAAGGTGCGGGTCGGGTCCTGGGTGAAGGCCGTGCTGGCCGCGGTGGTCTTCGGCCTGGTGGCCCTGCTGCTCGGCTGGCTACTGAAGCTCGTGTTCGGCGCGCTCCTGTTCCTGCCGGCCATCCTGACCTTCGGCTTGGGCTTCCTGCTGGTGCCCGTCCTGGTCAACATGGTGCTGCTGTGGCTGACCGACGCGCTGATGGGGGACGGCCTGCGCATCCAGGGGCTGTGGACCAAGCTGGTCATGGCCGTCGCGCTCAGCGTGGCCTTCGCCCTGCTCTTCCACTGAGGGCTAGAGGCCCTTCTTCCACTCGGTCACGAAGGCGCGGTGCGCCTGGCGCTCCTCGGCCGGGATCGCCACCAGGCCGGCGAGCAGGACGTAGCCGAACATCCACAGCGTCAGCCCGTCGAGGAACCAGGTCAGGCCGTAGCCCGCCACCCAGGCCACCAGGCCGGCCACGAAGGTCAGGAACGTCGAGAGCATGAAGAAGATCTGGTGGGGCTTGAGGCCCTTGTGGTGGCGGCCCTGCCAGGGGATGGTGGTCAGCCCGAGCGCGGGCACGAGCACCACCACGGCCAGCCCGGCCCAGCGCCCGGCCTCGAAGGCGAACAGGTGCGAGCCGAGGTAGCCGGCGATGGCCATGCCCGAGTAGGTGCGCGGGAGCCCGATCCAGTAGTTGGTGGCCTCGGCCGGGCTGGCGTAGCCGCGGGCGTGCCGGAGCACCCCGAAGATGGCCGGCAGGCTGGCCAGCGCGAGGGCGCCGTAGAGCCCCAGCATGGGCCGGTAGGCCGCGTACACCAGCACGGCGGGCGCGATGGCCGAGCTGACCAGATCCACGGTGTTGTCCAGGTGCGGACCGATCTTGTTCTTCTGCTTGGTGAGCCGGGCCACCACGCCGTCCAGCCCGTCGAACACCCAGGCCAGCCAGACGAAGAAGCAGGCCAGCGGGAGCTGGCCCTCGAGGGCCAGCGCCATGCTGGCCATGGCGCTGACGAGCGAGAGCAGCGTGACGAGATCCTTGAGGTAGACGTGCATCATTCCCATGGCGGGCGAGCCTACCCCGGAGGGAAACGGATTTCCAGCCCGGCGGATGAGGGGCTCAGCCCCGGCGGCGGCGGGCGAGCAGCAGGCCGAGGACCAGGGCCAGGCCGGCCCCGCCGGGCGCGGCCGTGGCGCAGCCGCCCTTCATGTCCGCCTCGTCCGGATCCGGGTTGTACGGATCGACGTCCGGGTCCACGGCCAGGCCCACGTGGCACTCGACGCCCTCTCCGGCCAGGGCCAGGCACTCGGCGCGGCCCTCCAGGTGGCCGCTGGCCGAGGCGCTGAGGCTGCGCTCGCCGGCGGGCACCGCGACCTCGTAGTAGCCGGCGTCGTCCGCGCTCAGGGTCAGCCCGGTGTCCACCCACAGCGCGGCACCGCCCAGGCGGGCCTGCGTGGCCGGATCGAGCGGCTCGCCCTCGGCCGCCTCGAGCGCGTAGCCGTAGAGCTTGCCCTCGCCCGGCTGGAGCCCCAGGCACAGGCCGTCGGCGCCGCACAGCTGCTCGGCCGGGCAGCGCCCGCAGCTCAGGCCGCAGACCGGATCGAGGCCGCAGTCGCGGCCGGCGCAGGCCAGCTCGCAGCCGCCCGCCTCGCACTGGCCGTTCGCGTTGCAGGTCTGACCGTCGGCGCACACCCCGCAGGCGCCGCCGCAGCCGTCATCCCCGCAGGTCCGGCCGGCGCACTGCGGCTGGCACACGCAGGCCCCGGCCTGGCAGTCCGCGCCGGCCGGGCAGGCGCCGCAGTCCGCACCGCAGAACGGGTCCGCCCCGCAGGTGAGGCCGGTGCAGTCCGGCTGGCAGGCGCACTGGCCGCTCCCGTCGCAGGCGTGGTGGTCGGGGCAGGTGCCGCACGAGCCGCCGCAGCCGTCGTCCCCGCAGGCGCGCCCACCGCAGCTCGGGCTGCAGGCCCGGGTCACGCCGATCGAGCACCAGGTCTCGCCGCCGGCGGTCACCTCGCACGAGCGCGAGGCGGAGTTGAAGCCCGCGGCCGAGGCGGTGAGGGTGTAGGACCCGGCCGCCAGCTCGAAGACCCACAGCCCGTCTCCGGCCCCGGCCGTGGTGGACGGGCCGCCCTGCACGCTGACGGTGGCGCCGGGCAGGCGCTCGCTCATGTCGGCCGTGCCCGAGCCGTGATCGACGAACACGGCGCCCCGCACCGTGCCGGTGGTCGGGGTGGAGCCCAGGTTGTGCCGGCGGATGGCGACGTACGAGGCGCCGGCGCTCTTGAGGTTGTGCACGCAGCCGTAGGAGCAGCCCTTGCACTCGTACACCCAGGCCGAGCCCCAGGGGTCGCCGCTCTCCCACACGATGATGTGGCCGGACCCGTCGGAGTTGTACACCAGGCAGTCCCCGCGGGCGGTGTTGTCCCGGTTGATGCGATCCCAGTGGGTCTGCTCGTTGCGGAAGTTCCAGGTCGAGTAGGGGTGGGTGTTGGTGGTCAGCTCGCTGGGGCTCGGCACCTGCCAGACCTTGCCGGCGAAGCCCGAGCAGTCCGCGCCGTAGGAGCCCGAGTGGGTGCAGTTCGGGCAGCTACCCGAGCACGAGCCGTGCGAGGCGCCGTCGGTGCGCCAGCAGCCGTGGCCCCACCAGTAGGAGTAGCCCACGCCGTAGCGGGCCAGGTCGATGATCTCGTCCCGGGTCATCTGCGCCGGAGCTGCCGCCGCCGGAGCCGCCAGGGCCATCGCCAGGACCGCCGCCAGGGCGAACAGGATCTGCTTGGACATCGCGCGCCTCCTGCAGGAAAGCGAACAGGTCGCTGTGTGCAGCAAGCCACGTGCCAGCCGGCGAAGCGGCTCGCCGGGCCGCATCTTTTGGAAACCTCATGTTTTTTCGTGTCGTCGGCTGGCCGTGGAGGTCGGGACGCGACAGGATGGCGCAGGGCCTGGCAACTCCATTGACCCCTCGGAGGGTGTCAGGGGGAGGGGGCTCCGGCGTCGGCGCCAGGCGCCGCGGGGTCCGCGGGCAGCGGGGTCATGGGCGGGACCACGGCGGTGACGGCCTGCTCGGGGGGCGAGGGCGTGACCGTGACCGGCTGGCAGTAGACCCGGAGCAGGGCCGTGCTCTTCTGCAGCCGCTGCATGAAGGCCGGATCGGCCATGTTGCCGTTGATGGGGATCACGCACAGGCTGTACTCGCCCGGCAGCACCCGCTCGAGGCGCATGACCTGGCCCGGCATCCAGAAGCCCGCCTTGATGCCCGCGCCGAGCTGCTGCACCGAGGCGTTGATCTCGGCCGCGTTCGCGAAGCTCCACTTGCCCGGCAGCAGCAGCGCCTGGGCGAGATCGAGCTTGGCCCCGCCCTGGCCCTGGATGCTGACCAGCAGGGTCGCGTTGCCCGCGGGCACGTCGAGCTGCAGGCGCGCCTGCTCGCCCGCCCGCACGGTCACGTCCCCGCCCGCGGTGGAGTTGCCCAGCCCGCCGCTCGAGACGATCGCGGCGAGCACGTGGTGCTCGCCGGCGGGCAGGCGCTCGACCGCGAAGGCCCCGTCCTCGCCGGTGCGCACGACCACCGCCTGGCCGGTGCTGCCCTTGGGGCTGATGTTCAGCACGGCCCCGGGCGCCGGCTGGCCGCCCTGGGTGACCTGCCCGGCCAGCGAGCCGAACGCCTTGAGCCGCAGCTCGAGCTGCACGTCCGCCGGCCCCGCCGCCAGGCTGGCCGGATCGGAGCGGCCGAGCTCGCCGGCCTCGGCCACCACCACGCGCTCCTCGGCGCTCACCCCCTGGAGCACGAAGGCGCCGTCCGGGCCGCTGCGCGTGCGACGCACGTCGAGCTGCTCTTCGACCGCAGAGCCCAGCTCGAGGATCAGCCTGGAGCCGTCGCCCACGAGCTGGGTGGCCGAGACCACCTCGGCCCCGGCCACCGGCGCGCCGGCGCCGTCCAGCACCCGGCCGCTCACCCGGCGCCCGCGCTGCAGCGTGAGCAGGCCGAGGTCGGTCTCCTGGCCGGCCTGGATCTGGACCCCGGGCCGCTCGAGGTCGGCGAAGCCGTCGGCGCGCACGCTCACGCTGTGGGCCCCGGCCGGCACGTCCGGGAGCAGGAACTCGCCCTGGGCGTCCTCGACCGGCTGGCCCGGCGGGAAGTCCAGCAGCACCAGGAAGCGGGTGACGGGCGCGCCGTCGCCGGCCTGCACCCGGCCGCGGAGCGAGCCAGGCTCCTCCACCACCAGGCGTACGTCCTCGTCGCCGGTGCGCGCCGGCGTGCCGGCCCGCAGCCGCTCGCGCCGCTGGACCCCCTCGCGCGCGGCCCACAGCCGGAAGGCCGCGCCCTCGGGCAGGCCCTGCAGCACGAAGGCCCCGGCCCCGTCGCTCTGGGCCGTGGCCGGCCCGCGCAGCTCGGCCTCGGCCACCGGCGCCCCGGCCCACACGTCCGGCACGGCCAGCACCTCGGCCTCGGCCACCGGCTCGCCGCCGGCGGTCACCACCGAGCCCGCGATGCGCCCGCGCCGCGCCAGGCGCAGCTCCAGGCCGGCGGCCTCGGGGGCGGCCTCCAGGTCCACCGGCAGCACGTCGCTCGAGGCGCCCTCGGCCTGGGCCACGAGCTGCAGGCGGGTGCGCGGCAGCCCCTGGAAACGGAAGGCCCCGTCGGCGTCGCCGAGCGCCTGGCGCACGCGGGTGCCGCCGAAGGTGTTGCGGTAGGGGCTCGACTCGGCCGCGGCCACGCGCACCTGGGCGAAGGGCACCCCGCGGCCGCCCTCGTCCACCACCCGGCCGGCGATGCGGCCTCCGCCCGCGAGCTCGATGCGCACCTCGGGCGTGGGCCGGCCGGCCTCCACCTGCACCGCGCCCGAGCCGGCCGGCGGGTAGTCCGGGTGGCTGGCGAGGAAACGGTAGCTGCCGGGCGCGAGGGCCTCGAAGGAGAAACGGCCGTCCGCGTCCGTGCTGGCGCCGTCCTGCTCGGGGTCGGCCAGCCCGAAGACGTCCGCGCTGGGCTCGGCCAGCACGCGGGCGCCGGCCACCGGACCGCCGCCGGCCTCCACCACCCGGCCCTGCACCGGCGCGCCGCGGGCCAGCGCCACCTCGACCCGCACCGGCGCGGTGGTGGACTCGGGCACGCTCACCGGGCGCTGGACCGGCGAGCGGCCCGCGGCCTGCACGGCCACCACGGCGAACCCGGGCGTCACCCCGGAGAAGCGCGCCAGCCCCTCGGCGTCCGTGAGCTCGGCCCGCTCGTCCTCGGCGCGCAGCCCGACCTTCGCCCCCTGGACGGCCCGGCCGTCCTCGAGCGCGCTCACCCGCACCTCGAGGGCCGCGCCCGGCCGCAGGCGCAGGATGACCGGATCGCTCTGGGCCGAGAGCCGCTGGGACACCGGTCCGGCCACGCGCTCGCCGGCCCGGGCCGTCAGGCGGTAGCGCTTGGGCAGCAGGCCATCGAAGGCGAAGGTGCCGTCGCGCTCGGTGCGCGCGGTGCGCTCGGGGCGGCTGCTCACGCGCACCAGCGCGCCCTCCACGGGCAGATCGCCCGCCTCCAGCACCTGGCCCTCGAGGCGCAGGCTGCCCGCGGGATCGTCCTCCTCCTGGACCGGCGCGGCCGGCGGGGCCGGCCGGGCCGCGGCCGGCTCGTGGCCGGGCTCCTGCCCGGCGGCCGGCGCCTGCCCGGGCTCGGCCGCGGGGGCCCCCTCCGTGGCCTCCGCCGTGTCCTGCTCCCCGGCGGGCGGGCGTTCCACCAGCAGCCAGACGATGGCGGCCAGCACGGTCAGGACCAAGGCCAGGGCCAGGGCGGTCGAGCGTCGCATGGGTCCTCCTCGCGCAACCCGCTGGGGCGGCGCCGAGTGTACTACGCGCTCCGGGTCGGAGGGGAGGGCGGCCTTCGCCGGGGCACTAGCCGAGCGCGCCGGAGTCCGGGGCGGGATCGTCGAGCCCGAGGGCCTCCCGGCCCGGCAGCGCCCGGCGCGCCTCGGCCAGGAACTCGGCCTGGTGCGCGTCCCGGCGCTTGAGCTCCTGGCGCACGATCTTGGCAGCCAGCGCGACCACCTTCGCCGCCACCGGGGGCTTCTGGAAGTGCGCCCGGTTGAACCACAGGTTGCGGATGACGATGCGCACCACGTCGTCCAGCACCGACAGGCCCGAGCCCGGCCGGCCGACGATGGCGAAGGTGTCCTGGGCCAGGAGCTCCAGGGCGGATTGCTCGAGCATGGTCCGCAGCAGGTCCGCGGCCGTCGGGCGCGGGCGCGGCGCCAGGTAGCGCCACACGACCCGGTCGAAGTCGTGGGAGTGGGCGTCCGAGCCGCCCATGGCCACGATGGGCGCGGGGCGGGTGCGGGCCAGGTACTCGGCCAGCCGGGCCGCGCGAGGGTAGCGCCACAGCACCTCGGGCGGCTTCCCGCCCAGCGCCATGCGGTTGTGCAGCGCCAGGTAGGCCTCCAGCACCTGGGTGCTGGCGTCGGGGAAGCCGCCGTTGACCGTCTCCATGAACTTGGCCCGGCCGAGCAGCTCCAGGGTGGCGTCCAGCGACAGCTCGTGCCCGTCCAGGGGGTGCGCCAGCGCGCACACCAGACCGTGCTCGGCGCAGTAGTCCATCACCCGCCGGCACTGCAGCGCCAGGTGGCCGGGGGCCCGGCAGCGGGCGAAGATGTCGTCGAGGCGGGCCTGGGTGAGGCCGGTGTAGGCGCCGAAGGGGCCGTCCACGGGCGCGGGCCCGCCGTAGACCAGCACCTCGGGGGACTGGCGGTAGCGCCCGTCGATGTCCTGCTCGATGCAGGCGAGCTCTCCCCCCACGCACAGGCGCGGCTCGGCGGCCGCGGCCCGCAGCAGCGGCTCCGGGAGCTTGTGGGCCCGGCGGTTCATGTGGTCGGTGACGCACACGATGCCCACCTGGGTGGCGGGCGGCGGGGCGTCGAGCACGGCCCGCAGCCGGTCCACCCGGGTGAAGCACTCGCTCCAGCGCACGGGGGTGTCCTGGCCGAGCGTGCTGCGCAGCGCCCCCCCGATGAGCGGATCCATCTCGGAGGCCAGCCCGTTGGAGCCCTCGGTGTGGATGTGGGTGATGACCAGGACCGGGTAGCGCGGGGCGGGCTCGGACGGGCCGCCGATCGTCGCGTGTTCGCCTTCGGAACCCATGGAGCACCTCCTCCCGGGCGTGGCCAACCTGTCAGAGATGCCGGGGAGAATCAAGCTCCGGCGGCCTGCGGTTGCGTCCTGGACCCGGTTCGCTGCTAGAATCGTGCCGTCGCGGGGGCCCCCGCGCGAGGAGGCGGACATGCACGGCGGTTCGAAGCGGCGGGTGTTCCCGGGCTGGGTCCTGGCCATCCTGGCGGCGGGCTCGCTGGCCGCCTGCGATGACGGCGGTGGGGGCGGGCCGGGCACGGACACGGGCACGGCGCTCTTCCTGCACCACTCGACCGGGGAGGCGATCTGGAACGGCGGGGTGGAGGGCTGGTTCGGGGCCTACAACAGCGCGAACGCGACCAGCTACGTCGTGAACCAGGTCAACTACCCCGACGAGCCCTACCCCTGGGAGAATTACCCTTACGATTACTGGAACTTGTGGGTGGAGCACGCGGGCTCGAGCCGTTTCGAGGGGCAGGAGACGCTCGACATGCTGGCCCCGCGCTACGACCTCATCGTCTTCAAGCACTGCTTCCCGGTCAGCATGGTGGAGGAGGACACGGGCAGCCCCGACGTCGCCTCGAGCACCCGGAGCCTGGAGAACTACCGCCTGCAGTACCAGGCCCTGAAGACCAAGCTGCGCTCGTTCACCGGCAAGCGCTTCCTGGTGTGGACCGGCGCGGCGCTGACCGAGACGGCGTTGCTGGGCGACTACGGTGGCACCCTGGCGCACGCCGCCCGGGCCCGGGAGTTCTTCACCTGGGTCAAGGACGAGTGGGACGAGTCCGGGGACAACATCTTCCTGTTCGACTTCTTCGAGCTGGAGACCGAGGGCGGCGACACCTTCGTCGAGGCCTACGCCCAGGACCCGACCGATCCGCACCCGAACGAGGGCTTCGCCCAGGCGGTGGCGCCGCGGTTCGGCCAGCGGGTGGTGGACGTGCTCGAGGGCCGGGGCGACACCGGCAGCCTGACCGGGGAGTGAGGCGCCGATGGGCCGCGTGTTCGTCGGCGCCGGCGTGCTCGCCCTGGCCGCGCTCGGCGCGGGCGGCTGCGGCGGACAGGAGGAGGGGCCGCCGCCCTGCCTGGTCCAGGGCTGCGACGGCGCCAGGCTGTGCGAGCGGGCCGCGGACCCGGAGGCGCGCGGGCCCTGGCCGGTGGGCGCGCGCACCCTGCAGGTGGCCGGGCTCACCACCGAGGTCTGGTACCCGGCCGAGTTCGGCTCCCAGCGTGGCCTGGACCCGGTGGTGTACGACGTGCGCGCGGAGCTGCCCCTGTCCGAGCAGGGCAAGATCCCCGACCGCGACACCCCCTGGCAGACCTGCGACTGCCATCGCGATCTCCCGCTCGACGCCGAGCGCGGGCCCTACCCGGTCCTCCTGTACATGCACGGCACGGCCGCCTTCCGCTCCCAGTCGCTCACCCAGATGACCCACTGGGCCAGCCGCGGCTTCGTGGTGGTGGCGGCCGACCACCCCGGGCTGTACCTGGCCGACATGCTCGACTTCCAGGGCGAGGCGCACCTGGAGGCGGACGGCCAGGCGCTGCTCGCGGCCCTGCGCGCCCCCGGAGGCGAGCTGGCGTTCCTGGCCGGGCACGTGGACGCGGGGCGCGTCGGGCTCTCGGGCCACAGCGCCGGCGGCAAGGGGGTCTCCACCTTCGGCTCCGAGCCCGGGGTGCGGGTGATCGCCCCCATGGCCTATGCCGGGGTCGAGCCGGGCACGGAGGTGGAGTCGGTGCTGGTGCTGGGCGCGCTCGATGATCGGGTCGCGGCCTGGACGCGCCAGCAGGAGGGCTACGCCAGCTCGCCCGCGCCCAGGCGGCTCGTCGGCATCGCCGACGCCGGCCACCTGGTGTTCACCGATCTGTGCGCGCTGAAGAACGCGGCCGGGCAGGATCTGATCGAGATCGCCCTCGAGCACGAGGTGCAGAACGCGAGCCTGGCCGAGCTCCTGTGGGACGGCTGCGCGCCGGAACAGATCGCGCCGGCCGAGGGTTGGGCCATCGTGAACCACGTCACCACCGCCGTGTTCGAGAGCGTGCTGCAGTGCCAGCCCGCCCCGGACTTCTCCGATCTGCAGGCCCGCCACCCGCGGGTGGCGGTGCTCGAGGAAGATCTGTCCGCGGGGGACTGAAGGAGGAGGCCATGGGCGAGGGACCGTTGGGCCTGGAGCTGCGCGCCTGCCCGGCCTGCGGCAAGCGGCGGTTGGTGCCCCAGGGCAAGCTGTTCAGCGGGGAGAAGGAGGCCCGCCTGGTGCTGAGCGTGGCCTTCCAGCGCAACCGGGCCCACCCGCCCGCCAAGCAGGACTACGACGTGTTCGTCTCCAGCCCGCTCCTGGCCGCGGTGTGCGGCGCCTGCGGGCACGTGGAGCTGTCCGCGGCCGAGCCGCAGAAGATCTGGGACGCGCTGCTGGAGGCGGAGGGGCAGCGCCAGGCTCCGTGAGGGGCCCGGCGCCGCGCGGGGATGCGCCGGGGCTCGGTCAGCAGTTCTGGCCGCTCGGGCACTTGCAGGCGCCGGCCTTGACCTTCTCCACCCGCAGCTTCTCGGCGTCGGTGCGGTTCGAGAAGTGGCCCAGGCAGTTGTCCGTGCTGCGCTGGCTCTTCATGGCCTCGTGGGTGCGGGTGTCGATCTCGCACTCGCCGTTCCCGAGCTTGTACACGTGGTACTCGTCCGCGGCGGCGAGCGTGGGGACGGCGGCCAGGGCCACGGCGACGAGGACGAAGAGGATCTTCTTCATGGGGACTCCCTCCTTCGGGGTTCGGTTGGGGAACACGAACCGGCATAGCACCCTGGTGGGTGGGATGCAAACCGGACACGCCCGGCGGCCACGATCTCGGGGATGGGTGCTGGCAGGCTCGGATTGCTGCGCTGCGCATTCTCGTGATTCCGGCCGCTTGCGTCGAGAGCCCGACCGCGGAGGGGTTGGCATCCGACTTGCTGAGGGACAGGTGCACCTGGAGTCCTGCGCGGGATGCAAACCAGGGGGTGCGCGATGCTGGCGATGAGCGCGATGGCCTGGATCCTCGCCCTGGAGGCGGTGGCCCCGGCGGCCGCGGAGCCCCCTGCCTGGACCCACGGCTACATCGTGGCTGCCCGGGTGCACCTGCGAGCGGCTCCCGCCAGGGACGCGGCCGAGGTGGTGAGGTTGCGGATCGGGGCGGAGGTGGAGTACCGACCGGCCGGGGAGGGGGGCCTCTGCGAGGTGAGGGTGACGGGCACCGGGCGGGTGGGCTTCACCCGCTGCGGCGCGCTGGGGACCGAGCGGCCGACGGTGGAGGGGCTGTGGCGGCGCATCTTGCACATGACCGAACGGCGCGGGCGTTCTTCGGGCGCTCCAGTGGAGAAGTGGACCGACTCGAAGTTCGAGGCGCTTGTCGAGAGGCTCTTCTTCCTGTCACCCTCCTACGATCTCCTCTGGTGGGCATGCCACAAGCGTTTCTACGAATACGATGGGTATGGCGTCAACAAGTGCGCACCCGACATCCTGAAGCTGTTCTCCGACCTCGACGGCCTTCGGAAGGGAGCCGATCTACGGCCGGTCAATAGCTGCTGGAATCCACCGCTGGTACCTCGCGGCACTCCCCGTGAACAAGGTGATTCATTCAGTACATATAGGGGATTGGGCCGTGTCGAAGGCAACATCCTGCAAGTAGTCCGCGACGACAAACCAGGTCCCAGTCTCGTCGCGAAGCCATCCGTGTTCAAATCGCGGGATGACGTGTACCTGGTTCCAGGTGGCAGGGACCTCTCAAGTCTGCGCCGCCGTGGCAATCCCTTCGTGGATCCCGACGGCCTGGCCGAGGTGCGCTACCGGACCGATGGCTTCGCCGGAACCGCATCGCTCACCGAGTTCACCAAGCTGCTTCCGGATGCTCGCGCGGTGCTTTCTCTTTTTCCGGCGGATCCGTATTGCCAGAGTTTCTGCGATATACCTGGGCTGCTCGCGCGCTTCATCGATCGGCCGCGGGTCTATCTGCTGAGCAAGCGGGGAGCGCTCGTCAGCGGATCGCTCGTCGAGATTCGGGATCCGCATTCCGGCCCTTGTGGTCGCAGGGCTGCTGCGGTCTTCGCCTCGCGAGAGCCCGTGGATGTCGCCGCGGTGATCGTCACGCACATGAGCCTTGATCCCGTGAAGACCAAGTTCCACCGGCTCGGTGGGGGAAGCTTCGAAGTGGATCTCGACGGCGATGGAAACCAGGATTTCGCGTACCTGGCGACTGGCAATGAGTGCGTGGAAGATAACACCCACTGCTGCACGGGGTTCCTCGTGGTCAACATCGGCGGCGCCTGGCACCTGGCGGCGGAGATGTGCACGCAAGTCTGCACCTGAGGAGCGAGCTGACGGTTGGAGCTTCAGGGGGTACCGGATGCTGGCGATGAGCGCGATGGCCTGGATCCTCGCCCTGGAGGCGGTGGCCCCGGCGGCCGCGGAGCCACCTGCCTGGACCCCCGGCTACATCGCGGCTGCCCGGGTGCACCTGCGAGCGGCTCCCGCCAGGGATTCGGCCGAGGTGGTGAGGCTGCGGATCGGGGCGGAGGTGGAGTACCGACCGGCCGGGGAGGGGGGCCTCTGCGAGGTGAAGGTGACGGGCACCGGGCGGGTGGGCTTCACCCGCTGCAGCGCGCTGGGGACCGAGCGGCCGACGGTGGAGGGACTGCTGCGACGTCTGGCGGCCGTGATGGAGACAAGGCAAGCAGCCGGGGCGGCAGGCAGGTATCCGAGCAAGGACTCTGACATCAGGCTCGTCTCTCTGGTCAAGCGGATCTTCTTCCTTTCCCCCTCCCTCACGGTCCTATGGTGGGCGTGTGGCGAACTCGATTACGAAAGGAGTGGAGTTACTCCCTGCTCGCCGGACATCTCCGGTCTGTTCGCCGAGCTCGATGGCATTCGCCGGGGTTCGGACCTGGTCCCCCTCCGGGGATGTTGGAACTCTCCGGCGGTTGCACGGGGTGCATATCCCGTTTCTGGTCCCATGGACTGCCATCACGATCCTGGGTGGGACGAGCGCGTGGGCCGGCTCGAGGGCAACGTGTTGCGGATGGTCCGCGACGAGAAGCTCGGCCCCAGGCTCGTCGCGAAGCCATCCTTGTTCAAATCGCGGAATGACGTGTACCTCGTACCTGGAGGACAGAACCTCGCCAGGCTACTTCGCCGCGGAGAGTCGTTCCTGGGACCTGATGGCAGGGCCGAGGTGCGCTATCAGACTGGTGGCCTCTTCGGAGCCGCATCATTCATCGAGTTCACCAAGCTGCTTCCAGATGCACGAGCGATGCTCTCTGTCTTTCCGGCGGATCCGGGCTGCCGTTACCTCTGTGATATCCCCGGCCTGCTCGCGCGCTTCATCGATCGGCCGCGGGTCTATCTGCTGACCAAGCGGGGAGCGCTCGTCAGCGGATCGCTCGTCGAGATTCGGGATCCGCATCCCAGCCCTTGTGGGCGCAGGGCTGCTGCGGTCTTCGCCTCGCGAGAGCCCGTGGATGTTGCCGCGGTGATCGTCACGCCCATGAGCCTTGATCCCGTGAAGACCAAGGTCCACCAGTTCGGCGGGGGAAGCTTCGAAGTGGATCTCGACGGCGATGGAAACCAGGATTTCGCGTACCTGGCGACTGGCAATGAGTGCGTGGAAGATAACACCTACTGCTGCACGGGGTTCCTCGTGGTCAACATCGGTGGCGCCTGGCACCTGGCGGCGGAGATGTGCACGGAAGTCTGCACCTGAAGTCTGGTGCGTGGCTCGTCAGGCAGCGTCGAGGAGGCTCCCGGCCAGCAGGGCCGCCGCGGCGCAGGGCTCCAGGATGTCCTCGACCGCGTGCCAGGTCTCCACCGGCAGGAAGAGGTCGAAGGCGAGCGCCAGGCCGCCCAGGCCGAGGCCGACCAGCCAGCAGACGCGCGGCGCGAGCCGCGGCGTCCTCCAGGTGAGCCACAGGAAGAGCCCGCCGCCCAGCGCCGCGAAGGCCGCGAGCGGCAGGTCGCCCACGATCCCCATGCCCCTGAGGTCGCCGCCGTAGGCGCCGAACAGGATGCGCTCCTTGAGCGCCTCGTGGAGCATGAACCACTCGTCGAGCGCCGCGGCCGCGCACCACGCCCCGACCAGACCGTGGAGCCAGGGCCGCGCGCCGCGCGCGGCGGGGATCAGCGCCAGCGCCGCGGTCATGCAGAACAGGGCGCTCGTCAGCCAGGCCACCGGGGAATCCTCGCGCTGCAGCACGGCCTCGAGCTCCGCGCCGGCGTCGACGAGCACCCAGGCCAGGAACGCGGCGACGGCCAGGCCCAGCCCGCCGAGGACGAGCCACGGGGCCGCGCGCCCTGTCCTGGCCGCCGGGCTCTGGGGGGCCTTGTCTTCCATGGGACCTCGACTCCGGCCCGGCCGCCTAGCGGCCGATCTTGTCGCAGGCCTTCTGCAGCTTGTCGTTGCAGGCGCGGCCGAAGTAGCCGCGGGCCCGGTCCGGGTCGGCCGGGCCCAGCGCCCCGGACTCCATGAACAGCCCGAGCTGGTGGCAGGCCAGCGCGAAGCCGCCGTCGCAGGCCCTGTCCAGCGCCGCGCGCGCGGACACCGCGTCCCGCGCTCCGCCCGAGCCCTCGGCCGCGGCCAGCCCGAAGCGGTAGCAGGCCGGGGCGTTGCCCATGCCGCAGGCCTGCTCGTCGCTCGCGCGGGCCGCCGCCGCCGCGTCCGCCGGGGGCGGGGCGCGGCCGTCGGCCGGGCGCAGCTCGGGCGAGGCGCGCTCGACCCCCTCCTCCTCGAGCTTCAGCCGGGAGCGCTTGGGCGGTCGCGGCTTGCCGCCCGGCCTGGCGCCTGGCCGGGCCGGCGGCTCGTCGACGGGCTGCACCAGCACAAGCGCGAGCCCGTCCCGGGTCGGATCCCCGTCGGGCGTCGAGGTGAGCAGGACGACCTCGCGCGGCTCGGTCCGCCTGGGCAGGGGCTCCGCGGGGTGGAGCAGCACCCGGGCGGGCCGGCCGCCCAGGACGCGCTGCTCGGCCCGGACCTTGGCCAGGGCCTGCTGGCGCGCGAGGCGGTCCGCGGCGAGCTCTGCCAGCCCGTCGAGCGCAGCGAGCAGGCGTGCCTCCGCCTCGCCGCGGCGCGCGGCCAGGGCCGCGTCCAGGGGCGCCTGCTCGGGCGCGGGACGCCGCTCGCGGGCCAGCTTCCGGCGGAGCTCCTCCAGCCGGGAGAGCTCCTCGAGCGCGCCCGAGAGCTCCCCGGCGGCCCGCGCGAGCCCCAGGGCGTGCCCCAGGAGCTCGAGCTCGAGGGCCTTGGCGTCCGCGGCCAGCTCGGCCTGGCGCTGCGCCCGCTGCCGGGCGTGCCCGTCGGCGAAGGCGCGGGCCGCGCGGCCGGCCTGCTCGCGTAGGCCCTCGTCAGCCGTTGCCGTCAGGCAGGGTAGCCACAGCACCTCAGCGTCCGGGCCCGCGGGCTTGGCGCGCCTGGCGAGGGCGCGCAGGCCTGCCGCCAGACCCTGCGGATCGCCCGGCTCCACGCTCCGCCACTGCGCCCCCTGGCCGAGCAGCAGGAAGGCCCCCAGCCCGGCCGCGACCGCCTCCTTCTGCTGCCAGGCCCGCTGCCAGGCGCGCAACACCTTGGCCTCCACGGAGTCCGGGTTCGTCCCGACCTCCTCCGGGGGGACAGGCTGGAGCAGGGCCTCGACCGCCGGCGCCGCGGGGACGCAGGCGCCCTGGTCGAGCCGCTTCAGGGCGCGCTCGAGCAGGGGCAGGTTGTGGCGCAGGCGCGCGCGCTGCTGCTGGAACTTCGGGGGGTAGGCGAGACGCGCCTCGCCGAGCGCCAGGCCGTCCCTGCAAAGCTGCAGGCCGGGCCGCGCGGGCGCGGCCTGGGCCGGCCCGCCGGCGACCGCTCCGGCCAGCAGGCCGACGAGCGCCACGAGTGTGAGGGTTCGCATGTCCGCCAGGGTAGCAGGGCGGGCGGCGGGGCGCCAGGCGGCGGGCTCAGGTGGGCGCGGCCGCGGGTCGCGGGCCCTTCGCCCGGCCCTGGAGCTTCTCCTCGAGCTTGCGCAGCTTCTCCTCCATCTCCCGGAGCCGCAGCTCGAGCTGCTCGGTGCGCTCCTCGTCCTCCTGCCCGCGGAAGATGAGCAGCTTGCGCGGTCCGCGGTCCGGGCCGGTCATCCCGGGTGGGCCGGGTGGGCCGGGTGGCCCGGGCGGGGCGGGCGGCTCGGGGGGCCACATCCCCTCGAAGGGCTCGAGGTCGAGATCCAGCTCCAGCTCCCCCTCGTCCCCTTCGCCCTCCCGGAAGACCTGCAGGTACTTGCTGAGGTCCACCTGGGCGCGTTCGCGCACCTCGATCTCGGCCGTGAGCTCCCGCGGCTTGCCGTCCCGCACCAGCTCGACGCGGGCCTTGTGCCCGGCCGGCTTGTCACCCACCAGGCGGATGGCGTCGTGGGTGGAGGCCACGCGTTCGCCGTCGAGCGCGGTCACCACGTCGCCCACCCGGAGGCCCGCCCTGGCCGCGGGGCTGTCCGGCTCCACCCGGCGCACGAGCACCCCGCGATCCTCGGGCGCCTTGAAGAACACCCGCAGCTCGCGGTTGAGCCCGGTGAGCTCGATCCCCAGGAAGCCGCGCTTGGCCGACCAGGAGGGCGCGCGCACCTTGACGATGCGCTTCACCACCTTGCCGGCCCGCTCCTCCGCGGCCTTGGCCGCGGGCTCCTCCGCCAGGGCCGCGCCCTGCGCGCCGAGCGCCGCCAGGGCCATGGCCAGCACGCCGCACACGGTCTGCGTCAGTCTCCTCACAGCACACCTCCTTGGCTCCCGGCGGTGAGCGGCACGGGCAGCACCCCGCCCGCGGCCTCCACCTGCCCGAGGTCCATCACGTAGTCGGCCCGCTCGTCCTCCCCCAGGTAGACCAGGCGCTCCCGGGGCCGCGCGAGCGCCCGCTCGAGCGCCTGCGTCTCCCGGCGCAGGGAGTCGAGCTCCGCCCGGAGCTCGCTGCGGCGCGCGGCCTCGCGGCCCGTCCACAGGAGCAGCGCCGCGGCGAGCACCCCGGCCGCGAGCAGCCCGAGCGCCAGCCGGCGCCGCAGCCGGGTTGATCCGGCGCCGGGGCGCGCGTCGAGCCGCGCCAGCACCCGCCCGGTGAAGTCCGCGGGCGCGCGCTCCGCCGGCAGCCCGCGCAGCAGCTCGCCCAGCCTGTCCTCGCCCATGGCTCGCCTCCTTCACCGCTCGAGCAGGGGTCCGAGCGCCTGCGCGAGCGCGGCCCTGGCGCGGTGGATGCGCGACTTCACCGTCCCCACCCGCACCCCCAGGGCCACGCCCGCCTCGCCGCAGGACAGCCCCTCGAGCTCGACCAGCAGCAGCGGCGCCCGCAGCCTCGCCGGCAACCCCTGGAGCCCGGCCCGGATCGCTCGCTGCACCTCGCCGCCGTCCTCGGGCGGCCCGACCGCCGCGTGGCCGTCCCCGTTCCCCAGCCACAGGCGGGCCAGCCACCGCCTGCGCGCCTCGCGCCGCAGCTCGGTCAGCGCCAGCCGGGTGGCCACCTTGAGCAGGTAGGCCCGCAGGCGGCCCCGCTCCTGGTAGCCCGCCCCGGCCTGGCGCCACACCCGGAGGAAGGTGTCCTGGGCGAGGTCCTCGGCCCGGGCGCGCTCCCCGGTCAGCCGCGCCAGGTAGGTCAGCACGCCGTCCTGGTGGCGGGCGACCAGGGCCCCGAAGGCGGCCCGGTCACCGGCCTGGATCCCGACCATCAGCTCGGCGTCGCTGGCTGCGTCCATGCCCGCTCCGCCCTATCAACGCGCGAGGGGGCGGGCGGGTTCCCGGCCGGCGGGTCACTCCCCGAGGCCGTGCGCCTTGAGCTTGTCGTACAGGGTCCGCAGCCCGATGCCCAGGCGGGCGGCGGCGCGCTTGCGGTGGCCGCCCTCCGCCTGCAGGGCCGCGACGATGGCCTGCCGCTCGAGCTCGGCCAGGGTCCCGCCGGCGGGCGCGGCCGGCGCGGCGCCGTCCGGGATCGGGCCCAGCAGCAGGTCCGCGGCGTGGATCTCGTCCTCGCGCGCCAGGATGGCCGCCCGCTCCAGCGCGTTCCCCAGCTCGCGCACGTTGCCGGGCCACGGGTAGGCTCCCAGCGCGGCCAGGGCGTCCGGCGCGAGCCGGAGATCGGGGCGGGCCAGGCGCGCGGCCGCCCGGCGGAGCAGGTGCTCGGCCAGCGCCGGCACGTCCGCGGGCCGCTCGCGCAGCGCGGGCAGGCGCACCGGGATGACCGCCAGGCGGTGGAAGAGATCCTCGCGGAAGCGGCCGGCCGCCATCTCGGCCTGCAGGTCGCGGTTGGTCGCGGCCACGATGCGCACGTCCACCTGGATGGTGCGCGCGCCGCCGACGCGCTCGAAGCGCCGCTCCTGCAGGACGCGCAGCAGCTTGGCCTGCAGCTCGGGGCGGATCTCGCTGACCTCGTCCAGGAAGAGCGTGCCGCCGTCCGCCAGCTCGAAGCGCCCGCGGCGCTGGGCCAGCGCGCCGGTGAAGGCGCCCTTCTCGTGGCCCAGCAGCTCGCTCTCCAGCAGGCTGGCCGAGAGGGCCGCGCAGTTGACCGGGACGAACGGGCCGGCCGCCCGGTGGCTGCCGGCGTGCAGCCGGCGCGCGGCCAGCTCCTTGCCGGTGCCGCTCTCGCCGCTGAGCAGCACGGTGGCGTCCGTGGGGGCGGCGCGATCCAGCAGCTCGAGCACCGCGCGCATGGCCGGATCCCGGGCGACCAGCTCCTCCGCGCCGGCCTGGCTGCCCTGGTGGGTCGCCAGCAGCCGGCGCCGCTCCAGGGCGCGGGCGGCCACCAGGCGCAGCTCGTCCGGCCCGGACAGCGGCTTCTGCAGGTAGTCGTAGGCCCCGCGGCGCATGGCCTCGACGGCCGTCTCGACGGTGCCGTGGGCGGTCAGCACGATCACCTCGAGGTCCGGCTGCAGGCCGCGGGCCTTGCCCAGCAGCTCCATCCCGTCCATGCCGGGCATGCGCAGATCGGTGATCAGCAGGTGGAAGGCCTCCCGCTCCAGCCGCGCGAGCGCGGCCCGGCCGTCCTCGGCCGCCACCACCTCGTGGCCGTCGCCGGCCAGCGCCTCGACCAGGAAGGAGCGGATGCCCTCCTCGTCGTCCACCACCAGCACGCGGCCCTTCATCGCGCCTCCCGGGGGAAGGTCAGGGTGATCTCGGCCCCGCCCGCGGGGTGGTTGCGGGCCCGGGCGCGGCCGCCGTGGCCCTCCACCACCCGCCGCACGACGGCCAGGCCCAGGCCGCTGCCGCGCGCCTTGCGGGTGAAGAAGGGCTCGAAGGCCCGCTCCTCCTCGCCGGCGGGGAAGCCGGGGCCGTGATCCCGCACCCGCACCACCAGGCCGCCCTCACCCGGCTCCAGGCCGAGCTCGATCGCCCCCGGCGCCGGGGCCGCCTGGAGCGCGTTCTCCAGCAGGTTGGCCAGGGCCTGGCGCACCAGGGGCGCGTCCAGGGCGAAGGGCGGCAGCCCCGGCGCGAGCGCCAGGGACACGCGCGCCGCGTCCGCCGGCCCGAGGGCGGCCACGGCCTCGGCCAGCAGCCCCGCCGCGTCGACCGGGGCGCGCTGCACCTCCCCGGTGCGGACGAAGTCGAGCACCTGGCGGGTGAGCGCCTCCAGGCGCACCGCCTCGCGCACCACGGTCTCGGCCCCGCGCCGGCCCGGGTGGTCCGGGGGGAGCTTCTCGACCAGGAGCTGGGCGTGGCCCTTGAGCGCGGTGAGCGGGTTCTTCAGCTCGTGGCCCAGCACCGCGCTCATCTCGCCCAGGGCGGCCAGCTGACGGTTGCGCTCGCGCTCGCGCTCGGCCGCCTCGGCCCGGCGGGAGAGGCGCCAGAAGACCAGCCCGGCGGCCCCCACCGCCAGGCCGGCCAGCGCGCCCAGCAGGGAGCCAAGCAGGGCCCGGCGCAGGATGTCGTCCTCCAGGCTGGGCTCGAACTCCACCACCAGCCGGCGGCCGGCCATGCCCTCCATGCGCGCCATCAGCCGCCTGCCGAAGCGCGGGCCGTGGCGCGGCCCGAGCAGCATGACCGCCCGGGCGCGGTCCGCGGCCACGCGCTGCACCGCGGGCGGGTCGTCCGGCCCGGGCTGCGGCAGCGCGTCCAGGGGGCCGCTCGGCGCGCCCGCCTGGAGCATCACCCGGCCGTGGCAGTTCAGCATGGCCGCGAAGCGCACGTCCTGGGAGGCCAGATCCTCCACCACCTCCTCCAGCGCGTCCCGGCTCGGCTCGCCCTGCTGCGCCTGGGCCTGCATGCCGCGCAGCACCGCGGCCAGCGCGGCGCCGGCCCGCGCCTGGAGCACGGCCTCGGCCGTGGCGGCGGCGGTCAGGTAGGTCTGCAGGGAGAGGGCGAGCAGGAAGATCATGGTGACCAGGCCGAGCAGCGGCAGGCCCCAGCGGACGAGCGGGATGGCGCGGAGGCTCTTCGTCATGGCGCCCTCCACTCAAGCACACTTGGCAGCAGAAAGGCACCCGGCCTCCACGGCCGGGTGCCTTCCGGGGAGGGAGCGGGCTCCTCAGTCGCCCGCGCCGGCGTAGGGGCAGCCGGCGTGGCCGCCGCGGCCGTGCTTCCCGCGGCCGAACTTGCCGCGCCCCGGCCGATCCTTCTGCAGCTCCGCGGCCTTCGCGCGCTGCTCCGGCGTCAGCAGCTTCTGGATCGAGAGGCGCAGGTCCACGCGGGCCTCGCGCAGCAGCGCGCGCTGCTTCTCCATCTCGTCCTGCTTGGCCAGGATGGCGCCGCGGTCGGGCCGCTCCGCCTGCCACAGCGCCTGCATCTCGGCGCGCAGGGCGTCGAGCTTCGCCCGCGCGGGCTCGACCGCCTTCTGGTGGTCGGCGCGCAGCGCCTCCACCTGCTTCTGCTGGGCCTCGTCGAGCCCGAGCCGCTCCTGCATGCGCAGCCCCAGGCCCGCGCCCGGCCCGCGGCCCTGGCCCATGCCCGGCCCGTGGCCCATGCCCATGCCGCAGCGGCAACCGCCGTCGCCCGGCCCGCCCGCCCAGGCCGCGCCCGTCACCAGCAGCAGCGCCAGCCCCAGCCCCATCGCCTTCCACGCGTTCTTCCGGTTCATGTCCATGACCTCCTTGGTTCGTGCGTCCATCGGTCGAACCGGGACATCGCAAGGCGTGTGCCAGGTCGCGCGACCGGCGCCGGGGGCGGGGGCTTGTGCTGGCGCCGCGCGGGCTTGGGCGCCGTCCGCTCCGCCGGGCGCGCGTCCCGGGCAGCCGCCCGGGCCGGGTCCGGATGCGGAATCCGCATGTGGCGAGGTGCGAACTTCGCGCTTGAGCACCCCCGGGCCGGGTGGTATGTTGCCGGCGCTGACACCGGAATCAACCCGCGTCCGAAACCGGAGGAAGATCCATGCGCGAGGCCGTGATCGTGTCCGCCTGCCGTACCGCCATCGGCGACTTCAACGGGGCCCTGAAGGACGTGCCCGCCCGCAAGCTCGGCGCGGTCGTGCTCACCGAGGCCCTCCGGCGCTCGGGCTTCGCGCCCGGGGAGGTGGACGAGGCCATCCTGGGCTGCGTGCTGCCCCACGGCCAGGGCCAGAACCCGGCCCGGCAGGCGGTGATCGAGGCCAAGCTGCCGCTCGGGATCGAGAGCCTCACCATCAACAAGGTGTGCGGCTCGGGGCTCAAGGCCGTCATGCTGGCGGCCCAGGCCGTGCAGTGCGGGGACGCCGAGGTGGTGCTGGCCGGCGGCATGGAGAACATGAACCAGGCCCCCTTCCTGCTGCCCAAGGCCCGCTACGGCTACCGCATGGGCGCCGGGAAGATGCTCGACGGCATGGTGTGGGACGGCCTGTGGGACGTGAACAACGACATGCACATGGGCATGACCGCGGAGCACGTGGCCGAGAAGTTCGGGGTGAGCCGGGAGGACATGGACCGCTTCGCGGCCGAGTCCTACGTCCGTGCGCTGGCCGCCCAGAAGGCCGGCAAGTTCAAGGCCGAGATCGTGCCCGTCCCGCTCGAGGGCGGCAAGAAGGGCCCGGCGGCCTTCGACACCGACGAGATCCCGCGCGAGACCCCGCTCGAGACCCTGGCCAAGCTGCGGCCGGCCTTCAAGAAGGACGGCGGGGTGGTGACCGCGGGCAACTCCTCGAAGATCGCCGACGGCGCCGCGGCCCTGGTGGTCACCACCCCCGAGCGCGCCGCGAAGGCCCGGGCCACGGTGCTGGCGCGGGTGGTGGCCCAGGGCGCCGCGGCCCAGGACCCCATGGACGTCCTGGTCACTCCCATCCTCAGCATCCCCAAGGTGCTGAAGAAGGCCGGCTGGCGGGTGGAGGACGTGGAGCTGCACGAGGTGAACGAGGCCTTCAGCGTGTCGACCGTGGCCGTGCAGCGCACCCTCGGCATCCCCCTGGAGCGGCTGAACGTGCACGGCGGGGCCATCGCGCTCGGGCACCCCATCGGCGCCTCGGGCGCGCGGCTGCTGGTGACGCTGCTCCACGCGCTGGCCGGGCGCGGGCTCCGGCGCGGCATGGTGTCCCTGTGCCTGGGCGGCGGCGAGGCGGTCAGCCTGTGCGTGGAGCGCCCCTGAGCGGGCGGAGCGGACGAGAGGAGAGGCGGCCATGGCGACGAACGAGGCGGTGATCCTGTCGGCGGTGCGGACGGCGGTGGGGACCTTCGGCGGCGCGCTCAAGGACGTGCCCGCGGTGAAGCTGGGCGAGATCGCGGTGCGCGAGGCGCTGGCGCGGGCCAGGGTCCAGCCGGAGGCCGTGGACGAGGTGGTGCTCGGCTGCGTGCTGCAGGCCGCGCTCGGGCAGAACCCGGCCCGCCAGGTCGCGCTGGCGGCCGGGCTGCCCCACGCGGTGCCGGCCATGACCCTCAACAAGGTGTGCGGCTCGGGGCTGCAGGCGGTCATGCTGGCCGCCCAGGCGGTGCGCGCCGGCGAGGCCGAGCTGCTGGTGGCCGGCGGCATGGAGAGCATGAGCGCCGCGCCCTTCGCGGCCCCGGCCGCCCGCTGGGGCGCGCGCGTGGGGGTCAGCCCCTTCGTCGACTGCATGATCAAGGACGGCCTATGGGACGCGATGAACGACTACCACATGGGCATCACCGCCGAGAACGTGGCCGCGCGCTACGGCTTCACCCGCGAGCAGCAGGACCGCTTCGGGCTGCAGAGCCAGACCCGCGCCCGGGCGGCCATCGCCGCCGGCCGCTTCAAGGACGAGATCGTGCCTGTGCCGCTGGCCTCGAAGAAGGGCCCGGCCGCCTTCGACACCGACGAGCACCCGCGCGAGACCAGCCTGGAGGCCCTGGCCAAGCTGAAGCCGGCCTTCAAGAAGGACGGCACGGTGACCGCCGGCAACGCCTCGGGGCTGAACGACGGCGCGGCCGCCCTGGTGGTGGCCAGCCGGCGCATGGCCGAGAAGCTGGGGGTGGAGCCCCTGGCCAGCGTCCGCGCCTACGCCTCGGTGGGGGTGGATCCGGCCGTCATGGGGTTGGGCCCCATCCCCTCCTCGCGGAAGGCCCTGGAGCGGGCCGGCCTGCAGGTCAAGGACATCGATCTGTTCGAGGCCAACGAGGCCTTCGCCGCCCAGGCCCTGGCGGTGGTCAAGGAGCTGGGCCTGCCCGCGGACACCACCAATCCGAACGGCGGGGCGATCGCGCTCGGGCACCCCATCGGCGCCTCGGGCGCCCGCATCCTGACCACGCTGCTGCACGAGATGAAACGCCGGGGCGCGAAGCGCGGCCTGGCCACGCTGTGTATTGGTGGAGGTATGGGCTGTGCCTTGATCGCCGAGCGCTGAGCTTCTTCAACCAGACACCCGACACCAGACACTCGATACCGATCTCCTTCAGGCCCGCATCCAGGTCACCGCGAACGAGTACCCGCCCCCGCCCGTGTAGCACACGATCAGATCGCCCTTTTTCACCAGCCCCTCGTTGCGGGCGCGCTCCAGGTTGTAGAACACGTCGCCGGTGCCCAGGTGACCGACGTCCTCGATGTAGCGGGCCGTGTTGCGCCGGCCCTGGAGGCCGACCGCCTCGAGGAAGAGCTGCAGGTGGCGCGCGGAGCTGTTGATGAGCAGCACGAAGGTGGCGTCCTCGGCCTTGACCCCGGCCTTCCGCGCGCCCTCCTCGATCATCTCGCGGGCGGTGTCGTTGATGCGCTTGGAGAACGCCAGCACCGCCTCGCGGCTGCCCTGGTGCTCGACCACGAGCTGGAACAGGTGCCCCTTCCTGGCCAGCACCTCGGGGGTCAGCTTGTTGGCCGCGCCCAGCTCCGGGCAGCAGTAGGAGTCGTGGTGCTCGCCCCAGGTGCGGCAGGCGGTGGACAGGAGGCGGAAGGTCGGGTGATCGCGCTTGAGCACCGCGGCCGAGGCGCCGTCGCCGAAGATGAACGAGCTGCCCATGACCGGGTGCTCGAGGGTCGTGTCCCAGCGCTCGGCCGCGCACAGCAGCACGTGGCGGATGGCCGGGTCGTCCTGCATCAGGCCCCAGGCGATGCGCAGCGACATGTTCTCGCCGTTGCAGCCCTGGTACAGGTCGAAGGCGAAGGAGCGGTCGCTCTTGAGCTCCGCCTGGACCTTGGCCGAGGCCATCCAGCGGGCGTGGTCCTTGTGCGAGCCGCTGTAGATGATGAGATCGAGGTCCTTGGCCTCGACCTGCGCGTCGGCGAGCGCCCGGCGCGAGGCCTCGATGGCCATGTCCGAGGGCCGCTCGTGCGGCGCGCACACGTGGATGCGCTTGGCCCCGATGCGCTCGAATCGCTCGCGGGTGATGCCCGAGGGCGCGACCGCCTCCCAGGCGTCCACCACCTTCGCCGGGAGAAAGGAGCCCACGCCCGCGATGCCGACCTGGACCTTCCTGGGGTTGCTTTCGCTCATGCCCGCTAGCTAGCCAGCCGGGGCGGGATCGATCAAGGGCTTTTTGGGGTCGGGGCGCGCGGGCGGTGCGCCGCATGCCGCGGTGCGTCGAGGTGCGTCAGGGCGCCGGGGCCGGAGCGGGCTCCGCGGCCTTCTTGTGATGCGGGCAGTCGGCCTTGTCGCAGTGGCCGCAGCCCTTGGGCTTGGCGCCATCGTCGGCCGCCGGCGCCGCCGGCTCGGCCGCCGCCGGCGCAGCCGCCTCGCCCTTCTGGCAGTTGCAGCCGCCCTCGCCCTTCTGGCAGTCGCAGCCGCCCTCGCCCTTGTGGCACTTGCAGCCGCCCTCGCCGTGCTTGGCGGCCATCATCTCCTTGACCTTGGCCTTCTGCTCGGGCGTGAAGAGGGCCAGCATGCCGAACTTGAACTCGACCTTCAGCGCCGCCAGCTCGCCCTTGGCCTTGGCCTTGGCCGCCATGGCCTTCAGCACGGCCTTCTTGTTCGGCTTGTCCGCGGCCCAGGCCTTGTCCAGGGCCTCCTTCGCGGCCTGGAGCTTCTTCACCTGCAGGTCGGCCTTCTTCTGGAGCTTGGCGGCCAGGGCGTCGATCTTGGTCTGCTGCTCCGGGCTGAAGCCGAGCGCCTCGGCCATCTTCGGGCACGCGCCGATCTTGCCGTCGTCGTGGCCGCAGGCCAGGACGGCGGGCGTGGCGAGCAGGAACGCGATCAGGACGGTCACGGCGATCAGGATTCGATGCATGGTCGGCCTCCTCGGGCGGGTGGTTTTCGGCGGGGGATGATACCCAGAACCTCCCCGGCCGGCAAGCAAACCGAGCAGGCCGGGCGGTTCTTCCGGCTGTTGGCGCTGGCGCCTTGCTGTGGTACAAGGCCTGCCATGGCCAAGCTGCAGGCCCTCGGAAAGTACCAGCTCATCAAGCGCATCGCCGTGGGCGGCATGTCGGAGATCTTCCTGGCCTCCCAGGGAGGGCTCGAGGGCTTCGAGCGCGCGGTGATCGTCAAGTGCGTGCGGGCCGACCTGGAGACGGACCGCGAGGTCCTGGACATGTTCCTGGACGAGGCGCGCACGGCCGCCTGCCTCAAGCACGCCAACATCGTGCACCTGTACGACGTGGGCGAGGATCGCGAGATCCCCTACCTGGCCATGGAGTACATCTTCGGGCGGGATCTGCTGCAGATCAGCGAGCGGGCGCGCCAGCTCGGCCAGGAGCTGCCCATCTGGTTCATGATCAAGGTGCTGAGCGACACCCTGAGCGCGCTGCACTACGCCTACGAGGTGGCCGAGTTCGAGGAGCGGCCGCTGCGGGTGGTGCACCGCGACATCAGCCCGCAGAACATCATGGTGTCCTTCGACGGGGTGACCAAGGTGGTGGACTTCGGCATCGCCAAGGCCGAGGCCCGCCTGAGCCGCACCCAGGCCGGCATCCTCAAGGGCAAGTACGCCTACATGTCGCCCGAGCAGGTGCGCGGCAAGACGCTCGACCACCGCTCGGACCAGTTCTCGCTGGCGGTGGTGGCCTACGAGATCCTGTCCGGGACCCGGCTGTTCCAGCGCGACACGGACTACAGCACCATGGAGGCGGTCGACGCCTGCGACGTCCCGCCGCTCAAGGTGCTGCGCAAGGACGTGCCGCGGAAACTGATCGGCGTGCTGCGCAAGGCGCTGCGCAAGCTGCCCAAGCGGCGCTACGGCTCCCACGCCGAGATGGAGCAGGACCTGGCCAAGCTGCTCAAGGGCTCGAGCGTGGAGCAGAGCACCCAGGTGGCCCGCTACATGGCGTCCCTGTTCGCCACCGAGCTGCGGGCGCGCGATCGCGCCATCGCCGACGCGGAGGACAGCCGGCGCGAGCTCATCCGCCAGACCGGCTTCCTGATGCTGGACCGGAGCGCGGACACGCGCGGGCACGAGCCCACCCCGCTGCCCCAGGCCCACCACCGCTACCAGCAGCTCGTCTCCTCCAAGGGGGGAGAGGAGACCTCGGCCCGCGGCCCGATCCTGGACGCGGGCGAGGCGGAGGGAGAGCCGGAGGCGGAGGCGGCGGACGAGGTCACCGATCGGGGCGTGGGCGGCACGGCCCAGCGCCCCCGGCGGCGGCGCCCGGCGGCGGTGAACACGGGCCGGGACACCCTGGTCCGCGGCCAGCCCTTGACCGGCGGCAAGCGCGGGAAGCTGGCCAACATCGGCCTGTTCCTGGCCGTGTTCGCCGCGGTGCTGGTGCTGGGCCTGCTGGCGGTGCGCTGGTTCTCGGCCGACACCGCCCCGCGCCCCGACCCGGGCCGGTCCGAGGCCATGGGCAGCACCGCCCGGGAGGGCGTGGACGGATTCCTGTCCGTGAGCGTGCGCGGGGGCGTGCAGGTGACCGTCGACGGCGAGAGCCTGGGCCACGGCTCCTTCCAGAAGCACCCGCTCGAGGCCGGGCCGCACACGGTGATCCTCAAGGAGGGCCCGCAGCGGCAGACCTTCAAGGTGAGGATCGAGGCCGACGCGGAGGCCACGCTGGCCCCGGCCGACTGGCAGTGACGCCCAACCTGGGCCGCTAGAACTCCCAACCGAATTCCAGGTCGCCGAAGAAGCCGTGGGCCGGGGCGTAGTAGCGGTACCGGTCCAGGTACTCGTCGCCGGTCAGCTCCTCCTCGCCCTCGCTGAAGTGCAGCGTGTGCTGGTACTGGAAGTTGATGAACAGGAAGGGGAACACCCGCAGGCGCACGGCCGCGAAGATGATGCGGTTGCCCATCTCGGAGGCGAACAGCTCGCCCAGCCCGTCCATCGAGCGGTGGTGGTAGCTGGCGAAGAACTGCAGCCAGGAGAGGGCCGGCACCTCGATGTGCGCCAGGAAGTTGGTGGAGCGGTCCGCGTTCGAGCCCTCCAGCGCCAGGGTGAGGGTCAGGTTCTCCACGATGGAGTAGTTGAACTCCACGTAGTAGCCGTAGCGCTGGTCCTGCCCCTTGCGCTCCACGAACACGTCCTCGAACTTGGTCGGCGGCAGCCGGCCGTGCGAGGTGTAGTCGGCGTAGTTGAGGTTGCTGAGGTACTTCTGCACCTCGTAGAAGGTGTCGAAGTAGCCCGGCAGGTAGGTCGGGGTGAAGCTGCGGAACTCGGCGATCAGCCGGAAGGCGTGCACCGGGTCCTGCCCCACGTTGAAGCGCCCGAGCAGACCGGCGGTGAAGCCCCAGCCCCACTCCGGCTCGAGCGGCACCTCGCCGGACGGATCACCGGGCAGCATGAAGGAGAAGTCCACGAAGGGCTTCAGATCCACGCTCTCGGTCTTGAGGACCTTGATCTCCATGTCCACGCCCATGCCCTGCAGGAAGGAGGTGGACAGGGAGTCGGGGTGGTTCTCGCCCGAGAGGTAGAAGGGGTTCGCGACCGGCGGCAGGCCGAAGGCCGACTTCTCGAGCGTCACCGGGGCGTGCCGGTCGGCCAGCCAGGTGAAGCCGATCGACCACGAGCGGGCGATGGGGCTGTCCAGGAAGAAGCTGAGCGGCTTGATGAAGGCCAGGGCGCCGAACACGTCCCAGTCCACGATGCTGTTCGACATCAGCTCGAAGCCCGCGTAGTCGTTGTACATGTCGAACTGCAGGGCCACGCGCACCGAGTTGGGATCGATGTTGGCGCTGTAGCGGCGCATGAGCGCGCCGTGGCCCAGGCTGTTGTTGCCCACCTGGCTCAGGGAGGCGAAGATGTGGTCCTCCTTCTTGCCCCAGGTCGCGTAGCGGATGAAGCGGATGTACTCGCTCGGCTCGTCCCAGTCCTCGGTGCGGAAGCGGCCCGCGTTGCCGAACCCTTCGGTCCAGTCCACCTCCTCGCCCTCGCCGACCGACAGGTTCTCGAAGTTCATGTCGTAGATCTCGATGGCCAGCGGCACGCCCAGGCCGAACTGGAACTGGCCGAAGCGCAGGTCCAGCTCGGGGTTGAAGGTCTGGTAGAAGATGCCGTCCACCAGCTCGGCCCCCAGCCGGACGCCGATGCGGTTGTTCTTGGTGACCAGCTTGCTCGAGCCGATGAAGCTCGACAGCTCGCCCTTGATGAAGGCCTGCGGCGGCGGAGGCGGCTCCTCCTCGCCCTCGGCGGCCTTGTCGCCCTCGGCGGCCTTGTCGCCCTCGGCGGTCTTCTCACCTTCGGCGGTCTCGGGCTCTGCCGCCCCGGGCTTCTCCGGGGTCGAGCCCTCGGCGGCCTTCTCCCCCACCACCTCCGCGGGCTGCGCCGCCGGAGGCGGCACCAGCGGCGGCCGGGCCGCGGCGCCCTCGGCCGGCGCGGGGGCCGGCTTCTCGCCCGCCGGCTCCGCGGCCTTCTCCCCGGGGGCGGGCGGCAGCGGCGGCCGGGCCGCGGCGCCCTCGGCCGGCGCGGGGATCTCCTCGACCTCGCCGGGCTCGGCGGGCTTCACGGGTTCCGCTGGCTTCTCCACCTCGGCCGGCTTATCTGGCTCGGCCGCCTTCTCCGGCGCGGCCGGTTTCTCTGGCTCGGCCGGCTTCTCTGCTTCCGCGGGCTTCGCGGCGCCCGGGATCGGAACGCACTTGCCGAAGCCGTCCCGCTGCTCCCCGGCGGGGCAGGGCTTGGCCTTCATCTCCTCCGGCATCTCCCAGTCGTCCTGGGCCTGGCTCGCGGCGCCGGCCAGCAGCACGAGCAGCCCCACCCCAAGCGCCCCCAGCCTCGCGTTCCGCCATCGCATGCGCATCTCCTCGGTTACTCCTCGGGCTCTGGGGGAGGATACACCGGATCCTCCCGTCCGTGCCACCTCCGGGCGTTGCCTCGCGGGGCCCCGGCGTGCTAACCATGGACCGGGCTGCGCCGGGTGAATGGCACGCGGCGCAGGTGCGTCTCTCCCTGAGGGGTGGGGGCTCCCCGAGGAGGCCAGTCCATGTCGCTGCGTGTGCGTTCGCCGTGGGTCCTCGCGTTCGTGGCGCTGCCGCTGACCGCGCTGGCCGGTCCGTCGGCCGAGGTGCTGTACGCCCGCTCGAACGGGGATCTCGACCAGAACGAGGACCCGGCCAGGTACAGCGCGCTGCACGTGCTGGACGGCAAGCCCGAGACGGTGTGGTGCAGCGAGGGCTCGGGCCAGGACGCCATCCTCGAGGTGCAGTTCCTCAAGCGGGTGAGCATCGACAAGCTGGAGGTGGCCTCGGGCCACCAGGCCGGCGGCAAGTTCAAGGCCTACAACCGCCCGCGCCGGCTCGAGGTGACCGAGGCCGACATGGTCCACCCGCTCGAGCTGCGCGACAAGCCCGGGCGCCAGACGCTCGAGTTCGATCCGCCCCTGTCCACGGACCGGGTCATCTTCAAGTTCAAGTCCGGCTACAAGGGCGAGAACCGCCACCTGTGCATCGCCGACCTGGTCTTCATCCAGGGCAAGAAGCCGCTCAACGGGCCCAAGCTGAACCCCATCGGCAAGGGCGCCGTCGACAAGCGGCCGATCATGGACGCCTGGGTGTGTGGGCCGTCCTACTCCCCCAACCGCGAGCTCATCTTCGGCCTGGGCGAGACCTTCCGCTTCACCTACCTGCCCGCCGAGGACTCCGACGAGGCCATCCAGAAGACCGGCGCCTGGCGGGTGGAGGGCGGGGCGGTGCAGCTGAAGGAGGGCAAGGAGTGGCTCCCGGTCGAGGTGACGAAGGACGACGCCGGCCGGGTGGAGAAGGTCAGCCTCGAGGCCGAGCCCTTCAGCTGCTCCTACTCCCGCCGCACCCCCAGCTTCTTCCACTGAGCCCGCCCCGCGCCGGCGGTCCCTCACCCCACCCGTTGTTCGCCGCCCGCGGCTCGTGGTAAGGTGCGCCCGGTCCGGTCGAACGCGGCCGCCAGGAGGTTCCCCATGGACGTGCGGAAGGACGTGCTGGAGCGTTTCCTGCGCTACGTGAAGGTGGACACCCAGTCCAAGGACGGGGTCGAGGATCGCTACCCCTCCACCCCGGGCCAGCTCGAGCTGTCGCGCCTGCTGGCCGGAGAGCTCGAGGCCCTCGGGCTCGAGGACGTGGAGCTGGACAGGAACGGCTACCTGTTCGCCACCCTGCCCGAGCGCGTGCCCGCGGGGGTGAAGCGCGCCGCCCGCGTCCCCACCGTGGGGCTGCTGGCCCACGTGGACACCTACCACGAGGTGAGCGGCAAGGACGTCTCGCCCATCATCCACCGCGACTACCGGGGCGGGCCGATCCAGCTCCCCAAGGCCCCGGACAAGACCCTCGAGCCGGCCGCGAACCCCGAGCTCCTGGCCTTCGTGGGCGACGACATCGTCACCTCGGACGGCTCCACCCTGCTGGGCGCCGACGACAAGGCCGGGGTGGCCGAGATCATGACGCTGCTGGCGCTCTACCGCGCCGATCCCGCGCTGCCGCACCCGCGCCTGCGCGTCGGCTTCACCCCCGACGAGGAGGTGGGCGGCGGCACGAAGTTCTTCGAGGTGAAGAAGTTCGCCGCGGACGTGGCCTACACCCAGGACGGCAGCGGCGTGGGCGAGGTGGAGGACGAGACCTTCTGCGCCGACACGGCCGTGGTGAGCTTCGAGGGCACCGACGTCCACCCGGGCTACGCCCGGGCGAAGATGGTCAACGCCGCGCGCCTCGCCGCGGCCTTCGTGGCCCGGCTGCCCGGGGACGCGGTGCCGGAGACCACCGACGGGCGCCAGGACTACCTGCACCCCTTCCAGGTGACCGGCAACGTGTCGAGCGCCCGGGTGACCTGCCTGGTGCGCTCGTTCAGCGAGGACGGGCTCAGGCGCATGGAGCGGGTGCTCGAGGCGGTCCGGGACGAGCTGCTGGCCGCGGAGCCCAGGGCGCGCATCCGCGTGGAGATCAAGGAGTCCTACCGCAACATGAAGGTGGTGCTGGATCGCCACCCCGACGTGGTGACCTACGCCGAGGACGCCATGCGCGCGCTGGGGGTGAAGCCCGCGCGCAAGGCCATCCGCGGCGGCACCGACGGCGCCCGGCTCTCCTTCCTGGGCCTGCCCACCCCGAACCTGTCGGCCGGCGGCTACAACTTCCACTCCGTGCAGGAGTGGGTGCCGGTGGGCGGCATGCAGCGCGCCGTCGAGGTGCTGGTGGCGCTCATGCGCCTGTACGTCGAGCGCGGCCTCGGCGCCTGAGCCCCGCGGCCGTCCCCCGGGGCCAGGAGCCCGACATGCCGGATCCCGTCAACAGCCTGGACGACTTCCTGGGCAACGTGCTGCGGGGGGTGAACAAGATCGTCGGCTGCAACTCCACCAACCTGGTGGTGATCAACGAGCGCACCCAGGAGGTGCGCGTCCGGGTCGGGGTGAGCGCCGAGCAGTACGCCGCGCTGGGCGAGGTGGAGCGGGCGCTGGGCGAGACCCTGCGCGGCCTGAGCGTGCCCCTGCTGCGCGCGGCCGACAGCCTGGTCTACCGCTCCTGGCGGGAGGGGGCCGTGCTGGAGACCGGCTCGCTGGCCGAGATGGTCGGCGGCGCCTTCCCGGCCGAGGTGCTGGCCCAGTTCGAGCCGCTGATCGGCCCCCGCCGCTTCCTGCTGGCCCCGGCGGCCGGCGCGCACCGGCACTACGGCGTGCTGCTGTTCGAGAAGCCCGGCACCACCCCCTTCAGCCGCCAGCAGCGCGAGCTGCTGATGCGCTACGCCCGGCGCATCGGCGAGATCATCGAGAACGACATGCGCGGCCAGCTCCCGCTGGCCTCCTCCGGCTCCCGCGAGGCGCACCTGCTGCTCGACGCGCAGGGCGAGCTCGAGGGCTTCGGCCCGGGGCCGGAGCCGCCCCTGTCCGGCCCGGCCCTCGAGCGGCTGCGGGCCGAGGCCAGGGCCTTCCTGGCGCCCGGCGAGGCCAGCCTGGCGCGCGAGCTCGTGCTCGAGGGCGGCACCCGCCTGCAGCTCCAGCGCTTCCGCTGCGGGGTGCGGACGCTGGCGCTGGCCGAGCTGGGGCAGGCGGCCGCGGCCGATCCGGCCGGGCTGGAGAGCCACCTGCTGCTGCTGACCCTGGGGGTGCCCGCCCCGGCCCTGTTCCTCGACCCGGAGCTGAACATCACCTCCTGCAACCCGGCCTGCGAGCGGCTGCTCGCCCGGGATGCGCGCGCGCTGGCCGGCCGGCCCATCCGCGAGCTGTTCGGCGCCCCGGAGGAGATCGTCGAGCTGCTCCGACGGCAAGCCTCCTCGCCCGAGGGCGTCAGCCAGCAGGAGACCGTGGGCCTGCGCCGCCGGGACGGCAGCCTGATGGCGGCCCGCCTGGAGAGCCTGCTGCTGGCCGACGATCACGACCGGGCGGTGGGCTTCCTGGTGCTGCTGCACGAGGCCGACAGCGACGAGCGCCTGGCGCCCGACCGGCTGGTGCAGCAGGAGCGCATGGCCACCATGGGCGAGATGGCCGCCCAGCTCGCCCACGAGGTGCGCAACCCCCTGGTCGCCATCGGCGCCACCCTGGAGGGCCTCGGCCGCGAGAGCCTGCCCGAGGAGCCCCGCCGGCTGGTGGCGGCAGCGCTGCGCGAGATCGGCCGGGTGGACATGATCCTCAAGAAGCACCTGTCGCCGCCCCGCGATCTCAGCTCCCGGCCGCTGCGGCTCGGCGAGGTGGTCCAGGAGGTGCAGCGCCTGCTCGAGGGCACCCGGCGCATGGGCGGCAAGCGCATCCGGCACGAGATCGACCCCGGGCTGGTGGTGCTGGCCGACTTCGACGCCCTGAAGCACGTGCTGTTCAACCTCCTGCTCAACGCGCTGGAGGCCTCCCCGGCCGGCGGGGAGGTGGTCTGCCGGGTCGAGCTGCGCGAGCGCGAGCTGAGCATCCTGGTCGAGGACCAGGGCCCCGGCCTGGCCGCCCCGGTCGAGGACTGCCTGCGGCCGTTCTTCACCACCAAGCCCAACGGCACCGGCCTGGGGCTGGCGGTGAGCCACAAGATGGCCCAGGCGCTGGGGGGGCTCCTGCGCCTCAGGAACCGGCCCGCGGGCGGTTGCCTGGCCGAGCTGGTGCTGCCCCGGCGGGAAGGGACGATCCCATGAGCGCGACCTTCCGCGTGCTGGTCGTGGACGACGAGGAGCTGTACGCCCGCGCCATCGGCGCCGAGCTGGGCCGGCGGGGCATCGCGACGGAGCTCTGCTTCAGCGCCCGCGAGGCGCTGGCCCGGGTCGAGGCCGCCAGCTTCCAGGTCATCCTGCTGGACCACCGCCTGCCCGACGAGGACGGCCTGCGCCTCATCCCCCAGCTGCTGGCCCGCCAGCCGGGCGTGTCGCTGGTGATGATGACCGCCTACCACACCATCCCCAACGCGGTGGCGGCCATCCGCCGCGGCGCCGAGGACTACGTGGTCAAGGAGACCAGCATCCAGCCGCTGGTGGAGCGGGTGCTGGAGCTCGGGCGCCGGCTGGAGGCGCGCGCCGCCATGGCGGGCCCGGAGGGCTGGCAGGAGCACCGCAAGGGCGGGCTGCTGGGCCGCTCGCCGGGCGTGCTGCGGGTGCTGGAGCAGCTGCAGAAGGCCAGCCGCTCGCCCGAGACCACCGTGCTCTTGACCGGCGAGACGGGCGTGGGCAAGGAGGTGGCCGCGCGCCACCTGCACCAGCTCACCCGCCCGAAGAGCCCCTTCATCGCCGTGGACTGCGTGGCGCTGCCCACGAACCTGGCCGAGAGCATCCTGTTCGGGCACGAGAAGGGCGCCTTCACCGGCGCCGACCAGGCCCGGGCCGGGGCCTTCGAGGAGGCCGACGACGGCACCGTGCTGCTGGACGAGATCGGCGACATGGCCGATGAGCAGGGCAAGCTCCTGCGGGTCATGGAGAGCCGGGCCTTCACCCGGGTGGGCTCGGTGCGCGAGATCCCCCTCAAGGCGCGGGTGGTGGCGGCCACCAACCAGGACCTGGGCGAGCTGGTCAAGCAGGGCCGCTTCCGGCACGATCTGTTCCAGCGCCTGTGCGTGTTCCCCATCCACATCCCGCCGCTGCGGGAGCGGGGGGAGGACGCGCTGCTGCTGGCCGAGCACTTCCTGTCGTTCTACGCCGGCAAGCTCGGCCGCGCGCTCGAGCCCCTGTCGGACGAGCTGCGCGAGCGGCTGCGCGACTACCCCTACCCGGGCAACGTGCGCGAGTTGAAGAACATCATCGAGCGCGCGGTGATCATGGCCGACGGCGGGCGGCTCGAGCTCAGGCACCTGCCGGCGCGGGTGCTCGAGGCCAGCCCGGAGGGCGGCGCCAGGCCGGGGGCCGTGCCGGTCGACTTCCGCCCCGGGGTCGACACGCTCGAGTCCCTGGAGAAGCGCATGATCGAGCACGCCCTCAAGCAGGCCGGCGGGGTGAAGGCGGAGGCCGCCCGCATCCTGGGCATCAGCCGCTTCCAGCTCCTGCGGCGCCTCGAGCGCCACGGCCTGCTGCCCCCCCGGGAGGGGGCGGACAGCGGGGACGGAGCCGAGCCCGGGACCGAGGATGGGGAGGGCTGACCGGCCGGCGCGATCGTTCGGATTCGAACGCGCGTGCGGTTCCGCACGCGCCTCCCGACGCGCGCCCGGCCCGCCCCCCTGACGCCATTCCAGCCGGCTGGAAAAGAAGGTTAAATTCGCGATTTCGGCCGGGCCGCCTGGCATGTCCCTTGCTACCTGCCATCGAGCCCCCAGCTTCCCGGACGGTCCGGGCGGAATCGAGCGGGTGAAGGATGCGACCCATGCACGTGCTGTCACAGTTCATCTCGAACAAGTGGGCGGCCTGGACCCTGATCCTGGCGGTCCTGGTGGTCTCGGGCGTCGGGGGCTTCCTGGCCTCGCGGGTCGAGCAGGACGACGACCTGCTGGCCTTCCTGCCCCAGGGCAACCCGGAGGTGGCCACCTTCAACGAGCTGGCCGAGCAGTTCGGCTCGCTCGACGTGGCCATGATCGGCGTCCCGACCGAGGACCCGTTCGACGCCGACTTCCTCACCCGCCTGTCCGCCGCGACCACCGAGATCAAGGAGACGCGCGGGCTGAGGTACGCCCTCAGCCTGACCAACGTGGTGGACTTCACCGCCGACGAGGTGAACGGCGGCGTGGTGACCGCGGCGCTGGTGCGCGAGATCCCGCGCACCCCCGGCGAGAAGGCCGAGCTCCAGGCCCGGGTCATGTCGCGCGACCACGTGGTCGGCAACCTGGTCTCCCGCGACGGCAAGGCGGTCATGATCTACGGCTTCCTGGCCCAGGGCGCCGATCCGCGCGGCACGACCGCCCAGCTCCAGGCCATCGCGGCCAGGCACTTCCCGGATCGCGAGCTGCAGTGGGGCGGCAACCCCTTCATCTCGTCCTACATCTACGACACGGCGCAGAACGACCTGCGCCGCCTGACCCCCTGGGCGGTGCTGGTGATCACCCTGCTGATGCTGGTGGCGCTGCGCGACGTGGTGGGCACGCTGCTGGGGCTGTTCTCGACCGCGCTGGCCATCGGCGTCGGCATGGGGGTGATGCAGGTCTTCGGGGTGAAGCTGAACGTCATGCTGGGCTCGGTGCCCATCGTGCTGTTCGCCATCGGCTCGTCCTACGCCATCCACATGCTGTCGCGCTTCTACGATCTGCTGCAGCGCCACGACGGCAACGAGGCGGTGGCGCGCACCCTGACCGGCACCGGGCCGGTGGTGCTGATCGCCGGGGTGACCTCGGCCGCGGCCATCATGTCGTTCCTGGCCATGGACATCGTCCCCATCCGCGAGTACGGCCTGTTCACCGGCATCGGCATCCTGATCACCATGGTCTTCGCGCTCACCTTCATCCCCGCGGCGCTCAGGCTCTGCAACTTCAAGCGGCGGCCGCTGGGCAAGCCCAGCGCCGCCCGCCGCTGGATGGTGCGCGTGGCGGTCTTCTGCCAGTCCCGGCGCCTGCCGGTGGGCGCCAGCCTGGCGATCACCGCGCTGGTGTTCGGCCTGCTCATCTCCCGCGTGCAGACCGGCGTCGATCAGCGCACCTTCTTCCACGACGACAGCTCGCCCGCGCGCGCGGACCGCTTCCTGCGCGATCACTTCGGCGCGGCGCAGTTCGTCCAGGTGCTGGTCAAGGGCGACATGACCGACCCGGCCGTGCTGGCCGAGGTGCAGGCGCTGGCCGATCGCTTCGAGACCGTGCCGCACGTCACCGGGGTGCAGCAGGTGGCCCAGCTCGTCGCCATCCTCAACGAGGCCATGACCGGCGAGCTCCGCATCCCGGACACGGCGGCCCAGGTCTCCAACCTGTACCCCTTCACCCTGGGCGATCCCTCGGCCGGCCAGATGGTGACCGAGAACCGCAAGCAGGCGCTGCTGCAGGTCAAGGTGGACACCAGCGACGCCCGCGAGGTCGGCCGGGTGCTGGCGGACATCGAGCGCCTGGTGGCCGAGACCGGCCTGGCGCGCTTCGAGGCGGTCGAGGTCGGCGCCGGCCCCCGGGACGCCGAGGCCCGCGCCCGACGCGAGGCCCACCTGGTGGCCCGCCTGGCCCGCCTGGCCACCGCGGCCGGGCTGACGCCACCGGCCGACGCCGCCCCGCGCGTGGCGGGCTTCCTGGCCGGGGACGGGGCGGCGATCGACACCGCGCCCGTGGCCCGCAACCTGGAGCGCTTCCTGCGCTCGGGCGAGAGCGCGATCGAGCTGCCCGCGGCCAGGGACGGCGTGGACGTGGCCAGGGAGCTGGCCCGGGCGGTGATCGCCCTGGGGCCCAGGCCGGCCGAGGAGCCGCTGCGGGCCGCGGTCGTCCAGGCCCTGGCCGTCCCGGCGGACGACCCGTCGGTGGACGACCTGCTGCTGTCGCTCGAGACCGCCGTGCGGGACGCGTGGCGCCGGGAGGGCGCCAGCCAGCGGGCCGAGCGCCTGCTGGGGGCCCTGGCGCTCTCGCCGCGCCCGGGCCCGACCGCGGAGCGTCTGCGCTCCCGCACCGCCATGGCGCTGCTGTCCCTCGAGCGGCCCGGGGTGCTGCTGCCCGCCTCCGGCGCGCAGCCCGAGGGGCCGGGGCTGGACATCCAGGTCAGCGGCATGCCGGTGCTGAACCGGGGCCTGGCCAAGAGCGTGGAGCACAACCAGATCCGCAGCCTGGTGGTGGCGGTGGCCCTGGTGTTCGTGCTGCTGGCGCTCATGTTCCGCTCGGTGCTGGCCGGGCTGCTGGCCATCGTGCCGACGCTGTTCACCCTCGTGGTCATCCACGGGGTGATGGGCGGTTGGCGCATCCAGCTCGATCTGGGCACGTCGCTCCTGGGCAGCCTGATCCTGGCCAACGGCGTGGACTTCGCCGTGCACCTGCTGGCCACCTGGCAGGCGGGCGAGTCCGGCAAGCTCTCCCGCGCGGCGGCCACGGCCGCCGACCGCACCGGGCCCGCGATCTGGACCACGGCCCTGGCCATGTTCGTGGGCTTCTTCGTGCTGACGCTCGGCGACGCCAAGCCGCTGCAGAACGTGGTCGCGCTGAAGGCCACCGCCATGATCGTCGGCGCGGCCGCCTCCTTCCTGCTGGTGCCGGTGCTCGCCCGGCGCAAGCGCTACCCGCTGCTCAACGAGCCCGCCGAGGCCGCCGAGGAGTCGGAGGCCGTGGAGTCCGCGCTGCAGGAGAGCTGAACCTTACCTGGCCCTTCAACCTCTGAGAGGTCCCCCATGCACAAGAGTCTCGCTGTGTCCCTCTTCCTCGGCCTGCTGGCCTGCGCCGCCCTGCCCGGGCCCGCCGCCGCCGAGGAGCTCGACGGCGACGCGATCCTGGCCCTGATGGACAAGGCCCACACCCAGGCCAAGGATCAGTTCTTCGTGTTCGACGTGGTCACCGAGGAGGCCGGCAAAGCCGCCCGCTCCCTGCGCTTCCAGGTCACGCTGAACAACAAGAGCTGGCGCATGGTGCACTTCCTCGACCCCGGAGACGTGAAGGACATGCGCGTGCTGACCATGGACACCAGCCGCATCTGGCTGTGGCTGCCGGCCTTCAAGAAGGTGCGCAAGATGGCCTCCCACGCCAAGGCCCAGGGCTTCATGGGCACGGCGCTGTCCAGCGAGGACACCTCCATGGTGACCTACGGCGACCTGTTCCAGGGCAAGCTCCTGTCCCAGGACGACAAGATCTGGACCGTGGAGGGCACGCGGCGGGAGGGCGCGGACGTGGCCTACGCCAAGATCGTGTTCGAGATCCGCAAGGACATCAAGATGCCCCCGGCGCTGCACTACTTCAACGACAAGGGCGTCGAGGTGAAGACCGAGACCCGCACCTCCTACGAGTGCAAGGACGGGCTGTGCAACCCCCGGGTGATGACCATGATCGACCACACCCGCGGGGACATCAAGTCCACCATGGTGCGCCGTGACTGGAAGTACAACCAGGGCGTGGACGACTCGTTCTTCACCGTGCGCGCGCTCCAGCGCGGCTGATCCGGCACCCGTGCGGAGGCTCCCGTGATGAAGACGACCCAGGGCTGGCTCTCTCTCCTCGCCTGCCTGCTCGCCGCCTCGGCCTGCCCGGCCTGGGCCCAGGACGAGGACACCCCCTCCGATCTGGACGAGCCGTTCGTCGATCCCCTGGCCGGCAAGCTCCAGCCCGCGCCCATGCCGGGCAGCGAGCCCGCGGCCGAGGAGGGCGTGCCCAGCTTCGACACCGACAAGTTCCAGCTCACCTGGGGCGGGCGGGTGCAGACCGATCTGCGCTTCCGGGTGATCGGCAAGCGGATGGGCAGCTACTACACCCGGCCCGAGGCGCCCTACGGGCCCTTCGAGGCGCCCACCGGCGTGTCGCGCAACGAGAACACCTTCAAGCTGAAGCTGGACGCGGTCTATGGCCGCTTCGGCGCCAAGCTGGACATGGACTTCGTCTACCTGGGCATGCCGGACAAGGTGAACGGGGTCGAGGACCTGTCCGAGCGTGGCAAGGTGGATCCGTTCTACCTGCAGGCCCACGCGGCCTACATCGAGGCCACGGATCTGTTCTTCGACGGCCTCGACCTGCGGGTCGGCCAGCAGCTCGTGCAGTGGGGCATGGCCGACCAGTTCAACCCCACCAACAACCTGAACTCGGCCGACATGGAGGACATCCTGCTGTTCGGCGAGCAGATGGCCAACCTCATGGTCAAGCTCGACTACAGCCCGCTGGACTCGCTGACGCTCTCCGGCGTGCTGGTGCCCATCTACAAGCCCGCGCTGCTCCCGCGCACCGGCCCCCTGGCGCTGGCCGCCAGCGACCGCATGCCCATGTCCGAGACGAGGCTTCGCCACAGGTTGATCTTCGAGAAGGCGCTGGGCTCGGATCTGGCCGGTTACGAGACCGTGGTGGCCACCGCCTCGCCCATCCTGCCCGACACCTCTTTCGAGAACATGCAGGCCGGCGGGCGCATCGGGCTCAGCACCGACTGGATCGACGCGGCGCTGTCCTACTACTACGGCCGCAACGACTTCCCGGTGCCCATGCGGAACTACACGGTGCAGGACGCCACGATCATCTGCGACCCGGACAACGGCGCGGACTGCATCTCCGGACGCCTGATGACCGAGGTCTCGCTCACCTACCCGCGCCAGCACGTGTTCGGGCTGAACGCGGCCGGCGAGATCCCCCTGGACTGGATGGTGGATCAGCTCGGCGGCATCGGCTGGCGCCTGGAGCTGGGCGTGTACCTGCCCGAGAAGATCCGCATGGAGCTCAGCCAGGCCGAGATCACCCTGGCCGGCCAGGTCCAGCCGGCGGGCGAGTACGACTACGACGGCGACGGGCAGCCCGGCGGGCCGCGGCCCACCGTGGTGGACGACCAGCCCTTCGTCAAGTGGACGCTCGGCCTGGACTACAGCTTCGGCCGCTGGGTGTACCTGAACCTCATGTGGGTGCACGGCATGGTGGACGAGTTCGGGGCCGGGGACTTCTTCTCCGAGGGCTGGAACGTGCGCCAGAGCGGGCTCATGGAGGGCACCGAGGGCGAGATCCTGCCCTGCCTGCTGGCGAACGCGCGCGAGGTGTGCGGCGAGCGCATGGCCCACGAGGTGTTCCGGCCCAAGATCGGCGACTACCTGGCGGTGGTCATCGACACCAAGTTCCTCGAGGACCGCGGCCTTTTCCGCCTGTTCTTCATGTGGGACCTCAGCGGCTACTACGAGAGCTTCTACGACGAGGCGCAGGGCAAGCGGGTGCAGAAGTACCTGAGCCTGTTCGGCGACGGCTTCTCCGCCATCCTGTACCCCGAGCTCGACTACAACTTCGGCAACGGCCTCGAGCTCAGCGTGGGCGCGCTGTTCCAGTTCGGGAAGGACTACACCAAGTTCGGCGATCCGGCCGCGGGCGGCTCGCTGGTGTGGACCCGCGCGCGCTACTCCTGGTGAAGCGGCCTGTTTGAAGCGATCAGTTTGTATTATTCTTAGATATCAACCACTTGCGTGTCTGGGCCGGTCGGGCTACGCTCCTCGGCAGGAGGGCGAGCCATGCGGACATGCCTGTGGCTCCTCGCGGCGGTGCTGCTTCTCTGCGGGGCGGCGCGCGCGCAGGCGCCGGACGGAGACGCGCTCATCGCGCGCATGGACCGGATCCACACCACCGCCCAGGACCAGTACTTCGAGTACGACCTGGTCACCGAGGAGGCCGGCAAGCAGCCCCGCGGCCTGAGCTTCGCGGTGACCCTCAACTCGAAGAAGTGGCGGCACGTCCAGTTCCTGGCGCCGGGCGACGTGAAGGGCATGCGCGTGCTGACCCTCGACACCAGCCGCATCTGGCTGTGGCTGCCGGCCTTCAAGAAGGTGCGCAAGATGGCCTCCCACGCCAAGGCGACCAGCTTCATGGGCACGGCCATGTCCAGCGAGGACGGCTCGGTGGTGACCTACGGGGATCTGTACGCCGGCAGGCTGGTGGGGGAGGACGCCGAGAGCTGGAAGGTCGAGGGCACGCGGCGCGAGGGCGCGGACATCAGCTACGCGCGCATGCTGTTCGAGCTGCGCAAGGACATCGGCCTGCCCTCCGCCTTGCACTACTTCAACGACCAGGGCGTCGAGGTGAAGACCGAGCTGCGCCAGTCCTACGACTGCCGGGACGGCCTGTGCAACTCGCGCGTGTTCGTGATCACCGACCACCAGCGCGGACTGAAGACCACCATGGTCCGGCGCACCTGGAGGTACAACCAGGGGGTCGAGGACGCCTACTTCAGCGTGCGGGCGCTGCAGCGCGGCTAGCCTTCCCCCGGCGCCCTCGCCAGCGCCCTCCGCATGGCCCGCATCAGGCAGAGCCCCGCCACCACCAGCACCCCGCCCTCGACCGCCAGGAAGAGCCACACCGGCGGCACCTCGTACCCGGGCCCGCCCTCGATGGCCGCCTTGTAGATGGTGGCCTGGGCCCAGCAGATGAGCCCCTGGGGCGGCAGGGCGAGCCAGGCCGGCAGGGCCTCGAGCTGGCGCCAGACCGGCTCCTGCCGCCCGGGCGGCAGGGCCAGGAGCTCGGCCTTGCGGGGCAGGTTGAGGTAGCGCGGGTGGCGCCGGGCCGAGCGCATGATCGCCAGGCCGCCCAGCGCGATCAGCACGAAGATCCCCACCGCGGTCAGCGGCATGGCCAGGGCGGTGAGCCAGCTCGTCTCGGCCCAGCCGTTGGGCGTCCCGTCCGAGAGGAAGTGGATGGGCAGCCGCTCGGGCAGCCGGTGGCGCCGGACCAGCGACCACACGAACAGCCCCACCAGCGTCAGCGCGTGGAGCGCGAGCGCGATGGCCAGCGGCGAGACGCCGCGCGGCACGGCGGCGGGCTCGCCGGGCCGGGCCAGAGTCGCGCGCATGGATGGCCTCCTCGGGTGTCCGGACAGCGCCGGTCCGGCCCAGCATAGCAAAGCCCCCCGGTCGGCGGTAGGCTCGGCGGGCAGGAGGAGGGCGGATGCAACCACGGGACTCGGGCGGGCTGGGGCTGCTGACCGATCTGTACCAGCTCACCATGGCCTACGGCTACTGGAGGCTCGGGCGGCAGGAGCAGGAAGCGGTCTTCCAGCTGTGCTTCCGCCGGAACCCCTTCGGGGGCGGGTACGCGCTGGCGGCCGGGCTGGAGGACGCGCTCGCCTTCCTGGAGGGCTTCGGCTTCGCCCGCGACGATCTCGACTACCTGGCCACCCTGACCGGCAACGACGGCGCGCCGCTCTTCGAGCCGGGCTTCCTCGACTACCTCGGGGGGCTCCGTTTCGGCTGCAGCGTGGAGGCCGTCCCGGAGGGCAGCGTGGTGTTCCCGCACGAGCCGCTGCTGCGGGTGCGCGGCCCGGTGCTCCAGGCCCAGCTCGTCGAGAGCGCGCTGCTGTGCCTGGTGAACTTCCAGACGCTCGTCGCCACCAAGGCCGCGCGGGTGTGCCAGGCCGCGCGCGGCGAGCCGGTGCTGGAGTTCGGCCTGCGCCGGGCCCAGGGCGTGGACGGGGCGCTGTCGGCCTCGCGGGCGGCCTACCTGGGCGGCTGCGCGGCCACCTCCAACGTGCTGGCAGGCAAGCGCCTCGGCATCCCGGTGCGCGGCACGCACGCGCACTCCTGGGTGATGCTGTTCGACGGCGAGCGCCAGGCCTTCGAGGCCTACGCCGACTGCCTGCCCAACAACTGCGTGTTCCTGGTGGACACCTACGACAGCCTGGCGGGCGTGCGCCAGGCCATCGAGGTGGGCCGTGCGCTGCGCGCGCGCGGGCACGAGCTGGTCGGGGTGCGCCTGGACTCCGGGGACCTGGCCTACCTGAGCCAGGAGGCGCGGAAGCTCCTGGACGCGGCCGGCTTCCCCCGGGCGGTGGTGGTCGCCTCCAACGATCTCGACGAGCACACCATCCAGAGCCTCAAGGGCCAGGGGGCGGCCATCGCGGTCTGGGGGGTCGGCACCCGCCTGGTGACCGGGCACCCCGACGGGGCGCTGGGCGGGGTGTACAAGCTCTCGGCCGTGCGCGCGCAGGACGGCAGCTGGCAGCCGCGGGTGAAGCTCAGCGAGCAGGCCGTCAAGGTGACCAACCCGGGCATCCTCCAGGTGCGCCGCTTCCGCGGGCCCGCGGGCTTCGAGGCGGACGCCATCTGGGACGAGTCGCGGCCCCCGCCCGCGGAGTGGGAGATCGTCGACCCGCTCGACCCCACCCGGCGGAAACGCCTGCCGGTCGACGCGCCGTACGCGGATCTCCTGGTCCCGGTGCTGGCTGGCGGGCGGCGGGTGGGCGCGCCCGGCACGCTCGAGGAGGCCCGCGCGCGGGCGGCCGCCGAGCTGGCCTCGTTCCACGCCGGGGTGAAGCGCTTCCTGAACCCGCACCGCTACCCGGTCGGGCTGGAGCGCGGGCTGCACGAGCGCAAGACCGAGCTCGTGCTCCAGGCCCGGGGGCTCCCGCTTCACACTTCGTAACCCGCGGCACACACGCCGGACGGGCCGGTCGGGCAGGCTCAGGGGTGACGGAGGCCAGCGCATCGTGCCAGCGCCTCCGCGAACCTGGAAGGAGGACGTCATGAAGTGCGGCAAGAAGGGGCTGTGGATCGGCGTGGCGAGCCTGGCGCTGGTGGCCTTGGCGGCCGGGGTGGCCTTCGGCGGGCCGTTCGGCGGGAAGCAAGCCGGCGAGCGCCTGAACCAGATGATCACCTGGCACCTCGACGACGTGCTGGACGAGCTCGAGGCCAGCCCGGACCAGCGCGCCCAGCTCCTGGCCCTCAAGGACCGCGCCTTCGCGCGCCTGCAGGCCGTGCACGAGAGCCACGCGCGGGACAAGGCCGAGCTCGTGGCCGAGCTGTCCAAGGACCAGCCGGATCCGGACAAGCTGCACAAGCTGCTCGACCAGAAGCTGGACGCGCTCCGGCCCGAGCTGCACGAGGGGCTGGACCTCCTCCTCGAGGCGCACGCGGTGCTGACCCCGGCCCAGCGCGCCGAGCTGGCCAGGCGCATCCAGGAGCGGCACGAGCAGCACCGGGGGTTCTTCGGGCATCACTGAGATAGAATCGTGCGGCGTGCGACGTGCGGCGTGGGTCCTGCGCCGCACGCTGCACGCAGAACGCCGCACGAGGGGCACATGGCTGATTCAACCTCCATCCACGTCCTGCTCGTCGAGGACGACCGCCGCCTGGCCGAGCTGACCCGGGAGTACCTCGAGCGCCACGGCGTGGTGGTCTCCTGGGAGAGCGACGGCGCGCGCGGACTGGCGGAGGCGCTGCGCCACCGCTTCGACGCGGTGCTGCTCGACCTCATGCTGCCCGGGCTGGACGGGATCGAGGTCTGCCGGCGCCTGCGCGAGCGCTCCGACGTGCCCATCCTGATGCTGACCGCCAAGGGCGAGGAGGCCGACCGGGTGCTGGGGCTCGAGCTGGGGGCGGACGACTACCTGCCCAAGCCCTTCTCCCCGCGCGAGCTCCTGGCCCGGCTGCGGGCCGCGGTGCGCCGGGCGCGCGGCCAGGCCGGCCCGGCCCGGCCGGCCCTCGAGCTGGGCGACCTGCGGCTCGACCCGGGCGATCGCTCGGTGCGGGTGGGGGGCCGGGCGGTGGAGCTGACCGGCTACGAGTTCGAGCTGCTGCGGGCGCTGGTCGAGCGGGCCGGGCGGGTGCTCGGCCGCGAGCAGCTCATCGAGCTGGCCGGCGGCGATCCGGCCGAGGCCTTCGACCGCTCGGTGGACGTGCACATCTCGCGGCTGCGGGCCAAGCTGGGCGACGACGCCGCCCAGCCGCGGCGCATCAAGACCGTGCGCGGGGCGGGCTACCAGTACCTCCGGCCGGAGGACGCATGAGGCGCCGCTCGCTCTTCTGGCGGGTCTACCTGCACGGGCTTTTGCTGCTGGTGCTGGTGAGCGTCGCGCTGCTGGCCCTGGGCCTGGCGTTCGGGCACGACGCCCCCTGGCGCGGCGCCCCCGCGCGGCTGGCCGAGCTGGTGGCCGCCGACCTGCGCGCCCCGGGCGGCGCCGACGCCCTCGGGCGGCGGCTGGCCGAGCTGCACGGCCTGCTGGGGGTGGACCTCGAGGTGCTCGCGCCGGACGGCCGCTCGCTGGCCCGGGCCGGCGGCGCGATCGATGCGCTGCCCGGCGAGCTGCGCCGGGAGCTGCTGGGTGAGGACGGGGACCGGCTGCGGCACGCGCCCGGGCGGGCCTTCGCCCTGGGGCTGGGGCCGGCGCACGCCCGGCTGGGCCTGCTGCTGCTGCGCTGGCCCATGCAGCACGGCCTCCAGCGCCTGCTGCTCCTGGTCGGGCTGGTGCTGGGGCTGCTGGTCCTGGTCTCGGCCCCGGTCGCCCGCGCCATCACCCGCCCGCTGGAGCGGCTCACCGCCACCGCCCGGGCCCTGGCGGCCGGGGATCTGACGGCCAGGAGCGGCATCTCCGGCCGGGACGAGGTGGGCGAGCTGGCCCGCACGCTCGACGACATGGCGGCCCGCCTCGCGGCCCGGCTGCAGGCCGAGCGCGAGCTGCTGGCCGGCGTGTCCCACGAGCTGCGCACGCCGCTGGCCCGCCTGCGGGTGGCGCTCGAGCTGGCCGGGGAGGGCCCGGCCGAGGAGCTGCGCGCCCGCCTGGACGGCATGGGCGCGGATCTGGCCGAGCTGGAGGCCCTGGTGGAGAACGTGCTGCTGGCAGTGCGCCTCGAGCGGGACGCGGGCCGCGGGCCGGCCGCCCTGCCGCTGCGGCCCGCGCGCCTGGCGCCCGGCGCCTTCCTGGAGGAGTGCGCCGAGCGGTTCCGCCGCCACCACCCGGGCCGCGCCCTCGAGCTGCGCCTGGACGGGGACGCGCCGGAGGTCGAGGCCGATCCGGCCCTGCTGCGGCGGGTGCTGGACAACCTGCTCGCCAACGCGGTCGCCTACGCCCCCCCCGGGCCGCCCATCGAGCTGTGGGCCGGCCGGGCGCCCGAGGGCCTGGCCTGGGAGGTGCGCGACCGCGGCCCGGGCGTCGGGCCGGACGAGCTCCCGCGCCTGTTCGAGCCCTTCTTCCGCGCGGACGCCAGCCGGGCCCGCGGCCAGGGCGGCGTCGGCCTGGGGCTGACCCTGTGCCGGCTCATCGTCGAGGCCCACGGCGGGCGCATCCAGGCGCTGGCGCGGGACGGCGGCGGGCTGGTGGTGCGGGCCTGGCTGCCGGCTCAGCCGGGCGGCGGCGCGGGCGGTTGACGGCGGGCGTGCCAGCGGCCGAGGGCCGCGAGCAGCCGGGCCGAGGTGAAGTACAGCACCACCGCGCCGACCAGCCCCACGGCGGTGGTGCCCACCAGGATGGCGAGCAGGAAGGCCGGACCCGCGGCCCACAGCGCCTCCCAGCTCTGGAGGTTGGCGAAGTCGAGGGGCGCGCCGGCGTCGCCGACCAGCAGCCGCCCCACCAGGTAGCACAGGCTGTAGAGCGGCACGGTGGTGAACGGGTTGGAGACCAGGGTCATCAGCGCGCCGATGACCTTGTTGCCGCGCACCAGGTAGCAGACCCCGACCGCCAGGGCGATCTGCAGCCCCCAGAAGGCGCTCACCCCGAAGAACCAGCCGACGGCCAGGCCGCGGGCCTGGGCCTCCGGGGTGTCGCGGATGGTGAGCAGCTCGGCCAGCCAGGCGCGTACGTTGGCCTTCATCGGGGCGGGCCGCCTCAGGCCTTGGACTTGGGCCCGGGCCGGTCCCGGTAGATCATCCACAGCGCGCCCGGCAGCGCGGTGAAGTCGGCGATCATCGACAGGCTGAAGGCCACCGCGGCCAGGATGCCGAACTGGCGGATGGGCGGGAGATCCGACAGCGCGAAGGCCAGGAAACCCACCGCGTTGATCAGCGTGGCGAAGAAGATCGAGCGCCCGGCGATGAGCATGGTGTGCCGCAGGCCGTCCTCGGTGGTGCCGTCCTTCTTGCGCTCGAGGAAGTGGTAGAAGAAGTGGATCTGATCGTTCTCCGAGGTGCCCAGCACCGTCGAGGCGATCAGGATGGTGGCCACGTTGAGGCTCATGCCCACCCCGCGCATGACCGCGAACATCACCAGGATGGCGAACAGGGAGGGGATCATCGCCATCAGCCGCGCCGCGCCGTTGCGGAAGACCAGCAGGAAGACGCTGAAGATGATGGCCACGGTCAGCAGGAACGACTCGGTCAGCGTGGGCACGAGGTTGTGGGCCACCTTGGACTGGAGCCGCCCGAGGCCCACCATGGTGGGCGGCTCGACCCCGTCCACCAGCGCGCCGAAGCCGCGCGCCAGCCCGCCCCACAGGGCGTGGGCCTCGGCGGCCGGCAGCTCGCCGAGGGCCTCGAGCTCCTCGCCGGCCTCCTCGCCGAGCGCGGCCCAGCGGGCGTCGCCCTCGGGTGGCAGCTCCCGCAGCGCCGCGTGGCGCGGCACGAGCGTCCGCCACAGGCGGAAGGCGTCCCCGGGCGCGACCGACGCCAGCGCGGGGTGCCCCGCGCTCTGGCGCTTCCACAGCTCGGCCCAGCGCTGCTCGCCTGCGGGCACGAGCTCGAGCAGGGCCGGCTCCCGGCGCAGGGCGGCCCGCCACAGCTCGCCCACGCGCCGGGTCAGCGCCAGGTGGGTGGGGTAGTCGTTGATGCGGGTCACCAGCGTCACGTGGGTCTGGGCCAGATCCTTGGGCTCGATGAAGCGGCCGAGCAGGGCCTCCTGCTCCATCAGCCCCTCCAGGCCGTCGGCCACCTCCTCGAGCTCGTCGAGGTCGGCGGGCAGGGCGTCCCCGTGCCCGCCGAGGTAGCGCAGCATGCGCAGGGTGGTGGTGGGCCCCACGGCCGAGCCCACCAGCGGCTCCGCCTCGAGGGCGCTCTGGAACGCGTCCAGCCCGCGCAGCACCTCGGGCTGGCCGAGCGTGCCCACCTTGCCCGAGAGCCACACGTCCGCGATGCTCAGCCCGGGCATGAGCTGCTCGACGCGCCGGGTGTCGGCGTACAGCTCGCTGGCGGGGTTCACGTACTCGATCGGATCGGTCAGCATGCGCATGGGCTCGACCACGCCGGGCAGGCCGAACAGGGTCACTGCGCCCAGCCCGCACAGCAGCAGCGAGGCCGGCACCGTGACCCAGCGCCAGCGGTGGGAGGCCCGGGGCAGGTAGTCCGCCACGCGCTGGAACCACTGGGCGGCGGTCTTGCGCTCGACCTGGGTGGGGGTGCGCAGGATCTTCTGCAGGGCCGGGAACAGGGTGAAGGCGATCAGCCAGGTGAACACCAGGCCGACGGCCACCCACACGCCCATCTCGCGGATGGGGCGGATGTTGGAGACCACCAGGGCGGCGAAGCCCGCCGCCGTGGCGAAGATCGAGGCGGTGCAGGCCAGGAACTTGTTGGCCAGGGCGAACACCTGGTGCTCGTCCACGTCCCGCTCGGGCGGGCGCTCGACGAAGCGCGAGTGGATGTAGACCAGGGTGGCCAGGCAGGTGATCAGGATGGTCATGGGTACCAGGGCCGAGACGATGCTGAAGTTCCCTCCCACCAGCCCGATCCAGCCGACCGCCAGGACCACGTTGACCAGCAGCGACACCACGAAGGCGCCCAGGGCCCGCAGCGAGCGGTACAGGCCCAGGACCAGGATGACCACGAACAGGCCGAAGACCGGGAACAGGCGCATGCCGCCTTCGCTGGTCTTGCGGTTGAGGTAGTCGCTCACGTAGGGCTCGCCCACCCGGCGCAGCGCCGAGAGGGGCGCCGGCCTGGCCACCAGGTCGGCCACCGCCGCCTCGATGGCCGTCAGGGTGGCGAGGCGCTCCTCGGTCGAGGACACGTCGAGGATCAGCGGCAGCCCGTAGAACTTGTCGCCGATCAGCCCCTGCTTGGAGAACAGCGTCGTGCCCGTGGCGAAGGCCTTGAAGTCCTCGGCCGCGGCCACCGGATCGGCGCCCGGGTGGGCGCGCAGGTAGATCGAGAACAGCGAGGTGCACTGGACCCTGGGGATGGCCTGCAGCCGCTTGTCCAGGGCCGCGACCGTGGCGATCACCTCCGGGGAGAAGGGCCGCTCGGCCTCGGCGAACAGCACCACGTACTCGCCGGAGCCGAACACCTTGCCGAAGTCGTGGGTCAGGATGTAGTCGGGGTCGTCCTGGACGATCAGCCGGTCGATGGCGTTGTCCTGCTCGACCTGCAGGGCCAGCGGGATGGCGCCGGCCGCGAGCAGGGCGTAGAGCCCCACGACCCACCAGCGCCGGGCCAGGATGAAGCGGAACAGGGGGTACAGGCTCGACTCGTGCAGTCCGCTCAAGGTGCCTCCGTGGCTGGGCGCCTCACTCGTTAGCACCGTTCGAGGTCGGGGGCAAGGCGGTCAGGGGCGCCCGCGCCGGGGCCCGGCGGGCTCAGCCGCCGTACTTCTTCTCGGCGGCCCCGAACAGGGCGGCGTCCACGGGCACGATGCGGGTGAGGTGCATCTCGGCGCAGATGGCCTTGCCCTTCTCCCCGTCGCACACCTGGAGCAGCCCCTTGACCAGGGCGTCCCGCTCCGCGGCCGGGAGGGCGTCGCCGAGGACCACCACCGGGATGGGGGGCAGGGGCGCCGAGGCGTGGATGGAGCGCAGCTCCTTCCCCCCGGTCATCTCGCGCGCCTTGGCGAGCTGGCTGTCGTCGAGCGTGGTGGCGTCGCACTCGCCGCGCAACACGCCCCGCACGCCCTTGAGGGCCTGGCGCACGGGCTTGAGCTTCCAGGCCTTGGCGGCGTCCACCTGGCCATCGAGCACCACCGCCGTCAGGTAGCGGGGGTACTCCCCGAGCGTCGAGCACACCCGCTTGCCGGCCAGGTCGGCCAGCGCCTTGAGGGCCGGGTCCTTGACCACCACGTGCAGCCGCGGGGTGATGAGCTCGGCGCTCTCGACCTGCAGCACGGGCTTGAGCTGGAGCTGCTGGCGGAGCTCGAAGTACAGCGGCGGCTCGAGCAGGGCCAGACCCGGCTTGACCTCGGCCAGGTAGCCGGTGGTGGCCTTCCTGGAGGTCAGGAACTTCCCGGCCAGCGAGCTGGCCGGCCAGCCGATGGCCCCCTCCAGGTGGCGCAGGAAGCGATCGAGGAAAGGCTGGGCCGTGGCGGTGTCCCCGCCGAGGCGGGTCACGTGGATGGCCACGTCGTGGGGACCGGCCTGGGCGGCGCTCGCCCACAGGCCGAGCAGCGCAGCGGCGGCTAGCAAGCCAGCTCGCATGGGAGTCCTCCTGGGTGGGGATCGTTCAGTCGAGGTGCAGCTCGCCCTTCTCGGCGACGTTCTTGAGCTCCTTCAGCCAGCGCCCGCGGGCGTCGCCGTAAGGGCCCTGCTCGATCATGGCCTTGGCCCGCTTCAGCAGCATGGTGGCGTCCGCGGACTCGGCCTCCTCCTCGGCGTCCACCAGGGCCAGGGCCAGGAAGATGAGGTTCAGCGGGTGATCCGGGTACTCCTGCACCGCGCGGCGCAGGTACTTCATGGCCTTGTCGCTGTCCCCGATGCCGTCGGGCCAGGGCGGGGCCAGCAGGTAGAGGGTGCCGAGCATCCGCAGCGGCCCGCCCTGCTCCTCCTCCGGCGCCAGCGCGACCGCCTCGAGCAGCGCCTTCTCCAGGACCCGGACGTTCTTCAGGGCCAGGGCCGCGTGGTCGCGGGCGGCCAGGCCCAGGTTGATGGACAGGTAGTACTGGACCCGGCCAGGCTCGGGGCTGCCGTGCTCGTAGGCGATCTCGGCCCAGCGCACGCCCTCGGTCGCCAGCCGGTCGCGGTCGTCCGGGTTGGAGGTCCGGTCGGCCAGCAGGTAGCAGATGCGGGCCGGGGTCCCGGTCCAGTGCACCTCGTACGGGATGGGCGAGGTGCGCAGCTTGTGGAGCGCGCAGCGCAGCTCGTCCGACGAGGTGGTGTGGTCGAAGGCGCTGGCGTGCTCGGCCAGGTCCAGCATGCCGTAGTCCGGGCAGCTGTCCATGGTGGACAGCACGACCAGGTCCTTGGGCAGGTTCCAGATGCAGCCCGCCTGGAGCAGGCCGACGGCCACCGCCAGCAGCGGACCGAGGAGGCGGGCGTTGTGCACCTTCGGCCTTGACGGCATGTTGGGGTCGCTCCTGAGACTCCCCTCCAGCGGCCACGGGCGGAGTCATTGTGTTATGCAACCAACCGGATGTCAATGTCTTTTCCATCCATTTCGCCCCGGGAACACGCCCTGGGTTCCGCCGGTTGGACGGGGCGGTGCGCGCCGGGCTTCATCCGCCGCGCGGCCGACGGGCGGGCTTGCATCCCCCAGCATCGCCTGTAGAATGCCGGTGCGGCTCGAGCCGCCAGAAGGGACGCGCCTCATGTTCGAGGGCAAGTCGGTCCTGGACATCGTCAACATGGGCGGCTTCACCATGTACATCCTGCTGGTGTGCTCGGTGATCTCGCTGACCATCGTCCTGGAGCGGGTGATCCACTACCGGCGCAAGCGCGTGGATCGGCTGGAGTTCATGGGGCGGATCCGCGCCGAGGTGGAGAAGGGCGCCTACGACGTGGCGGTCACCATCTGCGCCATGCAGGACAAGCCCGTGGCCAACGTGGTCGAGGCGGGCCTGAAGCGCCACGCCCGCTCCCCCGAGGAGGTGAGCCAGGCCATGGAGCGGGAGATCCTGGCCGAGACCACCCGGCTGGAGCAGTTCACCGGGGCGGTGGGGGTGATCGGCTCGACGGCCGTGTACATCGGCCTGTTCGGCACCGTGCTGGGCATCGTCAGCGCCTTCCACAACATCTCGGTCACCGGCTCGGGCGGCCTGCCGGTGGTCATCTCCGGGGTGGCCGAGGCCCTCATCTGCACCGCCACGGGCCTGCTGGTCGCCGTGCCCGCGGTCATCGCCCACAGCTACCTCAACCGCCGGGTCGACCGCTTCGTCGTGGACATGGAGTACTGCTCCTCCGAGACGAAGGAGTTGCTGCTGGGCAGGAGCGGCGCCGATGCCAGCCAAGACGCGGCGAAGTAGGGTCGTCTCCGAGATCAACATCACACCGTTCACCGATGTGGTGCTGGTCCTGCTGATCATCTTCATGATCACCACCCCGCTGATGCTGGACGCGGACCACAACAAGGGCGCCAGCGAGGCGGGCTTCGACGTCAGCCTGCCCCAGGCCAAGGGCAACGCCCTGCCCGCGGCGTCCGGCCACGTGGTCATCTCGGTGCTCGACGACGGGCGCGTGGTCATGGGCGGCGAGGTGGTGGAGCCCGAGGCGCTGCGGGAGAAGCTGGAGCGCATCAAGCACCGCGATCCCGACACGCTGGTGATCATCCAGGCCGACCGGATGGTGTACCACTGGCACGTGGTCCAGGTCATGGATCAGGCCTCGGCGGTGGGCCTGCGGCGGATCGCCGTGGCGACCGAGGAGAAGTGAGCCCGGGCCGGCGCCTGGAGGTGGCACGCCGCCGGGCCCTCCGGTAGAATGGGCTGCCGCCGGCGGACTCCGATCCGGCGGGAGGGGAGCGAGCATGCTGCGCTGGCGCCTGGTGTGGCTGTGCGTCGGATTGGCCGTGGCCCTGCTGGGCTGCGGGAACGAGGGCTCGACCAGGGTGCCCTGCACCGAGGTGGACGGGGGCACGGGTTGCCACCCGGGCTACTCGTGCATCGAGGGCGCCTGCGTGTGCAACATCGACTGCCCGCCGCGCCAGCACTGCGAGGTGGATCCGGTCTACGGCCTGGCCGCCTGCGTGGACGACGACGTCCCGGACGGCGGCACGGCCGACTCGGACGGCGACGGCGTGGTGGACTCCCGGGACAACTGCCCGGCCACGGCCAACCCGGGCCAGGACGACATGGACCTCGACGGGCGCGGCGACGCCTGCGATCTCGACAACGACAACGATGGGGTGCCGGACGCGACCGACAACTGCTGGGACGGCGACCCCGCCCACGCCGACAACTGGAACCCCGTCCAGTCGGATCTGGATCACGACGGCTCCGGCGAGAGCTGCGACTGCGACGACGACGGCGACGGGCTGTGCGACCCCCAGCCGCCCGCGCTCGGCTGCCGCGCGGACGAGAGCTGCCAGGGCGCGGACAACTGCCCGCTGCGCTCGAACCCCGATCAGGCCGACCTGAACGGCAACGGCGTGGGCGACGCGTGCGAGACGGATCAGGACGGCGACGGCGTGGACGACGGGGAGGACAACTGCCCGGCGGTGCCCAACGCCGACCAGGCCGACGCGGACCACGACGGGCAGGGGAACGCGTGCGACCCGGACGACGACGGCGACGGCGTGGGGGACGGCGTGGACAACTGCCCGCAGGCCTCGAACGCCAGCCAGACCGACACGAACGGCGACGGCCAGGGGGACGCCTGCGACACCGACGACGACGGCGACGGGCTGGCGGACGGGCAGGACAACTGCCGGCGCACCCCCAACGCGGACCAGGCCGACGCCAACGTGGACGGCGTGGGGGACGCCTGCGACCCGGACGGCGACGGGGTGGACAGCCTGGACGACAACTGCCCGGCGGTCGCCAACCCGCGCCAGACCAACAACGACCGCAACCTCTGGTGCCAGGACCCGAACGGCGGCGGCTTCCCCTGCGGCGACGGGCAGGGCGACGCCTGCGACCCCGACGACGACAACGACGGCGTGCCGGACGCCAGCGACAACTGCCCGCTGGTGCCCAACTTCGAGCAGACCGACACGGACGGGGACGGGCGCGGGGACTCCTGCCGCACCGATCTCGACGGCGACGGCTGGCCGGACGAGAACGACAACTGCCCGGCGGTGGCCAACGACCAGCAGCAGGACAGCGAGCGCGACGAGGCGGGCCAGGAGGTGGGCGACGGGGTGGGCGACGCCTGCGACAACTGCCCCGGGCACATCAACGCCGGCCAGGGCGACCTGGACGGGGACGGCTACGGCAACCCCTGCGACCCGGACGCGGACGCCGACCGGGTGCCGGACAGCCTGGACAACTGCGATCGCGCGGCCAACCCGGACCAGCTCGACACCGACCACGACGGCGAGGGGGACGCCTGCGACGACGACGACGACGGGGACGGGGTGGACGACGGGGAGGACTCCTGCCCCCTGCAGGCCAACCCGCGGCCGGTGTGCGCCGCCGACGCGGACTGCGCCACCGCCTCGGCCGGCACGGTGTGCGTGAAGGATCCGCCGGAGGCGCCCGAGGGCGTGTGCGACGGCCAGCCGCCCTGCAACCCGGACACCGACGGCGACGGCATCCCCAACGACACCGACAACTGCCCCCAGGTGGCCAACAACGGCCAGGCCGACGGGGACGGGGACGGCGCTGGCGACGCCTGCGACAACTGCCCGGCCATCGCCAACGCGGGCCAGGCCGACGGGGACGGGGACGGCGACGGCGACGCCTGCGACAACTGCCCGGCCATCGCCAACCCGGCCCAGACCGACGGGGACGGGGACGGGCCGGGCGACGCCTGCGACAACTGCCCGGCCCTGTCCAACCCCGGGCAGGAGGACGGGGACGGGGACGGCGTGGGCGACGCTTGCGACGCGCCGGACGACGCGGACAGCGACGGCGATCCGGACGCCACCGACTGCGCCCCGGCCGATCCGCTGGTCTACCACGGCGCCGCCGAGGCGTGCGACGGCGTGGACAACAACTGCGACCTGGCCACGGACGAGGGCTTCCCGGACACGGACACGGACGGCCAGGCCGACTGCGTGGACCCCGACGACGACGGCGACGGGTCGCCGGACGGGGACGACTGCGCGCCGCTCGACCTCGCCGTGTACCCGGGCGCCGCCGAGGCGTGCGACGGCGTGGACAACAACTGCGACCTGGCCACGGACGAGGGCTTCCCGGACACGGACACGGACGGCGAGGCCGACTGCGTGGATCCAGACGACGACGGCGACGGCGTCCTGGACGGCGACGACAACTGCCCGCTGGTGGAGAACCCCGGCCAGGAGGACGCGGACGGGGACGGGATCGGGGACGCCTGCGACGTGTGAGCGTGAGCGGATGACCACGGACGACACCGAGCGCACCGACGAGATCCCGCCCGTGGTCCCCGCGCCTGCCGGGCCCACCCCGCCCGCCCAGACCGCGCCGCCCCTGGCCGGTCCGGAGGACTTCCAGGAGGGCCCCACGACCCTCAACCCGGCCCTGTCCGAGGCCCTGGCGGCGCAGACCGCGGAGCCCGGCGAGGCCCGGCGCGAGGCCATCTACCGGGACATCGTCAAGCAGGAGATCTCCTTCTCGCGGGCCACCGGCTACGACCGCGAGTGCACGGCGGTGGTGTCGCTGGCGGAGCTGGCCCGGCGGGAGGAGGCCCGCCTCGAGGCCGAGCGCGCGGGCCTGGCGCCCGAGGCCGCGTTCCCCGACGACGACGACGACGAGCCCACCACCGAGATCCACTCCCCGGTCCTGTCGGTCGGCCAGTTCATCGACGTGCTCCGGGCGGCCGAGACGGTCGAGGAGGTGGCCGGGGTGCTGGTGGAGGTGGTGGCCCGGCTGGTGCCGCGGGTGCTGCTGCTGTGGGAGCGGCGCGGGCGGCTGTACGGCTTCGCCTCGCGGGGCATGGGCCTGAGCGAGGTGAAGCTGCTGACCATCGAGCTGCCCAAGGGGGTCATGCAGCAGATGACCGCCTGCGAGCTGGAGCTCGACTCCTTCGTCGGCCCGCCCTGCAGCGAGGGCATGATCCCCAGGTTCTTCGAGCTGTTGGGAGAGGTCCCCAGGGAGGTCCTGCTGATCCCCGCCCAGGTCACGCCCGACGATCGCTGGCTGCTGTACGCCGACAACGGCGACGCGCCCCTGCCGGCCCTCGAGCTGCGCATGCTGGAGGTGCTGGCCGCCCGCGCCGGGGCCCGGGCGGACTGGCTGCTCGACCGCCGGTCGCTCTGGTAAATCGTTGCGGCGTCCGGAGATTTGACCCTCCAGGATCCATCCCCTACAATCGCCCCGGGGTCGTGTGCGGGAGAGTGCATGGTCTTTCGTCCCATGTCGTTCGGCAAGTACGTCCTGCTGCGGCGCATCGCCATCGGCGGGATGGCCGAGGTGTTTCGGGCCAAGGCCTTCGGGGCGGAGGGCTTCGAGAAGCTGGTGGCGATCAAGCGCATGCTCCCCCACCTGTCCGCCGACCACCAGTTCGTCAGCATGTTCATCAACGAGGCCAAGCTGGCGGCCTCGCTGTCCCACGCCAACATCGTGCAGATCTACGACTTCGGCTGCATCGACAACCTGTACTACCTGTCCATGGAGTACGTGCGCGGCAAGGACGTGGCGGACATCATCCGCGCGCTGCGCGAGCGGGGCCTGTCCGCGCCCATCGAGATGGCCTGCTACGTCATGATCCAGTCGCTGCACGGCCTGGGCTACGCCCACAGCCGCACGGACGGGCAGGGCCAGCCGATCAGCCTGGTCCACCGGGACATGTCGCCCCACAACCTGATCGTGTCCCACGAGGGCGAGGTCAAGATCCTCGACTTCGGCATCGCCAAGGCCAAGTCGAGCACCGTGCAGACCACCGGCGGCGTGCTCAAGGGCAAGTACAGCTACATGTCGCCCGAGCAGGCCCACGGCATGAAGGTGGACTCCCGCACGGATCTGTTCAGCCTGGGCATCTGCTTCTACGAGCTGCTGACGCTGACCAAGATGTTCCACGGGCAGAACGATCTGAGCGTGCTGGAGAAGGTGCGCGAGACGAACTTCATCCGCCCGCGCGATCTGAACGAGAACATCCCGGAGGAGCTGGAGCGGCTGCTGCTCAAGGCCCTGGAGAAGAACCCGGACGACCGCTGGTCGAGCGCGGCCGAGTGGCGCGAGGCCCTGGAGTCCTTCCTGTTCAAGGCCGGCCTGCACTACTCCCCCTCGTGGCTGAACAACTTCATGCACGAGCTGTTCCGGGAGGAGATCGCCAAGGAGCAGGTCCAGGCCTCGGAGGAGGACGCCAAGGCGGACGACCTGCGCACCGAGGCCCGCCGGGTGGCCCGGGTGGAGGCCATCCGCCAGTCGGTGGCCGTGCAGCAGGTGGGGCCCCCCAGCCGCCCGCCCATCCGCGAGGTCGAGCCCGAGCCGTCGCTGCCCAGCCGCGAGACCGAGCGCGCCGCCAGGAGCCTGCTGCAACTGCGCTCCGAGCGGGAGTTCGCGCCGGACGACGAGCTCGACGGGCTGGACGAGGTGGAGGCCGAGGAGCTGCCGCTCATCACGGCCGCCGACGAGGACGCCATGCCCACGGTGGAGCTCTCCCGGCCCCAGCCCGTCCTCCCCGGCCGGCAGTCCATCCCCGCGCGGCTGAGGACGTCCGCGCCCCCGCCGCCCGTGGGCTCGAGCCCGCCGCAGCCCGCGGTGGACGACGACGACGACCTCGGCGACACGGTGCACGACGACGTGCGCGCCTCCGCGCGTCCGGCGGACGACGGGGAGGGCTTCGAGAACACGGTCACCGTGCAGGACGACGCGCGCGCCCCGGGGTCGGTGACCGGCACGCGCCCGCTCACCCCCGCGGACCTCGAGGGCAGCCTGCCCACGTTCCGCAAACCCCGCACCCCGGTCCGGCCCGTGCCGGACACCAGCATCCTGCCCGCCGGGCTCAGCGAGCCCACCGCCCGGCCCAGCCCGCCCCGCGCCGGCCGCTCGCCCTGGCAGCTCGCGCTGGTGGTGGTGGCGGCGGTGGTGGCGGCCACGGCCGGCACGGCCTGGTGGATGCGCGCCCACCCGCCGGAGCCGGGCGGAGGGGAGGGCGGAGGCGAGGTCGAGGCCGTGGACGCGGGCGAGGGCGATCCCGGGCCGGCCCTCGGCCCCTCGGCCGGGGACGAGCCGGCGGAGGAGCGCGACGCGGGCCAGGCGGTGGCCGACAGCCCGGACGCGGGCGCCCCGCCGGCCGAGGATCCCGGCCGGGCGGAGGCCGTGGACGCCGGCGCGCAGGTGGCGCAGCGCGAGGACGAGGGCAAGGCCCCGCCGCCCCCCCGCAAGCAGCGGCGCAGGGTGCCGAGCTGCAGCACCCGGGGCACCGGCACGCTGGACGTGGGCGTGGTGGGCGGCTGGGCGGGCGTGTACATCGACGGCGTGAAGATCCGCAACACGCCGCTGGTGGGCTACTCCACCCGCGCCGGCTGGCACAAGGTGGAGCTGCGCGACGGCGGCGGCAGCGTCATCCGCACCTGGTCCGTGTGCCTGCGGACCAACGCCAAGCTGAAGCTCCTGCATCAGTGAGGCGGAACCCCCACGGGGGTCTGGAGCGCCCGTGTCGAACGAGATCCACAAGCCCGAGGAGACCCGCACCGTCTTCCTGTCGGAGCAGCACGATCTGAAGTACCTGCGCGCCAGCCAGCTGGTGGTGGCGGACGGGGCGGACAAGGGCCGCGCGCTGACGATCGAGAAGGAGCGGGTGATGATCGGCCGCTCGAGCGGCGCCGATCTCACGCTGAACGACCCCTCGGTGTCCTACGTGCACGCGGAGATCGTGGCCAGCCCGGAGGGCCACCGGCTGCGGGATCTGGGCTCGACCAACGGCATCTTCATGCTGGGCCACCGCGTGCGCGACGTCTTCCTGCGGCCGGGCTCCGAGTTCCTGGTGGGCAACAACCTGCTGCGCTTCCAGCCGCTGGACACGCTGGTCAAGATCCCGCTGTCGCTGCGGGACCGCTTCGGCCAGGCGCTGGGCCGCTCGGTGCGCATGCGCGAGCTGTTCGCCGTGCTGGAGAAGGCGGCCGCCTCCGACCTGCCCATCCTGGTGCGCGGGGAGACGGGCACGGGCAAGGAGCTGCTGGCGACCGCCATCCACAACTACTCGCTGCGCAAGAACCGGCCCATGCTGGTGCTCGACTGCGGCGCCACGCCGGCCAACCTGATCGAGGACACGCTGTTCGGCCACGAGAAGGGCGCCTTCACCGGCGCGGAGGCCGCCCGGCGCGGCCTGTTCGAGGAGGCCGACGGCGGCACGCTGTTCATCGACGAGGTGGGCGAGCTGCGGCTCGACCTGCAGCCGAAGCTGCTGCGCGTGCTCGAGCAGCAGGTGGTGCAGCGCATCGGCGGGGTGCGCCCCATCCCGGTCAACACGCGCATCGTCTCGGCCACCCACCGCGACCTGTGGGGCATGGTGGACGAGGGGCTCTTCCGCCAGGATCTGCTCTACCGCCTGTCGGTGGTGGAGGTGATCGTGCCGCCGCTGCGGGAGCGGCCCGAGGACGTGCCGCTGCTGGTGGACCACTTCATGACGGACTTCAACCGGGCGCGCGAGGCCACCGGCCGGGACACGCTGGAGATCGACGAGGAGGCGCTCGTCTTCCTGCAGTCCCACCCCTGGCCGGGCAACGTGCGCGAGCTCAGGAACGCCCTCGAGCGGGCCATGCACCTGGCCGAGGGGCGGCGCATCCGGCGCTCGGACCTGGTGCTCGATCTGTTCGGCTCGGGCCCGCGCACCACCCTCGGGGTGGACACGCGGGTGGCTTACAAGGACGCCAAGGCCCGGCTGACCGAGCAGTTCGAGCGCGCCTACCTCAAGCAGCTCATGGAGGAGGAGCAGGGCAACCTGAGCTCCGCCTCCCGCCGCGCGGGCCTGGCCCGCCATCACCTGCGCAAGCTCTGCCGCGGCTACGACATCCCCTGCGGCACCAGCGGCCGCGAGGAAGAGCTGGACGACGACACCAACCCCGACCGGACGCCGGCCTAATCCCCGAGGCTCCCGCGGAAGCGCTCGAAGGCCACGTGCACCGGCACCCAGCCCTGCACCACGGGGAAGGGCTCGGCCAGGTGCAGCACCTCGTTGATGTACGTGTCCAGGCAGTAGCTGCCGGTGGAGCGGACGAGCTGGTAGCCGAGCGCGTAGCCCCGGGGGCCGATCAGGAAGCGCAGCTCCGCCCGGCCCTGGGCCTCGCGGCAGCCCCAGGCGGTGTCGTGCACCAGCGGGGTGACCGCGTCGAGGCGCGCCTGGATGCTGTCGATGAGCGGCTGGCGGTCGCCCTCCACCGGGATGGGCGGGCCCTCGAGCGCGGCCCGGACCAGGGCGGCCTCGGCCGGGCTCAGCCCCTCCAGCCCGTGCGTGTGGGCCACGAAGGGCAGCCCGGCGGGCGGCGCGGCGGCCGGGTCGGCGCGCTCCGCGAGCGACGGCGCCGGGGGCTGCGCGGTGGGCGAGCCGGGCGCCGCGAGCGCGTACCGGTCCTGGAGGGGCTCCGCCCGGAACGCCTCGGCGGCGGCGTCCGCGCGGACCTGCAGCCAGGCGGGTCGCTCGAGCCGGGGCCGCTCGATCTCACGCGAGACCAGGCGCACCCGGCACTCCACCACGGGCTCCAGGGCGGCCAGGGCCTCGGAGGAAGTGGGGGCGGGCGGACGCGACGAGGGCGCGGCCAGGGCCAGGCGCGCCGGAGGGGCGGGGCGGGGCGCGACCGTCCGGGACGGGGCCAGGCGCTCCGGCCCGGGCACCGCGGGCGCGCTCGCCGCGGGCCGGGCCGCGTCCGCGCGGGCGGGCTCGGGTGCGCTGGGCGCGAGCGGGCGCGGCGCATCCACCGGGGCGGCCGGACGCTCCGCGCGCACCAGCTCCACCTCGACCACGCGGGGGGGCTCCACGGGTTGCTCCCGGGGCGGCGGGGCGGTCCAGAGCACGGCCGGCAGGCCGATCAGCACGAACGCGTGCACCAGCGCCGAGAGCGCCAGGCTCAGCGCCTCGCGGTGTCTGCGCTCCGCCGGGCCGCGCACGCGCCACCTCACTTGCCGCGCGCGCGCTGGCAGTCCGCGGCCAGGGCCGAGAGCGCCTCGGCGTGCACGGCGGAGATCACCTCGCCCACGAAGGGCTCGGGCATGAAGTCGTTGAAGGCCGCGTAGGAGCCCGCCTGGAGCATGCTGGTCCGCAGCCACAGGAGCCCGCGCTGGGCGGCCTCGCGCTCGTCGGCCAGCGGGCTGGCGCCGAGCGCCATGACCGCGTAGGCCGAGGGCTGGGTCTCGTTGGCCAGCCAGGCGCCCGAGGGCTGCTGCGCCTGGAGCAGGTCGCGCCGGAAGCGGGCCACCACCGGGGCGTGGCGGGCGGCGTCCAGGCGCTCGAGGGCCGGCACCAGCGCCGCCGCGGACACCAGCGAGAAGCGCGGGTCCTTGGCCGGCAGGTACCACTCGGCCGAGCGGCGGATGACCTCCTCGGCCAGCTGCTGGGCGTAGGCCTGCTCCCCGAGCGCCAGCGCGGCCCGCAGGGTGAGGGCGACGTCGAAGCCCACCAGCGCGGGCGCGCCCGCGCGCGCCCTGGCGATGCGGGCCACCTCGGCCCGGCCGTCGGGCGAGACCGCGACCACCCGGCTCCACAGCTCGCGGGCGGCGGCCAGGTAGACCGGGTCGCCGGTGGCCTGGGACAGCCGCGCCAGCAGCTCCACGTCGGGCTTGAACGGCGTGGCCAGGTCGGCCTCCGCGGCCAGGCGGCCCTCGGCGTACCGCCAGGCGGCCCGCAGGGCGGGCTCGTTCCCGGCGGCCTGGTGGGCCTCGAGCAGGGAGAGCGAGATGAGCCCGGTCAGGTTGGGCGCCACCTGGTTGCCGCCCACCACCCAGCTCCAGCCCAGGGACTCCTCCCCGCCCGCGCGCACCTGGCTCGCGACCAGGAAACCGGCCGCGCGCGAGGTGGCCTCGCAGCTGTCCATCGCCAGGTTCGGCTGGTACTGGGAGGCGAGCGGCGGCTCGGCCCGGGCGAGCGCCGGGAGGGTCAGGGCAGCCGTCCACACGATCGTCCAGCTCATCGTTCCTCTCGGCATGGTCCCTCTCCTGGGTTTCAGAAGATATACTTTGTCCGTTAGAGTACCATGCCGCCTTACGGCGCGCCAGGGGCGGCTCGACCGGGTTTTTGACGCGCCGCGAAAAAAGTCCTTGACAACCATGACGCGATGCGTTACCTTGCCGGCTGTCGATGACGGAAATGCTTCCGCCGGCCGAGCCGAGCGGAACCCAAGGGGAAGGAACGCGCCATGAACCCGAAGCAGATCGCCGAGAACGTGCCGAATTTCGTCAAGCAGACCATGGGGATGGCCCAGATGCGGCTCACCCGCATCCAGGGCGACGCCCGCAAGGTGGTCAAGGGCACCTGGAAGAAGCTCCTTGCGACCCCCTCGCTCAAGCGGGTGGAGAGCACCGTGGAGGGCTGGCGCCGCGACTACCAGAAGAGGATGGACCTGGCCAAGATCCGCAAGCAGGCCGAGCGGGTGGGCCACGACGCGTTCCGCACGGTGGGCATCGCCACCCAGGCGGATCTGAAGAACGTGATGCGCCAGCTCGACAACCTGCGCTCCGACGTGCGGAAGCTCAGCAAGAAGGCCGATCACCGCCGCTCGCACAACCGTAACCACAACCGCAACCAGGCCCAGAAGCCCACGGCCTGATCCGTCCCCTGGTTCGTTCGATTCGGGCAGTCCACCCTGACCCGCCCCGGAACTCTCCCGGGGAGGGCTGCGCCTCAAGACGGCGACGGCGATCCGGATGGCTGGGTCGGGGTCTGTCCGGCGTCCGCCGGGGGGGCCGTCTCGCGGCGCTCCTGCCCGGCGCGCCTGCGGACCAGCGCCACGAGCAGCACCACGCCCACGAGCGCCACGCCCATGGAGATGAGCTGGCTGGTGGACAGGAGCTCCGGCCGGGCGTCGCCGAACAGATCGAGCCGCACGAGCATCCCGCGCTCGACGTCGCCGCGGAACATCTCGCCGACGCTGCGCAGGATGGGGTAGAGGATCAGGTAGCTGATCAGCACCTGGCCGTGGAAGCGCTTGCGGGTGCGGATGAGCAGCAGGGCGAAGAAGATCAGCAGCTCGCCGACGGACTCGTACAGCTGGGTGGGGTGGAGCGGGATGCCGAGCATGTTGCTCTTGGCCACCACCGTGCCGGTGGCGGTGAAGATCGCACCGAAGGACTCGCTCCCGGTGGGGTAGCCGTGGCAGCAGCCGGCCGAGAAGCAGCCCAGCCGGCCGAAGGCGTGCCCGATGGCCACCGAGGGGATGACGATGTCGGCGATGCGCAGGAACGAGACGCCCTTGCGGCGGCAGAACCAGAGCGAGGCCAGCACCGCGCCGATGAAGCCGCCGTAGAACACCAGCCCGCCCTGCCACACCTTCAGCACCAGCCACGGATCGGCCGTGTAGTCGTCGAGGTTGACGATGATGAACAGCACCCGGCTGCCGATCATGGAGGCGATCAGCACCCAGAAGCTGAGGTCCAGGACCACGTCCGGGGACAGGCCCTCGCGGCGCGCCTGGCGGGCGCCCAGGTAGATGCCCACGGCGAAGCCGAGCGCGATCATCACCCCGTAGGTGTGCAGCTTGAACTCGTAGCCCGGGCCGGCCGCGTAGGCGAGCCCGCGGGCCAGCAGGTACAGCCCGGCCCAGAACAGGAACCCGCGCGGGTCGAAGCCGGGCCGCCGGAAGCGCCACAGGTAGAGGCCGCCGAGCGCCAGCGCGGTCAGGCCGAGCTCCAGCCACCCCAGGTGCCCCAGGAACTCGGGGAAGCGGAACTCGAGCAGCACCGGATGCATGTGTTCCCTCAGCCGGGCGCGGAGCGGGCCCGCCGCGCGGCGCGGCGCTGGAGCCACACCAGGCCTGTCAGCGCGGCGAGGAGCAGCGGGATGGAGATCACCTGGGAGGAGGACAGCGCGCCGCCGAACCAGGCGCCGCGGTTGTCGCCGCGCAGGAACTCTAGCAAGAAGCGCGCGGACGAGTAAAGCGCCAGGAAGCTCAGGAACACCTGCCCCTCGAAGCGCCGCCAGCGGCGCTTCTGCACCCACAGCAGGCCGAACAGCAGCAGCGCCACGCCCGCCTCGTAGAGCTGGGTGGGGTGCAGCGGGACCCCCAGCGGCCGCGCCAGGCTGGCCGGATCGTCGAACACCACGCCCCAGCCCGCGCCCGACGGCGTGCCGTGGCAGCAGCCGGCCAGCAGGCAGCCCAGCCGCCCGAACGTCAGCCCCAGCGGCATGAACACGCCGATCAGATCGAAGGTGCGCCCCACGCCCAGGCCGGGCCGGCGGGTGAACCACAGCGCCACCGGCAGCGACAGCAGCAGCGCCCCGTAGTAGGCCAGGCCGTTCCACAGCTTGAAGATGTCCAGCGGGTGCGCGAGGTAGTAGGTCAGGATGGGCTCGCCCGGCGCGAGCGGGTTGTCCTCCGCCAGCACGTGCATCAGCCGCGCGCCCAGGATGCCGGTCAGCAGCATCAGCAGGCACAGGTCGAGGAAGCGGTTGCCGTCCAGGCCGTCGCGGCGGGCCTCGCGCCAGGCCAGGTAGAAGGCGGCCATCAGGCCGATCATCAGGAACGCCCAGTAGGACGGGACGCGGAGCTCGCCGAAGGCGAACAGCCAGGGCCGCAAGCGGGCCTCACTTCTTGCGGCCGGGGGAGGCCCCGGCCTGGGCAGGTTTCTTGGCGAACAGCAACTCGAGGAACAGCAGCGCCACCCCGACGCTGATGCCGATGTCCGCGATGTTGAAGGTCGGCCAGTGGTGCTCGCCGGCCGACAGGGTGGTGAGCCCCAGATCGAGCGGCGAGTCGAAGCGCACGTACCAGTCGATGAAGTCGACCACCCGCCCCTGGTAGATGCGGTCGATCAGGTTGCCCACCGCCCCGGCCAGCACCAGCGCGAAGGCCACCGGCAGCAGGCGCTTGTCCTCCTCCATGCGCCGCACGAAGTAGAGGATCAGCCCGATGGCCAGCAGGGTGACCACGATGAAGAAGGGGATGCGCACGGCCGGGGACCAGGCGTTGCCCAGGCCCCAGGCCGCGCCGGCGTTCTCCGCGTACTTCAGGCGGAAGAAGCCGTCGATCACCGTCAGGAAGCGCTCGCCCGGGTCGGGCGCGGAGACCAGCGGCTGCAGGCCGATCTTGGCCGCGATCTTGGTGGCCTGATCGGCCAGCACCACCGCCGGGACGGTGATGGCCAGGATGAGGTACTTGGTCTTCACCGCGCCCTCACTTCCCGGCCCGCGCCAGGGCCTCGGCGCAGCGGGTGCACAGCTCGGGCGCGCGCGCGTCGCGGCCCACGTCCGCGCGCCGGTTCCAGCAGCGCGGGCACTTGGGATCGGGCGAGGCCTCGACGTGCACCCGCAAGCCCGGCACCAGCTCGGAGGCGGTGGCGCCCTCGGGCAGCGGGGCGTCGAGCTCCAGCCGGCCCACCTTGAGCAGATCGAGCAGGTCCGCGCCGAAGGAGTCGAGCAGCGCGCGGGTCTCGGGCGGGGCCGCCAGCCGCACCAGCGCCTCCAGGCTGTCCTTCACCCGGCCCGCCTGGCGGGCCTCCTCGAGGGCCTTGTTCACCTCGGCCCGCAGCTTGCGCAGCTCCGCGAAGCGCTGCAGCAGCCCGGCGTCGCCCGGCCGCTCCTCGCCGGTCGGCAGCGGGCAGAGCAGCACGGAGGTGGGCCGCCCGGCCTGGGCGGGCAGGTAGCCCCAGGCCTCCTCGGCGGTGAAGCTGAGGATCGGGGCCAGCATGGCCAGCAGCTCCTCGAGCGAGGCGTGCATGGCCGTCTGGGCCGAGCGCCGGGCGCGGTCGCCCGGGGCCATGGCGTACAGCCGGTCCTTGGTCACGTCCAGGTAGAAGGCCGACAGATCCACGGTGCACAGGTCCAGCAGCAGGTGGTAGATGGCGTGGAACTCGTAGTCCAGGTAGGCCTGGCGCACGCGGGCGCTGGCCTGGCGCATGCGCGCCCGCACCCAGCGGTCCACCTCCGCGAGCTCCGCCTCCGCGACGGCGTCGCGGGCCGGGTCGAAGTCGGACAGCACGCCCAGCATGAAGCGCACGGTGTTGCGGATCTTGCGGTAGGCGTCGGTCATCGGCCCCAGCATGCCGCGGGTGAAGCAGATGTCGGCGGTGTAGTCCACCGAGGAGAACAGCAGCCGCAGCACGTCCGCGCCGTGCTGCTGGATGACCTGCTCGGGCGCGATCACGTTGCCCAGCGACTTGCTCATCTTCTTGGCCTTCTCGTCGAGGATGAGCCCGTGGGTGAGCACCTGCCGGTAGGGCGCCTTGCCGCGCGTGCCGACCGCGGTCAGCAGCGACACCTGGAACCAGCCGCGGTGCTGGTCGGTGGCCTCCAGGTACAGGTCGCAGGGCCAGCCGAGCTCGGGCCGATGCTCCAGCACCGCCCGCTGGCTGACCGAGGAGTCGAACCACACGTCGAGGATGTCCTCCTCCTTCTCGAAGCGGGTGCCGCCGCACCGTGGGCAGGCCTGGCCAGGGGGCAGGAAGGACTCGACCGGCTCGGCGAACCAGGCGTCGCTGCCCGCCTCGCGCACCCGGGCCGCGACGCGCTCGAGCACCTCGGGCGAGAGCCAGGCCTCGCCGCAGCCCTGGCAGTACAGGGCCGGGATGGGCACGCCCCAGGCGCGCTGGCGCGACAGGCACCAGTCGGGCCGGCCCGCGACCATGTTGTGCATGCGCGCCTGGCCCCAGGCGGGGATCCACTTCGCCTGGGCGATCTCCTCGAGCGCCCGCTGCCGCAGCCCGTGCGTGTCCACCCCCAGGAACCACTGGTCGGTGGCGCGGAAGATCAGCGGCGACTTGCAGCGCCAGCAGAACGGGTAGGAGTGGGAGATCTCCTGGCTGCCCGCCAGCGCCCCCAGGCGCTCGAGGTGCTCGGTGATCGGCTTGTTCGACTCGAACACCGTCTTGCCCTCGTAGCCGGGCACCTGGGCGGTGAAGCGCCCGGCGTCGTCCACCGGCGAGAGGATCTCCAGCCCGTGCTTGCGGCCGCTCTCGAAGTCCTCCGCGCCGTGGCCCGGCGCCGTGTGCACGCAGCCCGTGCCGGCGTCGAGGGTCACGTAGTCGGCCAGGATGAGCAGCGAGTCCCGCTCCAGCATGGGGTGCCTGCAGCGCAGCCCCGCGAAGCGCGCGCCCGGGAGCTTCCGCCCGGCGGGCTCGGCGTCGGTCCAGCCGAGCGCCTCGCACACAACCGGCCGCAGGAAGTCGGCCATCAGGCACAGCTCGCCCGCGTGGCGCACGAACACGTACTCGTGCTCCGGGTGCAGCGCGATGGCCAGGTTGGCCGGGATGGTCCAGGGCGTGGTGGTCCAGATCAGCACCTTCGCCCCGTCGAGCGCCAGGCCGACCGCGTCCGCGAGCGCCCCCAGGCCGGGGTCGTCCGCGCGCAGGGCGAACTTCACGTAGATCGAGGGCGAGGTGTGGTCGTGGTACTCCAGCTCCGCCTCGGCCAGCGCCGTGCGGCAGGTGGCGCACCAGTGGATCGGCCGCTGGCCGCGGTAGACGTACCCGCCGCGCACCAGGTCCCCGAGCGCCGCCACGGTCTCGGCCTCGTAGGGGTAGCTCATGGTGATGTAGGGGTGGTCCCAGTCGCCCACGCAGCCCAGGCGCTTGAACTCCTGGCGCTGGGTGTCGAGCCACTTCTCGGCGTACGCCCGGCAGCGCTTGCGGATCTCGAGCTTGGGCAGCTCGCGGCCCTGGGCCCCCAGCTCCTTGACCACGTTGTGCTCGATGGGCATGCCGTGGCAGTCCCAGCCCGGCACGTAGGGCGCGTCGAAGCCGCTCATGGAGCGCGATTTGACGATGAAATCCTTGAGGATCTTGTTGAGCGCGGTGCCGAGGTGGACGTGCCCGTTGGCGTAGGGAGGCCCGTCGTGCAGCACGAAGCGGGGCGCCCCGCGGGTGCGGGCCACCATGCGCCCGTACACGTCCTCGGCCAGCCAGCGCTCCAGGACGCGGGGCTCGAGCTGGGCCAGCCCGGCCTTCATGGGGAAGTCGGTCCTGGGCAGGTTCAGCGTGCTCTTGTAGTCCACGGCGGGCTCCTCTCGCGCCGCAGAAACTACGGGCCCATGCCAGCAAAGTCAAGCTTTTCCGCCAGTTGGAGCGTCGTTTGCTTGCCCGGCCGCGGCGCGGCGTGCTAGCATGAGCCGTCGGCGGCCGCGCTGGCCGCGAGGGTGGACATGCGCTCCGGACTCCTCCTGCCCGTCGGATCGCTGGCCGCGTGCCTGTGGGGCGCGGGGCTGGGCTGCGGGCCCGCGCCCGAAGCCGAGCTCGGGGTGCGGCTGGTGCGGGCCGAGGGTGCGCTGGGCCCCCTGGCGAACGGGTTCGACCGGCTGCGGGTGGCCCGGGCGGTGTGCCAGATCGCGCTCCAGGACGGGACCCTGGTGGCCGCGGCCGAGGCGGACCTCGACGTGTCCACCGCGCCCGGGGGGCAGGCCCTGGCGCTCCGGCGGGTGCCGCCCGGCGGCGGGTACTTCGCCCGGGTGCTGGGGCTCGGGCTGGACGGGAGCGTGGCCGAGTGCGGCGCCAGCGGACCGTTCTCGCTCGTGGCCGGGGAGCGCCGGGTGGTCACCATCGAGATCGGCGCGCCCGCGGCCGCCGATCCGGTCTGCGAGCGGCTGTGCACGGCGGACGCGGACTGCTCCGCGGGTCAGCTGTGCCCCTCGCCCTGCGCCCGGCTCGACCCGCCCGGGGAGTGCCTGCGGGCGCTGTGCGCGCCGTTCAACGTCGGGGCGGCCTGCGCGGCGGAGGCCGACTGCGCCGGGTTGCGCTGCCTGACGCCGGCCGAGAGCTACCCGGACGGCTACTGCACCGCGCGCTGCGCCGAGGACTCGGGCTGCCCGCCGGGCAGCCACTGCAAGGTCCTGGGCGGGTGGTGCCTGAAGGACTGCGCCGGCGCGGCCGACTGCCGCGCCGGCTACGCCTGCGCCCAGGTCTCGGGCGCCGCCCTGGGCTGCTTGCCCGAGTGAGGGAGCGCCATGCGCGCCGCCAGCCCAGCCAGCGCAGGTCCACGGTCGGGCGCCCTGCTGCTCGCCCTGCTGGCCGCGGGCTGCGGCGGCGACACCGCGCCCGGCGCGTGCAGCACGGATCGCGACTGCCCCACCGGGGCCTACTGCCTGTCCAGCCGCTGCCGGCCCTTCTCGGACGCCTGCGCCGTGGATGAGCACTGCCGGCCCGGGCAGGTCTGCCAGGAGGGCGTGTGCGTGGCGGGCTGCCGGCTGGACGACGAGTGCCCGGCGGGCCAGGCCTGCGTGCAGGGCGACTGCGTGGACGGGTGCCGCCAGGACGCCGAGTGCGGGCTGGGCGAGGTGTGCGACCCGGCCAGCCGCCAGTGCGCCGCGCCGGCCTGCGCCTCGGACGCGGGCTGCCCGATCGGTTTCGTCTGCCTGGAGGGCCGCTGCGCGCCCGAGGGCTGCCGCGTGGACGCGGACTGCCTGCCCGGGTGGAGCTGCCAGCCCGACGGCTCGTGCCTGCAGGGCGCCCGCTGCCTCACCGACGCGGAGTGCGTGGCCCCCGCGCGCTGCCTGGACGGCGCCTGCCAGGAGGTGGCCTGCCGGGTGGACGCCGACTGCGCGGCCGGGGCGGTGTGCCTGCCCGAGGGCTGCGTCGTGGGCGGGTGCCACTCGGTGGTGGACTGCGCGCTCGGCGAGGTGTGCAGCCAGGGGCGCTGCCTCCGGCCCCAGTGCCAGGACGACGCGGGCTGCCCGGCCGGGTTCGTGTGCCGGGACCAGGCCTGCGTCGACACCCGCTGCCAGACGGACGCGGACTGCGCGGCCGGCCAGCGCTGCCTGGACGCGGGCTGCCACGAAGAGGAGTGCCTGCGGGACGAGCACTGCCCGGCGGGTTTCGTGTGCGCGGCGGGCGCCTGCCTCGATCCGCGCTGCCAGGTGGACGCGGACTGCCCGGCGGGCCAGCGCTGCCTGGACGCCGTCTGCCACGCGGAGGAGTGCCTGCGGGACGAGCACTGCCCGGCCGGGGAGAGCTGCGAGGCGGGCCGGTGCGAGCCGGGCACCTGCGATCTCATCGCCCAGGACTGCCCGGCCGGCGACAAGTGCAGCGTGGACGGGGACGGGCAGCCTGCGTGCGTCGCCGCCGGGGACGGCAGCCAGTGCCTGGACGGCACGGCGGACGACTGCCCGGCCGGCGAGCTGTGCACGGGCTACAGCGGCTACGCCTGCCACGACCTGTGCTCCACCCAGAGCGGCGCCGGCTGCGGCCAGGGCTCGGCCTGCGAGGGGCTGGACGGGCTGCCCGGCTACGGCACCTGCCAGTGCTCGCCGCTGTCCCAGACCTGCCCGGCGGGCGAGCGCTGCACGTTCGACCCCTCCGACACGCCGGTGTGCGCCGAGGCCGGCTCGGGCGCGGCCTGCTTCCAGGGCACCACGGACGACTGCCCGGTGGGCTACATGTGCGCCACCGCCGACGGGAGCACCTTCGACTGCTACGCCCTGTGCCTGGCCTCCTCGGGCGCCGGCTGCCCCGCCGGCGTGGACTGCTACGGCATGGCCGGCCTGAACGGCTATGGGCTGTGCGCCGGGGAGTGCAGCCCGGTGCGGCAGGACTGCGGCTACGGCTGGAAGTGCTCGCTTGCCGGCGCGGCCCCGGTCTGCTATTCCGACGATGGCTACTCGGGGCTGTGCGACGCGGGTTACAGCGACGACTGCCCGGCCGGGTACCAGTGCGTGGGCGACGGAACGGGTTACGCGTGCTACCGGCTGTGCAACATGTACACGGGCATCGGCTGCAGCGTGGGTGAGACCTGCGGCGGGCTGGTGGGCGTCGATCAGTGGGGAGTGTGCCTCTAGCCCCCCGCGGGGCTCGGTCAGGGTCGGGAGAAAGGCGGAGTCGTGCAACTGCCCGCGCCGTTCGGTAAGTTCCACCTCCTGGAGCGCCTGGCGATCGGCGGCATGGCCGAGGTGTTCCTGGCCAAGGCCTTCGGCGCGGCCGGGTTCGAGCGCCTGCTGGTGATCAAGAAGATCCTGCCGCACATGTCCGAGGACGAAGAGTTCATCGCCATGTTCATCGACGAGGCGCGCATCGCCTCGACGCTCGGCCACTCGAACATCATCCAGATCCACGAGCTGGGGCGGGAGGACGGCGACTACTTCATCGCCATGGAGTTCTGCCTGGGCAAGGATCTGTCCCGGGTGCAGGAGAAGCTCGGGCAGCGCAAGACCTCGCTGCCCATCCCCATGGCGGTGCTGATAGCCTCCCGCATCTGCGAGGGGCTGGAGTACGCCCACCGCAAGACCGACGCCCAGGGCCGGTCGCTGGGCATCATCCACCGCGACGTGAGCCCCGGCAACATCCTCATCTCCTACGACGGGGACGTGAAGATCATCGACTTCGGCATCGCCAAGGCCACCAACCGCATGGGCCGCACCACGGCGGGCACGCTGAAGGGCAAGTTCGGCTACATGTCGCCCGAGCAGGTGCGCGGGCTGCCGCTCGACCACCGCTCGGACATCTTCTCCGTGGGCATCCTGCTGTACGAGATGCTGACCGGCGAGCGCCTGTTCGGCGCCGAGAGCGACTTCGGGACCCTGGAGAAGGTGCGCAACGCCACCGTGGTGCCGCCCACGGTCTACAACGCCAAGGTGCCCAAGGCCCTCGAGCAGGTGGTGCTGCGCGCGCTCGCCCGCCAACCCCAGGAGCGCTACGAGTGGGCCTCCGACATGCAGGAGGACCTGGTCCGCTTCCTCATGGTCGAGGGCTCGCTGACCACCTCCAAGAGCCTGTCGGTCTTCATGCGCGAGCTGTTCTCCAAGGAGATCGCCAAGGAGAACGAGAAGCTGGCCGCCTACCGCCAGCGCGGCTACCCGTGGGCCGACGCGGCCATCGCCGATCGGGCCGGGCCGGCCGAGCACAAGCCGGAGCACAAGCCGGAGCACAAGCCGGAGCACAAGCCGGAGCACAAGCCGGAGCACAAGCCCGAGCACAAGCCCGAGCCCGCGCCGCCGCCCGGTCCCGCCGATCCGCTGGCCTCCGCGCCGACCCAGATCCTCAGCCCGGAGAAGGCCGCGGCCCTGGGAGACCTGCCCATGCCCGCCGCGCCACCGGCCCGGGCCGGCCGGCCCTCCGCCGCCGAGGTGGCGGCGGCCAAGTCCACCGTGATCCTCGACGACGACACCTCCTCGGTGGTGGTCGGCCCGGACGAGGGCCCGGATCTGTCCGAGCCGGAGGACGAGAAGCCGCCCTGGGAGCGGGAGGAAGAGGAAAAGGACGAAAAGGACAGCAGGGACGGAAGGGACGAGGAAGAGGAAGAGGAGGAGGAAGAGGAGGATGTGGGCGAGGACGGCCTGGGCGCCACCCTCAAGCCGAGGGCCGTGTCCGGCCGGGGGGAGCTGGACACCGATCGCAGCCAGCCCGGCAGGGACGGCAAGCGCAAGCCCACCGGCACGGAGTTCGTGGGCCGGAAGCCCCTGTCGGAGGACCGGCCCGAGGCCGTGCGCCCGGCCCGGCCCAAGCGCAAGCCCGTGCCCGTGGAGACCGCGGCCGACGCGGTCAAGCGCAAGAAGAAGAACCAGGCCCTGCCGCTGATCCTCACCTTCGTCGCCGGCATCGGCCTGGCGGCCACGGCCGGCTACTTCATGTTCCGGGGCGACCCGGGCCCGGAGACGCCCAGGCCGGGCGTCATGGAGCCGGTCGCGGGGCCGGACCGGCCCGCCGCCCCCGACCCCGTGGGGCCGGGCGCCGAGCCGGCGCCGGACAAGCCCGCGGTGGCGGAGCCCGAGCCGCCGGTCCAGGAGGCCGTGGACGCCGGCGCGGTGGCCGCCGCGCCGGAGAAGCCGGCCGTGGAGGGCAGCCCGGACGCGGGCGAGCAGCCGCTGGTCGCCATGGACCTGCGGCCGGAGCCCAATCCCGAGCCCAAACCCGAGCCCAAGCCCGAGCCCGAGATCAAGCCGGAACCCAAGCCCGAGCCCAAGCCCGAGATCAAACCGGAACCCAAGCCGGAACCCAAGCCGGAACCCAGGCCCGAGCCCAGGCCGAAGCCCAAGCCCGAGCCCAAGCCCCGACCCGAGCCCAAGCCGGTGGCCGTGGCCTCCAAGGGGCTCAAGCTGGAGATCAAGAGCACCCCCGCCGGCGCGGACGTGCTGCTGAACGGCAAGCCCTCCGGGACCACGCCGGCCACGCTCACCGGCCTCGACCCGTCCAAGAACTACGTGGTCATCCTGCGCAAGGCGGGCTTCAAGAAGTCATTCCAGACCGTGAAGCCCGGCGCGGGCAAGGACACCGTGACCCTCCAGGCCACCCTGGAGCCCGAGGGCGAGGGCGGCGCCAAGCCCGCCCCGGCCGCGGGAGGGGGCGGCTTCCTGGTGGCCAACACCAAGCCCTGGGCCAAGGTCGCGGTGGACGGCAAGGACACCGGCAAGTGGACCCCGCTGGTGGGCGCCAACAAGCTCGCCATCCCGGCCGGCAAGCACAAGCTCACCTTCACCACCAAGGAGGGCAAGTCGATCACGGTGAACGTGGAGGTGAAGGCGGGCGAGACGGTCAAGGTGATCAAGGATATCGAATAGCAGTGTCTAGTGGCGGGTGGCGGGTGGCGAGTTTAAACCAGCCACCAGACACCAGACACCAGACATCCCCTTCGGGGACTGCTCCGCGGCGCTCGCAGGGCTCGCTTGCTCCGCTGCCAGATACTAGGCTTCCCACTCCTGCAGGATCCGTAACGCCGTCTTCCCCAGGATGTTCTTCACGTCCTCGTCCGAAAATCCCCGCGCCAGCATGGCGGCCGTGAGCCGCGGCATGCCCGCCACGTCCCCCAGGTCGCGCGGCAGCCAGGTGTAGCCGTCCATGTCCGAGCCGATCATGAGGTGCTCGCTGCCGACCAGCGCCGCCAGCTCGGCCAGGGTGTCCACCACCAGGGACAGGCCGCCGAGCACCGAGTTGGCCAGGTACCAGGGCCACAGGATGACCCCGATGGCGCCGCGCCGGTCGGCCACGGCCTTGGCCTGCTCGGGCGTCAGGTAGCGCTGGCTCGAGCGCGCGCCGCGCAGCGCCGTGTGGGTCACCACCGGCGGCTTGCGGAGCAGATCCAGGGCCTGGTCCAGGGTGCGTTCGCTGGCGTGCGCGAGATCCACGGCCACGCCCTGCTCCTCGCAGGCCCGCAGCACCTCCCGGCCGAAGGCCGACAGCCCGCCGTGGACCTCGGGCGGCAGGTGGGCGTCGCAGATGCGGTTGGAGATGAAGTGGGTGAGGGTGAGCAGGCGCACCCCGCGCCGCCGCAGCTCGGCCACGCGCTCGAGCCGCTTGCCGAGCACGTGCCCGCCCTCGACCGCCGGCAGCACCGCGAGCTTGCCCTCGGCGTGGGCCGCGCGCACGCCCGCCGCCGTGTCCACCTTGACCAGCTCCTCGGGCGCCTGGGCCACGATGCGCTCCAGGGTGTCCAGCATGCGCTGGCAGGCGCTCCAGGCGCTCCAGCGCAGCGGGGGCGGGGGCACGTACACGGTGAAGGTGGAGCAGCTCACCCGCCCCTCGCGCAGGCGCGGCAGATCCAGGGTGTTGCGCAGCGGGTTCCACAGCCAGGGCTTGCCGTGGCGGGCGGTGAAGTCCTTGCCCAGGTAGTGGCCGTTGATGAGGAAGTGGCTGTGGACGTCCACCACGGGCGTGGACTCCATGAGCAGGGTGGCGCGCTCCAGCAGCTGGCGGTCCATGCGATCTCCTCCCGGCCGGGAGGGTAGCCTCGCCCGCCCCCGGGCGCAACCTTGACGGCTCCGGGGCCGGCGGCTACCATCGACCCCGGAGCCACCTCATGCACATCCGCGTCCGGCTGTCCCTCGTCTGCGCGCTTCTCCTCGGCCTGGCCCTGGACCCCGGCCTCGCGGCCGCCAGGCCCGCCAAGCCCGGCAAGCCCCCGAAGATCGCCCGGGCCCAGGTCCTGGTCATCCCGCTGCCCGCCCAGGACGTCCCGCCGCCCCTCCAGGACCAGATCCTGGCCAGCATCGCCCGCCACCTGCGCGAGCAGTTCCGGGTCGGGGCGGTGGCCGGCCGCTCGGTGGGCCGGGCCATCTTCGGGGCGGAGACCAGCGGCATGGAGGAGGCGGTCGAGCGCTTCAAGGCCAGCGTCCGCGAGGGCCGCTCGGCCTACGACACCATCAAGATCCAGCGCGCGATCAAGGTGTTGAGCGACGCGCGCGAGCTGGGCTCCCTGGTGGGCCCGGAGCTGACCGAGCCCGGCCTGCTGACCCAGATGCACCTGTACATGGGGCTGTCCTGGCTGGCGACCGGCAAGAACGAGGCGGCCGCGGCCGAGTTCCGCCAGGCCATCACCATGGGCGACGAGCTGAAGCTCGACCCGCGCAAGTTCCCGCCGGACGTGGTGGGCGCCTTCGAGAAGGCCAAGCGCGAGCTGCGCTCCGGGCGGCCCGCCCAGGTGGAGTTCGTCTCCAAGCCGGCCGGCGCCACCGTCTACCTGGACGGCCGGCGCCTGGGGGTCACGCCGCTCAAGGACCAGCCGGTCTACCCCGGCTACCACTTCGTGCGCATGGAGCTGCAGGACCACGCGGCCTGGACCCTCAACCTGCCCGACGGCGTGGCGCCCGGCTCGGTCCGCGCGCTCATGACGCCGCTGTGGACCGGCCAGCCGCCCGAGCGCCTGGTGGAGGCGGCCATCTCCACCGAGCCGGCCGACGAGAGCATGCTGGCTCTCTTGCGGCTGCTCAGCGGCTTCTACCGGGCCGACGCCCTGCTGCTGGTGTCGCTCAGCCGCGAGGACCAGGCCATCCACCTCGGGGCGCGCCTGTTCGTGAGCCGGCCGGAGGGGCTGACCCCCGCGCGCCTGTTCAACCTGGGCAGCCGGCCCGAGGGCTTCGACAAGAAGCTCAAGGGCATCGTCGGCACGCTGAAGCAGCTCGACGGCCTGCGCCCGGCCGGCGCCGGCGCGCGCGCGCCCGAGCCCGACGCCGTGGCCAGGCCCGAGACCGAGCCGGAGACGCCCGTCTGGGCGCGCCCGCCGAGCGCGGCGGGCAAGCCCGAGAGCGACCCGGGCGTGCGGGCGGTGGCCATCCCCACCGAGCAGCCGCCGGTGCCGCCGCCCGAGGACGACGAGGAGGCGGTCTGGTACGAGAGCTGGTGGTTCTGGACGATCGCCGGGGTGCTGGTGGTCGGCGGCGCCACGGTCGGCGCCCTGTACGGCACGGGTGTGCTGGGCGAAGAGGGGAGCTGGACGCTGGTGGTCCAGCCCAACCAGTGAGCCGGGAGAGGGTGGCGGGCATGGCCTCGGCGCGGCAGGTGCGGACGGGCGGCAGGGCGGCGGGCTGGCTGGCGCTCGCGCTGCTCGTGGGCGGATCGGCGGGCTGCGGCTCCGAGGTCAGCGAGGTGCGCCTCGACCTGCAGGAGGACGGCTCCTCGCCCTGCATGGGCGCGGCCCACCTGGTGTTCCAGGTCCTGTCCAGCACCGGGGTCAAGGAGTTCCACGAGTTCGGCGAGTTCTTCCGGGCCGACACCTCGGCCTGCGTCAGCGGGGAGTTCCGCTTCGAGGGGCTGGACTTCTCGTCCTCCGTCCAGCTCGCCGTCAAGGTGTACGACTCCACCGTCGACGATCTGGGCATCCTGGCCATGGGCACCTCGCAGCCGCTCGACATCCACGCGGGCTCGCCCACCATGCAGCTCGTGGTCACCCTGGCCCGCACCGACGCCAGGCTCGGCACCATCCGCATCCGCACGGCGCCCGCGGACTTCTACCAGTACGCCAACATCGACCACCTGCTGTTCAGCGTGACCCCCGAGGGCGAGGTCGCGCCGCTGCGCTCGGGCTACTTCGCCTTCGCGCCCGAGCGCGCCCTCGACCCGTTCCCGCTGCTGGTCTCCAACCTGCCGGTGCCCGCGATCACCACCCAGATGAACGTGCGGGTGGACGCCCAGGACGCGGCCAGCCAGCCGGTGCACACCTGGACCGGCGCGGCCTACCTGGGCGGCGCGGCCACGAACCCGGCGGACGTGCTACTGCAATAAGGCGTTCCACGTTCCTGGTTCCTTGTTCCTGGTTGAGGATCCGCACCCGGAACCAGGAACCCCGCTCGCAGTGGGTACCAATCGGCTCGGTGGCGCATGAGGCGGGGCTGCTCGCTGCGCTCGCTGCCAGGAACCAGGAACCAGGAACCAGGAACCAGGAACCAGGAACAGAGCTCCCTATCGGATCACGCTGATCTCCCCCGAGCCCGCGTGCGTCACGTAGGCCGCCTTGCCGCTGGGGTGGAAGACCACCTTGGCCGGGCTGGCCGGGACGGTCAGGGTGCCGCGCACGCGGTCGCACAGGTCGGGCAGGCAGGCCGCCTCGAAGGTCGCCAGGTCGAGGATGATCGGCGCGCTGCCCGCCGGGCAGGTGCCCTCGCCGGTGCGCGTGCACAGCCCGAAGCGGCAGGCCCGGCCGTCCGGGCACGGGCTCGCCGGGCTGCACTCGGCCGCGGGCAGGCAGTCGGTCTCCAGGATGGTCAGCTTGCCCTCGACCCGGTGGGTGACGTACAGCCGGCGGCCGTCCGGGCTCCAGGCGAAACGCTCGGGCACCCCGGTCGTCTCCAGGAAGGCCGACTGGGCCTCGACCTCCCCGCCCTGGGTGGCCCTGAAGATCCGCAGGGCGAGCACGTGCCCCGACTCGGGCAGCGCCAGGTACGCGGTGACGGTCTCCCCCTCGACCCGGAGCGCCACGTCGCTCACCAGGGACGAGGTGGGCGGCTGGAGCTCGAGCCGGTAGAGGGGCTCCGCGTCCTCCACCGCCAGCACCTCGAGCGCCCCGGCGCCGTCCGGGAGCAGGCCGTAGGTCGCGAGCCAGCGCTCACCGGGATCGAGGCGCACCATGCTCACGTGGCTGGCCAGCGGCCAGCTGTAGCCCACGAAGGTCTTGTCCCCGGTCCAGTCGGTCGGGTCGTCCACCAGGGTCACGGCCGCGGCGTCGGTGTCGTCGGTCAGGGCGGTCCACAGCAGGCCCTCGTCCCGGGGCAGGGCCGGATCCTCGGGGGGCCAGTAGTCCATCAGGAAGTACAGCCCCGAGCGCGGCGCGGGCAGGAGCTCGTTGAACGGGTGGGCCATCAGGTTGCCGGCCACCGGCTCCCCCGGGGCTCCGCCCCGCAGCCCCTCCTGCCAGTCCAGGATGGCCCCCGCGTCGGCCGCGCCGCGGGACAGGATCTGGTCGAAGGTGCGCTGGTCCAGGCCCGGCCGCACGTACTCGTGCAGGATGGGCACCATCAGCAGGTCGGCCCCGCCCCTGTGCAGGCAGGTGATGTCCATGGCCCCGAAGGAGGAGATCTCCCGCACGGAGAACTGGCCGTTCTGCACCCCGCTCGACTCGTCGACGAGCCGGATGGTGTTGGCCAGCGGGTCGGCCACGTAGAGCGTGTCCGAGAACTGGGAGGCGGCCACCTGGGGGGTGACCATGCCCACCGGGAGCGCGACCGGATCGCCCACGGGCTGGCCGATGGGCAGGACCAGCAGGCGATCGCGCACCGTGTCGGCGAACACCAGGTAGTCCCAGCGGTCGTCGTCGCCCGCCCCGTAGCGGCCGATGCTGAGGGGCGAGCCGCGCGAGCCGGGCAGGCTCTGGAACGCGTCCACGCGCAGCTGGCGGAAGGCGCCCGCGTCGTCCGTGTCGCGGACGTCCACGGTGCGCAGGCCGTCCTCGCTGGCCACCAGCAGCCAGGGCTTCTGCCCGTCGTGGGCCGCCACCATGGCGTAGGCCGGGCTGGGCAGGGTGAGCTTGCGGTAGGGTACGAACCCGGTGTAGCCGGCCAGGCCGATCGCCGGGATGGCCGGGACCTCGAAGTAGTCCGCCTGGAACAGGGCGCGCAGCGTCGGCTCGGCGAAGAACAGGGTCTGCAGCGCCTCCGTGGCCTCGCGCCGGTCGCGCAGCGCCAGGGCCGAGTAGCGCAGCGCGCAGGCGTCCAGCCCCGCGGTGGTCTGGCCGACCTGCTCGGCCAGGGCGGGCAGGCGGGCCAGCACGCCCGGGTCCGGGCAGGCCACGGGCGGGTTGGGGCCGGTGCACAGGGCGTACAGCTCCGCGACCTTGGCGACGGCCTCGTCCAGATCGTCGCGCGGCCAGGACACGCTCGGCTCGCCCACCACCCAGGCGGCCGCGCTCGGGTCGATGCTCAGGGTCCACACCTCGGGTCGGCCCTCGGCCACCAGGTGCAGCATGGGCGTGGCGGCCAGGTCCGCGGCCACGGGCACCAGCGCCACATCCGCGATCGGGCCGGGGGGCACCTCCTGCTCGCCCGGCGCCGCCAGGCAGGCGGTCCCGGCGGTGGTGAGGGTGCGCACCCCCACGGGCTCGACGCGCAGCCCGCAGGGCAGGCCGAAGCTCGAGTAGCCGTAGAGCGCCACGCTCGGGGCCTCGAGGGCGGTGAGCATGACCAGGCGGTCCTCGCAGATCGGCGTGCCGCACTGGCTCATGCGCGTGGTCAGGCAGGCCTGGCGCACCTGGCCCGGGCTGAACCCGTCGGGCACCGCCAGGAAGAAGGCGCCGGTCGCCTCGTCCCGCTCGAGGATGGGGGTGAGCGAGACCTCGAAGGGGTTCTCCCCCGGCAGGTCGGGGACGAACACGTCGAGCAGTTGCTGGTCGAGCCGGGTCTCCACCCCGCCCGACAGGCCCTCGTCCCCGACGAGCATCTCGGTGATGTACAGCGCCACGCGGTAGTGGACCCCGGCGCGGTCGCCGGCGCCCTCCAGCCTGGGGAGCGGGACGAGCGCCGCCGACAGCGGCATGCCGCCCAGGCCCAGGTCGGCGTGCCAGCCCGTGTCCAGGTCCACCACGCTGATGGAGCGCGCGGCCTGGTTGGTGACCACCACCGGGTTCATGATCGGCGGCCGCTCGTCGGGCAGGACCACGCTGACCGAGCTGGGGGCCGACACCAGGCGCAGCACCTGGCCCGGGGTCTCCGCGAGCGGGTGCCCGGGGCCGAGCGCGTGGAAGGTGTCGGTCGTGGTGGCCTGGCCGTCCGCCGCGGACAGGGTCAGGCTCACCCGGCTCCCCGCCGCCAGCGCCGGCACCCGCAGGCCGAGGACCTCCGCGTCGCAGGTGAACCCGGCCAGGCCCTGGCCGCGCTCGAGCGGGAGCGGCGCCAGCACCTCGGCGGGCTGGGTGCCGAAGTAGGCCAGCAGGCTGAAGCCCTCCTGCGCCACACCCAGGTTGCGGCCGCACACGGCCACCAGGTCGCCCTGGAAGCCCTCGGCGGGGGAGAAGCCCAGGATCTGGATCGCGGGCGGGGGCGCGGGGAACTCCCGGCCGCAGCCCGGCAGGGCGGCGAACAGGCACAGGCCGGCCAGGGCCCGGAGCGCGAGTCGGACGTGCATGGCGTCCCTCCTGCGGATACGCCCCACTCTACGCTGTTTCCGGGCCGGCGGGCCAGGGGCCGGCCTACTCGATCACCGTGATCCCGCCCTGGCGCAGGTGGGCCACGAAGGCCTGGTCGCCGCTGGGGGAGAAGTACACCCGGAAGGGCCAGGGGTCGACCTCCAGCGTGGCGCTCACCGCGGGGTCGGCCGCGCAGCCGGGCGGATCGGGGCACAGGTCGACGGCCTGCACCAGCCCCAGGTTGGAGTGGGTGACGTACAGCCGGCGCTCGTCCGGGCTGACCGCCAGCCACACGGGCAGGCCGCCGGTCGGCACCCGCACCACGCGCGGCTCGCCCGCGGCGCCGAGCTCCAGGGGCTCGACCACCATCACCTCGCCGAGCTGGCTGAGCGCCAGCGCCACCAGGTAGCGCCGGGCCTCCGGCCGGCCCACCCGCGCCACGGCCAGATCGGCGACGAACATGGCCGCCTCGGGCGGCAGGACGGCCTGGCGGGCGCCGTCGAGCAGCTCGACCAGCGAGGTCCCGGCCAGCTCGGCCCGGTCGAGCACCGCCACCAGCGCGCCCGGCGGGCCGCCCTGCTGCCCGGCCACGCCGAGCAGGGCCGCCAGCACCCCGTGGCGCGGGCTCACGGTCACCAGGCGCACCTCGGGCGGCAGGCCCACCTCGAGGCCGATCGCCTCCCCGAGCCGCAGCGGCGGCGCGTCGGGGCCCTCGTCGTCGGCCTCGACGGACAGGACGCGCAGCCAGCCCGGCGTCCCCGCCTGCTCGCCGGCCGGCTGGCCGTAGCGCAGGAACACGGCCTCGGGCGCCTCGCCCGGCAGCAAGAAGAGCTGGTGGTAGCGCAGGTCGTACAGCCCCGGCCGGTGCAGGTCCAGCACGGGCAGCCCGACCCCGGCCAGGCGGCAGCCCAGCGGCGAGGGCGGCTGCCCCTCGTCGGTCAGGGTCGCCACCGCCAGCCGGCCCAGCAGCTCCCGCCCGTTCGCCCCCGTCTGGTCCTCGGCCCGCAGGCCGGCCAGCAGGAGCTCCCGCGTGCCCAGCTCCAGCGTGGCCAGGTCCAGCACCGCCAGCTGCGCGTCCTCGCCGGGGAAGATCTGGTCGCCCTGGGAGCCCGCGCGCGGATCCACCGGGCGGATCATGTTGGCGGTGATGTCGGACATGAAGATCTGCGCCGTGCGCCGGGCGAAGGCCAGCACCGGCAGCGTGGGCCCCAGGCCGATGGTGGAGAGCGTCTCCTGCTCGGCGCCGGCGTACAGGACGAGCAGCTCGTCGCTGGTGGGATCGGCGTACACCACCTCGTCCCGGGCGCCGGCCACGGGCGCGAGCGGGTCCACGTGGCGCTGCACCGCCAGGCTCTGGGAGGTGTTGTAGCCCGCGGGCCAGGGCACGAACTGCTCGAGCCGCAGGGGGCGGGCGTCGGGAGCGGTGAGGTCCAGGAAGTGCAGGCCGTCCTCCTCCGCCACCACCAGCCGCTCGTGCAGCCCGAGGTCCGCGTCCACGAAGAGCGCCGTCTCCAGATCCCAGATGGCGCCGCTCGCCCAGTAGACCAGCCCCTCGACGGGCGTCGGCGGGAGCGCCAGCGCGCCGTCGCCCCCGCCCGCGAACTCCCATAGCCCGCCGCTCTCCTGGCCCGCGGCGTACACGCGCTCGGCGCCGTCCACGGCGGAGAGCCGGCGGCTGGCCAGCGCGCCCAGCGGCTCCAGGCAGCGCGCGTCCCCGTCCGGGCTCGCCCGGACCGCGGCGCCCGTGGCGAGCTCCACGTCCCACAGCTCGGAGGTGCCCCCCACGGAGGCCAGCGCGTGGCCCGGCCGCGCCGCGGGGGCGATCACGTCCACCGGTCCGCCGGGCGAGAGCCCCGGGCACTCGGGGATCTGCTCGCCCGGCACGGACAGCCCCACGGAGAAGGCCGCGCCCTGGCCCCGGGGCAGGAAGGCCAGGCCCGGGCCGGCCAGGTTGGTCACCACCAGCCCGGGCGGCTGCTGGCAGCCGGGGTCCAGGCACGCCCCGTACACCAGGCCGGGCACGAAGAAGCTGTCCGCGGGCGGCTCGGGCAGGGTCACCTCGAGGCCCGCCCCGGTGATGCCGGCCTGCCCGTCGTCGGTCAGCGCGGCCGTGCTGAGCACCAGCCGGGTCAGGCCCGCGAGCGAGCCCGCGTCCCCGCCCAGGAACTGGACCGAGTACAGGGACAGCTCGGCGGCCAGCCCGGGCTGGGCCGAGAGCTCGATGAGCATGGCCGAGGACAGCGGCGCCAGGCAGGCGCCGTAGCTCAGGTGCGTACCGCTGGCCAGGAACACGAGATCGAGGGAGGCGGACTCCACCCCGGCCACCAGCGCCAGCCCGATCGGCTGCGGCCCGACCGGCAGGGACATGCAGGTGGACGCGGTGCGCACCCGGAAGGCGTTGCCCACGCGCTCGTCCAGCGGGTGGCCCGCGCCCAGGTAGACGAAGCCGTTGTCGGCGGAGGCCTGGCTGCTGGAGGTGGACACCCGCAGGCCGACCAGGCCCGGTTCGCCCAGCTCGGGCACCACCACCCACACGCCCTGCTCGCAGCCCGCGGGCAGCTCGGCCGGGAGCGCCGAGAGCACCTCGGCCAGCTCGGTGTCGAAGTACACCAGGTTCAGGGCGGCCTCCGCTTCCAGGTTGCGGCCGCACAGCAGCACCACGTCGCCGGCGAAGCCGCGGGCGGGCTCGGTCCCGTCGAGCGCCACCGCCGGCGGCGGCGGCGAGAAGTCGCGGCCGCAGGCGGCCGGCAGCGCCGCCAGCAGCAGGGCCCAGGCCAGCGCGGCGCGGGTCATGTCCGCCCCTCCCCATCCCCGGCGCGGGCCGCGTGCAGCCGCGCCCGGGACGCGTCCGTGTTCAGGTTCAGGTGGCCGGCCAGCTCCACCAGGGCCGTGGCCTCCTCGAAGCGCCCGGCCGGGAGCAGCTCGTCGAGCGCGCGGGCCAGCCGCTCGGCCAGGCGATCCTGCAGGGAGGCCTCGTCGAAGGGCACCTGCATGGCGCGGGCCGCGGCCAGCAGCGCGGTGAGCTCGGCGGCCGCCGCGGGCGTGGGCTGGCCGAGCACCTCCTCCAGCCGCCCGGCCAGGCGGCGGCCCAGCCGGCGCCCGGAGGCCTCCAGCCCGAGCGACAGGCCCAGCGCCTGCAGCATCTCCGCCTGTCGCCGGGCCGGCTCGAAGTCGCCGTTCTCCAGCGCGCGCGCGAACAGCTCGTCGAAGCGCCGGTTGGCCGCGAAGCCCACCGCCGGCCGGAGCGCCGGGGGCAGCGCCAGGCCCAGCGGGACCAGGGTCCGCAGCAGCCCCTCGTTCTGCTGGTACAGCCCGTCCAGGGTGCGGGTGAGCTCCGCCAGCACCGGCCGGAGCAGGGTGCCCACCGCGCGCAGGCGCAGGTCCTGGAGCATGTCGGGCAGGCCGAGCCGCAGCTCGAACCGCCCGGCCAGGCGCCCGGCCGCGGCCTCCAGCCCGTCGCGCTCCACCTCGGCCAGCGCCTCCTCGAGCGCGATGGGCTTGGCCGCGGGATCCCAGGCGCGCACCAGGGCCACCAGCCTGAGCTCGCGGCCCGCCAGCGCCAGCACCTCGAAGGAGCCGCCCTCGCGGGTGCGGTCGGTGAGCACGGTCAGGCGCCCCAGGAAGGCCGTGACCCCCGCGGCCGAGCCGCGCTCGGCCGAGTGGGTCTCCACCCGGAAGGCGTGCAGCCGCGCGGCCGGCTGGCAGGGATCCATGAGCGCCAGCGCCCCCAGGTGCCCGGCCGCCCGGGCCGGGGAGAGCATGCTGGGCTCGACCGCGCGCCGCAGCAGATCGAGGCCGGTGCCCACCCCGGGGACGTTGCTCCTGGCCTCCCCCAGGCTGCGGCGCGCCTGGCCGTCCTGCGGGGCGCCGGCCAGCAGCTCGGCGAGCTGGGCGGCCCGGGCGTAGTAGCGCAGGTCCTGCACCGCCTCCAGCCCGCCCAGATCGGAGAAGAACCAGCCGCAGGAGGTGTACATCAGCAGGCCGTGCAGCTGCATCTCCAGCAGGCGGTAGGCCTGGGCGCGCTCCTCGTCCGACAGCACCCGCGGCGCGTGGCGCTCGAAGAAGCTCCTGGCCGCGCCCAGCTTGCGCGCCGACAGCACCTGCACGTACTCGTCCCGCGCCTTCCACGGATCGCGGAAAAGGGCGCCCGCCTGGAGCGCGTACAGCGCGTCGGTGCGCTCGCGCAGGGCGTCGAAGGCGGCCCGCAGCGGCGCCCGCCAGCCCTGGTGCCAGCTCGGCGGTCCGCCGGTCGTGCAGCCGCAGTCCTCGCGCCAGCGGCCCACCCCGTGGGCGCAGCTCCAGGCCGTGCCCAGCCCCAGGTGCCCGGGCTTCAGCCGCACCTCGAAGGCCGGCGGGTGGGCGTCCAGGTAGGCCGACGGGTTGGTGAGCCTGAGCCCGCGCCGGGGCAGCTCGCGGGTGGCCAGGTAGGCCAGGCACATGTCGCCCATGGGCTCGTGGTGGCCGTAGCTCTCGCCGTCGGTGGCCACCAGCACCAGCCGGTCGCCGTCCCCCTCGGGCGCCGCCCGGCCGGCCCCCTCGATGCGGTCGGCGAACACGCCGGCGTTGCGCAGCAGGTGCTCGAAGGCCACCCCGCGCGAGACCTGCTCGTGGAAGAACAGCACCGCCACGGGCCCGTGCGGCGTGCGCACCTGGTAGGCGCGGTGGGTGGGCGGCCCGCCCGGCCCCACCTCCTGCCAGGCCCCCCCGGACAGGGGCCGGATGGCCTCGGCCTGGGTCGGGGCGAGCACCGTGAAGCGCACCCCCAGCCGGGCCAGATCGTCCATGACCAGGTGGTTGGCGGCGGTCTCCGGGAGCCACAGCCCCTCGGCCTCGCGCCCGAAGCGGGCGCGGAAGTCGTGCAGGCCCCACAGGATCTGCGTCTGCCGGTCGCGCGCGGACATCAGGGTCAGGATGGGGTGGTTGTAGGCCTGGGCCATGGCGTTGCCGCGCCCGCGGTCCTGGAGGCTCAGCCGATCCGCGGCCAGGATGCGCCGGTAGCTCGCGGGCTGGGCGGCCTCCAGGTAGGACAGCAGGGTGGGCCCGAAGTTGAAGCTCAGGTGGCGGTAGTTGTTGACCACGTCCATGACCCGGCCGCGCTCGTCCAGCACCCGGCTGCGGCCGTTGGGGGTGTAGCACTCGGCCGTGACCCGCGCGTTCCAGTCGTGGTACGGCGCGGCCGAGTCCTGGATCTCGATGCTCCCGGTCCAGGGGTTCTCCCGGGGGGGCTGGTAGAAGTGGCCGTGGATGATGACGTGGATGGTGCTCGCCATGGGGGCAGGTTAGCCCAAATCTCCGCAGGCCGCACCTGTCAGGTCCAGCGCCGCTCCCCGACCCAGGGGCGTGGGCTGCCGCGGCGGCGCCCGAAAGGAGCGAGCCATGAGCTACGTGATCCGCGAGACCCTCGTGGATGATTGCGGTTGCGGGAGTTACCTCAAGAGCCTGTACCGGGTCGAGGACGATTGCGGTTGCCAGGAGGCGTTCCTCCCGGGAGAGCGGGTGAGGCTGCGCTACGACCGGTTCGGCAATCCCTGGATCATGGCGGTCGAGGACGCCGGCTGCGGTTGCGTGGACACGGACTTCGCGTTCAGCGCGGATTGCGGGCCGCGCTACGGCTTCCGCGAGCCCTACCGCGGGGTGTACCTCGCGGACAGGCAGGGCAAGTCGGTGAAGGTCGAGGAGAAGAAGGACGAGGAGAAGCAGGAGGAGAAGCAGGGCGGGGCTTGCACGGAGTAGCGCAGCCCATCCGCCGTTCCTGGTTCCAGGTTCCCGGTTCCTGTTTCGCGCCCGGAAACAGGAACTAGGAACCAGGAACAAGGAACTGACGAACAGCGATGTCCTCTAGCGTCCCCGCCTCGTGCCTCTCCATGACCCGCTGGAGGAACGCCCGGTAGATCTCCGCCTTGATCCTCCAGGGGACGCGCAGGGAGCGCTCCGCGCCCAGCCCGGGCGGGAGCCCGTCGCTTCGCAGATCCAGCAGATCCACCCCGTGCAGCTCGAGCTGCACCCAGCCCCGGCGCGCCAGGCCGGCGCCCAGGGCCCCGGCGGCGCGCGGGCCGAGCTGGGCCAGCAGCCCACCGGTCAGCGGCAGCCCGAGCGCCGCGCTGATGGGCAGCTCGAGCAGGCTGTCCTCGCCCGGCCGGGCCGCCCGCCAGGGCCGGTCGAGCCTGGCCGGGTAGGGCCGGGTCCTGCCCAGCGCCTCGCGCGGATCGCCCAGGATGGCCGCGCTCGGCCGCCCGAGCAGCGCGAGCAGCCCCACCGCCCCGGCCTTGGCCGCCTGGTAGAGCGGGCTCGGCAGCGCCGAGGCGTCGTAGCGCGCCCCGGCCGCGCGCGCGGCCGCCAGCACCCGCGGGCCCAGCAGGTAGCCGGGCGCGCGGAAGCCGGCCGGCGGCTGGCCCGAGAGCGCCTGCACGGCCCGCGCCCCGTCGCCGAGCTCCCGGGCGAGCGCGGGGTCCGGCAGGCGGCTGAGCGCGTAGGGGTGGCTCCAGGTGTGGTTGGCCAGCTCGTGCCCGGCGGCCGCGGCCGCCCGCAGCGCGGCCTGGGCCTCCGGGTGCGCGAGGCTCTCCCCCACGCAGAACAGCGTGCCCTTCGCCCCCAGCCCGTGCATGAGCTCCAGGAAGCGCTCCACGGCCACGCTCACCACCGGATCCGCGCCCGGCGCCTCCTCCTCCGGCAGCCCGTACAGGCGGCGGTAGCAGGACAGGGGATCCAAGTCGATGGAGATGGCCAGCATGGCGTTCCACTGTGTCTGGTGGCTGGTGGCTGGTGGCTGGTTTAAACCAGACACTAGACACTAGCCACTAGACACGGTGATTCACTTCTCCTTGAACCGTATCACATAGACGAGCGTGGCCAGGTTCCCCAGCGCCTCCGGCACCCGGCGGACCAGGTTGATGGTGGGGGAGCGCTTCTCCCGCACGCACAGCGGCACCTCGACCACGGTCAGGCCCGCGCGCTCGGCGCGGATGACCAGCTCGGAGGCGAACAGGTTGCGCTCCACCACGCAGGCGCGCGCCACCGGCAGGAGCGGCTCGCGCCGGAGCGCCTTCAGCCCGTGGGTGTCGGTGCCCTTGAAGTCGAGGGTGAGCCGGAGCAGCCCGTTGAGCACCTGGCTGGCCAGGTGCCGCAGCCAGGGCCGCTCGTCGCGCGCGCCCGGGGCGAGCTTCGAGCCCACCACCATGTCGGCCCGCCGCGAGCGCAGCAGCCCGATGGCCGCGCGGTAGAAGTCGAGGTCCAGCAGATCGATCTCGTCGCACACCACCAGCTCGCCGCGGGCCTCCTCGAGGCCCCGCCGCAGCGCCTTGCCGTAGTTGGGCTCGCCGGCCGAGAAGAAGCGCACCTCAGGGTGGCGCGCCGCGAGATCCGCGGCGATCGCCAGCGTCCCGTCGTTCGAGCCGTTCTCCGCCAGCAGGATCTCGAAGCTCGGGGCCACCGCCGGCAGGCGGTCGAGCAGCCCCGCCACCGAGTCGGCCAGGATGGTCTCCTCGTTGTGGATGGGGATGACGACGGTCAGCTCCGGGGCGGCGCGCATGGGCGGCAACCTAGCGCAGGCGCGCCCCGGTTGGCAAGTCGGGGGGAGTTCGTGTACACCTGGAGGGGTTGCTGGGGGCGGTCCCCGCCACGCGCGAGGTGGGCATGTTCGAGGAAGCGACCGATCGCCTGTGCGAGTTCCTCAAGGGCATGGCCGATCCGGCCGTGGTGGCGCGGCTCGACCGGGTGGACGCGAAGCTGAACGAGTTCGGGGTGGACCCGTTCGGCTTCGACCCGGAGCTGGCCAAGACCATCATCCCCGCCATGGTGTTCCTGTACCGGCACTACTTCCGGGTGCAGTGCCAGGGGCTGGAGAACGTGCCCACCGGCCGGGTCATGCTGATCTGCAACCACTCGGGCCAGCTCCCCATCGACGCCATGATGATCTGCTCGGCCATGGTGCTGGAGGCCGAGCCCCCGCGCATCGTGCGCTCCATGGTGGAGAACTGGGTGCCCACCCTGCCGTTCGTCAGCCACCTGTTCGCCCGCTGGGGGCAGATCGTCGGCACGCGCGAGAACTGCCTGCGCCTGCTGGCGAGCGACCAGCCCATCCTGGCCTTCCCCGAGGGGGTGCGCGGCATCAACAAGACCTTCGGCGAGCGCTACCAGCTCCAGGAGTTCGGGCTGGGCTTCATGCGCCTGGCGCTCCAGGCCCGGGCGCCGATCGTGCCGCTGGCCATGGTGGGCGCCGAGGAGCAGACCATCTCGGTCTACAACGCCCGGGGGCTGGCGAAGCTGCTGGGGCTGCCCAACCTGCCCATCACCCCGCTCACCCCGCTGGTCGGGCCGCTGGCGCTCCTGCCGCTGCCCACCCGCTACCGCCTGTACGTCGGCAAGCCGATGGAGTTCACCGGCAACCCGGACGACGAGGACTCGGTCATCGCGGAGAAGGTCAAGCGGGTGAGCCAGACCATCCACCGCATGCTGCACGACGGGCTGCGCGCCCGCAAGCACTGGTTCTGGTAGTGGGGGGAGGGAGCCCGATGAGCCCGAAGGCAGAGGACAGGAAGCCCGCGCCCATCGTGATCACCGGCATCTCCGGCAACCTGGGCGGGTTGCTGACCCGGCGCCTGCACACCCGCCACCCCATCATCGGCATCGACCGGCGCCCCTTCGAGGGCAAGCCCAAGGACGTGGTCCACCACCGCATCGACGTGCGCCGCCGCAAGGCCGAGGACATCTTCCGCGCCAACCGCGTCGGCGCGCTGGTGCACCTGGGGCTGGTGCACCAGCCCTCGCGCTCGGGCCGCGCCCACCGCGACCAGAACGTGCTGGGCACCATGAAGCTGCTGGAGTACTGCGCCCGCTACGGGGTGCGGAAGGTGGTGCTGCTCTCCTCGGCCTACGCCTACGGGGCCCAGCCCACCAACCCCAACTTCCTGTCCGAGGACGCCCCGCTGGCGGCCGATCTGAACACGCCCGAGATGCGCGCGCTGATCGAGTGGGACATGTACGCCCAGAGCTTCTTCTGGAAGCACCCGCACATCGAGACCGTGATCCTGCGGCCGGTGCACGTGGTGGGCAAGAACGTGCGCAACGCCCCCTCGAACTACCTGCGCCTGACCCACCCGCCGACCCTGCTCGGCTTCGACCCGATGATCCAGCTGCTGCACGAGGAGGACCTGCTGCAGGCCATCGCGCTGGCGCTCGAGCCGGGCAAGCGCGGGGTGTTCAACGTGGTCGGCCCGGGCGAGGTGCCGCTCAGCCGGGCGCTCCGGGAGCTCGGCCGCACCCCGGTGCCCATCCCGCACTTCCTGGCCGCCCCGGTGCTGCGGCAGATGTGGCGCCTGGGGCTGTCGGCCTTCTTCCCCGGCGACCTGCCCCACCTGAAGTACCAGTGCATGGTGGACGGCAGCCGCGCCCGCGCCGAGCTCGGCTTCCACCCGGAGCACACGCTCAGGGAGACGATCCGGGCGATCTTGTGAAGCAGTGGCTGGTGTCTGGTGGCTGGTGTCTGGTTTAAACCAGCCACTAGCCACTAGCCACCAGACACATTGAAACGGCCTTGATTCTCCCGTAGAATCCGCCCGGATCCGGAGTGCCCTGAATTCCCGATGTTTTCGGGGAAATCCAGGGCGCAGAAGGCGGCTCGTTGCAGCAGGCCTGGCCGATCCCCCATCAGCCCCTCGTCGGTCCCCCCTGGAACCGAGAGGGCCGGAGGCTGCCCCCATGGTGAAGGACCCCAAGACCCGCCGCCCGCCCTTCCTGATCGGGGTGGCCGGCGGCACCGGCTCCGGCAAGACCACCCTCACCCGGGCCATCCTGGCCGCCATCGGCGAGCGGGTGGCGGTCATCCAGCACGACTGGTACTACCGCGACCACTCCCACATGCCGCCCGAGCAGCGGGCGCGCATGAACTACGACCACCCCGCGGCGCTCGAGACCGGGCTGCTCATCCGCCACCTGAAGGCGCTGAAGAAGCACCACGCGGTCAAGGCGCCCATCTACAACTTCGTCACCCACTCGCGCATGCCGGGCGGGGAGCGCATCGAGCCGGCCCCGGTGATCATCGTGGAGGGCATCCTGATCTTCGCCGAGGAGAAGCTCAGGGACGTGTTCGATCTGAAGCTGTTCGTGCAGACCGAGAGCGATCTGCGCCTGCTCCGGCGCCTGCAGCGCGACATGAGCGACCGCGGGCGCTCGTTCGAGAAGTCGGTGGAGCAGTACCTGGAGACCGTGCGGCCCATGCACGAGCTGTTCGTCGAGCCCAGCAAGCGCTTCGCCGACATCATCATCCCGGCCTCCCAGCCCAACGAGAAGGCCATCAAGATGATCGTGGACATGGTGCACCGGAGGGCCGATCGGCATAGCTGAATCACCGTTCCATGTTCCTGGTTCCACGTTCCCAGTCGGGAACCAGGAACCCGGAACCAGGAACCAGGAACAGAGAGCCAATCCCATGACCCACCTCGCAACTTTCCTGAAGAAGATCGAATCAAAGGAAGCCCTGATCGGCATCGTCGGCCTCGGCTACGTGGGGCTGCCGCTGGCCATCGCCTACGCGGACCACGGCTACCGGGTGCTCGGGCTGGACATCGACCCGAGGAAGCCCGAGGCCATCGCCGCCGGCCGGGCCTACCTCAAGCACATCCCGGGCAGCCGCTTCGCCCCGCACGTGGCCGCCGGCCGGCTCCAGGCCACCTGCGACTTCGCCCGCGCGCGGGAGTGCGACGCCGTCCTCATCTGCGTGCCCACCCCCTTGAACGAGTCGCGCGAGCCGGACACCTCGTTCATCGAGGCGAGCGCCCGGGCCATCCTGCCCGGGCTGCACCCGGGCCAGCTCGTGTCGCTGGAGTCGAGCACCTACCCGGGCACCACCGACGAGCTGGTGCGCGCCATCCTCGAGGGCGGCTCCCCCTACCGGGCCGGCCGGGACTTCTTCCTGGTGTTCAGCCCGGAGCGCGAGGACCCGGGCAACCCCACCTTCCACACCGCCAACATCCCCAAGGTGGTGGGCGGGTACACGCCCGACTGCCTGAAGGCCGGCGAGGCACTGTACGCCGCGGCCGTGGAGCGGGTGGTGCCGGTCAGCTCCACCCGCGCGGCCGAGATGGTGAAGCTCCTGGAGAACACCTTCCGCGCGGTCAACATCGCGCTGGTCAACGAGCTGAAGCTCATCTGCGAGCGCATGGACCTCGACGTGTGGGAGGTGATCCGGGCCGCGGCCACCAAGCCCTTCGGCTACCAGCCCTTCTGGCCCGGGCCGGGGCTGGGCGGGCACTGCATCCCCATCGACCCCTTCTACCTGACCTGGAAGGCGCGCCAGTACGATCTCACCACCCGCTTCATCGAGCTGGCGGGCGAGATCAACACGAACATGCCCTACCACGTGGTGGAGCGGGCCCAGGACGCGCTGAACGGCAAGCGAAAGAGCCTGAACGGCGCGCGGGTGCTGGTGCTGGGGGCGGCCTACAAGCCGGACATCGACGACATGCGCGAGAGCCCGGCGCTGAAGATCATCGAGCTGCTGCGCGAGAAGGGCGCCCAGGTCGAGTACCACGACCCGCACGTGCCGGCCCTGCCGCCCACCCGGAAGCACCGGCTGGAGATGAGCTCGGTGCCGCTCGACGAGGCGCGCCTGAAGGCGGCCGACTGCGTGGTGGTGGTCACCCACCACAAGGCCATCGACTGGCAGCTCGTGGCGCGGGCGGCGAGCCTGATCGTCGATTCGCGGAACGTGGTCCCGCGGGACCATGGGAATGTGGTGGGGGCGTGATGGACGCAGTGTCTGGTGTCTGGTGGCTGGTGGCTGGTTTAAACTAGCCACCCGCCACTCGCCACCAGACACAGTGAACGGTACCGCATGATCCCGAACCAGCTAGACCAACGTATCGTCACGCTCTCGCGTGATCTCGTCGCCCGCCTGGACCGCCAGCGCCGGCTGTGCGCGGCCTTCCGCAAGGACGCCTGCGCCCAGCTGAACGCGCTCGAGCTCGCGGCGGTGGGGGTGCGGGACGCGCTGCTCGACGCGCTCGAGCGCGGCCCCCGGCGGCCCGAGGCCCACGCGGCCATGCTGGCTGCGGATCTGCGCCTGGAGCTCCTGGCGGCGGAGGCGGTCGGCGCGGCCGGGCTCGAGCCGATCGCCTGCGAGGAGATCGCGCGCTCGGTGCGGGAGCTGCGCGGGGCGATCGGGGCGTGCGTATCGATCGGAGTGAATCAGCGTTCCTAGTTCCTGGTTCCAGGTTCCTGGTCGGGATTCGAAACCAGGAACCAGGAACCAGGTACCAGGAACGAAGCACGATGCACGAGATTCTCCAGGATCTTCGTTCGTTGATCGATCACCTGGACCGCCTGGGCCGCGACTGCGTCGGCCAGCCGGGCTCCGGGGCGATCGCGCTGTGGCAGGTGGGGGCGCTCGAGCTCCGCGACCGGGTCCAGGCGCTGGGCGCGCTCAGGCCGGGCGCGCCCGAGGCCCTGCGGCGCCTGCTCGCGGCCGAGCGCGCGGTCGAGGGGCTGGCCGCCGAGGTGCGGGTCGCGCTGGCCGCCGACGAGCCGCCCGCGGTGGAGGTCGCCGGCCTGCTCCCGCCGCTTTCGGCGCTCGTCGGGAAGCTGCGGGCGCTCCACGCCCTGCACGCGCGCCTGACGCACGACGACGAAACTTGCGGCGGGCCGGGGCGCGGGTCAGAATGAGTCGGTCCCTGGGGAGGATACCGAGAGTGAAGCAGGCGGAGAACACCGTTCCAGGTTCCTGGTTCCAAGTTCCTGGTTCGGAAACCAGGAACCCCGCTCGCGGTGGGTACCAATCGGCTCGGTGGCGCATGAGGCGGGGCTGCTCGCTGCGCTCGCTGCCAGGAACCAGGAACTGCCTTGTGTTCCTCGTCGCCGCGGTGCTGCTCGCCGCCCTGGCCGGCTGCGGCCCCGCGCGCAGCGAGCTGGTGCTCGAGGACGACGAGGTCTTGGCGGCCCTCAACCCGGACGCCACCCGGCGCACGAGCGTGGTCCCGGAGATCGCCAAGCGCAGCGACGCCGAGGCCGGCACCGCCAACCCGGTGGCCGTCCCGGGCGGCACGGGCAAGGCGGGCGACCCGGTCTACTCCACCTCCTACGCCATCGAGCTGGCCAAGCTCGCCCTCAAGGAGTCGGGGGTGGAGTGCGAGGCGCGCGGCGTCCAGGTGACCTACTTCGAGGGTGTGTACACGGTCTGCTTCCCCCGGCCCGACGACCAGATGTCCGCCGCGGACTACAAGGTCGACATCAACGAGACCGACTCGCGGATCCTGAAGATCGTGACGAAACCGGAATGACGGGTGGCTGGAGTCCGGTGTCTGGCGGCGGAGCAAGCGAGCAACGCGAGCGCCGCGGAGCAGTCCCCGAAGGGGATGTCTGGTTTAAACTAGCCACTAGACACTAGCCACCAGACACGCTGATTTTTCTCCCGGAGCCCTCCATGCTCGTCCACCTCATCGCCGGCGCGCGCCCCAACTTCATGAAGGTGGCGCCGATCCACCGCGCGGCCGTGGCCGCCGGGCTCGAGGCCCGGCTCATCCACACCGGCCAGCACTACGATCCCGCCATGAGCCAGGTGTTCCTGGACGAGCTGGGGCTGCCGGCCCCGCACCGCCACCTGGAGGTGGGCTCGGGCTCGCACGCCGAGGTGACCGCCCGCGCCCTGGAGCGGCTGGAGAAGGTGTTCCAGGAGGAGCGGCCGGACTGGGTGCTGGTGGTGGGCGACGTGAACTCGACGCTGGCCGGCGCGCTCGCGGCGGTGAAGCTCGGGCTGCGCTGCGCCCACGTGGAGGCCGGCCTGCGCTCGGGCGATCGCGCCATGCCCGAGGAGCTGAACCGGCTGGCCACCGACGCGGTGTGCGACCTGCTGCTCGTCAGCGAGCCGGCCGGGCTTGCGAACCTGCGCCGGGAGGGCAAGCCGGACAAGGTCGTGCGCCTGGTGGGCAACACCATGATCGACACCCTCGACCGCTTCCTGCCCGCGGCCCGCGCGCGCCAGACCCGGGCCCGCTTCGGGCTCCCGGAGAGAGGCTTCGCCCTCTGCACCCTGCACCGGCCCTCCAACGTGGACGATCCCGCGGAGCTCGCGGCGCTCGTGGCCCGGCTCCAGCGGGTGGCCGCGCGCCTGCCGGTGGTGTTCCCGGTGCACCCGCGCACCCGGGCGCGGCTCGCGGGGGCGGGGATGGCCCCGCCCCGGCGAACGGACGCGGGTTCCGCAGGGGCGATGCAAGCATCGCCCCTACAGCTGATCGATCCCCTGGGCTACCTGGACTTCGTCTCCCTCATGGCGGACGCGCGGGTGGTGCTGACCGACTCGGGCGGCATCCAGGAGGAGACCACCGCGCTGGGGGTGCCCTGCCTGACGCTGCGGGACAACACCGAGCGGCCCATCACCGTCGACGAGGGCACGAACCAGCTCGTGGGCGCGGGCGGCGAACGGCTCGAGCCCGCGCTGGACGAGCTGCTCTCCGGCCGCGCCCGGCCCGGCCGCCGGCCCGCGCTGTGGGACGGGCACGCGGCGGAGCGGATCGTGGCGGAGCTGGTGAACGCGTGAATCACGGTGTCTAGTACCTAGTGTCTTGTGTCTAGTGTCTAGTGTCTAGTGTCTGGTTTAAACCAGCCACCAGCCACCAGCCACCAGCCACTTCCCTAGCCCTCAAGGAGCTCCCATGACTCACCGCCTCGTCCTCGTGTCCGTCCTCGCCCTGCTCCTGTCCGCCGCGTCCTGCCGCCAGGGCGACCCGCCGGCAAGCCCGTCCCCGGCCGCGGCCCCGGCCGCGCCAGCGCCCGAGGCGCTCCCCCCGGCGGGGCCCGAGGCGGCCGCGGCCAACAACGCCTTCGCCGTCGATCTCTTCAAGAAGCTCGTGGCCGAGGCGAAGGGCGGGAACGTCTTCTTCTCGCCCTTCAGCCTCGAGAGCGCGCTCGGCATGACCGCCGCCGGGGCCCGGGGGGCCACGGCGGACGAGATGGCCGCGGTGCTGCACCTGGCCGCGGCCGGCCCCGATCCCCACGCGGCCCTGGCCGGGCTGGCGCGGGCGCTCACGGGCGCGAAGCTCGAGGGCGGCGAGCTGAAGGTCGCCAACGCCCTGTGGGGCCAGCGGGGCTTCGGGTTCCAGAAGGCCTTCCTGGAGCTCGTCTCGAGCCGGTACGGCGGCGGCCTCCGGGAGGTCGACTTCGTCAAGGCCACGGAGGAGGCCCGCCTGGCGATCAACGCCTGGGTGGCCGAGATCACCGCCGGGCGGATCAAGGACCTGCTGGCCCCGGGGGACGTCACCGCGGCCACCGCGCTGGTGCTGACCAACGCCATCTACTTCAAGGGGCTGTGGGCGGCCAAGTTCGACCCCGCCGCCACCCGGCCCGGCAACTTCAAGCTGGCCTCGGGCCAGGTGGCCCAGGTGCCCCTCATGTCCCAGTCCTCGAAGCTCGGCTACGCCGAGCCGCGCCCGGGGCTCCAGCTCCTGGAGCTGCCCTACCAGGGCGGCGAGCTGTCCATGGTGGTGCTGCTGCCCGCGGGCGACGCGGCCGGGCTGGCGGCCTCGCTCGACGCCGCGACCCTGGCCGGCTGGCTGGCGTCCCTCGACGCGTCGGAGAAGGTGGACGTGAGCCTGCCGAAGTGGAAGCTCGAGAGCCGCAGCGATCTCGGCCCGGTGCTCGCCTCGCTCGGCATGAAGACGGCCTTCGGCGCGGGGGCGGACTTCTCGGGCATGGGCGGAGCGCAGGGCGACCTGTCCATCTCCAAGGTGATCCACCAGGCGAACATCGAGGTGGACGAGGAGGGCACGGTGGCCGCGGCGGCCACGGCGGTGATCATGCGCAAGGCCCTCTCGGAGTACCGCGCCTTCCATGCCGACCGGCCGTTCGTCTACCTGCTCCGCCACCGGCCCAGCGGGGCCATCCTGTTCCTCGGGCTGCTCAGCGACCCGCGCCCGGCGGGCTGAGGCCCCGCCCGGGTGCCAACTGCAGCGATGGGGAATGGACTTGTTCCTGGTTCCTGGTTCCCGGTTGGGAATCAGGCTAGCCCATGTGAAACCAGGAACTAGGAACTCGGAACCAGGAACGGTATTTAGGATGCTCCTCGATTCCCTCATCCCCCCGCCCGCGGGTGCCAGCCACCTGCAAGCCAGGGAAGTTGACTGGTTGACAACGTCCCCTCCTCGGAGACTGGTGGTCCCGATGAAGCTCCGAATCGGCCTGCTCGTCCTGGCGTCGGGGGCCTGCCTGGCGGCCTGCATGCCGACTGGCGCGGGCCACCGCTACATCGTCGACGGCCAGGGCTACACCTCGAGCGAGCAGGCCCTGGCGGCCATGGAGCGCAGCTGGGAGGCCAAGCGCGCCGAGGTCCGGCCCCTGCCGCAGGTGGCCAGCTCCATCCTGGTCTGCGCTCCCTCCGACGCGGCCCTGGGCCGGCCTCCGTACCACAAGGTCGAGGGGGGCGGCACCGTGAGCGCCGAGGCGCTCGCCTACGCCGTGGCCGCCAACCGCAAGCAGTTCGAGCACCACGCCCGGGTGCTGGAGCGGGCCCGGTTGTTCGCCGAGGTGGCCTTCACCGGCACCGACGACTGCCTCGGGGCCGCGCGAGGCCGCGGGGTGGAGTACGCCCTCGCGTTCAGCGGCAACACCTACGAGCTCATCCGCCTGGCGGACGGCGCCCGGTCCAACGTGACCGCGCCCGCGGCGAGCGAGTTCGCCTTCAAGGTCTCGGAGTTCGCGCGCTCCCCGGGCCCGGCCGCCCCGGCGCCGGGCCAGGCCGCGCCGCTCCTGGCGGTGATGAACGTGGAGCTGGCCTCGGCCGGCTTCCGGCCCGAGCTGTCCGAGCCGGTCACCGACTACCTGGCCACCAAGCTGGCCGAGGGCGGCAAGCTCCGGGTGGTGCCGCGCGGCCAGCTCCGCGCCCAGCTCGGCCAGGAGAAGGCCTCCTCCTACCAGGCCTGCTTCGACCAGGCCTGCCAGATCGAGCTGGGCAAGGCCCTGGCCGCCGAGCTGGTGCTGGCCGTGAAGGTGGTGAGGCTGGGCAGCGCCTGCTCGCTCACCGGCAGCCTGTTCGACCTCAAGACCGAGGCCACCCTACGCGCCGCGGCGGTGGATCTCGGCTCCTGCACCGAGGACGCGCTGCAGCAGGGCGCGGCCGAGCTGGCCAGGCGGCTCGGCGAGTGAGGGAGCGAACCATGAAGCTGGGCATGGCCATCCTGGTGTGTCTCGCCTCCTCCTCCGCGCTCGCCGACCAGGCCGGAGACCTGGCCAGGTCCCGGGTCGACCACACCCGGGTCGTGCTGGCCCAGGTCCGGTCCGCGCTCGACCTGTACATGGTCCAGAAGGGCTCCTACCCGACCACGGAGCAGGGGCTGAAGCTCCTGGTGGACGAGAAGATCCTGGCCGGGGAGCCGAAGGACGCCTGGGGGAATGCGCTGCGCTACCAGCGCTCCGACCCCTCGACCTGCGTGCTCGAGTCCCTCGGCCGGGACGGCAAGCCGGGCGGGAGCGGTGAGGACGCGGACCTGGCCGCGGATTGAGGGCGTGCCCCTTCCATCGTTGTGCCAGCCGACCGCAGATGGGGTGGGACATGGTGGCTGGTGTCTAGTGTCTGGCAGCGGAGCGAACCCCGAAGGGGCAAGCGGAGCAGTCCCCGAAGGGGATGTCTGGTTTGAACCAGCCACAAGCCACTGGACACAGTGATTCACTCATGAAAGCCACACTGCGAAGAGCCATGGACAATAAAGCAAGGATCCACGTCGCCGGCCACACCGGCCTGGTCGGCTCGGCCATCACCCGCCGGCTCCAGGCCGGGGGCTTCCGGAACCTCCTGGTCCGCGACCTCCACGAGCTCGACCTGACCGACGCGCGGGCCACGAACGCCTTCTACGCCGAACACAAGCCCGAGTACGTGTTCGTGGCCGCGGCCAAGGTGGGCGGCATCGCCGCCAACGACCGCTACCCGGCCGACTTCATCCGCATAAATCTAATGATCGAGCTGAACCTGATCGAGGCGGCCTTCCGCCACGGGGTGAAGAAGCTCCTGTTCCTGGGCTCCACCTGCATCTACCCCAAGCTCTGCCCCCAGCCCATGAGGGAGGAGTACCTGCTCACCGGCCCGCTCGAGCCCACCAACGACGCCTACGCCATCGCCAAGATCGCGGGCATCCTGATGTGCAAGAGCTACAACCGCCAGCACGGCACCAACTTCATCGCCGCCATGCCCACCAACCTGTACGGTCCGCACGACAACTTCGATCTCCAGTCGAGCCACGTGCTGCCGGCCATGATCCGGAAGATGCACGAGGCCAAGCAGGCCGGCGCCCCGGAGGTGAAGCTGTGGGGCACGGGCGCCCCCCGGCGCGAGTTCCTGTACGTGGACGATCTGGCCGACGCGCTGGTCTTCCTGATGGAGCGCTTCGACGCGGACCCGAAGAGGCCCGACGACCTGTTCGTCAACGTGGGCGTGGGAGAGGACCTCGAGATCCGGGAGCTGGCCGCGATGGTGAAAGATGTGGTCGGCTACCCGGGGAAGCTCGCCTGGGATCCAGCCATGCCGGACGGAACGCCGCGGAAGCTCGTGGACGTCTCGCGGATCAATGCGCTCGGATGGAAGGCAAAGATCTCTCTACGAGATGGGATTGAGAAGACCTACGGCTGGTATCTCGACCACAAGACCGGCTGAAGTCAGGGCGGGGCAAGCCCCGCCCCTACGTCGCACGTCGCACGTCGCACGCCGCACGAAGCGAGAGAAGCCATGAAGAAAGCACTGATCACAGGAATCACCGGCCAAGACGGCTCGTACCTCGCCGAGCTTCTCCTGAGCAAAGGTTACGAAGTCCACGGCATGGTCCGCCGCTCCTCGTCCTTCAACACCCAGCGCATCGACCATCTCTACCAGGATCCCCACGTCCGCGACCGCCGGCTGATCCTGCACTACGGCGATCTCTCCGACGGTTCGAACGTCTCCCGGCTGGTCGAGAAGATCGTCCCCGAGGAGATCTACAACCTGGGCGCGCAGAGCCACGTCAAGGTGAGCTTCGACGTGCCCGAGTACACGGCCCAGTCGGACGGCATCGGCACGCTCCGGCTGCTGGACGCCATCAAGGAGGCGCGCCTCCCGGCCCGCTTCTACCAGGCCTCCACCAGCGAGCTGTACGGCAAGGTGCAGGAGGTCCCGCAGAACGAGACCACGCCCTTCTACCCGCGCTCGCCCTACGCGGCCGCAAAGCTGTACGCGTACTGGGTGGTGGTGAACTACCGCGAGGCCTACGGCCTGCACGCCTCGAACGGCATCCTCTTCAACCATGAGTCCGAGCGACGCGGCGAGACCTTCGTGACCCGCAAGATCACCCGCGCCGCGGGCCGCATTGCGGTGGGCAAACAGGAGTGCGTGTTCCTGGGGAACCTGGCCGCCAAGCGCGACTGGGGCTACGCGCCCGAGTACGTGGAGGGCATGTGGCGGATGCTCCAGCAGGACAAGCCGGACGACTACGTGCTGGCGACCGGAGAGCACCACAGCGTGGAGGAGTTCTGCGCGCTGGCTTTCGCCGAGGTGGGTCTGCCGCTGGAGTGGAAGGGCGAGGGTGTCGGCCGCTGCGGCTTCGACTCCAAGGGCAAGAAGCGCGTGTGCGTGGACCCGGCTTACTTCCGGCCGACGGAGGTGGATGAGCTCCTCGGCGATCCGGCCAAGGCCAAGGCCAGGCTCGGTTGGGCAACGAAAGTGACATTCAAGGAACTTGTCCAGCGCATGGCGAAGCATGATCTAGATTTGGCGAAGCGCGAAAACTCCTGAGTCTCGCCACTCGCCACTCGCCACTCGCCACTTTTCCAACGTGGAACGTGGAACTTGGAACGCGACTCAACGGAAGCAAGTCATCAACGTCCCTAATTGGATCACCCGTATCTCGCCACTTTGCCTTGAAAACCAGATACTAGACACAAGCCACCAGACACAGAATTCACTTGTCGATACGCTCCCGCATCCTCAAGGTTGGCGCCGCGAAGTCGCTCGAAATGGCGATCGTGACGCTGGTGCGCTTCTTCAGCGTTCCGCTGTTCTTGCACGCTTGGTCGCCGGAGATGTACGGCGAGTGGCTGATCCTCTACTCGCTGCTGGTCTACTTCTCGCTGGGCAACCTGGGCTTCTCCCAGGCGGCGGCCAACGAGATGACCATGTTCGTGGCGCGGGGTGAGCGGGACAAGGCGCTCATCACCTACCAGAGCACCTTCGTCATCATCGGGCTCATCTCGGTGGCGCTGGTGGGGCTGGCGGGGCTCGTGGGTTGGGTGCTGCCGCTCGAGCGCTGGATGGATCTCAAGTTCATCGGCGGGAACGGGCTCCGGCTCATCGTGCTGCTCTTCGTGGCCTACGTGGTGCTCAGCTTCCTGATGCAGCTCTTCATGGCCGGCTACCGCTGCGAGGGCAGGTACCACCGGGGGCTGTTCTACTCGAACGGGGCGTTGCTGGTGGAGTTCGGCGCGCTGTGGCTGGTGTTGTTCATGGGCTGGAGCCCGCTGGCGGTGGCCGTGTCCATGCTGGCGGTCCGCATCGTCGCGGTGGTGGTGATGCTGGTGGATCTCAGGTTCGTGGTGCCGTGGCTGCGCATGGGCACCGGGCACGCCGAGAAGGCCGAGCTCCGGCGCATCCTTGGGCCCTCTTTGGCTTTCGCCGCGCTACCCGCGGGAAACACGGTGATCAACCAGGGGGTCATCATCGGTATCGGGGCGATCCTGGGGCCGGTGGCGGTGGTGCTGTTCAGCTCGCTGCGGACGCTGACCAATCTGGTGACGCGGGTGTTCGACCTGGTGAACCAGGCGTTCTACCCCGAGGTCAGCATGGCCTGGGGGGCGGGGAACAAGGAGCTGCTGCGGAAGCTGCACCGGGTAAGCTGCCAGGCATCGTTCTGGCTGGGGCTGTGCGCGGTGGCGGGGCTGGCTGTGTTCGGGCCGTGGGTGTTCGGGAAGTGGACGCAGGAGAAGGTCGTGCTCGAAATGCCGCTCTTCTGGGGGTTCCTGGGGCTCGTGCTGCTCCGGAGCTTCTGGTACACGAGCTACGTAGTGCCCTCCGCCATCAACCAGCACCAGCGGTTGACGTTCGCCTACCTGGTAGCCTCGGCGGTCGGGCTGGGGGCCTCGCTCGTGCCGCTGGCCATGAACTTGCCGCTGGTGTGGGCCATCGGGGGTTTCGCGACGGTGGAGCTGGTGATGGTGGCGATCGTGGTGCCGAAGTCACTGGGGCTCGCGGAGGATCGCGCGTCCGGCTTTCTCGCCGCCGCCCTCCCGCCGCCGAACCCGATGGCGCTGCTGAAGATGACTGTGAGCAAGAGAGTCTGACTTGGATTCATAAGACCTAGTCACTCTCTGCTCAGAGGAGGAAGCAATGTCAGATACACGAACCATTGCGATTGTTGGCTGCGGGCGGATCTCGCCTCGCCACCTCGACGTGATCAAGGAGATTCCCGAGCTGAAGCTCGTCGGCGTGTGCGACATCAAGCGCGAACGAGCGGAAGTGCGAGCGAAGGCCACAGGCGCACCTGCTTTTACAGACGCTGTGGAGATGGTCAAGAACCTGAAGCCCGACCTTGTCTCAGTGTTGGTCGAGTCCGGGGCTCACTGCCGCGTTGCATGCGAGGTAATCCCCTACACCAAAAACCTGATCGTCGAGAAACCGATGGCGTTGACCCTGGACGATGCCGATCGGCTAATCGACACCTGTGAGCACTCAGGGGTCAGGTTGTTCGTGGTCAAGCAAAACCGTTACAACAAGCCGGTGGTGAAGCTGCGCCGTGCGCTGGAGGCAGGTCGCTTTGGCAAGATCGCTCTAGGGACGGTGCGAGTTCGTTGGTGCAGGACTCAGACCTACTACAATCAAGATTCTTGGCGTGGCACCTGGCAGGACGACGGTGGCGTCTACGCAAACCAGGCCAGCCACCATATTGACCTGCTGCAGTGGATGCTGGGTCCAGTTGAGAGCGTGCAGGCCTACACCGCCACCCGCCTGGTCAAAATAGAGACCGAGGACGTTGGGACGGCCATCCTCAAGTTCACCTCTGGCGCGCTGGGGATCGTCGAGGCCACCACAGCAGCCAGGCCGAAGGATCTGGAAGGCAGCTTGTCCATCTTGGGCGAAAAGGGCTCGGTGGTCATCTCCGGCTTTGCGGTAAACAAGATCGAAACGTGGAATTTCGCGGAGCCTAGCCCTGAGGATAGTGACCTTGCGGCATGGTCAGTCAACCCACCTACGGTATATGGCTTCGGTCACCTGGAGTTCTACAAAGATCTCCTTGAGTGTATCCGTACCGGCAAGCGCGCTATGCTCGATGGACTCGCCGGCCGGAAATCCCTGGAGCTTGTTATCGCGCTCTACCAGGCCGCTGTCAGCAGGCACGAGGTACGTTTGCGTTACGTCCCTGAGGGGGTTCCGTTGGGACGTGGGCAGACGAAATAATGAAAACGAAAAGCACAGCCAGGAAGCGTAGCCCTGGGCGTCATGGCGCGAAGACCAACCAGGATGTGTCGTCGATTATCCATCCCGGTGTGATTTTCGGCGGTACTCACAGGGTGGAGCACTTCGTTATTCTTGGCGAGCCACCTCGAGGCAAAGAGCCAGGAGAGCTCGAGACGCACATTGGTGATGGTGCTGTTATCCGGTCTCACACCGTGGTCTACGCCGGCAACCGGATCGGCAAGAACTTCCAAACTGGTCATGGCGTTCTTATTCGTGAAGAGAACCAGTTCGGCGATGACGTAAGTATTGGTTCAGGAAGCATAGTGGAGCACCACGTACAAATGGGTCGTGGAGTCCGACTTCATTCTCATGTCTTTGTGCCTGAGTATTCGATCCTAGAGGACGACTGTTGGCTCGGTCCCAATGTGGTTCTGACCAACGCTAGATATCCCCGTTCGCCAGGCGTCAAAGACCATTTGCATGGACCGCACATCGGGCGGAACGCCAAGCTAGGAGCAAACGTCACCGTGCTACCAGGAGTTCTCATCGGTGAAGACGCACTAATCGGCGCTGGGGCAGTCGTCACCAGAGATGTACTACCCGGCGCTGTCGTGGTCGGAAATCCCGGACGACAGATCAAAGAGATCGGAGAGCTACCCTATGGCTGAACTCAAGCTGCAGCGAAAAATCCCGCTGGTCGACCTTCACGCACAATACCTTTCTATCAAGCCAGAGATTGACGCCGCTATCGCACGGGTCATCGAAAACAGCGCGTTCATCGGGGGCGATGAGGTGCGGCTTTTCGAGGAGGAGTTCGCGGCGTTCTGCGAGGCGAAGGCTTGCGTGGGGGTCGCGAATGGTACCGACGCGCTGGCGCTGACTCTCCGCGCCTTGGGAATCGGCCCGGGTGACGAGATCATCACGGTGGCCCACACCTTCATCGCTACAGCCGAGGCGATCTCTAGCGTCGGCGCTACGCCGGTTTTCATTGACATCAAAGAAGATACGATGCTGATGAATCCGGAATTAGTAGAGCCAGCCATCACCACAAGGACCAAGGCAATCATCCCCGTGCATCTCTACGGTCAGCCCTGCGAGATGGATCGCATCATCGCGATCGCCAAGAAGCACGGGCTCAAGGTGATTGAAGATGCTGCGCAGGCCCACGGCGCAAGATGGAATGGCAAGAGAGTAGGGACGCTTGGAGACGCTGCTTGCTTCAGCTTCTATCCAGGCAAAAACTTGGGGGCATATGGCGACGGTGGCGCCGTGGTTAGCCAGGACGTCGAATTGGTCGCCAGAATCCGGATGCTCGCCAACCACGGCCGCAAGGAAAAGTATTTGCACGAAATCATCGGGGTGAACAGCAGGTTGGATGGGTTGCAGGCGGCGATCCTACGAGTCAAGCTCAGCCACCTTAATGACTGGAATGATCAAAGGAAAAGGCTTGTCAGTGTCTATCGTGAACTGTTTGATACCGAAAAAATCCGTCTTCCCATTGTGGATTCATTTGCAGAACCAGTCTGGCACTTGTTCGTTGTTCGCATTGCGGATCGAGTAGAACTACAAGCACAACTCAAGAAGCAGGGCATTGAAACCGGTGTTCACTATCCTGTGCCTTTGCACAGGCAACCGGCATACGTTGGTCATAGAAAGGTATGTGGCTTACTGCCAGTTACCGATCAAACGGCTGAGTCTGTCTTGAGCCTGCCACTCTTCTCAGAACTGGACAAAGATTTGATCGGCAAGATAGTGACCACTGTTCACCAGTTGATCTAGATAAGCGCGTGGATTATTGATTGGATTCATGAAAGTCACACTGGTGCGGTGGTAATGAGTTGAACTTCTGAATCCTATACCAAGCCTATGCAGCGCTAGGTCAGTCGCTTACATGGGTCTATTAGGGATCGCTTATGGGAAAACCCAGAAGAGTACTCTTCATTAGTTATATATTCCCGCCGCTTGGCGGTCCCGGAGTGCAGCGCAACCTGAAGTTCGCGAAATACTTGCCGGATTTCGGGTGGCTACCTCATGTACTTACAGTTAAAGACGTGACTTATCACTCTCATGATGAGACACTTATTGATGAGTTGCCTCCTCAAGTAAAAGTCTATCGCTCTGAATCTCTAGATCCATGGCGGCTGAGTGCAAGAGCCTTTCCTGGTCTCATGTCACAAAAAGGTGCTTCAGGCGAAACCAAGCGGTTCAGAGCAACATCAGCAATTGGAATCTACAAAAAGATTCGAGACTATCTTCTGTTCCCAGATGCGCAGGTCGGGTGGATTCCATTTGCATATAGGATGGGTCTCAATATCATTGAAAAGGAAAAATTCGATGCAATATTTGCTCGTGCAACACCCATTTCTTGTGGAATTGTAGCATATTGCTTGTCGCAGAAAACGAAATTGCCCTATATCTTAGATTTTGCAGATTTGTGGACTGATGATCCATACACTACTGTTCCTACTTCGCTTCAAAGAAGAGGTCATGAGTTTCTGGAAAAGAAGATAGTTGGTTGCTCTAACGCGGTGACTGTTGCTACTGGCGGAATTCGTAGTGGCTTTGCTAATCGGTATCCCTGGCTAGGAGACAGAATAGAGTTGCTATATAATGGTTTCGACGAAATGGATTTCGCAGGCAGAGTACCTTCAGCACTATCGCGAAATGGACGACAGATCGTATACATGGGTAGTCTCTATGACCATCACATCGAAAATCTCAGGTATTTTTTATCTGCAATGCAGATGTTGCCGAAGAAGATCCTGGAAACATTGTCTGTTCGGATAATCGGAAATGTAGTTCCAAGTGCGAATGCGATAGTCGAAGAATACGGATTGAAGTCGAATGTTCATTTCTCCGGATACCTATCACATAGTGAAGCCATTGATCATCTCACTTCTTCTGATGCAGCTCTGCTTTTTGTGCGTCCGGGAGATATCGGCATGGTCACGGGCAAGGTATTTGAATACCTTGCCTCGGGAATTCCGATTATTGCCTGTGCGGAACCTATTGGAGAATGTGCTACTGTGTTGAAGATGGCCGGACGTGACTCTTTTCTTTGCAGGCCCAATGATCCAGCTGCAATTTTACACACGCTGTTAGAGTTAGAAGAATTGGGTTGGCCCAGGGCGAATTTGCACGGAACGCACCAGTTTAGCAGAAAGAACACAACAGGAAGACTAGCGGCATTACTGAGTAGAATTGCATAGAGAAGGTTGATGCTGCATTTGCTTTCTGTTGGAGCATTTATGAACATGCTGCTGTGGATAATGAACCATGATACTATGGTTGGTTTGATAATATTGTGGTAGTAGCGATAGCAATCGTTTATCTGGTCATTTGCTGCGCTAGTGTATATTCCCTTAGGCGACAATGGATGCCGAATCCTGTTGTTCTTTGGGTGGTCACTCAGATGGTGTTCTTTCTGGGATCACTCCGATACATAGATGATGAAATTGAAGCAGATCAGGTACACCTGGCTGTGATACTGGGCGGTATGCTTTCCTTTCTGCTCGGTGCTTTCCTGGTAAGAGTTATTAGCAGAGAATATGGTCAGGATGCAGAGCGATGGATATCAAAGCCGGTAGATACAATTGGGAGTGGCGGGGCAATTAGCCTATATGTTTATGCAATCATAGTAGTGTCCGTGGCAGTTTGTATTATGTATCAGATGAGTGTTGGTTTCAACCTGCTATTTGAGGGAATGGTGTCAATTTTCAGCGGGCAGGGTCGTATTGAGGATGCTGCAACGCTTCGGTTGGAGTTTTATGGCGGCGAGGAATACTTTGCTCCAGGGTATGTCAATCAGTTTAAGAATATACTATTGCCGCTGATGGTTCTGTTTCTACTTGCAAGAAAGGTGATTTTAAAAAATTCTGGAAGGATTCATGGACTATTTATTGCTATACTGATGTTTGTAAGTCTCTATTTTCTATTGATGACTGGACAACGCGCTCCTGTATTTTGGATCGGGGCAATCGCTGTTGTGTATTTCTTGGTTGTATTGCCGCGAAAGAAAGCCGTGAAGTACTCAGTGGCAGTTGTTGGAATTTTCACTGTATCATTTTTGGCATTGACGCTCATTCTTGGAAGAGGAGGTATCGGGTCTTTGGAGGGGGCGGATGACTATTTAGAGCTATTCCTGCAACTGCCAGAGAGACTGTTTAGTATCAACCAGGCAAGTGGCGTCTATGGGTTTAGATATATTTACGAGAGACCAGTTCAGTATGGGGCAGACTGGGTTGCACAGTTGCAGATTCTATTGCCCGGGAAGGGCGGAATAACGATTGACAATGAGCTCAACGCGCTTTTCACTGGAACAACGCGAGGAACGGCACCCCCAAGCATCTGGGGGTCGATTTGGTACAATTTTGGATTACTCGGCGCCATTATTGTGCCATTCATTCTTGGAATAGTATATCAAAATACATACTATCGGTTGATAAGAGGTCCGAAGACACTGTTTCGTACGCTAGCGTTTACATTCTTCTTTGTTTCTCTGGGTACTTGGGGCGTTGGGGGCCCGTTTTGGCTAGTCAATAATGGATTATTGGCTGTAGTGTTGCTGATACTGTTTGAAAGAATCTGGGTTGGATTCAACGATAGGATTACCGCAAGAGCGTAAGATCGCAGATAGATCAACGAAATGTACTGGACAAGATAATGTCTACGGTTAAAATTATTACTCAGGTCTATCCGCCTGAAGTTCACCCAACTGCCTTGATGGTGCGTGAGCTTTCGGGGCACCTTGCGCGGCATGAGTGGGATGTGACAGTCTGTGCAGGGTTGCCTCATCATCCCGAAGGAGTGCTTCATAGCGGATGGCGGTGGCGTACCTGGCAGAAGACTAGGGATGATGAGGTCACTGTAGTGCGTACTGGCCACCTGATCAGCAAGAGCAGAGCGATTTCCACTCGAGCAGCGGTGTTTGTTTCGCAGGCTATTGGGGCTGCAGTAGCGGGACTGGCGACTGCAAAATGCGATATGGTCATAGTGTATGGCCCCCCGCTAGTTGGGTCCAACCTGGGCGCACTGGTCGCTGCAAGGCATCAGGCAAAACTCGTTAACGTCATCTATGATCTCTACCCAGACGTCGCCATCGAGACCGGAAAGGTCAAGAATCCCTTCATCATCGCTGCTGCGAGGGTAGCCGAGAGGATCCAGTATTGGTCATCCGATATGACCATTGTTCTGTCGGAAGGGTTCAAGAAGACCCTGGTTAGCAGAGGTGTCCCGGCAGAAAAGATCGCCGTAATCCCGGTATGGCTGGACCCAGAGGAAATCAGGCCACTGGACAGGAACACCGCCTGGCGAAAAGAGCAGGGGATTCCTCTCGACCAGTTCGTGGTGTTGTATGCCGGCACGATTGGAGTGGTCAGCGGTGCCAGCATGGTGGCGGACGCAGCGAGGATACTCAGCGCCCGGAAGGGTGTCCTGTTTGTGTTCGTCGGGGAGGGCGAGGAGAAGCCGAAGGTGGAGGCCAGAGCCAGGGAGCTGGGCCTTTCCAACGTGAAGTTCTTGCCTTTCCAGCCGCGCGCGCGTCTCCCCGAGGTCCAGGCCACCGCAGACGTCGGGTTGGTCACGCTGTCGCCAGGACGTGGGCGCACCAGCGTGCCCAGCAAGGTGCTAGGGTACATGGCCGCGGGCAGGCCCGTGATCGCCAGCGTCGATCTCGATTCGGACACCGCGGACGACATCCGGAAGGCCCAGGCTGGCTTGGTCGTGGCCCCGGGCGACCCGACTGCGCTGGCCGACGCCATCTTGAAGGCACATGACGACCCTGCCTGGCGTGCCTCTTCAGGGGAGAACGCCAGGAAGCACTTCGTGCAGGAGTATTCGCGAGACCAGGTGCTAGAGCGCTACCGCAAGGTCTTGGAAGAGGCCGTGGCCGGAAAGTGAAGACCATCCTGATCATCGGCGCGGGTCCGCTCCAGATCCCTGGCTACCTCGCGGCTCGTGAGCTCGGACTCCGGATCGTGGGCATCGACCGCAACCCGGAGGCCCCTGGCCTCAGGCTCGCAAATGTCGCGCACGCGGTCGATACCCGGGACGCGAATGGCGCCATCGAGGTGGCCAGGGCCGAGCACGTGGACGGCGTCATGACCTTATGCACGGACTTTCCGGTCCGCACTGTGGCCGCGGTCGCCCAGGCGCTCGGTCTGTCTGGTCCGGACTCCGACACCGCGCTTCGCGCCACGCATAAGGGGCACATGCGGTCCGCGTTCCAGCGGGGCGGCGCCTCCATCCCGCGGTTCAGACGGGTAGCGGACGCGGACAGCGCCAGGAGGGCTCTCGAGCACGTCGGCCTGCCCGCGATCCTCAAGCCTAGTGCCTCCTCGGGCAGTCGGGGCGTCTTCAAGGTCCGCGATCAGAACCAGTGCGCGGTCGCGTTCGAATACGCCAGCGCGATTGATCCCGAAGGGGAGATCCTGGTGGAGGAGTTCGTGGAGGGACCGGAGGTGAGCGTCGAGGGGATCTCCTTCCGCGGGAAGCACCACTTCATCGCCATCACGGACAAGGTCACCACCGGCGACCCGCACTGGGTAGAGCTGGGCCACACCCAGCCATCCGCGCTTCCAGCAGAAACGCAGGAACAGATCTGCGTCTGCGCAGCGCGAGGGCTAGACGCGCTCGGCATCAAGGACTCGGCCTCCCACGTCGAGATCAAGGTGGGCCCTCGCGGGCCCGTGCTGATCGAGATTGGCGCCCGCCTGGGCGGCGACTTCATCTCAACCGAGCTAACCGCTCGTTCGACCGGGGTTTCGATGCCCCGCGCCGCCATCCAGCTCGCCATCGGCGAGAAGCCTGATGTGGAACGCCAGTGGTCCAGGGGTTCTGCCATCCGGTACATCGAAGCTGCTCCGGGCAGAGTGGTCCTCATCCGTGGAGTCGAGGAGGCGAAGGCCGTTCCAGGGGTCGCCATCGTGGACGTGTACCCGGCCGTGGGAGAGGAAGTCCGGCCGGTCCTCTCCAGCCTCGATCGCGTCGGGCATGTGATCGCCGAGGGCGCGACCAGGGAGGCCGCCGTCGCGGCCGCCGAGCGGGCGAAGGCCGTCATCACCATCGAGACCACGCATGGGTAAGCTGTACGAGCTCGTGAAGCGCTCGATGGATCTCGCTGCCGCGGGCGTGGGGCTCGCCGCCCTGGCGCCCCTGCTGGGCGCCATTGCGGTCGCGGTGAAGGCCGATTCTCCAGGGCCGGTTCTCTTCCGGCAGAGGCGGCTCGGCAGGAATGGGGAGATCTTCGAGTTGCTGAAGTTTCGCACCATGAAGCACGGCGCCTCGGTGATCATCGGCGGCGACCACACCGTGGTCAACCCGGTGAACGACGATCGCGTGACCAGGGTCGGTGCCATGCTCCGGAAGGCGAGCCTGGATGAGCTTCCTCAGCTCATCAACGTTCTATTTGGCCAGATGACACTGGTGGGGCCCAGACCTGACCTACCCGAGGGCCTGCAGGTGTACGACTCCCACCAACGGCGCAAGCTCGAGGTGAAGCCCGGCATCACCGGACTCGCACAGATCTCCGGCAGGAATCTCCTCAGCGCCGAGGAGAAGTGGGAATTCGATGTGAAGTACGTCGATTCGCGTAGCCTGCTTACCGATGCGCTGATACTCCTCAGGACGTTCGGGAAGGTCTTCTCTGCCGCTGGGATCTACAAGACGGAGAACAAGGCGACCGCAGACAGGGGAAAGCCATGAGGCCTTCTGAGATGGTTGGCTTCCTGAAGTACGTCCTGGGTCAGGCCCGCTGGCACCTCGACAACAAGCTCGGGATCTACCGGGTAATGCAGCAGGCCAAGGGTGTCGAGATCCGCCAGGGCGTGACGATAATCAACTCGGACAGGCTGACAACGAAGGGCCCGCTGCGTATCGAAACAGGTTGCTTCCTGCATTGCGGGGGTAACTCTTGGAGCCATGGAGAAGGCTACATCCGCTTCGGAGATGGCTGTTGGATCGCGCAAGCGAATGTGCTCTACGGAGCTGGCGGGATCGAATTTGGCGACTATGCGGGTACGGGGCCCAACGTGATGATTTTTTCATCGCGTGACAACTACGGCATGGAGCATGCGAAGAAGCCACATATCATTCATAACTTCGCATCGGTGAAGGTGGGTTCATACGTGAGGATCTTCTCCGGATCAATCATTGGCCCAGGCGTCACGCTTGGCGAGGGGGCCGTGATCGGGGCTGGCTCGGTAGTTCTCAAGGACGTTCCTCCCTGGACCGTCGCGGCCGGTGTGCCCGCGAAGGTTCTGGGACCTCGAGACATGGACAGCATGGACCGGACGAAGTAGGCCGGGAGGTTCATCATGGAATTCCTTCCGTTCGCATTGCCTGACATCACGGACCAGGAAAAGCGGGCCGTGATGGATGCTCTCGAGTCCAACTGGGTGACGACTGGACCGAAGACCAAGGAGCTCGAGGCGAAGTTCGCGGCAGCGGTGGGCGGGAAGCACGGCATCGCCATGAACTCCTGCACCGCGGCCCTGCACCTCGCACTCGAGGCCATCGGGGTCAGGGCAGGCGATGAAGTGATCGTCCCCACGCTCACCTTCGCCGCCTCGGCCGAGGTGGTGCGCTACCTGGACGCCAAGCCTGTGCTGGTGGACGTCCTGCCTGGCGACCACACCATGGACCCGAAGGCTGTAGAGCGGGCGATCACGCCGAAGACCAAGGCCATCATGCCTGTGCACTTCGGCGGCCAGGCCTGCGACATGGACCCGATCATGGAGCTGGCCCGGGCCCGGAAGATCCCGGTCATCGAGGACGCGGCCCACTCCTTCCCCACCTACTACAAGGGCAAGATGGTCGGCTCCATCGGCGACATCACCTGCTTCAGCTTCTACGCCACCAAGACCATCACCACCGGCGAAGGCGGCATGGCGGTCACGAACAACGACGCCTGGGCCGAGCGCATGCGCATCATGTGCCTGCACGGGATCTCCAAGGACGCCTGGAAGCGTTACACCGCCGAGGGCTCCTGGTACTACGAGATCATCGCTCCGGGCTACAAGTACAACCTGACCGACATCGCCTCGGCCCTGGGCCTGGTCCAGCTCTCCCGGGTGCAGGAGATGCTCGAGAAGCGGCGCAAGATCGCCCGGGCCTACACCGAGGCCTTCAAGGACAACCCGGCCATCGAGCTGCTCGATGTGCGCGACTTCGATTCGCACGCCTGGCACCTGTTCGTGATCAAGCTGCGGGACGGTGTGCTCAGCATTGACCGGAACAAGTTCATCGAGGAGTTGAAGGCATTGGGCATCGGGACCTCGGTGCACTTCATCCCGCTGCACATGCACCCGTACTACCGCGATACCTACGGCTACAAGCCCGAGGACTTCCCGGTGGCGCTCGAGTGCTTCAAGCGATCAATCTCCCTGCCCATCTACTCGAAGATGACCGAAGCTGACACCGCCCGCGTCCTCGACGCGGTGTCGGGGTTGGTCAAGAGGTTCAGGAACTGATGCCAGGATTGCTCGAGCTGCTGACCAGACGCCTCGTGATCCGGCGGACCATCGTGATCGCTGCACATGCGGCGCTCTATGTGGTCGCGTTCCTGGTCGCCTGGCTCCTGCGCTTCGACTTTGGTTTTCCCGAAGGTCAGGCGCTCACCATCATCGCCGGGCTGGCGCTCATCGTGGTGCTCCGCACCGCGGCCGCCATGGCCTTCCGCCTGTACGGCGGCGTGCTCAAGTACGCGGGCGTCAAGGATCTCCTCGACATCGTCAAGGCCATGTCGGTCGCCAGCGTGGCCTTCATCGTGGTGAGCGTGCTGCTGAACCTCAAGTTTCCCCGCTCGGTCATCGCCATCGACTGGTTCCTGTCCATCATGCTGGTGGGGGGCCTGCGCTTCGGGCTCAGGCTGGCCCGCGAGGCGCTCGTGCCCGCCGCGGCCGCGGGCGAGCGCCGCAAGCGGGTGGTCATCCTGGGCGCCGGGGACGCGGGCGAGGCCCTGGTCCGCGACCTCCAGCGCACCTACCGCGACCGGTACGAGGTGGTCGGCTTCCTGGACGACAACAAGTCCAAGCACGGGCTCCGCATCCACGACGTGCCCGTGCTCGGCTCCATCATGTACCTGGGGGACTACGTCGGCCGCTTCGGCGCGGACGAGGCCATCATCGCCATCCCCTCCGCCACCGGCAAGACCATGCGCGCCATCTTCGAGGTGTGCAAGATCGCCGGGGTCCGCTTCAAGACCATCCCCGGCGTGGACCAGCTCATCGACGGCAAGGTCTCGGTCAACCAGGTCCGCGACGTGGCCATCGAGGACCTGCTCGGCCGCGAGCCGGTGCTGCTCGAGACCGACGTGCTGAGCGCCTTCCTGAAGGGCAAGACGGTCATGGTGACCGGCGCCGGCGGCTCGATCGGCTCCGAGATGTGCCGCCAGATCCTGCGCTACGGGCCGAGGAAGCTCCTGCTGGTCGAGCAGTCCGAGCCCAACCTGTTCTTCATCCACAAGGAGATCGTCACCACCTGCGCGGGCGCCTGCTGCGTGCCGCTGATCGCGGACGTGACCGACGGCACCCGCATGGAGCACATCTTCGCCGCCCACCAGCCCGAGGTCATCTTCCACGCCGCGGCCCACAAGCACGTGCCCATGATGGAGTGGAACCCGGGCGAGGCCATCAAGAACAACGTGTTCGGCACCCGCACCATGGCGGATCTGGCCCACGCCCACGGGGCCCTGGCCTTCGTGATGATCTCCACCGACAAGGCGGTGAACCCCACCTCGGTCATGGGCGCCTCCAAGCGCGTGGCCGAGATGTACGTGCAGGCGCTCTCCCGCCACTCGAAGACCAAGTTCTCGGCCGTGCGCTTCGGGAACGTGCTCGGCAGCGTGGGCTCGGTGGTGCCCATCTTCCAGGAGCAGATCGCCCGCGGCGGCCCGGTCACCGTGACCCACCCGGACATGCGCCGCTACTTCATGACCATCCCCGAGAGCTGCCAGCTCGTCATGCAGGCCGGCGCCATGGGCGCGGGCGGCGAGATCTTCGCCCTCGACATGGGCGAGCCGGTCAAGATCGTGGACCTGGCCCGCGACCTCATCACCCTGTCGGGCTTCACCCCGGACGAGGACATCCAGGTGAAGTTCACCGGCCTCAGGCCTGGGGAGAAGCTGTTCGAGGAGCTCGGCTTCGACGCGGAGAAGATGGACAAGACCCGGCACCCGAAGATCTACACGGGCAAGCTCCAGCCCCACCGGCTGGAGGAGGTGTCCCGCTGGCTGGCGGGCCTGGGCTGGGTCATGGACGCCAAGGGCGCCGCGGGCCAGGCCGACGAGGAGGCCGGCCCGGACGAGGTGCGCGCTGCGCTCAAGGCGGTCGTGCCCGAGTTCGCGGTGGATATCGAGCCGAGGTTGCCCAGCGCGCCGCCCTCGCCTGCGCCGGTCTTCACCCTGCCCCACACCCCGGCCCCGGTGCGGAAGGAAGGGGACAGGGAAGATTTGCCGGCGCTCCGCGCCGGGGGGAACGGGGAAGAGAAGAAGGAAAAGGATTCAGTGAGGGTAGGAGAGACCTCACCCCCGCCCGTGAATCAGGCGGTGCAAGACTCCCCCCTCTCCCCTGGGGAGAGGGGGGCAGGGGGGGTGAGGTTGGAATCGGGCGGGGGGGGTGAGGTTGGTTCCGGGGAGGGCCGTCTCGTGCTCGAGCGCGGCACGGCCGTGGACACCGCCGCCCTCAAGGCCTCCTTCGACGCGGTCTGGGAGGAGCTCGTCGGGCTGTGCAAGGGCTCGGGGCTGCTGGCGGTGGCCTGGAACACCATGGGGGTGAAGCCCCCGGACACCCGCAGGGCGGCCCTGGTGCCCGAGTGCGGGGATGGGCAGGCGCGGAAGCTCGGCACCCTCAAGCGCTCGGTGGGCATCAACTCGCTCGCCTTCCTCGAGATCCAGTTCTCCTACGACGTGGAGGGCAAGCGCGCCCACGAGCACGCCCGGGAGCTGACCCGCGAGATCACCGCGCGGCTTGCCGGCTCCGCGTTGAAGATCAATGAACAGTTGATGAATGGGACGAGATAGGTACCCCGTTCCTGGTTCCACGTTCCTTGTCCCTGGTTGGGGCTCCACGAGGAACCAGGAACCAGGAACCAGGAACTGGGTTCGACTTGCCACCCATGAACTCCCTCCACTCCCTCTGCTCCCTCCTCTCGTCCTCTTCTCCCCCTCCCCACATCTCCCCTGACCTCATCGAATTCGCGGAGCGCGCCGGGGTCCTGGACGTGCTGGCCGGCCGGCCGGGGATGCGGCGGCTGGTCGGGGACGCGGCCGAGGCGTACATGACCCAGGCCGCGCTGGGCGCCCTCCGGCTCCAGGAGCTCAGGCGCCTGGCCGGGGCGCTCAGCGGGGCGGGCGTCCCGGTCATGCCCCTGAAGGGCATGGCCTACGCGCTGCTGTTCGAGCCGGGCGGCCCCAGCCGGGCCATGGCCGACACGGATCTCCTGGTGCCCGAGCCCGCGTACCGGACCGCCTGCGACGTGCTCCTGGGGCACGGCTACGCCGAGGTCGAGACCGCGCTGTCCCGCGCGCCCGGCTACCACGAGCGCGCCTTCCGCGGGCCGCACGGGCTCCTGGTGGAGATCCACCGGCGCTTCCTGCCGGGTGGTCGGCTGGCGATCGATTACCCCGGGCTGTGGGCCCGCTCCCGGCCGGCCGGGGCCGAGTGCGGCGACTGCCGGCTGCTCTCCCCCGAGGACGGCTTCCTGCACCACGCGCTCCACATGGGGGTGCACGAGTACGTGATGGGGCTGCGGCCGGTGTGGGAGCTGTGGCGGCTGCTGCGCCAGGACCCGCCGGACCTCGAGGTCGCGGCCGGGCGGGCGCGCGCCTGGGGCTCCCGGGGCATGACCTGGTGCGCGCTCCGGCTCCTCGAGGAGTGCTTCCCCGGGACGGTCTCGCCCCCGGACCTGGCCCGCTTCCGCCCGGTCGCCCCGCGCGCGCTCGCGCTCGAGCGCCTCGTGGTCCGCCCGTCGATCGACCTGCTCTCCAACCCCGGACCGCTCACGCGTGGGACGCAGCTACTCCGGAAGGGCTTGCTCCTGGAGCGGCCGATCGGGGGGATCGCGTACCTGGCGTGGTGGATCAGGAATAGGTGAACACCTCACCCCCCTTGCCCCCCTCTCCCATGGGGAGAGGGGGGTTCAGGCGCAAGAGTGATTCACGGGCGGGGGTGAGGTTTCTGGTGACCTCACCCCCCTTGCCCCCCTCTCCCATGGGGAGAGGGGGGTTCAGACGCAAGAGTGATTCACGGGCGGGGGTGAGGTTTCTGGTGACCTCACCCCCCTTGCCCCCCTCTCCCATGGGGAGAGGGGGGTTCAGGCGCAAGAGTGATTCACGGGCGGGGGTGAGGTTTCTGGTGACCTCACCCCCCTTGCCCCCCTCTCCCATGGGGAGAGGGGGGTTCAGGCGCAAGAGTGATTCACGGGCGGGGGTGAGGTTTCTGGTGACCTCACCCCCCTTGCCCCCCTCTCCCATGGGGAGAGGGGGGTTCAGGCGCAAGAGTGATTCACGGGCGGGGGTGAGGTTTCTGGTGACCTCACCCCCCTTGCCCCCCTCTCCCATGGGGAGAGGGGGGTTCAGGCGCAAGAGTGATTCACGGGCGGGGGTGAGGTCGTCCTGATGCACCTCATTCGTGGACAGCGCGTTTCGCCCCAGAAGGTAGAGCTTGCAAGGCAGCTCCGCCGACGTATGACGCCCGCCGAGAAGGTCTTCTGGAAGGCGGTCAGGGCGAGAGGTTTCAAGGAGAGGAAGTTTCGTCGGCAGCAGGTCATCGCTGGGCTGATCGCGGACTTCTACTGCGATGAGTGCAGGCTGGTCGTCGAGCTCGATGGTGGGGTGCACCGCGACCGTGGGCCTGAGGATCGTGCGCGTGAGAAGGTGCTTCGCTCGCTCGGCTTGAGGGTGGTGCGCTTCACCAACGAGGAAGTCCTGCTGGATCTACCGGGGGTGCTCTCGCGACTCGAGGCCCTTCTCTGACCTCACCCCCCTTGCCCAGGAAAACCTCACCCCCCTTGCCCCCCTCTCCCCGTGGGAGAGGGGGGAACATGAGTAAGAAGGATTCACGGGCGGGGGTGAGGTGGAGTGGCCAGGCCTACGTGCACCCCGTATCCGGATTGCACCCGTCGCAGCACCCCGCCTCGCACCACACCTTCGGCGCCCCGCAGGTCGAGCTGCAGCGGTTTCCTGAATTGGCATCCGTGAAGCAGTTCATCAGGCAGCACCCCACCGCGGTCCCCGGGTTGTTGCAGCAGTACTGCCCCGCGGGGCAGGCCACGTTGTCGTACGCCGGGCACACACAGTTGCCCGCGATGCAGAACGTCCCGCCGCTGTTCGAGGGGCAGTTGCCCATGGGGCACCCGCAGGCCCCGCCCACACACTGCCCTCCGTCCGAGCACATCCGCCCGCACCTTCCGCAGTTGAATTCATCCTCATAGAGAGAAGTGCAGGCCAGGTCCCCGCCAACGTAGCAGCAAATGTCTGCGGGGGAGCCGACGCAATTCACGGCTACTGGGCCGCATGCGCACTGGTCTGTGATTCCCGTGGCGCATGTTGCTTGTGACCAGTCATATGGCCCCTGGCAGTCTTCGGTGGATGCGCACTCGCACCGCCAGCTCCCGCTCTGGTCCGTGCAGAAGAGCCCCCCGGTGCCGATGGTGCAGGGGGTGGCGCAGTCCGCGCAGTGCCGCTCGTCCCGGGGCACGCACAGGCTGTCGCAGCACAGCTCGCCCGGCTCGCAGTCCCCGTCCGAGAGGCAGCCGCAGGCGTACTCCCCGGCGGCCGCGCCCGGCAGGCAGGCGCCGCCGTTCGCGTCGAAGGCGCAGTCGTGGCCGCAGCCCCCGCACCGGCCCGGGGTGTTCAGCGGGGTCTCGCAGCCGTTGCCCGGGTCCAGGTCGCAGGAGTCGAAGCCCGGCGCGCAGGTGTACTGGCAGGCGGTGAGGTCGCAGCTCGGCTCCACCGTGTTCAGGTACACCAGGGTGTCCGAGCAGGCGTCCTCGCACGCCGCGCAGTCCTGCATCCCCCGCCCGGTCTCGCAGCCGTTCTGCCGATCCCCGTCGCAGTCCAGGTGCGTCGCCTGGCACGCGTCGTAGTCGCACGCGCTCCCGGCGCAGTGGGCCGCCAGCACGTTCTGGGTGTCCGCGCCGCAGTCGTGCCCGCAGGCGCCGCAGCTCGTGGTGCTGGTCGAGAGGTCCGCGCACACCCCCAGGCAGCAGGTCTCGTTGCCCGCGCAGGGCGGCGAGGTGCCGCAGGCGCACTGGCCCTCGTAGCAGGCGTCGGTCACCACCGGCGGGCAGCCCCCGCAGGCCGGGCCGCAGTGGTCCGTGCTGATCGACCAGCCCGAGAGCTGGCAGCTCTCCTCCAGGTGGCCGTCCACGCAGCGCCGCAGCCCCTCGCGGCAGCCGGAGCCCTCCGGCTGGTAGCAGAAGGCGTCCCCGCGGCAGCCGAGCACGGTCAGCGGGAGCTCGCTCCCCTCCTCGTCGCCCTGGCCGGCCATGGAGGAGTCGCGCACGTACACGGTGAAGAGCAGGTCGGCCCCCTCGCTGGCCGGGGTCTGGCCGGCCTTGTTGCGGAGCTCCCCGGTGGCCCCGTCGACGGTGAGCCAGGCCAGCGCCGGCTCGACGGTCTCGAGCCGCCAGGCGAAGGGCGGGAGCCCGCCCTGGACCGTGAGCTGGACCGAGTAGTTCTCGCCCACGTAGGCCCGCGGCAGGGTGGGGGCCAGGATGCCCAGGTCGCCGCCGGGCACGCAGGCGCCCGCCCCGTCGCAGCGGTAGCCCTCGGCGCAGTCCTCGTTGGAGGTGCAGAGCGGGTTGTCGACGGGCGAGGCGCAGGAGGCGAATAGCGTGAGGCAGAGTGCGATGGGCGTGAGCTCGTTCATGGTGAACCCCGGCGGGTGACGCTGTTCCTGGTTCCTTGTTCCTGGTTCCTGGTTTCGATTCCGTGTTCCCGACCAGGAACCTGGAACCAGGAACCTGGAACTCCTACTTCTCCTCTGGCTTCACCAGATTCTTCCACAGCACCCCCTCCTGCTCGATCCGCCGCGCCTCCCGCACCACCGCCAGCCGCTGCTCCATCTCCTCGGCCTTGTAGCCGAGCCGGTGCAGGGTGGAGAAGATCCGCTCGGCCTCGTCCCAGTTGCCCACCCGCGCCTCGGCCAGCCCGAGCTGGTGCTGGACGGCCGGGTTCTGCGGGGAGGCCTCGGCCGCCTGGCGGTAGGCCTGGCGCGCCTCGAAGGCCATGCCGCGCGCCTCCTTGATGCGGGCCTGGATCAGGAAGAGCCGGGCCTGGGCCGCGTCGTCCGGGGCGGCGAAGGTGAACATGCGGTCGACCAGCTCCTCGGCCTCGCGGTACTTCTGCCCCTGGAGGTACAGCTCGACCAGGCGGTGGGCGAGCAGCGCCGAGTCCGGCGCGCTCTCCAGCCCCAGCCTGAGCGCCTGCTCGGCCTGGTCGGGTTTCCCCTGCGCGAGCAGCGCGCGGGCCAGCAGGTCGTGGTTCTCGGGGTGCAGCGGGTCGATCTGCATGCCCTGGCGGGCGTGGGCCTCGGCCGCCTGGAGCTGGCCCTTGGCGAGCGCCATCTCCCCCATGAGGTCGAGCGCCGCCAGCGAGGTGGAGTTCCGCTCCAGCGCCAGCCGGGCGGCCTCCTCGGCCTGCGGCAGGAGCTTCTTGCCCCACAGGAAGCGGGCCGCGGCCAGGTACGCCTCGGCCTCGTCCGGCGTGGCCCGCAGCGCCAGGTCCGGGTCGCCGGTCAGCTTGAGCACCTCGCCCAGCACGGCCGGCAGCGTCTTCGGCTCGTGCCGCGCGGCCAGGCGGTACTCGCCCAGGGCCTGGTCCCTGGCCCCGGCCAGCAGCAGCGCCCGGCCGGCCAGCTGGTGGGCGCGCGCGTTGGCGGGGTTCAGCAGCATGGCCCGCTCGAGGTGGCGCACCGCGAGCTGCACCTGGGGCGGCCTGGCCCGGAGCGCGGCCCGGCCCAGCACCAGGTGGGGCAGGTAGTCGGCCGGGTAGCTGTCCAGCAGCTCGCAGGTCGCCTGGCCGAGCGGGCTCGGGTCGCAGGGCTCGGCCGGGGCCGCGTCCTGGAGCGCCGTGACCGCCAGCGTGGCGGGCTCGAGCGCGTGCGCGCCCGCCTGCCAGGTGCCGAGGACGAGCAGGGCGAGCGCGAGCCCGGCCAGCCCCCAGGCGAGCCTCCGCCCGAGCCGCGGGCGGGTCTCCCACTCGAAGGGCGGGCCGGCGTGGCTGAAGGGGCTGGCGGTCAGCACCCCCAGCACCAGCACGCAGGGCATCATCACCCCGGCGATCTCCAGGCTGAAGTCGGCGCTGTTCTGTAGAAAAACCCCGAACACCCCGGCCAGGGCGCCGGCCATGCTGAACGAGGTGCGCGCCCGCCGGAGCGCCAGCGCGAACACCCCCAGGAGCCCGAGCAGCCACAGCGCGCCCAGCACCGGTCCCCACTCCACCCCGGCCTGCACCGCCAGGTTCTCCGGGTGGGTGAAGGTGTGGGTGGCCGTGACCTCGTTGACCATGGGGAAGGCGGTGGCGAAGGCCCCGCGCCCGATCCCCAGCGCGGGGAAGTCCCGGAGCAGCGGCAGGGCCGAGCCCCACACCCGCACCTTGACCTCCGCCCGCAGCCCCTCCAGGTCGCCCAGCGTGCGCAGCTCCCTCATGATGGTGTCGTAGGCCAGGTAGCCGGCGATGAGCAGCACCAGCGCGGCCAGCCCCTGGGCCAGCGCCACGCGCTTGAGCTTCCGCGACTGCCGGAGCGCCCCGTGCGCCATCAGGAACAGCATGGCCGTGCCGAAGGCCACCATGCCGCCCCGCGAGAGCGTCATGAACACGCCCACCCCGGCCACCACCCCCATGAAGCCGTACAGCGCCCGGTCCGGGCGCTCCCGGGCCGAGAGCGCCAGCCCGAGCGCCACCGGGGCGGTCAGGCACAAGAGCCCGGCCAGGTGGTTGGGGTTGACGAAGGTGGAGAAGAAGAAGGTGCCTGGGCCGATGGGGTAGAGCCCCAGGATGGTCTCGGCCGCGAACAGCTTGTGGACGAAGCCGGTCAGCGCCACCAGGAAGCCCGACCAGGCCACGGCCTTCAGCAGCCTGCGGGCCCGGGTGCGGTCCTGGTAGTAGTTCACCGCGGTCAGGAGCGCCAGCGCGTAGGCCAGGTACTTCATCACCTCGAGCCAGGTCGCGGGCGGGGCCAGGCTGGCGGGCCGCCAGGCGCCGAGCAGCGGGGTGCCCTCCAGCACGCGCGCGGTGAGCTCGGCCGCGCCGGGGCTCAGGAGCCCGAGCAGCGCCCGGGGCAGGGGCAGGACCTGGAGCAGGCAGGCGCCGGCGGCCGCGAGCAGCAGCACCCCCAGCGGGAACATCCGGATCCGGTGGCCCTGGCGGCGGGTGGCCCACAGGAGCCCCACGAAGCCCGCGCAGGCGAGCGCCAGCAGGGCGGCGACCGACGGGAGGTGCACCGCGCCGAGCGCGAGCGGGGACAGCGCCAGCAGGTAGGTGCTCACCTCCACCGTGACCGAGGTGTGGACCTGGACGGGCGCGGCCCCGGCCGGGCTCTCCCCGGCGGGACGGGCCTCCTCGGCGTGCTTGCGCTTGCGGTACGGCAACTGACCGATGCCTCCTGCGGCAGCTTGCCAGGAACCGCTCTGATAGTAAAGGAATCGAGGGCTTGCGGGCAAGGGCGGGGCGCGGGATGATGACCGCCTCCAGGGAACTCGGGCCGCGCCGCGGGTATGACAGGGGTGAGGGACGCATGGCAGAACCCGATCGAAGCGACGAGGAGCTGATGATGGACTACCGCGACACCCGCGAGCCCGAGTCCATGGTGGCGCTCTTCCAGCGCTACCGCAGGCCGCTCTACCGCTACCTGGCCCGGCGCACGGGCTCCTCGGCCCGGGCCGAGGACCTGGCCCAGGAGGTGTTCGCCGCCTTGATGGACGGGGCGGACCGCTACCAGCCCTCGGGCTCGTTCAAGTCCTACCTGTACCGCATCGCCTCGAACCTGTCGGCCAAGGAGTGGCGCACCTACAAGCGCGGGGTGGCGCTCGACGGCGAGCCCGGGACCGCGCCGCCCGAGGCCGAGGGCGCGCTCGACCGGCGCAGCGCGGCCGAGGCCATCCGCGCGGCGCTGGACGGGCTGGAGGAGGAGCAGCGGGAGCCGATCCTGCTGCGGGAGTACGAGGGGCTGTCCTACGCCGAGATCGCCGAGGTGCTGGGGGTGCCGACCGGGACCATCAAGAGCCGCATCGCCCGGGGCAAGCTGGCGCTCCGCCAGAGCCTGCTCCTCAGCGCGCCCGCGCTGGCGGCCGGGTGAGGCCCGGGTGAGGCCCGGGTGAGGCTATGAGGACAAGGAGCCGGTCATGAGCGAGCAAATCAAGCCCTGCGACGCCTTCGCCGAGGACCTGGTGGCCCTGGTGGACGGGGAGCTCGAGGCCGAGCGGCGGGCCGAGCTGGAGGCCCACCTGAGCGGCTGCCCGGCCTGCCAGGCCGTGGTGGCGGAGCTCCGCCAGCTCGGGGAGCGCATGCAGGCCTGGCGGCCCGAGGAGCCGCGCACCGCCTGGGAGCGCGAGGCGGCCGAGCGGGTGCGGGCCGAGGCCGAGCGGCGGAAGCTCGCGCGCGCCGAGCGCCGGCGGGGCCAGGGGGGCGTGTGGGGCTGGATCGGGCGGCCGGCCTTCGCCCTGGCCGCGGCCAGCTGCCTGCTCTTGCTGGTCGCCGGGGCGGTCTTCAGCGATCCGATCCGCCGGCTGTTCGGCACCAACGCCAACGCCCTGGCCGGGCGCGAGGACGCGCGCCCGCCCAAGAAGCTGCACGGCCACCGCGCCATGAAGGACTTCGCCGAGGTCGGACGCGACTTCCCCGGCGGCCCGCGGAGCTTCGCGCCGCCGGCCGACGCGCCCGCGCGCCAGGGCTGGGACGCCGGGCCCGTCTGGCACGACCCGCCCTCGCTCGGTGGCATGCCCGTGCAGCCCGAGCCCCTGGTCGGCGTGAGGGCCGGCATCGAGCGCCTCCCCGGGCCCGAAGCGCTGGACCGCGCCGCCCTCCCGGACCCGGTCGCGCCGCCCCCGGAGGCCAGGGCCAACCCGAACGCCTACTACGACTCCGGCTACCAGCCGGGCGCGGGCGACCGGGAGCGGGTGGAGAAGCTGATCGCCGCGGGCGTGCTGGTGGACGGCAAGCAGCTCAAGCTCGGCACCTTCACCCGCAGCTACCACCAGACCCTGGCGGTCCCGGGCCGCACCGCGCTCGGGCTCGAGGCCCTGCTCGACCAGGCCCGGCTGCCCCCGGAGGGCGGCGAGGTGTTCCTGCAGGTGGCCATCCAGGGCCAGAAGCGCGAGACCGGCCGGCGGCCCCCGCTGCACGTGGCCCTGGTGATCGACCGCTCGGGCTCCATGGGCGAGGGGGACCGGGGCGCCACCAAGCTCCAGTCGGCCCAGCGCGCCGCGCTGCGCTTCGTGGACGGGCTGCGCGAGGACGACGTGCTGACGGTGGTGTCCTACGACCACGAGGTCGAGGTGCTGTCCTCCGCCTCGGGCGCGAGCCGCTCCACGCTGCGGCGCTTCATCCGGGACCTGTACCCGCGCGGCAACACGAACATCCACGACGCCCTCGACCGGGCCTACCGCGAGCTCGCGCGCCAGTCCCGGCCCGAGCTGGTGAACGCGGTCATCCTGCTCTCCGACGGGCTGCCCACGGCCGGGCCGATCGAGCCCGCGCCCATCGTGGCGCTCTCCCGGGTGGCCGCGGACAACCACATCACCACCACCACGGTGGGGGTGGGGCTGGACTACAACGACCAGCTCATGATGGATCTGGCCCGCCGCGGCCAGGGCCACTACCACTTCGTCAAGGACGCCGCCTCCATCGAGCCGATCTTCGAGACCGAGCTCGAGTCGCTGGACCGGGTGGTGGCGCGCGCGCTCCGGCTGCGCATCGTGCTCGCGGACGGCGTGGTGCTGAAGCGGGTGCTGGGCTCCAAGGAGCTCGGCGCGGGCGAGGTGGCCGAGGCGCGCCGGGAGGAGACCGACCTCGACCGCCGCCTGGAGCAGGAGCTCGGCATCAAGACGGACCGGGCCCGGGACGACGAGGGCGGGGTCAAGATGCTGATCCCCTACTTCTTCGGGGGGGACTCGCACGTGGTCATGCTGCAGCTCTGGGTGCCGCCCGGCGCCCAGCGCAAGCGGGTGGCCGAGGTGACCCTGAAGTACAAGGATCTGCTGTACGCCCGGAACGGGGCCGACGAGCGCGAGGTGGTGGTGGGCTACAGCGCCAGCCCGGACGAGGTGGTGGCCTCCATCTCCCGGCCGGTCAAGAAGAACCTGCTCGGCTTCCGGGCCGGCGAGGCGCTGCTCACGGCCTCGGAGCTGGTCGGCCGCGGGGACGCCCGCCGCGCGGCCCGCATGCTCGAGGAGCAGGCGGAGATCTTCAGCCGGGCCGCCGAGGCCTGGGGCGACGAGGAGCTCAGGCGCGACGGGCTGCTGCTCGGCGAGTACCGCGGGCTGCTCCGCAGCCTCGAGGACCCGGCGCTCGCCGGCGCCGAGGAGCTGCGCGCCTACCTGGCCAAGACCCTGTCCCACTCCGGGTACAAGCTGGTGCAGTGACCTCCGGTAGGGGCGGAGCCAGGTCTCCGCCCCTGCACCGGCGCGCCTCGCATGGCCGTGGTCGCGGTTGGGGGCGGACACGCGGGTCCGCCCCTACGATCTTCGGGTGAAACTGTGTTTGCTGTTGACACCTCCCTCCACGGGCGGAATCCTGCCCGGCATGGACCTCGCCCAGGAGCTCAACCCGGAGCAGCTCGAGGCCGCGCGGCACGGGCGCGGGCCGCTCTTGATCCTGGCCGGGGCCGGCTCGGGCAAGACGCGCGTCCTCACCTACCGCATCGCCCGGCTCCTGGGCGAGGAGCGCGTGCCGGCCTGGAGCGTGCTGGCGGTCACCTTCACCAACAAGGCCGCGGGCGAGATGCGTGAGCGCGTGGCCCGGCTGACCGGGGCCGGGGGGCGGGACGGCCCGTGGGTGCTCACCTTCCACGCCTTCGGGGCGCGCGTGCTCCGGCGCCACGCCGAGCTGCTCGGCTGGAACCGGGACTTCGTCATCTACGACGAGGACGACGTGAAGCGGCTGGGGCGGCGGCTGCTCGACGAGCTCGACCTCGACCCCGAGCGCTACAAGGTGGAGAAGGTCCTGGCCGCGGTGGAGCGGGCCAAGCGCTCGCTGAAGGGCCACGAGCACCGCGGGCTGGAGGGGCCGCTCAAGGCCTTCTACGGGCGCTACCAGGAGCACCTGCGGCGGGCCAACGCCTTCGACTTCTCCGACCTCATCTACCAGCCGAACCGCCTGTTCGACCGCCACCCGGAGGTCCTGGAGGAGCACCGCCGCCGCTTCCGCCACGTGCTGGTGGACGAGTTCCAGGACACCGATGCGGCCCAGTACCGGATCCTGAAGCTGCTCTGCCCGCCGGCCGAGCGGCCCAACCTGTGCGTGGTGGGCGACGACGACCAGTCCATCTACGGCTGGCGCGGGGCCCACGTGCAGAACATCCTGGGCTTCGCGCACGACTTCCCCGGCTGCAAGGTGGTCAAGCTGGAGCAGAACTACCGCTCCACCGGCCGCATCCTGGAGGCGGCCCACGCCGTGGTGGCCCGCATCCCGCGCCGCCACCCCAAGAAGCTGTGGACCGAGGCCCCGGCCGGCGAGCCGCCCTGCCTGCGCGCCCTGGAGGACGAGCGCGAGGAGGCCGAGCTGGTGGTGCTCGCGGTGCGGGAGGGCCGGGACGAGGGCGTGCCGCTCGCGGAGGCGGCCGTCTTCTACCGCACCAACGCCCAGAGCCGGGCCCTGGAGGAGGCGCTGCGGCGCTGGGCCGTGCCCTACCGCGTGGTGGGCGGGACGCGCTTCTTCGACCGCCTGGAGATCCGCGATCTCATGGCCTACCTGCGCCTGCTGTCCAACCCCCAGAGCGACATCGATCTGCTGCGGGCGCTGAACACCCCGGCCCGCGGGCTGGGCGAGCGCACCCGCGAGCGGCTGGCCGCGCAGGCCACCCGGCTGGGGTGCAGCCTGTGGGACGCGCTGCAGCCGGAGCGGCTGCCGGACGAGGTGCGCAAGGCCGAGGCCGAGCGGCTGCTCGGCTTCCGCGCCCTGGTGGAGGGGCTGCGGCGCGAGGCCGAGGGGCGCCCCGCCTCCGAGGTGGTGCGGCTGGCCATCGACCGCTCGGGCTACGGCGAGGCGCTCTCCCGCCAGGCCACCGAGGAGGCCCAGGGGCGGCTGGAGAACCTGGAGGAGCTGGTCAGCGCCGCGGCCGACTTCGCGGGCGAGGAGGGGGACGAGGGGCTGCCGGCCTTCCTCGAGCACGTGGCGCTGCTGACCGACGTGGACGAGCTGGGCGAGGACGCCGACGCGCTGACCCTCATGACGCTGCACGCGGCCAAGGGCCTGGAGTTCGACCACGTGTTCATGGTGGGCATGGAGGACGGCCTCCTGCCCCACCGCCGCTCGCTGGTCGCGGACGAGGAGCGGGAGCTGGGGCTGCAGGAGCCGGAGGACGACCGCGCCGCGGGGCTCAGCCTGGAGGAGGAGCGCCGGCTGTGCTACGTCGGCATGACCCGGGCCCGCAAGCGCCTGTGGCTCACCTGGGCGCGCTCGCGCACCATCTTCGGCCGCACCGAGCTCCACCCGCCCTCCCGCTTCCTGGCGGACGTGGCCGGCTACGACGAGGCCCGGGCGGGCGCGGGGGCCGCGGCCGGCCGGGGCGAGCTCGTGGATCTGACCGACTACGACCTGGACGACGAGGACGAGGTCTTCGACGGGGACCGGTTCCCGGGCCAGGTCAGCCCGGCCGCGGATGGGGACTCGGTGGTGGACTACGGCGAGGACTTCGACCAGACCGGGGAGGCCCGGCGCCGGTCGGCCGAGGGACCGGAGGGCTGGATCGGCCGGAGCGTGGAGCACGCGTCCTTCGGGCGCGGGCGGGTGCTCGGCGCGGCCCCTGTCTCCCAAGGTCTCAAGCTCATTGTGGAATTCGCGACGGTCGGCAAGAAGACGGTGCTGGCGTCCTTCGTGCGCCGGGCGAGGTAGGCCGGCCCTCGCCGGTTCCTTGCCCGTGCCCGATAGGTCTGATATCGTCTCGCGTTGCAGAGATCCGGGCAGCGCGATCGCCGCCCGGGACCGAGGTTCGCGGGATGAAGGCTACCTGCCCGAAGTGCTCGATCGTGTACAAGGTCGCCGACGAGAAGATCCCGGCGGGCGGGGCGCAGATCAAGTGCCCCAAGTGCGCGACCGTGTTCGTGGTCAACCGCGAGGCGCCCTCGGTGCCGCCGGCCCCTCCGCCGGTTTGCCCGGCCCCTGCGCCGGCCCTGAAACCGCCGACGCCGGCCGCGCTGAAGCTGCCTCCGCCACCTCCCTTGCCCATGGTGAGCGCGCCTCCGAAGCCCGTGGGGTCCACGCCTCCGCAACCGGGGACGTCGCCCCCGGAGGACCGGGGACTGCAAAGTTCGCCGCCCAGGGCGGCGGCGAATTTGCCGCCCCCGAAGCCGGCGGTGACGGCGCCCCCGAAGCCGGTGGTGACCGCGAGCTTGCCTCCTCCTCAGGACCCGGCGTCGTCGGGCCCGCACACGCAGGCGACCCCGATCGACGACCTGACCGCGCTGTTCGGCGACCTGGCCTCGGAGATCCCGGATCTGCCGCCGGCACCCGGTCCTGCGGGCGCGGCGGCCCCTCCGCCCCCTGCGTTCCAGCCGCCGGCGCCCCAGCCCGCCGCCCCCGAGTCGGCGCCCATCGACCCGGAGCTGGCCCCGAACATGGCCGCGCTGACCGGCGAGGCCGTGGTGCAGGCGCTGCGGGACGAGGTGCGCGCGAGCGACGGGGTGCGGGAGCAGGCCCGGGGCCGCTCGGCCATCCGCGCCCAGACCGGCTCTCCCAAGGCCGACTTCCTCGAGAGCTTCAAGGTGCGCACCGCCCGCGGGCTGACCTACGATTTCCCCAACGCGGCCGCCCTCGAGCGCTGGCTGGCCTACCGGGACGACGTGGCGGGCTGCGAGGTGTCGCTGCCCGGCCAGGACTTCGTGCCGGCCATCACCTTCCTGGAGGCGGCCAAGGCCCGGGCCACCGCGGCGCCGCCCGCGGCCCCGGCCCCGGTGGAGGTGCAGCCCTCCGAGCCGCTCAAGGGCATCGGCGAGCGCGCGCCGCTGCCCCGCGTCCAGCGCCGGGAGCTGTCCCAGGCGCCGCTGCGGGCCCAGGCCGGGCCGGCGGCCTGGTCGTTCCTGGCCCTGAGCACCCTCGCGCTGCTGGCGGGGCTGGCGGCCACCACGACGCGCTACGGCTGGCTGGATCTGAGCGGCGTGCTGCCGCTCGAGCAGCTGGGCATCGTGCCGCCCGAGCGGCTGACGCCCCGGCCGGTCGCGGACAGCGGGTTGCCGGGCCTGCCGCCCCCCGCGGATCCGGACAAGGCGCACGGCCAGGCCCTGCAGGCGGCGCGCGAGGCCATGGCGCAGAAGCGCTTCTCGCGCGCGGCCATGGAGTTCAACCGGGCCCTCGCGGTCCGGCCGGGCTCCCCGGAGGCGCTGGACGGCCTGGCCAGGGCCTACCAGGCGCTGGGCGACGCGGAGCGGGCCCGGTCGGTGCAGAAGAAGGCGCAGGACATCACCCACCGCTGAGAGGCGAGAGGGATCCCATGGACATCAAGTGCGAGCGGTGCGGCACGGAGTACGAGTTCGACGACAGCCGCGTGAGCGAGGAGGGCGTGACCGTCAAGTGCAGCACCTGCGGCCACCTCTTCAAGATCCGCAAGAAGTCGTTCGTGCTCACCGAGCCCGTGCCCCAGGACGACGGCGGCGCGGCCGACGGGGGCAAGAACTGGATGGTGCGCCGCCGGGACGGGACCGTGCTGAGCTTCAAGGAGCTGACCACCCTGCAGAAGTGGATCGTCGAGCGCCGGGTGTCGCGCGAGGACGAGATCTCCAAGAGCGGTGAGACCTGGAAGCGGCTGGGTGGCATCGCGGAGCTGGCCTCGTTCTTCCAGGTGGTGGATCAGGCCATGGCCGCGACCCAGCCGCTCCTGCCGGCCATCAGCCTGCCTCCCGTGCCCAGCCTCCCGCCGCAGTCGCAGCCGGTGCTGCCCGCGGTGTCGTACCCGCCGCCGTCGCAGCCGGTGCTGCCCGGTATGCAGGGCATGGTGTCGCAGGGCATGGTGTCGCAGCCCATGGCCCCGGCCGTGAGCTACCCGCCGCAGTCGCAGCCGGTCATGCCGGCCGTCCAGCCGCCGCCCCCGGCGGTGAGCTACCCGCCGCAGTCCCAGCCGGTCATGCCGGCCGTCCAGCCGCCGCCCCCGGCCGTGAGCTACCCGCCGCCGTCCCAGCCGGCGCTGCCCGTCCCGGCCGGCCGCCAGGAGCCCGACGCCTGGGGCGCGGAGGCGGGCGCGGCCGCGCCGGACGACGACGTGGTGGAGAAGTGGAAGCGGCGGGGGCGGCGCAAGTGGTTCTTCATCGTGCCCGTCCTGCTGCTCGCGCTCGGCGTGGGCGCGTTCTACCTGGCGGCCCCGGAGCAGTTCATGGGGCTGGTGCACAGGGTGCTGGGCAAGGCGGACGAGCTGCCGGCCCTGGCCCAGGCCCAGTACCAGTCCGGCCTGCAGGCCTTCCTGAAGGACACCGAGGCAGGCTACGCGGCCGCGGCCACCGAGCTCGACAGCGCCATCAAGGAGGCCAAGGGCAAGTTCCCGGCCGCCATGGCGCTGCTGGCCGAGGTCCAGGCCACCCGCGCCGACCGGCTGGCCGAGCGCATCCAGGCCGCCGAGGCCGCGGTGAAGGTGCTCGAGGACAAGGAGAGGTCCCTCGCGCCGGCCGACGGCAAGGAGCCGGACGCGGCCCTGAAGACCCAGATCGCCGAGGCGCACAACGCCAAGGTCGAGGGGCAGAAAGAGCTGCAGCGCCTCCAGGCCGAGGCGCAGAAGGCGATGGAGGAGGCCAAGCGCCAGGTGGACGGCGCCCTCGAGGTCGAGCCTCGCTCGTTCGAGGCCCTGCTCGCCAAGGCCGACTACCTGCGGGTACGCGGCGCGGGCCGGGAGCAGATCGAGGTGCCGCTGCGCGAGGCCGCGGCGCTCCGGCCGCAGGACCCGGGCCTGCGCTTCGTGGACGGGGCCGCGCTCGGCGAGGACGAGGCCTCGCTCGACATGGCCGTGCAGAAGCTGAACGAGGCGCTCGAGCTGCAGCAGCGGGCCGGCCAGCCCGACCTGCTGCGCGTGCGCTACCTCCTGGCCCGCACGCTGGTCCGGGCCAAGCGCCCCGAGGACGCCAAGGTGCAGCTCGAGCGCGTGCTGCAGTCGAGCCCCGAGCACGAGGCGGCCCGGGCGCTGCTCGCCTCGCTGCAGCCGCCGCCCGAGCCGGTGCCGCCGCCGGCCGTGGACGGGGGCGCGCCCGACGGGGGCGCGGACGCGGCCGACGCCGGCCCGGCCAAGCCCGCGGAGCCGGCCGCGCCGCAGACCTTCGACGGCTGGATGTCCCAGGCCGACGCCCTGCAGCAGCGGGGCCGCACCGAGAAGGCGCTCGAGGCCTACGAGGCGGCCCTGTCGCTGAAGCCCGGCCACGCGGAGGCGCTCACCGGCAAGGGGCTGTGCCTGCTCGACCTCGGCTCCTACGCGGCCTCCATCGGCGCCTTCCAGCAGGCCCTGAAGACGAACCCGTCCTTCGGCGACGCCATCCTGGGCCAGGCCGAGGCCTACAAGTACAAGGGCGACAAGGCCTCCGCGGTGAAGTGGTACCAGCGCTACCTGGAGGTGCACCCGAACGGCCCGGAGGCGTCGGTGGCCAAGGGGAACATCGAGGAATTGAAGTGACGTGCGACGTGCGATGTGCGGCGCTTTGAAACGCCGCACGCCGCACGCCGCACGCCGCACGCCGCACGAATTGCGTGAACCAGGAACCAGGAACAAGGAACCAGGAACAAGGGGTCTTGCATCATGTCACCACTGAAGAGCAGTAACGGAGAGAACGAGTACTTCGCCCGCCAGGAGGCCCTGAAGCTGCGGAAGCTCGCCCTCAAGGCCCAGGAGGAGATGGCCGAGGACGAGAAGAAGAAGTTGAAGGAGCTGCACTACATGCACTGCCCCAAGTGCGGCATGAAGATGCAGGAGATCCAGGTCAACAGCGTGAGCATCGACAAGTGCTTCACCTGCGGCGGGCTGTACTTCGACGCCGGCGAGCTGGAGAAGGTCTCCGGCCGCGAGGGCACGTTCTTCAAGTCCATGGGGGATGTGTTCGAGGGGTAAGGCACAGTGTCTGGTGTCTGGTATCGGGTGTCTGGTTTAAACCAGACACTAGACACCAGCCACCAGACACGGTCTCACGATCTGGCAACAAGCTGATTGAACTTCTCGATCAGCTCGTCGTACTTCGCCGCCATCTTCCAGTGCTCCGGCCAGTAGGTCTTGTGCTGGTACCACTGGGCGTTCAGCTCCGCCAGCTCCCGCTGCTGCTGCTCGATCCAGGTGTAGTACTTCAAGTTGTGCACGGCGGCCCGGCCCCAGTGGTCGAGCTCCGTCATGCTGTCGGGCTTGACCCCCTGCAGGTGCAGCCGCAGGTCGAGCTCCGCCCGGGCCTCGCTGTACGGGCCGTCCTTCGTGCGGGCCTCCTCCAGGCGCGACTGGTACAGCTCCATGGAGTCGGTGAAGATGGTGAACACCGCGTCGTGCTCGTCGAGCTCGTTCCACTTGGCGAGCTTGATCGCCGCCAGCATGTTGGCGACGCCCGAGATGCCGAGCAGATCCAGCCTGTCCACCGTGGCCGCGGGCACGCCCTGCTTCGCCAGGTAGGCCCGGCCCGCGGGCTCGTTGAACAGCCGGATGAGCGCCATGGGGTCGGCGTCGTCCACCGCCACCACGAAGTCGGTGTTGCGCACGTTGTGGATCCAGGGCACGTGCTTGTCGCCGATGCCCTCGATGCGGTGCCCGCCGAAGCCGTTGCGCAGCAGCGTGGGGCACTGCAGCGCCTCGGCCGCGGCCACCTTGACGGCCGGGTAGAGCTCCTTCAACCGCTCGCCGGCGCCGATGGTGCCGGCCGAGCCGGTCGAGCTCACGTAGCCGAACAGGCGGTCGCCCGAGCCGAGCTGATCGCGCAGCACCTCCTCGATGGCCGCGGCGGTCACCTCGTAGTGCCAGGTGGGGTTGCCGAACTCCTCGAACTGGTTGAACACCACGATCTGGTCCTTGCGGGTCGCCTTCAGCTCCCAGCACTTGTCGTAGATCTCCTTCACGTTGGACTCGCAGCCCGGGGTGGCGATCACCTCGGCCCCGATCTTGTGCAGCCACTCGAAGCGCTCGCGGCTCATCTCCGCGGGCAGGATGGCCACGCTGTCGCAGCCGAGCAGCTTGCCCACGTAGGCGCCGCCCCGGCAGTAGTTGCCGGTGGAGGGCCAGACCGCCTTCTGCCGGGTGGGGTCGAAGGCGCCGGTCACCAGCCGCGGCACCAGGCAGCCGAAGGAGGCGCCCACCTTGTGGGCCCCGGTGGGGAAGTACTTGCCCACCAGCCCGAAGATGCGGGCCTTGACCCCGCTCAGCTCGCGGGGGATCTCCAGGAAGTTGACCCCGTGGAAGCCGCCCGTGGCCGGGTCGTTCTTCCAGGTCACGCGGAAGAGGTTGCGCGGGTGGATGTCCCACAGCCCGATGCCCTTCAGCTCGGCCAGGATCGCGGCCGGGATCTTGCGCGGATCCTTCTGCTGGGCGAAGGTGGGCACGATGATGCCCTGGTCCTTGCAGCGCTTGGCGGTGCGCCGGACGACGTCCTCGCGGATGGTCAGCTCCATGGGAACCTGTCTCCTCGCGTGGGGGCTGCCTACAGGCAGACCGTCTCGTATTCCACCTGGATGACGGCGCCGCGGCCGGGCACCACGTCGTCGCCGAAGATGACGCTGTTCGAGATCGGGTCGTAGACCCAGCCGTCGCCGCTCTCGTCCGGGTCCTCGGGCACCACCACCAGGCCCTGGCCGTCCTGGTTGTCCACGCTCACCACCAGGCTGAGCGGGTTGGCCGGGCGGCTGAGGGGGAACTGGGTGCGCGCGGCGAAGGCGTCCAGGCCGAGGTCGCTGAGGGTCGCGCCCCAGTCGCCGCCCTCCAGATCGCGGAACAGGCCGCCGGTGGACTCCTGCACGAAGCGGTAGCGCGCGCCGTCCTCGCCCGCGGACACGATGCAGGACACGTCCATGAGCTGGTCGTTGCGGACGCCCTTGAGGGCCTTGAAGAAGTCCACGTAGAAGTCCACCGGGCTGGGGCTCTGGTCCGGCTCGTCGCTGACCATGATCATCACCAGCTTGGCGTCCGGGCGCATGAAGCCGCCGTTGGCCGCCAGCGACGAGATCAGCGGCTCGCTCAGCGCCAGCATGGCCGCGTGCAGCCCGCTCTCCTGCTCGTCCGAGCAGCAGGTGCCCACGTTGACGTTGCGCGCGAAGGCCTGCACCAGGTTCGGGGTGGTGTTGGTCAGGATCCGGGGGAAGCCCGGGTAGAACACCAGGATGCCGGGGTAGATGTTGAAGAAGTCCGCCGGCACGTCGGGCTCGTTGATCTCGGTCGAGATCACCCCGATCTGGAAGTCGGTCGACAGGTTGATGGCCCAGTTGATGAAGGTGGCGAAGTTCTGGGCCAGGGCCTGCTGGTCGTCCGACATGGAGCCGGAGTTGTCGATCACCCACAGGATGTCCACCATGGGGTGGTCGAGCTGCTGGAACAGATCGGTCTGGTCGGCCACCGTGGTGCCCTCGCCCTGCATGGGCACCTCCATGGTGGTGCCCAGGGCGGCGGTGGACTGGATCACCAGCACCCCGCGGTTGAGCTCCTCCTGCTGGGGCGCGTAGCGCAGCCGGATGTTGAACACGTCCGCGGGCCCGAGCGAGAAGGGCGGCATGGCGGCGACCCCGCCGTGCTCCAGCGACACCATGCTGAACTCCGGGTCGGTGCGCACCGCGTCCAGGTACACGTCCTCGATGGTCACCGCGCCCGAGCCCACGTTGTACACGCGCACGTTCAGATCCGGGGACTGGCAGCCGAGCGTCACCCGGCCGAAGTCCAGCCGGTCCGGCAGCACCATGAGGTTGAGCTCCTCGCCGGCCCCGTTCAGCGGCAGGGTGCGCACGGGCGTGTCCGGATCGCTGGTCACCAGGCGCAGCTCGCCCGCGTGGCTGCGGCGCTGGATGGGGGTGAAGGCGACCAGCGCGATGGCCTGGCCGCCGGCCGGGATGGAGGCCGGCAGCGAGGGCAGCTCGGCCAGGGTGAAGGCCGTGTCGGTCTGCGGGGTGAGCTCCAGCCCCGACAACACGCAGCCCTCGGCGCCCGGGTTGTTCACGTGCAGCTCGAGGAGCGCCGTGCGCCACAGCGCCACCGTGCCGAAGGCGATCTGGTCCGGCACCACCTCGACGTTGCACTCGGGCACGGCCGGATCGTTGCCGTACAGCTCCACCAGCTCCTCGGTCTGCTCGAAGTCGGTGGTGGTGATGCGCACGTCCGCCCGGTGCGGGCCGCCGTCGGCCGGCGTGTAGCGCACCGAGAAGTCGCGCGCGTCCCCGGGCCCGAGCACCAGCGGGGTGATGGGCAGCTGGGTCAGCTCGTAGGCGCTCTGGCCCGGGCCGCTGGGCGGGGCGATCGACTCCACCCGGCACTCGGCCGAGCCCACGTTGGCCAGGGTGGTGGTCTTGCTGGCCGAGGTGCCCGGATCGACCACCCCGAAGTTGTGCCGGCGGGGCGAGACCTGGATGTCGCAGATGGGATCGTCGGTGCCCTGGCCGCCCAGGCCCAGGTAGCCGAGCTCGGCCGAGGGGTCGTTCGACAGGGTGTACACCCGGCCCCCGACCGGGCCCTCGAGGCTCGGGGTGAACTGCACCTCGATCACCTGGCTCTCCGCGGGCGCCAGCTCGAACGGGGTGAGCGGCAGGGCGGCGAAGGCGAAGTCCGGGGAGGTCGTCTCGTGCAGGTAGATCTGCGCGACGGTCAGCGGCATGAGCCCGCAGTTGGAGATCTCGAAGGTGCGGGCGGCGGTGTGCCCGACCGCCACCCGGCCGAAGTCGAGCGACAGCGGCTCCAGGCACACGCGCGGGGCGATGCCCACCCCGCGCACGGCCACCTCCACCACCCGCTCCTCGGGGTCGTTCGAGGCGATGGTGAACACCCCCTCGTCCTGGCCGCCGTCCTGCGGGGCGTACCACAGCGCGAGCTCCGCCTCGTCCGGCGGCTGGCCCTCCACGTAGGCCGCGAGCTGCAGCTCCCCGCTGGCCGGCTCGACCGAGAACTCCTGCGAGGTCCCGGGCGCCGCGGCCACCGCGTGCACCAGCAGCGTCTCCTTGCCCACGTTGCGCAGCACCAGGCGCGCGGAGCGGGGCTCGCCCAGCGGCACCAGGGCCACCTGGCCCCAGTCCACCCCGTGGGGCGGGGCGCAGTCGAGCGCGGACTCCGGGTCGGCCGGATCGGCGGGCACGCACACCTGGAGCTGGGGCGTGGGCACGGGCTCCGAGCGCCCGGCCAGCGGGAGCTCGAGCGCCGGGTGGTCCGGATCGTCCGAGGGCAGCAGCAGGCTCGCCGCGTGGGCGCCCTCGAGCGGCGGGGTGTAGCTCACCCGCAGGGTGAGCGACTGGCCCGGCGCCGCGACGCTGGCGTCGAGGGCCACCTGGAACGGGGCGCCCTCGGGGGACACGGCCACCGCGCCCAGGTGGAGCACGCCGTCGCCGGAGTTGCGCACCACCACCAGGCGCTCGGCCGTGTTGCCCAGGTAGACCAGGCCGAAGTCGAGGCTGCAGCCGCCGGCCTCGCAGCCGGTGGTGAAGGCGCCCTGCCCGTCGTCGACCTCCAGGCCGAGCCGCGGGTGGGTGGCCTTGACCGTCTCGTCGTCGCAACCCGCGAGCCCGGCCGCGAACACCAGCACCCCAAGGAACATGCAAGTCCTGCGCATGCTTGACCTCGCTTGGTCCTGCCCGTGATCGGGTGCCCAAGCTACCACGGCCCTGCGGGAGCGGACAAGCCCAAGCCTGGTTCCACCGCGGTGTCTGGTGTCTGGTGTCTAGTGTCTGGTTTAAACCAGCCACCAGCCACCAGATACTATTGACCCTTGTTTCTACGGTCTAACTGTGCTTAATGCCTGAGGTATGCCAAAACGAGGAACCAAGCAAGAACTCGAGGCTCGCCGGATGCTTGCGGTGCCGATGCTCCGGCGGGGCGAAAGCGTC